>OBLK01000020.1_pt1 | contig 100953 bp, 78 predicted proteins | sample 1518871 | NCBI WGS metagenome assembly OBLK01 (sample SAMEA2464837, study PRJEB22497) | soil metagenome | biome: Grassland; feature: Farmland; material: Clay | place: Australia | collected 2013-02-01 | depth 0.8 m
GGTGCTGAGGGGCTCGAACCCCCGACATTCGCCGTGTAAAGGCGACGCTCTACCAGCTGAGCTAAGCACCCTTGTCTATTGGCGGAAATCGCCGAGGCGATTTCCGCAAGACCCTACAGGGATTTCCGCGGGCCCTCTGAGACCCGCCAACGCCAGCACAAGGGCCCCGGGAAACGGAACGGCCCGTCGCCCGCCATGCCGTGCCAACCATCCGTGGCGATTTCCGCAAGACACTACGAGGGTTTCCGCGGCGGTGCGCCTCGAATTAACTCTCTTCCGCCGCGCAGCGCGTGGTCAATGCGCGGGGACGATCTGTTTGCGCCCGTTGCGCCGGCCGCGCCGGGCAGGCTCCGCCACCGCATCGGTCACCGTGGTCTGCGGCAGCGGCACGGGCTGCTGGGTGAGCGCCAGGGCCAGTACCTCGTCGATCCACTTGACGGGCTTGATCTCGAGATTGCCCTTGATGTTGTCCGGGATCTCGACCAGGTCCTTCTGATTCTCGTCCGGGATCAGCACCGTTTTGATGCCCCCGCGGTGCGCCGCCAGGAGCTTTTCCTTCAGCCCGCCAATGGGCAGCACTTCCCCGCGCAGCGTGATCTCTCCGGTCATCGCCACGTCCGAGCGCACCGGAATCCGGGTCAGCGCCGACACCAGCGCCGTGCACATGCCGATGCCGGCGCTCGGGCCGTCCTTCGGCGTCGCGCCCTCGGGGATGTGCAGATGCACATCGTGCTTCTGGTAAAACTCGGGCTCGAGTCCGAGCACCTGCGCGCGCGCGCGCACCACGGTCATCGCCGCCTGGATCGACTCCTGCATGACTTCGCCGAGCTGTCCCGTGTGCTGGAGCTTGCCCTTGCCCGGCACCACGGCCGCCTCGATGCTGAGCAGCTCGCCGCCGACCTCCGTCCAGGCGAGCCCCGTGACCTGCCCGACGCGGTTCTCGTCCTCGGCCTTGCCGTAGCGGAAACGGCGCACGCCCAGGAACTTGTCGAGATTGCGCGGCGTGACACTGACCTGCGTCTCGTCCTTCTTGTGCAGCAGCATCTGCTTGACGGCCTTGCGGCAGATCTTGGCGATCTCGCGCTCCAGGTTGCGCACGCCCGCCTCGCGCGTGTAATAGCGCACGATGTCGAGCAGGGCGGCGTCGGAGACCTTCAGCTCGTCATCCTTCAGTCCGTTGCTCTTCATCTGCTTCGGCACCAGATAGCGCCGCGCGATGTTCATCTTCTCGTCCTCGGTGTAGCCGGGGAGCCGGATCACCTCCATGCGGTCGAGCAGCGGCGCCGGGATGTTCATGCTGTTCGCCGTGCAGACGAACATCACTTCCGAGAGATCGAGATCGACCTCGAGGTAGTGGTCGTTGAAGGTCGAGTTCTGCTCGGGATCGAGCACCTCGAGCAGCGCCGAAGACGGGTCGCCGCGGAAGTCCATCGACATCTTGTCGACTTCATCGAGCAGGAACAGCGGGTTGTGCACCGCCGCCTTGGTCATGTTCTGCACGATCTTGCCGGGAAGCGAGCCGATGTAGGTGCGGCGGTGCCCGCGGATCTCGGCCTCATCGCGCACCCCGCCCAGGGACATGCGCACGAACTTGCGATTGGTCGCCCGCGCGATGCTCTGGCCGAGTGAGGTCTTGCCCACGCCCGGCGGACCGACCAGGCACAGGATCGGCCCCTTGAGCTTCTCGACGCGATGCTGGACGGCGAGGTACTCGACGATACGCTCCTTGACCTTCTCGAGCCCGTAGTGGTCCTCCTCGAGGACCTGCTCGGCCCGGGAGATGTCCTTCAGGATCTTGGTGCGCTTCTTCCACGGCACCTTCACCAGCCAGTCGATGTAGTTGCGCACCACGGTCGCCTCGGCGGACATCGGCGACATCATCTTGAGCTTGTTGAGCTCGCTGGTCGCCTTGTCGCGCGCCTCCTTGGGCATGCCGGCGCGCGCGATCTTGCCTTCGAGCTCGGACAGCTCGTTGCCGCCCTCGTCCATCTCGCCGAGTTCCTTCTGGATGGCCTTCATCTGCTCGTTGAGGTAGTACTCGCGCTGGCTCTTTTCCATCTGAGCCTTGACCCGGCCGCGGATGCGCTTCTCGATCTGCAGCACGTCGAGCTCGCCCTCGATGGCGACCAGGATGTGCTCGAGGCGTTTCTTGACGTCGAGGATCTCCAGCACTTTCTGCTTTTCGGCAAGCTTGACCGACATGTGCGCCGCCACGGTGTCGGCCAGGCGCCCGGCCTGCTCGATCCCGGCGAGCGCCGTGAGCACCTCCGGCGGGACTTTCTTGTTGAGCTTGACGTACTGCTCGAACTGCGAGATCACCGAGCGCGCCATCACGTCCATCTCGCGCTCGTCATAGGGCTCGGCATCGGGCAGCAGCTCGATCTCCGCCGAGTAGTACTCCCCTGCGGTGAGGCGGTCGATGCGGGCGCGGTCGACCCCCTCGACCAGCACCTTGACCGTGCCGTCTGGCAGCTTCAGAAGCTGCAAAATAGTGGCGACCGTGCCGACGCGATACAGGTCATCGGCCTTGGGATCGTCGATGTCGGCCTGCTTCTGCGCGACCAGCATGATGCGCCGGTCGGTACGCATGGCCACATCGAGCGCGTGAATGGATTTCTCCCGACCGACGAACAGCGGGATCACCATGTGCGGATAGACGACGACGTCCCTCAACGGCAGGACTGGCACACCCCGCTGGGCGGCGGTGCTCGGTGGCTGGGGAGATGAACTGGTTTCGGACACTCTGACTCTCTATTTCATGGGCGAAAATCGACGAGACGATTTTCGCGATACCCTGGACGATTGCCGCGGGCTCGGGAGCGGCCCTTCACCCGCTGCACTGTGCCAACATCCATGGCCATTTTTTCGCGATATCCTGGAAGATTGCCGTGGGCTCGGGGACGGCCCTTGGCCCACTGCGTCGTGCCGAGCGGGCCACCGTTGCGCCGCCCAGCGGAAAACAATCTAATGCCCGGCGGCCCGCCGCGGCTCCTCGGCGCCCGCGGAGGGCCCTTCCTCGGAGCGGTACACGACATAAGGCTGGGTCGCGCCCTCGATCACGGTCTCGTCAATCACCACTTTCGCCACCTCGCGCAGCGTCGGCAGGTCATACATGGTGTCGAGCAGCACGGTCTCAAGTATGGTGCGCAGGCCCCGCGCACCGGTCTTGCGCTGCATGGCCCGGTGCGCCACCGCCCGCAGCGCATCGTCGCGGAACTCGAGCTCGGCGCCTTCCATCTCGAACAGCCGCCGGTACTGCTTGGTGAGCGCGTTCTTCGGCTGGGTCAGGATCGACACCAGTGCGCTCTCATCGAGCTCATCGAGCGTCGCCACGACCGGGAGTCTGCCGACAAACTCCGGAATCAAGCCGTACTTGATGAGGTCCTCGGGCTCGACGTCGTGGAACAGATCGCTGCCGTGCGGGCGCGCGCTGGCGGCGCGCACCTCGGAGGTGAAGCCGATGCCGCTTTTCTGGGTGCGGTTGAGGATGATCTTGTCCAGGCCCGCGAACGCCCCGCCGCAGATGAACAGGATGTTGCCGGTGTCCACCTGCAGGAACTCCTGCTGCGGATGCTTGCGCCCGCCCTGGGGCGGCACCGAGGCGATAGTACCCTCGATGAGCTTCAAAAGTGCCTGCTGCACCCCCTCGCCGGAGACATCCCGGGTGATCGAGGGGTTGTCCGACTTGCGCGAGATCTTGTCGATCTCATCGATGTAGACGATGCCCGTCTGCGCCTTCTCGACGTCGTAGTCGCACTTCTGCAGAAGCTTCTGGATGATGTTCTCGACATCCTCGCCGACATACCCCGCCTCGGTGAGTGTGGTCGCATCAGCGATGGTGAACGGCACATTGAGCAGCCGTGCCAGCGTCTCGGCCAGCAGGGTCTTGCCGCAGCCGGTCGGGCCGATGAGCAGAATGTTGCTCTTGGCGATCTCCACATCCTCCTTGGAGCGGGGACCGCCGGAGCGGGTCTGGAGACGCTTGTAGTGGTTGTAGACCGCCACCGAGAGCACCTTCTTGGCCCGCTCCTGGCCGATCACGTACTCATCGAGCACCTTCTTGATCTCATGCGGCTTCGGCAGCTTGTCCCGTGCGCGCTCGGCGCGATCTTCGAGCTCCTCGCGGATGATGTCGTTGCAGAGCTCGACACACTCGTCGCACACGAACACCGAGGGGCCGGCGATGAGTTTGCGGACCTCATGCTGGCTTTTCCCGCAGAAGGAGCAATACAGGAGCTTGCCGTCGTCGTGGCGGCCGCGGGAATCGTCACTCATTTTACAAAGCCCTCAAGAGGCATGGCATTCATCATATTCCGGAGACGTCGTGCACAGCGTCCAAAAGCCCGCGGTGCGCCGGAAGTGACGTCTTTCTTATAGCACGCGCTCCGGGCACGAGGCAAAGCACCGGCGCACGGCCAAATCGTTGTCTGAGCGGGATTTGTTTGACGGACTTCACTCTTACTGTCCGCGTGAAGGCTTGCGGCGTTCACACCGGGACAAAACGCCGTCGCTGTATTGCGCCGGACATGGGAACTGGTGTAATATACAGTGTCAATGAGGCTTGCAATTCGCTGCGAAGATGTGTCTGCGATGAAGAAAACCGCCAGGGACTTGACGCGAAAGTCTCAGGTCTCTCGTCAGGAACAATGTCCCGCCCTCAGGCGGTGAGGGGCCACGATTCGTGAAAGGCCGCGCATCGCTAGGGTCGACCCCGCGGTGCGCCCTGAACGCCTGAATGCGGGAAATGGGGACGGCTAGGCCGGTTTACCAGTCCCCGCGGCGACATCCATGCGCTTCTCGAGCACCTTGTCGATCAGACCGTAGCGCACCGCCTCCTGCCAATCCATGAACCGGTCCCGGTCGGTATCCTGCTTGATGCGCTCGACGCTCTGGCCGGTATGCTTGGCATAGATCGCGTTGAGCCGCTCGCGAGTCTCCAGAATCTCCCTCACGTGGATTTCCATGTCGGACGCCTGGCCCTGAACCCCGCCGAGGGGCTGGTGGATCATGACCCGCGCGTGCGGCAGGCAGAAGCGCTTGCCGGCGGCCCCGCCGGCGAGCAGGATCGAGCCCATGCTGGCCGCCTGGCCGATGCAGATGGTGCTGACATCGGGCTTCACGAACTGCATGGTGTCGTAGATCGCCAGTCCCGAGCTCACCACTCCGCCGGGGGAATTGATGTACAGCGCGATGTCCTTCTCGGGGTTTTCGGACTCGAGGAACAGCATCTGCGCCACCACGATGTTGGCGACATAATCGTCGATCTGGCCGACGACGAATATCAGCCGCTCCTTGAGAAGCCGCGAGTATATGTCATATGACCGCTCGCCCCGGGCGGTCTGCTCGACGACGATGGGCACGAGATTCAATGCACGTTCATTCATGGTCGGATCTCCACGCCTGCGCCATTACGCAATCGTATCGCGGCCTGGCGCAAGGGCGCTGTGTTCAGAGTCGGCCGGACGTTCGGCGCATGCGGCGAACGCCCGGCGGTCGTGCGACGCTTCGGGCGCGTCGCGCTGACCTTCCCTGGCCGGGCCCCGGACCGCGCAGTCCCGCGCGGCCGCTGGACGCTAGGCGTCTCGCCCAAAGCCGGTGATTTCCTGGAAGCTCATCGGCTGATCGGTCACCTTGGCCCGCGCGAGGACCCAGTCGATCACCTGCTCCTCGAGCACCGCCGATTCGATCTGCCGCATGGCCTCGCTGCTGCGCTGGTAGGCGGCACGCGCCTCCTCGGGATTGGGGTAGGTCGCCGACAGATCCTCGAGGCGATCCTGGACCTGCTGCGGATCGGCCTTGAGGCCCTCCGACTGAACGATCTGCCCCAGGATCAGGCCCAGGGCGGCGCGCTTGCGCGCCGGAGCCTCGAAGGGCTCGCGCGCCGGGAGCTGCGACACATCGCGCACCCCCATCTGGCGCGCCGCATCGAGCTGCATCTGCTGGACCTGCTCGTCGACGAGCGCGCGCGGCACTTCGATCGGATTCTGCGCGTGCAGCGCATCGAGCACCTGCGTGCGCAGGCGGCTGCGGATCAGGTCGGCAAGCTCGCGCTCCATGCTTTTTCGCACCTCGGCGCGCAGAGTGTCCACGCCACCTTCTTCGACTCCGAAAGCTTTGCAGAATTCCTCGTCCACTGCCGGGAGCGAATGCTCTTCGACGCGCTTGACGCTCACCGACAGCTCCGCGCTCTGACCGGCCAGCGTCTTGTTGGCGAGATCCGCCGGAAAGGTCACGGTCACGGTACGGCTCTCACCGGCACTGGCGCCCGTAAGCGCCTCCTGTAGCTCGGGCCGGGTCTCCTGGCTGCCGAGCACGAGGGCAACGTCCTGGGCCTCGCCTCCTTCAAACGGCTTGCCATCCATCAAGCCGGTATAGTCCACGGTCACCCGGTCGGTGTCCCGGGCCGCGCGGTCGACGACGGTGAACACCGGGCGCTGCTTGCGCATGCTCTCGATCATGGCATCCACGTCGGCCTCGCCGACCTCGGCGATCGGCCGCGAGATCTCGGTACCCTCGAGAGGCTTGACCTGGATCTCGGGCATTACCTCGAAGACGGCCGCGTACTTCAGGTCCGCGCCCGGTGCCACCGCGATCGGCTCGATGCGCGGCCCGCCCGCCGGCGTCAGCTTCTGCTCCCGCAGCGCCGCCGCGAGCGAGCTGCGGATCAGGTGATCGACGACTTCCGCGTGCACCTGCTCGCCGAACTGCTTGCGGATCACCGGCAGCGGCGCCTTGCCGGGACGAAAGCCTTTCAGCCGCGCCGAACGGGCGACCTTCTTCAGCCGCTGCTCGAACTCCTGGGTCACCTCTGCGGCGGAAACGGCCACCTCGAGCCGACGCTCCAGGGCACCGCGGGTGGACAAAGAAACCTGCATTCCTAAACCTCAAAGCTGTGGGACGCGCACGAGCCGCCGGCACGGCGGACTATCCGGCCTGGGACCGGGCACACAGCGCAAACTTTCAGGAAACTCAACGAGTTATAGATGGCGGTCGTGCGGGACTGTGCATTTTGCCACAGTGACCGCTCCTTGGCACGCGCCATCGCGAGAACCGGCCGTCGCCCTGCAATTCTCGTGGTGCGAAAGGAGAGACTCGAACTCTCACGGGTTGCCCCACTGGATCCTAAGTCCAGCGCGTCTACCAGTTCCGCCACTTTCGCGCCGCCCGCCCGCCTGCCGCCGCGGGCCGGCCTGAGCTGCGCATTATAGCGGGACTCGCTCCCGACCCGGCCGGCGCAACGGGCGGCTTGCCGCCCCGTCGCACCCCGGCAGGCGGTCGCCAGAACCTGTCCCAGGTCACTTTTTAGGAAAATACCTAGAGACTTGCCGGCCGTGTCGGAGCAAATGATGGTGCACCATGACTGTTGATCCTTTGAAGCCCAGTGACGAGAGCCACCGGCTGCAGGACCGCCTGCTGCATGTCTCGCGTCTGGCCGCGGTCGGTGAGATGGCCGCCGGCATCGCCCACGAGCTCAACCAGCCGCTGGCCGCCGTCGCCAATTACGCTCAGGCCTGCGAGCGGCTGCTCGGACTGCCTCACCCGGACCTCGAGGAGATTCGCGACGCGCTGCGACAGATCACCGCCCAGGCGGTGCGGGCCGGCGACATCATCAACCGGCTGCGCGGCCTGACCCGCGCCCGTGAGGCCCGTGGCGAGCCGACCGACGTCAACTCCCTGATCCGCGAGCTCACCGACCTGATCGAGTCCGACGCGCGGCATCACCAGGCGCGCTGCCGGGTCGAGTTCGCGGACAGCCTGCCCCCGCTCGTGCTCGACCGCGCCCAGGTCCAGCAGGTCGTGCTCGCCCTGGTACGCAATGCGCTCGAGGCGCTTGCCGTGGTGCCGGCCGGCTCCCGCGAAGTCGTGGTGCGCACCGCCCGTGCCCAGGACGGCGACATCATGATCGCCGTATGCGACAACGGACCGGGCATCGCCCCGGAGATCGCCCAGCGGCTGTTCGACCCCTTCTGCACAACCAAGGCCACCGGTACCGGGCTGGGCCTTGCCAGCAGCCGCACCATCGCCCGCGCACACGGCGGCACGCTCGAGCACCGGCCCAATAGGCCGAGCGGCGCGTGCTTCGAGCTGCACTTGCCCTCGCAGCGCTGACCGGGTCCGGCCACTCGAGACAGGAAGTGTGAAGCGGCTGCGCCAGGCCGCGGGCCGGCGCTGGGGTAGACTGTCCTCTTCGGCGCCGCCGGCCGGTCCGACTCCAAGGCTCCCGAGCATTCGAGTCCCGGCACAAAGCGATCCTCGAGACCTGCGGAGATCCCGTGTCCACATTTTTTCTGCCCTCGCAGCCTGCGCGCAGCGCACGCCTCCTCCCGGCCCTGCGCCGGGCACTTGCCGGCCTGGCCGCGCTCACTCTGGCTCTGCCGGCCTGCGCGAGCACGGCGCGGGGCGCATCGACGCTGCCCCTGCCGCCGGCGCTTCAGGCCCTGGCCCATTCCGGCAAGGTGAAAGTTCTCAGCCGCTTCCCGACCACCCTCCCGGGCTTGACCGGCTACGTGGTCCGCTACGAAGGCAACACACAGGTCGTTTATGGCCAGCGAGGGTACCTGTTCGTCGGCGAGCTGATCTCACCCGAGAACGTCGATCTCAACCGCGGATTCCGGGCTCGCTACGCACCGACTCCCGACTATGGGGCCGTGACCCGCCGTCTCGATCACGGCGGCCACCTGATCGCCGAAGGCCCGGCCGATGCGCCGCGGATATACGCCATCATCGATCCCAACTGCATCTTCTGCTACCGCTTCTACCACATGGCCCAGCCGCTGATCGCCGCCGGCCGGCTGCAGGTTCGCTGGGTGTTGGTGGGATTCCTCGAGTCCACGAGCCGGGCGCGCGCCGCCGCGATCCTGACGGCGGCGCAGCCACGGCTGGCACTGCGCATCGACGAAGATCGCTTCGATGTGGCGCACGAGCACGGCGGCATCGCGCCCGCCAAGACGATCGCCCCGGCGATCGCCGCCATATTGAAATCCCACCTGGACGCCATGAGCGACATCGGCGGCACGGGCACTCCGACTCTGGTGTTCCGCAAGCCCGACGGACACTGGTCGGTCGAGGTGGGTCTGCCGCCGGAGAGCTGGCTGACGGCCTACGCGCACGACGCGCACCGGCATTGAGAATCAATCGTATCGGCGATCAACTCTGCGCCGGTCCGCGCCGAGCGAACCGGGAAAGCGGCGGCAACCCGGCCGGGATCCGCTGCCCGCCCGAGGATCCATTGACGATTCCTTGACGATGCTCTGCTGGACTACGTCCATCTAGGGGCATCTCCTCGGGGCGGCGGCTTTATGTCGGAGGAAAAGGTCCAGTGGCTGCGGCGCGCCGCAGCGGCGGGCGCGGTCTTAAGTCCTGCGTGTGCGCATGCTCGGGCGTTCTTCAACTTCCAGACGCCCGTCACTCCGATTGCGCACGACGTGCTGTTCATCCACGACCTGTTCCTGGTGATCATCGCCGTGCTGTTCGTCGCGGGGCTCGGCGCGCTGCTGTACACGGCAATCGCCCACAGCCGCCGCCGCAACCCCAACCCCGCCGCCTTTACCCAGCCGGTCGGCCGGAAACAATGGGTCTGGGCGAGCGTGCCGTTCGTGATCCTGCTCATCATCGACTACGTCGTCCTCGGCATCCCGGCGCTGCATTCCATCCTGGCGCTGGCCAATACCCGCAATGCCGAAATGACCATCAAGGTCACCGGTCACCAGTGGCACTGGCAGTACCAGTACCCCGCCCTGGGGCTCGGCTACAGCAGCGACCTGTCGACGCCGCGGGCCCAGATCGATGACCGCGCGCCCAAGAACAAGCACTTCCTCCTCCAGGTCGACCACCCCCTGGTGTTGCCGACGCACGAGAAGATCCGCATCGTGCTGGCCTCCGCCGACGTGATCCACGCGTTCTGGGTGCCTTCCTTCGGCATCAAGCAGGACGCGGTGCCGGGCTACCTGAGACAGACGTGGGTCGAGATCGAAAAGCCCGGCGTCTACCGTGGCCAGTGCGCCGAGCTCTGCGGCGTCGGACACGCGTTCATGCCCATCGTGGTCGATGCCGTGAGTCCGCCACAGTTTCAGCAATGGGTGAAGACGGAACGGGCCCGGGAGAGCGCCGTTCGCGCCACCGCCGGCGCCACCTACACCAAAGCCCAGCTCATCGCCAAGGGCAGACACATATTCGAGACCATCTGCGCCGCCTGCCACCAGTCGAACGGCATGGGCCTGCCGGGGGCATTCCCGCCGATTGCCGCCGGGCATCCGTTCTCGGCCAGCCCGCACATGCTCGCGGCGCTCAAATCGCTGGGCTTCTACCGCGGCGGCGACATCGTCGAAGGCCCGGTCGCCAACCACATCCGCATCGTGCTGCACGGCATCCCCGGAACGCCCATGCCCTCTTTCGCCTCGCAGCTCTCCTCGGCCGATATCGCCGCGGTGGTCACCTTCGAGCGCAACGACTTCGGCAATCACACCGGTGATGTCATCCAGCCCGCCCAGGTCGTCGCCCTGCAGGCGGGAAACTGAGCCGGCCCGGCCCCCGGAGATCTCATGAGCGCAGGCAATCCCGTGATCGAGCAAACCGAACAGCACCACGATGAGCCGCCGCGCGGCATCACCCGCTGGCTGTATGCCACCAACCACAAGGACATCGGCACGATGTACCTGGTGTTCGGCATCACCATGTTCTTCGTGGGCGGGCTGCTCGCGGAGCTGATCCGCACCGAGCTCATGACTCCCACCATGGGCGTGCTCAGCCCCGAAGCCTACAATCAGGTGATCACCATACACGGCCTGGTGATGGTGTTCGGCGCGGTGATGCCGATCACCGCCGGACTGGCCAACTATCTGATCCCGATGATGATCGGCGCGCCCGACATGGCGCTGCCGCGCCTCAACAACTGGGGCTTCTGGCTGCTGCCGCCGGCGGCGATCCTGCTGGTGCTGCCCTGGGGACTGAAGCTGCTCGGTATCGGCACCGGCACGATCGACACCGGCTGGACGATGTACGCGCCGCTGTCGACCCAATCCGGGCCCGGGGCGGACTTCGCGTTCGTGGCGGTGCTGCTGCTCGGCCTTTCCTCGACCATGGCCTCGATCAACATCCTGGTCACCATCCTCAACCAGCGCGCCCCCGGCATGACGCTGATGAAGCTGCCGATCTTCGCCTGGAGCTGGGTGATCACGGCGCTGCTGCTGATCGCGGTGTTCCCGGCCCTGATGGCCGGCTGCGTCATGCAGATCGCCGACCGGCACTTCGGCACCCACTTCTTCAGCGCCGCGGGCGGCGGAGACCCTGTGCTCTGGGAGCACATCTTCTGGTTCTTCGGACACCCGGAAGTCTACATCCTGCTGCTGCCGACCGTCGGCATCCTGCCGCACATCCTCTCGACCTTCGCGCGCAAGCCGATGTACGGCTACGAGGCGCAGGTCTACTCGTTCTGCGCCATCGGCGTCATGTCGATCATCGTCTGGGCGCACCACATGTTCACCTCCGGACTGCCCACCTCCGCCAACATCTACTTCATGTTCTCGACCATGGCCATCTCGGTGCCGGTCGCGGTGCTGTTTTTCTGCTGGTTCGGCACCATCTGGCGCGGCTCGATGACCTTCGAGACGCCGATGCTGTTCGCCCTGGGATACATCGTGCTGTTCGGCGTCGGCGGACTCACCGGCCTGGTCCTCTCGGACGCCGCGGCCGACCAGCAGTACCACAACACGTATTTCCTCGTGGCCCATTTCCACTACGCGCTGTTCGGCGGCCCCATCATGGGCATCTTCGCCGCGATCTACTACTACCTGCCCAAGATGACCGGCCGGATGTTCTCCGAGTCGCTCGGCCGCTGGCACTTCTGGCTGACGATGATCGCCTTCAACGTGGTGTTCATGCCGCAGTTCGTGCTGGGGATCGCCGGCATGCCGCGGCGAATTCCCGACTACGCGCTGCAGTTCGCGCCGCTCAACATGGTCTCGAGCGTCGGCGCGTTCGTGCTCGGCGCCACGCAGCTCATCTTCCTTTACAACCTGCTGCGGACCGTGTTCGGCACGGCGGGGCAGAAGGCGAGCAGCCAGGTGTGGGAAGGGGCGCAGGGCCTGGAGTTCACCCTGCCCTCGCCGCCGCCCTTCCACACCTTCGCGGTTCCGCCGGTGATCGAGTGAGGTACCCCTCTTGAACGCCGCAACCCATCCCCATCACCGCTACTACGTCCCGCAGCCGAGCCCCTATCCGATCGTCCTGTCGGGCGCGATCTTCCTGCTCGGCCTCGGGATGGCGCTGCTCGTCAACTCGTTCGACGCGGGCTGGTGGGCGCTCGCTCTGGGCGCATTGCTGCTCGCCGGCACGCTGTTCGCCTGGTTCGGCCGGGTCGTGGGCGAGACGCGCGCCGGCGTCTACGGACATCTGGAGGAGCGCTCCTTCCGCTGGGGCATGCTGTGGTTCATCACTTCCGAGGTGGTGTTCTTCGCGAGCCTGTTCGGGGTGCTGTTCTACGAGCGCAACATCGCCGTTCCCTGGCTCGCCTCCTTCACCTCCCATGCCTGGAGCGCCTATACGCCCTGGCCGCACTTCAGCGCGGCGTGGCCGAGCGACGGGCCCGCGGGCAAGCCGTTCGAGACCGTCTACCCCTGGGGAATCCCGGCACTCAACACGCTGATCCTGCTGTCCTCGGGAGTCACCGTGACCTGGGCCCACATGGGTCTGCGCGCGGGCAGGCGCCGCCAGCTCAAGGCGGGACTGGCGCTCACGATCCTGCTCGGAGTGATCTTCCTCGGATTTCAGATCCACGAATTCGCCGACGCCTACACCAAGCTCGGCCTCACCCTGCACAGCGGCGTGTTTGGCGCGACGTTTTTCATCCTGACCGGTTTTCACGGCCTGCACGTCACCGTCGGGGCCATCATGCTCTCGGCGATCCTGATGCGCACCCTCAAGGGAGACTTCTCGCCGGAGCGCCACTTCGCCTTCGAGGCGGTCACCTGGTACTGGCACTTCGTGGACGTGGTCTGGCTGATGCTGTTCGTTTTCGTCTACTGGCTGTGAGGATTGCACGAGCTGCTGAACGCGCTGCTGCCGTGGGAGTTCTCACCCACGGCGCTGATTGTCGCCGCCGCCGCGCTCGCCGCCTATCTGCGCGGCTGGCGCCTGGCCGGCGCCCGGGCGGGCGTGCTGCGGCCCGCGGCCTTCCTCGGCGGCGTGCTGCTGCCATACGCCTTCTTTGATACGCGCCTGGAGTTCTTCGCACTGCATCTGTTCTGGCTGCAGCGCATCGAGCATCTGGTGCTGCACCACCTCGCCCCCTTCCTGATCGCCGTATCGGCCCCCCTGGAGCTGCTCGAGCGGGGCACCCCGCACGGCATCCGCGAGCGCGTGCTGCGGCCCCTCGCCGCCAGTCGCGCGCTACGGGCGGTGTATCGCACGGTGCAGCAGCCGGTCCTCGCCAGCGCGCTGTTCGTGGGACTCATCTACTTCTGGCTCATCCCCCCGGTGCAGCTCGACACCATGCTGAGCGAGCCGCTCTATCAGTTGATGAACGCCTCGATGCTCCTCGACGGGATCCTGTTCTGGTGGCTGATGGTGGGACCGGAGGCGGCCGGGGGGGCGCGCGTGTCCTACGGCGTCCGAATGCTCATCCTGGTGCTGATCACCCTCCCGCAGACGCTGCTCGGGGCGTTCATCACCTTTCATCACAGCGTGCTGTATCCCTCTTTCAGCATTTGCGGCCGTGCGGGCAGCATCGGGCCGCTGCTCGATCAGCAGCTCGGCGGTCTCAATACCTGGGTGCCGCCCGGGATGATGAGCGCCATCGGCCTGGCCGTGGTCGCCGCGCGCGCCATGCGAGAGCAGCGGGATTCAGGACGAGTCCGACCGGGTCCGAAGCGCCGCCGCGAGCAGTTGCCGGCACAGGTGACGCTGCGCTCTTGACTGGCTGCGGTAGGCCACTTCCCGGAGCAGCGGCTCGCGAAAGCGGTAGCCGGCAGGGCCGCCCTCGCCGGTCCAGGAGATCAGGATGCCGCTGCTCACCAGCCGATCGAGGTCTTCGACCACAGACCCCGGCTCGAGGCCGAGGTAGCCGGTCTGGCGCAGCAGCTCCGCGAGCTGCGTTTCGCTGAACTGCACCCCGAGGTTGGATGCGAGCTGCACCAGGCCCTTGGCGGAACCCAGGCGGTCGAGCGCGTGGCCGTGACGCTCCTCGAGCGCAAGCGGCACCGCACTGTGCTCATGTTGCGGCCCGGGCGACCCCGCGTCGCCTTCGTCGGACCCCGCGCGCTCCACGCCATCGTGCTCGCGGCCATCGACCATGCGCAGCACCTCATAGACGCGCACCGGTCTGCTGGCGTCCCGGACTCGATGCCTCGGCAGCCCCTTGCATTGCACCGCGTTGCGCACCACCTCGAAGGTCGCCTCGCTGATCGCCACGTCGGTATCGGGAGAGGCCGCCAGCAGGGCGCGCGCAAGCCGCGGCACGGGCCCGATCACTTCGAAGTCGGGCTCGCACGGGCCGCGCAGTCGTGGCGGCAGGAACACCGTACCGGTGTGCACCCGGATGCGCGGCTCCAGCCCACTCAGAGCCCCACGCATCGCCAATGCCGCCCGCACCGCCTGCAGGCCCGCCTGCTCGCACGCGAGCGGGTGGCCGAAGTAGGCCATGAGCTCGAGATTGCCGCCCAGCACCGCCCCGCCGTGGCGGCGCACGACCTTGCGTGCCACCCGGGTGAACCGCTCCACACGCTCGTGCAGCTCCTCGGGGTCGGCATCGGGGGCGCAGCGCAGCTCGGCGCACAGCACGGTCAACAGACGGCGCTCGCCGGCGTGGCCGCGTGGAGCCGCGGCGCACGCGCGCGTCTCCCAAGGCGATGTATTCGCGATGCGCTCGGCGGGCACCACGCCGGCCGATCCGAGACGCTCCGCGCGGATCGACTCGTATAACTCGCGGGTGCGCACCTCGGGCTCGACACCGAGCTCTTCGGCCAGCAGTGCGCGCACGCGCCGATAATGCGCCACGGCCGCGTTGCGTGAGCCGCCGAAGGCGAGCAGCCGGATGACCTGCCGGTGCGCCTCCTCGTGCCACGGATCGACCCGTAGCTGGGTGCGCGCATAGCGCAGGGCCTGGGCATACTGGCCGCTTTGCTCGTAGCAGGCCGCCAGATGACCGAACATCTCCGAGGCGCGGCGGCCGAAGCGTTCGCGCTTCAGCGCCAGCCAACTCTCGAACTCGGGCGCATCGGGAACGGACAGACCGGCCAGAAACGGTCCGCGGTAGCGCTGCACCGCGGTCAGATGCCAGTGACGGCAATGGGCGCGGGACCGCAGGCTCTCGTCCGGGCACTCTGAGGAGGGTTTTGGGCTCTCGAACGCCGCGATGTCGAGCTCGTGCGGGCCGCGATTGAAGACGATGGTGTCGCGGCTGATCGTGAGCAGTGCATCGGGGCCGTCCTGGTCCCCGAGCACGGCGCGCAGGTCGGTGAGCGCCTGGCGCAGGCTCTGGCGCGCATGATCCTCGTCGCGTTCCGGCCACAGAAGCCCGGCGAGCGCCTGCCGGGTATGTGCCTGAGTGGCCTCCGCGGCCAGGTACGCCAGCAGCGCGCGCATCTTTCCCTGGCACAGCTTCGTGAGCTGGCGTCCGTCGCGCAGGACCTCGAATCCCCCCAACAGCCGCAGCGAGAAATGGGCCTGGTGCATATTCTGGCAGCTTGGCATGGGCGCATGAAAACGGCCCATAAGTATTGGTGCGTACCGGGCCCGCGGTGTCAGCAGTGTAACATGAGCGGATCAACCCGCTTTCGGATTTAGCCGTATGCGGATGTATTACCGGTCTAGCCCTTGGCGCGCAACGCGCTGGTGCATTCATCGACGAGCGCCCAGCCCGCTTGGGATAGCTGCACCCATGACGCCCGGCGATCCTCGGCGACCGTGGTGATCTCCACCAGGCCGGCACGCTTGAGCGCGGCACACAGCCGGCTCGCGCGCGATTGACCGAGTCCGAGCCGCTCGCGCAACTCCCCCATCCTCACCGGACGTTCCGCCCGAGTCCCCAGAAAGATCAATATGGGCTCGGCGAAGCCCGGCAGCCGGTTGCCGCTGCCCATCCTCAGACACAGCAGCGCTCCGAGCAGGCCATTCAGCTCATCGGCGGCCGGTAAGATCCGCCGTGACATCGTTGCCGCAACCCCCGAGGTTGCATCGTGCTTCTACCTGACAAACTGTACAACAAAATGGGTCCAGACGCCCCAAACTCGTACAAACACCTAGCCGACCGTCGCACGAGCCGGACCCTGCGCGGTCGCGTCCGCCGGTACCACCGTGAAGTACACCGTTGCGCCGATTCCGGCACATGCATCCACCCACAAGCGACCGCCGTGGCGCTCGACGATGCGCCGGGCGAGAATCAGGCCGAGACCGCTCCAGCTATGCGAAGCACGGCTCGTGCGCCCGCCGGTGCCGATCAGCCGCCCGGCCTCTTCGGGATCGAAACCCTCGCCGTTGTCACGCACGAAGCACACGGTATCGGGTCCCATCGCCGTCCAGCCGACGTGAATGCCGGCCTGCGTACTCTGCCGCACCCGCCGCCAGGCGTCCTCGATCAGCGCGGTCAGCAAAATTCCGAGAAGATACGCATCGGCCTCGACCAGGATATCGGAGGCGATGTGAACGTTGACGCTGCGCCCCGGCTCACGCAGGCGCAGGCGCTCGGCAGCCGTCGAAGCCAACGCCGTCAGGTCGACGGCCCGCATCGTCATGCGCCTGCGATCGACGTCGCCAAGCAGCAACAGTTGCGTGAGCAGCCGCCGCAGCCGGCGCAGGTCCTCGCTCGGCTGCTCCGGAGCACGCCGGGCCGCATGCGGCACACTCCGGCGCCGCTCCATGATTTCCGCCGCACGCTCGGCGGCGGGCAGACTGCTGCGCAGCACATGGGTCAGGCCCGCGCGCATGAGCTCGAGGTCCCTTTGCGCGCTCTCGAGCCGGCTCAGACAATCCTGCAGCCGGCAGTTCAACACCGAGATCCGACGCGCATCGCGCCTGGCCTGGTGCGGCCGGTGACTGTCGTCGCTCGAGAAGCTCATGACCTGCATCCTGATTCTATGGCACGTTGAATGGCCACCCCCGCCGCCTTTTCCTTCCGCCCATCTTACTCGGTTCCAGCCGCATCCGAAATCGGATCCATGTCGCCAAACAGCGTCATCTTGGACGCGGCACACTGGCTTGCAACTTTCAATACTTGCCAATATCCGCTCACGTCGCAGACGCGGGCCGCGGTCATGCCCGGCGTCCCCGCATCTCACATAATTCCCTGACAGCGGGCTCCCGTGCCGCTGCCGGTCCCGCTCCCCTGCGCATGGCGATCGGTCACCCTCGCGTTGCCGCGGTGTTGCCGACCGCCACGGCGGCGGCGTGCGCTCTCCGCCAACACTCACCTGACAGTTGTAATCAAGGTCAACATGGACAACACGGAAAACGCGATTCACGACAACCGCGGCGGCATCGCCGCCCGCGATGCCGGAGCGCCGGATACGTCCTGCCCGTCATCAAACGCCGCGCCGCCGCCCGGAGCCGCAGCCGCCAGGCCGGAAGCGGCACCGGCACACCGCGCCCCGCCGCCGCGGGACGGCGCAATGCCGGCGCGACGCACCCGATGGCGCCTCGGGACGGCCGGCCCGGGGGAGCGGCCACGCTCTCCTCTCATTGACTGCGCGGCCGGGGCCGCTAGGATGCGCCGATGCACGAATCGTCCTCCCGAGCGCTCATGGGCGGCGCGCCCGCCGGGCCGCGCCCGGTCTGGTGGGTGCGGTGGCTGTCGCGCCTGCCCCTCGGACTGCTGTACGGACTGGCGGATTTGCTGGGCTGGCTCGCCTTCCGGGTCTTTCCCTATCGTGACCAGGTGGTGCGCGGCAACCTTTCCCGCTCGTTTCCCGAGTGGGACGGGCAGCGCATGCGGACGGTGCGCCGCGACTACTACCAGGGCTTCGCCGACATGCTGATCGAGGTGATCAAGTCGGCAACCCTGCCGCCCGCCGAGATCCGCCGCCGCGTGCGCATCCTCAACCTGGATGCGCCCCGCGCGTACCTCTCGCAGGACCAGTCGGTGCTGCTCGCCGCGGCCCATCAATGCAACTGGGAATGGATGCTGCTCGCGCTGTCCCTGGAGCTGGGATACCCGGTCGATGCCGCCTACAAGCCGCTGGTCGATCCCTGGGCCGAGCGCGAGATGAAAAAGGTGCGCGGCCGCTTCGGCTGCCGCCTCATTCCCGCCAAGCAGCTACTCGCCGACATCATCAAGCGGAGCAAGGTCACGCGCGCCGTGGCCATGGTCGCCGACCAGGAGCCGACCACCAGCGAGCACAAGCACTGGACACGGTTTCTGAACCGCGACACCGCGTTCTACATGGGCCCGGAGGAGATCTCCCGCGCCGCTCGCTTCCCGGTGTTCTTCATCGCCATGCGGCGCGTGAAACGCGGCTTCTACGAAATGGAGTTCGTGCCGTTGTCGACCCCGGGCGAGCCGCTGCCGCCCGGGGAGCTCACCGAGCGCTACGTGCGGCAGGTGGAGCGGCAGATCCTCGTTGCCCCCGCCGACTGGCCCTGGTCGCACAAGCGCTGGAAGCTCAGGAAATCCGTCTACGCGGCGCGCACTAGGCGCGCCTGAGCTCCCTCGGCAACCCGAACGTCACCTTCTCCTCCCGGCCGGCCACCTCCCGCGGCACCTGCGCTCCCCAGTCGCGTAGCTGCTCCAACACCGCCCGCACCAGCACTTCGGGCGCGGATGCGCCCGCGGTCAGGCCCACACAGTTCCTGCCCTCGAACCACTCGCGCTCCAGATCCTGCGGCCCGTCGACCAGGTAGCCCGGAACGCCGGAGCGCTCGGCGAGCTCGCGCAGGCGGTTGGAGTTCGAGCTCGAGCGCGAGCCGACCACGATCAGGATGTCGCACTCGGTCAGCAGCTTCTTGACCGCATCCTGGCGATTCTGCGTGGCGTAGCAGATATCCTCCTTGCGCGGCGTGGCGAGCTGCGGGAAGCGCCGCCGCAGCGCGCCGACGATCTCGGCGGTATCGTCCACCGACAGCGTCGTCTGGGTCACGAATGCGAGATTGGCCGGGTCGCTCACCGTCAGGCGATCAGCCTCCTCGACGCTGCCGACCAGCACCATCCGTCCGCCGAGGGACGTATCGAAGCGGCCCATGGTGCCCTCCACCTCCGGGTGGCCCGCATGGCCGATCAGGATCACCTCCCGGCCCTCTTGCGCATAGCGCTGAACCTCCATGTGCACCTTGGTCACCAGCGGACAGGTGGCATCGAAGACTTTCAGGCCCCGTTCCCGGGCCTCGTTCTCCACCGCATGCGAGACGCCATGGGCGGAGAAAATCACGGTCGCCCCGGCGGGCACATCGCGCAGCTCCTCGACGAACATCGCGCCGCGCTCGCGCAGACGGTCGACGACGTGGCGGTTGTGCACCACCTCGTGGCGCACGAAGATCGGCGCGCCGAACAGATCGATGGCGCGCTCGACGATGTCGATGGCGCGGTCCACGCCGGCGCAGAAGCCGCGGGGGTTGGCTAACAGCACTCGCATCTCGTCCTCCTCATCCTGCGCGGGCGCCGCGCTCGCGCCACAGATCGATGAACAGCAGCACCGCACCCACCGTGATCGCCGAGTCGGCCACGTTGAAATACCACGGAAAGTAGATGCCGCGCCAGTGCGCCAGCACGAAATCCACCACATGGCCGATGCGCAGCCGGTCGATGAGGTTGCCGAGCGCTCCGCCCATGATCAGCGACAGGGCGAGACACAGCAGTCCCTGGCGGCGCGCCTGGAGCCGCCGGAGGTAAAGCGTGATCAGCACCGCCACCACGACCGCGAGCGCCGCGAACAGCCAGCGCTGCCAGCCGGACTCGTCAGCCAGCATGCTGAATGCCGCGCCACTGTTGTAGGTGAGCGTCAGAGTGAGCACCGGCAGGATACGCATCGGCTCGTGAAAGGCGACGTGATGGACCACCCACGCCTTGGTCCACTGGTCGAGCCCGATCACCAGTGCCGTCACGGGCAGCCACCACAGGCCGTTTCTGCCGCCTGGCGTGCTCATAGGAAGCGCCGCTGCTCGCCCGGGCCCTCGACGTTGACGAGGCAGCGTCCGCAGAGCTGCGGATGCGCGGGATTTGCGCCCACGTCCGGACGGCGCTGCCAGCAGCGCACGCACTTCGGATCGTGCGCGGCCTTGACCGCGAGCCACACTCCCTCGCGGGCGAGGCCGGCAGCCGGCACGGCGCCATCCGGGGCAAGGCCCTCCAGCCGGTGCACGCGCGCATGCGAAGTGATGAAAAAGAAGCGCAGCTCCTCGCCCAGCGCATTGAACCGCTCATACTCGCCCGGGACGCAGTAAATGTCGACTTCGGCATCGAGCGGCGCGCCGATCGTGCCCGCATCGCGCAGCCTCTCGAGCTCGCGCGTCACATCGGTGCGCAGCGCGAGCAGCGCCGGCCAGTCGATGTCCGAGGCGCTCACCTGCGGCAGCGGATGCCAGGTCGCGAGCAGCACCGACTCGGGGCGCTCCCCCGGCAGATGCCGCCAGATCTCCTCGGCGGTGAACGACAGGATGGGCGCGAGCCAGCGCACCATGCTCTCGGCGATGTGGTACATGGCCGTCTGCGCCGAGCGGCGCGCGCGGCCTTGCGCGGGCGTGGTGTACATGCGGTCCTTGAGCACATCCAGGTAGAACGAGCCGAGATCCACGCTGCAGAAGTTGTGCACCTTCTGATAGATCAGGTGGAAGGCGTAGCGCCGGTAGGCCTGCACGACCTCCCCATGCAGCTCGCCCGCGCGCTCGAGCGCCCAGCGATCGAGCGCCAGCAGCTTCCCGGGCGGCAGCGCATCGCGCCGCGGGTCGAAGCCGTGGAGGTTGCCGAGCAGGTAGCGCACGGTGTTGCGCATGCGGCGGTAGGAGTCGGCCATGCGCTTGAGGATCTCATCCGAGACGCTCATCTCGTTGGCATAGTCGGTCGCCGAGACCCACAGCCGCAGCACGTCCGCGCCCAGGCTGCTCATCACTTTCTGCGGCGCCACCACGTTGCCGAGCGATTTCGACTGCTTGCGGCCCCGCTCATCGACCGTGAACCCGTGTGTCAGCACGCCCTTGTAGGGCGCGCGCTCGTAGAGCGCCTCTGACATCAGCAGCGAGCTGTGAAACCAGCCGCGATGCTGGTCGGAGCCCTCCAGATACAGATCGGCCGGCGAGGCGACCTCGCTGCGCTCTGCGCCCACGCACTCGAACGACAGGCCGGAATCCGCCCACACGTCCATGACGTCGGTGACCTTCTCGTAGCTGCCGGCCTCCTCCCCCAACAGATCGGCCGGATCCAGAGAGAACCATGCCTCGATGCCATCGCGCTCGACACGCAGGGCGACCTCTTCTATCAGCTCCTGCGTGCGCGGATGCAGCTCGCCGGTGCTCGCATGGACGAACAGCGCGATGGGCACGCCCCACAGCCGCTGGCGCGAGATGCACCAGTCCGGGCGGCCCTCGATCATGCCGCTGATGCGCTGCTCGCCCCACGCGGGCGTCCAGCTCACCGTCTTGATGTCGCGCAGCGCGTGCTCGCGAAGGTGATTGAGCTCCATGCCGATGAACCACTGCGGAGTGGCGCGGAAGATGACCGGGCTCTTGTGGCGCCAGCAGTGCGGAAAGCTGTGCGTGAGCGTGCCGCGCGCCAGCAGGCGGCCGCGCTCGGCGAGCGCATCGGCCAGCACGGTGTTGGCTTCGTCGACTTTCAGTCCGGCGACGAGCGGCGTGTCGGGCAGGAAGCGCCCGTCATTGCCGACGGGATTGAGCACCGGAAGGCCGTAGCGCCGGCCCACCACGTAGTCCTCCAGACCGTGGCCCGGAGCGGTGTGCACGGCGCCGGTGCCTGCCTCGAGCGTCACGTGCTCGCCCAGGATCACCGGCACCCGCCGGTCCTCCAGGGGATGTCGCAGCAGGAGGCCCTCGAGCGCGCGACCCTCGGCCTCGGCCAGCACCTCGTGCCCGCTGGCGCCGTAGCGCTGCAGGCAGCTCTCGAGAAGCTCGGCCGCCAGGATGAGCCTGCGCGGCCCGTCCGGCAGCGCCGCCTCCACGAGCGCGTAGCGGAAGTCCTCGCGCAGAGCGACGGCCTGGTTGGCCGGCAGAGTCCAGGGCGTGGTGGTCCAGATCACGATGTCCACGCCGGCATCGCCCAGGGCACCCCGCCCGAGGCCTAGGCGTCTCTCCAGGTCCCGGCCGTCGACGACCGGGAACCCCACGTCGATCTGCGGTGAGGTCTTCTGCGCGTATTCGACCTCCGCCTCGGCGAGCGCCGAGCGGCAATCGAGACACCAGTGCACGGGCTTGACGCCCTTGTAGAGGTGCCCGTTGCGGATCACGCGGCCGAAAGCCCGGATCTGCTGCGCCTCGTACCGCGGCGACATGGTGAGGTAGGGGCGCTCCCAGTCGCCGAGCACGCCCAGGCGCTTGAAGTCGCGGCGCTGCAGATCGATCTGCTCGGCGGCATAGGCGCGGCAGGCGGCGCGAAACGCCGCCGCGTCGAGCTTGCCGCCGGCGCGGCCGTGTTTTTTCTCCACCTGGTGCTCGATCGGCAGTCCGTGGCAGTCCCAGCCCGGGATGTAGGGCGCGTCGAACCCGTCGAGCGTGCGCGATTTGACGATGATGTCCTTGAGGATCTTGTTGACACAATGGCCGATGTGGATGACCCCGTTGGCGTAGGGCGGGCCGTCGTGCAGCACGAAACGGGGCCGCCCGCGCGCGAGCTCGCGCAGCTTCGCGTAGATCGCGCGCTCGTCCCATTCCGCGAGCATGGCCGGCTCGCGCCGGGCGAGGTCCGCCTTCATCGGGAAGCCGGTTTTAGGCAGGTTGATGGTGTGCTTGTAGTCGGTCATCAATTCAGACTTTCAGTATCGCCCTGGCCGCCTGCGCATCCCGGTGCATCTGCGCCACGAGGGTGTCGAGGTCCGGAAAATGCTCCTCATCACGCAGCTTCGCCACGAATTCCACCTCGATCCGCCGCCCGTACAGGTCGGCGGAAAAATCAAACACATGCACTTCCAGCAGCGTCTCGCCGCCGGCCACCGTCGGGCGGCGGCCGAGGCTCGCCACCCCGGGCAGCGCATCGGCGGCGATGCCGTGCACGAGCACGGCGAAGATGCCCTCCACAGGGGAACGGCGCCGCCCGATCCCGAGGTTCGCCGTCGGAAAGCCCAGCCGCCTGCCCAGGCGCCGGCCGCTCGCCACACGGCCGATCATGCTGTACGGGCGGCCCAACCAGCGCCGGGCCTGCTCGAAATCGCCCCGGGCAAGCGCTGCGCGCACCGCGCTGCTGCTCACGCGCTCGCCGTCCAGGGTCACAGCCGGCACCACCTCCACCTCGAATCCCAGACCCCGGCCGGCCTCGCGCAGCACCTCGGCCGTTGCCTCGCCATTGCGCCCAAAGCGAAAGTCGTGCCCGACGACGACCACCGGGGCTCGAAGCTCGAGCGCGAGCATTCGCGCGAAGTCCTCACCCGAGAGGTTGCGCAGCGATTCGCCGAAGCGCAACAGCCATACCACGTCCACGCCCAGATGCCCGAGCACCCGCCAACGCTCGCGGAACGAGGTGAGCCGGGCCGGCGCCGACCCGGTGGCGAGGTACTCGCGCGGCATGGGCTCGAAGGTCAGCACCATGACCGCGCGCCTCAGGCGCGCGCCGTGGGCGCTCAAGCGCTCGAGCAGCGCCTGATGTCCGAGGTGGATGCCATCGAAGGTCCCGATGGTGACCGCGCAGCCCCGCTGGTGGTCGCTTAAGCCCGTAAGTCCACGAATAAGCTCCATCAGCCGCCCGAGCCGCCACCGGTATGCCAATTAATACAAAGATCAAGACAGAGGAAGAATACAGGATTTACCGTGTGGACGAAGGCCCTGGACCGCATGGCAAGGCACAAGCTTACGCCAGCCGCTCACCACGCCTCCATTGACAAATGGTGCCCACCTCAGCAGACTACCGGGCCCCCGCGACGGGGAACCGGATTCAGGTAGACGGAGAGATTGTGGCCAACACCAAGTCCGCTGAAAAGGCGGCCCGCCAAGCCGAGAAACACCGTGCCCGCAATGTGGCATTGCGCTCGCGCATGCGCACCGCGGTGCGCAGCGTCAACACAGCCATTGCAGGCGGCGACAAGCCAGCGGCGGAAGCCACTTACAAGGCCGCCTTGCCCGTCATCGACACGCTGGTCAGCAAGCGCATCATCCACCGTAACAAGGCCGCCCGGCACAAGAGTCGCCTGACGGCGCGCATCCGCGCGATGCATTGAGGCGATGATGGACGTCCGCAAAGCGCACGGCACCACGCCGGCTCCCATGCCCGTTCCGGTCAAGCTGAAGCCGGCCGCTCGCCGGTTGTATCTCCTTGAGCAGATGCGGGTTCGCGCGCAGCAGCGGCCTGCTCGTCCAAAAACCTCATAACCGCCTCACAGATCTCCCTGGTCCCGCGCCCCGTGGCGCCCGAGACGAGAAACCGTGGCCCGTGATAGCGCAGGCGGCGGACGATTTCCCTTGCGCGCTTCCCGGCCTCTTCCTCGGTCAGCAGATCGCTCTTGCTCAGCACCAGCCAGCGCGGCCGGGCGGCCAGCTCCGGACTGAAATTCTTCAGCTCGCGCACGATGGCGCGCGCGTCCGCAACCGGATCGCTCTGCGGGTCTGCGATATCCACCAGATGCAGCAGCAATCGAGTGCGCTGCAGGTGCTTGAGGAAGCGGATACCGAGGCCGGCGCCCTCGGCGGCACCCTCGATCAGGCCGGGAATATCGGCCATGACGAAGCTGCGGTGCTCGGCGACACGAACCACCCCCAAATGCGGATACAGCGTGGTGAAGGGGTAGTCGGCCACCTTGGGACGGGCGGCCGAGACGGCCCGGATGAGCGTGGACTTGCCAGCATTGGGCAGGCCCAGCAGACCCACGTCGGCAAGAACCTTTAGCTCCAGCTCGAGCGTGCGCTTCTCGCCGGGCAGGCCGGGCCCGAACTGCCGCGGTGTGCGATTGGTGCTGGACTTGAAGCGCTGGTTTCCCCAGCCCCCTTTGCCTCCGCGCGCCACAGGCAGCACGTCGCCTTCGCGCGCCAGATCGCCCAGCACTTCACCCGTCTCGATGTCGCGGACCACGGTGCCCACAGGGACGGGGATGGACAGATCATCGCCGCTGCGCCCGGTGCAATCCCGGCTCGAGCCCGGCTCGCCATGCTGCGCGCGCCAGATCCGCTCGACCCGGAAATCGGCGAGGGTATTGATACCGGCGGTGGCGCACAGGAAGACGCTGCCGCCGCGGCCCCCGTCGCCGCCATCGGGTCCGCCAAAGGGAACGAACTTCTCGCGGCGGAAGCTGGTGCTGCCACGGCCACCGTTGCCGGCCTGCACGCGAATCCTGGCTTCATCGACGAATTTCATGTGATGTGTGCATACGAAAACCCCGGCGCGGAGCCGGGGTTTTGCGAGTCACTGGACGCCGGCCGGCTCAGGCCGCCACGCTGGCCTCGGCGGCCTCGGCGGCGGGCAGCACGCTGACGTAGGTGCGCTGATCGGCGCCCTTGCGCTGGAACAGGACCGTACCGGCCACCTTGGCGAACAGGGTATGGTCGGTGCCGACACCGACGTTGGCCCCGGCGCGCATGTGCGTGCCACGCTGGCGCACGATGATATTGCCGGCGAGAACGTGCTCACCGCCGAAGCGCTTCACGCCCAGCCGCTTGGAATGGGACTCGCGGCCGTTCTTGGTGCTGCCGCCTGCCTTTTTGTGTGCCATATGGGTTCCCCGATCGAAAGGGCGCTCAGCCGGCGCTGATGCCGGTGACCTTCACCTCGGTGAAGGGCTGGCGATGATTCTTTTGCCGCAGGTAGTGGGCGCGGCGCTTGAACTTCACCACCGAGACCTTGCGGCCTTTGCCGTGGCGGACCACGGTGGCGGTGACCTTGCCGCCCGCGACGAGCGGCTTGCCGAGCTTGATCTCGGCCCCCTCACCCACGAGCAGCACCTGGTCGAACTCGACCGTGGCGCCGGCCTCGGCGTCCAGTTTCTCGATGCGCAGTACCCCGTCCTGGGTTACGCGATACTGCTTTCCACCGGTGGCGATCACTGCGTACATAAGGCTTAGGATCGAGAGTCTCGACGAAAGGGGCGGGCATTCTACTGACCAGCCATCGGCGGGTCAAACGGCACGCGAATTAAAGAGCGTGCGGCGCACGGTCCGGTCGGCTACGATGCGCCGCTGGATCAAGGAACCTCTGCCCCTCACCCACCGTGCTCGCGGCGCCCCGTCAATCGCCTGCTGCCAGGCCCCCAGACTCCACCATGACCCTGGAGGAGATCCGTGCGCTCGTCTCAGCGGATCTCGATGGCGTCAATGCGGTCATCCGCCAGCGCCTGAAAAGCGTCGTCCCGCTGGTCGATCAGGTGGCCGACCACATCATCGCCGGCGGCGGCAAGCGCCTGCGCCCCCTGCTGGTGGTGCTGGCCGGCCGGGCCTGCGGGCACAGGCCGGCACACATCGAAGCGGCCGCCTTCATAGAGTTCATCCACACGGCCACGCTGCTGCACGATGACGTGGTCGACGGCTCCTCGCTGCGGCGCGGACGCGACACGGCCAATCAGGTATTCGGCAATCAGGCGAGCGTCCTGGTCGGGGATTTCGTGTACTCGCGCGCCTTTCAGATGATGGCGGGACTGGCCTCCCAGCCTGTCATGGAAATCATGGCCGAGGCGACCAACGTGATCGCCGAGGGCGAGGTCATGCAGCTCATGAACGCCCACGATCCCGGCACCACCGAGCGGCGCTACCTCGAGGTCATCTACCGCAAGACGGCCAAGCTGTTCGAGGCGGGAAGCGAGGTCGCGGCGGTGCTGGCCGGCTGTCCGCCGCCGCTGTGCTCGGCGCTCGCCGCGTATGGGCGGCACCTCGGTACCGCCTACCAGCTCGTGGACGATGTGCTGGACTACCGCTCCGACCCGGCCGAGCGGGGCAAGAACCTGGGCGATGACCTGGCCGAAGGCAAGCCGACGCTGCCGCTCATCCATGCGCTGCGGCACGGCAGCGAGGCACAGCGAACGGTCATCCGGGCGGCGATCGAGCATGGCAGCGCCGAGCTCGAGCCCATCATCGAGGCCATCGAGACGACCGGCGGCCTCGAATATGCCGCCCGGCTGGCGAAGGAGTCCGCCGAGCAGGCGCTGGCCGCCCTCGACAGCCTGCCCGAAACGCAATACAAAAGAGGTCTCGCCTCCCTCGCCCGCTTCGCGGTCGAGCACACGACCTGAGCCCGACCGCCGTGGCGCACCCGCCCCGGGGCAGGCACCGCTCCTGCACCACCATTGAACGCCCTGGAGCGCTCCAGTACACTGCGCGGCCCGCCCCCGTGTGCCGCCATCGGCCCCGGGCCCGCGGGTCCGCCATCTCGGGGTGTAGCTCAGCCTGGTAGAGCACTACGTTCGGGACGTAGGTGTCGCAGGTTCAAATCCTGTCACCCCGACCAATAAACTCCTTCCAAATCAGACTGTTATGGCGCAGTGATGGTGCTCCCGTGGTGCCGCGCGGTCGTCAGATGGTCCAGACGTCCACGGGAAGTCAGCATGGGTTGATGTCGCGGCCTGCCATGCCCGCATTGTCTTCGATCCAGGGACTCCCTATATGTGTCGCGCTCCCTGCCATCAGTGCCGCCCACCTCCCGCCGATCCGGGGGCCGCTTTCGGGCGTGATCCGGATCCTGCCGCCTCGCTCGCCGAGGCCCGCGGGCACGGCGAGTGCCTTCGACGACCTCGTCTCGATCGGCCGGCCGAGCGGTGATTCTCAACTCTTCAAACGCCCAGACATGTACTTATTGCGGGCATCCTGCGCGAACAGGATACTGGCGTTGGCGACCACGACCGGAAGCACACATGCATCCAGTACTTGCACGTATGGTCGTTGTATGCGTTTCGGCCTTCATGCCAACGTTGGCTCTGGCGCAAGCCGGGCCGACAGCGCCGTCCGCGTTCGACCTCGGTTCCGATCATTTCGTGGCGGGAGACCACGTAGACATCACGCACCCGGTCCCGGGCGACGCTTTCGCCGCGGGATCGTATGTCATCGTGAGCGCCAGCGTTTCGGGCGACCTGATCGCCACGGGAGGTCAGGTCGACGTCACCAGTCCAGTGCAAATGGATGCATTCATCGCGGGTGGACGGGTATCGCTCGCCAGCACCATCAATCGCAACGCGCGCGTGGCCGGCGGCGACGTCACGTTGCAACCCGGCGCACGCATCAACGGTAACGCCTCGCTTGCCGGCGGCACCCTGAACGTGGCAGGCGCCGTGACCGGCTATCTCATGGCCGGTGGCGGACACATCTATCTGAATGGTCCCGTAGACGGCGACGTGAGACTGTCCGGTGGGGACATTACGCTGGGGCCGAACGCGCGGATCAAGGGCAATCTGTACTATCGCAGCCCCCACGGGTTGAAGCGGGCCGCGGGCGCACAAATTGCCGGTGCCGTCGAGCGATTTCCGTGGCCGGAGCATAAGCCCGCCGGCGCGGGTGTATTCATTCTAAAGCTAGTGATCTGGTCCCTCGGTCTCGCCGTCGTGGCCACGGCTCTGCTCGCCACCCTGCCGACATTCACGCAACGAGTGATCGATGCCGCGCGCACGAAACCCGGCTGGAGCCTCCTTCTTGGTTTGATCACGTTCATCGCCGTTCCACTCATGGTGATCGTCGCCCTGATCACGGTGATCGGTATCCCGATCGGCCTGCTCGGTGCGCTCGCGTATCCCATTTTGCTCGTTGTCGGCTACGTTCTCGCAGCGGTCGCTCTCGGCGACGTGGCACTTAGCCGCATGAATCCCAACCGCGCGACCGAACTCGCGCGCCGCATTGGCGCCACATTCATCGCACTGCTGATTCTGGCGTTACTGGGCCGCATTCCATTTCTCGGCGGAATCATCTGTGTACTCGCGCTCTTCCTCGGTGTGGGAGCACTGATCCAGCAGGTGCATCGTGTGAGGGCGCCGGTTGCCTGACTGGCGGATCACGAGATCGTCCCGTCCGGACCCACTTGCCGCCACCGGCGTGGAACTCTTGCAACGCGGACGTGCCCCTCTCCGGCCGCATAGCGGCCGGAGAGGCATGGGACCCGGGCTCCCGTCGCACAACTTCCGCGAAAAAAGCCATCGAGCCCGGTCTCGAGCCGCCCGGCATAGCCGCATGCTATACTGGCCCAGTAAGTGTCCCATCGCGCCTGCCACGCGCCCATCCCGAGGCGAGCTTCGTGGACCCAACCTGGCCCACGGAGATTTAATGAAGATTCCCAAAGGCTTACAGCCATTGATCGACGACGGCGTCATCGATGAGGTCGTCCGTTCCCTGAAAAGCGGCAAGGAAGCCACCGTCTACGTGGTGCGCTCGGGGACCCACCTTCGGTGCGCGAAAGTCTATCGGGACATGGCACAACGGAGCTTCCAAAGGCGCGCGCAGTACCAGGAGGGGCGCAAAGTCCGCGGCAGCCGCGAAACCCGCGCCATGAGCCGCAGCACGCGTTTCGGCCGCAGGGAACAAGAGCACGAGTGGAAGAACGCCGAGGTCGATGCGCTCTATCGGCTCGTGGCGGCCGACGTGCGGGTCCCGCGGCCCATGGGGTATTTCAACGATGTGTTGATCATGGAACTGGTCACGGACGGACTGGGAAATCCGGCACCGCGGCTGAGCGAGGTGGAGCTTACGGCGGATGTCGCTCTCGAGTACCACGGCTTTCTCGTGCGGCAGGTCGTCCGCATGCTGAGCCTCGGGCTCATCCATGGAGACCTCTCTGAATTCAACGTCCTGCTCACGCCGGAAGGACCTGTCATCATCGATCTGCCCCAAGTCGTCAACGCAGCCGGGAACAATGCCGCTTTCGCCATGCTCGAGCGCGACGTCAACAACATCCGATCGACGCTCGGCCGGTTTGCGCCGGAATTGCTGCAGACCGAGTTCGCGAGGGAAATATGGGCGCTATACGAGCAGGGCGAGCTGCATCCGGAGGTCCCCCTGACGGGCGCGGCCGCTCGTGACGAGGCCCCGGCCGACGCCGGCGAGGTCCTGCAGGTGATCGATGACGCGCGGGAAGAGGCGATCCGCCGCCATCTCGGGCGCAGCGAGGACGCCGGGTATCCCACATGAGCGATGAACAGAAAACGCCCACCTTTCCCGAGCTGGGCCTGAGCGAACCGATTCTCGAGGCGCTGACGGCGGTAGGCTACGAAATGCCCTCGCCCATCCAGGCACAGACCATTCCGCTGCTTTTGTCCGGCTCCGACCTGCTGGGGCAGGCGCAGACCGGCACCGGCAAGACGGCAGCGTTCGCGCTGCCGGTTCTCCAGCGGATCGATCTACAGCTCGCCAGCCCGCAAGCCCTCGTGCTCGTGCCGACCCGCGAGCTCGCCATTCAGGTGGCGGAAGCCTTTCAGCGCTATTCCGCGCATCTGAAAGGCTTCCACGTCCTGCCCATCTATGGCGGTCAAAGCTATGTTCCGCAGATCAAGGGCCTGAAGCGCGGAGCGCACGTGATCGTGGGCACGCCCGGGCGAATCATGGACCACATGAAGCGCGGCGCGTTGAAGCTCGACACCGTGCGGTTCATCGTGCTCGATGAAGGCGACGAGATGCTGCAAATGGGCTTCGTCGATGCGATCGAATGGGTCTTGGAGCAGGCGCCGCCGCAGCGGCAGATCGCCCTGTTCTCGGCCACCCTGCCTCCGCAGATACGGCGGATCGCGCAGAAGCACATGCGCGATCCCGCACAGATCACGATCCGCAGTCACGCCGGCACGGCGCCGAAGATCCGCCAGCGCTACTGGCTCGTGAGCGGCTTGCACAAGCTGGACGCGCTCACCAGGGTCCTCGAGGTGGAACGCTTCGAAGCCATGCTGATTTTCGTGCGGACGAAGCTCGAGACGGCCGAGCTCGCCGAACGGCTCGAAGCACGCGGTTTCAACGTCGCCGCCTTGCACGGGGACATTCCACAGCAGCAGCGGGAACGCACGATCGCCCGTCTCAAGACGGGACAAGTCGACATCGTCGTGGCCACCGATGTCGCCGCCCGGGGACTCGATGTCGAGCGGATCTCCCACGTCGTCAACTTCGACATCCCGTACGACTCTCAGACCTACGTTCACCGCATCGGTCGCACCGGCCGGGCCGGACGCAGCGGAGAGGCGATTCTGTTCGTCGCGCCGCGTGAGCGAAACATGCTGCGCATCATCGAACGCGCGACCAGGCAGCCCATCGAGCAGATGCGATTGCCCAGCGTCGCGGACGTCAACGAGCAGCGCATCGCGAAGTTCAAGGAATCCCTCGCTGACAAGGTGCAGGGAGGCGAAGGCGCGGTGTTCCAGCCACTCATCGAGCAGATCGAGCGTGAGCAGAACATCCCGGCGGTCGAGATCGCCGCGGCGCTGGCCAGCCTGCTCCAGGGCTCGACGCCGTTTCTATTGGCGGCCAAACCCGGCGCACCGGAGCGGGACTCCCCGGCCGATCGGCTCCATGACGAATCCGCCCGCGACGATCGCGGCGCCGCGGGTGCTGCCGCGCCGGCGCACAAGCGCCGCTCGCCCCGGCCCCCCAGGGGCGGTGCACGACTCGAAACGTTCCGCATCGAGGTCGGCCATGCGCACGGCGTGCAGCCCGGAAACATAGTCGCCGCCATCGTGAACGAGGCGGGTGGGGGCGGGGGCGACATCGGGCACATCCACATCCGCGAGGAACACAGGTTCGGCGAGCTCCCCGCCGACATGCCCAAGGAGAATTTCGACAATCTTCAAGCCGTGCGGGTGCGCAGAACCGAGCTGCGCATCAGCCCCACGGACGCCAAGCCCGCGCGTACCGAACGCCCCGCGCGCACCGGCCGGCCCGCCGGTGCACCGCATCGCAAGGGCACGGCGCGACGACACGACAAATCGCCGAAAGGTCGCGGCAGGCCGTCTCACCGATAGCCGCTACGGGAAGGCGCCGGCCCGCGGTGGGGGCGGCAACCTGCCGAGCTCGGCCTCGAGCGCCAGCCCGAGAGTGAGAAGCTCGCGGTCAGCGCCCGAAGGTCCGTCGAGCTCGAGCGCCACAGGCAACCCATCGCGAGTCAGGCCCGCGGGCAGCACCAGTCCCGGCAGGCCCGCGGTGCTTCCCGGCGCGACGTTGCGACTGGCAGCGTCGTCGAACAGCATGCGCCGGCCCCGAACTTCGACATACATATCCTCCTCCCGTGCCGAGCCCCTGATCGGCGGAGCCGGCAGGATCATCGCCGGAAAAATGATGGCCGAGACTCCGGCGCGGCCGAAGTAGTCGCGATACATCGCTTTCAGCGCGGGCAGGTGCACTCTCACGATCTCCCCGTACTGCGCGTCCGTTACGAAGTCCTTCCCGCCCGGTTTCAACAGAGGCTCGATCATGCGTCGAATATCGGGGCTTGCCTGCGCGACGAGCTCATCGAAGGTCACCCCGGCATGGTATTTCGCAAGGTAGCGCGTCACGGCGGGCCGGAAGTCGTGGTCCGTCACCCGGTCGGTGATGAGCCCGATGAGAGCGTGCAATTCCGGCAGGTCGCCTTCCACGAGCTCGACTCCCGCCCGGCGAAGAGTCTCGAGCGCACCTTCGGTGATGCGCTCCACCTCGGGATCGAGACCCGTCCAGAAGAACGGGCGAATGACGCCGAGGCGCACACCCTTCAGGGATGGCGTCGACACGTCGGTGGGGTTTCCGGTCAGCACCCCATCGAACAACAGCAGGTCCGCGACGGCTCGAGCGTGCGGGCCGAGCTGATCGAAGAGCGGCGACGCAGGCACCACGGCAGTGGTGGGATACCTGCCGGTGGTGGGTCGGAAACCGGCGATCCCACACAGAGCGGCCGGCACGCGAATCGAGCCCTCGGTGTCCTCCGCCACCCCGAGCGGCGCCATGCGGTAGGCGATGCTGGCGGCGGTTCCGCCGCTGCTGCCGCCGGGAATCCGGCTTGGATCGTACGGATTGTGCACGGCACCAAAGGCGTGGTTGTCGCTGGTGTAGTCCCAGGAGAGCTCATGCATGTTGTTCTTACCGAGCACCATGGCGCCCTGGTCGCGAAGCGCACGCACCAGCGGGGCATCCTCGCGCGGCTGGAAATGGCGCAACGCGGGGGTTCCGGCCGTGGTCGGAAGATCGCGCGTGTTCACGCTGTCCTTGATGGGGATAGGCAGCCCGTGCAAGCGGCCGAGCCTCGCGCCCGAGTGTCGCCGGCGATCGCACTCGTGCGCGGCTTCGAGCACCCGCTCGGGTCGCAAGGTAATGAACGCGTTGAGACTCTGGCCTTCCTCGCACCGAATCAGCAGGGCACGCGCGTAATCCTCAGCTTTGACGTCCCCTCTTACGATCGCGCGCACGGCCTCCACGGCGGTGAGCGAAGCGAGAGCCGTTGCCGCGGCGGAAGAGCGGGGAATCGACCCTGTCCTGCCCCAAGCATCGACTGCGGCCGCTCGAGCAGGTCCGAGCGTGCAAAGCGATGCGGCGGCGACCCCGGTCAGGAAGCGGCGACGGCTGACGGCGATGTTGATGTCATAGCTATTCGACATGAATGCTCCTTGCGGAGAGGCTGTGCTTGTAATGGCGCGGAATTTCGCGCCGCCCCCCGGACGGGCCGCGACGCTTTTCGGCGCTAGCCGCGGTGTCGGTCCAGGGCGTCGCCGAGGGCCTCGCGAAGCGGCCCCAACCAGGGTTCATAGTGCCGCCACTGGGCGAGACCCTCGCGGTAGATAGGCCGGCGCACCTGTTCGGAACTCGCTGTCCTTACACTACGCTCAGTCTGGTGGAACTCGACACAGGCGGGCTCGAACTCGAGCCCGCAAAACTCGAGCAGCCGGCGCACGTTCCCCTCCAGGTCCTCCACGAGATCCTCGTAGTGCACACGCAGAACCCGCCCTGGAAGGGCCTCGTCCCAGTGACGCATGAGTTCCAGGTAGGTGCGATAGTAGCGAGCGATATCCTCCAGGGAATAGGTGAACAACTGCCCCTCGGCGAACAACTGCTTGAAGTTCGCGAAGCAGCAGGCCATCGGCTCCCGCCGGGCATCGATGATCTTCGCATTCGGCAGCATCAGATGGATGAGACCGATGTGCCGGAAGTTATTCGGCATCTTATCGATGAAGCGCGCCCGGGCGGTGGAGCGATACGCTCTGGTATCACTCATATATTTCCCGCCCAGCCGGCGGAGGTCCTCGGCCCCCATGCTGGAGAGAACCTGGGGATAACGCGAGTCGCGGCCGTGCAGCTCCGCCACGATACGCGGCACGTCCGGGAGCTCGTATGTGCCCTCCACCTGAGAGTGCGAGGCCAGAATCTGCTCGATCAGCGTCGAACCCGAGCGCGGAAGGCCGACGATGAAGATTGGAGCGGTATCGGGCAGGCCGCAGCCACGGTGCCGATCGAGAAACGCCCGGCTACACACCTCGATCTGCAAGCGGGTGTAGCGCTCGATCAGCTCCGGGCAATAGTCGCTGGATGCGCGCTTTAGCGCATTGCCGCGGTCATAGTATCCGAAGGAGCGCTCATACTCCCTTCGGTCTTCGAGCGCTTTGCCGAGCGCGAAACACAGGTGGTATCGGTCTTCGCCGGATGTGGAGGACGCACCCTCCGCTGCGATCATCTGCGCGATCTGTTCATCCGTGAAGCGGTACGTCTTGAGATTGGCCAGACTCCAATACGCGTCGCCGTAATCGACCCGTTGCGACGCCGCGACGCGATACTCCTCGATGGCCGCCTCGGTATTGCCCAGCGTCTTGAGCAGGTGAGCGATCGACAGATGCAGCTCCGCGGGCTGCTGCGCCCCGACGAGCAGCTCCCGGTACAGCTCGATGGCCCGCTGATGCCTGCCCAGCCCCACCTGAGTCAAGGCATGGAGCGTGCGATAGCCGCGATTGGCGGGCTCGGCGGCGAGCAGTTTTTCGGCCTGCCCCCCGGCCTCGAGATAGAGCTGGCGCTTAAGCAGCACCTGCGCAAGATCGAACCGGGCGGAGTGATCGCCTGGCGCCAGCTCGAGGATTCCTTCGAGCAGCGCCTGCGCATCAATATGGATATCGCGCGCCATGGCGATGCGCGCAAGCAGGCGCATGGCCTCGACGTGATGGCCGTGCTCGAGGAGGAAAGAGCGGGCAAGCTCCTCGGCACGCCCGAGCTCGCCATCGGAGAATAGCGTGTACGCCGTCACCACTTCGGCGGGAAAGGCGCTCAACCGGACCGCCTCGGCGGCAGCGTGCGCGGCCTCTCCCTCCTGCCCTGTCATCCGATACAGGCCTTCCAACATTTTCCAGCTCACCGGCAGAGCCGGGCTGATGCCCACCGCGCGCCTAAACGCCTCGATCGCCTCGGGCGCCTGCTTCAGGGCGATGCGGCAGAAGCCACGCTCCTGATGCAACCGGCTGAAGCGCGGATGCGCGCGCTCCAGCCGGTCCAGTGTCTCCAGAGACGCGGGGATGTCTCCGAGTCGACGCTGTGCGTGCGCACACGCATAGAGAACGTCTCGATTCTCCGGGACCGCGACGAGCAGCGCCTCGGCCGCCGCCCGAGCCTCGGCAAACCGCTGCACCTCGAGCAGACCCCGAAGACGTTTGACCTCGCTCTCTACTGTCGACGGACTTGCCATATCGCTCGGCTCGGCACGACACCCCCGCTGCGGGACGGTTGCGGTCTCTCCTCAGAAACTGTACCCGAACCTCGCGCCGATCACCCGCGGCCTGAGCGGCGTCTGCGCCATGATGAACTGATCCGTACTCGTGAACACGGCCACGTGCGAATCCGCAAGGTTCTGCCCGTAAAGCGTGAACGACCAATGGTCTTTCGCGATCCCAACGGAGGCATCGTACGTCGTGTACGCCGGGTTCTCGAACCGGAGCCGCTGGGTGGAAACGACGACGCCCGGGATGAACGGCGGATTCGAGCCGGCCTGGGTAAACGAATGCCCTTGATGCACCATTCCGACCTGAACGTGTCCCGTCGCGCCATTCAGGTACCCGAAAGCGCCGGCGGTATTGATCGGGAAATCGTAACGGAGCAACAAGGTAAAGCGAATCGGCGGCGAATCGGCCGTCGGAGCGCCACGCGGACCGAATGGATTGACCACCGGCGTGCAACTGGTCGGGCCGGCGCTGCAGTTCTGGGTGATCGGTTTGCCGAAGTTCACGCTCGCCGGATTATTGTCGACGAGCGCCGGAGAGTTGGTCTGCTCGCTGCTGTTCCAGGCGCCGGAACCCCGCAGCGTCAGCCCGCGCCAGATCTGGGCGATGAACGAGGTCTCCACGCCGTTGATGCGGAAGTTCTGGCCATTCTCGTTGACATTGAGGATACCCAGCAGGCCCGGATCGAAGAAGTTGATCTGAACGTTGGTCCAGTCCTCCCGGTACACGGCGGCATTCCACTGGAAATACCGGTCCAGCAGACGCCAGTTCGTCTTCCAACCAATTTCGTAGTTGTTGAGCGAATCGGAGTGGTAGGCCCTGTGAATGAGGAACTGCGGCAGACCGTCCGGACCGGGAATGTGCCCGGTGCCACCGTTCGAATTGAAACCGCCGGGCCGAAAGCCCTGCGAGAACGTGAAATAGGTCATGATGCGCTGCTGGTTACCAAACAGCGTCGGGGTGATGTGCCAGGAAATATTCGCCTGCGCCCGCCAGCCGCTTTCCGTATCCCTGAGGTTCTGCGCATTGTCGTTGGTCGACGCGGCCGGATTGTGGCAGCCGCCCGGCGGGGTTCCCGCCTCGAAGCAGCCGAACGCCGAAACGATGTCGCCCACCAGGCTGTTGAAGTAAACGAAGTGCCTGGCGCCCCCGGTCACGGTCAGTTGCGGAGTCAGATCGTAGCTGACCGAAGCAAACTCCGCGATTTGCCGGGTCTCCCGCTTGGTGTCGACGAAGAAGGAGGTCTGCCCGCTCTTGAGCCCCGGGTACTTGACGGTCGTCCCGGGAATCGTACCGAGGACGGAAATGCAGCCCGTGTTGCCGGGTGTTCCCGGCGCGCCATTCGAGGTGCAATTGGGCAGGCTTTGTGTCTGATAATTGTCCTGATCGTACAGCACGTTGTCTTCCGCGTAGACGCCGAATATGCCGCGCAAACGCCGGTTATGCGGTGTCTCGATCCGAAATTCGTTCTGTAAGTGGTGATTCTGCTGGGAGTCGAAGACAGCCCCCACCGGCGAGAAGCAGGTCGAGGTCAGACCGCTGGCGGGACCGTAGCAATGATAGTAGTCGCCGTAATATCCGCGTGCGTAATTGGTGTAGTCGGTCTCCGTCTCGAGATTCCGGGTCAGAAGACCGCCCGTGTAGATGAGATTCAGCGGTCCGGCTTTTCCGTGCAGCGTCCAAGCGGTATTCGACCATTTGTCCTTGTGGAATGACGGGGTGAACAGCACCACCTCGAGGGGATTGAGCTTCTGGCCATCCGGCGCGTTCGGATACTGGAAGAACACCCCTTCGGCGTCCATATTCTGGTTCATCTGCGTGATCAACAGGCTCCAGTCCTCGTTGAACTTGTAGAGGGCCTCGGCCCGCAACCCCTGATACGTGACCGGATTGATATTGTTTCTCACAAGGTTTGTGTTGTGCGAAACCGGGCTCCCGGGGGGCACGCAGTAGCCATTGTTCGGCTTTCCATCGGGGCATTGTCCATTGACGGCCGGATAGTTGGCATAGCCGATGCCGAGATCGGTGTTGTGATAGCTGAAGGTTCCGGGCACGTTGTCTATGTAGCCGCCCTGACGGTCACTGTACGCGACCAGGCGAACGGCCATGTGGTGCGGGACGAGCGGCAGATTCAGAACGCCGCTGACCGCGGTGTTCGGATCGCCATGAGCGGTGACCCCATAATCGCCGGTGAAATTCCCCTCGACGACGTCGAGCCTTGGCTTGTTGGTGATATAGCGGATCGCGCCCGCCTCCGCACCACCGCCAAACAGCGTTCCCTGCGGACCTTCCAGCACCTCGATGCGGTTCAAGTCCACCGTGTAAACGTCGAGGTTCTGATTCGGCAGCTGAACCGACTGGTTGTCCAGGTAGACGGCGACGTTCGGCCAGAGACCCGTAACGCCGCTGTCCTGAGTCGACGTCGACCCCGCGCCGATGCCACGGATGAAGATCTCGTTTTGACCGGGACCGTTGTTGGCGGATGTAAGGTTTGGCACCATCCTGACGTAGTCCTGGAATGACGACAGGTGCATCTGCTGCAGCATCTGCCCGGTAAGGACCTGGACGGTTATTGGCACGTTCTGCACGTTCTCACGGCGCCGGGTGGCGGTAACGACGACAGCCTGCAGCGCCTGAGCGGCCTGCGAGCTCGATTCGCCCTGGCCGGCGGCCGGCACGGCGGCCGTGACCGGCGCGGCGGCCGCCGCCGAGGCGTCGGCGGGCAGCATCATTCGAATGGCCGATGCGCCGAGGATCGCGGCGATCGTGCGCGAGACCTTGTGGTTCGGTTTCATATATTCCCCTTGTCTAATAGCTTTACGGTGTGATTTCCCGAACCATCTGCCCGTCTTGGTTGAACGGATCGGCGTGATTTTTCAGCGGTCATTCATTGAGCGCATAACATCCCCCCCCAGGGAACAGGAAATGCTATGGTTAGGGTGAGACCTCCGCGGTTTGGATGCCGGAAGCGGTGGTTACCGGCCCTGGACAACGGACACGATCGCGCCCGGCGCAGATTCGGCGCGGGCGCCGCGGCACGGCGGCGGACACGGACTGGCCGCCACCGCTCCACAACCGGAATTTCCGCCATGTCGTCATTTGAGCGCATCTGTCTGGACGTCAGCTCGAGGCCATCGCTTCCTTCATGGAGATCTCCAGAAGCTCCATCGCCTCATCGACATGCGAGTTGTCTATCATGAGCGGCGGCATGAAACGCACCGTGCTCGCGCCGCACGACAACAGCAGCAGGCCGTTGTGGAACGCCCGGGTCAGCACCTTTTGACAGAGCTCTTTCGCGGGCGCGCGGCTCGCACGATCGGTAATCAACTCCATGCCGATCATGAGACCCTTTCCCCGCACCTCACCGATGCTTTCGTATCGCGTCTGCAGCTGCCGCAGTCCGCTCATGAAGTACTCGCCGACGCGTGCGGCATTCGCCGCATATTCGCGGTCCACGAGATCGAGTGTCGCGAGGGCCGCGGCGCAGCAGAGCGGATTTCCGCCGTAGGTATTGCCATGGGTGCCCGGCTTCCAGTGCTCCATGTGCCTGCGCCGGGCGACGGTCAGTCCGATCGGCATCCCGGAGCCCAGACCCTTCGCGAGCGTCATGACGTCGGGGGTCACCCCCCAGTGCTGGCTGGCGAACATCTTCCCCGATCGGCCGATGCCGGCCTGGACTTCATCGAATATCAGCAGGATGCCGTGCCGGTCGCACAGTTCGCGCAGCCCGCGCAGGAAGCCGTCCGGCGGAACGAGGTAGCCGCCTTCGCCCTGTATCGGCTCGACCAGCACCGCCGCCACTTCGCTCGCGGGGAGGTTGGTCCGGAACAGGGTGTTCTCGATGTAATCGAGCACGGCCTGTCCCTGATCGGCGCCCGCGAAGAGAGGACGATACGGGTTCGGGTAAGGAACGTGCGTCACACCCGGCATGGGCGGAAAGAACCCCGCCTGCTGGGTGTACTTGCTCGCCGTGAAAGCCAGCGAGCCCAGCGTTCGGCCGTGAAATCCGCCGAGGAAGCCGATGAATCGCGGGCGTCCGGTGACATAGCGGGCGAGCTTCAGCGCGGCCTCCACCGCCTCGGTCCCGCTCTGGCATATGAAGACCTGCGCCGGCTCGCCCACCGGCCCCAGTGAATTCACTCGCTCGCACAAGCTCGTCATGCGCTCGTGCCAGTAATCGCTCGAGATGTGCAGAAAGTCGTCTGCCGCCCGCTTGATCGCCGATACCACGGCCGGATGGGCGTGCCCGGTCGAGCAGACCGCGATGCCGGCTGCGAAATCCAGAAACCGGTTGCCATCCACGTCCCACACTTCGCCGCCCCGCCCCTTGGCCATGACGAAGGGGTAGTCCCGCGGGAGCGACGGCGAACTGACCAGGCGATCGCGCTCGATCAGCGCTTGTGCTTTCGGACCCGGCAGTCGCGTTTTGATGTGGGTAGGTGTCATCGTCGACCTCAAGCGTTTTCGTTGACTGGGAGTTTGATTCGTACGGGACTTGCGTGAGCCACGGCCGTCCGGGCGTGCAGCTCTCTCAGGGCGCGCAGATCGGCGGCATCGGGCGGCGGCAGGACTTCGAGGTCCTCGGCAACCTGCAGCGGCCACCCTGTGGCCGCTCTCGCCTGCTCCGGTGTCTTCCCCGGATACAGGGCGACCAGTCGCAGCTCCTCGGTCTGCGGGTGGGGCCGCAGGACGCCGATGTCGGTAACGACCGTGCGCGGACCGGTGCCCGGGCAACCTTGAGCGCGCCGCGCACCGTGTCCTTCGAGATAGCCGCACGAGGTTCGAAAATCCAGGCTCGCCACGAAGCTGCGTGGCGACTGCTTCATGATGACCAACACCTCGCGCGCGTGCGTTGCAATCTCCGGTGCGCCGCCGGCTCCCGGCAGCCTCACGCTGGGTTGCGCATATTCGCCGATCACCGTGCTGTTGAGATTGCCGAAGCGGTCTATCTGGGCCGCGCCCAGAAAGCCGACATCTATCCGACCGCCCTGCAGGTAGTACGAAAAGACCTCGGGAAGAGGCACCACCGCAACGGCGGTTTCGGCCAGCTCGCCGTCGCCGATCGACAACGGCAGCGAATCCGGCCGGGTTCCGACGGTGCCGGACTCGTAGATGAGCACCAGCTCCGGAGCGTGGGTCTGGCGCGCGAGGTTGCATGCGGCGCTGGGCAGACCGATTCCGACGAAACAGACCGAACGGTTGCGAAGCTGGCGCGACGCGGTGATCGTCATCATCTCGTCGGCCGTATATGCGGGCCCGCTCATGCGCCGACCCCCAACAACCGCAGGTGGTGTTCGTGATCCGGAACGTCCGTCACATGGCGCTGCATCCAGCCGGCGAAGCTGTGCCGGTCCCGCGAGATTCCGTCCCATGTCTGATAGAAGCGGTTGTCGCGCGGGTAGTATCCGTGGGCATAGGACGGATAGGCGCCGCCGGGCACGACACTGACCGCGCTCACGATCCAGGATGGCAGCACGATCGAATTGATATCGGCGTCGAGGCGCTCCACCCGCTCTTCAACCGTGACCATCAGGCAGCGGGCCGCCATGGCGGCCTCTTTCGCGGCGCCGACGATGCCCCTGATCAGAACATTGCCGTCTACATCGACCTGCTGAGCGTGCAGGATCGTCACATCGGGATTGATCGCCGGCACCGCCGTCAGCAAAACACCCGAGATAGGGCATGTCACGGTTCGTACGCACGCCGACGATTCCCTCGCGAGATCCGTCTGCGCGCCGCGGCGCATCAGGCCGCACGGCAGTTCGCTCGCCCCCGCGTGATAAGCCACGGCCATCTCGCCATGGGTGTGCTCGATGAGCTCCAGCGGGCCCGGCCACTGGTGCTCGACCGCATCGCGCAGCCTGTGCAGCGAGCCTACCCCCGGATTTCCGCCCCAGGAGAAGGTCAGCCGCCGCACGCATCCCATGCCGATCATCTGGTCGAATATCACATCCGGGGTCATGCGCAGCAGATGCAGATCGCGGCGCTGCTGGCGGATGATCTCGTGCCCCGCGGCGAATGGAATCAGGTGCGTAAAGCCTTCGAGAGCGATGCTCTGGCCGTCACGAATGTGGCGCGATATAGCCTCGCGCAGGGGTAACAATTCCATGAGGTCACTCGACGACGGTTTGCGACTGCTCGCGAAGGTACTGCGGCAGATATTGCCGGGACGCGATGGCCTTGCCGGTGTTGCCCGATCCTTTCCAGCCGACGAACGGCTGATAGCCGGGCCAGGAGCCGGTTGTCGCACCCTGCGGGCGATTGGCATATGTGGTGCCGGCCTGGATATGCTCCTGGAACCAGGCGACCTGGTCGCGCGAGCCGTAGAACCCGGCTGTTAGCCCGAAGGAGGACTCGTTGGCCAGCCGCATGGCTTCGTCGTTCGAGGACACACGCTGGACCATCAGGATCGGCAGGAACAGCTCCTCCCGCCACAGCGGGTGGTCCGGTGGAGCCTCGGCGATGGTTGGCTGCACGAACAGCCCCTGGGCGAGATCGCCCGTGAGCAGGAGCTCGCCGCCGGTCAGGATTCGCGATCCCCCGCCGTTCAGCTGACCGGCGTAGCGCGTGTACGCGTCATAGCCCGCCCGGGTGGCCACCGGCCCCAGCCAGTGCTGCCGGAGAGTGGGGTTACCGATGCTCAGTGCCGCGGTTTGTCGCATCAGTTTCGTCAGCAGCTCTTCGGCGACGGCGGAGTGCACATAGAGGCGCGATAACGCCGAGCACTTCTGGCCGCACATTCCGAACGCCGAGCGCACTATGCCCGCCGCGGCGCACTCGAGGTCGGCATCGGCCGTGACGATGCAAGGATTCTTGCCGCCCATCTCCGTGATGCATGGACGCGGATAGGAACCGGCCATCATCCGCCGGGCGATCTGCATCCCGACCACATGCGACCCCGTGAAGGTGACGCCGGCGGTGAGTGGATGCTCCACGAGCGCCTGACCGATCTCATCGCCGCTGCCGCCGAGGTAGTTGAATACCCCGGCGGGCACACCCGCGTCGCGCATGCAATCCGCGAGCAACCGTCCCGCCCATGGAGTGGACGTGGCGCCTTTGAGGACCACTGTGTTTCCCGTCACCAGCGCGGCGGCCACCGGCCCCCCCGCCAGCGCCAACGGGAAATTGAACGGCGTGATGACGACCCACGCGCCGTAGGGCTTCATGACATCGCGGTTGCGGGAGACGCAGGCCGCCACCGGGTCGTCCGGCAGGTCGCGCTCGAAGCCTTGGTTGCGCTCGAAGTCATCGCAGTAGTGGTAGAAGAACTCCGCCGTCTCCTGCGCCTCCGCGAGTGCCTCCATGCGATTCTTTCCGACTTCCAATGTCAGTGCCGCCGCGATATCGAAGACACGCTCCTCGATGAGCCTGCCGGCGCGCCGGAGCACTTCGAAGCGCTGCGCGGCCGGCCTCTTGCTCCACTGCGCGAACGCGGCATGCGCCGCCCGCATGGCGGCTTCCACATTGTCGGGGACGGCGGTGGCGAATTCACCCAATACCTGCCTGCGATCCGCGGGGTTGAATTTGGTCACCGGATTCGCAACGGCCTGATCCCGCCCCGCGATATACAGCGCGTGCCTCGCCCCCAGGGCGGCGCCCGTGCGCGCGACCGCCGCATCGAACCTCACGTGCAGGTCCTCTGGAGGATCGAACATCGTCGAATATGTCAGTTTAAAGCTCATGGGTTGGGACTTTCGGCATCGGCAAGTTTTTCGGTCAGCTGACCGAGCAGACGATCGAGCAGATCGAGCGCGTCGGCCAGTTCCCGCTCCTCGATGACAAGCGGCGGCGCGAGCAGGAGCAGATTGCCGCGCGCCCCGAACGAAACCCCCGCTTGCATCGCCTGGCTCAGCAACTCCCGTACGAGCGCATGCATCCGATCCCATGGAGACAGCGGCGCGCGGGTTATGCGGTTGCTGACCAGCTCGACGACGGAGAACAGACCATGTCCGCCGCGCACGTCGCCGATCGCGGCGTGCCTCGCCTGCATCGCCTTGAGTCGTGCGAACATCTGGCCGCCGAGGCAGCGGGAGCGCGCGATGAGATTTTCGTCCTCGTAGCTCCGCAACGCCGCAAGCCCCGCCGCGCAGGCGAGCGGATGACCGGAATACGTCAGGCCGGTCATCAGCATCTGCGGCTCGAGCGCGCGCGACACCGCGGCAGACAGGACGACCGCCCCGAGCGGCAGATGCGCTCCGGTCAGGCCCTTGGCGAGCGTCATCAGATCCGGCCGGCCGTCCTCCCGGTAGCGCTGCCAGGCGAACCACTCGCCGCAGCGGCCGAAGCCGCTCATCACTTCGTCCGCGATCAGAAGCACGCCGCGCTCGCGCGACTCCCGGCGCAGGGCCGGCCAGTACGTGTCAGGCGCGATTATGCCGTTGGTGCCCGCATTGGGCTCCATGAGCACCGCCGCGACCGCCCCGGCACCGAGTGTGTCAATGACTTGCCCAACGTGACGTGCCGCCGCGAAACCGCAATCCTCGTCGGTGGTCGTGCCGAAGGGACACCGGTACGCGTATGGCGGCGGAACATGCTCGACGCCGAAGGTGTCGGGGGAGGCGTGCCGGCACGTGCGGACGTCTCCGGACAGCGTCATTGCGGCGTAGCTGGCGCCATGGTAAGAACGTTCCCGCGTAATGATCCGGCCCGAGTCCTTGCCGCTTGCCTGGCGGGCGAACTTCACGGCGTGTTCGTTTGCGTCGGCACCCCCGAGCGTGAAGAAGACCCGCCCGCGCTCGAAGCCGGACTTCTCCAGCAGGGATTCAGCCAGGCGGGCGCGTGGTTCGGCGCCCCAGGCGTTGGTCACGAAGCAGAGTTTTTGCGCCTGGTCGCGAATCGCCCCGATGACCGCCGGGTGCTGATGGCCGAGGTTGCTGCACTCGGCGAGGCTGCTCATGTCGAGGATGCTGCGCCCGTCGGCGGTAAAGAGGCGTGCGCCGGCACCGCCGGTGATAGTGGGCGCGTCCCAGTCGAGCTGAACGCACCATGTGTGCAGAACGGCGTCCCGCTCAGGCATGGCATTCGATCCTTCAGCGGATGCGCTCATGCGGGTTGCGCGCGGACGAAACCGCTGCGCGTGGCGATGTGGCGGTCGTCGCGAGCCGGAGATTCCTCCGCCGCGGCCGCTCGCGGCCAGGGGTTACCCGCGGCGTAGCCCATCGGGGCACGACCTGCTCGCGGTGAAGGCGCGATTGCGGCTTCGGCAGCCACGCCGGCCCGTCGCTCGTTGTGTCATCATGCGCCCCCGAAATGTACGCATAGCGTACGTAATGTACGCAATAAGGACTACTCTAGACGGCCGTGGGCATGCCGTCAAGGCGACCGGATTTCGAATCCGCGGCGGCTTCGTCGGCCGCGTCCGCGCAGAGAACCCCGGCGCGCAATTCCGTGGCGCACGCGCCAGCCGGGCGTCGACTGCGGCAACAGCCCGCACGCGCACTCGCATCGTCGGCCCCGGAACCGAACCAGGCTCACTCCCCCTGCCTGCTTGACGTTGCCTTCCGCGCACGTCTCGCACCTCGCTTCAGCCGCCGCGTGGACCGCGACCCGCGTTGCTGTCCGCTCCTCGCCCGTACAACTTCGGCTCGAGCCTGCGCGTTCTGCCGCGCTCCCGTCGTGCCGCCATCGACGAAACGTTCGCCTTCGGGCATACTCGGCACCGCAGGCGATCGGAGTCACCGCGTCCCGTCGCGTCCGAACCAACCAATGGATATGCACCAACCGCACTCCGGTTCCACAACGTTTGAAGACAGTCCGGACTACATCCAGTCGCTGCATCGCGGCCTTGGCGTCATCCGGACATTCGACGCGGATCACTCCGCCATGTCCCTCGCGGAGGTCGCGGAACGGGTCCAGCTCTCACGGCCCGTCGTGAGACGCCTGCTTCTGACGCTGGAACACCTGGGCTACGTCAACCGCGACGGACGCTGGTTCTCACTGACACCCCGCGTGCTCGAACTCGGATTCAGCTATCTCTCGTCGCTCACGGTCGCGCAGCTTGCCCTGCCCTTCATGGAGGAGCTGTCGCATCAAATCGACGAATCCTGCTCGCTCGCGGTCCTCGAGGACGACGACATCGTGTATGTTCAGCGCGTGGCGGTGCGCAAGGTGATGACCATCAGCATTGGCGTCGGCGCGCGTTTGCCCGCTTACTGCACCTCCATGGGGCGGGCACTCGTCGCTAACCTGGACGACGAGACGCGCGGCCGCTGGCTGCATAGCCTGAAGCCGCAGACGCGTACGCGATTCACACTGACGGATCGAAAGAGCCTGCGGAAGGAGCTCCAGCGCGTGCGCACACAGGGTTACGCATACGTGGAGCAGGAGCTGGAGGAAGGACTGTGCTCCGTGGCTGTTCCCGTCCACGGCCGCGGCGGAGAAGCCATTGCCGCGCTCAACGTCGGTATGCCGTTCACGGTCGGTGCGCGCACGCGAGCCCTGAAGGTGGTCCTGCCGGAGCTGCGCACGGCTGCGCAGCGGATCGAGCAACAACTCCCGGGCCGCCCGGCCGGTCCGCGCGCCACACGGTCACCGTAACGATCGAGCCGAGGCCGCGCGCGCCGGACGAGTCGCATGGGCGCCCGACGCATTCCGTGTAAGGAGCAGGCGCTTGATCGGCCGGCGCAAATCTCCGGTGTGTCAGCCCAGCTCCCGCAGGTCGGCGGGGTGCGCCGCATGGCGCGGCGCGCTGAAGTAGTAAACCGCGGTAACGACCACCAGGCCGACCAACCACGACAGATCTGCGCCGTGCAGCACGCGGGCCACCGGACCCACGTAAAAGTCGGTGGCCATGAACGGAATCTGCACGACGATGCCGAGCGCGTAGCAGCTTAGCGCCGCCACGTTGTAGCGGCCGTAGACGCCGCCATCGGCAGCGAAAAACGACGGCACGTGGTAATCACCGAATCGCACCCAGTAGTAATCCACCAGGTTCACCGCGGTCCACGGCACCATCAGGTAGAGCAACGCCTCATTGAAGCGGCTGTAGAGCGGCAGGAAGTGCGCGGCCCCGACGGTGCCGAGCGCGGAAGCGGCAAGAAAGATCACGGTCGCAATCGGCGCCCTTGTGCGCCAGTCCGCCCGCCAACCCGGAGCGAAGGTCTGCATGAGCGTGATCACCGCGAGCGTGCCGCCGTAGATGCAGATTGCACCGGCCACCGCGACGCCCGGAGCGAACAGCAGCACGATGGGCATGCTCGCAGGTCCGGTCAGCACCGAGATCGCCTTGAGCACATCGCCATTGACGACCGCCGGTCCGATCAAGGCACCGAAAACCATCGGCAGCACCGCGCCCAGCGTCGTGCCCCAGTAACAGGCCCAGAACGCCTGCCGAGGGCCGGTGTCGGGAGGAAGGTAGCGCGAGTAATCGGAGACGTACGGCGCGTAGGCGAGCTGCCAGAAGACGCCGATGGAGAGCATGCCGAGAAAACCGGCGATGGAAAATGAGCCGCGCGTGAGGTAATCGAGCGGCATCCGCCCCGCGACGACCAGCCCGATGAAGCACAGTGCGACGGCTGCGCCGGAGACGTAGGCGATCGCGCGCGTGCCGGCGTGGATCAGGTCATGGCCGTAGATCGCCGCCGCGAGGCTGACGGCGCCGATCGCAATGATGCCGGCGCGTACGCTGACCGCCGGCACGATGGCGTGCAGCGACTGACCGCCGGTGACCAGCGCGGTCGCCGCATAACCCAGGTACATCAGGATAACCAGGGCGACCACGAACGCCGCGCCGCGCGCGCCGAACTGCCCGCGGCTTTGCACCATCTGCGGCACGCCGAGACGCGGGCCCTGCGCGGCGTGCAGCGCCATGAATACGGTGCCGATCAGGTTGCCGAGCACGATCGCAAGGGTCCCGGACACGAAGGATTGACCGAAAACGGTGGTCGCCAGTGCGCCGGTGACAACCGTCAGTACGTTCAGGTTCGCGCCGAACCATAATGAAAAAAGTTGCCGCGCCTTGCCGTGCCGCTGATCGAGCGGAATCGGAAAGATCGTATGTTGCTCAATTCGGCCGCGGTGTGAGCTTGCGGGGGTTTGCATGGTCGTGCGATATTTTCGACTCGCGCAGAGGCGCTAAGAGATCACAAATGCACGCGCTTGGCAACCAGCGTGCCGATTCACATCACGAGCAAGTGACGGAGTCCGCCGATGTACGCCGATTATCCTGATTTCGGACTGACCGCGACGCAGCGCCGCGACGCGGTGTTCGCGCACCGATACGAGCACCCCGGCATGGATGGCGCCCGCGGCGAGATCTGGTGTTACAGCGACGCACTCGCCTATGCGGCGGGCTCGACCGTGCGGCTGCAGATCAACTCGAGCGTCGCGCGCGCCGAGATCGAAATCGCGCGCGACGGCGCGGACCTGCGCGTCGTGCTGAAACGAAGCTTGGCGGGCTTGCGCTGGCAATCCACCCCGGAGAATTGCTCGATCGAAGGTTGCGGCTGGGCGACGGCATTCGAGTTCCCGATTGACAAGGACTGGCCTTCGGGCGCGTATCGCGTCACGCTGACGGCCGAGGGCCGTGATGGATCGCCGATCCGGGCGCATCACCTGTTCATCGTCAAGCCGCGGCCCGGCTCCAGGCCGCGCCGGCTTCTGCAGGTCGCCGCCACCGGAACCTGGACCAGCTACAACACCTGGGGCGGCTCCAGTCACTACCGCGGCCTCACCGGACCGAACCGCGATCAGTACTCGCCGACCGTCAGCCTGCAGCGCCCTTGGGCGCGCGGCTTCATCGTACTGCCCCCCGATGCACCGCGGGCGCCGATCGAGTTCTCACCGCCGCCCGGCAGTCCCCTGCGCTATCCACATCTCGAATGGGCGTACGCGACCGGTCATTCGAACAAATACGCCTCGGCCGGCTGGGCCAGTTACGACTCGCATTTCATGCGGTGGGCCGAGCGCGCGGGCTACGCGGTCGACCTGGTGAGTCAGCACGAGCTGCACTTCACGCCCGAACTGCTGCACGGTTACGACTGCATGGTCATGGTCGGCCATGACGAGTACTGGTCGTGGGAGATGCGCGATGCCATTGACACCTACGTCGAACGTGGCGGCCGCGTCGCGCGGTTCGCGGGAAACTTCATGTGGCAGACGCGGCTCGAAGCCGGCGGCAGGCGGCAGGTCTGCTACAAGTATCGCGCGCGCGCCGAGGACCCGGTCTACCGCACCGGAGATCGCACGCGGACGACCGGCTGCTGGGAGGCTCCGGAGACCACCCGTCCCGGTGCGGCGACATTCGGCCTCAATGCAGCCGATGGGCTGTATGCCGGATGGGGAAGTTGCGGCGCGCGTGGCGTCAGGGGCTTCCCGGTCTACCGGCCGGAGCATTGGGCGTTCTCCGGCACCGGCCTCGGATACGGGGACCTGCTGGGCCACGAGGGGCACGCTTTCGGCTACGAGGTCGACGGCCTGCCCTACGTGATCCGCGATGGCATGCCAGAGGCGTTGCCCACCGCAGGTGCGCCGCCGGGGCTATCGATCCTGGCGCTCGGCATGGCCACGCTGCGCGAGGAACCGCCGCCGCCGGGCACAACGGACGACCGATTCATTGGTAACGACGAGGCCGCGTACATCGCCGAATTGCGTTTCGGCGACTCGAGCGAGGCGTCGATCGAGCGCGTGAAGCGCGGCGCCGGTATGATCGTGCATTTCCCGCGTGGCGCGGGCGAGATCTTCCATGCCGGAAGTTGCGAGTGGGTCGCGGCGCTGCTGCGCAACGATCCGGTAGTCGCCCGGGTGACAGAAAACGTCCTCAATCGGTATCTCGGACACCGCTGAATTCCCGTGGATTTGCGTCACCGGCCGACGCCGCTCGACGTCGCGCGTCGGCGGCCCACGAGCATGCCCGATTGATTTCCAGGCCGCTTCAACCCCAACTCAGCGACGGCGCACCGCGGTCGATGGCAGCCGCCCTGAAGAGCGGTCCGGTCACATCGCCCCTACCACGTTGAGGAACACACCGCGGCTCTTGAAGCTCATGTCCGTCAGGTCATCGGAGAAATCCGTGAAGTTGTAGCCGATTCCCACTTTCACGTGTCGTCCGATGTGCCTGAAAATTCCGACCAGCGCCCCACCTCGCCACTGCTTCAGGTCCGGAAGGTTGAGCACACGACCCTCGATCATTCCCTCCCACTGCCGGGCGACATGCCAGTCGACCCGTACGATGCAAAGCTGAGCCGGGTTCTCGAAGAATTGAGGATGATTCCTCGTCAGACTGAGCTCGCCGAGGCGATAGGCATCCTTCCCGCCGATGGTCCATCTCGGCGTCAGGTCGTACGTAACATCCACGGACGCGATGTGGCTCTTCTGAATGAACTGAGCCGCAGTGCCCTGCAGAGTCACCTGTCCGGTCGAGGGCACGTTGTAAAAATACGTGTACTTGGCCAGCACATTGAGCCTGTCGTTCTCCACCGGCCGATACCCGTAACCGATCACGCCCTCGGTGAAGCCGCCGTCATAAAACTGCCCCTGAGAGCTCCTGCTCATGGAATGGTCCAGCTTTCCGACCAGACGCCAGCTCGGAGTGATCTGATACTTGAAATTGTTTCTGAACAGCCACGTCTTCATGGTCGTCATCGTCAGATCGGGCTGTTCGGCCCCATCGGACAGATATTCGACGCCGCTCGACACCTCGACCGATCGCAGATCGTATGAGACCCGCAGGCTGCCGGCCCTGCGCTTCGTCTTTGCCGCGGTTTGAGGGTCCTGCAACGTACCGACTTCCGCGTTCGCGGCCACACTCCAATGATCGGCCACGGTCAAATTGACACCGGCGTTGTGCGTGAGGCCCGACATGAACTGCGTCTGCTGATAGCGCTCCTCGACGTACACACTGCTGCTGTCGGACAATCGCCTCTTTACGCCGGATATGAGATTCCCCTGGCGATCGAGCACGCCGTTGATGTCGCGCTCATTTTCCAGAGAATAGTTCAGATAGAGCGTCGTACGATTCGAATAAAGATAACTCGTGCCGAGCCTGCCGCCGACTCCCAGGTCTCCATCGGATGCCTCCGCGGTTACGCGCAACTTCTTGCTCAATCTATAGGAACCGCCGACACCCGCGCGCCCGTTCGTGGCCCGGTTACCCGTCCGCGAAAGGGAATCCTGCACGAACGTATAGACACGCCACGACGTGTGCGGATCGAACCCCACCTGCACGACGCCATCCGTTCTCTCGCCCTGTACCTGGGACAACGGAACCGCGGGCGAGTGATCCGTGCGCGTATCCCTGCGGACGCCGGTGCTCACAGTCCACTTCTCGGTCAGATGATAGCGGACGTCCATCTCTTCGGCCTGAGTCTCGAGACCGAATTCCTGCGATCTGCTGTCCGCCTTGGCCCGCACGTTCAGGCTCTTTCCGATCGGCATCTCGAACGTGCCTCCGTAATAGCGTTGCCTCGTCAGCGCCGAGAACCCGGGCGATGAGAATCCCGGCTGCATGTTCTGCGTGTAGACCGTCATCCGCCCCTTGCGGCCCTTGAAAAAGTCGCCGAGCCCGACGCTCAGGTCGGCTCGGTAGCTGTCCGCACTCGCGTTCGAGAAAGAGGCGCCGCCGACGCTCGTGAACTGGAAGCCGCCGTCGCTGGACGACAGGGTATCGGATACCAGCCCTTCGCTGCGCGCCGCCTGGAGCCTCAGCCACGTATGGGTGCTCTTTCTCAGCGTCAGATCCGCACCTCGCAGGCTGCTGCCGTTCCCTTGGCTGCTATTGCTGTCGCTCAATCCGATCTCCACGTGATTGTTCACCCAGTAATGTGCCTGCCCGCCGGTGTCGAATGTCGTGACGTTCTGAAAGCCGGGCGTGTACTCATATCGAACCGCCAGGTAGGCGTAGTCACCGCTCAGTCCGCTGGTGCGCACCAGCATGTTGTCCTGGGCGACGGCCGAAAGCGGTTGCGCGAGCAGAATGCGGCCCTGCAGGTAGTCGATCTGGTAGTCGATTCCCGGCTGAAGGTTCACGGTTCCGGTCACGAGCCCGGAGTCCTTGTCCCGCAGCTCTATCCAGACCCGTTCCGATCCTGTCAGGATGTCCTGGTGGTGCAGAAAGTAGAGCGATCCGCCGGTTCCCCTGAATTCCTCGCGGCTCGAGACGGTGCCCGGCTCGGCCGCAAAGCCGTCTACCGACAACCGGGTGTCGCCAAAGCTGGTCGTGGCTTTGGATTGCCAATGCCCGTCGGCGCCGTACAGTCCCCGATCCACCTGCGCCAGCTCGTTTTGCGCGTAATCCACGTTGAAGTCGCCCCACATCGCGTAGTCGTGGCGATGCTGCACCTTCACGTACAGCTTGCCCAGCGTTGGCGCGGCCTCTTCCACCACACTGTCATCGCCGTACGTCGGGTAGTAATAGTCGGGATCGAGGCGGCGGAACAGCGCATCCGGAGACTTGCTCATGAAGTTGCTGAACAGATCCTTCACCGGACCCTCGCGCGTGTCGGCGCTGGCCGTGACCCGCCAGTGATCGTCGAATTTTTCCCTTGCGAAGAACGAGAGACTGCCGTCAACCGTGGAGTTGTAATTGAACGGCGGATTTGCGCCCTGCAGCAGATTCGCGGCGCCGCTCGTATCGGTCTTCGACACCGTCAGATCCGCCATGCCGACGTAGAACAGGTCGCGGCGCTTGAAGTCGATGTCACGCAGGTACAGCCTTCCCTTGCCTTTCTTGCCGAGCACCGCGACCTCGACGGTCTGCGTGCCCGTCGGCAGGATCTCCTGGGCGACGAACCTGCCGTGCCGGTCCACGGGCACCTCGTGGCCCGCGACCCACACGGTGTGGTTCCGCGGCACGCCGCTGCCGCGCACGGTTACCGTACCGCCGGTCAGGGCGACGTTGTGCACCGCGATGTCGCTCTCGCCGTAGCCCGCCAGAAGCTCATCCTGTCTGGGTCTGGCGGGCGGGGCCGCGTCGTCCCGGATCATCCATAGCGACTGAGGAACCGTTTCATCGTACCCGCCGTCTTTACCGTAAGCGCGCAGCACGTAGCGCAGTTCGCGGCCGGCGCTGGAAACCGGCCGGGCGGCCGGCTGCCAATTGGCAATGCCGCGCGAATTGACCGCCACCACCGCCAGCGGCTTGCCTCGAGTCGAGTCCGTGGCCCGGAATATCCGGATCTGTGCGTGCTCGATGAACGACGAAAAATTGGTGTACATCCTGAAACGCACCGGTTGGGCGCGCAGGCTGCCGTCCTTGGACTTGTGGATCACCACCGCGCCCGGCGACACGGACACGCTCAGGCGAGGCCGCGTCTTGAGGTCGTCGAACTGGAATTGAATGTCTGCCTTGTCGAGGGCGACGTCGGTGCAACGCTGAATGTCCGCCGAGCTCCGTTTCGGGTCGTCAACGGGCTTTCCGTCAACCGTGATGTGCATGAGGTTGAGCGCGAAGGGGTTGTCCGGTGGTTGCTGACGCGTCAGGCGCAGGATATTCATGTCGCCGTAGTCATCGAGATAAGCCAGCTTGTCGTAGACGACCTGCACCACGACGTACGACTTCTGCCCCTGGGTGAATCCCGCGTTCACTACGTCAGGGGACTGGACGTATCCACGACCTTCGTGCTCCACCTGCGAGCGTGAAAGATGCATCTGCTTTCGGATTGCGTCCATCGCCCGGCGTGCGCGCGAAGCGGACAGGCCGATGTCGTCGCCATAGACCAGGGCGGTGCGGCGATCAAGACGCTTGTTGGCCGTGTATCCCACGAACCTCAGGCGCACGTTGCGCTTGCCGCGCACATCGGCCATTGCGCGGCGCAGCAGATCGGCATACCCGGCGGGGATGACCGGCTTGCCGTTCATGATTTTCAGCGGCGGGATATGCCCCCAGGGAGGGTGGTAAACCTTGGTGACCACCTGGGAGCCTTGTGGTTTCGGGCAGAGCTGCGGTTGGTTGGGCAGCACATGCAGCGGATCGTCATACCAGAACTGTACCTGGATGCGACGGTTGGCCGCGCGGCCCTCCGCGCTATCGTTCGATGCCACCGGCCGGCTCGCGCCCCGGCCGCCGACCGCGACCGCCGAGCTCGGCAGATGCAGCGCTCCCTGCACTGCGAGAGCCACGCGTTCCGCCCTCGCTTTCGACAGCGCGACGTGGTTTCCGTAGATTCGTTTGTCGCGGCCCGTGAGCGGCAGGTTGTCCGTGTACCCGATGAACTTGACGACCACATGACGCTTGTCGCTGAGGTTGGCGAGAGCCTTCCTGATTTGCTCGATGAATGCCCGCGGCACATGCGCGCCTTCGTTTTGATAATGCAGCGGCGGAACGAGGTGTTCCAGCCACGTCCGGTGCTCCTGACCCTCTTTGAAGCGAAGCATGCACAGCGTCTGGATCCGACAGACCTCGACCTGCCTGATCGGGCTCTTGATGACCGCATCGCGCATCTCGATCCGCTCCTTGGGCCGGTCGTACCAGACTTCCACTTCGACGCGCCGGTTCAATGCTCTGCCCGCGGGTGTGTCGTTCGACGCGATGGGATCCTTGTCTCCCGCCCAGGCGTACGAGATCGCAGAGGGCGGAAGGCTCAGCTTTCGCTTCAGATACTCCGCGATCTGCCCCGCTCGCTCCCGCGAGAGGCCCGCGTTGTTACCATAGATGCGAACCAGGGCGGGAGAGAGAGGTTGACTGTCCGCATAGCCGACCAGATGCACCCGTACGTTGCGCCGATTTCGCAGTTTCGCCAGCGCCCTGCGCAGAAGCTCTACGTACCGGCCCGGAATGGCCGCGACACCCGATCCATAGCGAATCGGTGGGATGACGTTCTTGAGCTTCACGGTCACCATCGTATTGCCGGTCACCGCGCGCTTTACGAGCTTGTCGCCGGCCACCTTCGAGATCGCCGCGGGGTTGCGCGCCCAGATGTCGGGCGGCTCGTCGGTCGGCAGTTCGTGCTCCACGTTCTGGCCGGGAGACGTGACCGTCACCATCTGGGCGGCCGCGGGCGAGCAGATCAGCAGCGCACACGCCAGCCACGACACCCTGCGGTCGAGCATCGCGGTCACCGGCGGTCCCCCGTGGGCCGGAACGCCGGGAGCTTCGGTGGCGCTCCGAACCGCCAGAACACTTCCGTCTCGATCCTGAGCCGATAGCAGCAGTGCATCCGGCGCCAGTCGCGCGAAATCTTCCGTTTGACCGCATTGAGCCGCTGACGGACGAGCTGCGGGCTCTCGACGTCGGCCAGATACGTCAGGTGCAGATCCGCTGGGCCCTTGCGCAGTTCCTCGAGCAGCAGCTTGATTCTCGGCCGCCACTGCGGGCGAATCCTGGTCGAGCGCGGCTCGAATACCGCATTGGCGAGATCCAGCCCCACCACGCGGTAGATGGACGCGCCGAAATCGAAGCGCAGCGCCTTACCGCGCGTGGCCCGTTCCACGAGGAATGCCGGCGTGGACATTCGATAGCCGCTCGGCAGCGTCCGCTCGTCGAGCTTCAGGACAAAATTGCTTCCCCTGCCCTCCACCGGGACGATCGGGCAGGTGATGTGGAATCGGCCGTAGGCGTCGGTGGTCACCATGAGGCCTCGGGTCGTGACGAGCCGTACCCCCGGCAGGCCGTGCTCGCCCGGATCCTGACGGCCGTTTCGATTGACGTCGTCGAACACCTTGCCGTAGACGTCGGTGCAATCGAACGTCGGGTCCGGGACCACCCGTACGGTCGCCGTCGCCACCCCCGACAGTGGCCCGCCCGTCGCCCCGTCGATGACCTGCGCGCGATTGACGAATTTGCCTTCGCTGACCCCGGCTCCGACGGCCAGCAGAAGCACGATCGTGTGGTGGTCGCTGGCCCCGAATGTCACTCCGCTCCAGGACAGCTCACGGCTGGAAACCGTCGGCTCCTTGGGGACGCCATCGAGCCGCGCGGATCCGCGAACATAGACGAATCCCGGAGGGAACCGGTCGACGATTCGGGCACCCTGCAGGACGGCGCCCAGCACGTTGGTCACGGTGATGGTGTACGGGACCAGTTGACCCCGCGTGACGTTCAGATCGGGCGTGGTCTTGGTGATCGCCAGCGCCCCCGAAAGCTGCGGGTCGACTGGAATGTGGTTGTTGTAGATCTGATTCGACCCCGGCACCTGTGTGCCGTCCAGGGTCAAATGCAGGAAGTAGCGCGTCCCCGCGCCGCCAGCGGCAACCGACGGCGGCGGCGCCGAGCTCTGAGTCTGCGCCTCGCAATACGGCGTCCCCGGAAGCGCGTCCTCCGCCGTGCCCGGACACGGCGGCACCAGGAACGGTCCCGTCGAGGCACTCGTAGCCGGTGGAATCATCTTCGAGGGCCCGGCCACGTACGCCGCGCCCGGCGCGCTCACCTGAATGACGTAGTCGCCGCCGCTCGGACATTCCGCTTGCGAGAAATTGAGATCGAACCGGTACCAGCCCTGAGCCAGCGTCACCTGGTTCTGCTGCGCCGGATCGTCGAAACAGCTCGCCGGCAGTGGCATGCTGGTGCCGCCGCGGACCATCGTGAGCGTGGCCCCCGGAATCGGCGTGCGCGTCAGTGCGTTGTACACCACGCCATCCGGCGCCAGCGGCAGATTCAGATTCTGCAGATTTCCGCCGGAAGGCAGCGAAATGTCGCTGATGCGTTGCAGCCCGTTGGTGAATATCGAAGCGGCGACGCCTAGTTTCGCGGTCGTCGGCCCCGTGCCCGGCGCAATGAATTGCAGCACATAGCGCTGCCCCGTCTGGTCCGTCGGCTGAAGTCCGGTGAAATGATATGCGCCGCTGGCGTCCGTCACGGTGGACTGCACCTGCACGCCGTTGAGGTACAGACCGACCAGCCACCCCTTCAGCCGCGTCTCGCCGCTGTCGGGCGTTTTGTTGAAATTCGCGTCGTGCCACACGATGCCGCTCAAGGCGCCCACGCCCGGGACTCCGCCGACATCGACCGACACGCTCGCGGATGCCGTGTTCGGCGGCGTATCCCATGCCACGACGGCTGTATTGGTCAAGGTCGTACCGGCTGGCAGTCCGGAGGCGATCGATGCGCGAAATCGCAGATCAATCGACTGACCGGGCTGCAGCGAGCCGTAGACGGAGGAGAAATTCGCCGTCAGCACGGATCCCGACTGGGTGATGCCCGCCGTGGATCCGTTCATGGTTGCCGATTGGCCGACGATCGTGAGTTTGCCGCCGCTCGCCGTACCGAGATCGTCGGTGATCACCACCGATGTGGCGGGGTTCTGCAGGACGTTGGTGACGTGCACAAGGTATTCGAGCTCTCCACCCGGCATTGCGGCGCCGCCCCCGACGACGCTGACCTGCTTGGTGATCTGAAGGCCGGAGAGCGCCACCGTGACGGTGTGAGCGTCCTGAAAATCCGCCACCCCCGGCGTGCCGTCGGTCAGTGTCCGGGTGATGCCCACGCGTGTCTTGACGCTGCTGTCGGCGTCGAACCACTTGACAGCGCCGGCTACGTTCGTGAGTTTGACGCCGTTCTGGCTGTTCGCATCGAGCTTCGTCTGATATTTGACGATAAGCCGCTGGTTTGGTCCGATCGTTCCGGCAGCCGTCAGCATGGTCATCGTCAACTCACAGGTCGGCGCGCCGGCGTAATGCACGGAATAATCGGAACCGGCCACGAGAGGGCCCTTTCCCGGGACGGGCGTAACGCCGTCGGCCTGGAATACCTGCGCGCTGAGAATCTGCGGTGCCGTGTTGCACATGCCGCCGGTCGCGCCGCTGGGCAACCGGTCGAGGAGTGTCACGTTCCAGGCATCGCTCGTCCCGGTATTCTGCACATCGAGGCCAAACTGCCCCCACTGCCCGATGGTCATCGTCGCCGGCCCGGTCTTCGTCATCACGAGATTCGGCGCCGCGATGGTCATCGGAGGTGTTGTCCCGGATTCGCCCGGAAGCGGCTCGTAGTACACGCCATTGATATACCGCCCGAACGTCCAAGTGGCGGTGTTCGAGAATTGAGTGCCAGGAACGTTCGCCGGCGTATCGTTGAGTACGACCGTCACCTCGATCACGATCTGCTGACCGGCCGGGATTTCCGGCAGACCGCTGAACGTGAGCACACCGTTGGAATTTGAAAATGTCAGCGGCACCGACGCGCCGCTTCCTTTCCAATAGGCTTTGTAACTCAAGTAGGTGAGCGACGCTCCAGTGGCATTCAGGTCGTCCGTGATCACCGCGTGATACACATTGTGGGTGGAACCCGAGCCGTCGATCACGGATCCGGACAATGGCGAATACAAGACCGGCAGCGTGAGCTTGTAAGTGAAGGGAACCCCGATGGCGGCCGTCGTCTGTCCCGCGGGATTCGCCTTATCGATTTTCTCGACCGGAATGAATAGGTTCTCGCAGTCGGGCCGGACCGTGGTCGTGGACCCGTTGACGAACCAGATGGCATTGCCCTGCACCTTGTCGCAGGAGATGTTCCCGATGAAATCGACGTTGCTGAATATCACCAGCCATCGCAAGTTGTTCTGTCCCGGCTGGGTGTAGAAGCTGATGTTCGTCGTCAGCGGGTTGGATGCCGGATAGTTCTCGAAGGTGCAATCGCCGTCGATCTGCACCTGCGATGGCGGTATCGGGGTAACCTGGCCGTTGATCACTCCGCCGTAGTCGGCGACGCAATTGTCCCCCGCATGGGCCGGGCGCGCGGCCAATGAAAGCACGGCGGCGGCGGCGAGCAGCAGCACCGCCATCCATTTGCGCTTCCCGTGCGCTCGGCTTGTGTTCCAGGGACTCATCACGACTCTTGCTCCACCTTTTCCGCGACTGCCGTTCGTCAGCGGACCGAGGCAATCCGCTCGTGCGGAGCTGGATTTCGGCGGTCCCGCTGTCGTGGAGCAGTCGCTCTTTAGACCGGAAACTTTGCGTCGCCACCTTTCAGCGGCTTTGCCTTTGTCTGAAATAAAATCGCGTCGTGCTTAGCGGATCATTGCGGCGGCTGACCTCGTGGTAATTCGACCGGCCTTCTCAGGTGGCCGGGAGGAAATCTATCGGGTAGACGATGGTGATCGCCGGGACCGCCTTCGCGCCGAAGTCGAACGTCTTCACGCGCGAGACCACCCTGGCGACGAGTCCCGGCGCGTTCATGTCCGTCGATTGCAGCGCGCAGAAGGACACGCTTCCATCGGGCTGGATCGTCAGCCGCAGAATCATCTTTCCCTGAAGGGTTGGATTCTTACGCAATACCTGATTGTAGAGACGGAACAGAGCGGCCTTGTTTCGGTCAAATACAATTTGAATTTCCTCATCCGTGCGCCCCGGACCCGGTCCGTGGCTCAGGGGATGGGTTGCCAGCCCCATCGAGGTGAGGCTGCTCGTTGCCCGGGTCAGGGCGCCGCCGTGGATCCCCCGGCGTTCGGCTCCGGCTTCGCGCCCGAGCCCGCGGCTCAAGGAGGCGAGGCGGATTCCGCCGCTCGACCCCGGCGCGTTCGTCGTCAGCATCGACCGTTCGGGAAGCCCGGTCGCCTTGTCGGCCGAATTTCTCAGTCGCGCATTGCGGCCGAGATGAGAGACGACGGGCGTATCTTTGATCGCTGCAAGCTCGCGCTGATACGCGAGCAATCCCCGCGGCGGCGCCGGCTTGCGGGCAACCTGTTGCGGCTTATGATCCGTCTTCAGCGTGTGTTGCGGCACCGGCACGGGCGTCGGCTTCTGCCGAACGAGCTTGGGCGGCGGCGGCTTGGGGTGATGCAGTCGGGGAGTCGGCGGCGGCTTCCGTTGCATTTGCAGCATCAAGGCAACCACCCGCTTCGGAATCCTGGCCGGCTCAGCGGCCGGGGACATCACGGGCAGGCGGATCCAGTGAACCAATAGCCCGAATAGCAGGCTGGCGAGAAGTGCGGCGACCAGGGACTTGCGGAATTGTCGATCGTCCTCGCCCCGGTGCGACCACGGCAGAATCGCCTCCCGGGACCTGACGGCACTGATTTCCCGCTCGATGATCCATTCCAGCTTGCGCCGCTCTTCCTCCTCCAGCGCCTCGAACAGATCGTCTTCGATAAGGGCCGAGTGCTCCTGCTGCTGCGTGATTGCCTCGAGGGCCGCCCTGCGGCGCCGGTCGAGTACGTCCCATTGCTTCTGGAAAGCGTCGATCCGCACGCGCGCACGCCGTATCCGCTCCCCGGAGCCCGCCCCGCTCGCCGGATCGTCCCAGAACAATTTCTCCGCGCCATTTGCGTGGAGCTCATCCAGGGCGTCGCACGCCTGCCGGAGCAGGTCATGCTGCCGTTTCGGCGGCTCCAGCTCCGCGAGCTCCGCGTCGATGAGGCCAAGGTCGGCGAGCAGAGCATCGAGCCTCTCGCGTGCCTGCGCCAGGCGCGCCTGCAGAAGCCGTGAATCGCCCGATTGATCGGGCGAATCCGCACCTCGGACCACTGTGTCTTGAGTTTCTAGGGCTTCCATCGGATTACCTGAGCGTCACGAGTCGGGAATGCATACGACGAGCACCACTTCAATCCGGCTGCACGGCGGCCAATGTCGCCGGTCTGGACTCTTTCGTGACCGCCAGCGAGATTTTGCCGAACGACGAGGCGGTGCAGGTTGCCAGGACCTTCTTGATCACCTCGTATGGCAGCGACTTGTCGGCCATCACCGTGACTTCCCGCGATGCGGAGTCTTTCGTCATTGTCCGCCCTGACACTGACGGCCGTTCCAGCACCTTTTGCAGAGGCCCGACCAGCTCACCCGGGGAATTGCGGATCTCGGCGACGCTCGCCACGAGCTCGCCCTGCACGAACAGCTGTGTCTTGGTGATCATCACCACGACCGACTGCCGCGGCTTCGCATGAGCCGTGGACTGCGGAATCGCGACCCCTTTGGCGTTCTGCACCACCTGGACATTCGTGGAGTAGACCAGCAGAAACGACACCATGACGGACATGATGTCGATCAGCGGAATGAGATTGAGCTGGGCGTCGGTCCGCTCCCCCACATGGGTACGGCGCCTGCGTCTGAACAAGCTCATGACAGACCTTCCTTCATCGCGGTGCGTCTCCCACGGCGATTTTGGTAAATAACGGGATGCGCGTGGTCTGCGACGGCACGCCGCCTTGCGCGCTCGCAACAGTGCGGGCCGCGCCCGGCTGAGCGACGGCAGCCCCGCCGCCTGTCTCCGCGACAGGAACGTCGGCGCTGCGGACCGCGTCCGTTACATGAATGAGAGCGTTGTACGGGATATTCGGCTCCAGCAGCACCGAAGCGTTCTCCGCCCGCGGATGTTGCCGCTTGAGGGAAAGAGCCGCCTCTGACAACGCCTTGAAGTCGTATTTGCCGTCCACTTTCGGAATACTCGCGATCTTCCGCTCTCCATTTGTCAACACGAACCCCCCCTCGCGCACGATTACTTCCAGGCGGAACATCGGCTCGGTGGGCTTGCCTGCCGCCGCACTCGGCAAGTCCAGCTGCACGATGGCGATCCTGGAAAACACGGCGGTCATCAGCAGAAACGTGACCAGCACCGTGAAGATGTCGATCATCGGCACCAGCAGAAGGTCTGCGGGTTTGCCGCCGCGGCGTGAGTACTTGGGGTACATGAGCGGGCCTAGCCGTTGGCTACACGGGCCAATTCAGGGTAGCCCTGAGGCCGTGCCTTCTTCGTCAGTATGTTGAGGAACTTCACCGTAGCGGTCTCGAAGCTCGCGATCAGTTCGGCAGCCTTCGTCTGCAGGAACGCATGCGCGAACAGGATCGGCACCGCGGTCATGAGGCCGAACGCCGTGCAGTTCATCGCCTCCGAGATGCTCGCCGCGAGAAGGGTGGCTTTCTCGGCCGGATTGACCGTGGCAACCGCGGAGAAGGCGTGGATCAGCCCGCTGATGGTCCCAAGCAGACCGAGAAGGGTGGCGAGATTCGCGAATGTCGCCAGATAATGCGTCCGCTTCTCGACCTGCGGGACGATTTCCATCATTCGCTCGTCCATCGCCTTTTCGACGTCGTCCCGCCGCCGAACGGCCCCCTGAAGAGACAGGCCCGTGCTCAGCAGCCGGGACATCGCGGTGTCCTCTTCGCGCGTCATTTCCCGCGCCTTGTCGAATTCACCGCCGGTGATGAGCGGCTCCACTTCCTTCCACACGCCGCGGTTGCGGACCGCGAGTCTCGTGAGCGTGACGTAGCGCTCGACGGCAATAGCCACCGCGATCGCCGCGACCACCAGGATCGGAATCATGAACAGGCCGCCTTCGGCGAAAAATCTGACGACTGGGTAGAAGATATTCACGGCTCTAACCTCTTTGTGACGATGGTGCTTGCGACATGAGTTTCTGGCGGATTGCGATCCTGCACGTTCATTTCGAGCCCGCTCTGATCCGGTAGTAGGCCAGCTCCCGCATAAACACATCCTTGTCCACGGGACGAATGGAGTCATCCAGGAGCATCGAAAGCCCCGGCATTTTTCCGATCTGAGCACTCTTCCAGGGCACGAGAACCAACGACTTCGGGGCATTCTGGTTTCCGAGCACCGACTCGCCCGACAGCTTCACGGCCCCCGTCGGTTGAGCATCGGCATTGCCGGCCTGGGCGCCCTTGTCGGCCTTTGCCGCGCCCTCCTGAGCGCCGCCACTCTTGGGTGCCGGCCGCACGGGAGCGCTCTTCGCGGGGCCGGCCGCGGCTTCGGCGCGCACACCCGTTGCCGCCGTGGCGTGTGATTTGGTATCGGCTCTCGCGAGAGCGCCGGCTGTCAGCCCGGTGATCGCCGTCATGAGCAGGATGCAGGTCAGGAAGGTACGGAACATCGCCATCTCCTAGTGCTCGCCCTGGCCATGCAGGTCCCGAATCCACACCGCGACCTGCTTGTCATCCGGCATCAGCTTCTGATAGGCGAGGTAGTTGTCGAGGGCACATTTGGGATCCGTCAGATACAAGTCGCACAGGATCCCCAGATTCAGCCTTGCGTAGTAGAAGTCCGGGGCCAGTGCGAGCGCCTTCTCATAACTGGCGCGCGCCTCGGCGAACCGGCCCTCACGGCGCAGCACCATTCCCAGTTCGTTATAGGCGACCACCTGGCGCGGATCGAGCGCAAGCGCCCGCTTCAGGCTCTTCTCCGCCCCGTCGAGCTGCCCCACTCTCTCGTAGGCGATTCCGAGATTGACCCGGGCCGCCGTGAGATTCGGGGCCGTTTTTGCCACCTTGAGCAGCAGTGCGATCCCCTGCTGATACCGGTGCGCATCGAGAAGTTTCACCGAGTCATTGAATTCCGTCCGCACACCCGCACCGACATGCACGTGCTCAGTCAGGGTAAAGCCGCCCTGCTGCCGTTGGATGCGGGCCGGGGAACCGTGCCTGACCAGATGCGTGGTTCCCGAGCACCCGCCGAGAGCCACCGCGGCCACGGATGCGACGAGCCACAGCTTCACGGTCAACGACACCGTTTCGATACCGCGAGTCATCGACTACCTCCCGCATGCCGAGGCTTTGCGGTCGGGGGGACCTGCGCGAGCGACCCGCCGAGGGCGTGCGGCGCAGAGGGACCGGTCACCACTTTGACGGTCGGTTTGCGCGGCAGGCGGTAGACGTATTTGTCCAGAGAGTCGAGGAACCCGCTGCTGATCTCGGCCCTCGCATAGCGGGCGGGCTCGAGAACCGCGAGCGTGGCGAGGCTCTTCGCGATCCATTTGTCGTAGATGCCCTTGCTCATCAGTTGCAGGTTCTTCTGGTGAATCTCGATCGCCTTCTGCTTGAAAGGCATTGCGTGTTGCGCGAGTTGCCGCTCGTAGTCCTTCAGTGCCGTTCCGGTCAATCCCGGCGGACGCTCCGATGCGAGCAGAGACTGTGCGAAATTCTCGTATGTCTCTGCGATGTAGTATGTTGCTGCGGCGGTCACGTCCGGCACCTCGTAGGCCGTCAACTTGTCGAAGGCCGTGAGTGTCGTGTTCATTTCCCGCTGTTTCTCCTGCAACGTGCGCCGGAACGGCTGCACGAGCTTCACGGCGGCGAACAACTGGTAGGTCTTCTCCGTCAGGACCAGAGCCGCTCGCGCCGCCAGAGTGCGGGTGACGTCGGTCCGCTGGGCGCCGGCGGAGGCGTCCGCTGTAACGATCTCTTGGAGCTCATTGTCGTAGTCCGCCTGATCGTGATTTCCCCGGTAGATTTCCGCGATCTTCTGACGCACCTGCTCGGCGGCCTCGACCGGCTCGGGAAATTGCGCGACGTATCGCAGGTAGATCGACAGAGCGTGATCGACCTCTTTCGACTTGCCGTAAAGGTCGCCGGCCGCCAGCAGCGCCCCGGCGCGCACCTTGGGATTGCTGGCCTCGGTGGCCACCTGTTCGTACTCGCCCGCCGCGCGGGCGAGCTTTCCGGCCTGCCGGTACACGAAGGCCAGCTGCTGGGTTGCGTCGTTATGCAGCTTGTTCTGTGGGTATGAGCTGCGGAAATCGGTGAGTACCCTCGCCGCGCCCGTCCAGTCCTTCAGCTTGATCAGTGCCGCGCTCGCGTCGTACTCCGCCGACGCACAGATCTTCGACGTCGGGGCCGCCTGTTTGACGCGCAGAAAATCGTTCGCCGCTGCGCGGTAGTCACCTTTGGCCCTCGCCTGCGCACCCTGCTCGTATATCGAAGCGGCGAGGTTGTCCACCAGGCCGGCTCGCGACGGATCGGTGGCGGGTGTCGCGGCGAGCACCCGGGTGAATCCCTGCTCGGCGTCCCGATACTGAGCGAGCTCGAACGAGGAGTGAGCGACCACCAGCCAGGCGTCTCGCCTCACGGATGATTTCGTATTCTGATACCGGGCGAGCAGCTTCCTGGCTTCGATGCGCGCAAGCGCGTAATCCTTCATTTCGTAAAGATCTTCGGCGGCCACACCCAGCACGATTGCCGCGTGCCTGTCTCGCGGAAACGTGTCGGCGAACTTCAACGAAGTCCCGACCATCGCGCGTTTGGCTTCCCGCCGCCCCGGCGCGCCGACCACCTTCAGATACTCGCGGCGGGAATAGACCGCCTCGTATCCGGCCGCCGCCGACTTCACGTTCTTCGGATAGTCGTAGGCGGTGCGCTCATATTCGCCGGCGGCCTGGGCGTAGTCACGGTTTTCACGCAGCAGGTCCGCGAGCTGGTAGTTGATTGCCGGCGCTTGCGGATCGGAGTGGAACGAGGCCAGGTACTGGCGGTACCAGTGGGTCGCTTGGGCGAAATTTTCGGCCTTGTGCGCCTTCAGCTTGGGGTTCTGATACTGCGCGTGATAGTAGTGCGCGAGATCCGTCAGGTTCTTCTTGAGGTAGCTCAGCACCTGGGGCGATTTTTTCACGTCGAAATGACGCCAGTACCCGCTTTGCAGACCGTACCTGGTCGCGAAATCCTTCTTCGCCTCGAGCACCAGATCGGGGAACCCGCCCGCCTTGTAGATCTGCACCACGCGCATGCTGAAGCGCGGCGAGACACGGCGATAAGGGTATTGCGCGACGAATGAGTCGTAGACCGCCGCAGCGTCATGGTAGCGGAGCTTGGAGAAGTAAAACTCGGCGAGATAGCGATACACACGGTCTTCGTAGGCGCGATGCCCGTTTGCGGAGAAGTACCGGGCGACGACGCCGGGGCCGCCGATGTTCGAGAAGCTCAGACTTACGGCTCTGAACGTATCGTGCACCCTGCGCGACTCGGCCGGGGAGTGTTTCGCGTCGAAGTCGTAGCCCTTCGAGACCTTGTAGTCGAGCAGGGCGAAGTACTCGTGCAGCGCCTGCTGGTAGGACTCCTCCTTGAAGTAGGTCCAGCCGAGCTTGTAGAGCGCGAGCTCGTAGAATTGCGAGCCCGGCCCCATGGTGACGATAGCGGAGTAGGAGCGTTGGGCATCCCGGTATTTGCGCCTCGCGAAGTAGTACTCGCCTCTGCGGAAATGGATCTCGTCCGCGAACCGCGACTGGGGAAACTCCTTCAGCAGCTGCGCCATGACCCGCATGGATTTTCTGGTCTCGCCCAGCTCGTCGTACGCCCTGGCCTTCTGGTAGAGAACCTGGTCTGCATACTGGTAAGAGGGATATTTCGCCAGCAGCTCGTCGTATATCCTGATCGCCTGCAGCGGCCCGGCTCGTCGCAGATCCGGCTTCGATCCACCGGGCAACGACAACGGTGCGGTACCGGCCGTACCGATTGGCTGGCGGGCGTTCACGCGTGCGTCCAGATCCCTCTCGGACGTTCGCGACCAGAGGGTCGACTGTGCCGCCCGCGGCCCGGGCTTCGATGCGGCGCCGGTGCCGATCTTCGCGATCGGGGCCGGCCGCGGCAGGTGCTCGGCGGTACGCGGCGTGTGAGCGACGGTCGCGGCAAGCGTGCGTGACGACGTGTGGGCGACGGTCGCGGCAGGCGTGCGTGGTGGCGTCTGGGTTACGATCGCGGAAGGCGTGCGTGGCGACGTGCCGTCTCCGATTTTCCCGGAGGCCTGCTCGATCTGGAGGTCGGCGAGGCGACGCATTGCTTCCGGCGCCAGGGCGCTCTGTGGAGCCTCCGCCAGAAACGCGCGATAGCTCTGCATCGCCTTGTCCAGGCCGTGATGGATGCGCGCCTCGTGTGTATCCGGTCGTATCCGATTCAGACTCCCCAGAGTGTGCCGGCCCGGCTCGTGCGCGCAACCGCACAGCGCCAGCGCGAAAGTCGAGACCGAGACGAACCGACGGCCGGATGTCATTACCGCACCCCAACGCGCTGCGCCTTTAGCGCCCGGTCGTAGCTGTCCGCGACCGCGAAGCGTGCTTCAGTCTCAAAGGCTTGAAGCTGCTTGGCCCTGGCCTCGAGTACGTTGATCGCCACTTTCTCGATGAGGTCGCCTTGCCGGCCTCTGAGCATGTTCACGCGCTCGAGCGCCTGGCCCACACGAGTGCTCAGGCGATCGATCCGCCTGTCGTACCCCATGTAGCCGTGCACGACCGCCTGTCGAGCTCTGACGAACGCCTCGTAGCGGGCATTCATGGCCTTGATGGCCCGGTTCAACGCGCGCAGGTGCACATCGGCCTCGGTCAATCGCTCGGGGTACTCGGTGTACAACCTCCACGTCAGCACGCCCTTCAGACGCCCGATGCGCGCGCGCAACGCAGCTGCTTGCGGATCCTGGCGCGATTGCAGCGCGGATTCCATGCGGTCGATGCTGATCAGGTCGATGCGCTCGTCCGCGGTAGCCAGCAGCTCGGGTTGCGGAGCAATCAGAAGTTCCTGCAGTCGTTTCTGAAGATCGTCGCGCTCCTCAACTCGCAGCCTGACTTCCGAGTCCAGCTGGCGAAATTGCGCATCGATCCGCGGCAGCAGCGGCTTGTAATGAGCGCGCCGCAGCCGGATGAGGTCCTGGAACGCGGCGAGGCTTCCCTGCCATGCAATGAGTTTGCGGTGCAAATCCTCCAGATCGAGGTAATTCTGCAGCGCGGTCTGGAACTCTTCGGAGGCCATCAGATCCGTCAGGTAGAACGTCTCGGGCGCGCCGGGCAGGACCCGCAGACGTACCACCCATAACCTGCTGTGCTTGATCTCGGCCCGCACGAGGTCCTTGAGGAACTCGCCCTCCCTGACGCTGCGGATGGAAGCGTTCACCTTCGACAACTGCCGTTCGAACGAGCCGAGCGCCTTTCCGTAGAGAACAGCCGCGCGTCCGTACACATGCAATCGCGCGTACGCGTAGGGCAACGCGAGTTCCGCCTGCTGCACCCAACGATCGGTCGCATCACGCCGCGCCAGAATTCCCCACGGCACCAGCGCTCTCGCGTACCGCTTGGATGATGCATCGGCCCAGCCGGCGTTCAGCAGCGCCTCGTTCGAGTACAGACCTGTCAGATGAACGCGATCGAAGGATTTCCGTGCCTGCCCGAACTCGGCGGCTTTCATCAGGAGTGTGCCGCGCAGCATGTTCGCCTTGTCGATGATGGCGGTCTGCGCGGCATCGTCACCTCGCAACCGGCCCGCCTTGGCGAGCTGTCGCAGCCCTTGCGCCTCCCGCCCCGACTGCAACAGGGCGATGCCGAGATTGAAAGCGGCAAAACCCTTCACCCCCGGCGCTCCCCGCAGCCGCTCGAGTACCGGCACGGCGGCGGCCGGCCGGCCGAGCGCCATATAGACATTGCCGCGCAGCAAACCGACCTCCGCACGAATCGCCCGCGGCACCTTTCCATGGATCCAGTGCAAGGCTTTGAGCGCCTCAGCGGGCCGCCCCTCCTGGAAATACAGCCTCCCCAGCCGATAAGCCGCATCGTTGCGAATGCCCAGAGGAACCTTCGCCTCGAGGACCGCTTTGATCACGGTCCCGGCGCGGTCGTGCATCCGGTAATCGAGCTCGAAGTCGCCCACCGAGAAGTCCGCCTGGGGAACGTACGGTTCCAGGGAGTCGCGCCACGGTTGATCGACGCGCCGGTGCTGGGCGAGCTCCGCGTCGAGTCTGGCCAGAGCGTCGAAGAAATGCCCCTGGTAGGCCTGGTAGAGCGCCTCCCCGAAAAACAGATCACGCACTTCACCGGCGACGCACGGCCGCGCGACCGCCAGACAGGCGAGCGCAATAGCGATCCAGGCGTCTCGGCCCACACCCATCGTTCACCAGTTCCCGACGTGAATGCTCGGGTGGCCGGCACCCGGACCCGCGAGAGTCACGCCGATAAGCTTGGGTCGGACCGCCTTCGTGAAGGGGAAACTCTCCGTACTGCTGTAATTCTTGCCATCCGCGAGCTTTCCGGACATCGAAACCCTGATCTCGTGCGTGCCGGTTGCGACGTTACCCATGTAGATCCGCTGCACACCGCCCTTGCGCAACGCTTCGAGCTCCCTGTAACTGTAGATGTAGTCCGCGGCGAGCTTCCCGTCGATCTGTATCTTCACGGCATAGAGACCGAACTTGTCGCCGCTCGCAAGACGCACGAACACCGCCAGTTCCGTATTGGACGGGTAGAGGAGCTTCTCTTCGAGCTGCTTGAGCTGAGTATCGATGCTCAGCACATTGGACTTGACCTGCTGCACCTGCGCATCGATGCCCTTCATCTCCTCTCGATAGTTATTTCCGGCCTGCGCCCGCACCGCGACCAGGCAGGCGATAACGCCGAAGACGATCCAGACACGCGGTGACATAAAAGCTCACTCCAAAGGTAGCTGGTTACGCGATCCGGGCACGGACAGCCGCCCATTACCGCCCCGTCGCACGCAGTTAGTGCGGCGCACGCCTTTGCGATATATCCCGCAGAGACCGTGCGCGGTGTTGCACAGCCATACTCTCGAGCCCGAACGGGCTGAGCCAGAGCCGCGCCCTGGCACAAATGGAAACTCGCGTTTCATGACATCTCCCCATGCCGGCGCGGACATATTTTTGGTCGCATGTGCCGCGGCGCGTCGGACAAAAAGTGTCGCAAAACGGCGTTTTTGACACTTTGAACGCGAAACTGTGATGCGCACAGCAAAATGGCGGGCATTACGTCAACAAAAGCATTGACGTTGTCGCCACAAACTGACACGCGATCCCGGTCGATGACGTCTTTATGTCATGGAGATCTCAGCCGGCGCTCGGACTGACGGATGGCAGTCCGCGGAACACGACGATCTTCCGTGTTCACGGTGATAGCATGAGCCGCTTCGAGCACGCACCCCGACGAGTGGAACCTTTCGCCGCGGCGCATGCTCGCGAGGCGGTTTAAAAAAGGGGGGGCCTGTCGGCTTTAGGTGTGCGTAAATGCAAGCGGTAGAACACATCCTGCTCGAGTCCGATGACCACGAGCCGCCGCAGCGGCACACAGCCCGGAAGGTTCACACATCGCATCGCTTCCGCAGTCGCCTGCGGCGTCGAGTGGTCGAGCTCGAGATAATCGACTACTACTATTTGTTCTGCCGGCAGCGAAATGCGCACTCCGAATCCCACGAATGCATATTCGATCTGCGCTTCGTCGACCCGTTTCTGCGTCAGAGCAGGCACGTCCCTTCGCGGTGGCTCGCGTTGACAGTCGGTTTCGCAGTCCTCGGGATTTTGATATTGACCCAGTCGTCTTCAGCGTACGACTGGAGGCATATCCGGCTGCCCGTCGGCGCGCTGCTGCTGTTCTTCGCGGCCTGCAGCGGCATGGTCAGCACATATCGACTGACCGAGACGCTCGAGCTGCGCAGCTTCCACGGGCAGGCGAAGCTCCTGGAGTTGACCGGAAGCCTCGGCGCATTGCGGGCGCTTCGCCCGTTCATGCGCAAACTTGGTGCGCATCTGCGCATCGCGGCCGGCGCACGCCGCAGCCCGAAGGCCGCGCACCTGCGCGATGAGATGCGCGAGCATCATCGTCTGAGGGAAGCGGGCGTCCTGTCGGAGAGGCAGTACGAGGAAAGCAAGAGGCGAATCCTCGCGCATCATTCGCAAGCGTGAACGGCCGGCTGCACGTGATTTCTCCCGCCTGGATTACCGGCCCGTCCGGACCGATCGTCGCGCGCAGCCTCAGTCACGCCAACGAACCCACGCGCCGTGGGGGTGGACACGGGCGAGCAATTCGTCTGTCCCGTCCGGCCATAGAGCGAGTCGAAGCTCCGCCGGCTCGTCCTTGCCGGCCAGCTCGAGACGGAGCCAGGCGAGCGGACTGCCCGCCGGCGCCGCCGAGCCGGTCTCCGCCATCCGAGCCGCAATCCGTCTCTGCGACCGACGGTCCAGATAATTCCAGACAATAATGTGAAAGACTACGCGCGTGACATTTCTCTCGGCGTTCGAGGCGAGGACGGCATCCAGCCAGTCGGCGGCGCCGGAGGTCTCGACGATGACGGGCTGCGAGAGCATGACGGTTATCGCGGCATTCAACCTGTCTAGGCGTTCCCGTTGGTCCGCCCACACGTAAGCCAGCAGCCGCTCCCGCTGCGCAGGGTCGGTCATATCCAACGGATGCCGGTCACACCCGCGTCGTGACCGCACATGAAGCGGGGCGTCAACCGCAGGCGGCCGTCCCTGCCATTCACAGGCGATCGTGAGGCCGTGGAGTTCCCTGGCCGGGCCACCGTCCGAGGTGGAATCCGGCGCCCATTGCACCGCCCCGAATCGGTAGGCATACCGGTCCGCGATGAGGTTGAGTCCGGCGCTCGAGCCGATTTCAAAAACGCTGAGGGGAAGCCGTGTGCGTGCCGCAATTTCCAGCCAGCCCGCGACAATGGCCGCCGACCGGCCCACCTCGTTGGTCTGCGGAGGGCTTTGCAGAAATTCGCGGACGAAAGCGCTCTGGTCGCGGAGCGCGCCTCGCGCCGTGGCGAGCAGGGTCGCAGGATCCGGCACGGCGTTCGGGGGGTACAGGTCCGCGAGGCCGCAAGCCCGATCCGCGCGCACCAGGTGATGCAATGCGCCGGCGACCCGCAGCGGCAGCGAGTCAGCGAACGGGCTCGCGTCACCGGGCCACTCGAGAATGCACCGCTCGATGTCGCTCGAGCCATCCAGCCCGTCCGCCAGCGCACGACAAAGCAGACCCGTGAACGACGAGCCGAGCCGGTCGCAGAAGCCCGCCTGGTCGAGAAACGCCCGGCGTACCCGCGCACCGCGATCCGACTGGCCTGAAATCCGGGTCATACGCAGAGAAGGTTACACCGGATGGGTTGCTCGTCCCACCCGGCCGCGGCGCGCTGCGCACACTCTTGCGATCCAACCCGGCCCAGGGCGGCCGATGGGACGGCACTCAGGCGACCGGAGGAGACGGCGCCTGCCCGCTCTGCGCGCCGATCCGTTCGTACTCGGCGACCACCTGCGCGCCGAGCAGCAGAAAAATCGCCGCGAACTCCAGGCTGACGAGCACCACGATGGCGGTCGCCAGAGAGCCGTAGACCACCCCCACATTCGACAAAGTCCCGAAATACCAGATCAGCGCGCGGCGGGTGATCTCCCACAGCACGGTCGTGGTGACCGAGCCGATCAACGCGTGCCGCCATGACAGCGGCCCGACCGGCATCACGAGGTAGATCGAGGTCACCACGAAGATCTCGCCGAGGATGCCCATCCCATACAGCAATACCCCCGAAACGCCATGCAAAGACCAGCTGAGTCCGAGCAGACCGACCGATTTCGCGCCGATCGCCTGGATGAATCCCGACACGAGCGTCAACACCAGCAGTCCCGTGCCCAGGCACAGGATGTAGCAATAGGGGATGATCGCCGATATCAGGAAGTGCCGGCGCCGCGCCCGGGTGCGGTGCGCAAAGATGACGGCCATCGCGTGCTCCAGGGCCGTGAACGCCAGAGAGCTGGAGAACACCATCGTTGCCACCAGCAGCCAGCCGATCGCCGCGCGATGCGCCAGGAAGTGCGCCAGCTCCGCGACGACGACCGCGGACCGTCCGGGGATCAGCCACTCGAGGTAGCGCCCCACGGTCGCCAGCAGTGCGCCGCGGCTGACGATCCCGGACAGGGCGATCAATATGAGAATCAGCAGCGGCACCAGGGACAGGAGCGTGTAGTAAGCGACCGCTGCCGAAAGCAGCAATGCCCGGTTCGCGCTAAAGGCGCGCAGGACGCGCCAGGCAAAGGTCCACGGGTGCCTGGCCACGTACAGGACGCGATGTTCGGAAATCGGCATCGGCCGCCATCCCCCCAACCGTGGGGCTCATATTACCGTAAGCTCGGCGGATCGCCGCTCCGTACCGCCGCCCGGCGGGCGTGCGGCGGACGGGCACCGCGGACACCAGCGAATCACCTGGCAGCACGGCCGGGAGCTTTACTACACTGCGAACATGCACGATCCCGCCGCATACCCGGCTCGCCATCGTCCCTCGCTGCGCCTGCTGGCCGGCCAGGCTCTCAGCCGCGCCGCCGGCGCGCCGCTGGTCGGCGGGAACCGCGTGCAGCTGCTGATCGACGGCCAGGCGCATTTCGATACCTGGGCGCGGCTGATCGAATCGGCCCGCCAGTACGTGCTGCTGGAGAACTATCTGATCGCCGACGACCCCGTCGGGCGGCGATTTCGCGATCTGCTGATCGCGCGGGCCCGCGCCGGCGTGCACGTGGCCCTGATCCACGACTGGTTCGGCACCTTCGGCAACGCGGCGCCCGCATTCTTCGTGCCGCTGCGGGCCGCCGGCGTCGCGGTGCGCGCATTCAACCCACCGCGACTGGACAGCCCGCTCGGGTGGCTCGGCCGCGACCACCGCAAGCTCCTCGTGGTCGACGGCCGCGCCGGCTCCATCTCCGGCGTGTGCATCGCCGCCAAGTGGCTGGGCGATGCGGCCCATGGCACCGCGCCGTGGCGCGACAGCGGCGTGCTGATCGAAGGCCCGGCGGTCGCCGACATCGAGAGCGCATTCCGGGATAGCTGGACGGGGCTGGGAGCGCCGCTGTCCTTCCCGGCCGCGCCCCCCGCACCGCCCTGCGCGGAGGTGGCCCTGCGCGTCATCGCCACCCTGCCCGCCCACGGCGCGATGTACCGGCTCGACAGCCTGATCGCGGCCATGGCCAGCCGGAGCCTGTGGATCAGCGACGCCTACTTCGTAGGTATCCCCACCTACGTGCGCGGCCTCGCTGCCGCCGCCGCTGACGGCGTGGATGTGCGCCTGCTGGTGCCGGGCAACAACAACCTGCCGGCGGTCGCCGCGCTCTCACGCGCCGGCTATCGGCCGCTGCTCGAGGCCGGCATCCGCGTATTCGAGTGGAACGGCAGCATGATGCATGCCAAGACCGCCGTGGCCGACAGCCGTTGGGCGCGCGTAGGCTCGTCCAACCTCAACCTGTCGAGCTGGCTGGCCAACTTCGAGATCGATGCCGCCGTCGAAGACGTCGGATTTGCCGAGCAGATGGAAGAGCAGTATCTGCGCGACCTCGACCAGGCCACCGAGCTGCTGCTGAAAGGCAGGCGGCCCCGGCCGCTTACGCGCGTGGCCAGCTATGCCCGCGGCGGCAGCTCCTCTCGCGCCGCGGCCGGCGCCCTGCGCCTGGCCAACACAGTGGGCGCGGCCATCGCCAACCGGCGGGTACTGGGCGATTCCGAGCGCGGCGTGCTGTCGGCCGCCGGGGCTGTGCTGGTGGCGCTCGCCGTGCTCGGTATCTGGCTGCCGCAGCTCCTGGCCTGGCCGCTGGCGGCATTCGCCGCGTGGCTGGGCCTGAGCCTGCTGTGGCGGCGTCTTCGCCGACGGGCACGCTGAGCCTGCGCTGAACGCGCGCCGGGCGATCCGCCTCAGTCATCGCCGATGTGCCCGGTGTCGTTCCACAGGCGCACCGCCGGCTCGCTGAGGTCGTGCCCGTAGCCGAGTACGCTCACGCTCCCGGTGCCGAGCAGGAACAGATTCCCCGCGGCCGGCGGCAGGTCCAGCCAGCGTGCCACCAACACGCGCAGGATATGCCCGCTCGATATCAGAAGCGTGTTGCCCTCGCTCGCCCGGACCCGCGCGATGACCCGGTCGGCGCGCGCGCCGACCGCCTCTGGCGACTCCCCGCCCGGACAGCCGTCGCGAAACAGCCGCCAGCCGGGCCTTTCGGCGCGAATGTCCACCGTCCGCCTCCCCTCGTACTCGCCGTAGTTCCACTCGAGCAGATCCGGATCGATTCCTGCCGCCTCGCCGAAACCCGCGAGCTCGCAGGTCCGCACCGCCCGCTTAAGCGGACTGACCAGCACCTGCGCGAACCCCTGGCCGCGCAGCCGCCCGGCCAGTCGCCGGGCGTCACGCTCGCCGCCTTCGGTCAATGGGATGTCCGACAGCCCGGTATGGCGTCCGGCGGCGCTCCACTCGGTCTGCCCGTGTCGAACGAGAAATACGCTCGGCGAATCATTGTCCATGGTTTCCTCTGGCAGGCGCGGGCGTATCCCGCATCGAAGGCCGCGAGTATACGGCCGCCATCCCCGGCCCGCCGAATCGCCCCGGCCCGCTCGCGAGGCGATGCCGCCCGACCCCGGAGCGCCGCCCATCGGGAAAGCTACGCATTGCATCCGCTGCGCGCGAAGCGCGAAATGGTCCTCGCACCGGAGCCAGGCGCCGGTGGCGTCATCGGCGCCGGCGAATGACTTTCAGCAACCGGAGGTTCAAGCCATGCGCGTACAAGAGCTCATGACCACACAGGTGACATCGTGCTCGCCCGAGGATTCTCTGGAGCGCGCCGCGCAGCTCATGTGGGAAAACGACTGCGGGGCCCTGCCGGTCAGCGCCGGCGACGGCGCCAGCCGCATCGTCGGCATGATCACCGATCGCGACATCACCATGAGTGCGTTGTTTCAACACAAGACACTTAAGGATCTCGCGGTCAAGGATGCGATGGCGAAATCGGTCGAGACCTGCCACGCCTCGGACTCGGTCGGACAGGCCGAGAAGATCATGCGCGAGGCCCGCGTCCGCCGCCTGCCCGTGCTCGATGGCTCGGGCTCGCTGGTCGGCATGATCTCGCTCGCCGATCTGGCCAAAGAGGCTTATCGCGAGCGGATGCGCGAGCGCAAGGACATCACCGAAACGGAAATCGGCAGCACCCTCGCCGCCATCGTCAAACCGTCGAAGGCGGCGCTCGCGGCCTGAGCGGCGGCCGGGTCGCACGGCTACGCACTGCCCGGGCCGGATCGCCCGGGCCGGCCGATCGAATCGGTCGCCACGCGCCCGCGCAATGCCGCGAGGGGCGGGGACCGGGACGGGTCAGAGCGATGACGATTCGGCGAGATTCGGATTGTGCCAGCCTGAGGGCGGGGCGAGCCGCTCGGCCTCACGCGGACCCCATGTCCCTCGCTCATAGACGTGCAGGGGTGTCGCCGCCGTGAGGACCGGATCGACGATGCGCCAGGCCTCTTCCACGTAGTCCTGACGGGCGAACAGGGTGCGATCGCCCGCCATCGCATCGGTGAGCACCCGCTCGTAGGCGTCCATGTCCTTCGGGCCCGCGTGACGGCTGGCCATCAGCTCCGCCGGCTTGCCGATCGCCCGCTCCTCCTCGTCCATCACGTTAAGACCGATGGCGAGCTCGTTCACCGGGCTGATTCGCAGGCGGAAATAGTTGTTGCGCGGCTCCCACGTCGGGAACACGGTCGGCGGCCGCCGCAGCTCCGCGATCACCTCGGTGCAGGTGACCGGAAGCGACTTGCCTGCGCGGATGAAGAACGGCACGCCCTGCCAGCGCCAGTTGTCGACCGCCAGGCGCAATGCCGCGAACGTCTCGGTCCTGGAGCCCGCCGCGACGCCCTTTTCATCCAGATAACCGCGGAATTGCCCGCGCACGAGATCGGCGGCGGCGAGCGGCGGGATAGCCTTCAACACCTTGACCTTCTCGTCGCGGATCGCCTCGCTGTCGGTGCGAACGGGCGGCTCCATCGCCAGGTAGGTGAGCACCTGGAACAGGTGATTCTGGATGACATCGCGCATCGTGCCGGTCTGATCGTAGAACGAGCCGCGGCCCTGGATGCCGAAATCCTCGGCCATCGTGATCTGCACGCTGCTGATGTTGTGGCGATTCCAGAATGCCTCGAGCATCGCGTTGGTGAAGCGGAAGAACGCCATATTGTGGACGGGCCGTTTGCCGAGGTAATGGTCGATGCGAAAGACGTGGTTCTCGTCGAACACCTTATGCAGGATCCGATTGAGCTCCTGCGCCGACTGCAGGTCGTGCCCGAAAGGTTTCTCGACCACGACGCGGGTTCCGTTCGCAGTGCACCCGGAGGCGGCGAGCTGCTCCACGACGACGGCGAACATCGCCGGAGGAATCGCTAGGTAATGCGCCGGGCGCTGTGCGCCGGCCAGCGCCTTGCGCAGCGAGCGGAATGTGGCAGCATCGGCATAATCGCCATCGACATAGGACAGAAGCGATGTCAGCTTCGTGAATGCCGCGGGGTCGACGCCGCCGCCGTGCTTCTCGAGGCTGTCGCGAGCCCGCTCCTTGAGCTGCTCGAGAGTCCAGCCCGACTTGGCGACACCGACGACCGGGACGTTGAGCGTCCCGCGCTTCACCATCGCCTGCAGCGCCGGGAAGACCTTCTTGTAGGCCAAGTCTCCGGTCGCGCCGAAGAACACCAGTGCGTCACTGCTTGGATCCTGCATATTCACCTCGCGTCATCAGTGCACGGCTCGCCAAGCCGATTATCCGCCCCGGGTCCACCGGTCGCCCGTGCAATTCCTGCCCGCGCTCCCCGGCCGGTCAGGACAGCCACCTGCGCAACAGCGCCGAGAGACGCCGCACCCGCGGCCCGTAAGGCGGGAAAAATATCCTGGCCACCATGAGACGCGTCTCGAGGACCGCGCGTTCATGCGAGAAGGCGCGAATGCCCCACTCGCCGTGATAGCTGCCGATGCCGGAATGGTTGACGCCCCCGAACGGCAGGTTGTGGTGCAGGAACTGCGCGGCCGCATGGTTCACGCAGGTGCCGCCGGCGCTGGTCCGCTCGATCAGGCGCTGCGCCGTGCGCCGGTTGCAAGTCCAGATGTACATCGCAAGCGGCTTCGGCGCGCCGTTGATCCGCTCGACCACTTCTTCAAGCGACCGGTAGGGGATGAGCGGCAGCAGCGGACCGAAGATCTCCTCTTCCATGATGCGAGCCTCCCGCGGCACTTGCGTCAGCAGCGTCGGGGCGACGAAACGCCTGCCCGCGTCGGCCTCGCCCCCGTAAGGCACTGCGGCGCCGCGCGCACGGGCGTCGTCCAGGAGCGAGATCAGCCTGAGCGCATGCCGCTCGTTGACGATGCGCCCGAAATTCCGGGCCTCGAGCGCCTCGGCGCCCTTGTACCAGACATCCAGGCGCCGCCTGAACAGCTCGAGCACGCGCTCGTAAACCGCCGCATGCACATAGACATGGTCGGGTGCGATGCAGGTCTGGCCGGCATTGAGAAATTTCGTCCAGGCGAGGGTCTTCACCGCGAGCGCGAGGTCCGCAGTCTCGTCGATGACCACCGGCGACTTGCCACCCAGTTCGAGCGTGACGCTCGCCAGATGCTTCGCGGCGGCGCCCATCACCACCGCGCCGATCGCCGGCGAGCCGGTGAAAAACATGTGATCGAACGGCAGATCCAGCAGCGCCCCGGCCACTGAGGCATCCCCCTCGAACAGTGCGACCTCGCTCTCGTCGAAGACCTCGCGCACGATGCTCGCGAGCACGGCCGAGCATGCGGGCGCGAGCTCCGAGGTCTTGAGGATCGCGGTGTTGCCGCAGGCCACCGCCGGAATCAGCGGCCCCAGGGTGAGCACCAGGGGATAATTCCACGGCGCGATGATCAGGCAGCGCCCGCGCGGCTCGTGGCGCACCTCGGCGCGAGTGCCGAGCAACAGTGCGGTGGAGCGCACGCGGCGCGGCTCGAGCCAGCGCCTCAGGTGCCGCCGGTGGGCCGCGAGGTCCGCCAGCAGCGGCACCAGCTCCGCGAGGTCTGTCTCGGCGGCGGGGCGGCCGAGATCCCGCGCGGTGGCCTCGAGGATCTGCTCCCGGTGCGCCAGGAGGCTCTCGCGCAGCCGCTCGAGCCTGCCGAGACGCTCCTTCAGCGTCGAGCTGCGCAGGCGCAGCGCGGTCGCGCGCTGCGCGTCGAACACTCGGCGGATCTGCGCAGCGAGCGGCGGGGTCAACGGACCGGGCGGCTCGGCGGCAAGGCCCTCATCGGGCACAGCGGGTCGGTTCATATCGCCTCCGGCACGGAAACTACGCCGCTCAGGCCGTCAAGATTGGCCCCGAACGGTGTCCGACGGCAATCGTTTTGCCGCCTTGCTCAGCTCGAGCGCCGCTCCGAGGCCGCCCGCGCCTGCTCGATGAAGTTGCGCACCACGGTGGAGCGCTCATCCACCCGATAGGCGGCGCCGAGCAAGGCATGCAGCGGCTTGCCGGAAAGCGGCACGTAGACCACCGTCCGGGGCTGCAGCGAGCGCATGCTCGCCGGCACGATGGAGATGCCGAGCGAGGCGGCGACCAGGTTGATCGTGGAGGAAAGCTGCGGCGCATACTGGCCGACGAGTGGCGTGAAACCCGCCGACTCGCAGGCGCTCACCACCTCGTCGGCGAGCCCCGGACGCACGGCGCGCGGATAGAGGATGAAGGTCTCGGCCGAGAGCTCTTTCAACGCTACGGCACGGCGCCGCGCCAACCGATGTCCGCCGGGCAGCGCCGCCACCAGCGGCTCCTTCTCCAGCAGATCGAATGCCAAGCCCCGCTCCTCGCGCAGCGGTGGGCGCACGAAACCCACGTCGATTCTTCCCTCGCGCAACTCCGTGGCGAGCTCCGTGGTCGGATGCTCCTCGAGCGAGACCTCTACCTCGGGATACGCGCCACGAAAACCGCGCAGCGTCGCGGTCACCAGCGGATTGAACGAGGCGGACTCCGTGAATCCCACCCTGACCCGCCCGGTGGCGCCTCTGGCCGCCGAGCGTGCGAGCCGGGCGGCGTTGCGCACCTCGCCGAGGATGCGCGCGGCTTCGGCCGCGAACGCCCGGCCCGCATCGGTCAGCGCGATGCGATAGGTCGAACGGTCGATGAGTGTCACGCCGAGCTCGCCCTCCAGCGCCCGGATCTGCTGCGTGAGCGGCGGCTGGGAAATGTTCAGCCGCCGGGCCGCGCGCGTGAAGTTCAACTCCTCCGCGACGGCAAGAAAGTACCTGAGGTGGCGCAGTTCCATGTCGATATTTTTCACATATCGAGATGGCATTTTCAATATATTTTCCTTTGGTCTCTCGCAGGACTAAAGTGGAGCTTCCACATCCACCGAGCGGCGCCTTCCATGACACCGACCGAGCAGCCGGCCGCGAGGCCCAAGCCGAAGAAATCCGTCGCCCTCTCGGGCGTGGTTGCGGGCAACACGGCGCTGTGCACCGTCGGACGCAGCGGCAACGACCTGCATTATCGCGGCTACGACATCCTCGAGATCGCCGGGGCGTGCGAGTTCGAGGAGATCGCCCACCTGCTCATCCACGGCAGACTCCCCAACCGCGCGGAGCTCGCCGCCTACAAGAGCAAGCTCAAATCGCTGCGCGGCGTGCCCGCGACCGTGCTCAAGGTGCTGGAAGAGCTGCCCGCCTCCAGCCATCCCATGGACGTGCTGCGTACCGGCGTGTCCGCCCTCGGCTGCGCACTGCCTGAGAGGGATCGCCACGACGCCGCCGGCGCCCGCGACATCGCCGACCGGCTGATCGCCTCGCTCGGCTCCATGCTGGCGTACTGGTACCACGTCAGCCACAACGGCCACCGGCTGGTCGTGGAGACGGAGGACGATTCCATCGGCGGACATTTCCTGCACCTGCTGCACCGGCGGCCGCCGCCGGCCTCCTGGGTGCGCGCCATGCACACCTCGCTCAACCTGTACGCCGAGCACGAGTTCAACGCCTCGACGTTCGCCGCGCGCGTCGTCGCGGGCACGGGCTCGGACATCCACTCGTGCATCGTCGGGGCCATCGGCGCGCTGCGGGGACCGAAGCACGGCGGCGCCAACGAAGTGGCGTTCGAGATCCAGAAACGCTACGACAACGCCGACAACGCCGAAGCGGACATCCGCGCGCGCGTTGCCAACAAGGAGGTCATCATCGGCTTCGGCCACCCGGTCTACACCATTGCGGATCCGCGCAACCAGGTCATCAAGGCGGTCGCGCGCGAGCTCGCCGAGGAGGCCGAAGACCTTGCGATGTTCGCCATCGCCGAGCGCATCGAGGCGGTGATGATGGACGTCAAGAAGATGTTCGCCAACCTCGACTGGTATTCGGCCGTGTCCTATCACCTCATGGGGCTGCCGACCGCGATGTTCACACCGCTGTTCGTCATCGCACGCACCACCGGCTGGGCCGCGCACGTGCTCGAGCAGCGCGCCGACGGCAAGATCATCCGCCCCACCGCCAACTACATCGGGCCCGAGCCGCAGCGCTTCGTGCCCATCGATCGACGCCCTTAACACCAGAGCAGACCACGACCCACTCCATGTCCTCGCACACCGTCAGCGCCCGGCCCGAGCCGGACAAGGTCCTCACCGATATCGCCGATTACGTTCTCGGCGCCGAGCCCGGCGGCGATCTCGCCTACGAGACGGCCCGCTACTGCCTGCTCGACACCCTCGGATGCGGCCTCGAGGCGCTCGAGTATCCCGCCTGCGCCAAACTCCTGGGGCCCATCGTGCCCGGCACGACCGTGCCGAACGGTGCGAAGGTGCCGGGCACGCAGTTCCAGCTCGACCCGGTGCAGGCGGCCTTCAACATCGGCGCCATGATCCGCTGGCTCGACTTCAACGACACCTGGCTGGCCGCCGAGTGGGGCCACCCTTCCGACAACCTCGGCGGCATTCTCGCAACCGCCGACTGGCTCTCGCGGCAGGCCGTCGCGGCGGGCCGCCGGCCGCTGGTGATGCGCGATGTGCTCACGGCGATGATCCGCGCCCACGAGATCCAGGGGGTCATCGCACTGGAGAACAGCTTCAACCGTGTCGGCCTCGATCACGTGGTGCTGGTCAAGGTGGCTTCCACCGCGGTGATAGGTCGTCTCCTCGGCCTGACACGCGAGGAAATCATCAACGCCGTCTCGCTCGCCTGGGTGGACGGGCAGAGCCTGCGCACCTACCGCCATGCTCCGAACACCGGCTCGCGCAAAAGCTGGGCGGCCGGCGATGCCACCAGCCGCGCCGTGCGGCTGGCGTTGATCGCGCGGACCGGCGAGATGGGCTACCCGTCGGTGCTGACGGCGAAGACCTGGGGATTCTACGACGCGCTGTTCGGGGGCCGGCCGTTCACGTTTCAGCGCGGCTTCGGCTCATACGTGATGGAGAACGTGCTGTTCAAGATCTCCTACCCCGCGGAGTTCCATTCCCAGACCGCCGTAGAAGCCTCCATGCAGCTCCATCGGCGTCTCGCCGAAATGGGCCTGACCTCGGATGCCATCGAGCGCGTGACCGTGCGCACCCACGAGGCGTGCGTGCGCATCATCGACAAGCAGGGTCCGCTCGCCAACCCCGCCGACCGCGATCACTGCATCCAGTACATGATGGCCGTGCCGCTGATCTTCGGCCGGCTCACGGCCGCGGACTACGAGGACGGCGTGGCCGCCGACCCGCGCATCGATACGCTGCGCGCGAAGATCCAGTGCGTGGAGGACCCGCAGTTCACGCGGGACTACCTCGACCCCGACAAGCGCTCCATTGCCAATGCCGTGACCGTCCGGCTCGAGGACGGACGCACGCTGCCGGAAGTGCTGGTGGAGTATCCTATCGGTCACAAGCGCCGGCGTGGCGAGGGCATCCCGCTGCTCGTCGAGAAGTTCCGCCGCAATCTCGCCCGGCGCTTCCCCGAGAAGCAGCAGCGGATCATCGCGGAGCTGTCGCTCGATGGGGCGCGACTGGAGCAGATGCCAGTGCACGAATACGTCGACCTTTACGTGATCTGAGACCGCGGCCAGCCATGAGCACCTATCTCGTCGCAGCCGATCTGCCCGCCGAGCCCGCGGGCCGGCGCTTCGCCGCATTGCTCGAGCGCGGCCCGATCCTGCGCATGCCCGGCGCGCACAACGGCCTGGCGGCGCTGCAGGCAAAGAGCGCGGGCTTCGAGGCGCTCTATCTGTCCGGCGCGGCGATCAGCGCCTCGATGGGATTGCCCGATCTGGGCATTCTTACCATCGAGGACGTCTGTTTCTTCATCCGGCAGGTCAGCCGCGCGTCGAGCCTTCCGTTGCTGGTGGACGGAGATACCGGTTATGGCGAGGCCTTGAACGTCATGCACATGGTGCGTGCCTTCGAGGATGCCGGCGCGGCCGCGGTGCACATCGAAGATCAGCTACTGCCGAAGAAATGCGGCCACCTGAACGCCAAGAAGCTCGCCGCCCCGGAGGACATGGCGGCCAAGATCGCCGCGGCCAGGCGGGCACGGCGGCACCTCTACATCATCGCGCGCACGGATGCGGCCGCCAGCGAGGGTCTGGACGGGGCGGTCTCCCGCGCCCAACGGTACCTCGCCGCCGGCGCGGACGCCATCTTCCCCGAGGCACTGACCAATGAGGAGATGTTCCGCGAGTTCGCGCAGCGGGTAAAGGCGCCGCTGCTCGCCAACATGACGGAGTTCGGCCGCACGCCCTACTTCACCGCCGAGCAGTTCGCGGCCATGGGTTATCGCATGGTGATCTGGCCTGTGAGCAGCCTGCGGATCGCCGCCCGGGCGCAGGAGCGGCTCTACGCGGTCATCGCCCGCGACGGCGGACCACGCAGCTTGATCGGCGAGATGCAGACCCGCCAGCAGCTCTACGAGACCATCTCGTACGCCGATTACGAGGCGCTCGACGCCTCCATCGTGAAGACCGTCCTGCCTTGAGCAAGAAGCCGGGGTCGGACGCCGCTCTAGGCACGACCTCCCAGTGGCACATTTCTCCGCCCCAAAAGTGCTGCCCGTCGCTCTTCCGGAATTGCGGCGGCTATCGACTCTTCTGAGACACTCCCCGTTCCCCCCGTGCGGATGCCTGGCCTCAACGGGAAGACGACGTCAAACACACCATGGACCGCCGCGGTGTCAAGTCTCGAAACGGCCGAGCCGCCCAAGCCTGATCGTTAGGATTTCCGCATCCGTCACGGCAACGTGCGGGCCCTGACGGACGTTGGCGGGTGTACTCCAAAAGGTGCCCGCTTCACAGCGGCGGCCGCCGGTTTCCAGCACACCGGATACCACAAACACATATTCATCCGACGGATGCGTATGGGGCGGGATGACAGTGCCCTTACACAGCCGAGCCCGATGGATGGACCCGTCGGGCACGGGTTCCGCCAACGGCACGAAATCGACACCAGGCAGCCCTTCAAAAGCGCGCCATGCCGTTGTAGCCGCGTCATCGAACGTTTGACTCTCGATTGCCGCCATACAGCACTTCCCGGGTTGAACCATCGACCCGATATAAAGTAAGCTTAGGTGACTATCCTGAAGATTGCAAGCGGCACCGATGCCTATTGGAAAATCCCAATCGATTTCAATACGACGTGCCGCCAACCTCCGGCAGCGTATGCTGAGAGCGTCGAGGGCGGTGAATGCAGCGATCGTCGAGGGCCTGCGCGAAAAAGGGTTCCCTGAGTTGCGCTCCACCCACACCGCCTTGCTTTCGAACCTCGATCTGAATGGCTCCAGCCTCACGGTTGTCGCCGAGCGCGCGGGAATGACGAAACAGGCCATGGGGCGTCTTGCCGATGATCTGGTGCGCTTGGGCTACGTTGTGAGCGTTCCCGACAAGAAGGACCGGCGGGCGATCAATCTGATGTTTACGGACTCCGGTCTCGAATTGATGCACACAAGCTTCGCGGTAATGCATGATGTCGAACGTCGGTGTGTCAAGCGCATCGGTAAAGGATCTTTCCGAACACTACTCACTGCTCTAACCGAGGTTGCCGAGGAGCTGGAATGGTAAGTTTGTTGAATTCTACCGGGGAACGTGGTCGATGAAAAATGGCCGAAGCGCGTCGCTTGGCCGCGATTCGCCTCACGCCGGTTACCTTGCCCGCCATCGGCCAGATCCCATCGGTACCGGCGGGCGCGCGTTCAGGGTTTGGACAATCGGCGCACGGGCACAGGCACTGCGCAGATGCCGACCTTGCCTGGGGGCGTGACATAGAACGCGTCACGCCGGTCGCGCGCGGCTTCCAGCAGTCTCTGGAAAGTGGGACTGTGGGTGCGGAGAACCTCGAGGTTGGGCCGCTGGGCGGGCGGCAGGTCGGCGGCGACCCGGATGTCGAGGATCGGCGTGCGATCCTTCGGGTGGGCGTAAAAACCCATCGGTCCGTGCCCTCGAGGGAGAGAGGAAAGCTTGTCCATGCCTTCGACGACCCGCCCGACGACGGCCAGATTCCGGTCGAGCCGCCGGGGCGCCTGGCCGATGACGACATAGAGAGCGCTGCCGTTGCCGGAATCCGCCGCAATGTCCCGGGCGACGCCCAGCGTCCCATAGCAGTGCACCGGCCAGGTCTCATTCCGGGAGGGATCCCGGGCAGCGGGAAAATCCTCCGAGAATCCCACCTCGGGGGCATAGATGTCGCCATCCGGAAGCTTCACCCAGGGAAGTGCGCGCGTGATGGGGCGGGTAAACTCGGGTGGCAGCGTCGCCCTGGCTTTTCCCAGGGAGCGGACCTTGTGTGGATCGCCGCCATCATCCGCCTCGGGGTCATCCCATTGGGCGACGAAATCGTCCTGTACCCGGACGATCGCCAGACCGTCGAAGTAATGCTCCCTGACCAGGGTCCTGATATTGGCCACGTGCAACGGCGCGTAGTCCGGGTCGAGCTCGATGACGACGCGCCCGGAGGGAAGACGCATCACCAGGAGGTTCTCGGGATCCGGCCTGCGCCATTCCCAAGATTTGGATTCAGAGAGTATCCGTGCGGCGGACGGCGTATGCCTGCCCTTGGCGGAGTTGATCTTGGGGGAGGCCGCGGGCGCCGGCAGGCACGCAAGCACCACCAGGAATGCAAGGATCTTGGCTGTTAGTCTCATAGGCACCTGCGGCATCCCGCGGTTTCGAGCGCGTACCCTCGAGTCGCGCCCGCTCTTCGCGTGCGCCATACGGCATGCTACACGCCCGGCCCCTCCTGCGCGCTCGAGGACTCGCCCGCCGCCAGCAGCTCGTACGCCGCCTCCGCTCCCTCCCGGAAGGCGCGCACGGCATCGAGCTCGCCGGCCGCCCGCGCTCCGCCGACGACACGGAAGGCCTTGCCTGCGCGCTCGAGCGCGCCGCTCAGAGGGTCATGCGGCTCCTGGCCCGCGGCGATCACCACCCGCCCGGCCTCGACCAGTCGATCCCGGCCCTGCGCATCGCGGACGCGCACCCCCTGTGGGACGATCCGCTCGTAAGTCACTCCCGTCAACATCTCCACGCCGCGCTCGCGCAGGCCGCGCAGCAACACCCAACGGGTGGACCGTCCGATGTGCTCGCCGACAGGCTGGCCGCGACGCATCAGTGTCACCCGGCAGCCGCCGTGGCTGAGATAGTGCGCCACATCGACGCCGATACCGCCCGCGCCGATGACGGCATGGACGAGTCCCGGCTCGGGGCTGGCTTCGAGCAGCGCCTGCGGGTAGAAGCGCACCTGCGGCCGATCCAGCCCTTCGAGGACGGGCACCCGCGCTCTGACGCCGGTGGCGACGATCACCGCCTGGGCTCCGTCCAGTGTATCTAGGGTGTCGGCCTCGATGGCAAACCCGGTGCGGATCTCGACGCCCAGGCGCTCGAGCTCCGTCTCGAAGTAACCGATCGTACGGGCGTAATCGCTCTTGCCCGGCACGCGGCTGGCCAGGCGGAACTGCCCGCCGAGCTTCGGCTGCGCCTCGAACAGCACGACCTGCTGGCCGGCCTCGGCGAGCACCCGCGCCGCCTCGAGGCCCGCCGGACCACCGCCGACCACCGCGAACCATCCGCATCGCCGCACACGCGCAGGCACCGGCAGCTCCAGCTCCCGTCCCGCCCTCGGATTGACCATGCAGGAGACGGCGCGGTCGCTCAACGAGCGGTCGATGCATGCCTGATTGCACGCGATGCACGCGTTGACGCGATCGGCCCGTCCGGCGCGCGATTTCTCGACGATGTGCGGATCGGCAAGAAAGGGACGCGCCAGCGAAACGAAGTCCACCGAGGTCTCGGCAAGCACGTGCTCGGCGAGCTCGAGCGTGGGGATGCGGGTACTCGCTATGACCGGCGTCGCGCCGACCGCCTGTTTGATTCGCTCGGCATACCGCGCCCACGCGCCGGGAACGACAGTGTATTGCACCGTCGGGATTGCCGACTCGTGCCAGCCGATGCCGACATCGAGCGCATCCGCGCCGCGCTCGGCCGCCAGGCGCGCGAAGGCGCAAGCGTCCTCGTCCGTGCTCGATCCGGGCATCAGATCCGCACCCGAGAGACGGTAGAGAATCGGGAAATCCCCGCCGACGGCCGCACGGATCGCGCTCAGCACCGCGAGCGGAAAGCATGTACGGCGCTCGAAATCCCCGCCCCACTCGTCGTCGCGCAGGTTGGTGAGCGGCGAGAGGAACTGGTTGAGGAGATAGCCTTCCGAGCCCATCACCTCCACGGCATCGAACCCCAGGCCGCGCGCCCGGCGCGCACCGCCGGCGAACTCCTCGATGACACGCTCGATGTCCCCTGCGCCCATGGCGCGCGGCGTCGTCTTCGAGAAACGGCTCGGCACCGCCGAGGGCGCGATCGGTTGCAGGTCGAAGACGCGGGGCGAGGCGTAGCGGCCTGCGTGGAAGAGCTGCAGCGCGATGCGGCCGCCGGCCTCGTGCACCGCCTCCGCGACGCGGCCGAGCTTGGGCTCCTCGTCCGGCTCGTTGATGAAGCTGTAGTGCCGCCCGCCGGCTCCGACGCGGCTGACGGCCGATCCACCGGTAACGATGAGCGCCGCACCGCCGCGCGCGCGCTCGGCGTAGAACGCCGCCAGCGCCGCGCCATCCGCGCGCGACTCGATGCCCAGATGCATCGATCCCATGAGAACACGGTGCGGCAGGAGGAGGCGGCCGATCCTCCCGGACCGCAGGCACCGCTCGAGCATCTCAGCCCCGCGGCGGCACGAGCGGCGGCGTGGCGTCGCAGTAGAAAGGCGGCGCGATGACCGTCAGCCCTCCGTCCACCGAGAGCGTCTGGCCGGTGATGTAGTCGGCCTCGCTCGAGAGCAGAAACACAACCGCCGCGGCCATCTCATCCGCGGTGCCGCGACGGGCTCTCGGCAGCTTCTCGAGCACGCTCTGCATGGGCGGGATGCCCGGCACGTGATGGTAGAAGTAATCGAGCGAATCTGTGTCGATCAGCCCGCCGCTCACCGCATTGACACTGATACCGGACGGGCCGAACTCAACTGCCATGGATCGTACCCACGACTCGATGGCCGCCTTGGCCGCCCCGAGGTTGGCATAGGTCGGAAACGCCCGGTTCGTGCCGTAGCTCGAGAGTGCCACTATCCGACCGCCGCCGCGCATCAATGGCACGGCGCGAATCGCACCAAGCACGAACGCACGCACGTTGAGCGCGAAGGTACGGTCCAGGTGGTGCGTCTTGAGATCCAGGATGCGCTTGAAGGCGCTGGCCGCGGCGCCGGAGACGAAGAAGTCCAGGCGCCCGTGACGCTCCTTGACCTGATCGAACAGCGCATCGATCTGCGCGGGGTCCTCGAGGTCGGCCTTGCACAGACTCGCCTCGGCGCCGAGGGCCTTCAGTTCCCCAAGCGTCTCGCGCGCGGCCTGCTCGTTTTGTTTGTAGTTGAGCACCAGCGAGGCGCCCTCGCGCGCCAGCATGAGGGCGAGCGCGCGGCCGATGCCGCGCGTGCCGCCGGTGATCAACGCAACCTTGTTCCGGAATTTCATGGTGTGCCCGCCCCTTTGAAGATTTCGCGCGCGACGACGGTCCGCTGGATCTCGTTCGTACCCTCCTCGAAACGCTGCGCGCGCGCATCGCGGTACACCCGCTCGATCGGCTGCGGCTGCCAGTAGCCGAGGCCTCCATGGACCTGCAGCGCCCCGTCGGTGACCCGCTGCAGCATCGACACCGCGAACAGCTTCGACATCGATGAGAGCATGTCCGCCTGTGGGCTGGAGCGTTCCCATTCGTGGGCCGCGTGCATCACCAGGCGCCGGGCCGCCTCGAGCTCGGTCGCCATGTCGGCGATCATGAAGGCGATCGCCTGGCGGCGGAAGAGGCGCTTGCCGAAGGTCTCGCGGGTGCGGGCGCGCTCGATCGCCAGCTCGAGCGCCCGCCGCGCGAGTCCGACACAGCTCATGGCGACCGAGATGCGGCTGGGAGCCAGGAAGCCGCCGAAGGCGATGTCCAGTCCCTGACCCTCCTCCCCCAGACGGTTCGCCACGGGCACCGGGCAGGAGCGGAAGCGCATGCGCGCGTGATCGCTCCCCCGCACGCCCATGGACTCGGGCATCCGCTCGACGTGCGCGCCCTCGACGTTGCGGGGCACGAGCAGCGCGACGGTGCCTTCCGCTCCGGTCGAGCCCTCCAGGCGCGCAAACAGCAGCCAGTAGTCGCAGATCGACCCGAAGGTGATCATGTGCTTCTCGCCCGTGAGGTAGTACACATCACCCTCGCGGACCACCGAGCTGCGCAGGTCCGCGCCCGTGCCGGCGCTGGCCTCGGTGAGCGCAAAGGCGATCTTGAGCTCCCCGGCCACCGAGGGCCTGACGAAGCGGCGGCGCTGCTCCTCGCTCGCATGCCGGTCGAGCGCGCGCCAGGTGCCGTTGACCACGTGCACGATCATGCGCACGGCGGCATGCGACATGCCGAACAGCTCCATAAGCTCCAGGTAGCGGCTGAAGGACAGTCCGCGCCCGCCGAGGGACTCGGGCGCGGCGAGACTGAGATAGCCGCGCCGGCGCAGCTCCTCCCACAGTTCGGACGGAACGTGCCGCTCGCGCTCGATGCGCGCGGCCCAATCCTCCGCCGGCCCGCGAACATAACTCTCGACATCGGCCTTGAGCCGCTCGAACTCCGCTTCGCTCATGCGCTCTCCCCGGTGAAAGCCTTCGCGCGCTCGCGCAACAGGTACTTCTGGATCTTGCCGGATGGCGTCTTCGGCAGCTCGGTCACCAGCTCCAGCCGCTCCGGCCAATACGGCTTGGCGACGCGCCGCCCGTCGAGAAAGGCCTGCAGGGCCGGCAGATCGAGCCGGCTCGCGCCGCGCGTGACCACGAAGGCGCAGGCACGCTCCCCGAGGCGCACATCGGGCATACCGACGATGGCCACCTCGCGCACGGCGGCGTGCTCGTGCAGCATCTGCTCGATCTCGGCCACGGGGACTTTCTCTCCGCCGCGGTTCACGACGTCCTTCACGCGGCCGGTGACGTGCAGATAGCCCTCGCCATCGAGCATTGCCAGATCCCCGGTGCGATACCAGCCGTCGGGGGTGTAGGCCGCGGCCGTCCACTCCGGGTGCTCCAGATAGCCTTCGAACATGGTCGGCGAGTGCGTCTGGAAGTGTCCCTCGCGGCCGGCGGGCAGCTCTCGGCCCGCCTCGTCGCAGATGCGCAGCCGCACCCCCCGCAGCGCCCGTCCATCGGTGCCCGAGGCCTTCTGCGGCGGGTCGGCCGGCGAGCCGAGCGCAGCGAGACACCCTTCGGTCGTGCCGAAGGCGCCGCACACAGCGGTGTTCAACAGGCGGCTCGCGCGCGCCGCCAGGGCGCGCGGGACCGCGGTGCCGGTGGCAATGAAGATTCGCAGGCCGCGCGGCGCCGGCGAGCCCTCCTCCACGGCCTGTGTCAGGTCCGCCAGAAAGGGCGTCGCGGCCTGCACGAACGATCCCCGCCACTCGGCGAGCCCCGCGAGCGCCCGCGCCGGATCCCAGGATTCCTGCAGGATCTGCGGCACGCCCAGGCACAGCGCGAGCCACATGCCGTAGAGAAATCCGGTCTGATGCGCGAGCGGCGAGGGCACGAAGATCCGATCCGCCCCGGCAAGTCCCAGGTGCCGCGCCTCGCGCAGCGCCGCCCGGGTAAGCACATCGCCCCGGTGCAGCACGCCCTTGGGCTCGCCGGAGGTGCCCGAAGTGAACAGCAACTGGGCGAGCGCCGCCGGGTCGGCGCCCGCGGCCGCGAGCGCCGGCGGCGCATCGGCCCCCGCCGCGGCCTCCTCGAGCCATCGGTATCGGGCTCGTGTCCCCCGCGGCAAATCGCCCGAACCCGAGCCCACGACGAATACCTCCTCCAGGGCGGGCAGGTCCGCCTCGACGGCGGCGCTCTCCTCGGCCGGCCGGCGTCCCCGCTGCCGGTCCATCACGAACAGGACGCGCACCCGCGCGCGGCCGAGCATGTAACGCAGCTCGCGCTCGCGGAAGATCGGCATGAGCGGGCAGCACACCGCGCCCGCCGACAAAGCGCCGAGCGTGACCGCCACGAACTCCCCGCGGTTGGGCAGCTGATAGCCCACGTTCTCGCCGCGGCGCACGCCGCAGCGGCGCAGCAGTGCCGCGATCCGCTGCGACTCCCGCCACAGCCGCCGCCAGTCCCACACGCTCGCCTGCGCCGGCCCCAGCGTTATGACGGCCGGCTCGTGCGGACACCGCCGGGCCTGCGCGGCCACCCATCCGGGCAGATCGCCGGTCAAGAGGTGCACTCCATCCTGGCGCCGATGCCGTTCATCGCATTCAGGAACTCCGGGTACGAGATGCGGTAGGCGTTGGGATACGTGAAGCGGCTGCGGCCGGCGGCGCGGGTGGCCGCGATGGCGAGCGACATCAGCACGCGATGATCGTTGAAAGAGGACAGATCGGCGCCGCGCAGGCGCTCCACTCCGCGCACGAGCAGCCGCGAATCATCCACCCGCAGCCTGCCTCCCATGTCATTGAGTTGCAGCATCGCGGCCACGCGGTCCGACTCTTTCAGGCGCACGTGTCCGATGTTGGAGATCACCGTCTCGCCCTCGGCGAAAGCGGCGAGCGTGGTCAGAATGGGCAGTATGTCGGGGGTCTCGCGGCAGTCGACGCTCACGGCCCGCAGCCGCGAGCCGTCGTAGCGCACGCGCACGCCCCGATTGTCCGGCTCCTGGCGCATCGGCAGGCCCATGGCGCGCACGATGTCGAGAAAGGCGATCTCCGGATGATCGCCGAGGCCGTTGGCGCCGGTCAGCCCGCGCAGCACGAGCTCGCAAGGGTGCAGCGCCGCGATGGCCAGCCCGAAAGCCGCCGAGCCGATATCCGGGGGCAGCCGCACCGTGGCCGGCCGCGGCCGCTGGCCGGGCGGCACGAGGAAGCGCCGGCGGTCGGCGGCGGCCTCGACCTCCAGTCCGAAGCGCTCCATCATCGCCAGGGTCAGATCGATATAGGGCCGCTCGTTGAGGAGGCCGTCCACCTCGATGACGGTCGCCTCGGTGGCGAACGGCGCAATCATCAGCAATCCGGAAATCCACTGCGAGAGCGTGCCGGCGATGCGCACGCGCCCGCCGCGCGGCCGCCCGCTCTCGATGGTCAGCGGCGGCCGGCCGCCATTGGAGGCGACACCGATGCCCATCTGACTCAGTGCCGTGAGCAGCGCCTGAACGGGACGGCGCATCAGGTAGCGCTGCCCGACGAGGGTGACCGGCCTGTCCGCGAGCGCGCACAGCCCGGTCATGAAATACAGCGTGGACCCGGAGCTGCCCACCGAGAGTGTCGTGCTCAGGGGCCGGTACGGCCCGCCCTCGACCACGAAGGTATCGCCGTCAATGTCGATCAGCGTGCCGAGCCCGCGCAGCACCTCGATGGTGCTGCGCACGTGTTGGGCGTGTGTCAGTCCGACGATGCGGCTGCGTCCGGCGGCGAGCGAGGCGAGCATGAGCGCGCGGTGCGCATGGTACTTGGAGTTTGGGATCACCAACTCCCCGGTTAAAGGCCGCTCGACCGGATCGACTACCAGGCGCATGGCGGGCTCTCCGCAGGTTTTGGCGACCTGGGCCTACCGGCGCCGGCGCGGCGCGTTATCGTGACAACACGAGCGATGCATTTTGTCCTCCGAATCCGAATGCATTGACGGAAAAGGCCTGATAGGCGTGTCGCCGCGGCTTGCCGAGGACCACCTCGAAGCCGGCCTCCGGCTCGACAGTCCGGGTACCCAGAGTGTGCGGCACCACCTCGGCCTCCATGCCGAGCAGACCCGCGATCGTCGACATGGCGCCGGCGGCGGCCATGGCGTGCCCCAGGTGTCCTCGCGGCGCTGTGACGATCGGCTGTCGAGCGTCGAACACCGCGTTGATCGCACGCAGCTCCGCGATGTCGCCCGCCACGGTGCTGGTCGCATGCGCGAACACCACGCCCACCTCGCAGGCCGAGCTCTCGAGCGCGGCACGCATCGTGTCCGCCTCGAAGCGCCCGCTGGGCTCCGGCGAAGTCAGGTGATGGGCGTCCGCCAGCGATCCGTACCCGCGGACGCGGCCGAGCACGCGCGCACCGCGCCGTCGGGCGCTCTCGATGTGCTCGAGGATGAGCATCGCCGCGCCTTCCCCCATGACGAACCCGTCGCGCGCGACATCGAAGGGACGGGAAGCAAGAGCCGGATCGGCGCTCCTGGACAGCGCCCGGGCTCGCTCGAGGCTCTGGTACACCACCGGGGCGAGCAGGGTTTCCGTTCCGCCCGCGATGGCGTGCTCGACCTCACCCCGCTCGATCATGCCGGCGGCGAGGCCGACCGCATCGAGCGAGGACGCGCAGGCGGTGCTGACGGTGAGTTGCCGCCCGTGCAATCCCCAGTGCAGCGCGATCCGGGCCGAGGCCATGTTGGGAATGACCAGCGCCATGAGCTTCGGCGTCACGTGCTGAGGGCGCCGCTCGAGCACGGTCTGGGTCTCTGCGAACAGCGGCAGGCCGCCCATGGTGTTGCCCAGAATCACCGCGGTGCGCGGCGGCACGGCATCGGCAAGGCCCGCCATCGCCAGCGCTTCGGCCGCGGCGGCCACGGCGAAAGCCGTGAAGCGGTCGGCGTTGCGCAGCACCTCGTTCGAGACACCGGCGGCGGCGGCAAACCCGTCCGTGACGGCGGCCCACAGGCGATTTCCCGCGAGCACTTCGCCGCCCGGAATGAGACGGAATCCGTGCCGGCCGTCGAGCAGCGCATCCCAGAAAATCCGCACGCCAGAACCGATCGGAGAGACGACTCCCATGCCGGTGATGGCGACGTGGTTCATCGGGCACTACCCTTTTTCTTGGCGCGCCCATGCTGCAAGGGCCCGAACGCCGTTGGCGGGTAATGGTGGGCGACGTGCCGGGCTGCTGCAAGTTTAGCCTGGAGCGCAGCCTTATAGGGGGGCGGACCTTACAGGGCTTTGACTGAGAAACATCGGTGGCCGGCGCAGGAAACGCGGCGGCCGACTCCTCCGGACCCGCGGACGCTGCGAGAACCAGCTCCGCGGGTACGTTACATTTCGCTCACCCGCGATGGGCGCGGCGCGAGCTGAGAGTCTCCACGGAAAAGCCGACCAGCACTATGGTCGTGAGAATGAGCTGAGAGACCAAGATGGCCATGATGTTTCCTTATTTACTTGGTGAACGGACGCAGTGTAGGGCCCGGCGTCACCGTTGGCATGACCATGACGAGAGCGCCGGGCGTACCCTGCGCGGGGGCAACGGGAGTCATCCTTTGGAGATAGTGGTTTTCCCGCAGGGCAACCGCGCAGTCTCCCCGCGGTAGCCGGCGTGACGGCTCGCCCGCGCGCGGGTAGAATTGCCGGAACTTTCCCGCCGGCGTTCCCGGCACCCCCCCGACCCCCGGAGCCCTCAAGATGGCCGTAGCCCCCGATTGCGTCGTCACGATCCATTACACCCTCAAGGACGATGCCGGCACGGTGCTCGACCGCTCCTCGCCCGAAGAGCCGCTCGCCTACCTGCACGGCCACGGCAACATCATCCCGGGGCTCGAGAAAGAGCTCGACGGGAAGGAGAGCGGCGATGCGCTCACGGTGACTCTTGCCCCGGCCGAAGGCTACGGCGAGTACGACGATCGCCTGGTGCAGAGCGTGCCGCGGCGCGCGCTGCAGGGCATCAAGGACGTCAAGCCCGGGATGCGCCTGCAGGCGCAGACCGAGGAAGGCCCGCGGGCCGTGACGGTCACCAAGGTGGTCTCCGACATGGTGACACTGGACGGCAATCATCCGCTGGCCGGCAAGAGCCTGCATTTCGACGTGCAGATCGAGGACATCCGTCCGGCAACCGAGGAAGAGCTCTCACACGGACACGTGCACGGGCCGGACGACCATCACCATCACTGATCGGCTCTCGGCCGGGTTCGCGCGGGGTCCGCGAGTGCGATAGCATAGATTCAAAAGTCCGCTCGGGGGCCGGCGAACGATTCCGCCCGCTTCCGTGACTGCGAATCCGGATGCCTATTGCCTGTACTCATTGCGGGACACTGGAGGATCTTCCGCCGCTCACCGGCGGGGCCGTTGCCATCTGCCCCACCTGCGACAGCCGCCTCGAGCGGACCAACGGCCGCAGCATCACCGCGGCGCTGGCCTGCGCCGGCGCCACGTTCGTATTGCTGTTTCCGGCAAACCTTCTGCCGCTGATGAAGGTGTCGATGCTCGGCATGACCCGCACCAGCCGCCTCGGCTCCGGTGCGTTCGCGCTGTGGGACCACCAGTGGGTGATCGTCGCGGTACTGGTGGGCGCATTCGCCGTCATTTTGCCGTTCGCCCGCTTCGGCATGCTGACCACTGTGCTGACGCTGGTGCGCATCGGGCGCCGTCCCCACTGGCTGGGCAGGCTGTTCCGCTGGTCGATGCATCTCGATCAGTGGGCCATGCCGGATGTGTTTCTGATCGGGTGCGCGGTGGGCTATGGCCGCCTGGAAGCGGTTCTGCCGGTAACGATCGGTGCGGGCGGCGTCTGTCTGATCTTCGCCGCGATGCTGTGCATGCTGTCGCGCGCCTCGCTCGATGCCCGCACGGTGTGGCGGGCGATCGCCGAGGAGAGGCCGGCGCCGCCGGCCGGGCAGCCGACGATCGGCTGCGTGGTGTGCGATCTGGTGCTGCCCGCATCGGCCGAGGGCTCGCCCTGCCCCCGCTGCGCGCTGCGCCTGAGCGCCCGCAAGCCCGACTCGTACGTGCGCACGCTCGCTCTGGTCATCGCCGCCTACGCGTTCCTGATTCCCGCGAACGTCTACCCGATGAGCACCGACACACAATTCGGCGTGCGCGTACCTCACCGGATCGTCGATGGCATCCACGAGCTCTTTCAGGCGCACCTGTATCCGCTCGGCGTGCTCATTTTCTGCACCAGCATCGCCATCCCGCTGCTGAAGCTCGTCGGACTCACCTGGTTTCTGCTCTCGATCCGCCACCGCTCGGGACGTCACCTCGTGCTCAAGACCCGTCTGTGCCACTTCATCGACGAGATCGGCCGATGGTCGAACGTCGATGTGTTCACCATCGCGGTATTCACGCCGCTGCTGCAGTTCAGGGGATTCGTCACCACCGGCGCCTCCGTCGGCGCTCCGGCCTTCCTCCTCGTGGTCGTCCTGACGATGTTCGCGTCGCGCGTTTTCGACCCCAGACTGCTGTGGGACGCGGGCTTGCCGATGCAATCCGCGCTCGCGGAGGGCGCATGAGCGAGGCGGATCGAGACACCGAGGCACCCCGGCGGACCACCGCCCTCGCGCGCCGGACCTGGTGGCCGGGATGGATCTGGGCCGTACCCATCGCCGCGGTCAGCATCGTGCTGTACCTGCTGGTCCGTTCGCTCAGCTCGCGCGGCATCGATGTCACGGTCGTCTACACCGACGCCGCCGGGATGCAGGCGGGCAGCACCCGCGTGATGTACCACGGCCTGCAGGTCGGCACGGTCAAGCGCATCGGGCTGGCACATGACAATTCGCACGTCATCGTGCATCTGGACATCGAGCAGCGTCTCTCCGGCGAATTGAAAAGCGGCACCCGCTTCTTTCTCGAGGGGGCGCACCCGAGCCTCTCGGATCCCTCCTCCCTGATGGCACTGATCTCCGGTCCGGTGATCATCATGGTGCCGGGCCCCGGGGCGCCGACACACACTTTCAAGGGAATCGAGGGCGGTCCCAGCGAGACTCTCGCGGTCTCCCTGCCCTACCTGGTCCAATTCAACGCCGCGGTCGGCAATCTTCCGGTCCGCTCGCCGGTCACGCTGCGCGGATTCACTGTCGGGGAGGTCTCGAGCGTGGGCCTTCGGGTCGACCCTCGAACCGGCCGCATCTCCACCCCGGTCGTGCTCGATCTGGACCCGACGCGCTTTCACATCGTCGGTTCCGCGGCCGCCGCCGGCGAGTCGGCGCGGGCATTCAATCGGACGCTCGAAAAACTCGTGCGGGAGGGCTTGCGCGCGCAGCTCACCCGTACGCTCCCCCTGATCGGCAGCCGTCAGGTCGTGTTGGAAATGGTCCCCGGCGCGCCGGCCGCGAAACTCGGCACGTCGCAGCGCTACCCGCTCATCCCCACGGCTCCGGGCGGCGGGCTCGCCGCCCTGTCGCAGACGCTGACCTCGCTGCCGCTCACGCAGATCGCAGATAATGTGCGGGCCCTGACCGCACAGTTGCGGCGCCTCGCCTCATCGCCGCAGCTGCGCGAGAGCATCAGGCATCTGAACCGCACGCTCGCGGCGCTCGAGAAAACCGCGCGGCAGGCCGGACCTGAAGTCGCACCGACGCTCGTCAGCCTCAGACGTACGGCCGCGCAGTTGCGCGGCATCGCCACGCAGATCGACGCGACCGCCGAAGCGGCCAGACGCGCGCTGGGAGCCAGCCCGGCCGCGCCGAGCGGCAACGTCCGGCAGACCCTCGATGAGCTGGCCCGGGCCGCCCGCGCGATCCGCTCGCTGGCAAACTACCTCGATCGGCACCCGGAGGCCCTGCTGCGCGGGCGTAAGGAGTAACCCATGAGATCCCTCCTCATCGCCCTGATCCTCGTGCTGGCGGCCTGCGCCTCCAGCCCGCCGAGCCGCTTCTACACACTCGACCCCGCGCCCGCGCGGGTCACGCGGCCGGCGGCGGGCCTCGTGCTGCAGGTGGCCGCCGTGCACATCCCCGCGGAGCTCGACCGCCAGGAGATGGTGCGCGAGAGCGCGCCGGAAACGCTTCAGATGAGCGACCGCGACCGCTGGGGCGCGCCGCTGGCCGAGATGATGCGGCGCGTGCTGGCGCAGGACCTCGCGACGCGGCTGACCGGCAGCACGGTGCTGGCACCCGAGGCGCTGCCGCCGCCCGGGACCCGTGTGCTGGTGGTCGATGTGCTGCGCTTCGATGCCGGACCTTCCGGCGAGGTCCGCTTCGAAGGCAGTTGGTCGGAGCTGGCGGCCCGCTCCGGCAAGCCGCTTCTGACGCGCCACGTGCGGCTGACGGCGCCTGCGCGGCGCGGCGGCTATCGTGGCCAGGCCGCGGCCATGAGCGGCCTCCTCGGGCGTCTCGCCGACCGGATCGCCTCCAGTCTGGCTCGCTGACCGTCCGCAGCGCCGGGAGCGTCTGCGGGCCGGCCCGCTAGAACCAGCCGTAGTTGAAACTGATGCTGACGCGCTCGGCCGCCGTCGGGTTGGCCGGCACTTCGTGGCGAAGCCAGCTCTCGAACAGCACTAGCCCGCCGGTCTCGGCCGGCAGTTCCACCCAGGGCCGATTGGCGCGCCGGGCGCCGGCGCGGCGCGGCGGCGCCGCCATCATGCGATCCAGTCTCGGATCCTCGATCTTCAGGCCCGGGCAGCCCCGCGGAGTCTTGACATAATATGTCCCGCTGATGGTCGACAAGGGATGCAGGTGCAGGCCGTGCGCCGTACCGCGCGGCATGATGTTCACCCAACAGTCGGTCATGGACAACTCCCGGCCCGTGAGATCCAACTCCAGCGAGCGGGCGAACGCGGCCACGTGCCGCTCGAGCGAGCGCTGCAACCGGGCGAAGGTCGGCGAGAGTCGGTGCATCCGGCACGCCGAAGCGTATGAGGTGTAGCCGCCCGGGTAGTTGCGCGCCGACCAGCGCCGGCCGGCCTGATCGTCCAGGCGAAGCTGCCGGCATTCGCGCAGCAGCCGCTCGTTGAGAGACGCCGCGCCGGCGAGGCGCGCCGAGTACACCAGGGTCGGGAAGAAGCCTTGGACGGGCATCCGCCCAGTATACATAGAGGCCGGCAAACCGCCCGGACCGGAATTTCCCTTTCCGGCCCGGGCACCTTCCTGCCCGGGTCGCTCTACTGCGATCCGAGGCGCCCGCTTACGAGGCGCACTCGAACTGTTGGGCCTCGGTGCTGCCCGTCAGGGCCGTGATGGACGAATTGCCGCCGGTGATGGCCTGCGTCAGCCCATCGAAGTACCCGGCACCGACCTCCCGCTGGTGGCGCGTGGCGCTGTATCCGTACTTCTCGGCCTCGAACTCTTCCTGCTGCAGCGCCACGTAGGCCGACATCTGCCGCTGCTTGTAGTCGCGCGCCAGCTCGAACATCGAGAAATTCAGAGCATGGAACCCCGCCAGCGTGATGAACTGGAAGCGATAGCCCATGGCGCCGAGCTCGCGCTGGAACTTGCCGATGGTCTCGTCGTCCAGCTTGCGCTTCCAGTTGAAAGACGGCGAGCAGTTGTATGCCAGAAGCTTGTCCGGGAACCGCCGGTGCACCGCTTCGGCGAAGCGGCGGGCCTCGGCAAGATCGGGCTTGGCGGTCTCGCACCACAGCAGGTCGGCATAGGGCGCGTAGGCGCAGGCGCGCGCGATCGCCTGCTCGAGCCCCGCCCTGACATGGAAGAAGCCCTCGGAGGTGCGCCCCTTGCCGGCCTCGATGAACGGGCGGTCGCGCTCATCCACGTCCGCGGTCAGCAGGCTCGCCGACTCGGCGTCGGTGCGCGCCACCAGCACGGTGGGCACGTTGCACACGTCCGCCGCGAGCCGTGCGGCGATCAGCTTGTTGACCGCCTCCTGGGTCGGCACCAGCACCTTGCCGCCCATGTGGCCGCATTTCTTGGCCGAGGAAAGCTGGTCCTCGAAATGCACGCCGGCCGCGCCCGCCTCGATCATCTGCTTCATCAGCTCGAAGGCGTTGAGCACGCCGCCGAAGCCGGCCTCGGCGTCGGCGACGATGGGCTTGAGCCAATCGATGCCGTCATGGCCCTCGGCGTGATGGATCTCGTCCGCCCTGCGCAGGGTCGAGTTGATCCGCCGCACCACCGCCGGCACCGAGTCGGCCGGATACAGCGACTGGTCCGGATACATCTGCCCGGACAGGTTCGCATCCGCCGCCACCTGCCAGCCGGACAGATAGATCGCATCCAGCCCCGCCTTCACCTGCTGCATGGCCTGGTTGCCGGTCAGCGCGCCGAGGGCGTTGATGAACGGCTTCTCGTTGAGATAGCGCCACAGTTTCTCGGCCGCCATGCGCGCCCAGGAGTGCTCCAGCGGGATGGTGCCGCGCAGCCGCACGACCTCCTCCGGGCGGTAGCCGCGCTCGATTCCACGCCAGCGCGGGCTGTCGCTCCAGCTCTGGCGCAGCTCGTCGGCGGTCGGTAAGGGTTTCGGGTATGTCATGGTGTGCTACTCCGGCCGTCAGTCAATCAGTTCATATGAGGGAAGGGTCAGGAACTCGTCGAATTCGTTCTGCTTGATCATCCGTTCGAACAGGCGCGAGGCGGTGGGGAAGACTCCCTTCGCCAGCCGCTGCAAGCCGACCTCGCCGTGAATGCGGTCGAGCTCCTCGCCGAGCAGACGGTCGAAACGCTCCACCGTGACCGGCACTCCGTCGCTGGTGCGTGCGCCGTGGTGCAGCCACTGCCACATCTGTGCGCGGCAGATCTCCGCGGTCGCGGCGTCCTCCATCAGGTTGTAAAGCGGCACGCAGCCGTTACCGCCGAGCCAGGCCTCCAGGTACTGCACTCCAACGCGGATGTTGCTGCGCAATCCCTCCTCGGTAACCTGCCCATCGGGGATGGCCAGCAGATCATCCCGGGCGACGCTCACTTCGCCGCGCGGGACGTCGAGCTGGTTGGGGCCGCTCGTCACCGAGTCGAAAGCCTCCCGCGCCACCGCCGCCAGACCCGGGTGCGCGATCCAGGTGCCGTCGTGTCCGGCACGAGCCTCGCGCACCTTGTCGGCGCGCACTCGCGCCATCGCGGTCTCGTTGGCCTGCCGGTCCCGCACGGGGATCTGCGCGGCCATGCCGCCCATGGCGTGCGCCCCGCGCTTGTGGCAGGTCTGGATGAGCAGGTCCACGTAGGACTTGAGGAAGTGCCGGTCCATGCCCACCACGGCACGGTCCGGCAGCAGAAAATCCGGGCGATTGCGGAACTTCTTGATGAAGCTGAAGATGTAGTCCCACCGGCCGCAGTTCAGGCCCGCGCAGTGCTCGCGCAGCTCGTACAGGATCTCATCCATTTCGAAGGCGGCGAGAATGGTCTCGATCAGCACCGTGGCCTTGATGGTGCCGCGGGGCATCCCGAGCGCATCCTGCGAAGCCAGGAACACGTCGTTCCACAGCCGAGCCTCCAGGTGACTTTCCATCTTGGGCAGGTAGAAGTACGGGCCCGTGCCGGCGCGCGCGAGCGCCTCGTGGTTATTGGCCACATACATCGCGAAATCGAACAGGCTGCCTGAGACCGGCTCGCCGTTGACGAGCACGTGCTTTTCCGGGAGGTGCCAGCCTCGGGGCCGCACGATCAGCGTGGCGGTGCGCTCACCCAGCCGATACACCTTGCCGCTCGCCGGGTCCGTGTAGCTGATGGTGCGGCGGATGGCGTCCGCGAGGTTGACCTGACCTCGCACCATGTTCTGCCAGGTCGGCGTGCAGGAGTCCTCGAAGTCGGCCATGAAGCAGCGCACCGGGGCATTCAGCGCGTTGATGACCATCTTGCGGTCGACCGGACCTGTTATCTCCACCCGGCGGTCGGTGAGATCGGCGGGCACGGGGGCGACCCCCCCCCGGCCCCAGCGCACCCCCCCCGCCTGGGGGAGGGAATCCCGCAGGGCGCCCGCCCCCAGCCCCCCCCGACGCCGCCCGCGCGCGGCGGGCAGGCCGAGGCGGGGGGGGGTGGAGCGGCCAGGGAGGGGGGGGGGGAAGGGGAGCGGCAGGGGGGGCGGGACCCCCCCGGCAGCGTCGGCGGGGGGGGCCGCGACGG
>OBLK01000021.1_pt1 | contig 97412 bp, 83 predicted proteins | sample 1518871 | NCBI WGS metagenome assembly OBLK01 (sample SAMEA2464837, study PRJEB22497) | soil metagenome | biome: Grassland; feature: Farmland; material: Clay | place: Australia | collected 2013-02-01 | depth 0.8 m
GTCTAGTATACTGGATACGTTGATATCAACGTTATTAATCACATGAGCGGCGTTTCTCTCGATACCACCTTGATGGTCCGCGACACGTGCCTGTGCCTCGCGGTGCGGCGCGCCGCGCGCGCGCTGGCGCGCGAGTTCGACGAGGCGTTCCGGCCCCTGGATCTCACCAGCGGCCAGTTCTCGCTGCTGATGGCGCTCAATCGCCCCGAGCCCGCCGGCATCGGCCCGGTGGCGCAGATGCTGGCCATGGACCGCACGACGCTCACCGCCGCGTTGAAGCCCTTGACTCGCAGGGGCCTGATCGAGGTGAGCACGGACCCGCGCGACAGACGCGGCAGGCTGCTGAAACTCACCGCGAACGGCAGGCGGTTGCTGGCGCGTGCGCTGCCGATCTGGAAAGGCCGCCATCGCAAGATCGAGCGGCGGATTTCCCCGGACGCCGGACTGCGCGAGGCTCTGGCGGAGCTTTGCCGCCGCGATGCCGCCCGGCGCCCGTGATCGGCCCGGGCGCCCCGATGGCGGGCCGGCGCGACGACACATTGTTGGCACACCCGGCATTTGCTAGAGTCCGACGGAGCGCAGAACTCGTAGCGATCCCTGTGACTGCCGGAGAAGCGCCATGCTGAAAGGCTTTCTGCTCGGTGTAGCGGCGATGATCGTTGCGGCGCCCATCGGGCTGTATCTCATGCTCGTCAACGGCACCATTTCCGCCGGCGCCGACTCCGCACCCATCCCGTTCGAAATCTGGGCGGCCTCCACGTCGCTGCACGCCTCGCTCACGAGAGAAGCGCCCAGGACGCCCAATCCCGTGCCGCTCACCAACGAGAACCTGATCACCGGTATCCAGCTTTACGCCAGGCATTGCGCGATCTGTCACGGCACCGCGCGCGGCGATGCCTCGGCGAGCCCGGTGGCAAAGGGCGAGAACCCGAGACCGCCGCAACTGGCCACCGACGGCGTGGAAGACGACCCGCAGGGGGTCACGTTCTGGAAGATCGATCACGGCATCCGCTGGACGGGGATGCCGGCGTGGAAGGCGACGCTGAGCACGCAGCAGATGTGGACGCTCGCGCTGTTCCTCAAGCACATGGACAAACTGCCGCCCGCGGCGCAGCAGGCCTGGCAGGCCGTGACCAATCAAGGCAACACGCAAGGCCACCCCGTGAGCGGCTCGTCCGTGAGCTCGCCCGCGCCGACGCCGCCCTGACGCCGGGCTCGCAGGACGCGTTGCGCGCGCGTATATAGGACGCGGCCTCATCCTGTGTTCGCCCAGACGCGTCCTCTTATGAAAGATTCCCGAAACAAACCAGGCATCGGCACCCGGCTCTCGCAACTGGGCAGGATGTCCGATGCGCACTATGGCTTCGTCAACACGCCCGTTTACCGGGGCTCGACCGTGCTGTTCAAGACTCTGGACGACCTCGAGCACAATCGGGCGCGCTACGTGTACGGCACCGCCGGGACACCGACCATCGAGAGCCTCGAAAGCGCCTGGACGGACATCACCGGCGCGGCCGGCACCGTCCTGTGCCCCTCGGGACTGGGGGCCGTCGCCATGGCCCTGTTGAGCACGCTCGGGCAGGGCGATCACCTGCTCATGCCCGACAGCGTGTACCTCCCATCGCGCTGGCTGTGCTCGAATCTGCTCGAGAGATTCGGAGTGGAGACGACTTTCTACGATCCTCTTTTGGGCGGCCGTCTCGAGTCGCTCGTCAGGCCGAACACCTCCACCATCTTCCTGGAGTCTCCGGGCTCGCAGACCTTCGAGATCCAGGACCTGCCCGCGATCACCGCATTCGCGGCGAGGCGGGGCATCAAGACCATCCTAGACAACACCTGGGCCACGCCGCTCTATTTCTCCGCCCACGGGCACGGCTGCGATCTGTCGGTGGAAGCCGGGACGAAGTACCTGAGCGGGCATTCCGACCTGCTGCTGGGGCTGGTGAGCGCGAACGCGACGGCGTGGCCCGCGCTGAAGAAGACCGCCCAGAGCATGGCGATGGTGCCGGGCGCGGAGGACTGCTATCTCGCGCTGAGGGGAATGCGCTCCCTGCACATCAGACTCGGGGAAGCGCAGAGCAGGGGCCTGGAGATGGCGCACTGGCTCGAGTCGCAGCCGGAGGTCATGACCATACTCCATCCCGCGTTCCCGTCCTGCCCGGGCCACGAGCTCTGGAAGCGCGATTTCACCGGCTCCACCGGCCTGTTCTCGATCGTCCTTCGCCCGGGCTTCACCCGGCAGGCCCTCTCCGGCATGCTCGATCACCTGTCGGTATTCGGCATGGGCTACTCGTGGGGCGGCTTCGAGAGCCTCATCCTTCCGTTCGACTGCAGCGCCTACCGGACGGCGACCCGGTGGAACCCCGGGGGCTTCGGCCTCAGGCTGCAGATCGGACTCGAGGACATCGATGACCTGAAGGCGGACCTGCGCGCGGGCCTGGACAGGCTGTCGGCATCGGCCGGAGCAGCGCAGCGCTGATCGACCGGGAGCGGCGGCGCATGAGCGCGCAGCCGCTCCGGCGTGCAAGCCGCCTACTCCGGCAGCAGCTCCCCGGAGCCGCCCATCTCCGCGGGGAAGTCCTTCATCTTCGGCAGGCCGTCCTTGATGCTCAGCACCTTCTCGCCGTAGGAGACGTGTACCGAAGGTTTGAACTCGAGCGTGGGCAGCACCGCCGCGTAGACGTCGATGAGTTTCATCGGCGGGTGGTCGGTGAAGATGTGACCGCCACACAACTTGCACCACTTGCGCAGGCTGTTCGCGGTCTTGTGATACGTGCCGATGTGGTCCACCCCCTTCAGTATCTTCAGCGCATTCGGCTTCCACAGCGTGAAGGCGTTCACCGGACCCGCCGACCAGTGCCGGCACGATTCGCAGTGGCAATAGCCCATTGCCTCCGGCTCGCCGCTCACCGAGAACTCGACCGCGCCGCAGAAGCATTTGCCTTTGTGCTCGCTCATATGGTCCCCCCGCAATGACTCATCCTGCCATCATGGGGCAAGCCGGCGCATCCGGCAAATCCGCGTGATCGGGCACCCGCGGCACCGAATTCGGGCGGAAATCTCCGTGATGCGGGCGCTCCGTCCGCGCCAAGCGCGCGCAGATCGTTCGCTTTCGAGGCGCTGGTCAGCACCGTCACGTGCGCGCCACGCCGTTTGACGAGTTGGATCGCCGCCGAGCCGACGCCACCGGAAGCGCCGGTGATCAAGACCCGCTCGGCTGCGAGCCGCGCGCGCTGGATCATGCCCTCGGCGGTGGAGAATGCGCAGGGGAAGGACGCCAGTTCCACATCGGCGAGAGCCGACCGCACCGGGATGGCATCGCCCGCGGCGGCTGTCGTGAATTGGGCGAAGGCGCCATCGCGTTCCGAGCCGAAGGTGACGGTAGCCGGCCCACAAGCGGCGGAAGCCGGAGATTGCAGCGCCCGGACCAGGATACGCTCGCCGATTCGCGCCGACGGTACGCCGTCGCCCACCGCCACGATCTCGCCGCAGCAATCCGCCCCCTGGATGCGAGGGAAGGCAAGCGCCGCGCCCGACCAGCTTCCATCCTGCTCCGCAGCCGGTCCATGGCCTCTCGCGGCGCCCGACGCGGTGTCGCCCCGCACGCTCCTGGAATACCAGCCGGTGCGGGTGTTCACATCCGTATTGTTCACCGACGAAGCGCCGACGCGTATCAGCACTTCGCCGCGCGCGGGCCTCGGCACGGGCAAGTCCTCGCGCCAGACCAGCTTCTCGAGACCTCCATTTCCGGTAAGGATCATGCCCTTCATCGTCTCAGGCAATGCCATCTGAGCCTGCTCCCGGGTGGGATGGTTGCTGCAACCGGGCATGCGCCGGATCATGCGCCAATGCGACGATCCATCCAACCCGCGTAAGCCGTGGCAATATGAAAGCGCATGGTCCTTCGATCCGCCCCGCCGGGTTGAATGCGACGCCGCATGCCGTCGATTTCTACCGCACAGCGGGATTCGTGCCCATCTGCGCGGAATTCGTCCGCGACGGAGCCCGCGCGACCCGAATGGCCTGCCGGCTGCCCGCTCGAGTCCCTGGGGCCGAGCTGCCGCCGGCAAGGCAAGCGATCGGCCGCGCAGACCACGGCGCTTTGGTGCGCGTTCGGCATCATCAACTCAGACAGTAAATCGACCGACTTTCGCCGGGATGCCCCCGAAGCCGCGACCGGTGTCAGCGCCAATGCCCGGAACGAGTGCCGTATCGCTCATGCCTTTTGGTTATATGCGGCACTAAGGGAATTGTTCAGGATCCGGCCGAAACCCACTGTTTTTGCGCCGTAAATCGGCCAAGTCGGCATTCGCCCGGCGCATGGCCTCCGCTCCACATTCGCCGGCCGGAAATCAGTCAAAGGGTTGACGCATTGGACCATGACTTTCATCATGCGTCGCGAGATATATTTGCACCAATGTAATTTTCCGGGAGGAACTTCCGTCTTGACGAATGGAGCATCCCCGCTGGCGCGGCCGGCCGAGCCGTTCGAGCTTGACCGTCCGGGCGCCGACGACGGCGCGCCGGTACACCAGTTGATCGACCTGTGCCCGCCGCTCGAGCCCAACTCGCTGTACTGCAATCTGCTCCAGTGCACGCACTTTGCCGACACCTGTGTCATCGCCCGGCAGGAGGGCGAAGTGATCGGGTTCCTGTCGGCGTATGTGCTGCCGTCGCGCCCGGATGCGTTGTTCGTCTGGCAAGTCGCCGTGAGCCCGCGGGCGCGCAAGCGGGGTCTTGGCGGAGCCATGCTCATGGAATTGCTCGCACGGCCCGCGTGCGCGCGCGTGCGCCACCTGCTCAGCACGATCACCGAATCAAACCGGCCGTCCTGGTCGCTGTTTGAAGCGCTGGCGCGCCGTCTCGGCGCCAAGCTGGAGCGGCAACCGCTGTTCGACCGGACCCGGCACCTGGCCGGCAAGGCCGACAGCGAGACATTGGTGACGATCGGGCCGTTCGAGCCGATCCGCTGACTTTTCGTTTCGCCACATTGGGAGGTCCCCCCATGGACAAACAGAGCACCGTCGTGCCCTTGGAGTCTGCCGCCAGCGTGTTTGCGCGGCGCGAATCCCGGGTTCGCAGCTACTCGCGCAACTTTCCGCGCATGTTCGCCCGCGCGCACGGCGCGCACATGTACGACGCCACGGGCCGCGCGTATCTGGATTTTCTCTCCGGCGCCGGCAGCCTCAATTACGGGCACAACCACCCGGTGCTGAGACAGGCGCTGATCGAGTACCTGCGCGCCGATGGGATCACTCACAGCCTGGACCTGGAGACCGAGGCCAAGGGCCGCTTTCTCGAGGATTTCGTCGAGCGGATCCTGCGCCCGCGGTCTCTGGAGTACGCCATCCAGTTCACCGGCCCCACGGGCACCAACGCCGTGGAAGCGGCGTTGAAGCTCGCGCGCAAGGTGACCGGGCGCACCTCGGTCGTCTCTTTCACCAATGGCTTTCACGGCGTCACGCTCGGGGCGCTTGCACTGACCGGCAACCGCCACCATCGCGACGCCGCGGGCGTGCCGTTGCACGATGTCGTGCGCATGCCGTACGACGGCTACCTCGGTGATTCGACCGATACGCTCGATTATTTCGAAAAAGTCCTCAGCGATCCGGCAAGCGGCATCGGCCAGCCGGCCGCGGTGGTCGTCGAGACCCTCCAGGGTGAGGGCGGTCTGAACGGCGCCCGCCCGAGCTGGCTCAGGCGGCTCGAGACGCTGTGCCGCCGGTTCGGCATGCTGTTGATCATCGACGACATCCAGGCCGGCTGCGGTCGCACCGGCACTTTCTTCAGCTTCGAGCCGGCCGGACTGCGGCCCGACCTGGTGGTGCTGTCGAAGTCGCTCTCGGGAATGGGTGTGCCGCTCGCGGTGGTGCTGCTCCGCCGCGACCTGGACATCTGGAAGCCGGGCGAGCACAACGGCACGTTTCGCGGCAACAATCATGCATTCGTCACCGCGGCGGCCGCCATTCGCCACTTCTGGTCCGACGGCCGGTTCGCCGCCGAGGTGTGCCGCAAGGCGGACGTGGTCTCGGCGCGCCTGGAGGCCATGACACAGATGGGCGGAGCCGGACGGCTCGCCGTGAAAGGTCGCGGGATGATGCAGGGCCTGTGGTGCGCGGATCCGGCCGTTGCCGAGTCGATCGGCCGCATCGCCTTCAGGAAAGGCCTGATCATCGAGCGCTCCGGCCCCTACGACGAGGTGGTGAAGTGCATGTGTCCCCTGACCATCGAGGATGAGGAGCTCTCGCGCGGCCTCGATCTGCTCGAGCAGAGCGTTGCCGAAGCGCTTCAGTCCGGGCATGTCAGCCGATCCGCCGGAGGCTGAGATGATCGTCAGGACTTTGCAGGCGGCGCAGCGAACCGAACGGCGCGTGGCCACGACGAACTGGGAAAGCACCCGGCTGCTGCTGAAAAACGACCGTATGGGCTTCTCGTTCCACATCACCACCATGTACGCGGGGACGGAGACTCGCATGTGCTACCGGCACCACCTCGAGTCGGTGTACTGCATCAGCGGCGAGGGGGAGATCGAGGATCTCGCCGACGGTAAGCGCCATCCGATTGCGCCCGGGACGATCTACGTCCTCGACCGTCATGACGAGCACATCGTCCGCCCGCGCACCGACCTCACCTTTGCGTGCGTGTTCAATCCGCCCTTGAACGGCAAGGAAGTGCACGACGCGTCCGGGGCGTATCCGCTCGCGGCGGACGCGGTGCGGGCCTGAGCATGAGCGACAGATCCGCGGTCAGCCCGACCCTCACGAACGATCCGTATGCCTCGCGGGTGCTCGGGCATCCGAGCATCGTTGCGCGGCAGGATCCGGTGGTGTATGGACGCGGCATCGCCGGCTGTCCGCTGACGCCCGAGCAGGTGCGAGCCTACGATCAGCGGGGCTTCCTCGTGCTGAAGGGATTGTTCTCGGATACGGAGATCGGCCGTCTGCAGAGGGAAGCGGCGCGGCTGCGCGACGCCGCCCACGACATCGATCCGCAGACACTGGTCCTCGAACCCGACAGCCGGGACCTGCGCTCCATATTCCGCATTCATGCGTCGAGCGCGCTGTTCGCGCGGCTGCTCGGCGACGTCCGCCTGCTGTCCGTGGCCCGCTGGCTGCTCGGCGAGGAGGTCTATCTGCATCAGTCGCGGCTCAATTACAAGCCGGGATTCCTCGGCCGGGAATTTTTCTGGCACTCGGACTTCGAGACGTGGCACATCGAGGACGGCATGCCGCGCATGCGAGCGCTGTCGATGTCGATATCCCTGACCGAGAACACCGAGTTCAACGGGCCGCTGATGCTGATACCCGGCTCGCACCTGCGCTACGTCACCTGCGTGGGTGCGACGCCGGCGGATCATTACAAGCAGTCCCTGCGCCGCCAGGAGTACGGCGTACCGGACAGAGACAGCCTGGCGACGCTCATCGAGGCGGGCGGGCTCGAGGCCTCGAAGGGACCGGCGGGGACTGTGACACTGTTCGACTGCAACGTGATGCACGGCTCGAGCGGCAACATTACGCCTTTCGCCCGCACGAACGCCTTCGCCGTCTACAATGCCGTGTCCAATCGCCTGGTTGCGCCGTTTGGCGGCCGGCCGCCGCGGCCGGAGTTCATCGCGGCGCGCGAAACGGTGACGGCTCTGGAGCCGAAGGGCCCGCTTCTGGCTTGAACCGCCCGGCGGCCGCCGGGCCCATGTCCTATCCTACCGGCACCGAAGCCGGCGCGACACGCAACCCGTTCGGCACGACTTCATCCTCGCCGGGCGGTGACGGAGAATTCCACGGAACATCAAGGAGGTGTCGCGGCTGACGTTTGATCCGGTCTTTCCTCAACACCCTGGGAGATGAACTCATGCCTAGACACACGATCCGAACGCTCAATCTTTTTGGCTCCATTGCGCTCGCGCTGGCGCTCTCGGCCGGAGTGGCCCTGGCGCAGCAGCAGCCGCCCGCGGCTGCGCCGGCCGGCCGGGCGGCGCATTTTTCAGATCAGCAGCTGCAAGCCTTCGCCAAAGCGGCCCTTCAGATCCGTGCGATCGCCGAAAAGGCCCGGGCGGCTCTGCAGTCGGCGAAAACGAACAAGGCCAAGGAGGAGGTGCTGGGCAGTGTCCAGACACGGCAGATTCGGGCTCTGAAGAGCAACGGGCTGACGGTCGCACAGTACGAGGCGATCTCCGCCGCGGCTCAGCACGATCCGAAGATGCGGTTGCAGATCGGCAAGTACGTCAAGCAGGACCTCGGAAAGAAATAAACAACCCGGGGCGTTTGGGCGGCGGCCGCAGGCTCGCCCCGGGGAGCACGTACAGTCCCCGGGGCGAAGGGAATTGGTCTGCCGCGAGGCAGTGCGCCGGTCGGTCTCCGGCCGCCGCAATCGCACGGCAGCCCGAAGACACGATTCGCCATTTTGGTCAGAATATTGACCAAATTATCAGCACGAGACGGCTGAACCGCCGGTTCCCTGCATGCTCGCCGGCGCTTCGGATGATCGTGGGCACGTCGGTGACCCCGACCGAGGCAGGACCCGGGCGCGCGTCAGCCGCGCCCGGGCCTCGAGATCACCGCCGGGTACCCCCGACAGCGGCCTCCTATGGCCCGAGGTGCTTCACCACCCAGCGGTCGATCGCCCGGAAGTACAGCTCGCGGTGCACCGGATCCTGCGGCGAGTGATGCCCGCCCGGGATGCCGATGAACTTCACCGGCACGTGACGGCTGGCCAGCGCGTGATAGAGCGCCAGCGACTCGGTGAGCGGCACCGTGACATCGTCGGTGCCGGAGAGGATCAACGTCGGCGTGGTGATCCGCCCGGCATAGGTGAGAGGTGAGCCGCTGCGGTACAGCGCCGCGCTGTGCGGGTCCCACGGACTGCCGCCGAGGGAGTCGCGCGTCCAGGCCAGGTTGCCGGCGCCGGAAAGCTCGTATTCCTCGGTCCAGTCCAGCGCACCGTCGGCCACGACCGCGCACCGCCAGAAGTGCTGATGCGAGATCAGCCACGTCGTCATGTAGCCGCCGTAGGAATGACCCACCGCGGCGATGCGCGAGCGGTCGACGATTCCCCGCTTCTCCAGCAGGCGGATGCCCGAGATCACGTCGCTATCGGGCCCCTTGCCCGGGTCGCGGAAGATCGAGTGCTCGTGCGCGTTGCCCAGATTGTCGCTGCCGCGGTAGTTGGGCTCGAACACCAGAAAGCCCTGCGCCGCAAACAGCGCGCGCAGCGGCCCGATCTCGTACCTGTCGAAGTGCGGGGGCGCGGCCGCCTCCGGACCGCCGTGGCTGTAGACCACCAGCGGATAGCGCCTGCCGGCCCGGTAGCCGGGCGGATAGGTCAGGATGCCATCGTTGCGCTGACCGTCCGGGGCGCGCCATGTCACCTCGACACTGCGCGCCTTGGCGTAAGCCTCGAAGCCCCGGTTGAAGCGGGTGAGCTGCGTTGGAGCACTCCGGGGCGTGCGCAGCAGGTACAGCTCCGGCGCCCGCGTCGGGTTGTCGGCGACGACCGCCAGCTCGCCGCGGGACGAGGCGCTCACCGCGAGCGGATCGAGGTCGCCCAGATCCAACGCGTGGCCGCGGCCGTGCAGGGGTTGGAGATAGAGCTTGGTTGCGATGTGATCGTCGGCCATGACCACCACGGCCCGGCCCGCCGGCAGCCAGGCGAAATCCGCCCGCAGGTTGCGGTCGAGATCGGCGCCGATGTCGCGCGCCGGACCGCCGGGGGAGCCGATGAACAGATCCATGCTGCTGAGTCCGCCGGGCCCGTGCGGATACAGGTAGGCGATGGCGTCACCGTGCGGCGCGAAGCGCGGCGCGTATTCGTAGCTTTGGTGCCCGGTGATCGGGTGCTGGGCACCCGTCGCGACGTTCACGGCGACGATGCTGGTCCGATCGCTGTCGGCATCGTCGGCATTCGCCTGCCGGGTATACACGATCCACCGGCCGTCAGCCGACCACGAGGGCGCCGTGATGCCCCCGCCGAACGGCGGCGCGGTCTCCAGCACGCTCGTGGGGCCGAAGGTGAGCTGATGCGCCCGGCCGCTGCTCACGGACAGCAGCCAGATGTGCGAAGGGACGGGCGGCCGGGTGGTCAGGTAGTCGTCGTCGTGGAAGACGAACAGGTCGTGATGGCTGCGCCGGTCCCGCGCGCTGATCGGCGAATTGTCCGGTGTCACGTACGCCACGGTCCGCCCATCCGGACTCCAGGCGAATTGCCGGACCCCGTTGGGCGCCTCGCCGAGCTGCGAGGGACTGCCGCCCGCGGCAGGCACGAGGTAGATCTGCGCCTTCTGCCCGCCCGCCTTCGCCAGAAAGGCGAGGGTGCGGCCATCGGGCGACCACCGCGGCATATGCAGGTCGCGCATTCCGTGCACCAGCGCACGCGCTTTGCCGCCCGTGGTATTCATCACGCGGAGCGTCGCATCGTAGCGGTCGTGCACGAAATCCGACCGGACGGTCAGGAAGGCGATCCGGCCGCCGTCGGGCGAGAACCGGGGCGAGGCGATGTTCACCAGCGCCCTGTAGTCCCCGAGATGGATCGGTGCAGCGGCCGCGGCAGCGGCAGCGGCAGCGGCGAAGGGCGCCAGCACCAGCACTGCGGACAGGGAAATCAAGCGGAAACGCTTCATGGTCTATCCCGAACTTAAAAGGGGTTAAAGGACCGATTTTGGCATTTATTCGTCTGATCTGGCGCAAAGTCCCGCCGCGCGCGGAATCAATCCACGCCAAAGCCCCGGCGGAGCATCAATCAGCGTTCGCTGCTTCGCTCGTCCGGGTCGTCAGATGTATTGACCGGAATCGACGCGCAGCACCTCTCCGGTGATCGAGCGCGCGTCGTCGGAAAGCAGAAACAGCACGGCAGCCGCGACGTCTTCCGGTCGCGCGAGCTCGGGCAACGCCGCCTCGCCGCGCGCCCGTTCGAGAACCTCCGGCGGTACGCGCTGCGCCATCTCCGTGAGCACCATCCCGGGCGCGACCGCATTGACGGTCACACCCTTTCTGCCGAACTCCTTGGCCGCCGTCTTGGTCAAACCGATCAGTCCGGCCTTCGCTGCAGCATAGTTCCCTTGCCCGAATTTTCCACGCAGGCCGTTGATCGAGGTGATATTGACGATGCGGCCATAACCGCGCGCAGCCATGCGCGGTGCAACTGCACGAATGAGATTGAACACGCCCGTCAAGTTGACCGAGAGCACCGCGGCCCACTCCTCATCGGACATCTTCCCCAGGGTACGGTCGCGTGTGATACCGGCATTGTTGACCAGCAGCGTTGGAACGGTCGGCAGACTCGAGACCGCCTCCTCGACCGCCTTCGACCGCGAAACATCGACCGTCACATGATTGTAAGGGAAATCCCCCGGCTCGCCGACGTCGAAACCGTACACCTGCGCCCCTGCGGCGGCCAGGGCATCGGCGATACTTCTCCCTATACCTCTTGCCGCACCTGTGACGAGCGCGGTCTGGCCACGCATTTCGTGCCGCAACATGGACTTTTGCCTGGACACCCGTACCCTGGCCGATCTCTATGCCGCCCGGAACTTCGAGCCTTCGCGCATCGCCAGATCGTGCAAGGTGGCGATCGTGATCGATCCCAGAGTGGCCCTGATGGCGTCGTCGATCTCCCGCAGTACGATGCCGAAGGCGGCCTCCTCCGCGGTGCCCCCATTCATGAGGTCCGCCTGAAGCCCCAGCGATGCGCCCGGCTCGAACAACTCGATGACATCGAGAAGAGTCGTACGCCGCGCATTGCCACAGAACTGGAACCCCCCGCCCGCGCCCCGCACAGAGCGCACGAGTCCCGCGCGGCCGAGCACATTCATGACCTTGGCCAGATGATGCGTCGATATCCCGTATTTTTTGCCTATGTCCGCCACGGTCAGCTGCCGATTCGGCTCGGCAACCAGTTCCAGGATCGAATAGACCGCCAGCTGGCTTGCCACCTGCAGCTTCACATGAGGTCCTTTTCCAGCTGTATGTAAGGCCCCGCCATCATGCCTTCGCCGCGAAAGAACGACATCGTCAGCAGGTTGTCGCGCGCCACCATGGTTCGCATCTTGTCCATGCCCGCCTTGCGGAACTCCTCGGTGACGGCGGACAACAGGGTCTCGCCGACCCCCTGCTCGCGCGCGCTGGGCACCACTGTCAGCGCGTACACCCACCCGCATGGCGCCGAGCCGAATTCCCAGGCACGAATCTCGCCAACGATGAAGCCGAGCACGGTGTCCGATTGCGCCGCGTCCGCGGGAGTCGCCACGAGAAAGATCATCCGGGCCGGAGTCGATGCACCCTGCCGCCGATACAACTCGAGCCAGTGCGCGGGCTTTGGCAGCCCCGTAGCATTGGCGTCGATCGCCGTTACAGCATCGACATCGGAGCGCCGCGCCGGCCGCACGGACAGTGCCGCGCCCGCGGGCCTCGCCGACGGATCCGCCGCCACTTCCCCGGGGGACGGCCGTACGCGCTCTTGCGCTCGCATGGGCATACGCTTCACACGATGCTTCACCACTTCTCCGCGTTCTCCGCGCCGTGCCCGCTGCCCCGCCCAAAGCCTGCGGCGGCAAACGACTATTACGGTACCATAATACCCGACTCCCCGGACTTCGTACACTCACACCGGTGCCACCCGGGCCGCACAGCCATGCGTCGGCATGCCGGAGCGCCGCAGAGGGTTTCGCCCGCGGCAAGCGTTCACCCGCGGCGTCGCTCATGCTCAGCCGTGAAGCTGCGCGTACTTCTCGAGCAGCTGCTCGTGCGTCTCGACGAACTCGGGATTTTGAACGATGCATTCGGCCGGACAGACCAGCCGGCACTGCGGCTCGTCTTCGGCTCCCACGCACTCAGTGCACTTCAACGCATCGATGACGTAGACCGGGTTCCCGGCGGCGATCGCCTCATTGGGACAAACCGGCTCGCACGCATCGCAGGCAGTGCATTGCTCATTGATAAACAGAGCCATGATGCAAACCTCTGAAACCGAAACTCAGGCGGCGCGATGCATCTCACCCCGCTCCACCAATCGGTCGAATCGGTACGCGCCCCAAAGCGCCGCGCCAATCGCGCCCGCGAACTGCGAATCCGGATGGGAGCGAATCGTCACCGCCATGTTTTTCACGTTACCGACTTCCTCGCTCAACGTCGCAATCAGGCCTTTATCGAGCGCCAGGCCGCCGCTGACCATGACCACTCCGCTGTTGATGCGAACCGACTTCAGCAGCCTTGCCAGACGGATCGCCATGGACATATGGATGCCCTTGATGATGTTCGCCGCTGAAATCCCCCGTGACACCATGTTGATAACGTCCGTTTCCGCCAGGACCGCGCATATCGACGACACCACCTCCGGATTGTCCGCCTGAGCCGAAAGCGGTCCGATCTCATCCTGCGCGATTCCGAGATAACGGGCGATATTCTCCAGGAACTGCCCGGAGCCGGATGCGCACTGGCTCGTCATCTTATAGTTGAGCACCTTGCCGCGCTCGTCCATCGCGATCGCTCGACCGTGCAACGCACCGACATCGAGCACCGCGCACGCCTGCGGCTCCAGAAAGATCGCGCCACGCGCGTGAGTCGTCATGGAATAGAAGTGTCCGGTGTGAAACGGGAGACTTTCCCCCTCCCCGGTCGTTGCCACGTACTCGACCTTGTCCTCCGCCAGCCCCGCCGCCTCGAGCACCTCATCGAAGGTCGCACGCGCAAGCTCCAGAGGATCTCGTTGACGCACCCTCGCGCATGAGCGCGCCAGCCATTCCGTCCCCTCGTCCCCTACGCGCATCAGCACCGCCTTGACGGCACCGTTGCCGACGTCAATCCCCGCAGTCAAAGTACTCATGCCGTACCCTCCATTCTCGCGCCCCCCGAATACGCCCGGCACGCGAACTCCGCCGCGCCCAGCGCTCCGGTGTAGATGGAATCCGGATTGATGTTAATCACGATATCTCCGTAATTCTCTTTGAGGACATCGCGCAGTTCCCGAACAGCCGCCTCGTTCTTGGCAACTCCGCCCGTGAAGGTGAACTCATTCGTGACCCCGCCGGAGCGTGAGATGATGGAGATTGCCCGCAGGATTATGGAGCGATGAAGTCCCGCCACGATGTCCTCACGCTTTTACCCCAACGAGAGCCGGTCGCGCAGCTCCGCCCCCGCGACCACCGTACAGCTGGAATTGATCCGGACCGGGCGCTGGGACTTCATGGCCATGGGGCCGAGCTCGTGCAAGCCCATGTTCATCTCGTCGGCGATATAGCCGAGATACCGCCCGCAGCCGGCGGCGCACCGATCGTTCATCTGGAAATTGGTCACGATGCCGTCTGCGTCCACCTGAATCCCTTTGGTGTCCTGTCCTCCGATATCGAGCACGGTTCGGGTCTGCGGGTACATCAGGTGCGCGCCGAGCCCGTGGCAGAGGATCTCCGAGCGGATGTGCTCCTTCGAAAACGGCAGCGTCACGCGGCCGTATCCGGTTCCGACCAGGTAGGACTCCTCGAGCTCCACCCCCAGCGACGCGACGATCGTGCTTCGCAGCCGCTCGGCAATGCCCTTGTCGAAGTCCTCGTCCGCGGCGAGCACCTGCGCCAACGCCCGCCGGAACTTGTCCTCCAAGGCGCCGGAAGGCGGTCGGTTCTCGACCACGATGATTGCCTTGTCATAACTGTTGAGCAGCACCTCATACGGGAAACCGCTCTCGCGCGAAACCGCTTCCGCGTGCGCGTAAAAGCGCGCGCCCGCGATATCCCGAAAGAAATCCGATTTGCGTCTCGCGCCCGGCGCGTACAGATCGGCCGCCTCCCGCCGCAGGCGTCCGAACGTCTCCGTGAGCGCATCACGCAATCGCGCCTCGGCCGCAGCGACCTGCCCGCCCTTCAACTGGCCGAGACATGTCCGTTCGAGGTCGTCGAGTCGTTCGTTGAACTGCTCGAGGCGGAAAAAACGCTCGAATGTCGCCAAAAACTCGTCGACGCCCTCGCCGAGATCGCCCTTCTCCTCGAGGGCCCGGCGAAACAACGTGAAGCGGGCGTCGACGCCCGCCTCCTGCCCCGCAATTCGGGTGGCAATTCCGTAGTTCGCGCGCGAATTGGTGATTCCCCGGCCAATGACCACGCGCGACTCGTCCATGAGCACCGCCTTCGTGGTGGTTGACCCTAGATCGATGCCGATGAATGTTTTCATAGCGGACCCGTTCAGGCTGCGTGTGCGGCGCCCGAGCGCCGTTGCTCAATCATCTGGAAGTAGCTCTCGAGCCGGTTCTTGATGTTCGCCGCCGAGAAGTAGCGCGGATCGACCAGGTCCGACTCGATGAATGCCCCGGGCTTGCCCGTGCGTTTCTCGATCTCGCGCATCATCAGCAGCTGTCCCGCAGAGAAGCTGTTGCAGCTCTTGATGGAGTTGATCAACAGGCCGTCCGCCTCGTATTCGTCGATGTAGCGACTCAGCATGTCGATTCGCATGGGCAGGCTGCGATTCGTGTACACGCCCAGGCAGTATTCAGCCAGCGTCTCCAGCGGCTTGCGCGGATCGTGGCGGAAGCCCAGATCGTAAACCCCGCCCACCTTGGTGTAGCTCGAGGCGACCACGACCGCCCCCTCGTCGTAGAACATCTTCCAGAATTGCCGGAAGTTTGTGTAGTTCGGCGGCCCCTCCACCACCAGTCGATACCTCTCCTTTTCCATATCTCCCTCCGGCGTCACCGGTCCCGAGCCGGCGGCAACGCGCGCATCGATTTCGGCGCGCAGGAACTTGTAGTACTCCAAGGCGTCCTCGCTGCCCCGGAACGCGCCGAATATGGGGCCTATGTAATATATCCCGCCGAAATACGCGTCGATCGGCGAAGGATGGTTACGAGCCGACCTCAGCACGTGCACCAGGTCGTCCTCCGCACGGGCCGATCTGGCCAGCCGCTCCCGCAGCCGGTCAATGTCGAACTTGACTCCGGAAATCCGTTCGAGCTTTGGAATCACCTCGTCTCGCAGCTGCTTCACCATGTACCCGATCATGTTCGGCGTAACCTTGCCATCGCCGAGGTACGGCGTATGCAGCATGATCGTCTCGCACTGGTACTGTTCCCGCAAAAGCTGGAACCACTTCATGAACGTGAAGCACCCGGTATATGAAAGCAACAGCACGTCGGGATTTGGATACGGCTGTCCGTTTGGCGCGATATTTCCCTTGGCAATCATCCCGATGTCCGATTTGACGTAAGTGCAGACGTCCTCCGAGTGCCCGATCTTCTCCGCCTCGAGCACGTACTGTCCCGAAACCCGGCGCAGCCCACTCTGGATCGCGTTGATCTCAGGCAGATTGTTCACGAGCCCGAAACACCCGATCAGCTCGTTCAGATTACCCGGCACGAATGTGCTGCAGACCTTCTCCCCGGTCTGCGGCGCAGCCGTCAGCCGGTCGTAGTGTGCGGCCATCATGGCTTTCTGCTTGCGCATTGATGCGTCTTTCTGCACATCATCCTGCGCCACCTTCTTTTGCGCGACCGTCGTATTCACTGTGCGCTCCAAAGTTTGATTGAATCGGCAAAGGTTCCGGCCTGTTCCCGAATCGGCTGCATCTGTCCGAAGTTTTCGGAATATTTGAACGCGACGTAAGGGATACCGGCATCGCGCAATGCCCGCTGTAGCATCGGCCTATCGAGCAGCGCCGGATCGCAGAAGCTGGGGGAGGCGAAAATGACCCCCTCGGCTTTCGTACGGCGGACCGACCGCACCAGATGCTGGCCCATTTCGCGCGGATCGGGCTCGTACCGCGCCGCCGTCGATTCGGAATGATGAAGGAAGGCGAGTGCGAGATTTTGAAGCGGATCCCCATCGGTCGGCACATCGGCGGTCAGCCATCGCGTCACAAGCAACAGGTCGTCGTCGACGACGTAGCACCCCGACAGCTCGAGAGACTTGATCAGGTTCAGAGGCGGCTGCTCGCAGAACACACCCGTCAACACGATCCGGCAGTTGTCTCGCCGAGGCCGCTCGACGGACGCGACCGCGGCAAGATAGTCCCGGATCATCTGCGAATGCTGCTCAACGGGCAGCACCATGCCGGCGCGCGTGAGCAGATAGACCTCGGACGCGGGGGCTTGCCACGGCTGCGTCGCACGGTACTCGTACAGTTGCCTGACGAGTCGGCGATTTTCATTGTACGCGGCTATGGAGCCGCGCAATTCCTCGTCGGTAATCGGGGCACCGCGCAGCGTGCCGAGCGCCTCTCGAAGCTCGGAAAGCTCGTTGACGTAGAAATTTCCGCCGATCGCGTCCTGGTAATTCTGCGGTACGTCGAAGTATCGGCTGTAAACGTGCGGGTACATGACCTTCCACATGCCCGAAAGATTACGTATGACGTCGCAGATCGACGGGAACAGCATTCCGTCGACGAAGTCGAGCCGGCCGGAGGCCGCGAGGTCGATCGTCGAGCGAGGTATGCGGCAGATGTAGCTCTGGTAGTACGCGTCGCCGTGGATGACATCGAGCCGGTCGCCACCGCCCAGGATGCCGAGCGGGAGCATGCCCGCGGCGTGTATGAGCTCGCGCGGCACGTAGATCGGCATGTAACCGATGACCTTGTGCCCCGCGGCTGCGCTCTTCCATTCGCGCGCGGCGGCGAAGTTCAGATCTTCGTATAGCGCAGTCGCCTGGGCGACTATGGTCCCGACGTCCGGCGTGATTAACGATGTTCCCATTGGGGTGACCTCTTGGCGAGAAACGCTTGCAGACCCTCCAGCGCATCGCGGCTGCTCATAAGCTCGTCCAGATAGAGACGCTCCACCTGAGCGAGTCGCGCCTTGACCCTGGCCACGAAATCGGCCCTCGCTGCGCGCAGCGCGTAGCGCAACGAGCTCGCGCTCTTCGGTAAAAGATGTTCGGCAAAGTACGCGCGCGCAGCGCCCACAGGGTCGGCTTGCGCTTGCCGGGCCAGACCCAGGGAGACGGCCTCCTCGCCCGAAATGGTCCGGCCGGACAGCAGCAGGTCCGCGGCGCGCGACGGACCGATCAGCTCCGGCAACAGGCAGGAGGCGGCCGGGGCGAACACGCCGAGCTTGATTTCCGGCTGTCCGAGCCCGGCATCGGGCGCGGTGAACAACAGGTGGCCGGACAGCGCCAGCTCCAGGCCTGCGCCGAGGCACTTACCGTGCACGGCGACCAGTACCGGAATCGGCGAAGCGACGATACACCCGATGAGTCGATGCAGCTCCGCCAGCATGGCGCGACACTGGCCGGGCATGTGCTCGGCAACGCTGGCGCCGAAGCTGAAATTTGGGCCTTGCGCATCGATCAGGATCGCAGTCAGCGCCGGCGGCGCCGGCCGCTCGAACGCTTCCTGGAGCGCGGCGATCATTTCCGCGTCGATGACATTCGCTTTCGGACGCGCAAGAGACAGCCGCATCAGCCGGCCCTCCTCCTCGAGCGCGACTGCCAGCGGAGCGTTCATGCCTTGCGCGCTCCGGGCTGGATGCTCTCGAGCAAGACGTCGCTCCACGGTGCATTGGCCGCGAGCGCCTGGCGCAGCGCAATGAAATCGGCCTCTCTGCCGGTTTCCTTGGTGCCTTCGTTGAAGGCGCGGAAGCCGGCGCGAGCCTCGGTCATCATGTTGAGCGCCAGCCAGGCGCGCGAGTTCTCCTTGTTTCTGTTCCAGGATTCGAGCTTCGGCTTGCGCAGCTCCTCGAGGGTCTTGGCCGTGCACTCCGGGAACATGTACATGAGCTTCGTGCAAAGCTCATCGACTTTCTGATCGAGCTGCGTCAGATCGACGCTTCCCTGCTTGAGCAGCGCCCGGCCGGCGGCGAACTCGGAGCCGGTCTTGGGCTTGCCGAACACGCTGCGCCCGAAATCGTCATGTGTGCGCTTGATCTCCACGAGCGGATTCGGAATGAATTTGCCATCGACCTTGAGCGCGGGAACGATGTCGGTGAGTATTCCCATCGCGTAGGCTTCGTGCGCGGAAAAGGCCTCACATAGCACACCCGCGGACATCGCACGCTCGGCACCCACCATGACCGGGAGGAAGTCCGTGCTGCCGCCGATCGGGGCCGAGCCGTGCTTCGGTCCGGCCTGGCCGAACCGCGCGAGGTCCTGAGCGATGCTGAAGTCGCAGGCCATGCCGATTTCCTGCCCGCCGGCGATGCGCATGCCGTTGACGCGGCACAGGACCGGTTTGTCGCAACCGAGAATCGAGCTCACCATGTCGTTGAACAGCCGCATGTAGGCGCGGTATTCCTGCGGCCTTCCGGCGTAGTACTCGGCATATTCCTTGGTGTTGCCTCCTGTGCAGAACGCCTTGTCGCCCACGCCGGTGAATACCACGGCGACCACATCTCGCGCCGCGCTCGCGGCCCGAAACGCCAGAATTACTCCCTTGACCATTTCGGTCGTATAGGAATTGAGCTGCTCGGGGTTGTCGAGTGTGATCCATGCGTTGTAAAGACCCGGCACGGCCTGGCCGTCGCGGTCGCGCGCCGGGCGCTTCTCGTAGCGCACTCCGCGGCCGCTTGCCTCACGGACCTCTTCGGACACGAGCACGTGGCTCGCTGCGGCGACGGTCGAAGGCTGGGTCGGTTTGCTCATGAGGTCGTTCTCCCGGTGGGACTGTTCACAATCATTCAGAGGGCACCATTACCGCTCGGCGTGCCACCGCGCCGTGGTGGACGGCGTCGAATACTGCGTTGATGTCGGCGAGTGGGTGCTTTTCGATGAACGGGGCGACCTGCACCTGGCCGCCGAGCACCAGCTCGAGCGCCGGTGGATACAATGCGGGGGGGCAACCCCAGTTGCCGAGCGCCCGTGCATGCAGCGCCATGAGGTTTGACAAGCGTATCTGCACCTTGTCCATGGTGAAACCGACGACCGCCAGCGTAGCGCCCCGGTTCAACAGTCCAAACGCTGTTTCCTGGCCGGCGCGCGTGCCGGAGCACTCGAAGACCAGCCAGTCCGATTTGGCGCGTAGACCGTTCGATTGGGCGAACGCCTGAATGGCGCTTTTGATTTCCCGCGTTCCGAGGTCACGGGCGTTGATCTGCAACGCTGCCGCGGGCACAGCCGCGAGCTTCTCGTCATTGACGTCGATCGCGACGACCGTCGCGCCAAGTGCCCGCGCAATCTGAACGCAGTATCCGCCGACGCCGCCCACACCGTTGACGATGACCAGGTCGCCGGCGGCGACCCCCGCCTGAACCGCTGCCTGGTACGGGGTCGTCACCGCATCGGCGACCACAGACACTCCGGCCAAGTCGAGGCCGACGCCCGCCAGACGGCTCTCGTCGACCAGACAAAGCCCGCGCGAAGGGACGACGACGTGCGTGCCGAATCCGCCATGCATATCGTTGCCAGGCATCAGTTGATGCGGGCATATCGTCGGTTTGCCGCGGCGGCACGCATCGCATTCTCCGCACGGAATCACGGCAGAGACGAGTACCGCCTTGCCGAGCCACTCCTCGGCTCCTTCGCCGCAGGCAAGTACCCGGCCGCTGATTTCGTGCCCGAGGCACAACGGCAGCGCGTGATTCGTGCGTACACCGCCGTAATAGAAACCCAGATCCGTGTGGCAGACTCCACAGCCGGCCACCTCCACGAGCACCTCGCCGGGGCCGGCGCTGGGCGTGAAGGACCTTTGCACCAGCGGTTCGCCCCCTCCGGTCATCAGCCAGTGACTGGCGCTCATGAATATCAGCCCTCAATCCGCGTCGTTCTGAATTTCGGTATTATCGTACGACAATGCTCAAATACAAGCAAGTGGCTGGCGACGCACTGAGCACATTGACAGGAGCCTGCTCAATTATGGTATTATCGTACTTGTTTACCGATATTGGTCGGCGCGAGGCCGCTTTCGAGTCCGGGAGGCGATAAGGTGAACACGCAAGATGTGTCCGTGGCGGTCATCGGCCAAGGCGGCGACGGCGCTTTGACCACCGGTGAGCTATTGCTCGAGGCAGCCTGTGTGTCCGGGTGGAATGGACTGTTGACCCGGTCGGTTGGTCCGCAAATCCGCCGTGGCGAAGCCGCCTCCATGGTGCGCCTGGCGATCGAGCCGGTCGAATGCCTGGCCGACCATTTCGATCTGCTCGTCGGTATCGACTGGACCAACGCGCAGCGCTTCGAGGGGGAGCTGCCCCTGGGGCCCGACAGCGTCATCCTGTGCGACCCGGCCGCCGGAGCGCCGCCGGCGCCGATTGGCGCCGCGACCAAGAATATCCTCGAGCTGCCGTTCTCCGCGCTCGTCAAGGCCAATCCCGGCTGGCGAACCAACATGATCGCGCTGGGTGCCGCGGCCGGCCTCCTGGGGCTTGAGACGGACGTTGTGGATCAAACGATCGCCAAACGCTTTGCGGAAAAAGGAGAGGCGATCGTCAGCGCGAACATCGGGGCGGCGGCGGCCGGCGCGCGCGCGATCGGATCGGGCACCGGTCGCTGGCGTTTTCCGGCGCCGGCCCGCCGCGCGGGCAAGCGTTGGCTGATCACCGGCAATGAGGCAGTGGGTTGCGGAGCGCTTCGCGGCGGAGTGCGCTTTGCAGCCGCCTATCCGATCACCCCCGCTTCGGACATTCTCGAATGGCTCGCCTCGGGCCTTGGCAGCGTCGGCGGAAATCTGGTTCAGGCGGAGGACGAGCTGGCCTCGATCAACATGATCATTGGCGCATCCTACGGCGGCGTGCCGGCACTGACAGCCACCTCCGGGCCAGGCCTGTCATTGATGATCGAGGCGCTCGGCCTGGCGACTGCCGCGGAAATCCCCATCGTCGTCGTCGACGTGATGCGCGGCGGGCCGTCCACCGGCATTCCCACCAAATCCGAGCAGACTGACCTGAACATCGCCGTGTACGGCATGCATGGCGACGCGCCGCACCTCGTCGTCGCCCCCCAGTCCATACCGGATTGCCTGGCCTCGACTCAGTGGGCGACCCATCTGGCCGAGGCACTGCAGACGCCGGCGATCGTGCTGTCGGACCAGTTTCTCGGGCAGGCGCGCACTGCGGTCGATCGGCCGGTCGACCACGCGTTTGCCGGAGAACGGCTGCGCGCCACGCCGACGTCAGGTCCTTACAACCGCTACGCTCTCGGCGGCAATGGCGTGTCACCGATGGCGATACCCGGAACAAGCGGCACGGCTTACACCGCCGACGGTCTGACGCACACCCCATGCGGCACGCCAACCAGTTCCGCGGACGATCATCTGGCCCAGCTGGACAAGCGCCGAGACAAGATCGAGAACCACCACTACGGCGATTTCTGGGCAACGATCGACGGCGAGGGCGAGACCGCTGTCATCACGTGGGGCTCGCTCACCGGCGCCGTTCGCGAAGGGATCGCGCGGGCTCGCGCCGCGGGTGTGAATGCCCGGCTCATCGCGCCCCGACTGCTATTGCCGGCCCGACCGCGGGAGATGATGCACGCCCTCGAAGGTGTCCAACGCGTGCTCGTCGTCGAGCAAAGCCACGGCACGCAGTTCACCAAGTACCTGCGCGCACACTACGATTTGCCGGCTGAAGTGTCCGTTCTGCACCGGCCGGGTCCGCTACCGATCCGGCCGCATGAGGTGTGCGGCGCGCTGCTGCGAGGAGAAAGCCGATGAACGCCACCGCACCGCTCGCTTACAAGCCGGCGAGCTACAAATCCGATATCAAGCCCATATGGTGTCCGGGGTGTGGCGATTACCACGTCCTGATGGCGATCACGCGCGCCCTGGCGGCCCTGGCCGTACCACCGGAGGGGACCGTGCTGGTGTCGGGAATCGGCTGCTCGTCGCGTATTCCGGCCTACATGAGCTGTTACGGCTTTCACGGCGTGCATGGGCGCGCCTTGCCGGTGGCAACGGGGCTGAAGGTCAGCCGCCCCGACCTGACTGTGCTGGTGGCGAGCGGCGACGGCGATGGGTATTCCATCGGCGGCAACCACTTTCTGCACGCCTGCAGGCGCAACGTCGATCTGACCTACCTGGTGATGGATAACCACATCTATGGTATGACCAAGGGACAGCCCTCGCCGACGACCGAGGCCGACTTCGACACGGCGCTCACCCCGGGCGGCAGCGGCCTGCGGCCGTTCAATCCGCTGGTCATCGCGCTCGCCTCGGGCGCCAACTTCGTCGCCCGCGCCTACGCCGGCAACATCAACGAGACTGCGCAGACGATCGTCGAGGCGGTCCGTCACCCGGGCTTTTCGTTCGTCGAGATCCTGAGCTCGTGCATTACGTACCGACCGGATCAGCGCGCCTGGAAAACACTCGTTCATCCCGCGCCGGTCGCGCCGACCGACGATCCGGCGAGAGCGGCCCGCCGGCTGATGACAGACGACGGATTCAACCTGGGAGTGCTCTATCGCGGTAATCGTGATCCGATGAAACTGACGCGCACCGCCGGGGATGGAGACTTGCGCGAGATCGAAAAAGACTTCGAAGTCTGAGCGGAGGAGCGGTCATGAGTGAAGCGCGCGCCTCGAAATCCATCCCGACCTACTGCTACAACTGCGTGGCGGGTCCGGACCTGCTGACGGTCAGGGTCGACGACGGAGTTGCGGTCGAGATCGGCCCGAATTTCGCCGGCAAGGACGTTCATCCGGGGGGCGGCAAGCCGTGCGTCAAGGCGTACGGACTCATTCAAAAGACCTACCACCCGGGTCGGATTCTCACGCCCATGCGCCGCACGAATCCGCGCAAGGGCCGCGATGAAGACCCCGGGTTCGTGCCGATCTCCTGGGATGAAGCGCTCGAGACCGTGGCCGGAAAGCTTGCCTCGATCCGCGAGCGGGGTCTCACGGACGAGTCCGGCATGCCGCGGGTTGCCGTGACTTTCGGGCACGGCGGCACGCCGATGAACTACATGGGCTCATTCCCGGCGTTTCTCGCGGCATTCGGGCCGGTGGATTTCAGTTTCGGATCCGGTCAGGGCGTCAAGTGCGTGCATTCCGAGCATTTGTACGGGGAGTATTGGCATCGCGCGTTCACAGTTTCCGCCGATACGCCCCACTGCGACTATATCGTTTCCTTCGGCGCGAATTCCGAGGTTACAGGTGGCGTCAGCGCGGCTGCCCGGCACGCGTCGGCGCGGGCGCGGGGCGCAAGACGCATCCAGATCGAGCCCCACTTGTCGATCTCCGGCGCCGCTTCCGCGGAATGGATTCCGATCAAGCCGAAGACCGACCCGGCCTTCATGTTCGCGATGATTCACGTGCTGTTGCATGAGCACCCGCGATCGCGACTTGACGCGACCTTTCTCGCCGATTCCACCTCCTCGCCCTACCTCGTCGGGCCGCACGGATACTATCTGCGTGACGCGGCGTCCCTGAAGCCCCTGCTCTGGGACAGCCGGTGCCGCCAAGCCGTACCTTTCGATACACCGGGAGTCCGGCCCCTGCTCGAGGGCGATGTTCAGGTCGCCTCGGCCGTGGAAATCGGCCCCGATGAGCAACGCTGGGACCACTCGGATGTTCCCGCCAGGACAGCATTCACCCACCTCGTCGAGCACATGCGCCAATACACCCCGGAGTGGGCACAGGCGGTCTGCGAGGTGCCGGCCGCCAAGGTCAGGGAGGTCGCCAACGAATACCTGGATCACGCCCGGGTCGGAGAAACGATCGAGATCGACGGCCAGGCCCTTCCCTTCCGACCCGTCGCGGTGATCCTCGGCAAGACGGTGAACAACGGCTGGGGGGCCTACGAATGCGTGTGGTCACGCACGATGCTCGCAGTGCTGGTCGGCGCTCTCGAGGTCCCGGGCGGCACTTTGGGCACCACCGTGCGTATCAACAAGCATCACTACGACCGGCACAAGAGTGTCGTTCCCGGGGACGACGGGTTCATGCAGCACACGCTCAACCCGACCGACCGGGAACACTGGCAGAAGAACCCCCAGGTGCGCAGCGGCCACAAGACGCTCGTGCCGCTGTCTGGTAACAGCGGCGCGTGGAGCCAGTCGCTCGGTCCCACCCATCTGTCCTGGTTGTTTCAGACGCACGTCATGCAGAACTGGCCGAAAGCCACCAAGCCGGAGGTGTGGATCACCTACCGCACCAATCCGGCGATTTCGTTCTGGGATACGCACGCGGTCGCGGAGACCATGGCCTCCTTTCCGTTCACGGTCTGTTTTGCCTACACGCCGGATGAAACAAACCATATGGCGGACATCCTCCTGCCGGAGGCGACCGACCTCGAGAGCACGCAACTCATTCGTGTCGGGCGCACCAAATACGTGGAGCAGTTCTGGCGCCACGAGGGCTTCGCCCTGCGTCAACCGGCGGTGACCCCGCGCGGCGAGACGCGCGATTTCACCTGGATCGCCACCGAGCTCGCCCGCCGTACCGGCGTCCTCGAGGCCTACAACGAGGCCATCAACCGCGGCGCATGCGGCATACGTCTCAACGGCGAAGCGGGGAATTTCTCGCTGACCGTCGATAAGCAGCACACGGTGGAGGAGATCTGGGACGCAGTCTGCAAGGCCGCCAGCGCGGAGCTGACCGACGGCAAGGAAATCCACGATCTCGCGTGGTTCAAGACCAATGGGTTTCAGACCCGACCGTTCCCTCAGGGCTTGTGGTACCTGTACCCGGCGCTGAAGCGGCTCGGATTGCGCTTCGAGCTGCCGTACCAGGAGCGGCTGATGCGCTCGGGGCAGGAGCTCGCGCATCGGCTGCACGACAGTGGCATCCACTGGTGGGACCGGCAGCTGTCCGAGTACAGCGCACTTCCCATGTGGCATGACTTTCCGGGAATCTGGGAACGGAATCTGGTGGAGCGCGGTTACCGGCCCGAAGACTATCCGTTCTGGCTGATCACGACCAAGAGCATGCAATACCATGCCGGGGGAAACACCATGATTCAGCTCATGGCCGAGGTCGCGGAAAATGTTCGCGGCCACCGCGGTGTGCTGATCAACGCGGGCACGGCGGAACGTCTGGGCATCGAGGACGGCGATCGGGTCGAAGTCCGCTCACCAACGGGCACCACCGCCGGCCCGGCTATCGTGGCTCAAGGGGTACGTCCGGACACCCTGGTCATCATCGGGCAATTCGACTACTGGGCGACACCGTATGCGAAGGATCTCCACGCGCCGAGCCTCAACACCGTCGCACCGATGTCGCTCGATCTGACGGATGCCACCGGCTCCGGAGCGGACTTGGTGCGAGTGGCAATCCGGCGCCTGCCGGGCGCCTAGATACCGTCTGCTCCGGCAGAACGCTGGCGCCCGGATGTTGCGGGATCCCCGCCCCGCTTCACCGGCATCGGCACGGTAAATGGCTGTTTGTAGGACAAGCGAATCACCAGCGTGTATTTGAGCCACCAGCCGGTGGCGGCCGCGATCAGCGCCGCCGCCAATGCGAGCGGCAACAGGCCGCCGGCCAGGGCGCTACTGATCGCCAGGGCGAACGCCAGCACATCCAGGACGCCGAGCGCGCGACCGAACCGCGCGGAGTGCCGCCGCAGCGCGCGTCCCGGCGCCCCCTCCTTCGGCAGCGCCCGCTGGTAGCTCAAGAAGGCGATGAACCGCGCCAATAAAAATACCGCCAGAATCACCGCCGGCCACGGTCGCGTCTGGGTCGAGAGCGGCAACCCGCCGGCCAACACCCCGAAGCCGGCGCCCTCGGCCAACCCGCTCGCCATCAGCAGCGGCACGGTACGCGGATTACGCCATGCCGGGATTCCGCGCCCGCCATTTAACATGCGGGCCTGGCAGTAAACGTACACGACAGCCAGTGCGGCCGCGAGCCAACGCAACCATGGGAAGTTGAACCACATTGCGGCCGATGCGCCGGCGAGCACCAGCGGCGCGACGAACATCTCGCGCGACATCCACGAGGTGGAGCCATGGCGAAACGCGTTCATCGCCCGCCAGGGCCTGCCGATCTCAGACCAGACCCCCAGCAGTCCGCCGGCGATCAGCGCCGCGCCTAGCAGCTCGAGCAGCCGCCCGCCGAAGCCCGCGGCCGAGTAGATCAGCACTCCCGCCCCCGAGCCGCCGAGTATGAAATTGCCCGCGGAGCGCCAATCCCAGTAGGTCTGGCGCAGGGAAGCAACCCGTGCGGTAGACCGGGAGTTCACTGCGCATCCTCCCCCGCATAGAGATAGTAGATGCCCGGATCGGTGCCCAATTCCTCGTGCAAGCGGAAATGGCGGCTTTCCCGCAGCAGCTTCGAGACGCTGCTGTCCGGATCGTTGAGATCCCCGAATTTCAGCGCGTCCGCTATGCAGGAATTGACACAAGCCGGGGTAACCTCCGGATCCTGCCCGGGCACGCGACCGGTACGATGCGCCAGATCGATCCGATCACTGCAGAAAGTGCACTTGGTCGATACCCCCATGCGTGCGGGATCGAAATTGCGGGCCTCGGCCGGGCTCGGCTCGCTCCCGTAGGCGAACTCCTCCTTCATTACCCTGAACCGTTGCTGGAACGGGCAGGCCACGGCGCAATACGCACAACCGATGCAAAGATCGTAGTGGATCCCGACGCGTCCGTCCTCGTATTTGAACGTTGCGCCCGTCGGGCATGCTTTCAGGCAGGGAGGGTCGCCGCAGTGCATGCAGCTGACCGGCAGGAACGTGCGCTGCACGTCAGGATAGGTACCGCTTTCGATGTCGAGCACGCGACGCCATTGCACACCGGGGGGCGTGCCGTTCGCCAGCTTGCAGGCCGCCGTGCAGGTCTGGCACCCCGTGCAGCGCCGCAGGTCGACGACCATGACATAGCGGGTCATCTGCGATGGGCTCCTACGGGCTCGTTGCCGCGGCTCTCTTTGCTGCGACGCGCGCGCGCAGCTTGTCGACGTTCACGACGACCCGCGAATGCTCTCCGGTGGCGATCACTTCGACCTCATCGCGCGCCGACAGAATGAATTTTACCGTCCGGCCGGTGACCTCCTTCACCTGCGCGCTCACCTCGACTTTCATGCCAAGAAGCGTCGCACCGGTGTGAGCGACGCTGATTCCCGTGCCGACCGAGTCCTCGCCGGAATCGCAGTGCTCGAGCAGCAATTCGCGGCAGGTGACCTCAAAGTCGCGCACGAGCTCCGGCGTGGCATAGACACGCAGCTCCTCTCCCAGGAAATCGATCGTTCGGGCGCGATCCACCGTAAGCGTGCTCACCTTAGAAACCCCGGGAATCAGAGTGCTCCTCATGCGGCCTCCCCATTTGATCGGGCATGGAAAACAATCACTTGCCGGCTGGTGCGGCTAAATCAGGTATTATAGTACGCCTTTGCCGATATAATCGCCAGCGAAAATTCCGGGCTGGGTCAGCGGCCTCGCCAGAACTAAAGCATGAGCTTTACAATTTTGGGCAGCTGCTGTGCGAAAGCGACGCGGGATCCCGGAGGGCATGAGGGCAGATCTGCGGCCTATCGGTCCTGGGGCATCACAGCGCGATACCAGTGCACACCGTGGCGGTCAGGCTCGCGCACGACCTGATCGCGATGCATCAGGCAGCTCAGGTGAGCCAGGCTCTCGCCGGTGGCGAAGGTGAGGAGCTCGAGATCGACTCGCCGGCGAAACATCACCTCGAATACATCGATCGCGCGCCTGGGTGCGCGGAGCGCCGTGAGGAGGCTGCCGAGCACCTGCTCATGCCAGGCGTCGAGCTGCGCGAGACGAGCGTGCAAGCCGCGGAATGGCTCGTTGTGGGAGGGAAGCACGAGAACCTTATCGGGAACCCGGCGCCTGATCGACACGATCGAGGCGAGCCAGTCGGCGAGCGGATCAGCCTCCGGCTCCGTGGGGAATACGGACACGTTGGGCGTGATCCGCGGCAACACCTGGTCGCCCGAGATCATAAGGTCCAACTCCGGGCAGTGCAGACAGAGGTGCTCGGGCGAGTGCCCATGCCCGATGACCGCGCGCCAGCGCCGCCCACCGATTTCGAGCGTATCGCCATCGCTCACGCGGTGGAAGCTGTCCGGCAGCGCATACACGTGCTTGCCGAAGAGGCCGAAGCGCGCTTTGTAGTCGTCGATCGCCTCCTGGTCCCAGCCCGCCGCCCGATAAAAGCGCAGGGCATCCGCGGGTGCCTCCCTGCACGTGTCAGCGACCAACATACGGCAGGTCACGTACTCCAGGCGCGTGATCCACAGCGGGCAACCGAAGCGGCGGGTCAGCCAGCCTGCCATGCCGATGTGATCCGGGTGCATGTGGGTGCAGATCACGCGCCCGATCGGCCGGCCGCCGAGCACGTCCGAGAGAATGCTCCGCCAGGCTGTAGTGGTCTCCGCCGTCAGCATACCGGTATCGACCACGGTCCAGCTGTCCCCGTCCGCGAGCGCCCACACGTTGATGTGATTGAGCGGCATCGGCAGAGACATCCTGAGCCACAGCACGCCCGGAGCGACTTCGACGGCCTCCCCGGGAGCCGGCGGGGATGCGAGCGGGTAGAGCAAGGGATCTGAGTTCACGGGCGCTCCGGGCGGCCTTGGCCGTCAAGCCATCAATGTCCGGCAGAATAATAGCGGGATACGCACGCGAGGCCCGCGACACGCCGTCACCGGCCCGTCTGCGCCCCAGGGGACTGGGTGCGTGAGCCCTGCGCATAGCGAACCAGGGTTCTTGATTGACTGAGTATACGTAAACAAGTACTATAATACTTCTTTTAGGTCTTGTCGGTCGAGCCAGCGACAAAGGCGCCATGGCCAGTCTCCCGTCTCTGATCATCAATGGTCGCAGCCGCGTCGACGGGCTGGCGGCTGATCTGCTGCCGATCGATCATCTGCGGGGAGCCACCGGTCCCGCACACTTGGCGGTCGCAACGCCCGGCTGCAACCTCCGCGTCGATACCCGCCGCATTCAGTACAATAAGGGCGCGTGGTGGCGACAAAGCGGCGGCTTGTGCCTCAATTATCATGGTGCACGCTGTCATGTCGCGCCTAATACCGGCAGCATCGGCGCATTGTCGGCGGCGGTCCGCTTCGCGTGCCGTCTCCGGAACGAATGGCCCAATAATTTGCTCGGGGGAAATGCTCATGGTCGGAAACGCGAACCGATTGAGCCGTAAGCTATCGCCGGCAGCGAACGCTTTCGAGGCTATCGAGACCGCCTCGCGCGACGAGATCGAGAGTGTGCAGCGCCAGCGTCTCAAATGGAGCCTGCGCCATGCCTATGAGCACGTCCCGCACTATCGCGAAGCGTTTGATGCGCGCGGCGTAAGCCCCGAAGACTTTCACGATCTGGACGATCTCGCCAAATTTCCCTTCACCACCAAGCAGGACCTCAGGGACAACTATCCGTTCGGCATGTTCGCGGTGCCCAGAGGCGACGTCGCCCGGATTCATGGCTCGTCGGGTACCACGGGAAAGCCGACGGTCGTCGGTTATACCAGGAACGATGTCGAGACTTGGGCCACCGTGATGGCCCGCTCGATCTGGGCTGCCGGCGGGCGACCCGGCATGATGGTGCACGTTGCGTACGGCTATGGCCTGTTCACCGGCGGCCTCGGAGCCCATTACGGCGCCGAACGGCTCGGCTGCACGGTGGTGCCCGTGTCGGGCGGCATGACGGAGCGGCAAGTCCAGATCATCAACGACTTCAAGCCTGACATCATCATGGTGACGCCCAGCTACATGCTGGCTCTTGTCGATCAATTTCGGACCGCCGGACTCGATCCGCGCGCCAGCTCCTTGAAGATCGGCATGTTCGGCGCCGAGCCCTGGACCAACTCCATGCGGCAGGAAATCGAGCAGGCGACGGCGATGCAGGCGGTGGACGTCTACGGTCTCTCGGAGGTCATAGGTCCAGGCGTTGCCTCCGAGTGCCTGGAAACCAAAGACGGTCTGCACATCTGGGAAGACCACTTCTTTCCCGAGGTCATCAATCCGCAGACCGGCGTGCCGGTGGCGGATGGCGAGCTCGGCGAGCTGGTGTTCACCTCGCTCACCAAGGAAGCGATGCCGGTGATCCGCTACCGGACCCGGGATCTCACCCGGCTCCTTCCCGGCACCGCCCGCAGCATGCGGCGCATGGAAAAAGTCACAGGCCGCTCCGATGACATGATGATCGCCCGCGGCGTCAATATCTTTCCGACGCAGATCGAGGAGCAGATTCTACGTTGCGATGGTCTTTCGGCTCATTACGAAATCGAGCTGACGCGCGCAGGCCGCATGGACGAGCTGCACATCCTGGTCGAGGCCAAGCCGGAGCATGCCGATGAGGCGTCCCGGGCGGCGCAAGCCAGCCTGCTCGCCCGCCACATCAAGAACATGATCGGCGTCACGGTTTCGGTAACCGTCGCGCCACCGGCAACGATCAAGCGCTCAGCGGGCAAGGCGACGCGCGTACTCGACCACCGCAAGCGCACCTAGAAGACCAATGGGCACAGGTCCACTTTTGCATTGACAAAGGTTGGCGTCCCTAATACGGTATTACAGTACGACAATACTTCTATGACATCAAAATCCGCGGTGCGGGATTGGGCTGGGCCGGGCGGCCCGGCCGACCTGCGGTGCGAAGGGTGATTCCCAGGCGGCAACGATGTATGAGGTGCGACTCCATGGCCGCGGCGGACAAGGAACGGTGCTCGCCGCCACGATCCTGGCCGCAGCGGTCGTCGATGAGGACAAATTTGCGGTCGCCGTACCGTCGTTCGGTTTTGAGCGGCGCGGCGCCCCGGTAGCGGCCTATCTGCGCATGGACACGCGCGAGATCAGGCGAATGACGAACATCTATCATCCCGACTGCATCGTCTGCATCGACCCGACAGTGTCCCGGTCCGTGGACATTTTCGACGGCATCCGCCCCAGCGGCACACTGGTGCAGGCGACGAGCAGGCCGATAGACGGGCTGAAGCTGCCCCCGGGCGTCGTCAGCGTCGGTCTGTGCGATGCCGTAGCGATCGCGCTGCCGCTCTTCGGACGCGCAATCACAAACACGATCATGCTGGGTGCATTTGCGCGCACCACCGGACTGGTTTCAGTCGGGGCCCTCGAGCGGGCGCTCGAGGCATCGGATTTCCGCGACGCGGGACTCGAGCAGAACATGCAGGCGCTGCGGCGCGGCTATGACGAAACGGTCGTCCACGATCTGTCGAGCGAGGCCGCCGCATGATCCGCCAGTCGCGGCCGTGCTTCAATGAGCAGCAAATCCCGGACGATCTGTGCCCGATCGCGACCCGGCCGAACCCGATGCTGCCGGGCGACTGGCGCAGCCTGCGCCCGGTCGTCGATCGCGCGAAGTGTGTCAAGTGCGGGATCTGCTGGCTTTATTGTCCGGTTCAGTGCGTCGTGGAAAGACCGGCATGGTTCGACTTCGACCTCACAACCTGCAAGGGCTGCGGCATCTGTGCCCAAGAGTGTCCGCACCGGGCGATCGTCATGGTGGAGGAGGGAAGCTGATGTCCGCGGTGGAACCGCTGGCGCCGCAGCGCCGATTCCTGGTTTGCGATGGCAACGAGGCGGCGGCGTTGGCGGTCGCACTGGCGCGTGTCGACATGGTGGCGGTGTATCCGATCACGCCGCAGTCGTCACTGGTCGAGTATCTGGCGAAGTTCATCGCCGATGGCCGGCTGCAGGCCGAGCTCGTCGACGCCGAGGGCGAACACAGCGTGCTGTCTGTCCTGCAGGGCGCCGCTCTCGCCGGCGCGCGCACCTTCACCGCCACCTCGGGCCCGGGACTGGCCTTCATGTTCGAACCGTATTTGCGTACGCCCGGATTGCGCCTGCCCATCGTCATGTCGATCGTCACACGCGACACGCTGACGCCGCAATGCGTGTGGGGCGGGCATCAGGATGCGATGTCCGTGCGCGAGGCGGGCTGGGTGCAAATGTACTGCGAGACCGTACAGGAAGTGCTCGACACGACCATCATCGCCTATCGCGTCGCTGAGCGACGCGACGTCATGCTGCCGGTCAACGTCTGTCATGACGGCAACTATCTGTCGTATGGCACGGCCCGCGTCGAACTGCCTGACCAGAACGCGGTCGATTCGTTCCTCGGACCGCCCGACGTGAACTGGCACGCGGCCCTTGACCCCAAGCGGCCTATGGCCGTCGACCCGCTGACCGGGGGGGCTGGCGGCGCGGGACCGACGATGTTCGTGCGCTATCGTCGCGGTCAATGCGCCGGCATGCGCCACGCCCTCGATGCCATTCGCGATGCGCACAAGGACTGGGGACGCCTCACCGGCCGCTACCACGCGCCATTGATTGAGCTTTATCGGATGGACGATGCGCAACATGCGATCGTGACGCTCGGATCGATGACCGGTGCCGCCAAGGACGCCGTTGACGAGGCACGCGAGCACGGCCGGCGAGTCGGTCTCGTCAAAGTCAAGACCTTCCGGCCGTTCCCGGCTGAAGACGTGGCCAAGGCGCTACTGGGGCTCCACGCTTTCGGCGTCGTCGACCGCTCGGTCGACTTCGCGTGGAACTGCGGACCACTGTACCGGGAGGTCGTGACCGCGCTGCACGGAACAACGCCGTCGCCGCGGTCGCAGTCGTTTATCGGCGGCCTGGCCGGCGCCGACCTGACCGTCGAGCTTTTCGGGCGGGTCATCGATGCGGTCAGCCGGCTGAGCGGCACCGACCCGAGGGACACCATATGGCTGAATGCGCAAGATTGGGATGGTTAAGGTTATGGCGCTCGAGCGAACCGACTACTTGATCGCCGGCGCGAGCCATGCCGCCCTTGCCGCGATGCACGCGATCCGACTCGCGGATACCGATGGCTCGCTGACCATTGTCGCCCGAGAGCGGAAGTTGCCTTACTCTCCGACGCTTCTACCGTACCTCGTGTCGGGGCGCTCGGATCCTCAATGCGCATTCCTGCGTGACGATGGGCACTTTGTGCGCGCACGGGCCACTTACCGTTGCGGCCATGCGCTCGTGCGGGTCGAGCCGGCCAGCCGCATCGCGGAGCTCGACGACGGCACTCAGCTTCAGTTCGGCAAGCTGCTGCTCGCGACCGGCGCCCGGCCGGTGATACCGCCGATCCCGGGCCTGGACGCCGCGCCCTACCACGTGCTGCGCACCCTTGATGATGCGCTGCGGCTGCGTGCCGAACTCCCGCGAACCCGCCACGCGATCGTGCTGGGCGCCGGCCTCATCGGGATGCACGCAGCGGAAAACCTCTCCAGGGGCGGAGTGCGCGTCACGATCATAGAGCTCCAGAAGCAGATCCTCCCGGGATATTTCGACGCCAACGCCGCCGCGATCATCGCAAGTGAATTCGAGCGCGCCGGCGTGACGATCCACACCGATTCACGCACCGTAACGGTCGAGCCCGGCCCACGAGGAATCGTGGTCCGGCTCGAGAACGGCCCGCCGGTGTCGGGTGATTTGCTGCTGATCGGTGTCGGAGCGTCCCCAGCGGTCGAATGGCTGGCAGGTTCGGACATCCGCTGTGATCGCGGCATCGTCGTCGACGCCTCCATGCGGACAAGTGCCGAGGACATCTGGGCGGCTGGCGATGTCGCTCAGGCGGAGAGCTTCTATGATGGGCGTCCTGTGCTCAACGGTATTCTACCGAGCGCAGTCGAGCAGGGACGCATCGCCGGCATGGCCATGGCCGGCGATCCGGCTCTGCGGGACTACCGGGGAGCCGTCCCGCTCAATACCTACAGCTACTTCGGACGGCACGCAGTATCGGTCGGCAGCGGCGCCGCACCACCGGGCGCCGAGATCCTGGTACGCAGCGAAGTCGATGCCGAGCGCTATCTCAAGGTCATTCTCAGCGAGGGGCGGCTGCACGGCATTTTTGCAATCAACGTGCCGCTTGATGCCGGCGTCATGTGGGAGCTGATTCGACGTCGCACCGACCTGAGCGCGCTGCGCGATCGTTTCCTGGCGCAGCCCCGCGAGATCGGACGAGCGCTGATGTCGCGCCTCTGGCGCTGAGGAGCGTGTAGTGCCTGCCTACAACACGATTGCCTTCGATGCCGACCGTTGCGACGGCTGCGGGGCTTGCATGGTCGCGTGCGCGCAGGCAAAGGCGGCGTCGGACTCGCCGCGGCGTGCCCGTCTCGAGGTGCTCCCGGATGGAGCCGGCAGCTTCGCGCTGGCAATGTGCCGGCAGTGCGCAGACCCCGAATGCGTACAGAGTTGTCCGGCGGCTGCACTGAGCAAGAACACCGAGACCGGGATCATCGACTGGGACCACGACAAGTGCGTCAACTGTCTGCTGTGCACCGTGGGATGCGGCTACGCGGGCATCGCCCTGGACGAAGCGGCCGGCCACGTCGTCAAGTGCGACCAGTGCGCCGGAGATCCGGCTTGCGTGCGCGCCTGTAAGAGCGGTGCTCTGCAGTATCTGACCACGGCACGGATCTACAATGAGGTCGGCCAGCTCGAGGATCTGTTCGTGCCCGGGCTGGCGGGTTGCCAGGGATGTAATACGGAACTGCTGATACGGCATACGCTGCGCCGCGTCGGGCCGAACACCGTGCTCGCGGCGCCACCCGGTTGCGTGCCTGGAATGGGCGTGGTCGGTTACAATGGCATGACCGGCTGCAAAGTGCCGACGTTCCACCCGCTTTTGACCAACACGCCTGCGATGCTCGCCGGGGTCAAGCGGTTCTACAAACGCAAGGGCCGGGCGGTCACCGCGCTGGCGCTGGCCGGCGATGGAGGCGCGTCGGACGTCGGCTTCCAGTCGCTGTCCGGTGCTGCAGAGCGCGGCGAGGAAATGCTCTACCTTGTCATCGACAACGAGGGCTACATGAACACGGGCATGCAGCGCTCGAGCTGCACACCGTACGGAGCGTGGACCTCTACGACACCAGTCGGCCATGAATCACACGGCAAGACCCAGGACGCCAAGAACCTGCCGCTGCTCATGGTCGGGCACCGGTGCGCATATGTCGCGACTGCATCGACCGCGTTCATGACGGACCTCTACGCCAAGCTCGACAAGGCTCTGCAGGCTTGCGAGACCGGCTTTGCGTATCTGCACGTGTATTCGCCCTGCACGACCGGGTGGCGTTTCCCGTCCCGGAAGAACATAGAGGTTGCCCGCAAAGCCGTCGAAAGCAACTTCGCCATGCTCTGGGAATACACGCCGAAAGCCGGTCTCAGGTTGACGCATCCGGTCGACGATCCGGCGCCGGTCAAGGAGTACCTCGAGGCGGTGGGCAAGTACCGGCACCTGTCGGTCGGGCAGATTGCGCACATCGAGCACCACATCGCCGACAACGTGGCTGTGATCAAGCAACTGGCCACCGCGCCACCGGCATGGCGCGGCGAACCGGTGGCGGATCCACTCTCCCGGGTCTTACCCGGGCAGTGATCCCGCCCAGGCCCGCGGGCGGTCAGTTCGAGGCCTCCGACAGACCGAATCCAATTCCACGATAGCGGCCGGGATCGGTCCGGCGGATGCACCAGGCGCGCAACGCGCCGAGACTGGCGGCAGCCGGCACGCTGGCCGGCAGACCTGCAAATACGCCGGTGACGAACAGCACGCTCATGGCCGCCGAAAGCCATCGGCCTACGAAGCGGTCGACCATGTCGAACAGGAAACGCATTGGATCGGCAAGCGAGCGCCGAGACCCAACCAGATGATCCGCGCCCGGCCGTTACGGGATACCACGGTGCAAACTCCGCGGCGCCGATCTGCGCTGCAAGCAGGCGCGGGAGACCGCAGCGACCCCCGGTCCTGCGGTTAGCTGACCCGCAAGGAGCCCAAAGTAATCGCATTCGGGCAATAAGCCTGATAAGTCGACGAGATGACGTCAAGATCGAGATCCGCCGCGCAACGATCCTGGCTTTCACACGCCGCGCATCTGCGCCGCATGTCGCGCACCAGGAGCGGCGCGTCTTTCTCGATACCGACCGGATCGAGCCGCAAGGCGCGCAGCAGCCGCGCCAGCAGGTTCCTGACGGTCCACTCCCGCAAGCGAAACCGCTGCGCCTTGCCGGTCGCCGTGCGCGGAATGGCATCGACGAAGACGATCCGTCGCGGACATTTGTACCGGGAGAGCGTGGCCAGGAGCCTCTCCTGCACGTCTTTCTGCACTGCATCCTCGTCCGCGCCGGCCGCGACAAGGAACAGGGTAAGCCGGACCAGCCCGTCCGCGTCGGGTGCACCGACCACGACCGCATCGGCGACGCCGCAAACAGCTCGAGCGCACTCCTCTATTTCGGCCGGACTCACCCACTGGCCCGAGATCTTCAGCAGATCGTCGCTGCGGCCCTGATGGTGCCACCAACCGTCACGGTCTACGGTGAACACATCTCCGGTGCGGTACCATCCATCCCTGAAGGCGAGTCTCGTCTTGTCCGGTTGCTGCCAGTAGCCGCGGCACAGTGAGTCCGTTTTGACCCACAGGATGCCCGGAGCATTCTCCGCGGAGACCGGTTGATCGTCGAAGTCGAGAAGAGAGGCTTCGACGTAAGGAAATGGCTTGCCGGTGGCGCCGGGACGATGCTCATCGGGCGTGCCTCCCACAGCAAGAAAGATGGTCTCCGTGGTTCCGATGCCTTCCACGATAGGCGCGCCGGTCGCCTCGCGCCACCGGTTATAGAGACTCTCCGGCAGAGACTCGCCCGCCGACAGATAGCAACGGACGGTCTTGAAGCCGGTTCCGCAGGCGTAATCTTCGCGTAGCAGCGTCCGGTAGAGTGCCGGGACGCTCAGCATGAGGGTCGGGCGAAAGCGCTCCACGATTCCGGCAACGTCTTTGCCGTTCGGCCAGCCCTCATAGAGAACTATGGTTGCGCCGGTGCGCAGCGCGCCGATCACCACGTGAGCAAAGGAAAAGACGAAAAACATCTTGGATGTGGAGAAGACGCGCTCACCGGGGCCGAAACCGAAGGCCCGCATGAACCAGTCCGCGACGGTCACATCACCGTGGCAGTGAACGGCCGCTTTGGGCGTCCCCGTGGTCCCCGAAGTGTAGAACCAGAAGGCCATATCGTCGGCCGTTGTGCGCACGGACGGCACCTCTTCGACTCCATCGGCAAGTATGTCTTCGATGGAGCGCATGGAGTCCCTGCCCCGGCCACGCACGCCGACGAGCTCCGGAACGTGCGCACAGCATGGGGCTGCCTGCTCATAGACCGGCAGGAATTCGTCATCGAGAAGCAGAACCCTGGGACGTGCATCCTCGATCACGAGGGCCACATCCTTAGCGGTCGATCGGGTGCTGATCGCGACGGCAACCCCGCCGCTGCGCATGACACCAAGGTGGGCAGCGATGAACACGGGACTGTCCTTGAGAAGAAGAACCGCCCTGTCGCCTTTTGCCAGATAGGGCCGCAACGCGGATGCGAAGCGGTTCACCATGCAGTTCAGCTGCTGAAAGGTGATCCTGGCGTCGCCAAACAGAATTGCCACATCGCCGCCCTGCCCTCGCGCAAGCGGCGGGCCGAGAATCTCATCCGCCGCATTGCACAGCGAGCGAGACGGCGCAACGATGTCGGCTCTCATGGCCACTCCCGGTCATCGGTCTCGCCCATCCCAGAGTCGGTGCGCGAGTCGCACCGCCAGCGCCGCGGCCATGCGGCGCCGGCCATGCGCGGGTGCCACTGTCGTGCGCATCGGCTTGCCCTGCCTTTGCACCAGCTTGTCGATCCGCTGGAGGGCCTGTCCATCGAGCGGCAGGCCGATCAACTCCTCGCAGTCATTCAGCAGCAGCGGCCGCGAATTCATGCCGGTCACGGCGATGCGCAGGTCGGCCAACCGGTCCTTCTCGCGGCGCAACGCCACGGCCACACCGGCGAGCGGGAAATCCATCGCCCCGCGCACGCGCGCTTTCTCGTACCCCGCGACCAACCCGGAATGGATCGGTACCCGCACGGCGAGCAGCACCTGGTTGTCGCCGAGTCGAAGATGAGCGGCGCCGTCTTCCTGGAAAATGCTGTCGAGATCCGCCCAGCGGCTCGTCGTCCCGTCGGCGAGCTCGACCGTCGCACCCAGCGCCAGCAACACCGGCGCCGTGTCGCCGCTGTAGGCCGCATGGCAGCGGCTGCCCTCGGGGGCGACATGGCAGCGGTCACCGCCATACTTGAGACAGAAGCCGTTGCTTTGCCGCCACCAGGCGCTTTGATTGTAGTAGATGCAGCGCGTATCGAGGCACAGGTTGCCGCCGAGCGTTGCGACCGTGCGGTGCGCGGGTCCGGCGACCTGCCGCGCCGCCTGCGCCAGGGCGGGTGCATGCAGGGCGATCAAGGGATCGTTCGATAGGCGCTCGAGCGGCACTGCGGCGCCAATGCGCAGGTCCGAGGGCTCGAGCGCGATGTCGCGCAGGCCCGGCACACCGGTAATGTCGATGAGCGTCTTGGCTTCACCGATGCCGCGTCGAAGACCCGCAATGAGATCAGTGCCGCCGGCGAGCAATCGAGCACCTGGATAGGTACGCTGCGCGGCGAACACCTCCGAGAGATTCGACGCCCGGACCAATTGAAACGCGGGCAGCCTCATGATGCGGCTCCGCGGGCATTCCTCCGGATATCGCGCTGACGCATGTCGCGCCGTCTGCGGGCCAGCGCCTCGAGAATACGGTCCGGAGTGATCGGCAGTTCCGTCATGCGCAGTCCGATGGCATCGGCCACGGCATTGGTCACCGCCGGCAAGCAACCCGCGAGCGACCCCTCGCTCGCTTCCTTGGCGCCGAAGGGACCATTCGGATCGAGACACTCGACGATATGGACTTCGATGGGCGGGGATTCGACGGCGCCCGGCACCCGGTAGCCGAGCATGCTTGCGTGCAGCGGAAGTCCCTTGTCGTAACGGGTTTCCTCGCCGAGCGCCTGGCCCATGCCCATCCAGACCGCCCCCTGAACCTGTCCCTCCACGGCCAGCGGATTGAGGGCACGGCCGCAGTCATGGGCGACCCAGATTTTCTTGACACGGACCACGCCGGTATCGACGTCGACCTCGACTTCCGCCACCTGCGCCGAATAGCTCAACGCCATCGTGGAGCCTACCGCTCCGCCGCGGTGCTTGCCTCCCTGGTACTCGAGCGGCACCGTAAAGGTACCTTTGCTCGTCACGCTGCCTCCATCCGCCAGAGCCGCTGCCACGGCCTCGCTGAAAGTGACGCCGGCACCGTCTCCTCCCGTGACGGTAAGCCTCTCCCCGAAGCATTCGATCTGTGCCGGATCCGCTTCCAGGCGTTTGGCTGCCGCCTGCACCAGGACGTCGCGAAGTCGGCGTGCAGCGTCTATCGCGGCGTTCCCCACCATGAAAGTCACCCGCGACGAATAGGAGCCATTATCCTTCGGGGTCAGCGCACTGTCGGCGGCGATGACCCGGATGCGACCGAGATCCACGCCGAGAACCTCTGCTGCGATCTGCGCCATGATGGTGGAGGAGCCTTGTCCGATATCTGCAGCCCCCGTCAAAACGGTGATGCCGCCGTCGAAATCGAGACGCATCTCCACCACCGCATGCGGCTCGCCGGTCCGGTGGATCGGCTTGCCGGCGCCGCTCACATAGTGCGAGCAGGCCATGCCGATCCCGACTCCGTCCGGCAGACGGCCCTTCTTCGCGCTCCAGCCGCTCGCCTCCTGCACCCGGTCCAGGCATTGCGGCAGTCCGTAGGAATTGACGATGATGCCGTTCGCGGTCTGCACGGGGGCCTTGAGCAGGTTGGCGCGGCGCACTGCAAAGGGATCGAGGCCGAGCGCCTCAGCCATGGTGTCGAGCAGACTCTCGAATCCATGGCGGACATCAACCGAGCCATGGCCGCGCATGGCGCCGCAGGGTGGTGTATTGGTGTAGACGCGATAACCGTCGTATTTCACTGCCGGAATGTCGTACAGGGCGTGCAGCAGGGCGCCGGCATAGAGAATGGTCACGACGCCGTAGCCGGCATAGGCGCCGCCTCGTTGCACCACCTCGCACTCAGCCGCCGTCAGTCGGCCCTCGGCGCTCATTCCCAGCTTGAGCCGAACGTCGGTCTGCGGCCGGCCGCGATGCGTGAGAAACGTCTCCTCGCGCGTCAAAACCATCCGCACCGTCCCGCCGGCGGCGCGCGCCAGCAGTGCGTTGACGACTTCGAAGTTCAATACCTCCACCCGCGCGCCGAAGCCGCCGCCGATGAAGGGTTTGACGATGCGGATGTGGGACTCGTCGAGCTCGAGACAGCGGGCCAGCATCAGATGCAGGTAATACGGAACCTGCGTTACGCTCCATACCGTGAGGCGCCGCCGCTCCGGGTCATATTCGGCGAGCGTGGCGTGCGGCTCGATCTGAGCGTGGACGACCTCGGCGCACTGATAGCGCTCTTCACGAACCAGCGCCGCCTGCGCGAAGCCCGCCTGAACGTCGCCGAATTCGTCATGGACATCGCGAAGAACGTTGTCCGGGTTCTTCTCATGCAGCGATACGGCCTCCGAACGACGCGCCTCTTGCGAGGTGAAATAGGCCGGGAGTTCGCGCACCTTCAACTGAATGAGCTGCAAGGCACGCTCGGCGGTGTCCGAGTCGACAGCCGCGACCGCGGCGACGGGCTCGCCACGATAGCGGATGCGCTCGCGCGCCAGCGGGGGCTCGTTCATCGTGATGGGCAGAACCCCGAAAGCCTTGTCGCAGTCGTCGCCGGTGATCACGGCGAGAACACCGGGCAGCTTACGCGCGGCGGCGACGTCGACCTCGAGAATCTCGGCGTGAGCGTATGGACTGCGGAAAATACGCCCGACCAGTGCTTGTGCCGGAAGGTCGGCAGTGTAGGCGGCGCCTCCGGTCACCTTCTCCACGGTGTCAATCAAGGGCAGAGGACGCCCGATGGCATGGGCACGCCCCTGAGGTTGGGGAACTTCACGTCGGCGGTCTGCGCCGGCCTCCTGGACCGCCTCGAGGATCTTGACGTAACCCGTGCAACGACAGAGGTTCCCGGACAAGGCGGCGCGAATCTCGTCTTCGGTCGGGTTGTGCTTGCGCCGCAGCAGCGCTTCGGCCGCCATGATCATGCCGGGGGTACAGAAGCCGCACTGAGCGCCGAGTTTGTCCCGAAAGGCCTGCTGCAGAGGCGACAAGCGGCCGGGAGCACCGATGCCTTCTATGGTCTCGACATGGCGCCCCTGGCAACGAACCGCCAGCGTGAGACAGGCGTGCTGCGGCTCACCATCGATGAGCACGGTGCAGGCACCGCACTCGCCGCCGTCACAGCCGCATTTCGTGCCCTTGAGCCCGGCGATGTCCCGCAGATAATCGATCAGCAGCAGGTTGTCCCTCACCAGATCGGTGCGTTCGCGGCCATTCACAATCAGGGAAAGAATGGTCCTCATGGCGCCTTCGTCGCCTGCTCTGTGTAGTTCTCCGCGACAGCCTTCGAGGCCGCTTCCGACTCCGCAAGGTAATCAAGCTCGGCGAGCCGGCGCTTGTGTGAGAGCGGATCGTTTAAGAACCTCTTGAGCGGCTCCACGGTCGTCCATCCGAGGAGTCCTGCGCGAATGCGTGGCTCGACGTGCTCGAGCGCGTGCCGCTCGAGCACAATGCACCCTACTCCAGCGCGGTACAGGAGCTGCGAGAGCAGCAGCCCGGATGGGCCCCCTCCCATGATCCACACCTGAGTCTTTGGCATTTCCCCTCGAGACGTGCCGCCTTATCGCGAGAATGCGCAAGAACCGAAGGATGGGGAATGGACAGGGGCTGCCGAAACTTGTACTTTTCCGTCATGGACACGTATCGCCACACCGCGCAGGAACCGGCGCCGGACCCGCCGGTCGCCGTCCCGGCTTTCTTCCTGTACGGAGAGCCGCTGCGGCCGCCCGATGAGCGTTTGGTCCATATCGAGACGATCGCGGCTCGAAGCCGCCTGCATGACTGGGTCATCCACGCACATCGCCACCGGGACCTTCATCAGGTGCTCCTGATCGAGCGTGGCCGGATCGAGGCGCAGGTGGACGGACGAGCCATCGCACTGAGAGCCCCTGCCGCCATCGTGGTGCCTCCCGGCACGGTTCACGCCTTCCGTTTTCAGCCGGAAACGGTCGGAATCGTCATTTCCTTCGCTTCGGCCGCTACCGGCAGCTTGAACGGCACAGGCTCGGCCATCCCCGCATTCCTCGAGCGGACCGTCGCAGCGGCCCTCCCCCGGGAGGCGCTCGGCCAGACGGACCTGACCCGTCTCAGTGAGATGCTGCTGCGTGAGTTCGGCCGCTCGGCGCCCGGGCGGCGGCTTGCACTCTCCGGACTGCTCAGCGCCCTCCTCGCGAACCTGCAACGGCTGTTGTCCGATCCTTCCCCGCCCGGCTCGAGGGTCGCGGCCCCAGACCGGGAACTCGTCGCGCGCTTTCGCGAGCAAGTGGAGCAGCACTTCCGAGAGCACACCGGGATCGGCAAGTATGCGGCTCTGTTGCAAGCGTCGGAGACCCGCCTCTTGCGTGCCTGTGCCGCAGTAACGGGCCAATCGCCGCTCGAGCTCGTGCACCTGCGCCTGCTCATCGAGGCCGAGCGCCAGCTGCGCTACACCTCGATGTCCGTCACCCAGGTCGCCTACTACCTGGGCTTCGAAGATCCCGCCTACTTCAGCCGGTTCTTTACCCGGAGGATGGGCGTCTCGCCGCGCGCTTTCCGCCGCGGCGATGCTTTCCCTGCGCTCGAGGCAACTCCTTGATGGCAGCCGCCCGAGCGATGCTGCGCGGCACTGCGCAGTAGCCGCAAAACCTTCGGCAGCGGCCCTGAGCGCCAGCCCGCTACGTCCAACTCAGCCCTCGTCACCGCTGGCGAGCGCGTTGAGCGCTCGCCAGCGACCCCTCGATCCGCGAGATCGACCTGAATCCGGTGGTCGCCTATCCAACCGGACAGGGCGTCATGGCGCTCGATGCGCCAATGCCGATACAGCGGCCTTGGCCGTGAGGCCCGGCCACTCACGCGTAGGGGCCGGAAAATCCGGGTTTGATGGCAGTCCGGCACCACGCGAGGATCGCCTCACTCTGCGGAGGAAGGCGCTGCACAGTCTCGCCCGCGAACGCCTCGAGAGCCGGCAGGTTCAGGGTGCAGACGCCCAGGATCACGGGGATGCCGGCGATCAGCGCCTCGGCGATCAGGGAGCGCAGGCCACGACCTTCTGTTTCCTCCTTGCCGAACTTGTTGATAACGAGCAGATCGATTCCCGCGGCCAGCGCCTGCTCGCCCCACAAGCTGACGCGCGCGAAGGCATCGGAATCCAGGCGGCAGCCCCGCGCTTCATTGCCGCGGTCAAGCGAGATCAGGACTTTCTCGCCGCTCACCAGATCGCGCAGATACATATCACATTTTCGCCGGCCCGGACGGTCTACATTCGACTGCACGGCGCCGCCGAGACGGCATCCCTCCGCGGTGAGCGCGTCCGCAACCTGGCTCAGCAGCGCATCACGCTCGCGGCCGTTGTCATAAACCACGGCGGCGAGCGGCAGCGCGCCGACAGTATCCTGCGCGCTATGCGCTGCGCCTCGGGAGGTGGGGGAAGCGATGGCCGGATTCATGACTTAGCACCTTTTCTACATCCAGGCGTGCACACTCCTTCATGATTCAACTGCGCCAAACGGAACCTGGCGACGGTAGCGGGGGGATTGGAAGCTACCGACCGATGCAGCAGCCTGATTGCGTCGTGTTCCATGAACAACAGCGTCGTCACGATCCGCAGCAGACTGGGAAAGTCCGGCGACCATGCATTGAGCTTATCCACGTCGCGTCCCCTCTTTATTATCCGGCCTCAATCCCAGGTGTCCGATCTTGCGGTTGCTCCCGGGACGGCCCGCTTCACCAGCCCCGATGTGACCGGCGCATCGAGTCGGACTCCGGCCACCCTTACCTTTGACGTCTATCATATTAGCGCGGACCGCTTCCGGGCGCGGGAATCGGGTCGAGCGACCCCCGGATCCGCATCAGCAATTGGCTACTGCCGCCGTCGCGCCTTATCGTGGTCTGCATACGCCACACCACTCCGATCTCCGAGAAAGGACATGATACCGTTCGCCCTCGGAACCTCTTCGGCCGCAGGCTACCCATCGATTTCCGGAATCGTCGTGGGCGGTCGCATGGTATTTCTGCACGCCGCATCGCAATTCCGCCTCTTCGGTCCCTTGCCCGCCGAAACTGAGGCCAAGTACGATCGTCCGTTGGCACTCCAGCCGGATTGTGCCTAAACTCCCGCCGTTCGGGGGGGGGGGGACGCACGCCAAGCGGCTGCGAAACCGGAATCAACCTGCGCGACAGCACAAGAATCGGACCTAGTTTCAGACTGAACGCACCGCAGGCAGCTGCGGCTCGGCGCCGACCCCTCTGAAGTACGCCATGCACACGTGGAGTTCCTGATGGGCAAATCGTTCGCGAATTCTCCGACTGAGGCAGGCGTGGCCACCGACGATCGAACCGCCCGAATTCTGCTCGCCCGCCTCGACCGGATCCCGACGTGGGCCCTGCCGCGCCTCTTTGCGCTGATCATCGGCATCGGCTTTCTCTTCACGTTCTACGACATTTTCGACATCAACGTCTCCTTCGTTCAGACCTGCCACGCGCTCGTCCCCGGTTGCACGCCGGCGCGTGCAAGCAACTATATCGGCCCGCCAGTGCTCTTCAACCTCGTGGGCTACGTATTGGGCACACTGATGCTGAGCCCGATGTCAGACCGATTGGGCCGGCGCAAGCTGCTGCTGACGACGATGACTCTTTGCGGCATCGGGTCGGCACTGACCGCAGTGGCCCATTCCTACGCCACCTTGGTCGCCGCCCGCGCTTTCACCGGAATCGGTATTGGTGCCGATCTGGCGGTCGTGAACACCTACATTGGTGAGCTCGCGCCCCGTGACGCCCGCGCGCGGGCGACCAGCCCGCTCCCACCCGTGCCGCAGCAGATTCCGCCCGCGCCGCCTACGGACGACGCGCTGTCCTTTACGACCATCTTCCGCAACAGGCTCTATCGCAATCGCACCCTCATGCTGAGCACGATGTGGTTTCTTGCCTACATCACGGTGTACTCCTTCGCAGCCGGCTTCACTACGCTGCTCGCGGCGCTGAAGTTCCCGCCGCCTGAAGCCGGACTCATCACCGCCGTGGGCACATTTGGATTCGTACTTTGCGCCATCGTCTCCTACGCCCATGGCGAGCGGATGGAGCGCAAACACTGGATGCCGCTCGCCGCTTTGATCACACTGGCTGGGAGCCTGCTGATTGCGCTCGGCGGCAGGGACATCTCATTCGCCATCCTGGGCTCGATCATCGTCTTCTTCGGTTTCAATCTCTGGGTGCCGATCGTCTACGCATGGTCGGTCGAGCACTACCCGACTCGCGCGCGCACCACCGGCTTCGCGCTGGTCGACGGCATCGGCCATCTCGGCGGCGGCGTCGGCATTTTCGTCATTGCCCCGCTGATCCCGCAGATGGGCGTACTGGGGTCCTTTCTGCTGATTGGCGGCTTTCTGGTTGTCGCGGCGCTGGTTGCACAGTTCGGAGTCCCCACTCGCTCGCGCCTCCTGGACGAGATATCGCCCTGAGCCGGGGACTGCGGGGTGGCCGCTCACTAGGCCGTGCGGTTGCGCGGTGATCCGTCCTTCACGTGTGAGGGTACACGGCGTTGAGGCGCAGACGAAAGCCGGGCTATTCTCCGTGACCTACCAGCGGGCCACCCGGGCACAGCTCCGACAGCCGCCGCCCGGTGCGACCGAGCGGAGTGGTCGCCCGATGAACGAGCAGCGTGGTGAAGTTATATCGGGATCCCTCGGTATAGCGCATGTCTCTGAGCAGACCGGAAGATAGCTCGCGACTGACGAGATGGCGCCGCATCCATCCGAATCCCAAGCCCATCCGCAACGCCTGCTTCTTGGCGATGAACCCGTCCAGGTAGAATACGCGATCACCTCCAAACATGTGCTCATCGTCGCCCCGGCCGCTCGAATCCTGGACGGAGAGCTCGACGTGCTCATGAAGCCGCCGGAAAATGCGGCTCCCACCCGCCTGCGAACTGCCGGGCCATATCGACGCCATGCGATCTGCATGATCGAGCAGACGGCGCCCCCTCCGCGGGCAACGCCTCCCCAGCAGGGGTCAGCCGGACACGGTAGCGAGTCCGGTCCAGCAGCGGTACGTCGAGCTGTGGCCGGAGCTTTTCGGTCTGATAGCTCACTGCCGATTTAACTCTGTTCAGCGCCGCAGTTGCCCGAGCAGACCCGCCATGTCGCACGGCGGCATCCAAGGCATTTATCGCATCGAGATAGAGGCGCATGATGATCAATAATTTCGATGAAAACCACCAGTATTTTACGCTTTGATTGATATTTCGTTTGCCGTACGCTCGACCGGTCCGGAGAGAACGACAGCGCTTGGGCCCTTGCGGCCAAGCAGCCCATGGCGGCTTTGCCGAGAACGAAGGTTCCCGACGCGGAAAGATCGAATGAGCGAAAGAACCACCGGGGAAGCGATTGTCGATGTATTGATTGCCAACGGGGTCGACACGGTGTTCGGCCTGCCGGGTGTCCAGACTTATGCGCTCTTCGATGCGCTGTATCGCCGTCGGAATGTCGTCCGCACGGTCGGAGCACGGCATGAGCAGGCACTGGCTTACATGGCTTTTGGCTATGCCCGCTCGACCGGGAAGCTCGGTGTCTATGCGCCAGTCCCCGGGCCCGGAGTGCTGAATACGGCAGCTGCCATGTGCACCGCCTATGGCGCTTGCGTGCCGACGCTGTGCATCACAGGTGACGTGCCGTCGGACTTCAGACGCAAGGGACGCGGACACCTGCACGAGTTGCCCGATCAGCTGGGTATTTTGCAGCGTCTGACCCGTCACGCCCGGCACATCGAGCGTCCACGAGACGCACCGGCGGCCGTCAACGCGGCAATCGCCGCCGCGATGAGCGGGCCGCAGGGACCGGCGGCCGTTTCAGTCTGTTGGGATACCCTGGGCGAGTCGGCGGAAATCGGCCCGTGCGGCCCGGTGAGCATCCCTTCTGCGCCGAGCCCGGATCCTGCGCAGGTCGCCACGTGTGTGCGGCTGATCGGCGAGGCCAGGCACCCGATGATTTTCGCCGGCAGCGGTGCGCAGCATGCCGCGGCCGCCGTGCAGAGCCTCGCGGAGCGCTTGCAGGCGCCGGTGGTAGGTCTTCGCGGTGGCCGCGGCGTCGTCGGCCAGGACCGGCCTCTCGGGCTCGACATGGCCGCGGCGTGGCATCTGTGGCGTGAGGTCGATCTGATGGTCGGCATCGGCACGCGCCTGGACATCCCTTTCATGTATTGGGGCTCGATGATGAAGGCGCATCGGTCGCTCCCTGGCCGCAAGCTGATCCGGGTGGATATCGATCCGGCCGAGATGAATAAGCTCGATACCGACGGTCCACTGATCGCCGATGCCGAGAAGGGGGTGCGCGCGTTGGTCGCGGCGCTCGATGCCACCGGGCACGCGGCCAGTGGCGATCCAGGAAAGATCGCCGCAGCCAAGGACCGGGCGGCCGCCGAGGTCCGCCGGGTACAACCGCAGATCGATTATCTCGATGTGATCCGTGAGATGCTGCCGCGTGACGGCTTTCTGGTCGAAGAGCTCTCCCAAGTGGGGTTCGCTTCGTACTTCGGATGGCCGGTGTACGAGCCGCGCACCTATGTCAGCTGCGGCTATCAGGGAACACTCGGTTTCGGCTTCCCGACCGCTCTCGGGGTAAAGGTGGCGAATCCCGATCGGGCGGTCGTATCGATCACAGGCGATGGCGGGTTCATGTTCGCCATGCCCGAGCTGGCCACAGCGGTTCAGTACGGCATCGGGCTCGTCACCATCGTTTTTGACAATTCTGCGTTTGAGAACGTTCGCCGGGATCAGCAGCAGCGGTTTGGGGGGCGTGAGATCGGCTCGAGACTGGTCAATCCGGACTTCCATGACCTGGCGAGAACCTTCGGAGTCGCAGCGTACCGCGTCGATTCCCCGAAAGCGCTGCGTCCTGCGCTGCAACGAGCGTTGGCGTCGCATGCGCCGGCTCTGATACATGTGCAGATCACGCCGGCCACGGAAGTCTCGCCGTGGTCATTCATCATGCGTAACCGATAACGCCGCAGTGACCTCCGAACAGCTCGCGGCCTGCGCCTGCGCCGGCGGGCCCCCAGACCCGTCGGCGCATTCGTGTCCCTCAATGGAATGCGTAACTGACTTCGACGCCCGCGGTGAGCGGGCGGCTCATCACAAAACGCATGAAGGCGGTGTCCTGCAAGGAGAGCTGGGGGTTCGGATCCAGCAGCACGAGATTATTCGTGAGGTTATCCACGAACAACACCGCCGACCAATGGTCGCCGCCACTGCGCTCTCCCCGGATGCCGAAGCGGAAATTGGCGATGTTGTACGCCGCCAGATGTATCAGGAGCTGATTCAGCGTTGGCAGCGTGGCGGTCACTCCGAAGGGCAGATCGGTCCTGGCGCCGGTGTAGTCATCCTCGAACGATCCGAACAGGGAGAGATTATTCCCGAGATAGTGCTTCCATCCCAGAACCGCGGATCCAGATATTTTCGGCGTATCGGGGATCGGCGTGCCGGCCGGGTAGCCGGCCAGGGCGTTGCTTTCTATGAACTCCGCGCGGATATAGCTGGCATTCAGTGACAGCTCGAAGCCTGCCGGCAGCAGGGCCTTCATCTGGCCCTCCACGCCTTTGATGCGCGCGTCGCCGCCGTTGACCGTGAAACCGAATCCGTCGATATTTGTGGGCACCTGCGGATGGTACCAGTCCTCCAGATATCCATCGACGTCGAAGATCAAGCGGTGATGGAAGAACGAGGACTTCTCGCCGAGCTCATAGCTCCATAGAGTGTCGGAGCCGTAGGTTGTCGGCCCCTTGAGCAGTAAGTTTGGATTGCAGGTCGTCGTCAGCAGCACCTTGGCCTGCAGTCCGCATTCGTTGGCAGCCATGGCCGCATAGACACCCGCAAAGTTGGCGGGGGTGGCAGCGATCACCGGGATCGGTCCGGCGGTGCCGCTGGCACCTCCGAGGCGAAAGCCCTTGCTGATCCTCAGGTACACCATGTGGTCCCGGTCGATGTTGTACGTCAGCGAGAAGCTGGGGACGGTGCCGCTGGCGGCGATCGAGGTTCCGGAACGATACGGAACAGTATTGCCCAGATATCCCAGCGCGCTGAACGCACCAAACTCCGTGGAGGTTTCTCTCATGCTGAAGTGGTAATGCCGAAATCCGGCCGCCACCGCGAAATGCCGCGAGAACCGCCAGGACAGATGTCCGTACTCCGCATTCTGGATCATGACTTCGGGCATGCTGTCGCTGAAGAAGTACGGACCGCCAAGAATCGGTGTGGCTTTCGGCCCCAGCGAGGATATGGCGTCCAGGGAATACAAATCCTGGTAGAAGTAGCCGGCGACCCAGTGGATCGGTCCCGACGTGGTGGAGGTAAGACGAAGCTCCTGGGAGATCTGCCGGGTGTAATCCTGCTCGACGTTGCTCGCACCCCTGGTGCTCTGACACGGCCCGATTCCGGGCGGGTTCATGGTCGCGTCGTAGTACCAGGGAATACCGATCGCGCCGTTGATCATCTCCGTGCAATCCTGCATGTTGATAAAGTTCCGGTGCCAGAACCCGGTATCCGAGGTCACCGAAAAAGCGGGCAACTGATATACCATTTTCAGGCTACCAAAGCTCAGGCTGTCCGTCTGCGGCTCCGGCGAGTTGTAAATCTCCCAGTGCGCCAGGACCTTCGGTATCGTGGGGTGGGTTTGATAGCCGTTCACATCGACCGCGGGAAGGGCGCCTTGCTGGACCAGCTGGTACACCGCGGTCGGCTCGATCGTGAGATTCTTGATCGGCTTCCAGAGAAGCTCGGCACGGATCGAGTCGATCTGGGCCGTGTTCACGCCCTTCAAGTCCGCCTGCAGGGGTGCGGTGTAAAAATTGCTGGGACGGGCCAGGTCGGGAAAGATTCCGGTATCCACGGCGACGGCGCCGTCCTGTATGACCCGGCGCTGGATCCATCCGCTTTCGTTGCTGAAGGACCCGACGATGCGCAGGGCAGCGGTATGACCCAGCGGCAGGTTCATCATGCCGTTTTCCTGGTGGTTGAAGCCGCCGCCGGAGACGGTGCTGGAGAGCACCTCCTGCGTACTGCCAGCGAACGTGTTGAGCTGCGGCTCATTGGGAAGCACCCGGATGGTTCCACCCATCGAGCTCGACCCGTAGAGCGTGCCCTGCGGGCCGCGCAGGACCTCGACCCGTTTGATATCGTAGAGGCCCAGGTTCGTGAGGTTCTTGCCAAACTGGGAGCCCATGGCCGTCGACATCGGAATGTCGCCGAAATACATACCCACCATCGAGGAGTTGCCGCCCTGGGAGTTCAGGCCGCGGACTTCATACTCCATCTCGCCGGGTCCCCCGGTGTTGCGCACAGCGATGCCGGGCACCGACTGGATCAAGCTGTTTACGTTTCTGAGGCCGCGCGAGGCGATCTGTGCGCCGGTGAGTGCCGTGATGCTGATCGGGGTCGTTTGAACCGTGGTTCGTTCCCGGGTCGCCGTGATCGTGATGGCCTGCAGCGTACTTGCTTCCGACGCTGCCTGAACGGGCGGCTGCGCGGCGATTGCCCCTTCGATGAGCGCAAGCGCGAGCAGCGGCGCCGCCGCGAACAACCGGAAAGCGCTATAGCGGGACTTCATGGTTGATGCCATCGGCGGATCCTCGGATTCAAGGGTTGAACGGTGAAGCCCCGCTGCGCGGCGGCAAACGCGAGCTTGTGCGATCCTGATCATTATTGAAATGGCGCGCCCGCCGCGGACCACGGTCGCCAGCCGGAGATGCGGGCGATGCGTTGAACCACGCGTTGGCATTGCCCCATCGATGCCATAACTGGTCGTTCGTGGATCCAGCATGGAACTCACACTACTCGCGGGCCCACAGGGATTCTTGTCTGGCGTTGCCAAATAGCTGCCGATGCCGGCAATCGCGAGCAAAGATGTGGAATCGGATGGGCATGCGGGGCACCGCCCTCGGTCTCTGTCGGCATCATGATGTTGCGAAAAAACCACGGCAGTGCGCTGACAACCGGTCTTTGCGAAGTCCTGCCCGCTGATCGGACGCACTGGCAATGGCGAACAATCACTTGGCGCGGGGGGGCAAGACCGCGCTGCAGTCGCTCCCGTACGATGCGACGCATCAGTCGACTGGAAGAGGCCGCATCCCATGATCACTGAAGCAGCGCTCGAGAAACTGTCCTGGCCCGACGCGCCGCAGATGAAAACCCGAGCGGTCCCCGGTCCGCTCGAGCGCCAGGCCCTCGAGCGCTCGGCGCGCGGCGAGTCTCTCGCGCGCGGAGGCGGGGAGTTCCCGATAGTCTTCGATCAGGGATTCGGTGTGACCGTCAAGGACCCCGACGGCAATCTATACATCGACGTCTCCGCAGGCGTCGCGGTGAACAGCGTGGGCCGCTGCCACCCCGCGGTCGTCGAGGCGATCCACAAGCAGTCAAAATGCCTGATGCATGCCTCGGACGTCACGAACTCGAGGCGCATCGATCTGGCCGCGAAGATCGCCGGGATCATGCCTGAGGGGCTGCGAGACCATTGCGTCACGTATTTCACCCAGAGCGGCAGCGGTGCGGTCGAGACGGCCGTGAAATTCGCAAAGCGCATGACGGGCCGGCAGCAGATACTCGCGTTTCACGGTGCCTACCACGGTGTCTGGAACGCCTCGAACGCCCTGACGACGGGCGATCAATATCGCTCCGGTTACGGTCCATTCATGGGCGGGGTGATTCATGCGCCCTATCCTTACGCTTACCGCTTTCCTTTCGACACCTCGTCGAAAAGCGCCGAGCGCATCGCGGGCGAATACGTCGACTATCTGCTCAACACCCGCTACACGGGCGCCGATGACGTTGCGGCTGTGATCGTCGAGCCCGTCCAGGGCGAAGGCGGTTACGTCGCGCCGGCACCGGAGTTCCTGCAACTGCTGCGCAAGGCCTGCGACCGGGCCGGCGCACTGCTGATCGCCGACGAGGTACAGGCGGGTGCGGGCCGTACCGGCAAGATGTGGTCGATCGAGCACTCCGGGGTCAAGCCGGACCTGCTCACCTTCGGCAAGGGCATGGGAGGCGATCTGCCGATGGGGGGCGTCACGATGCGTGCCGACCTCGCCAAGCATATCCCGCCGGGCTCGCAGCCCGGAACCTTCGCGGCGAACGCGCTTTCGGCCGCGGTATGCCTGACCAATATCGAGCTGCTCACGGACCCGAAGCTCGCCCTCATCGAGCGCGCGCACAAGCTGGGCCTGGAGACCATGGAAAGACTGCGCGCCGCCGACTGCCCGCTCATCGGTGAGGTACGCGGCCGTGGTTTGATGATCGGCATCGAGCTGGTCGAGGATCGGGTGTCGAAGACGCCCCTTGCGCCCGAGAAGGTCTTACAAGTCGTGATCGGGAGCTTGTCCCGCGGCATTATCATGGTACCCTGCGGCCGCAACGGCAACGTGCTGCGCCTGATGCCCTCGCTCACGATACCGCGGCGTTATCTGTTCGGCGCGCTGGATCAACTGCTGGCCGTTCTCGCAGAGGCGTGAAGCATCGCGCATTCCGGACGCTCGGCAGAACAAGACACCGGACGGAGAACGCATGACAAACGGCCGCAAGTTTTAGTGTCCATGCGTGCCAGGCGGACGAAGAGGCTTCAACGGACCGATTGACTTGCAACAAATTGGGGCCGTTATGCAAATAAAGAGAATTGCGTGCGAGGAAGCCTTTAATATCCCGGAGATTGCGCGCGAACTGAACAAGATTGCAAAGGCCGGCGGCACGTCGAAGGACCTGGTGCTCATCCGAGCCCTTTACGGCGACGGAGTCACCGGATACAACGCCCAGTTTGTCCCGAAGCTGATCGACGTGGACGACAGGCTCAAACAAATGGATGCGCTGGGCATTGACATGCACGTCCTGTCTATAACCGTCCCCGGCGTCCAGATGTTCGATGCCGACACGGCTACCGAATACGCCCGGCTCGTCAACGACCGGCTGGCCGAGATCGTCGCACGTCATCCGCGCCGCTACGCCGCGCTGGCTTGCTTCGCCCCCCACTCGCCGAAGCGGGCCGCGAAGGAGATCGAGCGCGCCATCGGCTCGCTTCACTTGAATGGACTGATCGTTAACTCACATACCAACGATCAGTACTACGACGACGAGAAATACTATCCGTTTTTCGAGGCCGCCGAGGCGCTCGATGCGGCCATCTACCTGCACCCACGCGCCCCAATGACGGGTCTGGACCGGCCCCTCGACAAGTATTGGATGGAGGGAGCTCTGTGGGGTTACGCGATCGAGACGAGCACACATGCGCTGCGCCTGATTTTTTGCGGACTGTTCGACCGTTTCCCGAATCTGAAGGTCGTGCTGGGCCACATGGGCGAGGGTCTACCGTTCTGGGTCACGCGGCTGGACTTCATGCACGATGAGGCCGTGGTGGTGGGGACGGCACCGCGCCTGAAGCTCAAGCCTTCGGAGTACCTCAAGCGCAACTTCGTGATTACGACGAGTGGACAGGAAAACCATCTGGCACTGAAGTATTCCGTCGACGTGCTTGGTGAAGATAACGTGATGTGGGCGATCGACTATCCCTATCAGCCGATGGAGCCCGCCGTGCGATTCATGGACACGGCGCCGTTGAGTGATGCCGTGAAGGCGAAGGTATACGGGGGAAATGCGGCACGCGTGTTTCACATCAAGTAAACCGGCCGCGCTGCTGCGCGCCGGGAATTCAAGGTGACGGCCACGGCATGCTATCTAGGCGGATTCGGGTGCGGGCGCCGGCGCAGCACCCGCTCTGTTGCGTTCTGCTTTTGGTGGATGACCGAACGCCTTGCGGTAGGCTCGCGAGAAATGCGCGCCATCCTTGAAGCCGCACGCCAGTGCGACCTCGATGATCTGCGCGTGGTGTGTATTTTGCGTGAGCATCTCCTGCGCGCGTGCCAGTCGCCGCGCCCAGATCAGCGATGCCGGCGTCCAGCCGGTCGCCTGCAGCAGTCGATACAGTTGGCGCACGGACGTATTGAAGTGTGCCGCTATCGATGCGGGCGACAGATCGGTGCTGTCTGTATGCGCATCGATGAAATACGTAATGTCGCGGTGGCTCATCGTGCGCTGGGCCGGCTGAGTCCGCATTCCTCCGTCGGCGTTGAGACCAAGTGCAGCCCCGAGCAATTCGATCGTCAATCTCGTGAGGTCAGCGTCGCCGATCTTGGGCGCGTTCCTCACGATTGAGCCGAGCAGCTCGGAGAGCAGCAGGCCCGCGCCGCGATCGCAAGAGATGGTTCTGGCAAGTGGCAATGTCCGGTCACCGAAGCGTTTCGTCACCAAGTGCCCGGGCAGATGGAACGAGTACTGGTGGTATCCGGGCCCGACCTCGAACACCGACGGGAAGCGGGAGTCGATGAGAGTGCAATCCCCGGGCTGCAGCGAGGCTTCCGACCCGCGCTGTCGCATGCGCGCGGTGCCGGCCGCTTGCAGAATGAGAAAGAAATGATCGCCCCGGTAGTGCCGGTCATCTCTGTCCCGCACGACCTGGCATTCGGAGAACCTCACATCGGCGAACTCGAGCGCGGCGGCCCGACATGGCTCGATGCTGCCGCGGAAATCCCGCCAGCGCTCCGCCGTCACGTGGTATGCACCGCAGATGTTCCGCAGCGCTTCGTTGCATACCTCGAAACTGGCGCGGTTGCGTTCGTAATTGCCACCGGCAGTCAGGATGTTCTGCATAACCCGCCTCCGCACCCCAGGGGCCGTCTGTCGGCGGCCTCAAAATTATCGATTTAATACTCGATTTTGGTCGAGTATAGTTTTATGATTCAATTTGTGTCAATAAAAATGGGTCTCGGCGGGCGCTCACTTGACCTTTCGACACGCCAGCTCGGCTGGTGCATGGATTCGCGCCTTGCGGCGGAAAGCACTCGGTGGGCTCAATAGAATCAATCAGTTGCGGCATGATGCGCCGTCGGGCGGCGGGTGGCCGAAAACCGGGGATTCCAGGTGGCAATGATCGGGACGCGTAAGCGCTCATTGCATGCGCGCGGCATCGAGCGGCGCAGGCTCCTGCTCGAGTCGGCCCGCGCCCTGCTCTGCGAGCGCGACCTGGATCAGGTGAGCCTGGCGGATGTCGCCGCGAGGGCCGAGGTCCCCAAGAGCTCCGCCTACCACTTCTATGCGGACATGCAGGCCCTCTACGCCGCACTGCTGGTCCTCGCGCAGGAGGAGCTGATCCAGGTGCTGTCGCAGCCCCTTCGCGGACGTTTCCAGACCTGGCAAGACGTGGTGACCACTCTGACGAAACGTGGCGCGGCCTTCTACATGGGAAACGCCACCGCCCGGCAGCTGCAGATCGGACCGAAGACGCCTCCCGCGCTAAAGCTCTACGACCGCCGCAGCGACATCACCATCGCGCAGCTGTACGAGGCGCACATTGGCAGCGTGTTCAAGCTGCCGGCGATCGCGAATCGCTCGCGGCTGTTCTACCGGGCCATCGAGATCGCCGATCTGATGTTCTGCCTGTCGATGCTCGAGCACGGCTCACTGACCAAGAACATGTGTCGCGAAGCCGACCGGGCAGCCTCCGCGTACCTGGCGACCTATCTGCCGACCGTCCTGGCCTATCGCAATGCCGAGGCACCGGGTTACGCGGTTGCCGGCCACGCGGCGCTGAGTCACTCGGCGCAGAAGCGCACCGGATGAACGCGAGGGGCGGGCTCGCCCCACAGACCCGAAGCACGACCCGCCGGCAGTCCCTCTCGACCTTCATGACACACTCACCAGGCGCGCGCGGGCGCCTACAGGAAAATTCGTGACCGCCCCGAAGTCGTAGCCTCGGTATCCGAATATCTTGCCCGTCGTCTTCATCCGCTCGAGGTCCACGATCACGGCACCGAGGGTCGGGACAATCTTCTCCCGCCAAACGAACAGATACAGCCTGTCCGCGATTCTCAAGTAGTGGCAGCGATCCGTGTCGGCCAGGCCTTGCTCGGCGCCCGCCAGGCAATGCCACGTGTAGAATTGCTCGTTGAGATAAAGGTGCTCATACCGTTCCGCTCGGCTGTATGTGTATTCGATACGCTTACCGATCAACTCACCCGTTTCGGCGTGCCGGCCAGTCACGCGCTTGAAGGGAACGTCGATCGCCCCTCTCAGGAACTTCGCCTTGACGCCGGTCAGCTCCGCGCCTTGCCTGATGCGCTCAGTCAGGGGCACCTCCGCCTCGGCCTCGGTCGGTAGCCGCGCCTCGATCGCCGTGCAGATGCCGCGCTCGGGATCGAGCACCAGGCTGATCGTCGAAGCACGGCGATCGACAGCGATGAAATCGACGAAGAAGATGCCGGGACGGATTTCCGAAGCGCGATAGGTCTCTTCACGGCTCCGCCCCCGCACCAGCTGCGCTTCGGATCGGAAGTGGTAGGCCACTGTGCTTCCGTCCTCGAAGTGCAGCGTCATGCGTTTGCCGGACAGTCGGTGCGATGGCGGCAGGGTATGGGTAGCCTCGTCGGAGACGAAGGCTTCGCCGAGATCACCAACGGCAATCCATCTCGCATTGGTCGACGGTTCCGGACGATCGCCCCGATCTTTCAAGAGGTCACCTCAGCGCAAAGCCGCCTCAAGCGGCCGCGCATGGACGGCGCACCATCGCTTTCGCCACGGGTCCGGACTGCGCCGCCGCGCCACCTGCATGCGCAGTTCCGGGAGAACCGTTCAGCGCGCGATGTTGAGGGCCTGCACTGTGGTGTATTCCTTCAGTCCGTCCACGCCGAACTCCACGCCGATGCCCGAGCACTTGACACCGCCGAATGGCGTCATCGGGTTAATGACACCATGCTGATTGACCCAGGCGGTACCGCACTCGAGCTGTCCGGCGTAGCTTGCCGCGGCCTCCGGATCGTCTCCCCAGACGGATCCCCCGAGGCCGACTTCAAGGGAGTTGGCCCGACGAATGGCTTCCTCGATCGTGCCGTAGCGGATGATCGGAATTACGGGCCCGAACTGCTCCTCCTTCACGACCCGCATCTCGTCCGTCGCGTCCGCGATCACCGTGAGGGGATAAACGAAACCAGGGCCCTCAGGCTTCTTTCCGCCCGTCACGACGCGCGCCCCGCGCGAGCGCGCATCCGCGACCAAGGCCATGACCTTGTCCAGCTGCATGCGGTTCGAGACCGGGCCGATGAGCGTCTGCGGTTCCAGCCCGTTGCCCACCGGTATCTTCTGGACATACGCCGCAAACTTCTCCACGACGTCGGCGTACTGCGATTCGTGCACATACAGACGCTTCAGCGCCGCGCAAGTCTGGCCGGCGTTGATGAAGCAACCCCAGAAGAGCTTCTCCAGCAGCGGTTCAACGTTCGTTCCGGGCAGAATGACTCCGGCATCATTCCCCCCGAGCTCGAGCGTGACACGCTTCAGAGAGTGCGACGCGCTCTCCATGACCTTCTTTCCGGTGGCGATCGATCCAGTGAACACGAGTTTGTTCACGTCCGGGTGGCCCGTGAGTCGTGTACCGATCTCCGGGCCTCCCGTCACCACGTTGATCACGCCCGGCGGAAGAGCTTCGTTCATCAGCTCCACGAGACGCAATGTAGACAGTGGCGTGAAGGGCGAGGGCTTGATGACGACCGTGCATCCGACGCGCACGGCAGGCATGACGTGCCACGTTGCGATCAACAGCGGCCAGTTCCAGGGCGTGATCGATCCCACGACACCGACCGGCTTTCGCCTGATCACGATTCGGGCGGCAGCGTCGTCCTGTAGGATTTCCTCGGGCAGACTCAACGATGCGGTCGCACGCGTCCATCCGGCTGCGCCCGCGACTTCGAAATCGGCACCCGGGCCACTCCTGGGCTTGCCTTGCTCCAGCGTCACCAGTTTCGAGAGCTCTGCCTGATGTTGCTCGATGAGCGCGGCAACGTCCATGAGTTTGGCTGCACGGTCCGCATCCGGCGTCGAAGACCAACCCGGCAGCGCTTCGCGAGCGCAGCGCACGGCCTGGTCGACGTGCTTCGTCGTCGCGTCCGGGCATCGGCCGGCGAGCGATTCGTCGAACGGATTGAGGACATCGAGCTGGCGGGTCGTGGTCGCGGCCTTGCCGCCGATGGTCAGAGCGAAGGATGCCATGAGATATGCTCCTGATGGCTTTGCGGGGGCTCATCGCCCAGCCTGCCGCGCGCGAGCCCTGCGCCGCACGCCTGGGTTGCGGTCATGGACCGAATATTAGTCGCAGTGGCAACGGCGCGCTTGTTTCATCTAGCCGCAGAATTGTCCCGCCGTGCCATATTGCCCAACGGCTTGACGGCTACCGGCCGGTCCCCGGACCGGGCGGGCCGGCAAAACGAGGATTTCAAGTGCGCCCCGGCTCTCTTCAGCCGACCGGGCCTCCTCGCGGGGCCATTCCGTGGCTGCGGTGAACCTGCATCGGCGTGTACGTGATTCTGATTGACGTGACGCGCCTCAACCGCCTGCAATTCCAATCGTTCGGCGGATGTCGAGATAATGTGTGCATGCGCCACAACAGAGCTCGATCGCCACCGGCGTGAGGTCCCGGGCGTGCTCGGTTTCCTGGCGAGTTTGAATCCAGCCGAGGTATGTCAGCCCCCGTGCGGCATAAAACAGCGGCAGCAGCGCTTCGTCGGCGGCGGTGAGCTCACGCTCGCTGCGATAGCCGGCAAGCATCGCACGCTCGATCGACCCGTGATACGGCTGGCCCAGCCGGGAATACAGCGCCGTCGCGATCTCGAACATGTGCCAGCCGTAACCGGCGTCGTCGAAATCGATCAAGTGTACCGTTGAGCCGTTTACGATGAGGTTCTCCGACAGCATATCCGCGTGGATGAGCCCGTAGTTCCGCCTTGTGCGCTCGAGGCGCGAGAGATCCTCGCGGACGGCCGAGCGCGCGCGCTCAATCAGCTCGCGTTGCGCTCCGGTCAATGCGCCCAGCTCCCAGAATCGCCCCCAAAGCGGTTGCTCGCCGACGAGGCCGTCCGTGTCCCACGCGGGCCGTGTGAAGTCGGCGGGCGGCGTCCAGCGCGAGGACTGATTGTGCAGGCGGGCCGCGACGACACCAAGAGTGTGAAAAGTCAGCTCAAGCGATGGGAGGTCGCCCGTCAATGCGCCCTCGGTGTCGGCCGACCGGCCCTCGACCCAGCGAAAGAGGTCAACCTGGCGTGGCTCGGGAACGTCCTCATGCGATGCGATCGTGAACAGATCGCCTGCCGCAGTCGGTATGGGTTCCGGAACGTCGAATCCATCAGCGATCAGCGCCTCCATCCACGCGAGCTCTGACCGCAGCTCCTGGTCCGTGTGATAACCGGCCCTGTGGACTCGTAACGCGCACTCGCGTCCATCGCCCGTCACTAAGCGAAACACCGCATTCTCGCGACACTTGATCAACCGGATCTCGCGTGCCTCCAGCGGCCAAGCTGTGAGCGCGTGCCGCGCGAGGTCTGCGAGTCGCTCTGCCCGCAACGGCGAAGTCAGCTGATAGAAGTCTGTCATTCGCCCTCTTGCAGACTCTCCAGCACGTCGTCCAGTGTAGACAGCAACAGGTCGGCGTTCTCGCGCGAGAACGGCATCGGCGGCCGGATCTTGAGCACGTTACCGTGCGTGCCGGTCCGGCTGATCAGGACACCCCGTTCCCGCATGGCGTTGACAACCCACTTCGTCGCCTGTTCAGCCGGTGTCTTCGCCACGCGATCATTCACCAATTCGGCAGCAAAGAAGAGTCCGTGGCCTCTGATATCGCCGAGGATCTCATGCTTCGCCGCGAGCCGGTGGAGGCCGGCGATCGTATAGGCGCCCACTTCCCGCGCGTTCTGCTGCAGCCGTTCACTATCGAGCACGTCGAGAACGGCGCTCGCCGCGGCACATGACACGGGATTGCCGCCGAAGGTATTGAAATACATAACCTTTTCGGCGAATTCACCGGCGAGCGAGGTCCGAGCCACGACGCCTGAGACCGGGTGGCCGTTCGCCATGGGCTTGCCGAGCGTGACGATGTCGGGCACGACTCCATAGAGCTCATAACCCCACATGTGGCTGCCGGTACGGCCGAACCCCGGCTGAACTTCGTCCGCGATGTACAGTCCGCCCGCCCGCCGCACGATATCGACCGCCCCGGCTACGAAATCCGCTGTGAGCATCGGCAGGCCTTCGCTACAGAAGACGCTGTCGAAGATCATGCCCGCGACGCCCCGGCCGCTCGCTCGAAGCGAGTCGCACGCGCTTTGGACCGCGTCGAGCCAGGTCTCATGTCGCAACGTGCCATCGGCGTTGCGCGGATCACGATAGCTGTCCGGCGGCGCCACCAACCGTACGTCCGGCCCGTGGCTTTCAGGCGGCGGGATAAACGGGCTGACTTGCGCGACAGCGGCTGTGTTGCCGTGATACGCCGAGCTCGTGCACAGGATACCGCGGCTTCCCGTGCACAGCCGGGCCATGCGCAGCGCAACCTCGTTGGCCTCACTGCCCGTGCAAGTGAGAATGACCGTCGAGAGCTCGGGATCGAATTTCGAGACGAGACGCTCCGCGTACTCCACGATGCCCTCATGCAGGTAGCGTGTGTGCACATTCAAAATACCGGCCTGGCGCACAATGGCCTCGACCACCTTCGGATGGCAGTGCCCGACGTGCGGCACATTGTTATAGGCATCGAGATAGCGGCGGCCGTCGGCGTCAAACAGCCAGACGCCTTCTCCTCGCACAATGTGCAAAGGCCGATCGTACAGCAGGGGCGAGCCTCGCCCGAGCACGCGATATCGGCGCCGGAGAAGCTCATCCGTGGCATCCACAACGGATTTCATGACATCACCTGACACTCAGTTCACGGGGCGCCAAAATCGGTCGGCCGTGAACAAATGGTACGTCGAAGATCCGGGAGCTTCAATGAGGCTCAAACTCATTTGTTCCTCGGCCCTGGTTCCAATTGTTTGCAAGCGATCCGGCTCCTTGCTTGTCTTCGGTCCCGGCCGCGCGGGGAATCAATGCGTCAGCCGGCAACCCGGATGGATCGTGTTTCGATGCGACCGCGGCGCTATACTGGAGCCTGAGCGGATTTGGCCGGAGCTGAAGATGGCGCACTTGGAACCCCTGCCTCGCGACGCGGTGCCTGAATTCCGGGTACTGTTCGATCACTATGAGAACACTCGCGGTTTCGTTCCCAATAGCATTCTGACCATGTCACGCCGCCCCGCCATCGCCAGGGCGTTCATGGCGCTCAATCAAGCCGTGCTGTACGAAGGGACGGTACCGGGGGAGCTGAAGATGCTGCTGAGCCTGATCGCGAGCCAGGCGGCGGGCTGTCGCTATTGCCAGGCGCACATGGCCAACCTTTCCAGCATCTATCACGCGTCCGATGAGAAATTGCGCGCAGTCTGGGAGTTCGAGACCAGTCCGTTGTTCACTGGCGCCGAACGGGCCGCGTTGCGCGTCGCCTGGAAAGGCTCTTTGGTTCCCAACGAGGTGACTGCCGAGCACTTTGGGGAATTGAAAAAGCACTTCGACGACGGCCAGATAGTCGAGATCATGGCGACCGTGGCCCTTTTCGGGTATCTCAACCGCTGGAACGACACCATGGCCACGAATCTTGAGGACAAACCCCGCAAGGTGGCCGAGCGCGCCATCACCGCCGTCGGCTGGACGCCTGGCAAACACGCGAAATAGCGCGGTACCACCGAAATTCCGCCGTGCGGGTCTGCCGTCAACCCGCGTCGGCAGCCCCTGCCATTGGCCCTTCCGCGAGCTCGGGCGCGTCGGCGGAGACTGCGAGCCCGAGCGCCCGATAACGCTGCGGGTTGCTCTGGCGAAGGCTCCAGGCGCGCAGCGCCCCGAGACAGGCGGCGGCGAGCACGAGGCCCGGCAGCACGATTCGCGATATCCCCTTTGAGCCGGTCAAAACGTCAAAGTGCACGATGGCCAGCGCCAGAATGATGAACAGGGCCGCGCCGGCAAGTGCCGGTGCAATCCACGTGCGCAAGAGCCCGCCGCTCGGTGATTGCCGGCGGGCGAAGAAGACCGGAACGGCAACCGACGCCAGCGCCATGAGCGCGATGATACCGAGCGTTCCAACGTTGGTGACGCAAGCGAACAGCGTGATCAGGGGATTGGCTCCCAGCGCGGCATAGGTCACCACCACGACCGCAGCGATTACGGTCTGCACCGCCGAGCCGACGTGCGGACTCGAGTGGCGCGGATGAGTTCGCCCGAGCCGGGCGGACAGCAGTCCGTCCCTTCCCAGGACGTAGAAATACCTCGCCGCCGCATTGTGAAAGGCCAGCAGCCCGGCGAACACGCTCGTGACGAACAGCACGCTCATGATCGCGGACAACCAACGGCCGACGTACTGATCGGCCAATTGGAACACGAACCGGGTCGGGTCCGGCATTGCCTTCAGATGTGCGAGCACACTACCGGCGCCCGAGCCGATGACCAGGCACCACAGCGAGAAGACATAAAAGCCGCCGATGAGCAAGACCGCCAGGTACGTCGCGCGCGGCACGGTGCGCTCCGGGTCCCGGGCCTCTTCACCGTAGATCGTCGTCGCCTCGAATCCCATGAAGGCCGCAAAGCAGAACAGGATCGCGATTGACGGCGAACCGCTGAATGCCGTCGTGGGCGTAAAGGACTGCAACGTGACGCCGTGCGCTCCGCCGGTCACGAGAATCGCCACGTCCAGGATCAGCACGGCCAGGTATTCGCCGGTGACCAGGACGCACAGGATCTTCGCCGAAAGGTCCACCTGGCGATATCCCAGCACGGCCACACTGGCCAGCGCCGCCAGGGCGTAGCCGTACCAGGGAAAGTCGATACCGGCGTATTGGCGCAGAAGCGCTCCGGCGGCAACGCCAAACATGCCGTAAATGCCCACCTGCATCGCGTTGTACGCCACGACCGCCATCGCCGCCGCGGCGCCGCCGGCGATGCCGCCGAGCCCGCGCGCGGCAAATGCATAAAATCCCCCCGCGGTGACCACGTATCGCGCCATCGCCGTATAACCGGCCGCGAATACCAGCAGAATGCCGGTGCAGATCAGCAGCATCGCGGGCATGCCCGCTCCGTCTCCCAGGAGCATCGCAATGGGAAACCCGCCGGCAATCGCAACCAGTGGGCCTGCCGCGGACACGACAAAGAACGTGATGGCACCGACACCCACGGCCCCCTGGCGCAGCCGATTGCTCTCTGCGCGCTGCCCCAGCGTCTCGGTCATGCTTGCCGCACCGGACGGTCCGGGCATCTCACGGCGATGTGCCCGATCGAGCGCAGGTATTTTCTGCCTTCATGCATGGCAACCTCTCAGGCCGGTGGGTACGGTTTGCGCCATCTTAGCAACTCCACTCGCGGCGCGGGTCCTCCAGTGCGCCCAGCCGTGCGAAGGGAGATTCCTCGAAGAACAGTGCTTCGAATCGCGCGCGACGCTGATTCAGTCACGCGCGGATTTCGTTCCAAACCGCTCCGTCAGCCTTGCCGTCGCGCGCAATACCGCAGCCGAGATGCGGGTGAAGTCGGCCTCGAACGGTTTGCTGTAGCCGAGCGTGACGAGCGCCAGCGCCATGGAACCGGTGTGATCGAACACCGGAGCAGCCATGCCGCCGATGCCGGGGATGAAATCACTGGTGTGCGCGAACCCTTGACGGCGTGTCTGCTCGATGAACGATTCGACGGCCTTCCGGGTGGTCGGTACGAGGCCCTTGCGCTGATTGTCGGCCAGTTCCTTTTTGACGGCGGCTTGCGTGGACTGCGGCGGCATGAAGGCGAGAAACACCCCTCCGGTAGCCGATCGGGTCAGCGGCATGACCGAGCCGACGCGCAGACTGGCGGCCACGGGCGTTTCGGCTCCAAGCCAGCGGACGATGGTTGGACCCTGGTTCGCCCACACGGCCAGCGCCACGGTCTGCCCGGTCTCCCGCGACAGCTGTGGCAGCACCGCGGCGGCAAGCGTGACCGGGTTCAGGCGCGCCAGCGCGCTCAACCCCAGCTGTAATGCGAACGGTCCGAGGTCGTAGAGGCCGCTCTCGGAGTGCTGCTCGATCAGCCCCATCCTTGCGAAGCTCACCAGGTACCGGTGGGCCTTGGCCGCGGGCATGCCGGCTTGCTGCGCAAGGTCGCGCAGCATCTGGGGCTGCCGTGCCTTGGTCAAGGCCGAGAGGAGAGCGCCACCCACCTCGATCGACTGGATGCCCTGCCGTGGCTTGCGCTTGCGGACCATCGTGCGACCTTAAAACTTGACGACCGTCAATTCCAGATATTACGATAAAGTTAACGCGTTAATCAATTCGTAATTTGATGAATTCCATCCGGAGAGGCGCACATGATCGAGACACGGGGCCAGGGGGCCAGAAAAGGGCATCAAGTCATCGAGCGGCTGCGCGAGCGGCCACCCACCATCTGGTACGGAGGCGAGCAGGTGAAAGACGTCACCACGCACCCCGCCCTGCGAGGCGGTGTGCACACGCTGGCGAAGCTTTATGACCTGCAGTGGGAACAGCAGGACATCACCCTGTACGACTCGCCGACCAGCGGCAACAAGGTGGCCCGCTCCTTCATGATGCCGAAGACTCACGCGGAGCTCGAGAGCATCAGCCGGGCGATGAAGGTATGGGAGAACCACACCTTCGGAATGATGGGACGGGTGCCGGACTACTTGAACCGCGCGATGACCGGGTATGCAGCCGGTGCGCCCTTCCTCGCCGAAGCCGGCGCGCGCTACGGTGAGAACGCGGTTCGCTGTTACGAATACCTGCGCGAGAACGACCTGTGCCTCACGCACACCCTGATCCCGCCGCAAGCCAATCGGGCCGTCAGCATGGCGAAGCAGTCGGATCCCTATCTGGCCGCGCGCATCAAGGAGGAAACCGACGCGGGCATCGTGATTCGCGGCTGCCGGATGCTGGCCACACTGCCCATCTCTGACGAGATCATGGTGTTCCCCTCCACGCTGCTCAAGAGCGCCGAGGACGACGCCCCCTACGCCTTCGGATTCTGCATCCCTAATGACACAGCCGGCCTGCGCTTCATCTGTCGCGAGAGCATCGATTACGGCCGCTCCCACTTCGATCACCCGCTCAGCTCGCGCTTCGAGGAAATGGACGCCGTTGTGGTGTTCGACGATGTGTTCGTGCCCTGGGAGCGGGTGCTGCTCTATCGGGACGTCAAGCGCTGCAACGAGGCGTACGCACGCACCGGTGCCGTCGTGCACATGACGCACCAGGTCGTGGTGAAGAACATCGCCAAGAGCGAGTTCCTGCTGGGGCTCGCCTCGCTGATGGTCAACACCATCGGCGCCGAAGTCTTCCAGCACATTCACGAGAAACTGGCCGAGCTGTGGGTGGCTTCGGAAACCATGAAAGCGTTTCTGCGCGCCGCGGAGGCTGACGCCACCCTGGACGAGTGGGGCGTCATGCGCCCGGCGTGGAACCCGCTGGACGCGGCCCGCAACCTCTTCCCGCGCGTGTACCCGCGCATGGTGGAGATCATCCAGCAGATCGGTGCGAGCGGACTGGTGGCCATGCCCACCGAAGCGGACCTTAAAGGTCCCCTCGCCGAGGACATCCGCAAGTACTACCAGGCGGCCCGGGCCGAGGCTTTCGACCGCGTCCCGATGTTTCGTCTGGCATGGGATGCGGCGCTGTCGGCGTTCGCTTCCCGGCAGGTGCTCTACGAGCGGTTCTTCTTCGGCGACCCGGTGCGCATGGCCGGCGCCCTGGTGACGGGCCATAATGCCCAGATCAAAGAATACGCCGACAAGGTAATGGGCTTCGTCAGGCAAAACCGGGATGAAGCGTTCGCGACCACCGAGGCGGGCTGAGACGGCCATGGACGGCGCCCTGCCCGACGCCCGCCGCTTCCGGGACACCATGGGCCTGCTCGCGACCGGCATCTCGGTCATCGTCGGCCGGGCGGGAGACGAAGTGCTGGCGATGACCGTCAACGCAGTCACCTCGCTGTCGCTCGAGCCCAAGCTGGCGCTGTTCTGCCCGGGCAAACGGACCAGGTTCGCGCAGCGACTCGAATCGCTGTCGGATTTCACCATCAACTTCCTGCGCCACGATCAGCAGGCGCTTTCCACCTACTTCGCCGGCGGGTGGCGCGAGCCGAATCCGCCGCCGTTTCGCTTCGTGCCGTGGCGGGCCGCACCGCGGCTCGAGGGCACTCTGGCCACGCTGGATTGCGAGCGCGAGCGGGTGGTGGAGGCCGGCGATCACTGGTTGGTCGTCGGCCGGGTGCGGGACCTGCAGATCGGCATTCCGCCCCATCGCCCGCTGCTTTTTTTCCAGGGCCGCTACCACGGCGTGGACTTTGCCCCGGGAGAGCCGGCGCCGGATCTCAGCGCGCAGGACGAGCCCGCGCACGTGTTCTACGGGCCCTGACGGGCCTGCCGGAACGGGCCGGCGCGCTCGGTCCGGCTCTCGCGGCTTGACAACCGGCCCGCGGACGATAATTATGATGTTAAGTATATTTCCGGTGAGGGGATGGACATGCCGCACATCGTGATCGAGTATTCCGCGAACCTGCGGGATCGGCTGGATCTGCCGGATTTCCTCGCCACCGTGCACCAGGCCGCGCTGGATACCGGAGTGTTCCCGGTCGGCGGAATCCGCACGCGAGCCTATGCGGCCGAGCATTACGTGATCGCCGACGGACATCCTGATAATACCTTCGTACACATCGGCCTCAGAATCGGTCCTGGACGGGATCTGGACACGCGCAAACGCGCCTGCGAGGCGATCTTTGCGGCGGTGCGGCGGCATCTTGCACCGCTCTACGAGACGCTGCCGCTCGGCATTTCCCTCGACATGCAGGACATCGATCCGCTGCTGAGGTGCCGGCAAAACAATCTGCACGAATATGTCAAGAGGCGTCGAAGCAAGGAGAGCGCCGCATGAGCGCGCTCGAATCGAATCTTGCCAAGGCGGCGGCACTTCTTGAGCGCTTCCGCGCCCAGCCGCTCGGACACTTCATCGCCGGCCGGCGGGAGCGCGGCTCGAGCCGCGAGCTGCTGGATAACCTCTCTCCGGTAGACGGCACGGTGATCAACCAGGTCGTCTCGGGAGATGAGCAGGATGTCCACGCGGCGGCCACTGCCGCCGAGGCCGCCCTGCCCGCCTGGCGCGCCAAGACCGGCGAGCAGCGGCGGGTCATCCTGCACAAGGTCGCCGATGCCATCGAGGCGCGCCGCGAGGAGATTGCCCTCGTCGAGTGCATGGACACCGGCCAGGCGCTGCGCTTCATGGGCGGGGCGGCACTGCGCGGTGCGCAGAACTTCCGCTTCTTCGCCGACCGCGCTCCGCAGGCCTCCAACGGCCTGGCGCTGCCCGCGGCTGAGCACATGAACTACACGGTCCGCCAGGCGATCGGCCCGGTGGCCGTGATCACACCGTGGAATACGCCGTTCATGTTGTCTACGTGGAAGATCGCGCCGGCGCTGGCCGCCGGCTGCACCGTAGTGCACAAGCCGGCGGAGTGGAGTCCGCTGACGGCCATGATGCTGGCGGAAATCATGACCGAAGCCGGTGTGCCGCCCGGGGTGGTGAACGTGGTGAATGGTGTCGGTGAGCGCGCCGGAAAACTGCTCACCGAGCACCCCGCCATCCGCGCCACCGCCTTCATCGGGGAATCGAAGACCGGGAGTCTCGTTATGAGCCAGGGCGCCCCGACGCTGAAGCGCGTGCATCTGGAGCTCGGCGGCAAGAACCCGGTCATCGTGTTCGAGGACGCGGATCTCGAGCGCGCCCTCGATGCCGTGGTGTTCATGATTTACAGCCTGAACGGCGAGCGCTGCACCTCCTCCAGCCGCCTGCTCGTGCAGCGGTCCATCCATGATCGCTTCATCGAGCGCGTTGCCGAGCGTGTGGCGAAGCTGAAAGTCGGTCATCCACTGGACCCGGCGACCGAGATCGGCCCGCTCATCCACGCCCGTCACCTGGACAAAGTCCTAAGTTACTTCCGTATCGCGCGCGAAGACGGCGCCGAGATCAAGGCTGGCGGCCACCGCGTGGAAGCGCTGAAGCCTGGGCTATACGTCCAGCCGACGCTCTTCACCCATGCGAGCAACGCGATGCGGGTGGCGCGCGAGGAGATCTTCGGTCCGGTGCTGACCGCCATTGCCTTCGACGACGAGGCGGAGGCGCTGAAAGCGGCCAACGATACGCCTTACGGCCTGACCGCGTACGTCTGGACGTCCGACACCGGGCGGGCGCTGCGAATGGCGCACGGCGTCGAGGCCGGTATGGTCTGGGTGAACTCGGAAAACAACCGCCACCTGCCCTCACCGTTCGGCGGCATGAAGGCGAGCGGCATCGGCCGCGACGGCGGCGACTACAGCTTCGACTTCTACATGGAAACCAAGAACATCTGCCTCGCCTTCGGCACCCATCGCGTGCCGCGGCTCGGGGTGTGATGCGACCCAGGAGATTCACGGTGGCCCGACTCGACAGACTCAAAGGCTCCATCCCGCCGCTGGTCACGCCATTCCGCGACGGCGAGGTCGACTACGACGCGTATGCACGCCTGGTCGATTTCCAGATCGAAAACGGCTCACACGGCGTGCTGGTAAACGGCACCACCGCCGAGCCATCGACCCTCTCGGTCGAGGAGCGCAACCGTCTCGTCGACGTCGCGGTGCAGGTGGTTGCCGGACGAATTCCGGTGGTCGCGGCCACCGGTTCGCAATCGCTGCGCGAGACACGCGAGCTCACGGCGCACGCCGCCAAAGTCGGCGCCGATGCGCTGCTCATTGTCACGCCCTACTACGTCCGACCACCACAGCGGGGACTCATCGCCTACTACCTGGAGCTCGCCTCCCTCACCGACCTGCCATGGATGGTCTATCACATCCCCGGGCGTGCCGCGGTCAGCGTCACCATCGACACGCTGAAGACGCTGCGCGAGCGCTCACCGTCGTTCGTCGGCATGAAGCACGCGGTAAACGATCTGGCGCTGGTATCGGAATGCCATGCCGTGCTCGGACCCGAATTCAAGATCTTCGTGGGGTTGGAGGCGCTGAGCTTCCCGATGATGGCGGTCGGTGCCTGCGGCCTCATGAATGCCGTAGGGAACCTCTGCCCCCGGATCCTTGCCGACCTCTGTGAGGCCGTGTGGCGAGGCGAACTCGCCCGTGCCCAGACGCTGCACCACCAGCTGTTCGAGATCAACCAGGCGGTGTTTTTCGACACCAATCCGATCCCGATGAAATACATGATGCGGCGGCTCAAGCTGCTCGAGCGCAATGAGCACCGCCTGCCCATGATGAGCGCGACTGCGGAACTCGAGCGGCGCCTGGATGAGGTGCTCGAGCGCGCGGACCTGCTGAAGGAGGCGGCGTCTTGAAGCTGATCAACTTCCAGATCGGTGGCCGGGAGTCCTGCGGGGTCCTGAACTCCGGCGGCGTGGTCGACCTCGGCTCACGCCTGGGAAGCCGGGCACAGGATGTGCTCTCGCTCCTGCGCGCCGATCTCATCAAGCAGGCCCGGGAATGGGCCGAATCCAATCGGTGCGACTACGCCACGCGGGAGGTGCGCCTGCTCAATCCCGCGGGCCGTTGCACGCGCTACTTCTGCATCGGCGTCAACTACCCTGAGCGCAACGAAGAATACAGGGACGGATCGGAGAGGCCCAGGTACCCGAGCGTTTTCATGCGTTCGCATACCTCGTTCTCGGCGCCCGGTGAGCCCATCGTACGTCCTCGGGAATCCGAGCAGCTCGACTACGAGGGGGAGATCGCTCTAGTGATCGGCAGGGGCGGGCGGCGAATCCCGCAGGAACATGCGCTCGAGCACGTGTTCGGCTACACCTGCGCAAACGAGGGAACGGTGCGCGACTGGTTGCGCCACGCCAAGTTCAACGTGACGCAAGGCAAGAACTTCGATCGCTCCGGCTCGCTCGGGCCGCACATCGCGACCGCCGACGAGGTGGGCACGGAACCGTTGCGCATAACCACGCGGGTCAATGGCGAGGTCCGGCAGGACGACACCAGCGATCGGATGATATTTCCCATCCCGTACCTCATCAGCTACCTCTCGCGCTTCTGTACGCTGGAGCCGGGAGACCTCATCCTGTCCGGCACGCCGAGCGGCGCCGGAGCGCGGCTCGATCCGCCGCGGTACCTGGTGCCGGGGGACCGGGTGACGATCGAGATCTCGCGCGTGGGAGTGCTGACCAACGAGGTGGTCGATGAGCTCTAAACGCCCGACGCTCGCGCAACGCTCGCTTCCTATGCGCCCGTTCTCAGAATCGCTCCCCATGGCGCTGCTGCGGGCCCGCGAGGCGGTCATGTTGCTGTTTCGGCCCGACCTGCGCAGCCGCGGAGTGACCGAGCAGCAGTGGCGGATCCTGCGGGCGCTGGCCCACCAGGGTCCCATGGAGGTCACCGAACTCGCCGAGACGACGTTCCTCCTCGCCCCCAGCCTCTCGCGCATACTGCCCGACCTCGAGAGGCGCCGGCTCGTCGGCCGCCGCCCGGTGGACACCGATCTGCGCCGCTCGGTAGTGAGCCTGCAGGCCGAGGGTCTGCGCCTGATCGCCGAGCATGCCCCCTACTCCGAGCAGATGTACGCACGCATCGCCAAACGCTTTGGCACGGAGAAGCTCGTGGAGCTGCTCGAGCTGCTCCACGAGCTGGAGACCTCGCTTGGGGAGCTCGCCGGGGAGCTCGAACTCAATCCGGCCCGTGCCCGCAAACCGAGGCCTTCCCAATGAGTCTGTACTACACACAGAAGCTGCTCTATCAGCTCAATCGGGATCCGGCAACCCGCCGCCGTTTCGACAAGGACTTCGAGGGGCTCCTTGGAGAATACGAGCTGACGGAGGAAGAGCGCGCTGCGTTGCGCAAGCCCGACATCGGGCTGCTCTATGTGATGGGCGTCAACGGCCAGATCCTCATGCACTACGCGGCGCTGCGCGGGTATGAATGGAATGCGTATCTCGAGGCCATGCGCGAGGGTGAGCGCAAATATGGCCCTGTGAGGCACGGTTTGTACACGCGCGCAGACTCCAGATGAGCCTTGGCGCACGCAACTGAGGAGAATCGGAACATGGCATTGGTTTTCGCGGGCGTCTGCTCTCACGCACCCGGTATCACCGGGCGCGCCGAGCGCGCCGATCCCAAGGCGCGGGACACTTTCTACGCGGCGCTCTCTCGGATGCGAGAGGCGCTCGAAGCCTCCCGGCCCGATGCCCTGGTGGTGATTGGCGCGGAGCACTTCGCCAATTTCTTCATGAACAACATGCCGGCAATCTGTGTCGGCATGGCGGAGCACTACGAAGGACCGATCGAGGACGAGAAGTGGCTCGCCATCGCGCATCACAGCGTTCCGGGCAACAGGCGTCTCTCGCGCGAGCTGATCCAGGATGTCATGAACGACATCGATCTGGCCTATGCCGAGGAGTGGAAGTTCGACCACGGCATCATGGTGCCGCTGAATTTTCTCACCCCGCGCTATGACCTGCCCGTCATCCCCGTCAACATCAATTGCCAGGGTCCGCCACTGATTCCGCTCAACCGCGCCTATGAGTTCGGGCGGGCGCTGCGGCGCGCCTGCGATGCGCGCCCCGAGCGCATCGCCGTAATCGGCACCGGCGGAATCTCTCACTGGCCGGCGACACCGGACTCGGGGCGCATCAATGAGCAGTGGGACCGGGAGTTTCTCGATAAGCTGCTGCGCAACAGCCGGGAAGAGCTTCTCGCCTACCGCGACGAAGACATCTGGCGCGAGGCCGGTCAGGGTGGATTCGAGATCCGCACCTTCATCGCCGTCGCGGGAGCGACCGAGGGCTGCACCGGGGAACTCTGGTGCTATCAGGCCATACCCATTTTCGCGGTCGGCTGTACCGTGGCGGTCATGCAGCTGCGCTGAGCCTGCGCGCGCCCGCCAAACCCGCCGCCGGCCGTCTCATCGAGGGGGAGACCGCCCGTAAGCCTGGACCGTCTCTTTCGTCGACCGAGTCTCGCGAAACACAGCCGCAGATTCTCAGGACCCCGACGCGCCGGCGCCGGAGGCGGTTTCCGGGAGGGAGATGCCGTCGAGGGGAAACTCAGCGACGATCTGGCCGGTGCCGGAGCTCGCAAAGTAAGGGCAGAGGATTTGCCCCTTGCCGCGATAACGGTCCCACCCCAGCGCGCCGAACAGCATCGCGGTGTCGTGCATCCTGCCCTCACCGGTGCACGCCTGGGCGTACTCGGGCAACATGCGCAGGAACGCCGGCCAATCCCCGGCTTCCCACAATTGCAGTACACGCAGGTCGACCTGCTGGTTGAACTCCCGGCTGATGGTGTTGAACCCCTGCTCGACCAGGTGGTTCTCCCAGATCTGATGGGACAGGGAGCCACTGGCGACCAGCGCGACTTTGCTGTCGCTGAGTGCGACAGCCCGGGCGATGGCTTCGCCGACGACCCTCGATTCCTCGAGGCTGCCGAACGCGCTCCAGCCCGCCACCGACACCACGCTCATCCGTCCCTGGGGATTCATGTAGCGCATCGGCAGGATGGTGCCGTATTCGAGATCGAGCGAAGGGATTTCGTGGGCGCGTGTTTTCACGCCCGCCGCGGTCGCCTCCTCCGCGATGAGCCTGCCGAGCTGCGGGTTCCCGGGAAAGTCGTAGGCAAGGTCCTGAATGAAGTGGGGAAACTCGTGACTCGTGTAAATACCCTTGTGTACGGCATTATTGTTGATGTGATAGCCCGCGTTCACCAGCCAATGGGTGTCGAATACCACGAACGTGTCGACGCCTAGCTGCGCGGCGCGGCGTCCGATGTCACGCTCGGCAGCGATCGCCGGCTCGCGGCAGCCGTGCGCGGGCCCCGGGCGCTCGGAAATCAGCATCGACGGCACATGTGTGGCCTTGACGGCCATGAGGATCTCACCCACGACTCTCTCCCGCCTTGACTCATCCGCTCGTGGTGGGGACGATGAATTGCTCCGGCCGCCGGTCCTGCGTCCGTGGACGCAAGCCTCCACTTAACATGTTAAGAACATACGGCGGCTGCCCGGTGTGGGTCAAGGGGAAAAGTTGCCGAATGTCAACGTGGTTTCCGGGAAATACCGTGGGGACCTTCCAAGGCGGCGAAGAGCGCGCCCGGCTGGTGCCCGATCAGGCTGCCCGGAGCGCCTCTCGCCGGTACCGGGGCGTCGGCTCTCCTGTCACGCAGTGCGCTCGCGCTCCACTCCGAGCTCCTCTTCGACCCGCTGCCGGATCAGGTACTTCTGCACCTTGCCCGTCACCGTCATTGGAAATTCCTTCGCAAAGCGGACGTAGCGCGGCACCTTGTAGTGGGCAATCTGTCCGCGACAGAAATCGATGATCTCCTGCTCGTCGGCGCTCGCGCCCTCGTGCAGGCGGATGACCGCGCAGACTTCCTCGCCGTACTTCCGATCGGCAACGCCCACGACGGCCACATCGAGCACTTTCGGATGCCTGTAGAGGAATTCTTCGACTTCCCGCGGATAGATATTCTCGCCGCCACGGATGATCATATCCTTCACCCGCCCGACGATGTTGCAATAACCGTCATCGTCCAGGACGGCCAGGTCGCCGGTGTGCATCCAGCCGGCCTCATCGACCACCTCCGCGGTGCGCCCGGGGTCGTTCCAGTAGCCTCGCATGACGGAGTAGCCCCGCGTACAAAGCTGACCGGGCGTGCCTCTCGGCACGACTCCGCCGTCGCCATCGATGATTTTCACCTGCACGTGGGGATGTACGGTTCCCACGGTCGAGACCCGCTTGTCGATCTGGTCATTCACGTCCGATTGGAAGCTTACCGGGCTGGTCTCGGTCATGCCATAGCAGATCGTGACCTCGCGCATGTGCATCTGCTCGATCACTCTGCGCATGACGGCAATCGGACACGGCGCGCCGGCCATGATCCCGGTGCGCAGCGACGACAAGTCGAACTCGGCGAAGCGCGGATGGTCGAGCTCCGCGATGAACATGGTCGGCACGCCGTATAAAGCGGTGCAATGCTCAGCGGCCGAAGTCCGCAGCGTAGCCTCGGCATCAAAGGCTTCCGACGGGAATACCATCGCGGCCCCGTGCGTGACCGCGGCGAGCACGCCCAGGACCATTCCGAAGCAGTGATACAGCGGCACCGAGATGCAAATCCGGTCCTCTGGACCCAGCCGCATGCCTTCGCCAACGAAAAACCCGTTGTTGACAATGTTGAAATGCGTCAGCGTGGCGCCCTTGGGCAACCCCGTCGTACCGCTGGTGAATTGAATATTGATCGGCTGGTCCGGATCGAGGCGCCCTTGAACGGCCTCGAACGGCTTTGGGTCGGCGGCGCGGCCCGATTCGCACAGCGCATCGAAGGACATGAAGCCCTGCCGCAAATCGACCCCCAACTGAATGAGAAACCGCAGCTCGGGATATGTGTCGGAGCGCACCTTGCCCCCGCCCGCCCAATCCCCTCGCGGCAGCAGCGATTTCATCATGCCGACGTAGTCGCTGGATTTGAACGAGGGCGCCAGCACGAGCGCCCGACAACCGACCGCGCGCACCGCGTAGTCCAGCTCCGTCGTCCGATAGGCCGGATTGATATTGACCAGGATGAGGCCCGCCTGTGCCGTCGCGAACTGGGTGAGCACCCACTCCATGTTGTTCGGCGACCAGATCCCGACGCGGTCACCGGGCCGCAACCCCAGCGCGAGCAATGCCTTGGCCAGTTCCGTGGCCCTCTCGTAGAGCTCGGCATAGGTCAGGCGCACCTTCTGGTGACTCACCACCAGCGCCTCGCCATCCGGCCACTGTTCGGCTGCCAGTCGCAGGACACCGCCCACCGTCCGGTAAAGCAGCGGCGAGTCGGTACGGCCACAAACGTAGCTCGGATCAGGCACGCGTCCCCCAATTCGCTCCGCGGCGCCCGTTACGCCACGCTACCGGGTCGGCCCGGGCCCGTCCCGGCCCGGGGCATCACCCATCCGAATGTTACACCGCATAATTGATGCAGAGCGACTTGCTCTCGAGATACCCGTAGACCGCCTCGCGCCCCATTTCCCGTCCCCAGCCCGACTGTTTGTATCCTCCGAAGGGCATGGCGGCATCCAGGACATTGTGGCAGTTGACCCACACCGTGCCGGCGCGGATCTTCGGCGCCAAAGTAAACAGTTTTTTCACGTCACGCGTCCAGATACTGGCCCCCAAGCCATAGATCGAGTCGTTCGCCAGCCGCGCGATTTCCCCCAGATCCTCGAACGGCTTAACCACGAGGACGGGCCCGAAGATCTCTTCCCGCATGATGGTCATGTCGTCGGTGACGTTCGAGAAAACCGTCGGTTCGACATAGTATCCCGGCGAGTCGACCTGCCGCCCTCCTGCGACCGCCGACGCACCGGCCGCGAGCCCTTGGGTGACGTAGTGCATGACTCGCTCGCGCTGCACGGCAGAGACCAGCGGTCCGACCTGGGCGCTCGAGTCCAAAGCGGGGCCAAGCTTCATGGCCTTCGCCTGCTTCGCCACGCCCTCGACCACACGATCGAAGTGGCGCTTGGCGACATACAAGCGCGAACCGGCGCAGCACACCTGACCCTGGTTGAAAAATATTCCCGATGCCACTCCCGGAATGGTTATATCGAGATCGGCATCGTCGAGCACGATTGCGGGCGACTTGCCTCCCAGCTCGACCGTGACCTTTTTCATGTTTTCCGAGGCGGCGCGCACAATGAGCTTTCCAACCTCGGTGGAGCCGGTGAAGGTGATTTTGTCGACGCCTGGGTGCTCGGCGAGCGCCGCTCCGGCCGTGGCACCCATTCCGGTGACGATGTTCAGCACCCCTTTGGGCAGCCCCGCCTCGAGGGCGATCTCCCCGAGCCGCAAAGCGGTCAGCGGCGTCTCCTCCGCGGGCTTTAACACCACGGTGCAGCCGGCGGCGAGCGCCGGGGAGATCTTCCAGGTCGCGAGCAGAAAAGGGAAATTCCACGCGATGATGGCGCCGACCACCCCGACGGGCTCGCGCACCGAGAACGCCGCATACTCCTGGCCCGGCACGAGCGTTCCCGATACCGGCAGTACTTGCCCCTCCAGCTTGGTGGGCCAGCCCGCCATATACCGCCAGACTTCGATCGCGAGCTTCAGATCCACGTGGCGGGCCATCACGACCGACTTGCCGTTATCGATCGCCTCGAGCTCGGCCAACTCATCGGCATGACGTTCGATCAGATCGGCCATCCGATGCATGAGGCGCTCGCGATCCACGGGTTTCATGCGCGACCATTCGGAATCCTCGAACGCGCGCCGCGCCGCGGCAACTGCGCGGTCGACGTCGGCCGCCTCGCCCTGGGCGACGTTCGCAACGACATGGTCGCTCGATGGATCGCGCACCTCGAACGTCTTGCCGCTCGCCGCACCGACCCAGGCTCCGTCTATCAGCAGCCCGTGAGATCTGCCGAGAAACGCGGCATTGGCCGGCGAGATGCCGGACAGATCATTGGCCAACGCCGAGAACGCCACGCCCGGATTCTTTCGCGTGATTGCCCCCATGAGGCACCCCTCTTTCACCATCCCGCACCCGGAATCGATTGGCCGGATCCGCCGGGTATTCGGATGCCGGTACGATGAAGTATCCGCCGCCCCAAATAGAGGTGCCATGAGTCAATGGGTGGGATCGGGGGATACTTTGGTATTAGACCGTCGAGGGGCTGACCTCGCGGTAGTAACACATGAAGCCGCTCCGGCACCGCTCGGCGCTGCCGCGCAGCCCTCGGGCGAAGGCGGCCACCTCCTGCTCGTCACCGCCGGCATTGCGATCGAGCACCGCCCTCGCCATCGCGACACTTTTGAGCCGGCGGTCCAGCGGGCCTTCGCGGCCCGCGATCTTGACGGCGGCGACGCCCGCGGCCGCGAGCCGCGGGGCCGCGCACAGCCCGCAGGGCCCGTACGGCAATCCCTCCGCCGTAACGGAGAAGCCGCACGAGAACACATACCAGAGCCACTTGTCCCAAGCCTGGTCGTTGACGTGAAGCTTCTCGAGCTCGGCGTCCCCGGGCGGCCCGTCGCCGCCGTGGTATTGGCGATGAAACCCCTGCAGGCAGATCGGTCCACCGAGCCGTCCCGGAAGGTGCAGCGTGTGGCACGAGCCCTCCTCGAACACACAGCCGTCGTTAAGGATGAAGGCCTCGAATTCGACTTCGGGCAGGGCGCCGCAGATTCGGCGGATCTCGTTCAGCGTCACGTGGCGCGGCAGGATTATCCGCTCCGCGCCAAGCTCGGCGGCCAGTTCCGCCGTCTCGGTGTTACGGCAGGAAGCCACCGAGCTCAGATGCAGGCGCAGCGGCAGGCGGCGCTCCCCCAACGCCGCCAACAACCCCGGATCGGCGACGATCACCGCATCGGCGCCACTCGCCGCCACCCGATCGAGCATCTCGAGCACGTCGCCCCACCGCTCTTCGGAATAACTCTGCGCGTTGAAGGCGACCGACACGGGCTTGCCCAGCTCGTGCGCCACGGCCACTGTCCGCGCCAACTCCGCGAAGCTCTGCAGGTTGCCGCTCATTCTGCGGTTCAGCGTGGAGCGCCCGAATCGCGCCTGCCACTGGCGCGGTACCAACCCACAATAGAACTCGTCGGCGCCGGCCCGGGCCAGCGGCGGCACATCGTCAGCGGAGGTTATCGGCGCGATCAGCTTCATTCCAATCACCCGATACGATTACGCGGTCGACCGACCCCGCGGCGATCGCCGCGGCGAGGGTCGCGGTCATTGCCGCGGTGTGACGATAGAAGATCGTGTTACCACGCTGAAAGGTTCCCATCCCCGCCTGGTCCGGCTCGCGCCCTGCCGACAACTCACACCAGTATGTCAGGCACTCGCGGGCGCAGGAGTGGCCGGTCGCGAACTTGCGCGTCATCGGGCGGTGCAGATTGCCGATACGGCAGATGCGCCCGGTGGTCGCAAACCCGAAGGGCGCGTGGACCGAAATCCGCCCCAGCCGACCGCACAGGTCCGCGCCGCGGGCAAACGGTGGCAGGTCGATTTCAAGACGGCTCACCCTGAACCGCCCCAGCAGCATCTCGAACCCCGGAGTCATGAAGCCGTGCCCGCCCAACTTCATGTAGGCAGCAGAAGGCGCGCGCGGCTCCTTCAGCATCTTGCACAGGAGCCGGCCGGCGACCGGTCGCAACCGCGGAAAGCGCCGCGTGAGACGCCGCATCAACCCCCAATCGCTCACCGTGACCTCGGTGCCCTCGGGCAGCAGGCCCAGCAGCGCGTCTGCCTCCTCCACGCCGTCGTCGGTCAACATCGGAAGCGTAAAGCCGAAATCGAGCCCGGCCGCGGCCGTGGCGCCTAACGCTGTGTCCAGCGCCCTGACCGAGGGCAGCAGTCTTTGGCAGAACTCGTTGCCGAATTGGATACGCGATACCCGTTGACCACCGGGACCCGGTGTCGGCTCCGTCCGGCCGAGTCCCGGCAGGCAGAGCCCCTCCGGTTCCGCAGTGCACAGCCCCTTGACGAACCGGACCAGGGAATCGGGCCGGGTGAAAGACACCGCCCACTGCGCCCGCCTCGGGTATTCCGCGGACTGTGACCTGCGGCAATCGGCGTCCGCTTCAGGTACGCGTCGAACACTGATGCGCCCGGCGTTCAAGCGTGCCCCGCCGATTGATGTCTTTCCGCGCCGTGGAACGCGGCAGATCGGACCAGAACCTCAACCGCATCCGGCGCAGCGGATCCGGCCGCCACGTGAGCCAGGATATACCGTGAAAGATGCGCGGCCCCCACGCTCGCGCCTCGAGTCATTTTTCCGAGCCGCGAGCGATACACGGGGCGGGCTCCAAAGTCGGCCGCGGAGGTGCCGAGATATGAAATCTGCTCCCTGCCGCAGCGTGCGTCGCCCGTTGCGCGGATCACACCGGAGTAACAGGCGGGGTACGTTGCCACTCCCCGGGCCGGCGTCGCGGCGACGATCAGCGTGCGGGCCTCGACCGCCCTGCCGATCGCCGCACGCAGAACGGCTCGGTCGGCGGCAAGCCCCAGGCTCATATGCAGAAGGTCCGCCCGACACTGCACCGCCCAGTCGACCGCTGCGGCGAGCGCGGCCGCCGTCGAAACCCCCCGCTCATTCAACACCTGCGCGATCAGCAGCCGCACGGGCCGCGGCGAGGAGGCGACGATGGCGGCCACGACCGTACCATGACCGATGGGGTCTTCGATCGGTGCCTGCCGGAGGACCCGGCTCCCCTCGTCGACGAAGCGCACGACCCGCGTCACGCCATGCTCCGGCGGCGTTCCGACCCCGCTGTCCACAACAGCGACTGTCCACGCACGCTCAGGCATACGCGCGCGCCTGCTCCCGCTCGATGATCCGTCCGCCACGCAACTCCAGGATGCGGTCGGCTCGCGGCACCGCATCCGGGGAGTGGGTGATCACGATGCGGGTTCGCAGACCCAGATGTCGGTCGATCAGATCGTGCATGGCGTGGACCGCGGCCGCATCCAGGTTGCTGGTGGCCTCATCGAGCACCAATGCGAAGGGCGAGCCGAGCAGGGCCCGGGCGACGGCAATGCGCTGCCGCTGTCCGGTCGACAGCCCCGCGCCGCGCGAGCCGAGCTCGGTGGCATACCCCTGCGGCAGCTCCAATACGAAGGGCTCGACTCCGGTCTGCCTCGCCACTTCAAACACCCGATCGTTCGGCGCATCGAAGTTCCCGTAGCGCAGGCTTTCCACGATACTGCCGCGAAACAGCACCGGATCCGTTTCCAGCACGGGGATGCGGCGCCGGACCGAATGCAGGTCGTAGTCCGACAGGTCGAGCCCATCGAGCAGAATCCGGCCCGCCTGAGGCTCGGCAAAGCCCCGCAGCAGGTCGACGAGGGTGGATTTGCCGGCCCCCGACTCGCCAAACAGCACCACCTTGGAGCCGGCGTCGATGGCCAGGGTGAGATCCTCGAACAGACCACGCTCACTTTCCGGATAGCGGAAGCTCACATCCTGGAAGCGGATCGGACCGGAGCTGGCGCCGAGCACACGCGAGCCTGCGCTGCGCGCGCGCATCGGCTCGGCGTCACGCAATTCCTGCACACGCTTGAGACTCACGCCGGCGCGCTGATATGCGGTATAGAGACCCATCAACGAGGTCGCGGAGCCGGTTCCGCGCGCCAGATAGGCCGTAAAGGCCACCAGGGTGCCCACGGTAAGCGAGCCGTGGATCACCTCCCAGCCGCCGATGATGAACACGATGGCGGTGGTCAAATGGGAGAGCAGGCTCGACAGCGCACCGATCGTGTAGCCGACGAGCTGCTGGCGGACAACCCGGCGCAGCAAGCCGCGGTTCAAGCCACTCAGGCGATCCCTCTCCCAGCGCTCCGCGCCCGCGCTCTGCACCGCCTTCGCCGCGCCGAGCGTCTCCACCAGGAAGTGCGTGATGACACCCCGCCATTCCCTGACCTCGCGCGTGCTGTCGGCAACGTGCCGGCGCGCCCGATGCCGCATGAACAGGTGCAATGGCAGTATGCAGGCCGCGACCAGCGTCAGCTCGAGGCTCATCGCCGCCATGATGGCGGCGGAGAAGATCAGCAGCAACACGCCGTTGACGACCGCCAGCACCGAATCGGTGCTGAAGCGCTGAATCTCCGCGACGTCGCCGTCCAGCCGGGTGACGATGTCGCCCACCGACCGGATCCGGAAGAACCGGGGCGGCAGCCTCAGGATGTGGGCATAGACGTCCTCCCGGATCGCAAACAGAATCTTCCCCGAGAGACGAACATACAACAGCCGGTTCAGCGCCCCCAATGCGAAGCCGCAGGCCGCCAGCGCGACGATTGCAGCACACAGTTCGAAGAGAATGTCGAAGTGTCGACCAATGAGACCTTGATCGATGATGAGCTTGGACAAATACGGCTGCACGGCAGAGAGCGCCGACGTGACGGCCGCCAGGGTCATCACGGCCGCGATTGCGTTGCGATGACGCCGGACGTATGGCCATAACCAGCTGAAGCTCATGTGTTACTGCCTGGCCCGGCTCGCCTGCGCTTACCGCCGTTCGATGACTCGAAGCGTCGCGGTCGCCTGGTCGCCACATCCGGGAAGTTTTACATCACCCTTCTTGCGCATGGTCCGTGCGTCATAGATGACCACGTCGCACATTGTCCCTCCCACGTACACTTCCTTGCCGTTCGGGGAAATATTGACCGAGTAGTACGTGTGCGGGAGGTTCACCTGGTCGGCGACCCTCCAGTGCGTGCCGCCGATCTTGATCTTGGTGAGCTGTGTGTAGGCACCGTACGCCCATCGCCGGTGTGGACCGACTACGGTGGAGAAAATCAACGCATTCGTCTTGCCGATATCGTGGAAGGCCAGGTGGTCGTCATGCAGATTCAGAGTCAGCAAGGATGTCTCCGGCACCCCTCCCGGAGGCATCCCCGGTCCGGTCAGTGTCGAATACACGGGGCTGGAGAAGATGCCCGTCGGCTCGGTAACCGGCCAGAACGCCAGCATATCGGGATGCAGGTGATGCGGGCGATGCCAATCGAGGATGCCGCGCCGCTCCATGAGCCGCCCGTTGCTCAGAGCATATTCGTACAGATTGAATCCGATCGCAAAGAAGCTGCGGCCGTCCTTCGCCGTTAGGATCATCTGGATCCTGCGTGGCGCCGGAAACTCCCGCAGAGGCTTGGCGTGAAGACCGCCCGCGGTGCTGAATATTAGAAATCGCGGAGTTTGGACCTTGTACTGGTCGAGTTCCAGGCGCGTACGGTTCACGTAGACGATCAGCTCCTTTCCGTCCGGCGTGACATCGAACGCATACATGCATGTCACGCGCTCCTCCGGTTTTTCCAGATTCGCGCGAAAAACCTCCTTGCCGCTGCGCAAATTGATCCCGGCTATGCTCCGCGCCCCGTTAACGAGAACGTAGGCCACCTTCCCGTCCGGAGACGGCACGATGACACTCACATAATCGTGCGCATCGGGTATCGTGAAATCCGACACCACTTTCTGTGTACGCGGATTGATGACGAAGAGACGATCCGGATTCGAACCGGTGACGATGAAATCGTGGGTCGCATGTCCCGGCGAATGCACCGAGCCACACCCCGCCAACAGACCGGCGAGCACGGCCGGCACCAGGATTTTTGCGTTCATTTCTTGGGAAACACGGCATTTGTGTTCGGGTACTCCGGATCGAGCTCGCGCCAGTCGTGCTGCGCCGAAGGCTTTCCCTCCTGCCAGTTCGGGGAGGTATTCATGGTGTCGGGCACCTGCGCCGGCCACCAGCACGGGTCCGAGCATCCGTACAGATCCGCCTCCATGGGTTGGCACAGAGAGGCCACGCCACCGAACGGATCGACCTCCCAGCCCGGGTCGAAGGTGGTGACGCATCCGGCGACCGTCTCCATGGCGCTGACTTCCTCCACGTGCCCGGACTCGGCCGCTTCCAGCAGCAGATCGGCCTTGTGATTGACGGATTTCAGTCCACTCATGCGGCTCTCCTCGACTCGATGTGCGCGCTGAAGAACTTTGGGTTGCGGGCGCTGATCTCGGCATACACGCGGACGCCGAAGTCGACCCAGCGCCTGAGCAGGTTGCAATAGTGATAGGTGCGGTGGTGCGGGTCGCCATAACGCACCCACGATTCGTGATAACAGCCGCCTGCGCACAGATTGCGGATGCGGCATGTCGCGCAATGCGTGCCACCGCGATCCGCGGCGCGCTCGAGAAAGGTCCCGAGCCTGTCGGCGGCGATGCCTTGCTCGACGTTGCCAAAGGTCGGCATATCAGAGCCTGTGAATCGGTGGCACAGGTTCAGATCGCCTTGGTGATCGACGGCCAGCAGGCCGACCCCGGCCCCGCACGGCAGCGTCTTGCGCCGTCCCTCGTGCAAGTCCGTCATCAGCTGGTGCATGTTGGAAAATCCGTTGTTGCGGCCCACGAGCGCGGCGGTCAAATACTGGTTGCCCAGCCGCTCGAATCCCGCATACACCTCTGCGAGTTCCGCCTCGGACAGGGCGTGGGCGTCCTTCTCTGAGGCGGTCACGGGCGCGTAGCCGACTTCGTGGAACCCGAGCCCGTCGCGCAGATGCTCATGAATGGCCTCCACCTCGGTGGTGCCCGCGGTCAGCGTCACTCGCGCACCCACCGCCTTTGAGCGGTAGCGTGCCAGCAGCATGCGCACTTTGCGCACCACGGCCTCGTACGTGCCGCGACCGCCCACCGTGCGGCGGTTGCGGTCGTGCACGTCCCGGGGTCCGTCCATGCTAACCGAAAGCCCGAAGCGGTGCGCATCGAAGTAACCGATGAGCTCTTCGGTGAGCAGCGTCGCGTTGGTCGTCAGGGAAAAGTCCACCGTCTTGCCGAGCTCCTGCGCGCGCCCCTCGGCGTAGTCCACCACCTCGCGGATCAGCGGCATGTTGGTGAGCGGCTCGCCGCCGAAGAACACTATCCCCACCTTGGGACGCTGGTGCGCCTGCGAGAGCAGAAGATCGACGCTGCGTGCCGCCACGTCCATTTTCATGCGCCGTCCCGCGGCGGGAACGTCGAGGTCTTCCTTGTAGCAGTAGCGACACGCCAGATTGCATCCGGTGTTGACGTTAAGAACGATGGTGCTCAGCGGATAGGACTCGACATGGATGGCGCGAGGATTGACCGGCTGCTTCGTCCCCTCGGTCCTCAGGACTTGCAATCGGATCATCTTGTCAATGAACGCGCCCACCGCCTGGCCCGCGAAACGGCCCGAGAGTTTCGCCTGGACTCGCTCCGCATCCAGGCTGTGGTCGGACTGCACGAGGCTGAGCACCTCCCGCCCCAGCTCGTCCAGCTCAAACAGCGCCGTCGTCGGCACGTGCAGCAGCATGGCACGCTCGTCGAACGCGACAATATGGGCATTGGCGGAATCGAAGATCACGGCGCGCTCCATCAGTAGATCGGGGGAATGATCCAACGCTGCAGGGTCACAATCAGGTGCGCTTTGCCCGCGACGGCGGTCTTGCCCGTCTTGCGTGTCGCGACGACGTAGAGGTCGCCGGTGTTGTCGGCTGAAAACGGTCGCTTGGGATTCGGCCCGCCCTCAGCCGGCAGGAACAGCCCGTCTTGATTCAGGGTGCCCGCGAAGCGGACGTCGTGACGCCGGGCAGCCTCGGCGTTGAACGGCTGCACGCTCCAGGTCACCGGCATCGTGCCGAGACGCACGGCGGTGCGCTTTCCGTCAGCGCCGGCCACATCCGTGTAGCCAATCGCCTGGAATTGCGCATCCACCGGCGGAACCGTTCCACCGCCCACGCGTGCGATCGCGAATGCCGGTTCGACCTTCAGGCGATCCACATGCCGGTATACGGCCAGCAGATCCTCTTTGCGCACCCCCCCGACGCGTGCCGTGCGGTAGCCGGGCGCCGCATCGGCGCCCACGCCGACGCTGAGTATCAATCCATAGCGCCGGCGCGCCAGGACCCTGGAGCTCGTTCCCGGGCCCAAATCGACACGCCCGCGCAGCCCTCTGCCGACCAGGATCACCCGCTGCCTCGTTCCCACTTTCAGTGCATGCGGCAGCACCGTCAGGATAATTGGCCTGCGCGCGGCGCGCGTAGCGGACCAGTTGCCGCCGATTTCGGAGTGACCGGCCAGAAACCAGCGACCGCTGATCCGTGAACCGTCCCTGGAGGCGAAATACACCTCGTGCACAGACTTGCCGCCGAGCTTTCCCGTACCGCGCCACTCAAAGCCCGTATATACGATGGCGTCGGAGGAGCCTTTGAGCGCAGCGCCGTTCGCGTAATGCAGCACGTAGCGCGCGCGGTACCTGTCCCACGTCGTCCGTGTTATGAACGCCATGCCGTAATAATTCCCCCGGCCCGGCGTGTCGCCGTAGACGATCCAATTGCCAGCCAGACTGGCGTGCCGGTGATTCTTCCACTTGCGCCACGCCGAGCTATGCAGCGGAAAGAGCCTGGCCAGGTCTGCGGGCAGCTTCGTACTGGCGATCTTCCACCAGCGCATGTCACGGCTGCCATTCTGGTATTCCAGGAACGGAAATTGTCCAACGTGGAAATTGATCAGCTTGAGCCATTCGGACGCGGGCTGGCGCGTCAGCACCACGCGCGCCAGGCTGTGGCATCGACCGCACATGACAGGCAGGTTGTAGGGTAATTTCAGATCCGGCACATTCGGCCGACGCTCCAGCGCAAAGCGGGCCGGAGCCGCTTCCGACGGAGCCAGTCCCTGAACGTCACTCAGATACTGAATGATGATGGCCTGTTCTTTCCCGGTAAGCTGCGCACCGTGCACATGGCGCATCCGGTAGATGGTCATTGCCCAGCCTTCCGGGGTCTTTCGCTCCTCGCTGATGCGGTCGAACTGCCCCGGCGAGGTCTCGCGGTGGCACGCGGAGCAATGCGCGCGGACAGCGGCCAGCCCCGCTCGCGCGGCCGCCGGTCTCATCTGCGCGTGCGCACCGATCAGCGAACCGAGCAGCATGGCGAGCGCGGCGGCCCCGCCTGAAATCAGCGACGAGACTCTCCGGTACATGCGCGTTGCCCTCGTGACCCCATCATTCGAAATTCAATCTGTCGAGTCTACGCCGGCGTAGTTTCCGGTGCCATGCCTGCAGCCGGCCCCGGCAACCCGTGCTCTCTCAACCACTGCATGGCATGCGCGACCGCCGCCGGCGGACGGCGCAAATACTGCGCGGCATGTTCAACGTTCGTCGTATGTGCCGCTCGCAGAAAATCGACCAGCTCGGCCAGATCCACCGCGTCGACCTGCCACACGCCGCGCGGGGATCGTGCCGTAACCACCACGCGGCGCAGCTCGATGAGCGAGCCATTGAGCACCGGCCGGCGCTCGATTCGTGGCTCACCCGCGCGGGCGGACCGATCCCCGCCCCGGCATGCCGTGTACGCCGCGGCCGATCGCAGCCAGAAGGCCGAGGGTGTGTGCTGCGCCTGTTGCTCATAAAAAAGTGCGGCCGACTCGCTCCTTCGGCGCCACAGATCGCAAGCCCGCTCGCGCACGAAACGGGCAACCGAGTCCCAGTCAGCTCCCGAGAGGACGCTGTGCGCAGCCGCCACCGCCACCGTCGCCGATCGCAGCGCTTCATACATTCCCTGTCCCGAAAGCGGATCGAGCGCGAGCACTGCGTCGCCGGCACCCAGTGCGCCCGGCACATCCTGCCGTACGGATACAGACGCGGTGGCTGCGCGTGCCAGCGGAGTCCCCTCGGGCGTCGCCGCCGACAGCGCCGCGGCCATCTTCGGCGCCGCAGCGAGAAAATCACCCAGGTGCCGCTCGAGCCCCAGACGCAGCGAGGGCGCCTCCGGTGACGAAACCACCTGAAGCCAGCTCATGCCGCGACTCGCGGCCAGCCAGCACCAGCCCTGGGGCACGGCCTCGATTCGAGTCAGCACTTCCGCGGCTTGCGGGGTGCGGAATCGTTGACAGACCGCAATGAGATCAGGTCCTTTGAGCGCGGCCCTGCACGCACGCCGCCCTCGCGCATCGATCAGGACGCGACAATCGATGCTTGCATGCCTGGTCAGGACCCGCCAGCGGGCCCCATCGTACCCGCAACCAATCACCCGGTCGCTGAGAATCGTCACTCCTTTGGAGGCGGCGTCGCTCAGCAGCGCACGATCGAACTGCGCCCGATCGACCACGTATTCCCCGTTGCCGGTCAGATCGCGGCCTGCCCAGCCTCCCAGACGCTCACCCGGGCCGCAGACGCTGTCGGCCGCAGCGGCAAGGCCCCACTGGCGCAAAAGCGACAAAGTGCGCCCGGAAATTCCCTCGATGGCCGCATTGCCGGAAACCCCGATCAACGATACGTCGTGTCCCAGCCGCCGCAGCCCGCAGGCGGTCGCAACGGCGGCCGGGCCGGCGCCCATTATGCCGATTTGCACACTGCGAGCGCCCGCCACAGATCGTTCGCCTCTCAGAACCGATACGTCACGTCCGCGCCGTACATCCTCGGCACACCAACGTGCCGGTAATTATATCCCAGAGACAGCAGATTGACCTCGTTGGTGAAATACAACGAATTGGTCAGGTTGTTGCCCCAGAGCCGCAACTCCCACCGGCCGTTCGAGGAGTCCAGGGCCGCCTGCGCGCTCAACAGACTGTAGGCCGGCTGGGCAAGGAAACTCTGATTGAGATTCTCTTCGTACATCAAAGTCTGGTAAGTATCCGAAACGTGCAGCATCAGAGCCCAGTTCTGCAGCGACAGCGCTTCCCAATCGACGGAAAACACCCCACGGAAATTCGGCGCGTAAGGCAATCTCGTGCCGTCGATGTTGACCGCCCCGCCCGCCAGGGTTCCATGCAACACCTGCGTATGCAGGGCCGCCAGCCCCACGTGCACCGTCACCCTTTGGATCGGGCGGGCGGCGATGTTCAGCTCCCCGCCGTAGATCTCCGAGAGCGGAATATGATTCAAGGGCTGTGAGCCGTTCGGCCGCACGTCGACGAACTGCTGGTCGATGTAGCGATAATGGAACAGCGCCCCGTCGACCTGCAGGCGGTGATGGAACCAGGCGCTCTTGAATCCCCCCTCGATGGAATACAGCTTCTCGGGCGGAACCTTGCTGAAATCGGTATTGGTGAAGAAGAACTGCATGTTGAAGGAGCCCGGGCGGTAGCCGCGGCTGTACTTCAGGTAAAGCATGCTGTTCGCCGTCGGAGTGAACTGCAGGCCGATGTCGCCGGTGCCCTCGGTGCTGTGAAGGTACTGCGAGGTGGTCGCGCTGACCACGGCGGCGTAATTCGGCGAGCCGGGCAACGCCTCGACCGGCATCCACTGGCCGTTGACGGTCTGTCCCGGGATGATGTTCGCGATCGGCACGCCGTCGCTGCCCTGCAGCTGCGCAATGGCATTGGTCATCGACTTATTGTCATGATTGTATCGCGCGCCGGCCAGCAGCGTCAGGCGCCGGGTGAGGCGAAACTTCGTCTGCAGATATCCCGACCAGCTGTTGTAGGTCTGTTGGAAGTGATTTATGTAATCGCAACCAAGGTTGATCACGTAGCCCGCCGAATAGCCCGCGCCCGGGCCGAACGAGTTGGCGAGGCAGTCCCGATAGTCGTTGTAGGTATTGAAGAGGGGATCCGTAAACACGCGGTTGACGGTATAATTGTATACGAACTGGTGCTCCCAGAACAGCCCGGCGATGTAGCTGAAGCGCCTCTGCGGCGAGGAGGAAACCCTGAACTCCTGGCTCAACTGGCGGGTACTGCCGACATATACGATCTTGAAGACATCGATCGGCGCGCCGTCCGTGTTGTCCGGATAGACCAGATCACCCTCCTGCCAGGCGCTGATCGACGTAAAGGCGAGATCCGGGGACATTTGCCAGTCGGTGGTGAGCGTCACCGACTGGACGTTCTGGCGGCGCTTCGGCACATTCGGCAGGTCGATCTGGTAGGGGCCGAGCGGCGTGCCCGAAAGCGTCCCCGTGGTGGTCCGATAGTAGCCGGTGAAACCGACGCCACCCGAGCCGCAGTAGGAGGGAATCGGCGGCGTCACGCAACCGTCTATGATGTCGTAGCCATAGGCGTTCTGCTTGCTCCTGGTGTACATCAGCAGAAACTTGAGCGTGTCGCTCGGCCTGTAGAGAAATGTCGCTCTGACACCGTATTGATTCAACGCGTCCGCGTTCGGGCGCCCGGGCGCTATGTTCTCCAGGATCCCTTTCCTCTTGAGATAGGAAAATGCCACGCGCGCGGCCAGCTTGTTCTTGATGAGCACCGCGTTCACCGCGCCGTTCGCCTCCTTGCGCCGGTAATTGCCGGCGCCGAGGGTGATATAGCCGGAATTGCGGAATTCCGGCCGCTTGGTGACGAAATTGACCGCGCCGGCGGTCGCGTTGTGTCCGTAGAGAGTTCCCTGCGGCCCGAGGAGAACCTCGATGCGCTGCATGTCAAACAGATTGACGCCGCCGCTGAGCGCCAGGGTTTCCAGCGGCACCTGATCCAGATATTCCTCCACGGGGCCCTGCTGACCGACGCTGTAGTCCATCATCGACACGCCCCGGATCGAGTACATGGGGGTGCTCTCTCCGGCGATGCCGTTCGCCTGGAGTTGCGGGACGAAGGTCATCAGATCCTGGGGTGTACTGATCTTCAGGTGGCTCAGACTCCTCGATGTCAGTACGTTCATTGAAGCGGGCACGCGCTGGATGTTCTGTGCGACCCGTTCGGCGGTAACCACGACCTGCCCCAGGGTGTCGCTTGGGACGCTGCCCGAGGGAGCCTGACTCACGGCCGGCGGATCCGTCTTTGGCGGGGCGGAGTGCGCCGGTGAGCGCGCGCTCCAGAGGAACGACCCGAGGACCACGCCGAGGATCGCCCAGGCCGGTCGGAATTGACAGTGCGATTGTCTTCTCATGCGCCCCCCGTTCATCTCTGTGCGCGGCGCGCATCGCATCGCCCCGCTACAGGTCGTGCCCACGCCGCCGGTATGGATCCGCCGCCACTGCGCGAACTCGGATACCACTGCATGGAGTATTGCCGAGCCGGGCGAATTTCCCATAAGTCATTGGACGGGACAGAGGCATACTTTGGTATGATGGATTTTGTCCATGGGCATCCCTGTCCTATGGACCGATGACACACGGCACCACCATGCTCACCGCCCAGGCAAAACGGGTCCTGATTGCGGACGATCATCCGCTGTATCGGGCCGCCTTGCAGGCGATCCTGCCGCGAGCCTGCAGCGCGGCCCACGTCGCCGAGGCCGCCTGCCAGGACGAGGTGACGAATCAAGTCGCATCCGATGCGGACTTCGATTTGATCGTGCTCGATCTGAACCTTCCGGGGGCGAAGGGACTGTCCTGCCTGCGATACGTTCGCGAGGCTGCGCCTTTGACGCCGGTCATCGTCGTCTCCGGCAACGACGACCCCGCCACGATGAGCGAAGTGGGCCTGGCCGGAGCCGCCGGCTACGTTCCCAAATCGGCGCCGGGCGATGTGCTCGTGGAAGCCATTCGCCTCGTCATGGGCGGCGGAACCTACCTGCCCGCGACGGTGACAGTGGCGCTGCATCACTCGAGATCCCCCGGAACGGCGCCCGCCGAGCCGGCCGGCGATCCGCTCACGTCACGGCAGATGCGGGTGTTGAAATTGCTGGCCCAGGGGCAGTCCAACAAGCAGATCGCTCGCGAGCTCGAAATCAGCGAGATCACGGTCAAGGCGCACGTCTCGGCGATCTTCCGCAAGCTCGGCGTGTCGAACCGGACGCAGGCGGCCAACGAGGCCCGCAGATTCCTGAACGGCTAGGGGCCGTGCGGCGCATTCGCGCCGGCTGGCCGCGCGCGGGCGAGGCTCTCAGCCGACCATGCGCTCGATGAGCGCACGCAGCTTCGCGACGTTGAGCGGCTTGTCGAGCACGCGAAATCCCTGGGTCTGGAGCCGCTCACGCAGCGCGGGGTCCGGGTCGCTGGTCATGACCAGTGTCACCGGCGAGCGGTCGAACTCCCGCCGCACCTGCGCGATGGCCGCATCGCCCTTCAGACCGCCGGCAAGATGGTAGTCGCTGATCACCAGGTCGGGCTCGAGATCCGCCGATATGAGTTGTACCACCGCATCGGTCGCATTGGCGGCCGTGACCGGCCGGCAGCCCCATTTCTTGAGCACCGCCGTCATGCCGAGCAGGGCCTCGGCACTGTCGTCGATCACCACCACGGTCAGCGGACGCGCGCCGCGCACGGCCCGCGGCGCGCCCGGCCAGGTCAGATCCTCGGGCGGCTCGGCCGAGCCGGTCCCGTAGGGGACGGTGACGGCGAACAGCGAGCCCTTGCCCGGCTGTGAGCGTACCACGCGTCCGAGGGAGAGCATCCGGGCGATCCGGCTGACGATCGACAGTCCCAGTCCGATCCCGACACTGTCGGGCCGGGCACTGTTCGGCACCTGGTAGTACGGGTCGAAGATCGCATCCAGGTGCTCGCGCTCGATCCCGACGCCGGTGTCGTAGACGCAAATCATGAGGCCGTCTGAGCGGCGCCGGCATCCCAGCAGGACGCGGCCTCTGGGGGTGTAACGGATGGCGTTGCTGATGAAGTTCCGCAATACCGTCTCCAGCAGCCGCAGGTCCGTATGCACCCACGAGCGGCTGCCGATGATGCGCAGCTCGATCCCGGCCGAGCGTGCCAGCGCCTGGAATTCCGGGCCCAACCGGTCGAGCAGGGCCGACACCGGGAAATCGGCCAGGTGCGCCTCGATCCCGCCCGAGTCCAGCCGTGCCACGTCCAGCAGGGTTCCCAATAGATTGTTCAGCGAAGCGAGCGCCAGCCGCGAGCGATGCACCAAGGCTCGGTCGCTGCCGGAGAGGACTTCATCGTCGATCGACTCGAGGAACAGGATCGCCGAATTGAGCGGCTGGCGCAGATCGTGACTGGCCGCCGCGAGGAAGCGGGTCTTGCTCTGGTTGGCGAGGTCGGCCTGCTGTTGGGCCTGCTTCAGAGCGAGCTCTATCTCCCGCCGTGACTCGAGCTCCCGCGACAGGCGCTCGTTGAGGATCTCGAACTGCTCGGTGCGCTGGCGTATGGCCTCCTCGAGCTTGGCCGCGGCTTGGAACCAGGAAAAGGACGTGCCCTGGGCGTCCACGTCCCTCTCGACGCGCGCCATCAGGGCCCGCACGGTCTTGCGCAGCGCCCGATTCTGCTCCCTGAGCCGCGCGAGGCGCCTGTCGGGATCCGCGCGTTTGGAGTTTTGGCGGGTGGATCGGGAAGTCATGGCTCGTCGGCCGCTATTTCGCGGCGGCCACGCCCAGGCAGGTGAAGGAGTTGTTCACGTGAATGGTGTTGAATTGCTCCCCGAGCGTGGAGAACCCGACGACGCGGTTCCGGGCGAACAGACCGGCGACGGTTTCCGTCAGTCCATGCCGCTCCATGTAGGCGGTGCGTGCCGCGCAATCGAAGCCTATGACGAGATCCGGGGTCCCGAGTGCTTTGCTCAGGGTATCAAATGTCCCGGTCAGCCGCTCGAGCATGTCCACCGGCTGCGCAACGGTGACCACGAGCCCCGGCTCAATCGCGCAGGCGAATTCTATGGATCCGTCCTCATAGATGCGCTGCACTCCGCGAGCGAAGTATTGACCGCCGACCCTGATCATCAAGGGAAAGGGCGCAAACACACCCGTGTCCTTTGGCACGGCTTTCAGACCACAGGCGGCGGCGTAGACCTTCAGGGCACTCCGACCGTCGATTTCGCGCACGAGCCGCTTGTCGGGATCGGCGTCCGTCACCACGAGTCGCCGCCGGCCGGGCACGAAATTGTGATGGCTGAGCGCGAGCACCGGATCCCGGCCACCGACGATGCAGAAAACGGCACCGCCACGCACCGGGCGGCCCTGATGCAGCACGCGGGTCGCGGTCGGCCCCAGAGGATTGAAAAAGACATCTCCCGCCGAGCCGCCGACCAGCGGCACGCCGCCGAGCTCGGTGCCCAGCGCGGCGACCAGGCGCTCTTCGCACCTTGGATCGGCATCCACCAGGACCATGGCAAACAGATGAGGCCACTCAGCGTCCGTGCCGCGCTTCAGGCGTCGCAGTAGCGACTGGACCACGTGCCGCGCGTCAGGCAGGCCGAATTCGGCGACGTTCTCGATGAGCGCATCCGCCACTTTGAAGCGGCTGGCCGGCAGATGAAATCCCGTGATACCGTTGGCGAGGAATCCGGCTGGCCCGATCGCGCGGCCGGTGGCCGCGGCAACCACCCGCTCGTGTCCCGCCGCCCGAAGGGTCCGACCGAGCCCGCCCAGATCGTACTGGCCCGTAGCGAACAACACGGTGAAACCGGCTTTATCTCCCGGTAACCGTCCGGCAACGGCGTTTGCCGCGGCCCGCTCGCCGGCCGCCGCCGTGCTAATCAGCGTGATGGACTTCGAATCCCGCTTCTTACCGTCCAATTCGACCACCCGTTACGAGCCGATCGTTACCCGGTCGATTCGCGATCTAACGCTTTGTTCCAGTCGAAAGCTCCGGGAAATCCTCTTCCCAATACTCGTTGGCATTGCGTCCGGCGGCGGAGCGCGCCTGTTCGGCATTGCGCAATTCCACGCGACGGATCTTGCCCGATATGGTCTTGGGAAGCGTCTTGAATTCGATGCGCCGGACGCGCTTGTAAGCGGACACGCGCGCGCGGACGTGCTCGAAAATCGCACGCGCCGTATCCGCATCCGCAGCGTATCCGCCCCCCAATGTCACGAACGCCTTGGGGACGGACAGGCGCAGCGGATCCGGACTCGGTACGACGGCGGCTTCCACGACCGCCGCATGCTCGACCAGAACACTCTCGAGCTCGAAGGGACTGATCCGGTAGTCGGACGACTTGAACACATCGTCCATCCGGCCCACGTAAGTCAGGTAGCCGTCGGTATCCCGCGAGGCCACGTCGCCCGTGTGGTAGTAGCCGTCGCCCATGGCGCTGGCATTTCGCTGCGGATCATCCAGATAACCCTGCATGAGACTGAGCGGCCGCCGCGCCAGATCGATGCAGATCTCGCCCTCTTCGCCGATGCGACCCTCGGCATCGCGCAGCACGATTGTGTAGCCCGGGAGCGGGCGGCCCATGGAGCCGGCCTTGACGGGCTGTCCGGGAGAGTTGCCGACCTGGGCGGAGGTCTCGGTCTGTCCGTAACCGTCGCGGATCGTCAGGCCCCATGCCTGCCGGACCTGTTCGATGACTTCGGGATTCAACGGCTCGCCGGCGCTGGTCGCCTCGCGCAGAGCCACCGGCCAGCGCTTCAGGTCCTGCTGGATCAGCATGCGCCAGACCGTCGGCGGGGCGCAGAAGGTGGTCACCTTGCAGCGCACGAGCTGATCGAGCAGCGCGCGGGCATCGAACCGCTCGTATTGATAGGCGAGCACACAGGCCTGCGCGTTCCACGGCGCGAAGAAGCACGACCATGCGTGCTTGGCCCAGCCCGGTGAGCTCAGGTTGAGATGGACGTCCCCGGGCTTCAGACCCAGCCAGTACATGGTTGAAAGATGCCCGATCGGATAGCTCGCGTGGGTATGGGCGACGAGTTTCGGCCGGGCGGTGGTTCCGGATGTGAAGTACAGGAACAGCAGATCGTCCGCCTTGGTACCGACCTTGGGAGTAAACCGCCGATCGGCCCGCCGCGACTCGGCGTAATCGAGCCATCCCGGCACTGGCTCGCCGATCGCGATGCGTATCGGCACTTCGCCCGCGTTAGCGAATCGACCCGCCAATCGCGAGTCCGTCACGACCGCCTTGACCCGGCCCCGCTCGATGCGGTCGGCCAGATCGCCGTGCTCGAGCAACGTGGTCGCCGGAATGACCACGGCGCCGATCTTGATGGCCGCCAGCATCGTCTCCCACAGCGGCACCACGTTGCCCAGCATGACGAGGACCCGGTCGCCGTGGCCCAACCCGAAGCTGACCAGCCAGTTGGCAACCTGGGACGAGCGACCGGCGAGATCGGCAAAGGTCAATGTCTCATCGCCGCCGGCATCGTCCACCACGCGCAACGCAGGCCGATCGTCATCCACGCCGACGGCATCGAAGTAGTCGAGCCCCCAGTTGAACTCCTCGAATGCCGGCCACGCGAACCCGCGGCGTGCCGCGGCCAGATCCTCCCTGCAGCGCAACAGCCCGTCGCGCGCCTCTATGAATCGAGTCGTGGAATTCATGACGCCCCCGCCCGCCAGCCCGTCCCTCGGATGAGATCTCACTTCCTGTCCTGCGATGATGCCACTGGCTACGTCCATTACGGCTGTGCGTCGGACCAATTGACGGGCGATGAGATATTTGCTAAGTGCGCAGCGTACAGCACGAGCGCGAGCGCTGCATTCACTCGCCGCCCGGTGCGTCCGAGTGACGGAGCAGGCCTGGCAGAGGCCCGCTTCACCCCAGATCGGGCTCGCCGCAGTGGCGCAGAATGTGATCGCGGGCGGCGTCGCGCAGCCGTACCGCCGCCGGGAATGTCTCCTCGGTGCCCGATCGCTCGAGCGGCGCGCCCACGGTAATCCTGACCGGCGAGCGCCGCGGCAGCACGTGCCCGTCGCGCAACACCGTGCGCATGCCCCGCAGAGCGACCGGAATGACGGGAAGGTTCGCCGCCGCCGCAAACTCGAAGGCGCCCAGGTAGAAGGGACGCAGGCCGCTGACATCGGTGAACGTGCCTTCGGGGAACACCACCAGGCTGTCGGCAGCCTGATCGAGCGGCGGCCTGGCTCTCGTGCCGCCGCTCTCGATCGGCTCGGTGCGCTCGATGAACACAGCGCCCAGCTTGCCGAGCCATGCGCCGAGCACAGGCACCCGTGCAAGCCAGCTATGCGCGACGAAACGGTGCGGCACGGGCAGCAGCGCCATGACCATGATGGCGTCGGCATAGCTGCAATGATTCGCCACGATGACGTGCGGGCGCGTCAGGTCGCCGGTGATCGGGTTGACGGACACGGGAATGCCGCAGGCGCGCACCAGCCAGCCGGCCGCCAGGTGCGTCACTCGCCAGGCCCGCCGCCGGCCCGGGACGAGCAACGACACCAGACAGGCGGGAATCGTGATGGCCGCGGCCACCAGCCAGGCAAACACGCCGTAGGCGAGGCGCGCGCCGCGGCGCCCTAAATTGCGCAGCAGCGCCGGTACGGCCCCGGGAGCCAGCCGCAGCGTCTGAATCACGGGATGGGACCGGGCACGCCCCAGAGAGCCCGCCTCGTAGGCGGCCCGGGTGGCGGCGCGCCGCAGCTTGCCGCTCGAGGTCTTCAGCGCGGTGTGCGCGGGGGCAAGCAGAATCTCCTCGGGCGGCTCTCCGAGAATGTCGACGACCCGCTCGTTGATGCGCGCTGTCAGCTCGGCGCGTTGGCTCGGCTCGCTGTAGCCGGTCTCCGCCAGAATGACGAGACGCTCGGTCGCGCTCGCCGGCCCGCTCGCGCCAAATGCCGCGACGCAGCCCTTGCGAACGCCCTCCAGCGCCCCGACGGCCTGCTCGATCTCCTCCGGATATATGTGGCGGCCGCGGCGGATGATGATGTCCTTGTCGCGGCCGGTCACGAACAGCTCGCCGTCCGCGAGATAGCCTCGATCCCCCGTTTCCCGCCACTCGCCGCGGCAAAGGCGCGCCGTGGCGGCGCCATTGCGGTAGTAACCGGCCGTGGCGGACGGGCCCGTGAATTGCACGCGTCCCTCGATCCGCTCGGGCAGTTCCTGGTCCCGCGGTCCGAGGATACGCACGCGGTACCCGGGAAGCGCCCGCCCGCAGGAGACGAAGCGAAGCGTATCGGTCCGCTCCCCGGGCACGGGCAGCGCGCGTCCGGCCGTGGTCAATTCGGCGCGATCGACGCTGTCGATCCTCGGACCGCGGTCAAGCGGCGGAAACGTCAGTCCGACGGCGGCCTCGGCCAGCCCGTAGACCGGGGTCATCGCTTCGCGCCGGAACCCGTACGGAGCGAAACGCCGCTCGAATCTCTCCAGGGTGAGCGGATGCACCGGCTCGGCCCCGTTGAACGCGATCCGCCACGAGGACAGATCCAGGCCGCGCAGCTCCTGCTCCTGCACCCGGGCGGCGCACAGCTCGTAGCCGAAGTTGGGAGAGCCGGACAGCGTCGCCCGATAATCGTGAATCGCGCGCAGCCAGCGGGCCGGCCGCAGCAGGAACGCCGTCGGCGACATCAGCACCAAGGGACAGCCGAAGTACAGCGACTCCAGCCAGGCGCCGATCAATCCCATGTCATGGTAAGGGGGAAGCCAGCTCACGAATGCGTCGGCGTCGCTCAC
>OBLK01000022.1_pt1 | contig 90431 bp, 62 predicted proteins | sample 1518871 | NCBI WGS metagenome assembly OBLK01 (sample SAMEA2464837, study PRJEB22497) | soil metagenome | biome: Grassland; feature: Farmland; material: Clay | place: Australia | collected 2013-02-01 | depth 0.8 m
ACGGTGTCACCCATGTCCTCGGAATGAACCGTCACCTATCTGTCCGGAATGGACCGGGGTGATTTGGCGCGCCCGGAGGGATTCGAACCCCCGACCACCTGGTTCGAAGCCAGGTACTCTATCCAACTGAGCTACGGGCGCGGCGTGCACATCAGTTTATCAGGCATCGCCCGGCGCACCCGGCGGGATTGTGCCTCGCTGTCCCTGCCCGGCGCCGCTTCGAGGCGGGCCCGCGATACCGCTATCGCGAACAGCCTGGCACACCGGCGCCTTGGGCTGCGCCGAGGCATAGTCGCCGGTTGCGGACACGGGTCCCGGCCGGGGTGGCAGCGGCCGGCGGTCCGCTCTCGCCCCTGAGCGGCCCGAAATCATGGCCCTTGCTCGAGGTCAGTGGCCCGGGCCGTCCCCCACCCGTAAGATAGGGGCTTCGCTGATCAGAGGTACTCTCATAATGAAATTGCTTTTCACCGCAGCCGGGCTGGCGGCTCTTGCCCTGTCTCCCGCCTATGCCAACTGCACCTACCCGCACGCTCCGAGCCACATCCCGGACGGAAACGTCGCCACGATGGCTCAGATGCTCTCGGCACAGAAGGCCGTGCGGGCCTACAACGACCACATGATGACCTACCTGCATTGCATCAAGCACCAGCAGGACCAGGCCATCATCAAGGCGTCCACCAAGCTGACCAAGAAGCAGGTCGCGGAGATGGAGAAAATCGAAGTCCAGAAGAACAACGCCGCGGTCGACCAGCTACACACCGTCGCGGATCAGTTCAACGCTCAGGTGAAGATCTACATGGCCAAGCACTCCAAGAAGAGCAACTGAGGGCCTGCGGTTGCTGGCTCCGGCCGAAGCCGATGAGCTGATCGAGCGGCACCTGACCTGCCTGCCAGTCGAGTCGCTGCCGCTGGCACAGTGCGCCGGCTCGGTGCTGCGGGAGAACATCCACGCGGACCGCGACCAGCCGCCCTTCGATCGCGTCGCCATGGACGGCATCGCGCTCGACAGCGCGCAGGCGGCCCGGGGCATCCGGCGCCTGCGTATTCAGGCGATCCAGGTGGCTGGCGACGCACCGCTCACGCTCGCCTCTCCCGAAGGCTGTATCGAGGTCATGACGGGCACGCCACTGCCTGAGGGCTGCGACTGCGTGGTTCCCGTGGAGCAGCTCACGCTCGAGCAGGGTGAGGCGCAGCTTCAGGAAGGGCTTCAGGTGCAGCCCTGGCAGAATGTCCATCGGCGGGGGGCCGATACCCGCCGGGGCACTTTGCTGCTGACTGCCGGCAGCCGGCTGGGACCGCCGGAGATCGCCATCGCCGCCGCAGCCGGCATGGCGCGGATCCGCGTCAGCGGCCAGCCCATGCTGGCGGTGATTTCCACCGGCAACGAGCTCGTCGAGCCGGGCGAGCCCATCCAGGCTCACCAGATCCGGCGCTCGAACGCGTATGCGATTGCCGCAGCGCTGCGGCTGCACGGGTTTCAACGTGTGGCGGACGACCACGTCGCCGACAACGAGACGGAGCTCGAGCGCCGCCTGAAATTCCACCTCGAGACCCGCGACGTGCTGGTGCTGAGCGGTGGGGTTTCGATGGGCAAGCTCGATCTGGTGCCCAAGGTGCTGGACACGCTCGGGGTTCGCTGCGTGTTCCACAAGGTGGCCCAGCGTCCCGGCAAACCGCTGTGGTTCGGCATTTCCGGTACGGGCGCGGCCGTGCTGGCCCTGCCCGGCAACCCCGTGTCCACCGCGGTCTGCGTCTGCCGCTACGTCCTGCCCGCCCTGGCCGCCAGTCAAGGCCTGACGGCTCCCGTCCCGGAACGGATCGCCCTGATCGAGCCCTTCACGGTCAAATCCGCGCTCAGCTTTTTCCTGCCCGTGCGACTTGAAACGGACGACGAGGGACGCTGCTGGGCCAGACCGAAGCCCACCAACGGATCGGGCGATTTCACGGCGCTGGCCGGCACGGATGGCTTCGTGGAGCTGCCGCCGGGTCCCAAGACCTACTCCCGGGGATTCGTGGCGCGGCTGTTCCGCTGGTAGCGCAGATTCGAGCGCAACCGCCGCCGCCGGATGGGCTATTCCCTCCGGATGATGGCATTCCGCGCCTTCGGATGGTAAAGCTGTCCCATGGCTGCGGGCGATGGCGTGACCCCCTTCGATACCGCCGGTCCTCGGGACCGGCGGGGGCGGATGCTGCGTGACCTGCGGATCTCGGTCATGGACCGCTGCAACTTCCGCTGCCCCTACTGCATGCCGCGGGAGACCTTCCACGACAAGTATCGGTTTCTCGGCTCGCACGACCGTCTTTCTTTCGATGAAATCGTGCGTCTCGCCAGGCTGTTCGTCCGGCTGGGCGTGCGCAAGCTGCGCCTGACGGGCGGCGAGCCCCTGCTGCGGCCCAATCTCACCGACCTCATCGGCGACCTGACGGCCATCGACGGCATCGAAGACATCGCCCTGACCACCAATGGCACGCTGCTCGACAAGTACGCCTTCGAGCTTCGCGCCGCGGGCCTGCGGCGCATCACGGTCAGTCTCGACAGCCTCGACCCGGAGGTCTTCACGCGCTCGAGCGGCGGATTCGGGGGCCTGGAAGACGTGCTCTCGGGCATCGAGCACGCCCGGCGCGCCGGACTGGAGCCCATCAAGGTCAACGCCGTGATCCAGAGCGGCGTGAACGACCACACCGCGCTCGATCTGGTGGAGCGCTTCCGCGGCACGGGCGTGATCGTGCGCTTCATCGAGTACATGGATGTGGGCAACCGCAACCACTGGCGGGAGGACGCCGTGGTGCCCTCGAAGGAGCTGGTCGCCCGGATCAATGCCCGCTGGCCGCTGAAGCCCCTGGAGCGCGCCTACCACGGAGAGGTGGCCGAGCGCTATCGCTTCACGGACGGCCGGGGAGAAGTGGGGTTCATCTCATCGGTCACCCAACCGTTCTGCGGCGGCTGCACCCGGGCGCGGCTGTCGTCCGATGGCATGTTGTACACATGCCTGTTCGCCACGCATGGGACCCCTCTTCGGGACAAGCTGCGCAGCGGCGCCAGCGACGACGACCTGCTCCAGGTCATGCGCAAGGTATGGCTCGATCGCACCGACAACTACAGCGAGCGGCGTCAGGCGCATCTTGCGGGCGGTGAGCGCAAGGTCGAGATGTTCTATATCGGCGGCTAGGAGCCTCTGATTGAGCTCAAAGGCGCGCACGGGACTTTCACACCTTGACAGCCGCAACCGCCCAACGATGGTGGATGTCGGCGACAAGGAAGTCACTCACCGCGAAGCTCTCGCCGAAGCGAGGGTACGGCTGCCCCGCGAGGTGGCCTCGGCGCTGCGTCGCAGCGGTCACCGGACCAAGAAGGGCCCGGTTTTCGACACTGCGATCATCGCGGGAATCATGGCGGCCAAGCGCACGCACGAGCTCATCCCCTTCTGCCACCCGCTGGGCCTCACGCACTGCTCGGTGGACATCGAGCAGCGGCCCGGCGGACAGATCCTGGTGCGCTGCCGCGTCGCGGTGGATCACCGCACCGGCGTCGAGATGGAAGCGTTGACGGGCGCGACGGTCGCCGCACTGACCATATACGACATGTGCAAAGCGCTCTCGCACGACATCGAGATCGGCGGCGTCCGCCTGCTGGAGAAATCCGGCGGCAAGCGCGCCTACCGCCGGGCAGGGCCGCGCCGGTCCGCTCGCGAGGAGTAAACTCTGCGCCATGGCAACCTCACCCTCCGCCACCGCCGCGGCCGCCGTGGCACCGCTTTACGGCCTCGTGCTCGCCGGCGGGCGCAGCACCCGGATGCAGCGCGACAAGGCCGCGCTCGCATACCATGGCCTGAGCCAGCTCGAGTGGACGATGTCCCTGCTCGAGGGTCGCGTGGAGCACGCGTTCGTATCCGTTCGCGAGGACCAGCGCAATGATCCGGTGCGGGCACGGTTCGCCCAGATCGTGGACCTTGCGCCCGACCTCGGGCCCGTGGGGGGCATCCTGGCCGCTCAGACCCGCCACCCGCATGCGGCCTGGCTCGTGCTCGCCTGCGACCTGCCCTTCCTCGATGAGCGCACGCTCGCGCGGTTGATCGCATCCCGGGCCGCGCACCGCGCGGCCACCGCCTATCGCTCGAGCCACAACGGTCTCCCCGAGCCGCTGTGCGCCATCTACGAGCCCGCGAGTCACGCGGACCTGGCCGCTCATGTGGCCGACGGCCGCAACTGTCCTCGCAAGTTCCTGATCCAGGCGGACGTCGAGCTGCTCGATCAGCCCAACCCGGGCTCGCTCGACAACATCAACACCCCGGAGGAGTTCCGGCAGGCGGCCGGCGCCCTGGGATCCGCCGACGCGGCGCCGCGCGCCAAACGCATCGACGTGCAGTATTACGCCCTGTTGCGCGAGCAGGCCGGACGCGGCAGCGAGTCGCTCACCACCGCCGCGGGCACGCCGGCCGAGCTGTACCGGGAGCTCAAGACCCGCTACCCGTTCACCCTGCCGCCCGAGCTGCTGCGGGTGGCCGTCAACGCCGAGTTCGGCGACTGGTCCCAACCGCTCACCGACGGTGACACCGTGGTATTCATCCCGCCCGTCGCGGGGGGTTGATGTTCCGCTTCAGCACCGGTCCTCTCGACCTCCTCGCCCTGCGCGCCGCGCTCGAGGACCCCGCCTGCGGCGGCCACGCCTGCTTCGAAGGCTGGGTGCGCGACCACAACGAGGGACGGCGCGTGGTGCGCCTGGAATACGAAGCCTTCGAGCCGCTGGCGATCAAGGAGGGCGAGCGGATCATCGCGCAGGCCATCGCCCGCTTCGGCGTGGAGCATGCCGCCTGTGTGCATCGCCTGGGTCCGCTCGGGATCGGCGAGACCGCCGTCTGGGTCGGAGTGAGCGCCCGCCATCGGCACGAGGCCTTCCTGGCGTGCCGTTACATCATCGACGAGGTCAAGCACCGAGTCCCGATCTGGAAGAAGGAGCACTACGAGAGCGGTGACTCCGGCTGGGTCAACTGCGAGCGCTGCGCCGCCACGCCGGGCGCCGCCGGACACGCACAGGACCACGAGGCGAGCGAGCATCGCCATGGCCACGTGCATACCCCCCCGACCGCTCCCGATTACTCCCGGCAGGTGGCGCTAAAGGAGGTCGGCGCCGCGGGACAAGCCAGGCTGAAGGGCTCGTCGGTGCTGGTGGTCGGCTGCGGCGGACTCGGGGTTCCCGCCATGACCTACCTCGCGGCCGCGGGCGTGGGCAGGCTGGGCCTGGCGGACGCGGACCGGCTGGAGGCTTCCAACCTGCACCGGCAGCCGCTGTATGCCCTGGCCGACGTGGGCCGGCCCAAAGTCGAGCTGGCGGCCCTGCGCCTGCGCGCGCTCAACCCGGAGATCGAGCTCGACCTCCATCCGGTCCGCCTCGATGCGCGCACCGCGCCGGACATCATCGCGGGCTACGACCTGGTCCTCGACTGCACCGACAACATCACCGGCAAGCTCGTGCTGAACGACGCGTGCGTGCGTTTGGGCAAGCCGATCGTGTTCGCGAGCGTCTACCAGTACGAAGGGCAGCTTCAGGTGGTGCGGCCGGATCGGGGTCCCTGCCTGCGCTGCGTCTGGCCGGCGGCGGCGCGCGACGGTCTCATCGGCAACTGCGCCGAAGCCGGTGTTCTCGGGCCCGTGCCCGGCACTCTGGGCAACCTGCAGGCGCTGGAGGCGCTGAAGCTCCTGCTGGACCTTCCCGGCCAGCTCGGTGAGGAGCTCATCATGGTGGACCTGCTCACCCTGTCCGTCACGCGCGTGCGGGCGCGGCGCACGCCCGATTGCCCAGGGCATGGCCGGTCGGACACCGTGGGGAACGAGCTCGATGTCGGCGGGGACTCGGGCATCGAGGTCGACTTCGAATCGCTGGAGGCGGCGGTTGGCGCCGGTTTCGAGGTCATCGACATCCGCGAAAGCGCGGAAGTGGCCGCGCAGCCGGCCGGCTGCTCCCGGATCCGATGCATTCCCATGGGAGAGCTGCTCTACGGAGCGGCTGCGCCGCCCTCGCGCAGGTGCCTTCTGGTCTGTGCCGGCGGGACACGCAGCCTCGCGGCCGCCCGCGAGCTGCGCGCCCGCGGCCTGGCACAGGCATTCTCGCTCCGCGGCGGGCTCGCCTCGCTGGACCGATCGGCGTCAGGGACTAAGGCCTGACCTGTCCGGCGCCGCGCACCACGTACTTGTAGCTGGTCAGCTGCTCGACACCCACCGGCCCGCGGGCGTGGAAGCGCTCGGTGGAGATGCCGATCTCGGCGCCCATGCCGAACTCCGCACCGTCGGCGAATTGCGTCGAGGCGTTGTGCAGCACGACGGCGCTGTCCACCTGTCGCAGGAACCGCTCTGCCGTCGCCTGGTTCCCGGTGACGATGGATTCGGTATGCGCCGAGCCGTACTTGGCGATGTGCGCGATCGCGCCATCCACACCGTCGACCACGCGGGCGGCGATGATCGCATCCAGGTATTCCGTAGACCAATCCTCCTCGGACGCCGGGCGCACCCGCACATCGGCCTTCTGCACGAGGGCATCGCCGCGCACCTCGCAGCCCGCCTCGAGCAGGGTGCGCACCACGGGCTCCAGGTGAGTTTCGACGCAGGCGCGGTCGATGAGCAAAGTCTCGGCAGCCCCGCAGATCCCGGTGCGGCGCATCTTGGCATTGAGCGCGATGGCCTGGGCCATGCGCAGGTCCGCGTCCCGATCGACATAGACGTGGCAGTTGCCTTCCAGGTGGCCGATCACCGGCACGCGCGCCTCCTGCCGGACACGCGCGACCAGGCTCTTGCCGCCGCGCGGCACGATGACATCCAGGTAATCGGCCATGTCCGCGAGCATGTAGCCAACCGCCGCCCGATCGGTCGTCGGCACGAGTTGGATGCACTCGGCGGGCAGGCCGGCGGCCGTGAGGCCCTCGACGAGGCAGGCGTGAATCGCGGCGTTGGAATGCCGGCTTTCCGAGCCGCCGCGCAGGATGACGGCGTTGCCGGACTTCAGGCACAGCGCGCCGGCGTCGGCCGTGACGTTGGGACGGCTCTCGTAGATGATGCCGATCACGCCGAGCGGCACGCGCACACGCTGGATTTTGAGGCCGTTCGGCCTCTGCCACTCCGCCGTGGTGACGCCGACCGGGTCCGGCAGCGCCATGACCTGTTCGATGCCCCGCGCCATCGACTCGATGCGGGGTCCGTTCAGCGCCAGCCGATCGACCAGGGCCGCGGTCAGCCCCGCGGCGCGCGCGGCATCGACGTCGTGTCCGTTGGCCTCCAGAATCCCGGCGGCGTGGGCGCGCACTGCGCGCGCCGCCGCCTCGAGCGCGGCGTTTTTCACGTCGGTGGAGGCAAGCGCCAGCACCGAGGCGGCGGTGACGGCGCCTCGGCCCATTTGCTCCATGGTCTCGCGCAGATCGTGATCCAAGTGGGTGCTCATGGATTGGTGTGTTGCAACAATACCAGATCGTCGCGATGGATCAGCTCATCCCGGCCCCTGAAACCGAGAATCCCTTCGATGTCGGCCGACTTGCGCCCCATGATCCGGGTCGCATCCGCGTCCGAATAGGCGACGATGCCGCGGGCGATCTCCGCACCGTCGGCCGTGAGCACGCTGACGGTGTCGCCGCGCTCGAACGGACCACGGGTTCCGGTCACGCCGGCGGGCAGCAGGCTTCTGCCGTTGCGCAGTGCCTGGAGCGCTCCGCGGTCAATGATAAGCGCCCCGGCCGGGCGCAGGGTTCCGGCGATCCACTGCTTGCGCGCGGTGACCGGCGTCGCCGCGGGCAGAAACCAGGTGCAGCGCGAGCCCTGCTCGATGCGCCTGACGGGATGATGGTGGTGGCCCGCCGCGATGCACATGTGAGCGCCGGCGGAAACGGCGATGCGCGCGGCGAGCAGCTTGGTGGCCATGCCTCCGGAGCCCACCTCGGATGCCGGGCGCCCGCCCATTGCCTCGACTTCCGGTGTGATCTCGGGTACTTCCTCGATGAAGCGCGCCGCCCGGCTCTTGTTCGGATCCGCGGTGTAAAGGCCATCGACATCCGACAGAAGGATCAGGCAGTCCGCTCCCGCCATCTGTGCCACCCGGGCGGCCAGACGATCGTTGTCGCCATAGCGGATCTCCGTGGTGGCCACCGTATCGTTTTCATTGATCACCGGCAGAGCCTTGAGACAGAGCAGCATCTCCAGCGTGGCCCGGGCGTTGAGGTATCTGCGGCGGCGCTCGCTGTCTTCGAGGGTGAGCAGCACCTGCGCCACGGTGACTCCGCGGCTCTCGAGCAGCTCCTTGTAGGCATGCGCCAGACGGATCTGGCCGACCGCGGCGGCGGCCTGGCTCTCCTCGAGCCGCAGCGCCCCCTTGCCCAGGGCGAGGTGGCGCCGCCCGAGGGCTATGGCCCCGGAAGACACCAGGATGACTTGCTGGTCGCGCTGGCGCATCCACAGCAGGTCCTCGACCAGCGTCTCGAGCCACGCCCGGTTGACGCGTCCGGTGCGGGCATCGACCAGCAGAGCCGAGCCGACCTTGACCACTACGCGCCGGGCACTGGCGAGGGGGGAAGCGGTGTTCGAGCGGCGGTTCATATGGTGAAAACTATACGGTCCCACATCCGATCGCGCGAGATATTGCGTGCTCCCCTCGGCGCAATCCGCTCATTCCCGCGTTGCTCCGCGCCAGCACACCCCCTAAACTTGCGCGGCCGCCAAGTGAGAGGACAACATCGGTGAGCAGAGATTACGAACCGGTTCCCGGGCAGTGGTACGAGAACCTTGAAGATGACGATTCCTTCCGCGTGCTCAAGGTGGACGAGGACGCCGAGCTGGTCGAGATCGAGTATCTCGACGGCGAAATCGAGGAGCTCGACCTCGAGACCTGGCACGAGATGGACCTCGAGCCCACTCAGGAGCCGGAGGGTTGGACCGAAGACGAGGATGAGGACGAGGACGACTGGGAGGAAGACGAAGACGAGGATGAGGATGAGGACGACGACGAGGATGAAGACGAGGATGAAGACGAGGACTGGGACGAGGACGAAGACGAAGACGAGCGCGATTATTGACGCTTGGGGACAGGCCACCGTGATCGGCTCCCGTGAACCGCGCTCCCGGCCCGGCCCCGCCTGAAGTGTGCCCGGGCGTCTCTGGCGCGAGCGACGCTGCGGATAGCTGGCTCCACGAGAAGGAGTCTGCGTGGCTGTACCGGCAGGTCGCGACGGCCGAGCCCGATCCCCGCAAGCGGCGGCTGTTCGAGCAGCTCGCCGCCGCCGCCGAGGAACAGGCGATGCGGTGGGAAGCCGCCGTGCGGCGGCAGCCGGCGGCCGCGGCGGTGGAACTGACGTTTCGGCCTTCGACGCGGGCGCGTATCGTCGCCCGGCTGGTCGCGTGGCTGGGGCCCCGAGCCATGCACCCGGTCCTCGCGGCCATGAAGCTGCGCGGCCTGTCGGTGTACAGCGGCCCTGCCGTCAGCGGCCACGACATGCCGACGAAGCTCGCGCAGGTCGGGCAGCGCCATCGCGGCGGCTTGGGCGCCAACCTGCGGGCGACCGTGTTCGGTGTCAACGACGGGCTGATCTCCAATGCCAGCCTGGTGATGGGCATCGCGGGCGCGGGCGCATCGCCGGCTCTGGTGCTGATCACCGGTCTGTCCGGCCTGCTGGCCGGGGCGCTGTCCATGAGCGCGGGCGAGTATGTCTCGGTACGCTCTCAGCGCGAGATGTACGAATACCAGATCGCGCTCGAGCGCGCGGAGATCGCCGAGTACCCGGAAGAGGAAGCCGAAGAGCTGGCGCTGATCTACGAGGCGCGCGGCATGGCGCTGGCCCAGGCGCGCGAGGTGAGCCAGGACCTTCTGTCCCGGCCGGACGACGCGCTCGATGTCCTGGCCCGGGAAGAGCTGGGCTTGAGCCCGGAGATGCTGGGCTCTCCCTGGGGCGCGGCCAGCGCTTCCTTCCTGTCCTTCGCCTTCGGGGCGGTCGTTCCGGTACTGCCCTTCCTGAGCGGCATCACCCGGCCGCGGGAGATCATGGTCGCGGCCTTATTGACCCTCCTCACGCTGTTTGGCGTCGGTCTCGCGATCAGCCTGTTCACCGGCCGGGACGCGCTGCGGGGCGCGCTGCGCATGGTGCTGATCGGCGGCGGAGCCGGCGCCCTGAGCTTCCTCGTCGGCCACCTGCTGGGCGCGGCGATCCACTGAGCACCGTCCTCGGGAGAACTGCCCTCCGTCCGCGCGGTTTCGCGAGCCGGCCGCGATGAGGCATATTGGGCGGGTCATCATGAGCACCCCTGGCACCACATCCGCTCCGACCCCGGTCGAGCCCCGAGTTCTGGACGGCCTCGAGCAATTGCTGGGCCCCGGACGGCTGCTGGCCGGCGCCGACGCCGAGCCCTTCCTCACGGACCACCGCCAGCTCTACCACGGCCGCGCGCTCGCCGTCATCCAGCCTCGCACCGCGGAGGAGGTCACCCGGGTGCTGGCCTTCTGCGACGAGCACCGCATCGGCGTGGTCCCACAGGGGGGCAATACCGGCTACTGTGGCGGCGCCACACCGGACGAGTCCGGGACCCAGATCGTCCTGTCCCTCGCCCGCCTGAACCGTATCCGGCGGGTCGATCCGCTCAACTACTCGCTCATCGTCGAGGCGGGCTGCATCCTGGCCGACGTGCAGCGCGCGGCGGACGAGGCGGAGCGCTTCTTCCCGCTCAGCCTGGGGTCCGAGGGCAGTTGTCAGATCGGCGGCAATCTGTCCACCAACGCGGGCGGAGTGCACGTGCTGCGCTACGGCATGATGCGCGAACTGGTGCTAGGCCTCGAAGTCGCGCTCGCCGACGGCCGGCTGCTGTCCTCGCTGGGGAGCCTGCGCAAAGACAACACCGGCTATGACGTCAAATCACTTTTCCTGGGCGCGGAAGGCACGCTCGGCATCATCACCGCCGCGAGCCTCAAGCTGTTTCCCAAGATCCGCTGCTCGGCCACCGCCTTCGCGGCCGTGCCGGATCCGCGCGCCGCGGTGCGGCTGCTCGCGCGCCTGCGCGAGGCGAGCGGCGATCGGGTCAGCTCCTTCGAGCTCGTGCCGCGCCTCGCCGTCGAGCTCACCGCGCGGCACATTCCGGGGGTGCGCGATCCGCTGGACGCGCCTCACCCCTGGTATGTCCTGTGCGAGCTCACCTCCTCGCGCGCCGCCGACGCTCTGGATTCGATGCTGACGGAATGCCTGGGCGGCGCACTGGAAGACGGCCTGGTGACGGATGCCGCGGTCGCCGCCGGCGCGCGCGAGCGCGCGGCGCTGTGGAAAATGCGGGAAACCATCCCCGAGGCTCAGCGGCGCGACGGCGCCAGTCTAAAGCACGACATCTCCGTGCCGGTCGCCGCGATCGCGGATTTCATCGAGTCGGCGGGACGGTGGGTGGAGCAGAACGTGCCCGACGGCAGGCTGATCGCCTACGGCCACGCCGGCGACGGCAACCTGCATTTCAACCTGAACCAGGCGCCCGGAGCCGACCGGGCCGCCTTCCTCGCCCGCGCCGACACCGTCAAGCGCGCCATTCATGACCTGGTGCGCGATTTCGGCGGCAGTTTCAGCGCCGAGCACGGCGTCGGCCGGCTGAAGGTGGGCGAGCTGGAGCATTACGCGCAACCCGTGGAGCTCGATCTGATGAGAACCCTGAAACGCGCCCTGGACCCCAGCGGCATTCTCAACCCGGGCAAGGTGTTGCGGCGCGAACACCGGCCGGACCCGATCGACCCGTGAGCGAGCCGCGATGAACCAACAATCAAACGGTCAATTCCTGCCCATTGGCGCCCTGGTCACCTGGCTGGCCACGGTGTGCGCGTACGGGCTTCAGGTGGGCGCGATGACCTTGTTCGTCAACGCGGGCGAACTGCTCGTCGGGGTGGGCGCGGTGTCCCTGGCGTTGCGCCTTCATTTCCGCAAGGCTCCGCACAACTTCGCGATTTTCTTTCCGGCGACGGGGGAATACCGCGGAATCTCCCAATCGATCCGCCTGATGGCGACACTGCTGATCGCCTACAACATCGGGGCGCTCTGGATCGTCCTGCACTCCTCGTTCCCCCCGGACACGGTCCGCCTCATGCTTGCCGCCGGCGTCATCTCCGCGATGAATCTCGCCGACGAGTGCTGGATCGCGCGCCGCCGCCGGCTCGCATCGAGTGCCTGACGGACCGGCGCGCGAGCCCGCCGCCGTACCGCGGCGAATGCCCGGCAGCCGGCACGGGCAGCGCGGCGACCGCCGTCTTGACGCGCACCGGCGAAACGGACAAACTGCCGACCGCGTGCTGGTTCCCCGGCTGATGCCGGGGAGGCAAGAGGGAACGCGGTGAGACCCGAGGGGGTCGATGCCGCGGCTACCCCCGTAACTGTAAGCGGCGAGTCCGCGTCCATGACGGCCACTGGGAAAACCGGGAAGGCCGGACGCAAGGCGATGACCCGCAAGCCAGGAGACCTGCCAGTACGGTCACCCAACCGGTGGGCGGGGCGCACCACACGGAGCGGTCATTCGCAGCGGTGACACTGAGACCGATGCGAAGACCGTGGGGACGAGGCTCGCACGAGCCGCTGGCGCACATCCGACTCCGCGCCGATCCTTCGTTTTCGCATCGACCGACGTTACCGCGCCCGCGCATGGGCGCTCGAATGGAGCGATGGGTTCGATGCGATTCGACTGTTTTCGACCGGCGATTGCCGTGGGTTTTCTTTCGAGCCTCGTAGCGGGGCCCGTCGCATGGGCCGGCGGCGGCGCGAATGCGGGCACGTCGCTGCACGATGTCCTGGTCACCGCCAGCCGCCTGGGCGCCGGCGTGGTCGGGGCGTCCGTATCCGTGATCACCGCCGCCGAGATCGAAGACTCCCCCGGCCAGACCCTGCAGGACATACTGGCCCGCCAGGCCGGCGTGCAGGTCCAGAACCTCTACGGCGGCGTCGACGGCGCCGACTCGACGGTCGACCTGCGCGGATTCGGCGCCGCCGCCACGCCCAACACGCTGGTGCTGCTCAACGGCAGGCGGCTGAACGACTTCGATCTGTCGGGCGTGGATTTCGGCTCGATCCCCAAGGCCAGCATCGCGCAGATCGAGATCATCCGCGGCAACGCCGGCGCGGTGCTCTACGGGGACGGCGCGGTCGGCGGCGTCATCAACATCATCACCAAGAACGCCATTCACCCGAGACCGCTCGTACGCGCCGATCAGACATTCGGCTCGTTCGGCTACCGGAAGACGGACCTCTCGGCGGGCGGCACGTTCGACGGCACCTCGGTCTCGGCGTACGGCGATAACGTCTCTTCCGACGGTTACCGCCGGAACAACCGCTTCAGCCAGCACGACATCGTCGGCAATGTCCGGCGGGCGCTCGGCGACGGCGAAATCTTCCTCGACCTCAGCGCCACCTCGCAGAGCATCGGCCTGCCGGGCCCGCTGTCCGGCGCGCAGATCGCCCTCGACCCGCGCAGCAGCGACTACGCGCCCGACAATGCCGGCGAACAGGCGTTCAACGCGGCCCTCGGCGGCGTCTGGACACTGGCCGGGAGCGTCAGGCTGGTGGTCGATGCCGGCGTGCGCCACAAGAACCAGCAGTCGAGTTTCTTCGATTACGGCGACTCCTTCTACGACACGTCCCTGACGCGCCTCTCCCTGACGCCGCGCATCGAATTCACCCGACCGCTGGCCGCGCTGGCGATCAGGACCATCGCCGGCATCGACCTGTACCAGACCGACTATCATTCGAACCAGGAGGTGGACCCGGGCAATCCGCCGGTTCACCACTATGGCATCCGCCAGAGGACCGTTGCCGTCTACTGGCAGAGCACGACCTCGATCCGGCCGGACACCGCCCTGTCACTCGGCCTGCGCCTGCAGGACGATCGCGTGTCGGCCTACGACCAATACGACCCGTCCGCCCCGAACAACGGGAACTTCGTCGCCGTGCGGGGTCTGCCGCTTGCGCACTCGAGCCCGCAGTACGCCTTCGACGCCGGCATCGAGCGCCGTCTGCGCCCCGGCGTCCATCTGTTCGGACGGGTCGGCCGGAGTTTCCGGCTGCCGACGGCGGACGAGCGCGTAGGCGAATCGCCCTGGGGGGTACCCACGAGCTTCTCGCTGAAGACTCAGACTTCCGATGACGCCGAGGTCGGCATCCGGGTGCGGCGGCGCGGCTTGGGGCTGCAGTCGTCCGTGTATCTGATGAAACTGCACGACGAGCTTCACTACGATCCCGTGACGTACACCAACGTCAACCTCGGACCCACCCGCCGCTACGGCGTCGAGAATTCGCTCGATTGGCGGGTGAACCGCGAGGTTCACGCCGCGGCCGGCCTCACCTATACCCGCGCCCAGTTCACCAGCGGGCCCTGGAACGGCAACGACGTGCCGCTGGTGTCCAAATGGACCGGCTACGGCGAGCTGACGTGGAAGCCGCTGAGCGGCCTGATGCTCGACGCGGACGTCCTCTATGTCGGCAGACGGCGCTTCGACAACGATCAGGCGAATGTACAGCCACTGATTCCCGCGCACACCCTGGTGGACATCGGAGTGCGCGGCGCCCTCGGCATGCTCCGCTACTCTCTGGCCGTTCAGAACCTGTTCGACCGCAGGTACTTCGACTACGGTGTGGCCAGCACGGCCGTGTACGGCGTATATAATGCCTACCCCATGCCGGGCCGGTCGGTCCGGGGGCAGATCGGCGTGAGATTCTGACCTTTCCACAATCGGCCCACAATGTACGAGCGAGACATCATGAAGACACACGATCCATCGCATGCCGCCCTGCGCACCCGTCTGGTCTGGCTGGCGGCATTCCTCGGCGCCAGCCTGGTATTCACCCTCGGCCTGGGCTGCGAAGTGCCGCTGATCGCATTCGCCGCGATCTGCGGCCTGCGTCAGACCCGCCGGGAGGCCCTGCTGTTCGTGGCCGCCGTCTGGCTCGTCGACGAGCTGGTCGGTTTCACCGCGTGGCACTACCCGGTGACGCCTGCGGGCCTCGGCTGGGCCGCCGCCGTGGCGGTGGCCATACTTGCGGCGACCTGGGCAACCGCGGGCGCGGCCCGCCGCACTTCGGGCGTCGTGCGGCTCGGGACCGCTCTCATCAGCGCATTTGCGGTGTACGAGGGCGTGCTCTGGATCGCGAGCATGGCCGCGGGCGCGGCGACGAGGCAGGCATTCACCCCGGCCATTCTGGGCGAGGTCCTGGCGTTCAACGCAGCGACGTTCGCCGGACTGCTGGCGGTGAGAGCGTTGAAGCCGGGCACCGGCCGCTCCGCGCAGTCCACCCAAGAGGCGGGGGCCGAGCGGCACGCGTGATCGAGCCCCGGCGCGTCTCGCACCGGGACGCGCCGGGCGGCCTCCGGGACTTCCGGGGGCGCTAGCGAGCCTGTTTGCGCAGCCGCACCAGCCCCTCCTGTGCGGTGCTCGCCACCAGCCGTCCGTCCCGCGAATACACTCCGGCGCGCGCGAAGCCCCGGGCCCCGGAGGCGCTCGGACTCTCCACCGCGTAGAGCAGCCAGTCATCCACCCGCAGCGTGCGATGGAACCACATCGCGTGATCGATGCTCGCCATGACGAGCGCACCGCTGAACGAAGGCAGGCCGTGCGGCAGCGTCGCGGTGTCCAGCAGAAAGTAATCCGACAGGTAGGCGAGCAGACGCCGGTGCAGGCCCTCATCGTCCGGCAGCCTGTCCACCGCGCGGAACCAGACCTGCCGCGCCGGCGGGGCCTTGCGCGGCTTGAGAAACTCCATGGGCTGCACCAGGCGGAACTCGAACGGCCGCGGACGCTCGAGGAAGCGCCGCACGCCCTCGGGCAGGCCCGCGAGCATCTCCTGCGACGGCCGGCTCGAGTCCGCCAGCGTCTCCGGCGCCGGCACGGAGGGCATCTCGATCTGGTGATCGAAGCCCTCCTCCACGATCTGGAAGGAGGCCGCCATGGTGAAAATCGGCGCACCGTGCTGGATGGCCACCACCCGGCGGTTGCAGAACGAATGCCCGTCGAGGCTGCGGTCGACCTGGTACACGATGGGCGCGTTGAAATCCCCGCGGCGCAGGAAGTACGCGTGCAGCGAATGCACGACGCGCCCTTCCACAGTGGCTATGGCGGCGGTGAGCGCCTGCCCGAGCACCTGCCCGCCGAACACCTGAGGACTGCCGATGTCGCGGCTCTCGCCGCGGAACAGGTTCACCTCGAGCGGCTCGAGGTCGAGCAGATTGACCAGATCGGCGAGGCGAGGATCCATAAAGTCTCCTTGCGCGCGGGCAAAACCCGCGCTTAGCCGCTTCGGCGCCGCCCGCCGCGGCGCCGGGGCGGGCGCGGTGCCCTGATCCGGCGCATCATACTAGCTAATCCGGCACGCCCAGGCGCTGGTGCATGACGGGACTGGTGGTGGTGTACTGGAGAAACTGGCGCTTCTCGGGATACAGGTGATGCTGGATGGCGAAGGCGGCCAGCGCCGCCTCGTGGAAGCCCGAGAGGATGAGCTTCTTCTTGCCCGGATAGGTGTTGATGTCGCCCACGGCGAACACGCCCGGCAGGCTGGTCTGGAACTTCTCCGTGTCGACCTTGAGCGCCTTCTTCTCGAGCGTAAGGCCCCACTCGGCGATCGGTCCGAGCTTGGGGTGCAGCCCGAAGAACACCAGGAGCTGCTCCGCCTCGAGCGCCACGACGCCGGCGGACGTCTTCACGTTGACGCCGTGCAGCGTCCCGTCCCGAACGAGCAGCGAATGAGGCAGCGCCTCGTGGCAGTGCATCCGTCCGGCCGCCGCGAGCTCCTTCATCCTGGCAACCGAAGCGGGCGCGGCGCGGAACTCGGCACGCCGATGCACCAGTGTCAGGCTCTTGACCCGTGATACCAGCTCCAGCGTCCAGTCGAGCGCGGAGTCGCCGCCGCCGAAGATGACGATCCGCTTGCCCTCGAGCGCGGCGGCATCCCTGACACGGTAGCCGATGGCGCCGCCCTCGAAAGCCTCGGCCCCCGCAAGTCCCAGGCGGCGCGGCTGGAACGATCCGACGCCGGCCGCGATGACCACCGCGCCGGCGTTGAATCGCGTGCCCGCCGCGGTGACCACCGTAAAACGCCCGTCCTCGCGGCGGGTGAATTCAGTGACCTCCTGGCCGAGGTGAAAGCGTGGCGCGAAGGGCTTGATCTGCTCCATCAGCCGGTCGATCAGCTCCTGCGCCCCGCAGACAGGCAGCGCCGGAATGTCATAGATGGGCTTGCCGGGATACAGCTCCGCGCACTGCCCGCCCGGGTGGGCGAGCGAATCGACCACGTGGGCGCCGATGCCGAGCAATCCCAGCTCGAACACCTGGAACAGGCCACACGGCCCCGCGCCGATGATCACGACCTCGGCATCGATGGTTTCGCCGCCGGTGGTGCCGGATTCGGGATCGATCTGGCTCACGCAGCCCCCTTCGTCAGGTGGAAAGCCTTTAATTTTAAACGAGGAGCTTCGACGGTGGGCGGGCTCCGGCGAGGCCGGCGGCCGGCAGGCCTCTACGCACGGCCTGCGTTCGAATCGGTGGGGGTATGGAAGTACTCGCTCTCGGAGGCGAGCTGCTCGATCAGGCGCTTCAGTTCCGCCATGCGTCCCTCGGCCGTGCTGATGGGCATGCAGTCCTGGCAGCGCGGATCTCCGCACGGCTGGCGCGAATACAGCCAGTATTGCAGCGCGCCGGCGAGCAGACCGTCGGCGATGTCCCACAGGTCGGCGTCCCGGTCCTTGTCCGCCATCCGATTGCCCAGATCAACGGCCTTGGTGAAGGCGGAATCGAAAGTATCAGCGATTTCGGTCATGCGCCTCGTTCTCCCACATCCGACTAGTATAAAGCATACGTCCCGGCACCATGAGTCAGCGCTCGGCGCCCGGGCGAAGACTGCGCTTCCCGGCGCTTCGCCGCGCGCTGGCGGGAAGCCTGACCGCGAGCCTCGGCCACGAGCGCACAAGCTAGAGCTTAAACGGTGCCTTTGAAAGAATCGACGAAGGCGTTCCGGACACGCACGCCGATGTCGGGTTGGTCGGTAAAGAACCCATCGATGCCGGCCGCGAGAAAACACCGCAGCTCGCTCTCGAGGTCGCCGCGGTCCGCATCCCGGCCGGAGGAGCGCAATCGCGCGGGCAGAAAGGCGTTTTCGGCGCGGAAGGTCCAGGGATTGACGCGCAGCCCCGCTGCATGGGCGTCGGCAACGAGCGCGGTCGGCTCTGCGAGCCCGCCACGCCCGTCCTGAGGAACGACCAGCGACTTCGCGGGTCCGATGGCCGAGGCGTAGGTCGCAACCTGCGCCAGTCCCCGCGGGCAGAGCAGATCGGCGAAAGTGCTCACATCGCCCGAAGCGATCGAGTCCGCTGGCGCGCCCTCGGCCTCGATGAGCTGTACCCTCGGCAGTCGGCTGAGGCCGCTCAAGGCTCGCAGGATCGAGCTTTCGAACGATTGCAGAAACACCCCGGACCCGGGCCCGCGGCAGCCGTGACGCTCGAGCGTCTCGATGAGCGGCTCGGCCATGGACAGACCGAGCGCCGCGAAGTAACTCGGGTGCTTGATCTCCGGATACAGTCCGACCGGCGCGGGCGACGGCAGGCCGAGCTCGAGGGCGCGGCGGCGCCCGTCTTCCTCCCACAGCGCGAGGATTTCCTCCAGCGTGGCGATCTCGAACCGCCCGTCGAAGCGGCGGTTGCCCGGCCTCAAGTCCGGGATGCGCTCGCGCGCGCGCAGGGTTTTCAGCTCCTCCAGGGTGAAGTCCTCGGTGAACCAGCCGGTGACCGCCGTTCCCTCGATGACCTTCGTGGTGCGCCGGGACGCGAAGCGCGCGTGCCGCGCCACGTCCGTCGTTCCGCCGAGCTCGTTTTCGTGGCGCGCCACCAGCACCCCGTCCCGGGTCATGACCAGGTCCGGCTCGAGAGCGTCCGCTCCCTGCTCGAGCGCAAGGCGATACGCCGCCAGCGTATGCTCCGGCATATATCCGCTGGCACCGCGATGGCCTATGACGATGGGTTTCGGCATAGCCTGGTGCGAGTTGCTACACTGGCCGGGTGCTGCTCACCGAACACGACATTTATCTCTTTCGCGAAGGTACCCACGGCCGGGCTTACGAGAAGCTCGGTGCGCACGCGCTGCCGCCGGAGGCGGGGCGCGAAGCCGGTACCGGCTTCGCGGTGTGGGCGCCGAACGCCGCCTCGGTCTCGGTGGTCGGGGATTTCAACGGCTGGAACCCGGTCACGCACAGCCTCGCGCCGCGTGCCGACTCCTCGGGGATCTGGGAAGGGTTCATCCCCGGGATCGGCCTCGGAACGCTCTACAAGTATCACATAGTCTCCCTCCAGGGGGGCTACACCGTCCAAAAGAGCGACCCGTACGCATTTCATTGCGAGAAACCTCCACGCACCGCCTCGGTCGTGTGGGATCTCGCCTACGAGTGGGGCGATGACCAGTGGCTCGGGTCCCGCGCCCGGGTCAACGCCCTGAATGCGCCATGGTCGATCTACGAGCTGCACCCCGGCTCCTTCATGCGGGTGGCCGAGGAGCAAAACCGCTGGCTCGACTACCGGGAGCTCGCGCACGCGGTGGCCGATTACGTCACCGAGATGGGCTTCACCCATGTCGAGCTGCTGCCGGTCATGGAGCATCCCTTCTACGGCTCCTGGGGCTACCAGGTGACCGGCTACTTCGCGCCGACCTCCCGCTACGGCACGCCGCAGGACTTCATGTACTTCGTCGATTACCTGCACCAGCGCGGGATCGGCGTCATTCTCGATTGGGTGCCGTCGCATTTTCCGTCCGATCAACACGGACTCGGCTATTTCGACGGCACGCACCTGTACGAGCACGCCGATCCGCGCCAGGGTTTTCACCCGGACTGGAACAGCTCGATCTTCAACTACGGCCGCGCCGAGGTGCGCAACTTCCTGCTGAGCAGCGCGCTGTTCTGGCTGGAGGTCTACCACGTCGACGCGCTGCGCGTGGACGCGGTGGCCTCCATGCTCTACCTCGACTACGCCCGGCACGACGGCGAATGGATCCCCAACCGCTTCGGCGGCAACGAGAACCTGGAGGCGGTGGAGTTTCTGAAGCAGCTCAACCTCGCCGTCTACCGCGACCAGCGCGACACCCAGACCATCGCCGAGGAGTCGACCGCCTGGCCCATGGTCTCGCGGCCCGTCCACCTGGGCGGACTCGGCTTCGGCATGAAATGGAACATGGGTTGGATGCACGACACGCTGAAGTACCTCAGCACCGACCCGGTGTACCGCAAGTTCCATCACCACCAGATCACCTTCAGCCTCTGGTACGCCTTCAACGAGAACTTCGTGCTGCCGCTCTCGCACGACGAGGTGGTGCACGGCAAGGGCTCGCTCCTCGGCAAGATGACGGGCGATGACTGGCAGCGCTTCGCCAACCTGCGCCTGCTCTACGGGTACCTCTGGACGCATCCGGGCAAGAAACTGCTGTTCATGGGCGGGGAGTTCGGCCAGTGGAGCGAGTGGCGGCACGAGGAAAGCCTCGAGTGGCACCTGCTCGAGTACGCGCCGCACGCCGGACTGCGCAAATGGGTCCAGGACCTCAACAGCCTGTACCGTTCGACTCCGGCGCTGTACGAGCGCGACTTCAGCCCCGAGGGCTTCGAGTGGATCGACTGCGACAACGCCGACGACAGCGTCATCGTGTACCTGCGCCGGGGGCGCGGATCCGCGGACTGGGCGCTTGTCGCGTGCAATTTCACGCCCGTGCCCCGGGAGAACTACCACATCGGCGTGCCGCTCGGCGGCCGGTGGGTCGAGCGCCTGAACAGCGATGCGACCGAATACGGCGGCAGCGGCGTCGGCAACCTCGGGGGTGTGCAGGCGGCCGACCTGCCCTCCCACGGCCACCCGCATTCGCTTACCCTGCACCTGCCGCCGCTGGCCGCCATCGTACTGATACCCGGGTGATCCGCCGGCGGCCGGTATCCGGGCCGTATCGCGGTCAACCGGCGCAACCGTCGTCCGTTGCCGCTTCTATGAGACCCGCAACCCGCCGAGTCGCCGCAGCCGGGCTGCTGCTCGCCGCAGCGCTGCTGAGCTCGTGCTCGGGCATCCCGCTGGTGAAGCGCGAGGCGGCCGAGCGGGCCCGCTTCCAGGCCTATGCCGGCAAGCCCGTCGGCAGCTACACCTGGCTGACGAGCTACGACGGCTGGGAGCCCATCAGCCGCCACCAACTGGTGGTGTGGACGAACATCAACGAGGCCTATCTCATCACCGTGTTCCGGCCCTGCACGGATCTGATGTTCGCCAGGCGCATCGGCCTGACCTCGTTCGCCGGCACGGTCAGCGCGAAGTTCGACTTCGTGAAGGCCGACGGCTGGAAGTGCATGATCAAGACCATCCAGCCCGTCGATTACCGGCGCATGTTGCGCGATGAGCGCAAGGCGCGCGCCGCCGCACACTCGGGCGAGACCTCGCACACCGCCGACTGAGACCTCTGCGGCGTCGGTCACTTCGTGATCCGCGCGGCGCAGTCCTGCCCCCGCCCGGTCAGCCCCTTCAGCCCTTGAGCGGGCCCGGGTTCCGCTCCGCCCATCACCCGCCTTCAAGGGTCGCGCCCGGCCCCGCGCGGCGGCGCTTGCGCCGCCCATGCCCCATATGTATTATCATGGTCATAATATTTAAAGGGGCGGCCGTAGCGGGAGCGCAGCTCATGAACCACGACGTCATCATCACTTGCGCCGTGACCGGCGACGACACCAAGGTCACCAAGAGCCCGCATTGCGCGGTGACGCCGCAGCAGATCGCCGCTGCGGCGGTGGATGCCGCCAAGGCAGGCGCGGCCATCGTGCACATCCACGTGCGCGATCCCGAGACCGGCGCGTTCAGCATGGAAACCCGCCACTACCGCGAGGTGGTCAAGCGCATCCGTGAAAGCGGCACCGATGTCATCGTCAATCTGACGTGCGGCATGGGCGGGTACATCTGTGTCGGCGAGCACGGACTCGAGGACACTCCCGCGCCCGGCACCGATTTCGTGAGCCAGGAACGGCGCCTGCAGCACGTGATCGACCTGTGTCACGAAGGACGGTACCGCCCCGACATCGCCACCCTGGACTGCGGCACCTTGAATTTCGGCGACGGCAATCGCGCCTATGTCTCGACGCCGGACTATCTGCGCCGCGGCGCCGCCATTCTGCGCGATCTCGGCGTCAAGCCGGAGCTGGAAGTGTTCGACACCGGCAACCTGTGGCTGGTGCGCAAGCTGGTCGACGAAGGACTGATTCCCGCCCCCGCGCTCATCCAGCTGTGCATGGGCATCCCGTACGGCGCGCCGGCCGACGTCGGACATCTTCTGGCCATGGTCAACACCCTGCCCGCCGGCAGCGTGTGGACGTCCTTTGCCATCAGCCGCATGCAGATGCCGTGGGTCGCGCAGTCGATTCTGCTCGGCGGCAATGTCCGGGTCGGGTTGGAGGACAACCTCTACCTCAGCCGCGGGGTATATGCGAGCAACGCGCAGCTGGTCGAGCGGGCGCGCACCATCATCGAGGCCATGGGGGCCCGTGTCGTCTCGCCGGCCCAGGCGCGCGAGCGGCTGAAGCTGCGCTGAGCGCGGAGCCGACCCGGGGTACCGCCGATGCCGGCCCTACGGATCTATCGCACGCCGATCGCCGCGGAGTGGATCGACTACAACGGTCATCTGCGTGATGCCTACTACGGACTCATCCTCAGTCTGGCCACCGACGCCCTGATGGACCGGCTGGGGATTGACGCGCCCTATCGGCAGCGCACGCGCTGCACGCTCTACACCGTCGAGACGCACATCCACTACCTGAAGGAGGTGCATGCGAGCGATGTGGTGACCGTCGACGCCGCCATCCTCGACAGCGACGCCAAGCGGATTCATGCCGCCCTGGGGCTCGCGTGCGAAGGCCGGGCCGAGCCGGCCGCCGCGGCCGAGACCATGCTCCTGCACGTCGCGCAGGGCGACCCGCCCGCGATCGCGCCCTTCCCTCCCGCCATCGCCCGTGCCATCGAGCAGCTCCGCGGGCAATCCGCCGATGCGCTCGCCGGTCCGCGCTCGCGCCGGATGGAATTGAGGCGGCGCGCATGACCGCTCTGCCGCGTTCGCGCGCCCCGCTGGTCTGGCTGGTCGCCATTTGCCTCGCACTAGCGGCGGATGCCGCCGCGGGCGCCGGGCCGCCCCGGATCCATCTGCGCCCTCTCGATGCGGCCCGGCGTGTCATTGCCTTGCCGGACGGCATTTCCATGGCCTACGCGCCACTGGGCAACCCCCACGGCACGCCGGTGGTGCTGATTCACGGCTACACCGACAGCGATCTCGACTGGGCGTCGCTCATACCCTACCTGTCGAAGAACTTTCGCCTCATCGTCATCGATCTGCGGGGCCACGGCGAGTCGAGCAAGCCCGAATGCTGTTACACCCGCTACGACTTCGCCTACGACGTCAAGCTGCTTCTCGACAAGCTGCGTGTGCGTCGCGCCGACATTGTCGGCCATTCCCTGGGCAGCCTGGTTGCGCAAACCTTCGCGGAGATGTGGCCGGCTCGCACCGCGCGGCTGGTGCTGATCTCCTCGACCGCCGGTCCGCCGCCGAAATCGGCGGCCCCGCAGTACGACTGGACGGCGCAGATCCGCCGGCTCAGGGACCCGATCGACCCCGATTCGAAGTTCATGCGGCAGTGGTGGGCATCGCCGAACCCGGTCGACCCAGCGTTCCTGCGGCGCGAGCGACGCAACGCGGCGAGGATTCCGGTGAGCGTGTGGCTGGCCGTGCTCAATCAGAGCCTGTCGGATGCCGCGCTGAGAGCTCTCTCCTCGACGCTATCGCGCCTTGAGGCGCCGACACTGCTCATCTGGGGTAGCGCCGACCCGATCATGCTGCCCGCCATGCGCCGCGGCCTGAGGCGCGCCCTGCCACACGCCAAGGTCGTCATCTTCCCGGGGCTCGGCCACAACCCGTTCTGGGAAGATCCGCGCGGATGCGCCGCCGTGATCAACGCCTTTCTCGATCCCGCCGCCAACGTGCGGCGCTACGGCGCCGCCCAATGAGCCGGCTGCGCATCGTTATTCATTCCAACTCGCCATAAACCGACACAAAACTCAATCATCGACGGGGGTCGACCGACATGAAACCGAATTACAAGGTGGCACGCACGATCGCCGCAATCCTCGGCGCCTCGGCCCTGCATGCGGCGCTCGCCGCCGACACCGGCGCAGTCTCCGGCTCCACACAGCTTCGGGAGATCATCGTCACGGCGACCCGGCGCACGGAAAGCGTTCAGAATGTCCCGCTCACGGTGCAGGTGCTCACGGGACGCACTCTGAGCCAGCTGCACGTGAAGACGCTGTCGGACTACTTGAAGTACCTGCCCGATGTCTCCACCGCAACTTTGAATCCCGGCGCCGCGATGGTGTTCATGCGCGGGCTGAGCCTCGGTGCGCCGACCCCCGCCGCGCAGGGCTCGGTCGGAGAATTCCCGAACGTGGCGATCTACCTCGATAATGAATCGACGCTGCTGCCGGGACGCGCCCTGGACGTGTACGCGGTGGATCTGCAGCGCATCGAAGTGCTCGAGGGACCGCAGGGAACGCTGTTCGGCGCCGGTGCGCAAGCCGGCGCCATCCGCTACATCACCAACAAGCCGAAGCTCGACACCTTGGAAGTGGATGTCAGCGCCGGTTACGGCATCACGGCGCACGGCGATCCGAACCACCACGTGAGCGCGGTGTTCAACTGGCCCATCATCCCGGGCAAGCTCGCCGCGCGCCTGGTGTGGTTCGACGATCACCGCGGCGGCTACATCAACAACCTGCCGGCGACCTTCTCGCGCAGCGGCACGGACCTCGGCATCGCGCAGGCGAACGGCGGGATCGTGCCGACGAACAGCGTGTCGATAAACAATTATCAGATCGCCGGCAACGGCATCAATCCGCTCGACTACGGCGGCGGCCGGCTGGAACTGAAATACAAGATCAACGACGACTGGAGCGTGCTGCTCAGTCAGATGTACCAGGACATGAACGCGCAGGGGGTGTTCTACCAGATGCCTTACGGCACCGAGGGAGCGGGCGAGACGGCGGCGGGACTGCCGGTGGGCACCAGGCGGCTGCCGCCGCTGTCTGTGAACCTGTTCAACCCCTCGTTCGATCGCGACAAGTTCTCGAACACCGCGCTGACCGTCGATGGCGAGGTGGGACCGCTCAGCATTGTGTACGCCGGATCCTACCTCGACCGCAACCTCGAGCAGGTCCAGGATTACACCAACTACGCCCGCGGCCGCTATGCCTACTATTATCAGTGCACGGGAGTCACCTACAGCTCCACCTCGGGAAATCCCGGCGCCACGTGTCTGTCCCCGAGAGCGGTGTGGCGGGATAAGGAGCGTAACACCCACGTGCAGCAGGAGCTGCGCGTGAGCACACCGAGCACCTGGCGGCTGCGGGCGATCGCGGGCATTTTCTACGAGGATCTCAAGATCTACGACGATCAGTCCTACCTGTACACTTCGCTGCCGGGCTGCGCCCCCTCCGGCCCCACGTCCAACTGCTTCCTGCCGCTTCAGACCTGGCCCGGGGCTCCGTCCAATCAGCCCGGCCCCCGCAACTCGGCCACCTCGTTCATCGACGATTTCCAGCGCACCTTCATCCAGAAAGCCGCCTACACCTCGGTGAGCTTCGACATCATCCCTCACAAGCTGACGATCACCGGCGGAATACGCTACTTCGACATGTACAACGCCTCTCAGGGAGGCGACGTCTCCGGTTTCGGCTGCAAGCAATTCACGCCCACTTCGTATTTCGGACCATGCCTGACGTCATACGGCACCAACGTCTCGCAGCAGAACCCGCATGCGTTCGTCGAGACCGGCCATCGGGGCCGCGCCAGCCTGTCGTGGCACATCACGCCGGAGGCGATGGTGTACTACACCTATTCGCAGGGATTCAGGCCGGGCGGATTCAACCACGGCAGCAGCGCCTTCCTGCCGGACCAGATAGGCGTGATGCAATACTACAATCCGAAAGCGTATCAATCGGACAATCTGACCAACAACGAGATCGGCTGGAAAGCCTTCCTGCTCGATCACCGAATACGTTTCAACGGCACGCTCTATCAGGAGAACTGGAGCAATGTGCAGACGGAGGTGTTCTGTCCGCAATGCGGCCTGGGCAACGTCATTTTCATCACCAACGGACCGCAATACCGGGTGCGCGGAGTGGAGCTGCAGATCGACGCGCGGGTGATGCGCGGCCTGACCGTCTACGGCTCGACTTCGGTGCACAGCGGCGAGCTGACCAACTCCCCGGCACTGATCGACAACAATCCGGCGAGCCCGGATTTCGGCAAGCCCATCACCACCCGTTACGCGAACGGCGTCGCCTATCCGGTCACGAACGTCTACGGCCTGCGCGGCAGCGACCTGGCCAATTCCCCCTCATTCCAGGCGAGCCTGCGGGCGAGGTACGACTGGACCGTGGGGCCGTACCTGGCATACGTGCAGGCCGGGTTCCAGCACTCGGGCTCCTCCCTGTCCGCCACGGGCTTCGTCGCGACCTTCAGGCAGCCCTCATGGACGACCTACGACGCGTCCGCGGGCATAGCAAAGGGAGATTGGACGCTGTCGCTGGCGGGCACGAACCTCACGAACGTCAACAAGAGCCTGCTCACCTCGAGCGCCCTGTTCACCCTCACCGAGACGCCCATGCGCCCGAGGGTGATCGAGCTGACCTTCAATTATCACTTCTCGAGACACGAGTGACGGGCGCAGGCGGCGGGAGGGGCCCGGAGGCCGCTCCCGCCGGCGCGCTCATTGCGGCGTGGAGAGCTTGCCCGGCTTCGGCTGCCGCCGCATGGCGCCGGTCGCCCACGCTTCGAGCAGCGCAAGCTGCAGACGCAGCTGGTCGATCTGTTTCGCGGGCGGCCAGTCCCCCGGGCTTGCCACCGCGCTCGCGGTCAGGCCGTTGATGAACGTCACCACCGAGCTGAGCACGCGGTCGCGCGTATCGGCCGGCCAGCGCAGCCACTGCGGCCAGCTCTGGGCGAGACATCGCTCGAACAGCCGCAGGTACTCTCTGTGCAACGAGGCATTGACCCGCCTCATCCGCTTGTCCGCCAGGACCTGCCCCCAGAACGCGGTCCAGAAAGCGCATTCGGTGAAACGCGTGGCGTCGACAGGCAGCGTCTCCGTGAGCAGTGCCAGCAGATCCGGCTGCTCGAGCGCCTCGGCCTGCCGGGTGAGGCGCTCCTCGACGCGCCGCAGGATCAGCCGCAGTGCGGCGACGATGATGTCCTGCTTGGTATCGAAATAATGGGCGACCATCCCTGTGGTGTAGCCGGCTTCCCGGGCGATGCGCACGATGGTGGTCCGCTCGAAGCCGTGCTTGGCCACGACACGGCAGGCGACCAGCGCGATGTCATCGCGCCGCTGGGCATGATCGACGATCTTGGGCATGGCTCTCGAGCCCTCCCGGGCATTATTTGCCCGGGAAGACTACATGACGGCCGGCCCGCGCGGGAGCCGGCAGCCGTGCGTGGGCGGCCCGGAAGGCTTCCAGCCGCGCACGCACCGCCGCATCCATGGGCGCGGATGCCCCTTCCAGGGCGCTGGCATACTCGTAGAGCTGCTCGCCGGTGGCGATCAGGCGGGCATCTCTGCGGCGCCTGAGATGGTGGAACAGATGCACCCCGTTGTCGTCGACCCCGAGCACCTGCGTGGTGACGAAAATCGGCTCCAGTGCGCCCGCCGGCGCATGGTGGATCACGTGGCTCTCCACCGCGAAAAACGCCCGGCCCGCGCTGCGGTCGGCGCCGCTCACACCGGCGAGCCGCAACAGCGCCTCGGCGGCATGGCCAAGGACCTGCACGCAGCGCGACTCGGCCATGCGCCCTTTGTGATCGATCCATTCGGGGCGGACCTCGGTGTCGAGCGTTCTGATCGGCTGCGCGGCGGCGGCCCCCTCGGCCGCCTCGCCGAGCGCACCCGCACCATCGGCATAAAGGCGTTCTTCCAGGGCGCGCAGCGTCGAGCCGGCCCCGATGTCGAACTGCCTCAGCACCTGCTGGATGGCCACCAGGTAATCGTCCCTCAGGCGCTCGAGCTCGCGGATGGAGCGGCCGCCCGCCTGCTCCTCGGTGCCCTCGACCATGCGGTCGATGAGCGGCTCGGTGAGCTCAGGCGCCTCGAGCCGGGTCCACGGCCATTTGAGGCAGGGGCCGAACTGTCGCAACATGTGGCGCATGCCCGTCTCGCCGCCTGCCAGATGATAGATCAGGTTCGTGCCCATTGCCGCCCAGCGCAGGCCCGGCCCGTAGACGACCGCATCGTCGAGCTCGCCGGTAGTGGCGACCCCGTCGTTGACCAGATGCAGGATCTCGCGCCACAGCGCCTCCTGGAGCCTGTCGGTCAGGTGGCCCGGCACCTCGCGGCGCACTTGCAGCGGATGCATGCCGATGTAGGTGTAGAACGCCCGGGCGGCTTCGAGCGCCTGCGGCGCGGTATCGCGGCCGCCGACCAGCTCCACCAGCGGCAGCAGGTAGACGGGATTGAACGGATGGGCGACCAGCAAGCGCTCCGGGAAGCGCATCTCGCGCTGCAGGTCCGTCGGCATCAGGCCCGAGGTGCTCGATGCGATCACCACGTCCGCCGGCGCTTGCCGGCCGGCCTGCGCCAGCACACGCCGCTTCAGTTCCAGCTGCTCGGGTATGTTCTCCTGGATGAAATCCGCCCGGCGGGCCATCGCATCGAGGTCGGTGGTGAAGGACAGCTTGCCCTTCGGCGGCAGGGGCGCGCTCGTCAGGCGCGCCAGGGCGCTTTCGGCATTGGCGACCGCACCGCGGATCCAGCCTTCCATTTCCGGCTTGACGTCCGCGGCGATCACGTCGATGCCGAAGTGCAGCGCGCGCGCAGCCCAACCGCCGCCGATCACCCCTGTGCCCAGCAGGCCCAACGTCCTGACACGTCTCATGCTCTCGACCACTTCGCCCTCCCCACCGGCGCCTTGCGGCCGGCGGCGTCATTTTATAATATCTTCTTCATAATATAAACAGGCTGGCCGCGCATCGGGGGCACGGCGCCGGAGTACACGACATGGTCCGAAGCACCTTCCTCGAAAGACGCTCCATCGACTACGTACCGCTCGCCGAGCGTCACGGCAAGGTGTGGCATCTGTGGCCGGTTTGGTTCTCGGGCGATGCGCATCTGGCCACCCTCGCGGTCGGAGTGATCGGCATCACCCTCGGCGGGAACCTCCTGTGGACGGCGCTGGCGGTGATCGCCGGCTGCGCCATCGGGACTTTCTTCATGGCGTTTCACTCGACCCAGGGACCACAGTTGGGCCTGCCGCAGATGATCCAGTCGCGGCCGCAGTTCGGTTACGTCGGGGCGCTGCTCGTGTGGGCGTTCGCCCTGGTCACTTACATCGGCTACAACTCGTTCAACCAGGTGCTCGCGGTTGAAGCGCTGCACCAGCTCGCGCACGCTGTGCCGGCGGACTCGCCGGCCGTGGTGACCGTCTTCGGCCTGCTCGCCGCGGCCATTGCCACCGTCGGTTACGACTTCATTCACATCGCGCAGCGCACCGTGGCCTTTCTCATGATCGCTTTTCTGAGCGTGTTCAGCGTGAGCGCGCTGTTCGTGCTGAGGGTGCCGGCCGCGCAGTGGGCCTGGAGCGGCTTTCGCCCGACTCCCTTCCTGACCGAGCTGCTGGCCGCCGCCGCCTATCAGCTCACCTGGTCGATCTACGTTTCCGATTATTCCCGCTACCTGCCGCGGGACGTCAGCATCCGCGCCTCGTTCTGGTGGACTTACCTGGGCTCGTTCATCGGCGGCGCGTGGATGATGCTGGTGGGCAGCATCGCGGCCGCGGTGTTTCCCCGGCTCGACGTGCCGGCGGCGTTCCAGCGCGCGGCCGACAGCGTACTTCCGGGGTTCGGACCCATCGTGTTGGTTGGCGCACTGCTCGGCCTGCTTACCGTGACGGCGCTGCAATACTACGGCGCGTCGCTCACGCTGCTCAGCGTCTGGGATACCTTCAAGCCGCTCGAGAGCAGCTCCGGCAAGCGTGCCGCGAGCCTCGCCGGCGCGGCCATCGTCTCCACCGCGATCGCGCTCGAATCCTCGAGCGATTTCCTGCGGCACTTCTCGGACCTGCTGTCGGTGCTGCTGTACCTGTTCACGCCGTGGACGGCGATCAACCTGGTGGATTTCTACCTGGTGCGCAAGGGGCATTACTCCGTACGCGAAATCTTCAATCCCCACGGCATGTACGGCCGCTGGAACTGGCATGGCCTGCTCGCCTACGGCGTGGGATTCGGGGCCATGGTCCCGTTCTTCAGCACCGGGCTGTACACCGGACCGATCGCCCGCTGGCTCGGCGGCACCGATCTGTCGATGCTGGTGGGCCTGCCGGTGTCGGCGGCGGTCTACCTGCTCGCCTGCCGTACGATCGACCTCGAAGCCGACCGGCGCGCCGCGGCCGTCGCGGATCTCGGCCTGGAGTCCACGAACGACGCAACCGAGCCGGATGAGGTTGTCTTTTCCGACGCGTGAGCATGAGCCTGCCGCCGCCGCCCGCAGGATGGGCGCCGCCCTGCCACGCACGCGGGCGGCGATGCGGTTCACGCGCACGGGGCGCTCGCCGGCATCAAACGGTGACCCGGTGGGACGGAGCCCCGCCGGGCAAGGTGATGCACCTTCAATACGATCGGATGACCGGGTTCTCGATGCCGGGGCTCCCGCCGGCTGGATGGCACCGGGATGCCTTGCGAATATGGCCGCGTCTGTATTTTTACAGTAGTATAATAATATCGAAAGGCTCGAGTCAATCTGCTGACTCGCGCGGCCCGCAGCGAACCGGCTGACCTGTCAACAGATGCCCGAGAGCACATCATGAGCGACCCCGCCCTGCCCACTCGCCGCGCCCGCGAAAGGAAACGTGCGCGCGCCCGCGCCAGCGCGGGAAAGTATCCGTACATTCGCCGGCGGCTGCCGCCGGTGGATCTGCTGAGCTCGGAGGCGGTGGAGATCATCGAAGCGAACGCGGAAACCATTCTGGAGGAAATCGGCGTCGAGCTCCGTCGCGACCCGGAGTCGCTGCGCCTGTGGCGCCAGGCGGGGGCCGAGGTGAAAGGCGAGCGGGTGCACATCCCGCGGGGGCTGGCCCGGCAGCTGCTGAAGAGCGCGCCATCGGAGTTCGACCTCTTTGCCCGCAACCCCGAGCGCAGCGTGCGCTTCGGCGGGGAAGCGACCGTTTTCTCTCCCGTGGGCGGGCCGCCGTTCGTGAGCGATCTGGATCGCGGGCGCCGCTACGGCACGCTCGAGGATCTGCGCAACTTCATCAAGCTCGCGCACATGGCGCCCGCGATTCACTTCTCCGGCGGCAGCATGTGCGAGCCGATGGAAATTCCCCCGGGCAGACGGCACCTCGACGTGCAATACGCGTTCTTCCGCTATTCCGACCAGGGCTGCGAGGCGACGCCGGAGACCGAGGGGCATGCCACCGATGCGATTGCGCTCGCGCAGGCTCTGTTCGGCGAGGACTACCTGGAAACGCACCCGGTCGTACTCGGCAACATCAATTCGAACTCGCCGCTCGTCTATGACGGACGGATGCTCGGGGCGCTGCGCCAGTTTGCCAGTCACAACCAGGGCACGATCGTGGTGCCCGCCATGCTCGCCGGAGCAATGGGTCCCGTGACACCCGCGGGATGCATGGCGGAGCTGCTCGCCGAGACGCTGTGCGGCATGGCGCTCACCCAGATCGTCCGCCCCGGCGCTCCGGTGATCCTGGGCTCGTTCGTCGGCGCGATTTCGATGCGCACGGGAGCGCCGACGTTCGGCACCGCGGAGGCGACCCAGATGATTTTCGCGACGGCCCAGCTTGCCCGCCGGCTGCGACTGCCCTGCCGCAGCGGCGGCTCGCTCTGCTCCTCGAAAGTGGCCGACGCTCAGGCCGGCTACGAGAGCGCGAACACACTGCTGCCCACGTTGCTCGCCGGCGTGAATCTCGTGACCCATGCGGCCGGTTGGCTCGAGGGCGGACTGGTCGCGAGCTACGAGAAGTTCGTGATGGACGCCGATCAGTGCGCGATGATGCAGAGTCTCGCACAGGGCATGGACATGTCCGAGCGCGGCCAGGCGCTCGATGCCATCCGGGAAGTAGGCCCCGGAAGCCACTTTCTCGGTTGTGCGCACACGCAGGCGAACTTCGAGACCGCCTTCCATCAGTCGGCGATCGCGGACTACTCCTCGTACGAGCAATGGTCGGAGGATGGACGGCTCACCGCGGAGCAGCGCGCCAACCGAGTGTGGAAGAGAATGCTGGAGGAGTATCAGGACCCGGGCATCGACCCCGCGCGCGATGAGGCCATGCTCGAGTACATCGCGCGCCGCAAGAGGGAATTGCCCGACCAGATCACCGACGAATAACGCAAAGGCTCACATTCATGCCCCGCAATCCCCGCTACGACGTCCTGTTCGAGCCGGTGAGGATCGGGCCGGTGACGGCCCCCAACCGCTTCTATGCCGTGCCCCACGCGAGCGGCATGACCAATTCCATGCCGCGCATGCGCGCGGCTTTCCGGGAAACAAAAGCCGAAGGGGGCTGGGGCGTGGTGTGCACGGGCTACGTCTCGATCGACCCCGCTTCGGATGACGCTCCGCTGCCCTATGCCACCTTGTGGGACGAGGATGACGTGCGCTCCCACGCCATGATGACGGAGGCGGTTCACCGGCACGGTGCGCTCGCCGGCATCGAGCTCTGGCATGGAGGCGGCGCCACCATGAACCGGCTCAATCGAATGCCCTCCATGTCCCCCTCGGGCACCGCATGGATGCCGACGCACGTCAGCTACATCGGCAACCAGCGGCCGCGTGTCATGGACAGCCGGGACATTCGCGCGCTGCTCGATGCGCAGACGCGCGCCGCGCGCCTGGCGTGCAGCGCCGGATTCGACATCGTCTACGTCTACGCGGGCATGGGCTACCTGCCCCATGAATTTCTCCTCTCCGAATGGAATCACCGCACGGATGCCTACGGCGGCAGCGTCCGCAACCGGGTACGCATCGTCCGCGAGCTGCTCGAAGTGACCCGCGAGGCGGTGGGCAACCGATGCGCGGTCGCGCTGCGGATCAGCCTCGAGGAGCTTCGCGCCCGGCCGAGCGATCGAGCGGCGTCGGAAGCGCACGAGGTCGTGCAGCTGCTCGCGGACCTGCCGGACCTCTGGGACGTGAAAATGGACTCCGAGACCACCGACTGCGCCCCCTCGCGCTTCACGCCCGAGGGCAGTCACGAGCCGGTGATTTCCTTCGTCAAGACCCTCACGGGCAAACCGGTCGTGGGCGTCGGTCGTTTCACCTCCCCGGATGCGATGGTTGGACAGATCAGCCGCGGTGTGCTCGACCTCATCGGCGGCGCGCGCCCGTCGATCGCCGATCCGTTCCTGCCGAAAAAGATCGACCAGGGACGCGAGGAAGACATCCGCGAATGCATCGGCTGCAACATCTGCATTTCGAGCTGGCACGACTGTGTACCGGTCCGCTGCACGCAAAATCCCACCATCGGTGAGGAATGGCGCCGGCAGTGGCATCCGGAGCGCGTGCCGCCCGCGCCTCACGGCTCGACGGTGCTCGTGGTGGGCGGCGGGCCCGCCGGCCTGGAATGCGCGCTGACCCTCGGACGTCGCGGCTACGACGTCATGCTGGCGGAAGCCGAAGACCAGCTCGGGGGGCGCCTGCGCTTCGAGACGCGCCTGCCGGGCCTCGCGACCTGGTCGCGTGTTCTGGACTGGCGCCGCAGCCAGCTGCAACAGCTGGCGAACGTCGCGGTGTATCGCGGCAACCGGCTCACCGCGGACGAAATCCTGGAACTGGGGGCCACGCACGTGGTGATGGCCACCGGGTCGCGATGGGTACCGTTGCTTTACTCTCCTCTCGAGGTGCCGGCAGGCACGGTGGACGGCCCCAATGTCTACACGCCCGACGACGTCGCGGCCGGCGCGCCGATCGAGGGTCCGGTGGCCGTATTCGATTTCGACAACTACTACATGGGCTCCGCTCTCGCCGAGCAGCTCGCGAGGGCCGGGCACCGTGTGAGCTACGTGACGCCGTCCGGGCACGCATCCGCCTGGGCCATCATGACCAACGAGCAGCCCCAGACGTACCGTGCGCTCGCCGATGCGGGCGTGGAGCTGCACACGCTCGCGCGGATCGAGGCGTTCGACGGAAACGAGGTGACCCTCGTCCACATGTTCACCTCCGCTCGCGCGCGGCTCCCCTGCCGGGCGCTGGTGATCGTGGGCGCACGACTGCCGGAGGATGCGTTGTACCGGGAACTGACCGCGCAGCGCGAGCGGTTGGCTGCGGCCGGCATCGCCTCGGTCACCCGGGTCGGGGACGCGCTGGCCCCGGGAGCCATCGCTCACGCCGTCTACAGCGGCTACCGGTACGGCAGAGAGCTCGACGCGGATGAGTCCGCAGGCATCCTCAGGCGCGATGGGCCGGTACGTATCGTGAAGGATGCGCCGACGTCAGCCTGACATCCGCGCCGCCGCGCCGGCGCTCTCACAGTCGGCCCGAACCAGTTATAATCATGCGCGCGCGGGACGTCACCGCCCCGGGACGGGATGAATCGGGCACGGGCGTGCGGCGCCGCACCGCCCGGCTTCGGCAGACTGGATCGAAGAATGACCAAAGAGCAGCATGCGCCGAAATTCCACCGCGCCTCACCGACCGTACGTCGGGAGGCGCTGATCGAGGCAACTCTGGCGTGTCTGCGCAAACACGGACACGCCGGCGCATCCGCGAGACGCATTGCCGCCGAAGCGGGCGTGTCGGCCGGCCTCATCACGCACCATTTCCCGAGCATCTCGGCACTGGTCGCCTCCTCGTATGAAACGCTCGCGATGTCGCTGCTGCGCTCGATCCGCCAGCATGCGCGCGAAGTCGGCGCAAGCCCGCGCGAGCGGCTGCGGCGCTTCTTCGAGGCCTCGTTCGCGCCGGCACTCATCGAGCCCGGTTTGTTCAACACCTGGCTCGTGTTCTGGAGCATGATCGCGCACGATGCCGAGATGCGCGCCGTGCAGGACCGCACTTACGCCGCTTATCGGAGCGCGCTCGAGTCGCTGCTCGGACAGCTGCGCGCGAACGACGGTGTTCCCGCCTTCAGGCTGCGGCCGGCCGGGATCGCGCTCGCGGCGCTGCTCGATGGGCTGTGGATCGAGGCGAGCCTGAACCCGCGCGCGTTCAAGCCCGCCGAGGCCGTCGCCCTGTGCGAGGACTGGACGAACGCGCTCTGCACAGGCGCATTTCCAAGTCTGCTCGCCCGCCGCCCGTCCCGCGCGCGGCATATTCAAGCGCCCACGGTCCAGGGCGGCGGATGATCGGGGGAGCGCCAGGGTTTCAGGCAGGTTGATGAGCCGGTTCGATCGCACCGGCCTCGGACTCGCCGGTCACGATCTCATCGGCATCGATCCAGAACCACAGCACCGCGGCCGCCAGCGCGCACAGGCAGCCGATTGCGAACACCGCGCCCCAGGCCTGCCGGCCCGAAAGCCAGGCGACCACGGGAATGCCGATGATGCCGCCGAGATTGCCGCCGGTGTTGAGCACTCCTCCGACCGCCATCGTATCGCTGCGACCCACGGCCATCGCGGCCGCCCAGTAGGACGCCTCATTGATCTCGACGCAGCCAAAGGAGAACGTGAGTGCGCCCACGGCGACGTACGGGTCGGAAGTCCACATCGTGATCAGGAGCAAGGCTCCCACGATCGGCAGTGACATCAGCGGCACCGCCCGAAACCCCCACACCATGCCGAGCTTCTGGCACAGCCGCCCGGTGAGCAGTCCGCCGATGCCCGCGCCGAGGCTCGCCGCGACCGGCGGCGCCACCGACAGCCAGCCGCTCTCGATCACGGGGAAATGGCGCTGCTGGATGAGATAAAGAAAGCACCAGTTGGCGATCAGGTAGAAACAGTAATTCACCAACAGATACGACGCGGCGAGCAGTGCGGTGTTGCGGTGGCCGAGCACACGCAGCAGGCGCCGCACCGTGATTCTCGCGTCCACCGTCGCATGCGCGAGCCCGCCGAGCTCGCCCAGCTCCGCCGGCGACACCGCCGGGTGCTCACGCGGTGTATTGCGCGCATACCACGCCCACAGCGCCGTCACCAGCAGCGCCGGAACGCTGCACCAGGCGATAGCCCGCTGCCAGCCGACGCTCTCCATGAGCGCGGCGATGAGCGGCGGGGCGATCGCGAAGCCGAGATCCGCACCCATGCTCTGCGTGCCCTGGACCAGCGACCACTGGCGGACTGGGAACCACGTTTCGAAGACACCGGTCGATACGGGGAAGAATCCCCCCTGTGCCATCCCCAGCAGCAGCTGCGTCGCGACCAGCACCGCGAACAGCGCCGTGCCGCTGAGGACCGCCGGCGCCGCCGGAGTCGCCATGATGGCAAGGAACGCCACCACGCCGAAAAGCGTCATGGCGAAGCGCGCGCCGAGCCGCTGGCCCATCAGACCGCCCGGCAATTGAAACAGCGCATAGCCGATGACGAACGCCTGCTCGATCCAGCCGATCTGCAGCTGCGTGAGGTGCAGACCCGGCATCATCCGATCGGCGGCGATCGTTACACTGATGCGCTGTACGTAGGCGATCAGGCCGAGCGTAAACAACAGCCCGAATATTCGCCAGCGGATTCGCACGTTTGCCCCGCACCTGCAGAATTGCAGCGACCCCATCATGCACGGATGCGAGCGTCGACCGCAAGCGGCTCGAGCGCCAAATCCTCCCGGCCGCCGCTCATCGGTTGACAACCGTCCGAATGCTATTGTACGCTTGTCCAATAGGAGCCCCTCCGCCGAGGGACGGAGTGCCGCTCGCATGAGACCGCAGCTTCGCGTCGTTCCCGATCATCTCATCGGCCCGATACTCGATGAGGCCAGGCGGATCCTGGCCGAAATCGGCGTCGAGGTGCGCGGGACGCGGCTCAGAGAGCGTCTGCTCGATCAGGGGCTGAAGCTCGCGCGCACCGCCGACGATGCCGAGCGCGTTCTGTTTCCGCCGGAAGTGGTGACACGGGCGATCGAAACGGCCCCCAAGCGCTTTCCGCTCCATGACCGCGACGGGGCCGCGTACACCGAGCTCGGCGGGGACAAGGTGCACTTCGTGCCCGGCTCCAGCGGCTTGCACATGCTCGATCATCGGACCGGCGAGACCCGTCCCGCCGGGACACGGGACTTCATCGAGTACGTGCGCGTGGCCGAGGGCCTGAAGAATCTCGGTTATCTCGCCACCGCCTTCTCCACCAACGACATCGAGCCCATGGTGTCGGACGCGTGGCGTCTGTATCTGGCGCTGACCAATTCCGTGAAACCCGTCGTTTCGGGTGCGTTCTCCGAGCACGGTGTGGTGCGCATGGCCGAGATGATGCAGCTGTTCCGCCGCGACAAGGCGGATCTGATTGCCCGCCCGATGTCGATCTTCACCGTCACGGCCACGGGTTTCTACCGTTACAGCGAGGATTCCTGCCAGAACCTGCTCGATTGCGCCGAGTACGGCATCCCCGTCGAGATCGTGCCGGTGACGTTGATGGGCCTGATCGCGCCGGTCACGTTGGTGGGGGCGACCGTCATGCACGTGGCCGATGTGTTGGCCGGATTGACCATGGCGCAGATCGTCAAGCCCGGCATGCCGGTGCTCTTTGGCGGCGCCCCGGCGACCTTCCACATGAAAACCGCCATGTCGCCGATGGCGGCCATCGAGACGCTGCACCTGAACATGGCCTATGTCGAGGTCGCCAAGCACCTCGGTCTGCCGACGCAGGGCTACATGGCCCTCAGCGAGGGCAAGCTCCTCGATGCCCAGGCCGGGGCCGAGACCTTCGCCGGCGCCCTGCTCGCGGCCGTGGGCGGGATCAACTCGGTTTCCGGTCCGGGAATGCTGGATTACGTACTGACTTTCAGTCTCGGCAAGCTGGTGTTCGATGACGAGCTGTGCGGCCAGGCGCTGCATTTCTGCCGCGAATTCGACGTATGCGAGGATCTGCCCACGCGGGACCTGGTGCGCCAGCTCCTGAAGGACAAGCACCTGCTCACCTCGGAGCACACCCTGAAGCATTGGCCGAGCGAGCTGTATCTGCCCGGCATGGTCTTCGACCGGATCAACCGGGAAACCTGGCTTCAGGCCGGCGGCATGACTCTCGAGCAGCGCGCGCACCAGGAAGTCGAGCGGCTGCTCGGTGAGTATGTCTCCCCGCCGCTCGATCCGCGGATCGATGAGCAGATGATCCGGATCATCAAGGACGGGATGGCGCCGGACCAACCCCTTCCCGCGACGCTGCCGCGAGTGGAGCGCTCGGATGCGGCGCCCGCGGCGGGCGCGAGACGCCGCCGGCCGAGGCGAGTCAGAGGCTGATCCTCAGCCCGCCCGGCGCAATCGGCGCCTGCGAAAATCCGCGAGGATTTCCCGCGCCGCGTTGTGTCCCGGCGCGCCGGTTACTCCCCCGCCGGGATGCGTGCCCGATCCGCACATGTACAGGCCCGGCAGTGGACCGCGGTAGTTGCCGTGGCCGAGCAGCGGCCGGGCGGAAAACATCTGATCGAGCTGCAGCGCCCCGTGCAGGATATCGCCGCCGATCAGCCCGAAGGTGCGCTCCAGGTCGAGCGGACTCATGATCTGACGGCCGAGAACCGCGGCCTTGAAGTTCGGCGCATGGCGATTGACCGTGTCGATCATCAGATCCGCCACCGTTTCCCGATGCGCATCCCAGGATTGCCCGTCGGGCAGCTGCGGGGCGACGTGCTGGCAGAACAGGCTCGCCACGTGCCGGCCGGGCGGGGCGAGACTGTCGTCGAGCGTGGAGGGAATGACCAGCTCGACGATCGGCTGCCGGGACCAGCCGTAGGTACGGGCATCGAAATACGCCTGCTCCATGTAGCCCAGAGTGGGGGCCAGAATGATGCCGGCGGTATGATGATCCGCGACCGTGCGGCCCGGCAGACAGGTGAAATCCGGCAGCTCCGAGAGCGCCACGTTCATTCGAAATGTCCCCGAGCCACAGCGCCACTGCGCGATGCGCTCGAGAAAATCCTTCGGCAGATCCGCGGCATCGATGAGCTGAAGATACAGCAGCTTCGGGTTCAAATTGGACACGACCGCCGACGCGCGAATCGTCTCGCCCGCGTCCGTGACCACGCCCACGGCGCGACCGCGCTCGATGAGCACCTGGCGCACGGGGCGACCCACCCGGATGTCGGCGCCGCGAGCCGCGGCCGATTTGGCCATCGCCTGCGTGATTGCGCCCATGCCGCCGATGGCATGGCCCCACGCACCCTTCTTGCCGTTCACCTCGCCAAAGCAATGGTGCAACAGCACGTACGCCGAGCCCGGCGAATAGGGACTGGCGTAATTGCCGACGATGCCGTCGAAACCGTACACCGCCTTGATCGGGTCGCTCTCGAACCAGCCCTCGAGATACTCTCCGGCGGAGGTGGCGAACAGCTTGAGCAGCTCGCGGCGCAGACTCATATCGAGCTTGGTGATCCGTGAGCCGACACGCCTGGCCCGCAGCAGCTCCGGCAGCGCCTCGGACCAGCCGCCCTGCACGACGTTCGGCGGCGTTTCCAGCACCAGGCTGCGCAATACGTCCGCGATAGCCTCCAGCCGCGCGCCGTAGGCGTCCAAACGCCCGGCATCCGCCGTCGAGAACTTCGCGACTTCGCTGTGCGTCCGGCCTTCACCGCTGCACAGGTAGCGCCCATCGGCGGTGGGAAGAAAATTCGCCACCCTGCGCTCGACGACGCGCAGGCCGTGCGCCGGCAGATCCAGGTCGCGGATCACCTTGGGATTGAGAAGCGAGACGGTGTAGGAAGCCACCGAATTGCGGAACCCGGGATGAAATTCCTCGGTCACGGCCGCGCCACCGACCACATCGCGCCGCTCGAGCACCGCGACCTTCAGTCCCGCCCCGGCCAGGTACGCCGCGCAGACCAGCCCGTTGTGACCGCCGCCGATGATCAGCGCGTCGTAGGCCTCAGCGCTCATGACGGTGCACGCTCCAGCCCTTGCCCGGCGCGCACGGCAGGCGGCTCTCGGGAATCATGGTCCTGATGCGACGTGCGAAGCTGCGCAGGCACACCTCATTCTCTCCCAGCGGCCCGACCGTATAGCTGTCCGAGGCCATGCCGGCCTGCACGCGCTCGATCAGCTCCGTGTCTTCGCGGTTCACCTGCCGGTTGATGCGCCAGTTGAGGTATCGCGCGGCGCGCATCTCCCGGCGCTCATCGGGGTGCACATAGGCGATCTCCCGGATCAGAGTCTCCGTCGGGGAGATCGGCAGGAACTGCATGAAGTCGATCTGGTCCGGATAGATGTCGAACGCCACATTCGGCCAGAGCTTGAAGTAGAGCCACGTCCGCTGCCGCTCCTCGGGAAGATGCGCCACCGGCGGCAGCAGTGTCTGATAGCGGCCCTCGGACCAGTTGCCCGAGCGGGCATCGCGCAACCGGCCCCACATCTTGTCGATCCAGGGCGCAGCCTCGACACGGTAGCTGTCGCCGAGCAGGCGCGTGAGGCCCGGATGCGCCACCGGGATGTGCAGACCATCCGAGTAATTGTCCGCCACGTTCTTCCAGTTCACCGCGCGCGGCCGCAACGTCACCCGGCCCTGTGGCACAAGGTCCTCGAGCCGGTACGCCGCGAGCTCATCGAGGTACGGACCCGCCATCTGGCGCACGCTCGGCGTCCTCGCGGAACTCCCGGGCGGATGCGGAGCGAAGCGCACGAAGATGAAGCCCATGAAAATTTCCTGCTCGAGCGGCACGAGACCGTGTCGCTGGCGGTCCAACCCCTTGAAAGACTCCCGCTGCGGGAAAGCGAGTAGACGTCCATCGAGCCCGTAGGTCCAGGCGTGATACGGGCAAGTGATCCGGCGGCCGCAGTGACCATGGGAGCCGTCGAGGAGCCGCGCGGCCCGGTGGCGGCACGCGTTGTGAAAGCTGCGCACCCCGCCGTCCTCGCCCCGCAGCACGATGACGCTCTGGCCAAGAAACTCGAAGGAGTAGTAATCGCCGCAGCGGGGGATGTCATTGAGGTGGCACACGAGCTGCCAGCTCGAGCGGAAGATCAGCTCTTTCTCCAGCTCGTGGAACTCCGGGTCGCGGTAGACCCATGCCGGAAGGCTTGCCCCCTCGTCTTCCGAGGCCGATACGATGTCGATCGCAGGCACGCTCATCACCGGAATCCCGCTTTCCTTTATTGAACGAATGTACAGCAGTGCATCGGCAGGGTCAAGGCGCGACCCGGCGCGGCGCCCGCCCCGCTGTGCCTCCGGGCGCCCAGGCACCGGCCGTCCCCCTGGCCGATTCCCTCACCCGTCATTTCTGGCCGGCACGCTCCTCATCGGCCGGCGCAGACGTCCCGACGACTTCGAAGCCGAACGGCAGCGCCGCATCCGTGAGCCACTCCCAGACCCACGCGGCGAAAGTTCTGGGCACGTACAGCTCATAACGGTTTTGGCCGGCGCGATGCAGCAGTACCGGAGTGTGCTGCAGGCCGGTCAGCGCGTAGGCGTCGGGGCGAAAAACCTCGGGATGCAGGTCGAGCGCAATACCTCTCGAGAGCACCGCGCGACTCGCCGCGCCGTCGATGAACAGCCGCGTGCGGGCGTGGGACAGCGAAACGATCGAGCCGATCTCCCCAGGCACGGCCTGCTCGAGGGATGCGATCCATGGTCCTTGCGGGCCCACGGTCCAGAACCGCTCGGGCCCGACCTTGAAGATGCGGTGATCCGGCGAGCGCCCCGTGCCGCCCACACGCTGCGGCAGGCTCGCGCCGAGCACTCCTCGCACGATGCGCTCGAGCTCGCCCATGGTGCCCACGAAGGCGGACACCTGCAGGAGCGCGAAGCCGGGTGCTTCGCCGATGACGAGCGGGCCGGCCTCCCCGCTTGCGGATCGCGGCTGTGGCCGGTCGGCCAGGGCGGAGCGACACTCAAACATGCAGCCGCTCTCCCTTCGGGTCCAGAAACACCGGCGAGGTGATCCGTGCTCTCACTCGCTCACCCTTGAGCGGAAAGGCGCACACGATCTCCTCGCCGAGGTGCGTGAGACCGCCCGCGAACAGGCCCAGGGCGATGAACTTCCCGAGAGTCGGCGACCAGGTGACCGAGGTGACGTAGCCCCGGCCGTGTCCCTTGATCTCGTCCCCGGCTGCGAACAGGATCGCCCCTCCGCGCAGGCGCTTCGCCGGCTCCAGGCACTCGAGGCCGATCAGGGATGGCCGCTGCGAGGCGGCCGCCGCTCGAGCGGCCAGCTCCCGGCCGATGAACGGCTCGTGCGGTTTCGCCATGCGAGCGAGACCCAAGTCATCGAGGTAGAGACGCGGGTCGACTTCCAATCCGGCGATATGACCCTTCTCGATGCGCAGCGCCGCGAGCGCTTCCAGCCCGTAGGGATGCATGCCGAGGCATTCGCCGCTCGAGAGCACGTGTTCCCAGACTGCCGTCCCATAGCCTGCCGGAACGTACAGCTCGTAGGCGAGCTCGCCCGAGAAGCTCAACCGCAGCAGCCGCATGGGCACTCGGTCCACGACCGTTTCCCGGCAGCCCATGTAGGGCACGGCTCGGTCCGAAAAGTCCTCCCCCGGAAAGGCCCGCTCGAGGGCAGCCCGGGCCTTGGGACCGGCCACGGCCATGCCCGCCCACTCGTCCGTCACGCACGTCACCTCGACCCGCAGATCGACCCAGGCGGTCTGCAGAAGAAACTCCAGCCAGCACATCACCTCATCCGCGCCGGCCGTGGTCGTAGTCATGAAATAACGCGTTGGCGCAAGCCGTGTGGTCGTACCGTCGTCCAGGATGGTGCCGGCATCGCTGAGCATGACCCCATAGCGTGCTTTGCCCACTGGGAGCTTCGCGAATCCATTCACGTAAATCCGATCGAGAAATTCCGCGGCATCCGGACCCTGGATATCGATTTTGCCCAGCGTCGAGACGTCCGAGAGGCCCACCGCGTGGCGCACGAGGCGCATCTCCTCGAGGTACGCACGCTCCACGGTCTCGCCCGCCCAGCGGTAATACCAGGGCCTGAGCCAGGGCCCGGCCTCGATCATTTCCGCCCCATGCGCCAGATGCCAATCGTCCAGCGGCGAGCGCCTGACCGGCCGGAAGTGCAGGCCGACGTGTCTGCCGGCCAGCGCGCCGACGCGCACCGGAGTGAAAGGCGGCCGGAAGGTCGTGGTGCCTGCGTCCGCAACGTCACCGCCCAGCAGGCCCGCCACGATCCCGAGCGCATTGACGTTGCTCGTCTTGCCCTGATCGGTGCCCATCCCCAGCGTGGTGTAGCGCTTGAGATGCTCGGCCGACCCGTATCCCTCCTGGTAGGCGTTCAGCAGATCCCGGACGGTCACATCGTTCTGAAAGTCGACGAAAGCCTTGTCGGCCTTCGTCCCGGGCAATCGCCACACCGGCTCGATACGATGATTCGCCGAATCCCACGCAGCCCCGGCCTGCGGCGCGCAACGCCGGTCCGGCACCGCGCGGTCGTAGCCGCTGAAGGCGGCGGCCGTGGCGCCCGCCTCCCAACCCTGCTGCGCCGCACTCCGAAGCGAAAAACTCGCCGTCAGCGCACCCGCGCCGAAATGCCCCGGTGCATAGCCGCCCGGAACGAAGGTTGCGCTGTCCGCGTGATAGCGGGGCTTGATGCCTCCGTGACAACTCAGGTGAACGAGCGGCGACCAGCCGCCGGACATGCACAGCAGATCGCACGCAATCGATCGGCTGCGTGATCGTCCCTCGCCCAGGCGCAGATTGACGCCCTGCACCGCCGTGTGGCCGCGCACGCCCGCAACCACTGCGCCCGTATGGACCTCGATACCCAGCGACGCCGCCTGTGCGGCGAGCGAGGGGTGGATGCTGCGGCGCAGGTCGGCGACCGCCACGCTCTCGATGTGCGGAGCCAGATCGAATGCGGCCGCGTACGCGCTGTCGTTGTTGGTGAGGACGACGGCACGCCGGCCGCACGCGACTGCGTATCGGTTGAGGTAGGTGCGCGCAGCCGAGGCCAACATGATTCCCGGCCGGTCGTTGTTTGCGAAAACCAGCGGCCGCTCGATCGCGCCGGTCGCGTGGACCACCGCCTTCGCCCGCACCGTGGTGAGGACCTGGAGCGCTTCACCTGCGGCCGGGTCCGGCCGGCAATGGCCGCGCCGGGTCAGCAGCGCCACGGTGTGGTCGTCGTATATCCCCACGGCGGTCGTCCGCCTCAGGATCTGCACCCCGGCAAGCGGGAGAAGCTCCGCTTCCATCCGCGTACGCCAGGCTTCCGCATCCCCCGCCACCGGATCGCTCAGCAGCGTTCCGCCCAGCCACCCGTCCTGCTCGGCGAGGATCACGCGCGCGCCGGTCGTGGCGGCGGCCAGCGCGGCGCTGAGGCCGGCCGGGCCGGCGCCAATGACCAGCACGTCGGTAAACGCGTAGCAAGTCTCGTAGCGGTCCGGGTCCGGCTGGTGGCTGGCCGTGCCAAGGCCCGCGGCCCGGCGGATGAGACGCTCGTAGGCCATCCACGAGCGGCGCGTGGGCCCCATGAAAGTCTTGTAGTAAAACCCCGCCCGCAAGAAGGGCGCGAACCAGGAATTGACCGCGCCGAGATCGAAACGCACCGACGGCCACACGTTCTGAGACCTGGCGCTCAGCCCGTCGGTGAGGTCCACCATGGTTCCCTGGGCGTTCGGCTCGGTGCGACTTCCCTCGCCCAGGGTGAACAGTCCGTTCGGCTCGTCCACTCCCGCGGTCAGGAAGCCGCGCGGCCGGTGATACTTGAAGCTGCGGCCGATGACCGTCGCGCCGCCGGCGAGCAGCGCCGAAGCCAGCGTATCGCCGCGATAGCCGGCCAACGGCCTGCCGTCCAGCGAAAACGCCACCGGTCGGTCCCGATCGATGCGCCCTCCGGTCGGTACTCTGCGCGCTCCCTTGCTCATCGGCCGCCCGGACCCGCCATGGCCCCGATCTGCGCGTTCCTCGCCAGGCTCACCTCTCCCACGGTGTTGGTCGCGGTGTCGCGCGTGACGACGAGCCACTGACGGCACCCTTGGACGTGCTGCCAGAATTCCCGGTGCGGCCCCTTGGGGTTGTCGAACAGGAACAGATAGTCATGCCATGCTTCGAGTTCCGCCGTGCCCTGTGCCGGCCGGCGTTTGCTCGCGTCCCCGCCGTAGCGGAACTCGGTATAGGGGCGCCCGCCGCACAACGGACAGTGGATCTCGAGCATGGCTCAGTGCCTGTAGGGCCAGTGTCCGTGACCATACTCGTCGAGGCTTTCCGCGCCGCGCCCGAAGCGATCGAGGGCGTAACAGCGCACCAGCGGATGCTCCTCGTCGCGCGCGATCGTCGCGGCCAGACACCAGCCGGCCGCCGGAGTGGCCTTGAACCCCTGGTAGCACCAGCCGCCGTTCAGATACAGATGCCTGATCGGCGTGCGGCAGATGAACGGTCCTCCGTCCGGCGTCATATCCTGGATGCCGGCCCAGTGCCGCAGCAGCTTCAACCTCGATATGCCCGGAATCAGCGCAACCGCGCACTCGGCCACCTGCCGCACCTTCGGGAATTGGCCGCGCTGGGTGTAGCTGTTGAACCCGTCGATGTGGCCGCCGAACACCAGCCCTCCCTTGTCGGATTGCGAGATATAGAACAGCTCCGCCCCGAAGGAGATCACGTGGTCCACGAACGGCTTGATGGGCTCGGTGACGAAGGCCTGCAGCAGATGGCTCTCGACCGGGAGCCTCAGGCGAGCGAGCGCCGCGACCTGCGATGTGTGCCCGGCGACGGCTATCGCGACTCGATCCGCCAGGATTCTCCCGCGGGTCGTCTGCACACCGTGTACGCCGCTCTCGTCCAGGATGAATCCCGTGGCCTCGCAGCCCTCGATGATATCGACACCCAGGGCATCGGCGGCGCGGGCATAGCCCCAGGCGACGGCATCGTGTCGGGCCGTGCCCGCCCTGCCCTGCAGCAGCCCTCCGCGGATGGGAAAACGGGCCGAGGCAGAGTAATCGAGGTAGGGGAGCATGCGGCGCACCTCGGCGCGATCCAGCAGCTCGGCGTCGATGCCGTTCAGGCGCATGATGTTGCCCCGGCGGGCCAGCCCGTCCATCTGCCCGGGCGAGTGGGCCAGGACGATCTGTCCCCTCTGCGAGAGCATCACATTGAAATTGAGCTCATGCGACAGCCCTTCCCACAGTCGCAGCGAGAACTCGAAGAACTCGGTGTTGCCCTTCATCATGTAATTCGAGCGTACCAAGGTCGTATTGCGCCCGACATTGCCCGCGCCGATGTGAGCCCGCTCCACGACCGCGACACGATCGATACCGTGATTGGCCGCGAGATAATAGGCGGTGGCCAGGCCGTGGCCGCCGCCGCCGATGATCACGACGTCGTATCGGTCCCGCGGCTTTGCGTCCCGCCATGCGCGCGGCCAGGGACGGCCGGTGAAGGCGTGCCGAACGAGACGGGACAGTGAGTAACGGTACATGCGCGGGCCTGAAACGCTCCGGCAGTCTCAGGTGAGCGGCGGGGCACCGCCCTCCTCGGTGCGTCGGGTGATGAACTCCTCGAGCGCCTCGCCGCAGGCGGCCGCGCGCGGCGGTTGCGTGTAATCCGAGAGCGCCCGCTTCCACTTCTCGTGCGCCCGCTGCGTGGCGGTGCGCCCGCCGGCCTCCTTCCAGGCGCCGAAGTTGGCCGTATCGGCGATCAGCGGCTCGTAGAACGCCGTGCGGTAGCGCGCCATCGTGTGCGCCGCAGAAAAGAAATGCCCGCCGGGGGCGACTTCCGCGATGGCCGCATAGCCGAGTGCATCCTCGTCGGCCGGCGGCGCCACGCACAGCTCCGCCACCATCTGCAAGACCTCGACATCGATCATCAATTTCTCGTAGGAATGCGTGAGCCCGCCCTCCAGCCAGCCAGCCGCGTGGACGCATACGGTGGCGCCGGCGAGCACGCTCGCCCAGAGCGAGAACTGGGTCTCCCAGGCGGCCTGGGCATCGACCACGTTGGCCGCGGTGCCGGCTCCGGCGCGCCACGGCAATCCGATATGGCGCGCCAGCTGCCCGGCCCCGAGGGTGGCCTGCAGGTGGGTGGGCGTGCCGAAAGCGGGCGAGCCGGATTTCATATCGACGTTGGAAAGAAAGCTGCCGTAGAGCACCGGTGCGCCGGGTCGGGCGAGCTGTGAGAGCGTGATCCCGGCGAGCGCCTCCGCATGCTGCAGCGTCAGGGCCCCGGCGATGGTGATCGGCGCCATGGCGCCGGCCAGGCAGAACGGGGTGACGATCGCCATCTGGCCATGGCGGGCGAAATCGATCAGGCCCTGCGCCATGGAGTTATCCAGCACTCGCGGGGAGTTGCTGTTGATCATGGTATGGGCATACACGGACCGCTCAAACTCCGCTGCGCCGAGCCCGTGCGCCAGGCGGATCATCGCAAAGGCGTCCTGCACCTGCTCACGGCCGCGCGAGTGCACGAACGGCATCTTGTCCGAGAGTGTCAGCTGTGCGCGCAGCGCGGCGTAATGCCGCAGATGCACCGGCACATCCTGCGCCTCCGTGTAGTTGCCCGAAATCTGCAGCACGTCGAAGCGCTGGCTGATTTTGAGCAGCTCGATGTAGTCCGCGAGCGTGCCCGGACGCCGACCGCGTTCCAGGTCGCTGACGTTCGGGCAACTGGAGCCGCCGACGAACACGAGCGTCCCCGGCGCGAATTCGACCGTGCGTTGCGGGTCGGCTCCGAGGCCCTGAAAGGACCGCGGGCAGCTCCCGAGGGCCTGCGCGACGATCTCTCGCCCGAGGCGCACCATCTGCGTGTCCTCGTCCACCAGCGCGCCCGCCTCGCGGTAGAGCGCGCGGGCTTCCGGCAGCAGCACCTTGACGCCCAGCGTCTCGTTGACCTTGAGGGCGTTCTCGTGCATCGCCGCGACGGCATCGTCGGAAAACACCCGTTGCGGCGTGAATGGATTGCGCAGCCGCCGGTAGGCGGTCGGGCGCGGCTGAGCAGTCTGCCGATTGCCTGCTCCCGGGTGACGACGGCTGGGTCTCATGATTGGCCTCATGAATCGCCCCAAACATACCCCAGATGGCAGTCCCCGAAGCTTGGCGCTCAGGCGCGCTTGCTAGGAACTCGGGTTTGGGCCCGGCACCCGCTCCCCGCCCGGGCGGGCACGCCTGGAGGCACGAGCTGCGGGACGGGCGGTCGGCAGGACGGCGGGCGCCGCCCGGGCGCGGCCTCATCGGGATCTCTGCCCCCGCACGTCCTTCGGACACAGGCCGAAATGGCGGTGAAAGGCGGTCGCAAACGAGGTCTGGTGACTGTAGCCAACCGCTTCGGCGACCCGCGCCACCGGAATGCGTTGCTCGCGCAGCAGCGACAGAGCGTGCTGCATCCGGCAGCGCACCGAGAAATCGAAAATGGTCTCGCCGAACAGGCTCTTGAAGCCGCGCTTCAGCGAAGTTTCGCTCATCCCGGCCGCGCGGGCCACCTGCCGTATCGTCGGCGCGGGCGAAAACTGTTTCAACAGCAGAGCGCGCGCGGCATGCAGACAGCGCAGATCGTGCTCGCTGAACTGCTCGATCGGCGCCGGCGCCGCGGCGCCGAATTCCGCCACGGCGGCGCACAGCAGCCCGAGGATCGTGGCCTCCGTGTGCACGAGCGCCAGCGCACCGGTATAGACGCTCTCGACCAGCCTGGCGGCAAGATCAAACATGCGGGAACTGAGCGGCAGCTGGCAGTAATTGAACTGCCGCGGCGAGCCGGTGAGCAGCGGACTCAGCTGCGGCGGCGCATGCCCCAGGGAGGTCATGAAATTCTCGATCAGATACTCGGCGCGAACGTTGATGGTCACGCTGCGCTCGCGAATGCTCGGCGCAGACCACTCCTGCATGTCGAAACCGACAGGTTGGAAGTACACCAGCAGGCTCGGCCGGTTCAGGCGCAGCGGCTCGGTCTGGCCCACCCCGAGGGTGAGGTCCCCCGAGAGCTTGAAATAAAACTGGATCATGCCGTCGCCCGGGACGAGCTCGCGGCGCGAGCTCCTGTAGGACACGTTCGCGACGACGACATACACGTCATCGCCGATTTGGGTCATCTCCCAGTATCCCTCGCCCTCCTCCGGCGGAAATACGATGCGCGCCGCCAGCAGGCCCCGGCGGGCGTGGCGGGCGATCACCTGCACCCCGGGGGTCCGTTCCAGATTGGCAAACGCATCGCCGAGCGTACCGCACGGGCCGGCGAGAAAAGCGCGGAAAAGCCCGCCGCGTTCCGGCGCCGGCGGCGTGCCCGGGCCTTCGGCGCCGATCGGTCGTCCCTTGACCACGGGATGCGGGGTCTGTGACTGCGGCATGTGCTGGCAAATTTAGGATTTCGGGCAGCCGGTTGCAACCGGCTTGCGGCGCACGAGGAGCCGGCATGGCGCGTCCGTGGCCCGCAACCGAAGCTTGACGTGCAATCGTCTCTCGCCCCGGGCGTGAGCCCGCACGGCCAAATCGCCGGAATTCCTAGCAAATGGGCCGGCCCGCCCCCGTGTGGCAAGTCCCATTGCGCCCACAGGGATTTATCATGCCGGCGGAGATCGGCACGAGGGAGCCGAAGTCTTTCCCCCTGGAAGGACAAGGACTTGCACATGGGGGAGGGTCGCGTTTTAGCCCTGAAACAGCCATGCACTCTGACCCACCGCACACACGCCGAGGCCATCGCGCCGCGGCGCTCGCTTTCCGGGAGCCTCCCGGAAACTCGTCCATCACCTGCCGACGGCCCGACGGCCTGGGCACCGGAAAACTGTGCGTTGCCACAGGGCCCGAGGACCGATGAGGTCTCATGCACGAGTGGTCGTCGTGGGCGGCGGAGTGGTCGGCTGCAGCGTCCTCTATCACCTCACGAAGGCAGGATGGAAGGACGTCTTGCTGGTCGAGCGTGAACAACTGACATCGGGGTCGACGTGGCATGCGGCCGGCGGCTTTCACACGCTGAATGGGGATCCCAACGTCGCGAAACTCCAGGGCTACACCATCGGCCTGTATGACGAGCTGGAGCGGATCTCCGGCCAGGCCTGCGGCCTGCATCGCTCCGGAGGCCTGCTGCTCGCCGACACGCCCGAGCGCATGGAGTGGCTCAAGATGGCTCACGGCCGGGCACGCTATCTCGGCCTCGAGACCTCGCTGCTCACGCCGCGGGAGGCCAAGGAGCTCCTGCCCCTGCTCGAGGAGAAATACTTCGTCGGCGCGATGCTGGATGCCGCCGACGGCAATCTCGATCCCTACGGCACGACGCACGCTTATGCGAAATCCGCAAAAATCGGGGGCGCCGAGATCTGCGAGCACACACGGGTCACCGCCCTCTCGCGCCGATCGAATGGCACTTGGGACATCGCGACGACCGCGGGCACGATCAACGCCGAGCACGTCGTCAACGCGGGCGGCCTCTGGGCGCGCGAGATCGGCCGCATGGTCGGCCTCGAGCTCCCGGTGCTTGCGATGGAGCACATGTACCTGGTGACCGACGACATGCCCGAGGTCATCGAGTACAACCGGGCACGCGGCCGGGAATTGCCCCACGCGATCGACTTCAAGGCGGAGATCTACCTGCGCCAGGAACGCAACGGCTTGGTGCTCGGCACATATGAGAAAGCCTGCGTGCCTTGGCAGCCTCGAACGACGCCGTGGGAATTCGGCACCGAGCTGCTGCCTCCGGATCTCGAGCGGATCGCCCCGTCGCTGATGCTCGGCTTCGAGCATTTCCCGGTGATGAGCCGTGCCGGCATCAAGCGCGTCATCAACGGCCCGTTCACATTCTCTCCAGACGGCAACCCGCTCGTCGGTCCGGTCCAGGGCAAGCCCGGCTTCTGGTGCGCCTGCGCCGTCATGGCGGGATTCAGCCAGGGCGGCGGCGTCGGTCTGGCGCTCTCTCAATGGATGGTTCACGGCGATCCGGGTTTCGACGTCTGGGCGATGGACGTCGCGCGCTACGGCGAGTGGGCGACCAGGCGCTACACCAACGAGAAAGTCCGCGAGAATTACTCCCGGCGCTTTTCGATCCGCTTTCCGAACGAAGAGCTGCCTGCTGCCAGGCCCCAGCAAACCACTCCGCTGTACGATGTGATGCTTGCGGAAGGGGCGGTCATGGGCGACAGCTGGGGACTCGAGACGCCGCTGTGGTTCGCGCCGCAAGGGGTGGAGCGGCGCGATATCGTCTCGTTCCACCGGTCGAACGACTTTACGCACGTCAAATCGGAATGCCTCGGCGTGCACGAGGCGGTCGGCGTGACCGAAATCGCGAACTTTGCCAAATACGAGTTCACGGGTCGCGGTGCGGAAAGCTTTCTCGCGCGCTTGATGGCGAACAAACTGCCGCGCGAGGGCCGCATGATCCTCACACCAATGTTGAATGCGGCCGGCAAGCTCATCGGTGATTTCACCATCGCGCGCGCCGGCGCCGAGCGCTTCCTGATGTGGGGCTCATCGCAGGCGCAGATCCATCACATGCGCTGGTTCGAGCGCCACCTGCCAGCCGATGGCTCGGTCCGGATCCACCGCTTCGACCTGGGGCTGATCGGGCTCGCGATCGCCGGACCGCGCTCGCGCGAGCTGCTGTCGCGGCTCACCGATGAAGACGTCTCGAACGCGGCGGTCAAGTTCATGGACCACCGCTCGATCGATGTCGCCAATGTTCCGGCGATGATCAACCGCGTCAGCTATACGGGCGAGCTGGGTTACGAGATCTGGGTGAAGCCGGAATACCAGCGGCGGCTCTACCAGGAAATCCGGGCCGCGGGCCGGCCCCTCGGGCTGGTGCTCTTTGGCATGCGCGCGCTGCTCAGCATGCGGCTCGAGAAGAATTATCCGACCTGGTACCGGGAGCTGCGGCCGATCTACGGGCCGTTCGAGGCCGGGCTCGATCGGTTCGTCGATCTCGGCAAGCCGCAGTTCATCGGCCGCTCGGCCGCGTGCGACGAACGCGCGACCGGAGGCAAGGTCCGGCGCTTGAGCTTCGCGATCGACGCCACCGATGCCGACGCGCTCGGCGACGAGCCGATCTGGTTCGGCGGCGAGGTCGTCGGCTGGGTCACCTCCGGCGGCTACGGTCACCGCGTGGACCGCTCACTCGCCCAAGGGTATGTTCCGGCCGCGCTCGCCGGCGAGCACGCGTTCGAGATCGAGATCCTGGGAGAGCGCCGCGCCGCGACGGCTCTCAGCGAGCCCCCACTCGATCCCGAAGGCTCGCGGATGCGCGGCTGAACCGCCCGCCGCGGCCGCGGCGCTCGCCGCTCACTCGTGCCGCGAAAAGTGGTAGCTGAAGTCGAGCTCCACCACCCTGGGTCTCATCGGGGTCTTGGTGAGCGTAAATTGATGGTCCGAGGTGTACAGGCTCGCGTTCACGTTCGTGAGGTTCGTGCCGACGAGCGAGACCGTCCAGTCGTCTTTCGACACGCCCAGCGATGCGGCGTAGGTCGTCCACGAGGGCAGTCTGAAATCGGAGAAATACTGGGTGGCGGAGATCGAAGAGGCCGAGTGCTGCATCCCAGCCTGCACGTACGCCAGATATGAGCCCACGGGCCGCTCGTACCTCACCGTCAAATTCGCCTTGAATGGCGGGGATTCGGCAAGATTGCTGCCGACGGCGCCGAACGGGTTCCTTACCGGTACCGCAACGCCACCGACGTAGTACGCCGTGATCGTCTTGCCGAAATTCGGGCTCGCCGGATTGTTGTTGGTCAGGGCGGGCGAATCGATCTGCTCGCCGCTGTTCACGGCCGCCGAGGCTTGCACCCTGAGCCCGCGCATGGGCCGCGCGGCGATCTGGAGCTCGATGCCCCTCACCCGGTAGTGCGCCCCGTTGGTGAAGAAGGTCAGATTGCCGAAACCGCACTGCGGACAGAAGAACTCGGTCTGCGCATGGTTCCAGCTCTCGTTGTAGATCGCCCCGTTGAAGCGCAGCTTGTTCTGGAACAACATGGCCTTCCAGCCGACCTCGTTGTTTGTCAGAATGTCTGATTTATATGTCAACGGCGTCAGGAACTGCGCAACGCCGTTCTGGTCCGGCAGCTCCGACGAGCTGCCGCGGTTGAAACCGCCCGGCCTGAAGCCCTGTGAATAGGTGTAATACACCATGACGTTTGGCGTTATGTGCCAGCTCAGGCTCGCGCGACCGAGGTGGCCGGTCTCGACGAGCGTGTGCACCTGATTGGCGAAGTTCGTGCCGTAGGGATACCCGTAAGGAGGCACGCACGGGCCGAAGTACGATGTGGCGCTGAACTGCTTGCAGCCGAAGCTGCCCACGTCCCCCCCGACCTCCGATTCATACATGTCGAAATAGCGCAGGCCGGCCGTGATGGTCAGCTTGTGGGGAACGATGTCGAAGCTGCTGGAGAAATACGCCGCTTTCTGGATGTTGACACGGGTGAAGTCATCCATGAAAGCTATGCTCGCGTTGCGTACGCCGGGCACCACGGCCGGCACCCCCGGCCACGGCTGGATCGGCAGGAAGCAGTTGGACGTGGGCCCGCTCGGGGAGCAGTCCGGCACGCTCTTGTAATGCCACGCGGTGTCGTCGTAGATCTTGAGGTCTTCGTAGAAAAGCCCGGCAATCGCCCGCAACCGCCAGGTGTGCGGCGTGCTCACACGCAGCTCCTGCTGCACATTGGTGTTGCGCAAGGATTCGGTCCACACCGCGCTCGGCGAGTAGCACGTCGCATTCGAGTTTCCGTAACTCGCGTAGTAGCTGACGCCCGTGCACTGGTAATAGTATCCGAAGCGGCCGCGCGCGTAGTTCGTGTAGTCCTGAGACTGCTCGACGTGGCGATCCAGGTAGGAGCCCGCGTACACCATGCTCAACGGCCCGACCATGCCGCGCACCCTGAGCAGACTGTCCTCGAACCGGTCCCTGTCGTAGGAGGGGTTGAACAGGTTCACCGACAGAGGCGGCAGCGGCACGGTTCCGATCGGCACTCCCGTCACGTCATTCACCTTGGCGCCTTCCGTGCTGTAGGGCATCTCGTAGAAAACGCCCTGCGCGTTCATGGTCTGGTACATCTGGGTGAGCAGCACGTCCCAGTTGTCGTTGATCCTGTAGAGCAGCTCGCCGCGGATGCCCTTGTAGGTGAGCGGATTGATGTGGTTCGCGGTGATCAGGTAGTTGTTGATGGTGACGCTGTTCGTGGGCACGACCCCGCCGTTCGACGCCGCCAAACCGAGATCCGTACTGCCGCGGGAGAAGGTCGCCGGCAGGTTGTTGATGTATCCGCCTTGATTGTCGGTGAACACCACCAATCGCGCCGCGAGCTTGTCCCGGAGCAGCGGAATATTGAGCACCCCGTCGACGTGGCTGTTCTGCCCGCCGTGCGCCGTCGTCCCGTAGCCGCCATTGACGTTCGCTTCGAACGTATCGAGCTTCGGCTTGTTCGTGATATAGCGGATGGCTCCCGCTTCCGCTCCCGCCCCGAACAGCGTGCCCTGCGGACCCTCGTCGATCTCGATCCGATTCAAGTCCACCGCATAGACATCCAGGTTGCGGGCCGGCAGCATCAGCGATTGGTCATCGAGATAGGTCCCTACGGTGGGGAAGTCGCCGACCGAGCCTTCCCCCTGCACGCCGGTATTCGAGGTGCCCAGCCCCCGCATGTACAGGATTCCCTGGCCGGGGCCCAAGGCCGCCATGGTGACGTTGGGCACATACTGCAGGTAGCCCGACAGCGTGTGAACGTGCAGCTCGTGGAGCATCCGGCCCGTCAGGGCCTGGATCGCCACAGGGACGTTCTGCATGCTCTCCGCGCGTCGCGTCGCGGTGACGACGATCTCCTTCAGCTGCGCATTGTCGCCTACGGTGGGGCTCGCCGCGGCATTCGCGGCAAGAGCGCCTCGGACGGCGGCCACGCCCAGGATGGCGGCGACCGTTCTGGCCAGGACCAGGTTCGAGTTCATACTTCAGCACTCCCCCGCGTTTGTGGAGGGGGCCGCTTCGGGGCCGCCCGCCGTCTTTGACGCAAGCACTGTCAATGCCCCCCCGCGTTCACGCCGCCTCTTGGTCGCCCAGCGCATGGGACTTTCGCGGGTCTGCAGCCCGATGAGTATTGGGACCGAAAGGCGCTCGCCGCCGAAGATCCTACCGCCGCGCGCCGTGGGCGCGCGGTCCCCGGGGCGAACAGTACCGGAATTCCTACGGATATTGTCTATTTCCGTAATTGCCCATGCCCGGATCCATGTCAAGCGGTGCGGTCGCGCAACTCGTCGCTTGTCCGCCAAGGCATCCCCGGCGCCGTTGCGCCAGACGCTGAAAATCAGCTTCGCGAAATATGCCGGCGAGCCTCTCGCCGGATCGAGGATCGTCTCCCCGGCACCCTCGCCCGCGGGCACTCGCCCGCCGATCGGCGACCGATCGTTCAGCTCTCTCTCGCGGCGGATCTTGCCGCGCCTCCTCGCCTCATCGTATTATTATACAGATAATATTTAAAGAGCGGGGACTGCTGTCATGACCGAGGGCGCGCTGGAGCGCCTGCTGGCGCCACGCAGCGTCGCGCTGTGCGGCGGGGTCTGGGCGGACGCGGCCGCGGCGGCCTGCCGCACCGTCGGCTTTCGCGGCCGGGTGTGGCGCGTGCATCCGAGCCGGCCGGCGACCGCGGGGCAGCACTACTACCGCTCGATCGAAGAGTTGCCCGAGGCCCCGGACGCAACCTTCATCGCGGCGCCGGCGCGCGCAGCGCCCGCGATCGCCGCGGCGCTCGCGCGGCGCGCGGCCGGCGGATTCGTGTGCTTCGCTTCGGGCTTCGCCGAGACGGGCGCCCCGCAGGGGATCGGTCTTGCCGGCGAGCTGGACGCCGCTGCCGCGGCTTTGCCCTATCTCGGTCCCAACTGTTACGGCTTCATCAATTTCTTCGATCGCGCCGCGCTCTGGCCTGACCAGATCGTGGGCAGCCCGCCCGAGCGAGGCGTGGCGCTCATCTGCCAGAGCGGCACGGTCGCGCTCAATCTGCTGTTCAACCGCCGCTCGCTGCCGATCGGCTACGTGCTCACGGTCGGCAACCAGGCGCGTATCGCGGTGGAGGACCTGATCGAAGCGCTCGCGGAGGATGAGCGCATCACGGCATTCGGGCTCTACGTGGAGGGTTTCAAGGACATCGGACTCTTCGCCCGGGCAGTCGACAGGGCGCGGCGGGCCGGCAAGCCCGTGGCCCTGGTCAAGACCGGCCGCACCGAGGCCGCCTCGCGGACGGTGCACAGCCACACCGGCGCCCTGGCCGGCTCGGATGCCGCATTCGATGCATTCTGCGACCAGGCCGGCATCGCCCGGTGCGACACGCTGGCCACGCTCTGCGAGACGCTGAAGCTGCTGCACGCGGGGGGGCCGCTGCCCGGGCGCAGTGTGTTGCTCATGGGCGCATCGGGCGGCGACACGGCGATGGCCGCCGACACGGCGCGCAGTCTCGAGCTGCGCTTCCCGCCCCTTGCCGAGCGGCAGGCAGCGGAGTTGCGCGCACTGTTGAAGGAGGGTGTCAGCATCTCGAACCCGTTCGATTTTCACACCCATATCTGGTTCGACCGGCCGCGGCTGAGATCGCTCTTCCGCCTCGCGCAGGGCGGCGGACACGACGCGGTGGGCCTGCTCATCGACTGTCCGCCGGCGCAGGAGGCGGACGCGGCAAGCTATCTGGCGGTGATCGAGGAGTTCGAAGCGGCCTCGAGCGAGACGCGATCGCGTGCCGCGCTCATCAGCTCCCTGCCCGAGTCGCTGCCCGCGCAAGTCCGCCGCCGCTGTCTCGCCGCGGGAATCGCCGCGTTGCAGGGCCAGCGCGAAGCGCTCGAAGCGCTCGCGGGCGCCGCGCGCATCGGCGAGGCGTGGGGCCGCGGGGGGCGGGTGGAGTTGCTCGTGCCGCCGCGCCCGGCGCCGCAGCCGGATGGCCTCCCGGGCGGGCGGCGCGCACGCACGCTGCCCGAATACGAAGGCAAGGCCGCGCTCGCGGCGTGCGGGCTGCCGATCCCCGCCTCGAGACTCGTCCCGCCGGCGGACGCGGCCGGCGCCGCGGCCGCCATTGGGTTTCCGGTCGTCATCAAGGCCGCGGGGCCGGCGCTCGAGCACAAATCGGATGTGGGCGGTGTGGCGCTCAACGTGCGCACGGCCGCGGATGCCGCCGCCGCCGCCGCCCGGTTATCGCGCCTGTCCGACCGGTTGCTCGTGGAACAGATGGTGACCGACGCTGTCGCCGAAATCCTCATCGGCATCCACACAGACCCGCAGTTCGGCCAGCTCCTGCTGCTCGGCGCGGGGGGCGTCCTCACGGAAATGCTCAGAGACACCGTGATCGTGCTGCCACCGTTCACCGCCGCCGGCATCGAGCGCGCGCTCGGCCGGCTCACAGTGGGCAGGCTCCTCGGCGGCTACCGCGCAAATCCGTCGGGAGATGTTCCGGCGCTGATCGAGGCCGCTCTCGCCTGCGCGCGCTATGCGCGCGACAATCTCGACCGACTGCTCGAGCTCGACGTGAATCCCGTCATCGTACGCCCCGCGGGCCGCGGCGCCATCGCCGTGGACGCGTTGATCCGCCTCATCGAGGAGCCCAGACATGTCGAACATCAGTGAAAGAGACGGCGTCCGCACCGTCACGGAAGGCGCGGTCCTCGAGGTGTGCATCGATCGCCCCAAGGCGAATGCGATCGACCTCCCCGCCAGCCGGCGCCTGAACGAAGTGTTCGGCGCCTTTCGCGACGACCCTCGGCTGCGCATCGCGATCGTCACCGGCGCCGGCGAGCGGTTCTTCTGCGCCGGCTGGGACCTCAAAGCCGCGGCGGCCGGCGAGCGCTCCGACGAGGACTGGGGCAGCGGCGGTTTCGGCGGCCTCAATCATCCCCGCAATCTCGACAAGCCGGTCGTCGCGGCGGTCAACGGTATCGCCTGCGGCGGCGGCTTCGAGATCGCCCTCGGCTGCGACATCATCGTGATGGAAGAGCACGCCCGGTTCGCACTGCCGGAAATCAACGTGGGCGTCCTGGCGGATGCCGGCACGATCAAGCTGCGCCGTCGCATCCCCTATCACGTGGCGGTCGAGTTCCTGATGACCGGCCGCTGGATGGACGCCGCCGAGGCCAGGCATTGGGGGCTGGCCAACCACGTGGTACCGCGCGGCGAAGCGCTCGCCAAGGCGCGCGAGATCGCCCGGCAGCTCGCCGACGGCCCGCCGCTGCTCTTTCCGGCGATCAAACAGCTCCTGCGCCACACCGAGATGGTCCCGGAGTACGCGGCGTTCGCCCTGCACGACAGCCTGGAGGCCGTGCAGCGGGTCATCCGCTCGGAGGATCTGCGCGAAGGCGCCCGGGCGTTCGCCGAGAAGCGAAAGCCGGTGTGGAAGGGCCGTTGACCTTGCAGGTCAACGGCCCGATGGCCCCTAGAGCATGCGCTCGCCGGCTTCCGTCACCGCCCGAAGCTTCGCTTGCGCCTGCTGAGCCTGTCCCACCAGCCTCTTGCAAGCCGCCACCTGTGCGGCATCGGGCTGCTCGTAGTCCAGTCCGATGTCCGACTGCAGGTACGCGAGGAGACCTCGCAAGCGCATATGAAGCATGACGTCGCCCTCGTCCGAGCGAATATGGCGCTGCACGACACCAGCGATGGCGCCCTTCAAGGCAGCCAGCGCCGGGCCCGCCGCGGACGCATCCACCTTGCGGTCGGCGACCGCCTGAGCGAGGCGCCGGTGGACTCCGATCGCGGCATTGATCGTGCGATCGAGCTCGCTCATGGCGTGATGCACCTCGAGCTCCAGCGCCAGGTGCTCTTTCAACGCCGCGGGCGTCGTGTGCAGGCGCGGATCGAGGGCGACCCGCAGCGTCTGCCGGTATGAATGGCCGCCGTATTTGAGCACCACCGTGTAGCTGCCGGGATTGACCAGCGGGCCGCGCGCGCTCGCGCTGAGCCCGTCGGTGTCTTCCGGCGGCTCGAAACCGGTCACGTCCGTCGCATCGGCGTAGCGCAGGTTCCACAGCAGGCTGTTCATTCCCGCAGAGACGGCGGTGAGCTTCCGCTCGGCGATGCGGCGTGACTGTGACGGCAGCAGGTTGTCCTTGACGGTCGGCGGCAGCTTGCGCTGCTTCTTCTTCAGGTGCAGGGTGAATTGCCTGACCAAGTGCCCCTGCTGATCGAGAAACTCCAGGCTCGCCGCCGTCTTGCCGTCATAGGCGGCCGGCATATGGAAGAAAACGGTCGCCCCGAACGGCGGATTCTTGCCGATCGCGCCGTTGTATTCATTGCTCGGGTCCTTGCTCTGGCCGTATGCGTTGCTCAGCCACGCCGGCTGTGGCGCATAGAGCTCGGTCGAATCGGCCGACGGCAGCCCGTTTTCGGACAGCTGCTCGAGCAGGGCGAGATTGCCGAGGATCCAGAAGGAGCGCCCGTGGGTCGCGGCGACGATCTCGCCCTCGCGGGTGTCGATGGCGAGGTCGCGCACCTCGGCGTGCGGCAGGTTCAATCCGAGCGGACGCCAATGCGCGCCACCATCGAAGCTCGTGTAGACGGTGTTGCCCGTGCCGACAAACAACAGCGACGAATCGGCCGGATCCTGCTTGACCACATACACGGATTCGTCATCCGGCAGACCTCGGGTCAACACCGACCAGTGGCGGCCGTAATCCGTCGTCTTGAACACGAACGGCCGGTAGTCGTCCCACATGTAGCGCGAGGCGGTCACATAAGCCGTGCCCACCGAGACGTGCGACGGCTCTATCGAGGAGATCTCCGCCCATTGCTTCAGCTGCGGGGGAGTCACCAGCCGCCAATGCCGGCCCCCGTCGGTCGTCACGTGAACGAGGCCGTCCTGCGAGCCCGCCCAGATCACCCGGGGGTCGAGCTTCGACACCGCGAGCGCCGAAATATCCGGAAACACCTCCGCGCCGGTCTGGTCCAGCTCCACCGGCCCGCCGGTAGGCTTCTCCGTGGCGGGGTCGTTGCGCGTCAGATCCGGGCTGATGATATTCCACGTGCGCCCGCGGTCATCGCTCCTCATCACGTACTGCGAGGCGAGATACAGCGGTGGTGGATCGCCCGCGGAGAAGAAAATGGGATGAGACCAGCCGAAGCGGAATTTCATCTCGGCCGAGGAAACCCCATCGAGGTAGACCGGCGCGGGGCTCACGCCGCGCCTCGCGCCCGAGATCCGGTTGTAGCTCTGCATCAGCGTGTAATAGTCGCTCCCGTAGGTCACGTGGGCGCGATCCGGATCCGGCGCGATGAAGGTGCTTTCCCCCAGCGCGACAGTGTGCCAGGCGCTGACCGGTATCCTCCCGCCCGGCATCGCGCTCGGTCCCTCGAACGAGCCCTCGTCCTGTTGCGCACCGTAGATGTTGAACGGGAACGCGTGATCGAGCGCAACGTGGTAAAACTGGCCGGTGGGCTGGTTGTTCTCGCTGCTCCAGGTCTTGCCGCCATCGGTCGAAATGGTTGCGCCTCCGTCGTTGCCGACGAGCAGAATCTTTGGATCCCGCGGATTGATCCACACGCTGTGATTGTCCCCACCCGCCGCGTGCAGCAATGAGAACGCCTTGCCGCCGTCGTGCGACACCCACACCCCGTCGACGTTCGGGACGTAGAGAGTCTGCGGATTCGTCGGATCGACAAACACGGAGCTGTAATAGAAGCCCCTCTGGCGCAGGTTCCAGTTGTCGTTGACGCGCCGCCAGGTGGCGCCGCCGTCGGCCGAGCGGAACACGCCGCCGCCCTTGGCCTGAACGACCGCGTACACCACGCCCGGGTCGCTCGCCGCGACCGCCACCCCGATCCGGCCGAGCACTCCGCGCGGCAAGCCCGGATTGCGCGAGATGATCGCCCAATGCGCTCCGCCGTCGGTGCTCTTGTACAGGCCGCTGCCCGGTCCGCCGTCGTCCAGAGACCAGGGGGTTCGCCGCGCCTGCCACATCGCCGCGTACAGGACGTCGGGGTTGCCGGGGTCCATCACGAGATCGATGGCGCCGGTCTTGTCGTCGACGAACAGCACTTTGTGCCAGCTCTTGCCGCCGTCGGTCGATTTGAACACGCCGCGGTGGGGACCCGGAACGAACACGTGTCCCATCGATGCCGCGTAGACGACATCGGGATCGTGCGGATCGATCACGATCGCGCTGATCGTGCGGGTGGCGCGCAATCCCGCATATTTCCATGTCTTGCCGCCATCGACGGACTTGAACACCCCGTCCCCGGTGACCATGTCACCGCGGATATCCGTCTCCCCGGTCCCGACGTAGAGCACCTTGGCGTTCGATGGTGCCGCGGCGATGGCCCCGACACTCTCGCTTGCCGATGACCACTTGCCGTCGGTGATGTTGTGCCAGCTCACGCCGTAATTGGTGCTCTTCCAGACGCCGCCGTCGACACTCCCCATATAGAAGAGGTTGGGCGCGCCCGGAACCCCGGTGACCGCGATGACCCGGCCGCCGACATACGGGCCTACGCTGCGCCAGGAGAGCTTGCCGTCGAGGAACCGGTGCGGGGTCGCGGCTCGAGCGGCGGCCGCCGGCACCGCAAAGACCGCAAGGGCCAAAAGGGCCAGGATCGTGAATTTTTGCCGAACGAACCGATCATCAGCCACAGCATTGGTCACTTGGATTCCTCGGTTTGCGCGGGCCCACGTGCGGGACCCGGACGATGCGCCGCAGTGTAGCGAACGCCGTTGAGGGTCGCCATTGGCGCCGCACTCCGACCCTGCGCCGAGTACCGCGGCGGTCCATCGCAACGGGTATGGCGTGGAACTCGCGCGTTCCGAGGCGGCGCGCCGCCTAGCCGCCGAGCGGGCGCAGCAGCGCCCTGGAGATGATGTGCCGTTGCACCTCACTGGTGCCATCCCAGATGCGCTCGATGCGCGCGTCGCGCCAGATGCGCTCTAGCGGCAGCTCCGTCATCAGGCCCATGCCGCCGTGGATCTGCAGCGCCTCGTCGGCCACCATGGCCAGCATCTCGGTCGCCTTGAGCTTGGCGATCGACAGGTCGAGATCGGTCGCCGTACCCTGCTGAAGCTTCCAGGCCGCCTCCAGCGTCAACAGCTCGGCGGCGCGCAGCTCGACCGCCATGTCGGCCAGCTTGAACGCCACGCCCTGGAACTTGCCGATGGGCCGGCCGAACTGCACGCGCTCGACCGCCCACTGCCTGGCGTACCCGAGCGCCCGCTCGGCCCTGCCCAGACAGTTCGCCGCCACCTGAAGCCGCGTCGCGCCGAGCCAGGTGTTGGCGACTTCGAAGCCCTGGTGCAGACCGCCGAGCACCGCCGACTTCGGCACCCTGCAATCGGTGAATCTCAGGATGCTGTTGGTGTAGCCGCGGTGAGACACGTTGCGGTACCCCGGCAGGACTTCGAATCCGGGAGTGCCCATGTCGACGAGCAGTGCGGTGATGAGGCGGCGCGGACCGCGGGGGGTGCTCTCCTGCCCCGAGGCGGCGAACAGGATGACGAAATCGGCATGGTCCGCGTGACTGATGAAGTGCTTGGTGCCGTTCACCACCATGTCCCCGCCCTGCAAGACGGCCGTCGTCTTCATGCCGCGCAAGTCCGAGCCCGCGTCCGGCTCGGTCATGGCCAGGCACTCCGTGCGCTCGCCGCGTACGGCGGGCAGCAGGTAGCGCTCGCGCTGCTCTCCCTCGCAGGCGAGCAGAATGTTCGAAGGCCGCCCCACGCAGCCATAGTGCAGCGCATAGCTGGTGCGTCCCAGCTCCTTTTCGTAGAGCGCCCAGCTCACCGCATCGAGGCCGCCCCCGCCGACCTCGGCCGGCATATTGGCGGCATAGAGGCCCGCGTCGATGGCTTTCGCCTTGAGCTCGAGCCGCAGCTCCTCGCGCAGGTGGCCGGACTCCTCCACTTCCGCCTCGTGCGGGTAGAGCTCCCGGCGCACGAACTCGCCGGTGGTCTCGACGATGAGCTGCTGTTCCTCGCTGAGCGCGAATTCCATCGGATCTTCCCCCGGCGGATGCCGCCCCGGCCTATTTTATAATGTAGTTGATAATATCAAAGAGCATGCTCCCGGCCAATGCGCGTTGGCCTTCGAATTGCTCAACGATACCCACGCGCCTGCAACGTGAACAGACGCGCGTAGATCCCATCGAGCCGCATCAGCCGCTCGTGATCGCCCCGCTCCAGGATGCGGCCGTGGTCGAGCACCACGATCTGGTCGGCCATGCGCACCGTGGAGAAGCGGTGCGAGATCAGGATGGTGATGCGCTCGCGCGCCAGCTGGCGGAAACGCTCGAACACCTCGGCCTCCGCCTGCGCATCCATCGCGGCGGTCGGCTCATCCAGCACCAGGACGTCCGCCCGCGTGCGCATGAAAGCTCGCGACAGCGCCACCTTCTGCCACTGTCCGCCGGAGAGCTCGCGTCCGTCCCGGAACCACTTGCCGAGCTGCGTTCGGTAGCCCTCGGGCAAGGTCTCGATGAAGCTGTCGGCGCGGCCCTTGGCCGCGGCCTCGTGCCAGCGCGCCTCGTCCTCGAAGTAGCGCTCGTCGCCCGCGCCGATGTTCTCTCCGACGGGCATCTGGTAGCGGGCGAAGTCCTGGAAGATCACCCCGATCCGCTCGCGCAGCGCCTGCTCGTCCCAGTCGGCGAGGTCCTCGCCGTCGAGCAGGATCCGGCCGCTCGTCGGCGCGTACAGCCGTGTCAGCAGCTTGATGAGCGTCGTCTTGCCCGAGCCGTTCTCCCCGACCAGCGCCAGACTGGTGCCGGGCGGCAGGTGCAGACTGACGTGCTCGAGTACCGGCGTCTGCCCGCCCGGATAGGTGAAACTGACATCCTCGAAGCGCACGCCGTCCTCGGGCACGGGTCCGTGCACCACCTCTCCGGCAGGCGGCGGCACCTGCGTCTCCAGGTACTCGTACAGCGTGGAGAGGTACAGATTGTCCTCGTACATGCCGCCCACGGCCGACAGCATCGCCGTAACGGCCGCCTGCCCCTGGCGGAACGCCGCGAAGTACATCGTCATCTGGCCCAGGGTGATCGTCCGCCTGATGGTGCTGACGGCGATCCATGCGTACGCCGCGTACAAGGTCAGGGTCGCGACCAGGCCGAGGCCGAAGCCCCATGCGTCGCGCCGCACCGTCAGCGCCCGGTCGGCGCGGTACAGCCGGCGGAAGATCTCGCGATACCGGTCGAGCAGCCGTGGGCCGAGGCCGTAGAGCTTGATTTCCTTGGCGTAGTCCTCGCGCGCCAGCACCGTCTCGAGGTAGGTCTGCATGCGTGTCTCGGGCGAGCGCCAGCGGAACAGCCGGAACGCATCGCCGGAGAACTTCGCCTCGGCGATGAACGCCGGCAGGCCCGCGAGCAGCAGCACGACCACCGCCCAGGCGGAGAAGCGCTCCAGGAGCGCGGCGTAGCTGACCAGCGAGATGGCGTTCTGCGCCAGCCCGAACGTGCGGGTGACCAGGCTCAGGGGCCGGCTGGAGGCTTCGCGGCGAGCCCGGGTCAGCTTGTCGTAGAATTCCGAGTCCTCGAAGTGCCGCAGCTCGAGCGTCAGGGCTTTCTCCAGGATCATCTCGTTGATGCGCTGCCCGAGCTGCACACGCAGCAGCGAACGCGCCAGCGACAGGCCCCGCTGGGCCGCGGCGATCGAGGCGACCAGCGCGCCCTCGATGAGCACGAGCTCGATCACCCGAGAAGTACCGGCGCCCCCGTTGTGCATGGCGGCGAGCACGCCGTCGACGATCAGCGAGCCGACGTAGGCGACCGAGGCCGGCAGGACGCCGGCCACGAGCGTCAGCGACGCGAACCAGACGGTGAGCGCCCGATTCGTGCTCCAGACCAGCTCCAGGGCGCGGCGGCTGTAACGGAATACGCCGAAGAAGCCGCGCAGGGTGAGCGGCTCGGACTCGGGTGGGGAAAGCGCGTCACGGCGGGCGCGTGCGGCAATGGACATGGAAGCGCCAGTCTGGGGGCAACGGCCGGCGATTCCAAGGACCCGTCCCGGATTGAGGCATCCCAGCGCGCAAGCCGCCCGCGCCCGGGAGACCGACCGGGCTAGAGCACGGCCCCCCGAGCGGGCGCAAACCTGCTAGACTTGGAAGTCTTTGTCAGCCGGCCTCGCCACACTCCGGCCCAGCCTCGGCCTCCCACATGAACCAGCCTATCCGCAATATCGCAATCATCGCGCACGTCGATCACGGCAAGACCACCCTGGTCGACTGCCTGCTCAAGCAATCCGGCACGTTCGCCGCCCATGAGAAGCTCACAGAGCGCATCATGGATTCGAACGACTTGGAGCGCGAGCGCGGCATCACCATCCTCGCGAAGAACTGCGCGATCCAGTACCGCGGGACCCGCATCAACGTCGTCGACACTCCGGGACACGCCGACTTCGGCGGCGAGGTCGAGCGGGTGCTGTCCATGGTGGACGGGGTGCTGCTGGTGGTCGATGCGGTCGAGGGCCCGATGCCGCAGACCCGCTTCGTCACGCGCAAGGCGCTCTCGCTCGGCCTCAAGGCCATCGTGGTCGTGAACAAGATCGACCGTCCGGGCGCCCGCCCGGACTGGGTCATCGACCAGACCTTCGACCTGTTCGACAAGCTCGGCGCCAGCGACGAGCAGCTCGACTTCCCGGTGATCTACGCCTCGGCGCTCAAGGGCTGGGCCGGCAAGGATCACCGGGCGCCGGGGACCGACATGACCGCGCTGTTCGAGGCCATCCTCGAGCACGTGCCGCCGCCGGCCGCCGACGGCGACCGGCCGCTGCAGCTTCAGATCTCGACGCTCGACTACAACAGCTACGTCGGGCGCATCGGCATCGGGCGCATCCGTCGCGGCTCGATCCGCCCCGGCCAGAGCGTGACGCTGCGCTACGGCGAGCAAGAGCGCGGCACCGCCAGAATCGCCCAGGTGCTCACCTTCACCGGGCTGCAGCGCCACCCCGTGGAGGAGGCCGGCGCCGGCGACATCGTCGCCATCACCGGCGTCGAAGCGGTGAACATCGGCGTGACCGTTTGCGACAGCGAATCCCCCGCGGGCCTGCCGCCGATCCGGGTGGACGAGCCGACGCTCGCCATGCACTTCCAGGTCAACACCTCGCCGTTCGCAGGCCGGGAGGGCAAGTTCGTCACCAGCCGCCAGCTTCGCGAGCGGTTGCAGCGCGAGCTGCAGAGCAACGTGGCGCTGCGGGTCGAGGACACGAGCTCGCCCGACATATTACGGGTCTGCGGCCGCGGCGAGCTGCACCTGACCATCCTCATCGAGAACATGCGGCGCGAGGGCTACGAGCTGGCCGTATCCCGCCCCCAGGTGCTGACCCGCGTGGTGGACGGCGAGGTGCACGAGCCCTACGAGGCTCTCACCGTGGATGTCGAGGAATCCAACCAGGGCGCGGTGATGGAGGCCCTCGGCCGCCGCCGCGCCGAGATCACCGACATGGCCGTGGACGACACCGGCCGGGCGCGCCTCGAGTACCGCGTGCCCGCCCGCGGTCTGATCGGCTTTCAGGGCGAGTTCCTGACCCTCACCCGCGGCACCGGCCTGATGAGCCACATCTTCGATGGCTTCGCCCCGGTCAAGGGCGACATCCCCGAGCGGCGCAACGGCGTGCTGGTGAGCAACGAGCGGGGCGAGGCCGTCGCCTACGCCCTGTTCAACCTGCAGGAGCGCGGCAGGCTCTTCGTCAGTCCCGGCGAGAAGCTCTACGAGGGCATGATCATCGGTATCCACAGCCGCGAGAGCGACCTGGTGGTCAACCCCATCAAGACCAAGAAGCTGACCAACATCCGCGCCGCCGGCAAGGACGATGCGGTCCTGCTCACCCCGCCGATCGCGCTCACCCTGGAATACGCCGTGGAATTCATCGCCGACGACGAGCTCGTCGAGGTGACACCGGCCTCGATCCGCATCCGCAAGCGCCATCTCACCGACCAGGAGCGCCGCCGCGCGCAGCGCGAGACGGGCCAGGACCCGCAGGCCCTCTCGGCCTGAAACCGCCGCACCGGGCCGGCCGGGCCCGGCGATGGGACCGCGGTCGGTCCGCCAAGACCCGCTAAACGCCGGTCTCTCCGTACCCGCAGATTGTTGCAGCTGCGCAACGATTTGTGCAGAACCCCTCTTTCGTACGCCATGGGCTGTCGCGGGAATGCCTGATGCTCTTGCAATAAGTCGATGACATCGATACCATTTGGTATCGATGTCATCTTTCATTCGGAAGCGGGCATCGATTTCTCCATTCAGCGGTATTCGGGGGGAACCGCCATGCTCGCTACAGCCGGGCTCGATTCCATGCCTGCCCTGCCTCATCCAGGCGGGGCCGATCCCGGCCTGTTCAGGCCGGCGACCGGGCATGCGGCAACGGGGGATACCGATCCCACCCCGGCGCACCACCAACACCTCCCGCTCGGGGCAGGACGCCCGGCCATCCTTTCCAGTCCGGTCGCGGAAATCTCCCCACCGCGCGTCGCTCTCACCTCACCTCATACATAGAAGAGGAAATAAACATGAAATGTCACTCGTTGACGGTTTGCGTCGCCTGCCTGCTGACGCTTGCGGCAGGCGGCGTCCACGCCAAGACGGTCAAGCCGGCCGACCCGGCGCCCGCGACTTCCAGCGCCGGCGCTCCAGCCATGCCCACACTGCAGACGGTGGTGGTCACCGCCACCCCCATGGCGCGCGGCGTGAAGCTGCTCAATGCCAGCTTCTCGGTGACCTCGGCCGACCTCAGCCAGATCCACGACGCGATGCCTTCCAGCGCCGCCGATCTGCTGAAGATCGTGCCCGGCCTGTGGGCCGAGTCCAGCGGCGGCGCCACCGGCGCGAACATCGAGCTGGCCGGCTTCCCCGGCGGCGGAGACGCACCCTACGTCACGGTGCAGATCAACGGCTCGCCGGTCTTCCCGGCCCCGACGCTCTCATTCATGGCCAACTCTTCGCTCATCCGCCTCGATGACACCGTGCAGCGCGTCGAAGTCGTGCAGGGCGGACCGTCCGTGGTGTACTCGAGCGGCCAGATCGGCGCCACCGTCAACTACATCCTGCGCCACGGCACCCCGACACCGCAGGGCGACATCGGCCTGACGGTCGGCAACGAGGGTCTGTACCGCCTGGACGGCTTCTACGGCGGGCCGCTGGCGCACCAGTGGTACTTCAGCATCGGCGGCTTCTACCGCGAGTCGAGCGGCATCCGCCGCACCCAGTTCCCCGCCGACGACGGCGGGCAGCTCACCGCCACGCTGTACCACACCTTCAGCAACGGCAACCTGCTGCTGTGGGGTCGCGAGCTCAACGACAAGAACCTGTTCATCACCGACATCCCGGTGGCGGTCAGCCCCAATGGTCAGAACGTGTCGGCCTTCCCGGGCTTCAACCCCCACACGGGCACCTTCGCCGGGGACGCCAACCGGGGAATTACCGTCGAGGAATTCCCCTGCGGCACGCCCGGCTGCTCGCCCGGCACTATCAGCGCCGACCTTGCCAAGGGCCGCGGCTCGCACATCCACATGTTCGGCGCCAACCTGAACCTGAACATCGGCGAGTGGGCGGTGAGCGACAACCTGGGCTACACCGCCGGCCACATGCCGACCAACGCTCTGTTCAACAATCTGGCGCCGGAGACCCTCTCGAGCTTCATCTCCAGCGAGATCACAGCGGCCAACGCCGATTCAAGCATCATGGGCGCCACCGGCGGCAGTCCCTTCGTCAGCGGCGTGGCCAACGTCGTGGGCGGCGGCACGGTCAATGCCGGCACCCAGATCGCCTCGCTGGGCTTCTGGATCGTGGACAAGAAGATCCAGTCGTTCACCAACGACATACGGGTCAGCCGCGAGTTGTTCGCGGGCAATACGGTCACGCTCGGCAGCTACTTCGCAAGCTACTCCTCAGATGACAGTTGGTTCCTGGGCAACAACGAGCTGATGCTCGCCGTGCCGAATGCGCCGCTCGTCAACGTGACCCTGAGCACCGCCGCGGGTTGCCCGACAGCGTCCACTGCCGGTGGCGCCTGCACCGGTTATGTGACCCAGAACGGCATCCTGGGCGGCTCCTTCTACAGCCTGCACGACCGTTTCAGCGGCCGCAATACCGCGGAGTTCCTTTCGGACCAGTGGCATACCGGTCCCTGGCTGTTCGACGCGGAGTACCGGGTCGAGAATGACGTCATCGACGGCACCATCGAGGGTCTGACCGGCGAGGATCTCGACGGCAACCCGCTGACGTTCTACAACAACGGTGTCAGCGTGCGCAACGGCCAATGGACGCCCTCCACCTACAACCACACGCTGGGGGCCTGGAGTCTGGGCGCGAACTACGACTTCAGCAACCGCATGAGCGCCTATGTCCGTGTCAATGCCGGCTATCACTTCCCGAGCTTCGACGATCTGCGTAGCGGCACGCCCGACACCCAGCAGATCAAGAACTACGAGATGGGATTCAAGGCGCAGGGGCGCACGTACTTCGCCTCGATCACGCTGTTCCACCGGCAGTTCTTCGGCGTGCCGTTCCAGGCGTTTCTGTTCAACGGAACGCAGGTGACGTACACCTACGGGGCGAACGCCACGGGAATCAATTTCTCCGCCGATTGGCGCCCGATCACCAATCTGCAGCTTAAGCTCACCGGCAACTGGCAGGACTCCAAGTACACGCACTTCTGCACCCAGTTCGCGGCCGGCGGCGGCTGCGCGCCCGGCGCCAGCAACAACGGCAGCTATCTGCAGCGTCAGCCGCGGTTCCAGTTCCGCTTCACGCCGCAGTACACGATGCCGATGACCTGGGGCGCGCTCACCGTGTTCACCACCTTCACGCACGTCGGCCAGCGCTACTCCAATCCGGGCAACCAGCAGGTTCTACCCACGTACAACACGCTGGACGCCGGCATCGTCGGTGACATCGGCGCGCACTTCGTGGCCCGTCTGCAAGGCACGAATCTCACCAACACCATCGGCCTCACGGAAGGCAACGCGCGCATCCTGACCTCCGGAATCTCCAACGGCTTCGAGATGGTCCGGCCGATCTTCGGGCGCGAGATACAGGCTCAGTTGAAGTACCTGTTCTGAGACCGCACCGGAATGAATTCCCCGCGCCCCCCCCTGCGCGGGGAATTCGTGGCGGCGTCGTGGCGGCCGGGGAACCGGTCGCCACGACGAGGAGGCGAGCCGATGTCGCCGTTTCTCTCAGTGCGCGGCCGTCCGCGCCAGGCGCACCGGCGGTCTGACGGCCAGGTACACCGTGCTCCACAACTGCGCCGCGTCGGACTCGGTCGCATCGGCGTCGGAGGATCCGAACGGTCTCACGTGATAGCGCCCTGCCGCGTAGGTCCAGGACCACAGCTCTGAATTCGCCATGGCGCGGGTGGCTTCGATCACCGCCCACAGCCTGCGCTGCGCACGACGAAGGCGCGAGCGCACGGCCGGCGGCAAATCGTGTCTTTCGAGCTGGCGGGCGAGGCCGGCGGCGAACAACGCCTGCTGCCATGACCACACCACAGTGCCGTGGTAGGCGTGGCGCGTGAACAGTGTCTGCAGCTTCGGAGCGCAGAATACCGGGTTGGCGACCACCATGCCGGCACCCGTCAGGAGCCCTGCCGGGAAGGGTCGGATCAGGGCGGCGATCCGAACGAGGCTGCGCGGGTCGGGGCGCCCGAACAACAGCCGGTAACCTTCATCCGACTGCATGACCGGAATCGGCCTGCCCGCCCTTGTCAACGACAGCGCATGGAAGTGGACCGCGCCGGGTCCCAATGCGGCCAGTGCAGGCTTCGCCGGTATCCCCCGCCCGGCGGCATAGGTCTCGATGTCGCGTACCGCCTGCCGGTGCGGCACGGTCACGTCAAACTGCGGCGGCGCCTGCCGGCGCCAGATCGCCGCCATTTGGGTCGCCCGGGCGAACAGTCCGCGCTCGGATGCGCTCAGGTAAGGCGCGAGCAACCCGCTCGCCTGGAGGCGGGCGGCAGCCTCGAGCGCCGCCGGCACCAGCGCGGCATTGACATCGTAGGGATAGCGGCCACCGCCGAGACCGGTTTTGCTGTCGCGCCAATCCCCGGCCACAGCCCCGGGCTTCAGTCCGATCAGGTTCGCAGGCCGCGGATCGCGTGCGAACGGGGCCGCGCTGTGAAGCACGAACAGCAGATTCCTCACCAGCGCGGCGCCGCGCGTGCCGCGGCCCGCCTCGGATCCGCCGACCGCGGCGGCCAGGTAGGCCTGCGCCCGGTCCCGCTCCCGTGGATCGAGCAGCCAGGCGGCCGCAACGGGCGCGAGCATGTAATTCTCGTCGATCATGAGGTAGGTGTAGCTCGGCGTGGCCGAGCGCACCCCGTGTTTGGGGTTCTCGAGCACGGCCTCCTCTCCGATGATTTCCTCGTGCGCCACCTGGCCCTGCGGCGACAACCTGGCCAGCACCGAGTCGAGGGCGTCATCGATCGCCCGCGCGCTGAGGGCGGGCATCAACAGGCGAACGCTCATCAGCGTGTCGCGGCCGAAATACGTATCGAAACGCCATGAACCGGCGAGCAGCTTCTGGCGGTAGGCAAGGAACGTCAGCGTGTCACGCGCCGCAGTGCTGCCGGCGCGCGGGTCGAGCAACAGCCGCCTCCCTGACAGCGGCGTCAGGGGCGGCTCACCCGTCAGACCCGTGATGCGCAAGCGAATCACGCCGTGGCGGTCCGCAACTATGCGTGTACCGCGCAAACGGCCCCGCAACACTTGTAGAGAAAGCCGATAGCTCACGGCGCCATCGAGTCGCCGGCGCGCCCAGGTGAGACGCTGGCCGTGGACGTGAGGCGCCGTCTCGATGCCGGGCGGCAGTGTGCCGAGCGACCCGAAATCACGCAGCACGCGGATGCTCGAGAGCACCGCGCGGCTCACTCGCACGGCCGGATTCCCGGTCAGCTCGGCCACGGCCGAGAGGCCATGGAGTGGACGACCGTACCGATCATGCGCACGAGCCGCAACGGGATGGCCGACGAGATGCCAGCTCGACCAATGCGGTGTGCGCGCGAACCAAACCCCAACGCCGCTGTCACCGGCGGGAAACGCGACGATAATGCGGGGATGCGGCCCGGACCGCAGTACCAGATCGCCGGCCACCGGTCCCTGGCGCAGAAACGCATTCAGAAAGCGCCCCTGGCGAACGGTGAAGACCAGAGGTGCGGGCGCCGCCGCGATCGGACTCAGCGCGAAGCACGCCAGGATCGCGAGCGCGGTCCACAGCTTTCGGGAAGGAAAATTCATGGGCGTGATGGTTCCTCTAGCGTTCCGCGGGCGGTTGGATGATATTGCCAAGCATGGATGACATCGATATCATTATGGTATCGATGTCAATTGAGGCCGGCAACGGCCGAGGCCTTCGATCAGAATTGGAGCCGTGACGCTTCGCCCGCCCGAGACCCAAACCCATGCCATTCAGGACTCCCGACCCGTCACGGCGACGCCTTGCGGCGCTGATCTGTCTGCTGGCCGCCGCCTCTTCGGCCCGTGCGGGCACTGCGCAATGGCTCTACCCGACGCCCTCGCAGCTATTCGGCTCATTGTTCGTCCACGTGCAGATGGACGCTGTGTTTCCGGACGGCAAGACCTTCGTGGACGCCGTCCCCAAAGCGGCGCCCGACGTGATCATGAGGCGTTACCACGCCGCCGACCCGCGTTCGCGGGCCGCGCTGCGGCGATTCGTCGAACGCAACTTCACGCTGCCCGCGCCGGATCGTACCCGAGTCCCGCGGGCCCCGACGCTGCGGGCGCACATTGCGCTGCTCTGGCCCCTGCTGACGCGCCCGGCGGCGGTCCCTCCGCCCTACTCTTCGCTCCTCTACGTACCCAAGCCGTACGTCGTGCCCGGGGGGCGGTTCCGCGAGTTCTACTACTGGGACTCCTATTTCACCATGCTCGGGCTCATCCCCGATGGGCGCATGGCCGCGGCCCGCGACATGGTCGACGACTTCGCCTATCTGCTGCGCACGTACGGACACATTCCCAACGGCGCACGCACCTACTTTCTGTCTCGCTCCCAGCCGCCGATGTACTACCTGATGGTCGGGCTGCTCGACGCCCGCGACCCGGCCAATGCCTGGGGCGCCCACCTCGGGACGCTGAAGCGCGAATACGCTTACTGGATGCGCGGCGCGACGGGGCTGCGTCCCGGCCAGGCCCGCCGCAACGTGGTCGACATGCCCGATGGGACGGTGCTCAACCGCTACTGGGACGCCCTTGACACTCCACGCGACGAGTCCTACCGGCGAGATGTGCTGACCGCGCGCGCCTCCGGCAGGCCCCCCGCCAGGGTCTACCGTGACCTGCGCGCGGCGGCCGAGAGCGGCTGGGACTTCAGCTCGCGCTGGCTCGGCGACCGCCGGCACCTCGCGACCATCCGGACCACCGACATCGTGCCGGTGGATCTCAACAGCCTGCTCTACGGTCTGGAGGAGGCGATCGCACGCGGCTGCGCGACGCGGCACGAGTCCGCCTGCGCGCGCACTTTCTCCGCGCGGGCGCGGCGGCGCAGGCGGGCCATCGACCGCTATCTGTGGGACGGGCGCGGCGGCTATTTCATGGACTACGATTGGCGTACGGGCAAACGCACCGGCGAATTGAGCGCCGCGACGCTCTATCCACTGTTCGTCGGCCTCGCCTCTTCCCGACAGGCGAACGCCGTGGCCGGCGCCGTCAGCGCACGCCTGTTGCAGCGCGGCGGCGTGGTCACCACGACCATCGTGACGGGTCAACAGTGGGACGCCCCCAATGGCTGGGCGCCTCTGCAATGGATCGCCATACGGGGCCTGACACGTTACGGACACCGCACTCTGGCACGCGACATCGCGCGCCGCTGGATCGCCACCGTCCGGCGCGTGTACCGCCACACCGACAAGCTGGTGGAGAAATACAATGTCGAGAAGTCGCTGCCCGGCGGTGGCGGGGAGTATCCACTGCAGGACGGGTTCGGCTGGACCAACGGGGTCACCGAGGCCCTGCTTACGCTCTACCCCGGCGTGGATTCCTCACACAGTCCGCCTGCGGCGCGATAGCCGCGCGAGGCGCGGGCGCAGATCGGACTTCGCACACCGATCTCTCAATCGTTCCGCACGGGCGTGATCGACAGCGGACCGGCCACACGGCCGGTCGCCGCCCGCGCCTTGCCCTTCGCAACGCTCGCTTCATCGATTGTCGTCTGGCGTTGCCCGGGAACCGTCGCTAAGATCTCTGGTCTGCCGGTGTGCTTTTCCGCGGGCAAGGATCATCGCCAGAGTTTCATAGTTGTCTCCCTTCAGGCACTTGTCAAGAAACCTCAAGAACTCTGTGGCCGGGCGACATCTCGTGAGAATCGCCACCGTGCTCCCGCTCGTACCGGCCGCGGCGCTGCTGGCGGGCTGCGGCTCATACGCGCCCAAGACCGCGTCCGCGCCCCCGCAGGTGACCGTCGCCATCGTGCATCCGCAGCATATCCCGCTGACGCGCGAGTTCACCGGCCGGCTGTCCGCGTACCGCGAAGCCAACGTGCTCGCCCGCGTTCCGGGCGTCCTGCTCAGACGGCGATATCGGGAGGGCACCGAGGTCAGGGCGGGCCAGCCGTTGTTCGAGATCGACCCCGCCCCTTACAAGGCGGCGCTCGATGGGGCGCTCGCCGCGCTCGCCCAGGCGAAAGCCAACGCGACCAATGCGCACGTCACCGCTCAACGCGACCGCGCGCTCATCGGCAGCCATCTCGTGTCGGTGGCGCAGCTCGACACGGACGAAGCGGCCGAGCGCTCCACGGCCGCGGCCGTCCAGCAGGCCGAAGCCAATGTCGAGACCGCGCGCATCAACCTCGGGTACACCGATGTGACTGCGCCGATCGCCGGCATCGCCGGCGAGCAACAGGTCACCGAAGGGGCGCTCGTGGGACAGGGCAGCCCGACACTGCTGACCACGGTGGATCAGATCGATCCGATCTACGTCAATTTCGACGAACCGGCGACCCAGCGGGAGCGGCTCGCGGCGCAGCGGCAGACCGGCCTCCTCTCGGGGAATGCCGCTGACGCGGGCAGGGTGCGGATCACTCTGCCCAGCGGAGTTGCCTACGGACACGTCGGCAGGCTGGACTTCCATTCGGCCACGGTCGATCCGAGCACCGGCGCCATCGCGCTGCGCGGTGTCCTGCCCAATCCCGATCACGTGCTGCTGCCGGGGATGTTCGTCAACGTCCGCCTCACCGTGGGCACCCTCGAGCATGCCTTCCTGATCCCGCAGGCCGCGCTACAGCGCGACAGCGCAGGCAACCCCTATGTCCTGACCGTCTCGGGCGACAAAGTCCTCGAGAAACACGTGCGCACCGAGGGAACGCACGACACCGACTGGATCGTCTCCCAAGGGCTCGCCGACGGGGATCGGGTCATCGTCGCGGGAATCCAGAACGCCCATCCGGGGACCGCGGTCTCGGTGACGCTCGCCCGCAGTCCACCCGCCGGGACCGGCGCCGGGTCGACCTCGAGCCAGTAGGAGCCCCGCGGTGCCGCAATTCTTCATCGGCCGGCCGGTGTTCGCCTGGGTCATCGCCATCCTCATCTGCCTGGCCGGCGCCATCGCGCTCAGCCGGCTGCCCACGGACGCCTACCCGGTGGTCGCCCCGCCGGAGGTGACCATCACCGCGAAGTATCCGGGCGCGAACGCGAGCACCGTCGAGTCGACGGTCACCAAGGTCATCGAGCAGCGCCTGACCGGCATCGACAACCTGCTGTACTTCACCTCGCAATCGAGCTACGGCCAATCGCAGATCACGCTCACGTTCGCGACCGGAACCAATCCCGACATCGCCGAGGTGCAGACCCAGAATCAGGTGGCGCTCGCCGATCCACAGCTGCCGACCGAGGTCGTCCAGCAGGGCATCCAGATCAGCAAATCGAGCGCCGGGTTCCTGGCGGCGATCGCGCTGCGCTCCGGTCCCGGAGGCCCGGACCGGGCGGCGCTCAATCACTGGGTCGCAGCGCACATTCTCGATCAGATCGAGCGCATCCCCGGGGTCGGCTCGGCGACGATGTTCGGCTCCGATTACGCCATGCGCATCTGGCTGAACCCGAAGAAGCTGCACGCCTACGGCCTGTCCGCCGCGACGGTACTGCAGGCGATCCAGGGCCAGAACATCCAGATCGCCGCCGGCTCGATCGGCGCGGCCCCCGCCATCCCGGGCCAGCAGACCACCGCCACGGTCTCGACCCAGGGATGGTTCAGCTCGCCGCGGCAGTTCGGCGACATCCTGCTGCGCACCAACCCGGACGGCACCTCCGTGCACGTGAAGAACGTGGCCAAGGTGCAGCTCGGACTGCAGAACTATGATTTCGCGACCTGGGTGAACGAGACGCCGGTGGCCGCCTTCGGCATCCAACTGCTGCCCGACGCCAACGGCCTGCAGGTGATGAAGCGGGTCAGGGCGCAGATGGACCGGCTGCAGAGGAGCTTCCCGCCGGGAGTGAGCTGGTTCGCGCCGGTCGACTCCACCGTCTTCATCAAAGCGGCGATCAAGGACGTGCTGATCACGATCGGCGAGGCGTTCGCGCTCGTGTTCGTCGTGATGCTGGTGTTCCTGCAGAGCTTCCGCGCCACGCTGGTGCCCATGCTGGTGGTGCCGACCGCGCTGCTCGGCGCGTTGACCGGCATCTATGCGCTCGGCTACTCGATCAACCAACTGACGCTGTTCGCCATGGTGCTGGCGATCGGCATCGTCGTCGACGACGCCATCGTGGTGGTCGAGGCCGTAGACCGCATCATGCGCGAGGAGCATCTCGGTCCCACGGAGGCCACCCGCAAGGCGATGCGGCAGATCACCGGCGCGATCGTCGCCATCACCCTGGTGCTCGCCGCGGTGTTCATTCCCAGTGCCCTGCAAACAGGCAGCACCGGCGTGATCTACCGGCAGTTCGCCATGACCATCGCCCTGTCCATGGTGTTCTCGGCGTTCCTCGCGCTGTCGTTCTCGCCGGCGCTGTGCGCCTCGCTCATGCGCCCGGAGCATATGAGGGCGAACGCGCTGTTCCGGGCGTTCAACCGGGCGTTCGAGGGCACTCGCGCGGCATACCTTCGCCGCGTATTCCTCTCCGTGACACATCTGCCGCGTTGGATGAGCGCATTCGCGGTCATGGTGGCGCTCGGCGCGTTCCTGTTCGTGAAGCTGCCCGGAAGCTTCGTGCCCGATGAAGACCAGGGCGACATCATGGCGAGCATCGAGCTGCCGGCGGGGGCGACCATGCAGCGCACCCAGGCGGTGCTGCAGCACTTCTACCGGATCATGGCGAAGATCCCCGGGGTGCACGACGTTTTCCAGGTCGTCGGCAGCGGCTTCGCCGGAAATTCGGAGAACTCCGGTCGAGCGTTCATTCACCTCGTGCCCTGGGATGATCGCAGCCTGGGCGCGGCACAGATCATCCGCATGGCCAACAAGGAGGTGAAGAAGCGGATCCACGATGCGAGAGTCTTCGCGGTCAACCTGCCGGCGATCCGGGGCCTGGGGCGCTTCTCCGGATTCGACTTCTACCTGGAAGACCGCGCGGGGCTCGGGCGCCGGGCGCTCGACTCCGCGGTCGATACGCTGCTCGCCAAGGCGGCCAAGGATCCCGCGCTCTACAATGTTCGCGTCAACGGCCTGCCGCCGCAGCCTCAACTGATGCTGGACGTCGATCGCGTTCAGGCCCAGTCCATGGGCATCGCGCCCGAACAGGTCTACCAGTCGCTGCAGCTGATGCTCGCACCGGTGTTCGCGAACAATTTCATTTACGACGGACGCGTGGAGCAGGTTCTGGTGCAGGCCGCGGCGCCATACCGGATGAGCCCCGAGAGCCTGAGGCAGTTCTACGTCACCGGCCCCGCCGGCGCGAGCGGCTCGAGCAGCCGGGACGCGCCGATGGTGCCGCTGTCGGACTTCGTGCACGCCCGCTGGCGCACAGCCGCTCCGGCGTTGACCGGCTACGACGGGTATCCGGCGGTGGAGATCCTGGGCTCGGCCGCTCCCGGGTACAGCTCCGGTCAGGCCATGAGCGAAATGCAGCGGCTCGTGAGGCGCTACCTGCCGCACGGATTCGGCGACGACTGGGCGGGCGAGTCCCTGCAGGAGATCAGCTCCGCCGCCCAGGCGCCCATGCTATTCACGCTGTCGATCCTGGTCGTTTACCTGGCGCTGGCCGCGCTCTACGAGAGCTGGAGCATTCCGGCGTCGGTGCTGCTCGCCGTACCCATCGGCATCGTCGGCAGCACCCTGGCGGCCACCCTGCATGGTCTGCCCAACGACGTATTCTTCAAGGTCGGGCTCATCACCATCATCGGCCTGACCGCGAAGAACGCCATTCTGATCGTGGAATTCGCCGTGTCCGAGCAGCGCAGGGGCAAGAGTCTGCACAGCGCCGTGATGGAGGCCGCCCGGCTGCGCTTCCGGCCCATCCTCATGACATCCTTCGCGTTCATACTCGGCGTGTTCCCGATGGCGGTCTCCACGGGCGCCGGCGCCAACGCACGCCATGACATCGGCACCTGCGTCGTCGGCGGCATGCTGGCCGCGGCGCTGCTCGGTGTTCTGCTGATTCCGCTGTGCTACGTGACGGTGCGCCGCCTGCTCGGCGACGAGCTGGACGAGGAGCCCGCCCGCGGCGACATCACGCCGCCCCCCGGCGAAGCGTGAGCGCCCGCCAGACGTAATAGATCGGTATGCCGGTCACGATCACCAGCAGCGTGATGCCGGTGTCGCGCGGGTCGGTGACCAGCGAGTTGCCGAGCATCCACAGTGATGCGACCAGGAACAGCGCCGGCACCAGCGGATAGCCCCAGGTCCGGTACGGCCGCGGCAGATCCGGCTGCCTGCGCCTGAGCACATAGACCCCCGCCACCGTCAGCACGTAAAACGGCCAGAGCCCGAGCACGAAGCGGTCGGCGAGCTGCGCGAAGTTGCTTTGCAGAACGTAGGCGACACCCAGCGCCGTCGACAGCCAGATGGCCGCGGAGGGGCTCTGAAACCACGGCGAGACCCGGCCCACGCTGCGAAACAGCAGGCCGCGATCGCCCATGGCGAACAGCACCCGGGAACCGGTCATCAGCGAGGCGTGCAGGCCGCTGAAGGTGGACACCAGCACGACGGCGGCGATCACGGCGACACCGGCGCTGCCGAACAGGGGAATGTGCGTGGCGACGGTGGTGGCGACCAGCGGCGCGTGCGCGATCTCGTCGGCCGGCAGCGCGTACCAGAAGCCGAGATTGACCAGCAGATACGCCACCATCACGCAGCAGGTGCCGAGGATCAGCGCCAGAGGCAGCGTCCGCTGCGGCTGATAGATCTCCCCGCCCATGAACGACACATCGGCCCAGCCGTCGTATGTCCACATGACCGGAACGAGCGCCGTGGCGATCAACGAGACCTGCGCGCCACCCTGCCACAGGATCCGGTGGTGCGCCGATCCGCCCGAGACGGCCGTGAACGCTAACAGACCCAATACCACCAGCGCGGCGTACTTCGCGGCGGTCGCCGGCGCCAGCACCGCCACGGCCCGGCGCACGCCGATGTAGTTGAGTGTGCCGACCACCACGATGGCCGCCGCGGCGACCTCGTGCACCTCGGCGGCCGTGAACGGAATGAAGTAACCGAGGTACTCGGCGAAAATCGTCGCGGTCGCGCCGAGCGCCGAGGCGCGGATCACCGCCAGCTCCGTCCAGCCGAACAGAAACGCCGGCAGCTTGCCGTAGGTTTCCAGCAGATACGCGAATATGCCGCCCGAGCGCGGCAGCGCCGCGGCGAGCTCCGCGACCGACAGCGCGCCGGTCAGCGCCACCAGACCCCCGACCAGCCAGCACAGCATCGCCGGGCCGGGTGAGTGCAGGAACCCGGCCACGGTCGCCGGCACGCGGAAGATGCCGCTGCCGACCGTCACCCCCACCAGCACCGTCACCGCGCTCCACAGGCCCACGGTGCGCGGCATGCGTTCGCCCCATTGGTCTGGCTCGACTTGTGTTTCTTGTTCTGCCAATCGGGACAAGATCCCCTCCGGCTGGCCGGCACGAAACGGCGAGGATATCAAATTGCCGGACCGCGGCCGGCGGTGTCAGCGCCGCGGGCGGGCGTCAGGTGTGCCCGGCACCGGGCACTGTCGCGACCAGCGCCCGCGGCGTGGCGGCGGCGGGCTCGGAAGGGGTCGGTGCCGCGCCGCCGGCCGGAATCTCGAACACAACCCTGAGACCGCCGGCCGCGCTGACCGCTTCGGCCCAGATTCGCCCGCGATGCAGCTCGATGATGCTGCGGCAGATCGCCAGCCCCAGGCCGCTGCCCTGCTGGTCCGCTCCCCGGTTGCCGAGGCGCACGAAGCGCTCGAAGATCCGCTCGCGGTCGCTCTGCGGGATGCCGGGCCCCTGATCCTCGAGGCTGACCCTCCAGACGGCGGACGACACGGCCGAGCGCAGCGTCACAACGCCCTGCGGCGGTGATGCATTCAACGCGTTGACGAGCAGATTGAGCAGCACCTGGCGGATACGCTGCGCCTCGAAGGTGGCCAGGCCCTCGCCATCGCACTCGAGCTCGAAACGCCGGCCGTGATGCTCGGCGAGCACGCGCGCATCTTGCGCGAACGCGCACAGGAACCGGCGCGGATTCTGGGACGTGAGCCGCAGGGTGATGGCCCGGGCTTCGGCGCGGGAGAGAAACAGCAGCTCCTCGATGATGCGGCTCAGGCGGGTCAGCTCCTCGAGCTGCATCTGCACCGCCTCCTCGTCCGTGCTCGAGAGATTGCCTTTCACCAGCAGTTTCTCCGCCTGCAGGCGGATCAGCGATAGTGGAGTCTTCAGCTCGTGGGAGGCCTCGGCCGTGAACCTCCGTGTCTCCTTGAAGGCATACTCCAGACGATCGAACATCTGGTTGAGCAGCCGCGCGAGCTCGGAGATCTCGTCCTTCACGCCGTGCACCGGGATCCGCTCGCCCAGATTGTCCGAGCCGATGCGGCTGGCGGTCTGGCGGATCAACCGCACGGGCCTGAGCGCCATGCGACTCAACAGGAAACCGATGATGGTGCTCACGCCGAGCATGGCGCCGAGCAGGCTCGAGCACACTTCGACGTAACCGTCCATGTCCTTGTAGGCCTGTTCGGCGGAGGTGGCGATGGTGATGTCGAACGGCGCCAGAACGAACTCCGCCAGGCGCAGGCGGCCGACGCCGGACATCGTCGCGTCGAACCGATGCAGGTGCGGCACGTCCGGCAGCGGACGCCCGGCCAGATTGTCGGAATAGAAAACAACACCCCGTCCGGGCTCATCGACCTCGATGTAGAACAGGACGGAGGCGTACCGGGTCGTGGCGCGTATCCTCTGGTTGATGTCCGCCGGGTTCAGCCGCTGATAGTTCGGACCCAGGCGGGCGCGGATCTGCTCGTACTCGGCGGCGTTCAGCTGATCCAACCCGTGGATCAGATAGCTCCCCAGCAACTGGTAGCCCACCGTGAACAGGCCGGCCAGAGTGATGGTCGCCGCCAGGGCGTACCAGGCGGCCAGGCGCACACTTATGGACCGCCACATCGGGACCGCCTACAGGAGTTGGTAGCCGACGCCGCGCACGGTCTTGAAGAACGGCTTGTCCTGGTTCTTCTCCAGCTTGGCGCGCAGCCGGCTCATGTAGACGTCGAGCAGATTGGTATCGACGTCGTAGTTGGAGGCCCAGATCTTCTCCGAGATCAGGGTGCGGGCGAGAATCCGCCCGGGGTTCTGCATGAAGACCTCGAGCAGGGCGAACTCGCGCCGGGTGAGCTCCACGGGCTGGCCGTTCAGATGCGCGGTCTGGTTCAGCAAGTCGAGCCGGATGCCGCGGTACTCGATGACGGTCTCCTTGACCTCCGACTGGCGACGCAACTGCGAGCGCACCCGGGCGAGCAGCTCCTCGAAGCTGAAGGGCTTGGGCAGGTAGTCGTCCGCGCCGAGGTCGAGCCCCTTGACCCGGTCCTGGACCGAGTCGCGCGCGCTCAGGATCAGCACCGGCTCCTTGAAGCCGTGCCTGCGCCACTCGCGCAGCAGGTCCAGGCCGTCGCCGTCGGGCAGGCCCAGATCGAGAATGATGAGGTCATGGGCGGACTCGCACAGCGCATCGCGCGCGGCCTGGCAACTGCCGGCGCACGTCACGGTATAGGCGCGCTCGGCCAGCCCCTGCTTGAGCAGATGCGCCAGGCGCGGCTGGTCTTCGACGATCAGGATTTTCATAGCCCCCGGGACCCAGGGGCCGGTATCGCTGGTCATGGGCCCTCCGGGTATACACCTGCCAGTATACGATCCCTCGTGGACGCCCGCTCTACCGGCTGCCGATCGCCCACAGCACCACCGCGTCGAACAGCGCCTTGCCCTGCGGTGTCATATCCCTGAACGACGGGTTGTCGAGCGGCAGCAGCGCCCGGCGGGCCGGCGCGATGAACCCCTCCGCCATCAGCGCCCCCCTGGGGTAGCCGAAGATCGCGGCCTCGTGCGGCTCGTCGGGCAGGGTCGCGATCACCGTGGCATCCGGCAGCGGCCGGGCCCACTTGAGCACCCCCGGATGATACGTGAACTTCACGAGTCCAGGCGCGAGGCCGGCCGCCATCGGGCTCCATGCGCCGACGATGTCGAGGTAATTCTCCGGCGGATCGTCGCTCTCGCGCAGCTCTCCGTGCTCGCCGTAATCGACATACCGGTCCCAGCCGGTGAAGTGCAGCGTATCCGACAACAGCCCCTCGAGGGAGATCAACGGTATCGGCACGCCGGCGTACTTGTTGGCGAGCTTCCACTTCGAGCAAGTGCCGGAGAGGATCACCAGATCCTGCCCACGGGCACGCCTCTGCCGGTCCATCTGATCCGCGACGGTCACCGTGAACCCGAGACTGCGCAGATGCGCCACGATGGCCGCATCCGAGCGATGCCCCTCGCCGCCATGGACGCGCTCGACGAACAACACCTTCCTGCCGTGCGCCAGGTGCCGGATCGTCTCATCGAGCGACGTCGGGTCGTACGCCGGGATCGGCGGCGGTGGCGAGGCCGCCCAGCGCAAAGCCGCATCGAACAACCTCGAGCCGATCGCCCAGCTCCTCAAATTCGGGTCCCGGGCCGCGGGCCCGCGCACGGCGGTCAGCAGGTGAAAGTCGTCATTGCCGAGATAAAACGCGACTCGCCTCGCGGGCGCGATGCGGCCGTTCGCCAGAGTGGCGTCGCGCTCGTAGGTAAACACGGCCGCGTGCGACGGCGAGCCGGAAAAGTCCGCGATCACCGTTGCGCCGGGCCCCGGACGGCCCCAGCCGGCGGTCTCCGGCTCCAGGTAGAGCGTCCCGAACAACTGCGGTTTCAGGCCCACGGCACGGCTGATGTCGGAAGTCAGGTTGGCTCCGTATGCGTACATCACCGCGAAGCTGTCGGCGTAATGCTGCAGCGGGTCGATGACCTCGAAGTCGCGGTGCAGCACCGGACCGGTGAGGCCCAGGTTCGGGTAGTCGTAGGTGTTCCAGGTAAAGATCGGCACAGGCGCGCCGGCGTACTTGTCGCCAAGCACATGCGCATCCGCCGTCGACGACAGTACGATCAGGCTCGCTCCGCGGGCGGCACTCGCCGGGGCGCTCGCATCCACTGTCCGAACCACGAAGCCGAGCTTGCGCAAATGCCGCGCCACCCGGGCATCATCATTGGGCTTGGCGCCCGCCGCCCCACCCGTGACCAGCAGAATGGTCTTGCCTTTGAGCGCCGACCACGGCGCGAGCGCCGCACGGGCCGCTGGCCATGCCATGCCGGCCACGAGCGCCGCGCACACTCCAATCACCCGCAGGCGAGCCACGCAACGCTTCACTGAGCACCCCCCATATCAGTCGGCCCGAGCGCCAGAAGCTCCGCTCCCCCGCCTGCGGCAGCGCCCGGCCGCAGCGCCAGCCACAGCTCACCGGCCGCCGGGATCAATGTCAACGCGCTGGCCGGGCCGGCAAGCGCCAGCTTTCCGCCCTCGCCATAGCGCACGAACGCGCACATCCGAATTGCCTCCACCCCGGAGTCACCCAGGATGAATGCACCGCCCTTCCACCCGGCCGGGCCGAGCGGGCGGAACGCAAACGCCATGTGCAAGGACGGAGACGGCTGGATGGGTAGCTTCACGAACGTGAAACCGAGGTCCGCATCGACGATCAGCGCGCGAGCGTTGCCACAACCGACGAACAGCCGGCGTCCCAAGGTATCCATGGCGAGACCGGCGGGCGCGCGACACCCGGGCAGCGGTATCTGCCCGGAGAGTCTCATCTTGTCCGCATCGACGACCTCGAGCGCATTGCGTGCGGAGTTGGCAACGTAAAGCGTACCGCGTCCGTTGGCCGCCATTTGCGCCAGCTCGCCCTTCATCCTCACGACACCGAGACGCCTGCCGCTGGCCGGCTCCAGACGCGTCACCGAGCCTCCGGTGCGGCTCTCCACAAACAGCTGATCCGCAATGGGATCGAAGAGCACCGCGGACGGAGCGCCCGCGTGCAGCCTCACCGAGGCCACTACGTGCAGTGGCCGCACATTCAGGATCAGCAGGCGTGCCGGCGCCCGGACCGAGGCATACAGCGTATCTTTCGCCCCTGCGGCAAGGCCCGTCACCACGCCCGGCAGCGTCACGCTGGACGCCGCGTGACCGGACAAATCGAAGCCGCGGACCTCATCACCCACGGCCGCGTACACGTGCTTCGCCCCAGGACCTGCGGCCAACGCCCGCACCGGCGCAGCACCCGTGAACTTGACGCGGTGCAGAACTTGGTACGGAAACGCTGCGGCCGAGGCTGTGAAGGCACCCGCCAGAGCAGCCAGTCCCGCCAGGATCGCCCCATGTCTGATCGCTAGTCCGCCCCTCCTGGCTCGGCCCATTACCGCACTCTCCGGGGCTGCGCTCTCCAGTCCGGGATATCCGCGATACGCTCGGCGGACCGGACCTGGGAGTGACGCAGCGGCAGGAATATTCCCTCGCGGCGCACATCCTGCTGTCCCTGGCGACTCAGGATGAATCGCAGGAACTCCTGCACGGCCCGTGGCAAGGGCCTTCCGGGCCGCCGGTTGACGTTGCCGTAGATCAACCGGCTCAGGGGATATTTGCCGAGCGCGACGTTGGTAAAGGTCGGAGACACGCCCGCTCCCTCGCCCACCGCGAGCACCTTGACGGGCGCATCCAGGAAGGCAAGGCCCGTAATGCCGATGCCATCGGGATCGTCGGCTACGCGCCTGGCGATCGGAAATACCAGCTTGTCGAAATGCAGGTCGGTGCGCCAATGACCGCGCTTGCCTCCGGCATCGAGCACGCGCTGCCGGACGAACTCCTCATAGCCGCCCCACGGCTTCAGGGCGTACACATGCACGGGCTTGTCGGCCCACGCGCCTGCGGCACCCAGCTGTCCCCAGGTGACCGCAGGCCGGTCACCGCGCAGATGGGAGCGGGAAAACACGGCATCGAGCTGATCGAACGTCAGATGACGCACCGGGTTGCTCTTGTTGACGATGATGGTGACGGCGTCCAGAAAGCCGAACTGCCGCCACGAGCCGCCCGAGACCGGCACGCTGGTCGGGTCATAGCCGTACTTCGCCCGGAAGGCGCCGACGTTGGTCGGCTTCATCTCCCGCGAGACGAAGGCGATGTCCACCCGGCCTGCAATCAGCGCCCGCGCGGCATCGCTTCCCTCGAAGGGCGGACCGAAAACGATACTCACATGCGGGTAGTACCTCGAGAAGGTCCGGCCCCAGGAGCGGATCAGCTTCGGCAGGATGTCCGAGCTCATGAGGCGCAGCGTGCCCTTGAGATTCACACCGTAGCGCGGCTCGAAACTCACGAGCGCCGGATCGAGCATCGGCCGCAGCACCTCAGGGCTGGGCAGCGAACGCCCGCGGCGCATGCCGTCCAGGTCCTGCGCCTTGGTCTGCGCCGCATGGGTCGCCTCGACCGGCAACTGCCATTCGACAGTTGCCGGCGGGCTGGCGGAGGCAAAGGCAACCATGGGTGCCAGCATCACTGCGGCCAGGGCGCCGCGGATGCCCGCGGACGCCCGAAGCCTTAGCGGAGTCCTCATTGCAGGTAAGCCCTCGCCGACAGAGTGAACATCCGCGGAGCGCCCGGCAACAGCTCGCTGTCGCCGGTGAATCCGGCGCTCTGGTAGTACGTCTTGTCGAGCGCGTTCGTGACCTTGAACGTGAAGGTGTAGTCCTTGTAGTCGTAATACAGCGCGGTATCGACGCGGGTGTAGCCCGGCAGCATCAGCATGGGCCCCGCCTTCGTGGGGGTGAAGCCGGTGCGCTCGCCCACGTGAATGACACCCAGACCGAATCCGAAGCCGCGCAGCGCCCGGGCGCGGAACTCATAGCGCGACCAGAGGTGCTCGGCCATCTTCGGCACGTCGGGCAGGCGGCTGCCAACCTGCACCGCCACCGTCGAGGCGGTGACCTTCGCGTCCGTGTACGCGGCGCCCGCGGTCAACTGCCAGTTCGACAGCGGGCGCGCGTTGATCTCGAACTCCGCGCCCTTGGACTGCGCCTTGCCGACCTGCTCGTAGCAGGTGCCGTAGTTGGCGCATTTGAAGTGGCTGAAGGTGTTTTTCTCGTCGATGCGATACAGCGACAGCGTGGCCGTCAGCCGGTTGCGCAGGAAGGCCGTCTTGATGCCGGCTTCGACCTGATTCGCCGAAGTCGGCACGAAGTCGTTGAGTCCGTTGATATCGATGGCGTTGGCCGACGGCGGCACGAACGAGGTGCTGTAGCTGGCGTACAAGCTCCAATGGCCGTTCGGCTGATACACCAATCCGACCATGGGCAGCACCTTGTGGGCCGGCTTCACCGTCTCGGGGAGCGTGGCGCCGGTGAGCGTGTACAGCGTGTGCTGCCATTGCTTGTCGTACGCGTAACGCAGCCCGATGCTGCCCTTCCAATGTTTCGAGAGCGTCAGCATGTCGGCCAGATACGCGCCGAAGTTCTCCGTCACCGTATAGCGGTCGCTGAGCAGCGTGTCGTGATTCGGGGCGACCAGCGGCAGGCTCGACAGCGGCGGCACTCCGTTGTAGTCGGGCTGGTACAGGCTGATGTCGAGCGAATCCGGTCCCGTGGCCGGCGCGTTGTAGAACTGCGTGCGGTTGAAATCCGACGAATCCCGCCCCGCGGTGAGCCCGACGACCATGTTGTGGCGCACCGGCCCGGTCACGAGCCGCATGTGCAGGTGGGTATCGACGTAGTGATAGCCGCGCTTGTTCAGCTGTCCGCGCGCTCTTCTGCCCACGTACAGAAGGTTGCTGCGGACGGAGGTGACATCGAAACCGCGCGCCTGATCGGTGTGCCACACGTCGCGCGTCTCGAGGTGCCAGGTCCAACCGTTGGCGAACCGATGAACGAAGAACATCGTGAGCGCGCTGCCATGCTCTTTTCCGTAGTCGCTCGGCTGCTGGTAGCGCGTGGTGATGGGAGCCACCAGGTTGATGTCGCTGGCAGGCGCAATCAGATAGGTGTCATAGCTGTACTTGAGGGCCTGGTACACGTAGGCCAGAGTGAGCTTGTCGGCGCTCGAGATCCGCCAGGTGAAGCTCGGCGCGATGTACAGATCGTGGTCGTAGCTGTAGGTCCTGAATGTGTCCCTGTTCGTATCGTCGACGACCAGCCGGTAGAGAAAGTGATCATTACCGGCGATCGGCCCGGTGGCGTCCGCGGCGAGGTCGAAGCCCGGTTTGTCGCCGACGCCGATGCCGTGGCCGTCGTAGGCCGTGCCCGTGGCGGACAGCTCGTACTGCGGCCGCGCCTGCGGCTTCTTGGTAATGAGATCGATGAACCCACCCGGCTGCTCCTCGCCGTTCATCACCGAAGCCGGCCCTCGCACCACATCGATGCGCTGCAGGCCGATGGTCACCGGCGAGCCGAACCGGGTAGACAGGCCCGGCAGCCCGTCGACCAGAATGGAGTTCTGGTCGTTGCCGCCGCTCTTGAAGCCGCGAAACACGATGTCATAGCCGGTGGTGCCCGCGCTCTGGATACCCGTCATGTACGCATACAGCGAGGAGACCTGCTGCGCCTCGACGGCGTGTATGAAGCTCTGGGTGTAGGTGGAAATGGAGAACGGCGTATCGCGGGCCGGCAGGTTCATCTTCATGGCGCTGAAGCCCGCCGTCGAGATGAACTTCGCCTGCACAACGATCGCCTGCAGGGCCGTATTGGCGGGCGCGACCGTCGAGATCTCGTGAGCGGCGCGGACAGGCGCAGCCTCGCGGGACATCGACCGCGGTGGGTCCCCCCTCGTTTTACCGGTTCCCGCCGACACGACGATGGTGCTGTCGTTCACGATCCGGCAGACGAATCCGGTGCCCACGAGCAGCCGCGACACCGCCTGTGCGGCGGTAAGATCCGCCTCGAGCGCCCGGGCCTCGCGCCCGCGCAGGAGCCCGGGAGTGAAAACGATGGTGATCTTCGCCTGGCTACCCACGGCGCGCAGCGAATCGGCCAGCGACTGCGCCGGAAGGGCGAAGTGAAAGGCGGGAGCGCCGGCGGCCAGCGTCGGCCCGGCCCAGGGCAGGCAAAACATCAGAGTCAAGACAGTAGCGGCCTTGCGGCACATCGCATTCCCCCTTCATTCTTTTGTCAATCCCTGGCGATCGTGGCCTCGGACAGCTCCCTGGCTTCTGGTATTGACACGCGAAGGATGGAAAAACCTCAGCGGCCGGGGGCAAGAACGATGGTGTCCCGCGAAGGGCGCAATACCCTCAAGCGGTACGCCTTTGCGGCCGCCGCGGCGAAACTGGACGAGGCCCCCGCTTGCACGATCCCGCTCACTCTGATCGCGGCGACCGCCGGATCGTCGATCACGATCCGCTGCCGGCTGTAGCGATTCAGCTCGGCCGCCGCCTCGGCCAGGGAGGTGTTCTCGAGCGGCACCTCGCCGTGTTCCCAGGCGGTCACTCGAGTCACGGCCGGCCAATCGATCTTGGGCGGGCGCGGCCCGTCGAACGTCAGCCGTTCCCCAGGCGCCAACGTGAGCGCCCGCGCATCGCTCGTTGGAGCCGAACCGGGCAACAGACCGGGCCGCCCGCCGGCTGAAAGCCCCTGGATCGGTCGAAGCGTCGCCGGCTTCGTTGAAACGGTGATCTCGCCCTCCACGAGCGTCACCGCCAGAACGTCACCATCGCGCTGGACGTCGAATTGGGTACCGATGTCCCTTATGACGTGGCCCACCGTGGTCACGATAAACGGCCAGTCGGCCCGGTGCGCCACTTCGAAATAGGCCTGACCCTTCATCAGCACCACTCGCCGCGACCGCCTGCCGTATCGCACCAGCAGCTTCGTGTCGGCATCCAGACGGATGCGCGTGCCGTCGGCGAGCATGACGCTGCGGAACTGGTCTATCCCCGTGGCCACGAGGTGAGCGCGCGGACGGTGGAAATCGCCGGCCGCCACGAGCACGATCAGGATTGCCGCGAGCACCACCCGCGCCAATCTCACCCGCGGACGCACGAGCTGCGGGCTCGCTGTCGGCTCGATCCGTGCGCGGCTCAGGCGAGCCGCCTTTTCCCAGATGTCGGTCAGCAATTCGAAGGCGGCGGTATGCTCGGGATCCTCCGCGAGCCAGCGGCGCAGTCCGTCCTCCACCTCTTTGGTGCGGTCAGGGCCATGAAGCCGCGCGATCCAAGCGGCCGCCTCGGCCCGCACCGCCGCCGAGGGGCGAGGCATCCCGGCGCGGGCGGCGCTCATACCCGCTCACTCAGCCCGGCCAGGATGACGAGTGCCTTCGCCATATGCTTCTCCACCGCACTCACGCTGATTCCCAGACGCCCGGCGATCTCCGCATAGCTCAAGCCGTCGAGACGCTGCATGAACAGCACGTCCCGGGTACGAGGGCTCGCGGCCTCGAGCGCTTCTCTCATTCTCAGTAGACACTGATGTCCCGCCAAAACCTCATCGGGTGCGGGCGCCCAGTCGATTATCTGCGTCAGATTCTCGATCGGCTCGTCGCAATACAGCTCCCGATGCGCATCGCGGCGCGCATTGGCGGCGAGCCTCAACGCCGTGCGCATGAGGAACCCTTCCGGCCGATGCACCTGGCCGCCCTTGTCGCAGTATTCCTGCATCCTGAGAAATGCTTCCTGGATGAGGTCCTCCGTCTCGGCGCGCGAGTTGCCTCTGCCCAGCAGGGCCTTGCGCAGGTTGCGGAAACAGGCGTTGAGACGATCGAAGGCCCGACGGCCACTCGGCTGCTCGCGCACGGAAGGCGGGCATGTGCCACACCCGCGATCGACGGCGGATGTCCGGCCGGCGATTCGTACCGCTTCGGGAAAAGCCGGGCGCGTCACGGGCGGCCGTGAATCGCAGCCGGGGCGATCGTGCACCCCCGGCCGGGAACGGCCCGCCCGGGGACACCAGTTGTGGTCATGCCCATGCCCCCTTCTGTGGCCGATGCCTCCACGCGCCCCATCGGGATCCGGGAGATTGTAAGGCTACCGTCACCATTCGTGCCCCAGTGATCGCGGGTTATCCCGCGTGACCTTTTCCGCCTACCCCCACCTCGTGAAGGCCAGCAGGGCGAGGGTCACCACGATGGCGCCGCCGAT
>OBLK01000023.1_pt1 | contig 83146 bp, 67 predicted proteins | sample 1518871 | NCBI WGS metagenome assembly OBLK01 (sample SAMEA2464837, study PRJEB22497) | soil metagenome | biome: Grassland; feature: Farmland; material: Clay | place: Australia | collected 2013-02-01 | depth 0.8 m
TGCCCTTGATGCCCAGAGTGGTGGCTGCGCCAGTGCCCTTGATGCCCAGAGTGGTGGCTGCGCCAGTGCCCTTGATGCCCAGAGTGGTCGCTGCGCCAGTGCCCTTGATGCCGTCGAGCGAAACAATGCTCTGAGCAAGGAAAAGTCCACCAGCGTTCGGTTGCGTTCCGGTGATCGCTACCAATTCGCCGACGGTAACATTCTGCGAGTCGCCGGTCATGGTGGGCGTGACGTCGATCGTCAGATTGCCAATTTTTACCTGTCCGGCCGCTGTCTCTGACGAGACGATGCCCGTCACCAGCAGGCTGGTCGCCCCCGGCACGTCAAGTTGCGAAAGAGTGGTGATGCTGCTGACGGTCGTCTTGCCGGACGCAGTCTCGGCTCCGTCGACTACCACCAGCGTGTCTGGCGAGAGAGAGTCGAGCGAGATAAGCGATCCAGTCTGATTCTTGAGAGAAGCCGACGCGCCGAGCTGATACGTCTGTCCCAGCACGACGAGGGTCGATGCCTTCAGATTGACTTGCTCAACGGGTCCTATGGTCAGGGTGGTCGCCTGCGCCTGCGCAGCCAGAGCCGCGGCAACAAAAGCAGCGACTGCCGGTAGGGAGAGACTGCGGAAACGTACTTGTTCGGACCGAGCCATCTGGGCCTCCTGACTAAGCCATGCTGTTGCGTCAGCAGGCCATTGTTTGCATTATGTAATATTCATCGTATTTTATGTAAGCGAGCCTACCAGGAAAATGTGAACTGCGTCAAAGACATTGCGGAAATAGGAAACGAGAGCTGAGACGGTGCCGTATCGAGAACGGCACCCGGCAAAGTGACAATTTTGAACGTGCGACGAGCCGAGCCGACAGTCGCGATTAGCCGTTTGGTTTTATCTTGGTTTCGGAAGCGCCGAGCAGTAAGGCCAGCGGCTCTTCCTTCGTCGACGGCTCGACATAGAAAAATACGTTCACCCCGGCGTCCAGCCGCTCATCCACATCGGAGTCGTCCGGAGCTCGCGAGGCCAGCCAATTGTCCAAATCCAGCAGAAACTCGTTTGCCTTGGTGCGCGCATAATTCTCGAACGCCGAAACGAGCTCGACGGGTATGCCTCGATCGGCGCTGACCCGCCGCTGCAGTCGTCTGTGGCCCTTTTTTAACTCTATGTTGTATTCCATGGTTTGTGCCAGCCGCCACACCGTCATTCCAAAATGCTCGATCATCTGAGAAGAAACGGGTGCCGACATCAATAACGAGCGGGAGATCGCACGGAAACGCTTCTCTCCTGACCGCCTGATTGCCCCAGCCAGCTGCAGTTCCTCGAAGGCGCGAGCGGCGTTTATCGTTGGATCCACGAGTGCCACCAGGCTACGGAAGCAGCGATCGGGTGGCGTCGCGAACTCCAGCTCCAGCGGGATGCCATACGGACCGACATATCCTGCAGTCGTATGCCACTTTTGCAAAATCTCGACCAGGATGTCCGCCATCGTCGGGGCGGCCGACGGTTGACCTCCATTGGAATCTATGTGGCGGTCGACCTGGCTCCGGGCGAGCCCGGTGAGCGCGGCGATGCGCTCCCGGGAGGGGATGTTCCGGTGACCTAAATCGCGGATGGCGCTTTCTATGAACGTCGCCTGGGCAACGGCGGCGAATTCGTCAAAGCGGATACCGACACGGATCAGCATGTATGCGAGAGATCGCAGCACGCGCCGCAGGGCCAAAAGCAAATGTTTGTGTGTCTCGCGGGAACTCATGCGGTGGATTGGTCGCTGTCGGATGCCATGTCCCGTCTGGATTGAACCAGCGTCGACAGGGCTCTGCGATCCGGCGGCGGATCGACGTACAAAAATACGTTGACTCCGGCTGCCACGCTGGCGGTTGAATGATCCGTAGTTACATCGGCGCACTGAGCGATCCAGTTGTCGATGTCCAGAAGAAACTGGTCGGTGCGCTCTCTCACATGGGCATGGAACTTTGGCAACAGTTTCCGGGAAAGGCCCTGGTCGGGGAATACGGAACGTTCGAGGCGCTTGTTTTCCGCGTGGGCGGAATTGAAATTGTATTCGTACGTTTCGATAAGCTGTGTCAACGCCGTGCCCAGAAGCTCGATACTGGCAAGGCTTTTGTCGGGCCAGATGAAGCAGCGCGTGACGGCGTGTATACGGTCGTCACCCGAATGAGTGACGGATTGGGCTTCCAGCAGCGCCTCGAGCACCACGTCTGAATTGACTTTGGCATCTACTTCGGCGACAAGTCCCCGAAAATTGGGCCTGGACGCCGCGTTGACGTCCAAGTCAACAGGACTTCCGTCGGCTCCCTGATAAGTCGGATCGGTGTGCCATTTGTGCAGCACCTCTACGAGCACATTCGTCAATGTGGCCGGCGCCGTCGGCAGCGCATCCTCATCGTCGATGTACCGATCGACCCGCTGCCGGGGGATGCCTGTGATCCGCGCAACCTCCTCGCGTGTCGGCTTCATGTCTTCGTTGGCGGCGTCCCGGATCGCGCTCTCCACATAAGCGCCCCGCGCCACGTCGGCGAACTCGGCATAACTGACGCCGTGGCGGATCATCAGCCGGATGATGGGCCGCAGCACGCGCCGCACCGCCAGCATGAAGTGCCGTCGGGAATCGATCGACATTACCGGGTCGACGCTGGACATGGCTAGGTGCGCTCCGCGGGGTCGAACAGCCGCCGTTGCTCCAGGATGGCGTATCGGTCGGTCATGCCGGCGATGTAGTCGGCGACCGCGCGGGCGCGGCCGGCCATGCCCCGGTCGCCCTCGCCGCGGGCGGCGCCCTCCTGGTGCTCCGGCGGCATCAGGCGGGTGTCGGCCATGAACGCCTCGAACAGCTGCCCGATCACCCGCCGGGCCTTGGCCGTCATGCGCAGCACCTTGTAATGGCGATACACGTGCTCGCGCAGGAAGCGCATCAGCTCCCGGTGCTCTTCCAGGGTTTCCTCCCCCAGCGCAATCAGCGGCTGAGGCAGCGCGCGAACCTCATCGATCGAAGCGGGCGCGGCCCGCTCGATGCACGTCCGGCTGGTGCGGATCAGATCCACCACGATGTGGTTGATCATACCGCGGATGATCTCGTGTACCAGTCGCCGGCCGGCAAGCCCGGGATGACGGGTCGTGACGCGCTCGTATTGGCGGTGGAACATCCTCATTTCCCGCAATTGCTCGAGGTCGAGCAGGCCCGCCCGGATACCGTCATCGACATCATGGTTGTTGTAGGCGATCTCGTCGGCCAGATTGGCGATCTGCGCCTCCAGGCAGGGCTGGCGGTGGCTGAGGAAACGCTCGCCCACCTCGCCGAGCTCCCGGGCCACGCGCACCGAGCAGTGCTTGAGAATACCCTCGCGGCACTCGAAAGTCAGATTGAGGCCCGGAAAATCCGCGTAGCGCTCCTCCAGCTCGTCGACCACCCTGAGGGACTGCAGGTTGTGCTCGAAGCCGCCATAAGGCCGCATGCATTCGTTGAGCGCGTCCTGTCCGGCGTGCCCGAATGGCGTATGCCCCAGGTCGTGCGCCAGGCTGATCGCCTCGGTGAGGGTCTCCTCGACCCGCAGCGCCCTGGCCACCGAGCGGGCGATCTGCGCCACCTCGATGGAGTGGGTTACGCGCGTGCGATACAGGTCGCCCTCGTGATTGACGAAAACCTGGGTCTTGTAGACCAGCCGCCGGAAGGCATTTGAGTGGATGATGCGGTCGCGGTCGCGCTGGTACTCGCCGCGATACTCGGGCGCGGGCTCCGGATAGCGCCGGCCGCGGGAGCGTTCTTCGCGGGCCGCGTACGGCGCGAGGGTTAGGGCATCAACATCCGGGTGCTTCATCCGGGCCGCCCCGATTCTTACTCCAACTGTGATTGCAGGGTGCGGCGCAGGCAGCCTTCGTCGTAGTCGTCTGTGACGAAGGCCTGGCCGATGCCGCGCAGCAGCACCAGACGCATCCGGCCCGCCTGTACCTTTTTGTCAATACGCATGTGCGCGAGGACCGCCTCCGGGGCGACGCCGGGAACGCGCACCGGCAGACCCATGCGCCCGACGAGCGCCGAGACCCGCTCGAGGTCCTGGCCGCTCAGCAAGCCGCTTTCATGCGACATGCGCGCGGCCATCACCAGTCCCGCGCCGACAGCCTCGCCGTGCAGCCACTGAGTGTATCCCGTGGCGGACTCGATTGCGTGGCCGAACGTATGGCCGAGGTTGAGCAGCGCCCGATCGCCATGCTCTTGCTCGTCCCGGCCCACGATGCCCGCCTTGATCTCGCAGGAGCGCCGGATCACCCGAGCCAGTGCGGACGGCTCGCCGGTGAGCAGATCATCCGCGTGCGCCTCGAGCCAGGTGAAGAATTCCCCATCGCAGATGAGGCCGTACTTGATGACTTCCGCCAGGCCCGCGCGCAGCTCCCGCGGGGGGAGTGTCGCGAGCGTCTGGGTATCGGCGATCACCGCCGTCGGCTGGTGGAAGGCGCCGATCAGGTTCTTGCCGCCGGGGTGATTGACGCCGGTCTTGCCCCCCACCGCCGAATCGACCTGGGCGAGAAGCGTCGTCGGCACCTGCACAAAGGCCACGCCGCGCTGGTAGATCGCCGCGGCAAATCCCGCCATATCCCCGACCACCCCGCCGCCGAGAGCCACCACGGCGCAATCCCGGCCGAAGCGATTGGCGACCAGCACGTCGACGATCCGCTCGACCACGCTCAGGGTCTTGTGTGGCTCGCCATCGGGAAGGAGCGTGGCGACGATTCTGCGCGGCTGGAGACTCTCTTCCAGAGTACGCAGATAAAGCGGCGCAACGGTGGTATTGCTGACGATGAGCGCGTCGCGCGCGCCAACGTGTCGGCGGAAGATCTCCCGATCCGCGAGCAGCGCCTGCCCGATCAGGATCGGGTAGCCGCGGTTGCCCAGCTCTACGCGCAAGGTGTCCATGGGGGCAATCTAGCGGATCGCCTCGATGATGTCGCGGACCACGGCCTTGATCTGGCGCCCATCGGTGGACAGGGTGAGATCGGCGATGGCGCGGTAGAGCGGATCGCGTATTTCCATGAGCTCGCGCAGCCGGGCATGAGTGTCGTCCACGCCATTGAGCAGCGGCCGGTGACGGCCAGGCTTGACCCGCTCGGCCTGCTGGGCGACGGAGGTCCTGAGGTACACCACCCAGCCGTTCTCGGCCAGCAGGCGGCAGTTCTCGGGCAGCAGGATCGCCCCGCCCCCGGTGGCCAGCACGACGCGCCGAAGCTGGGTGAGCGCCGCGATCGCCTCGTGCTCGCGCTCCCGGAAGCCCGCCTCACCCTCCTTCTCGAAGATGAAGGGGATGTCGACCCCCGTGCGCCGCTCGATCTCGGCATCGCTGTCGTAGAACGGTATGCGCAGGTGCCGGGCCAGGCTGCGCCCCACGGCGCTCTTGCCCGAGCCCATGGGGCCCACGAGGTAGATATTGGGGGGCTTGCCTGGCATCGTCCCTGAGCATAGCGGAAACCGTCAACTGCGGGGGCCGGTCGGCCCCCGTTCCCCAGCGACGCTTCCGCGTTCCGGGCGGCTCTCAGGGGAGCGCCCGCAGCGTCACTAGAATCCAGCGTTCTGCCGGACGATCTTCGGCGTGATGAACACCAGCAGCTCGTCCTTGTTATTGGTCCGGTCGGTGTTCTTGAACAGGTGGCCCAATAGCGGTATGTCGCCCAGCCACGGCACCTTGTTGACGACATCGCGAGAGTTGGTCTGCAGGATGCCGCCGAGCACCACCGTCTGGCCGTCGTCCACCAGTACCTGCGTGGTGACCTGCCGCGTGTCGATCGCGGGCACATCGACGCCTCCGGAAGCCACGAAGGTCTGGCCGACCTGGTCGTCGCGAACGTGCAGGTCGAGGATGATGTGGTTGTCCGGCGTGATCTGTGGAGTGACCCTGAGCTCGAGCACCGCCTTCTTGAAGGAAATGGACGTCGCGCCGCTCGAGGCGGACTGCTGGTAGGGGATCTCCACGCCCTGCTCAATGGTCGCCTCCTTCTGATCGGCGGTGATTACCCGCGGCGAGGAGATGATTTTGGCCTGCGTTTCCGCCTGAGCCGCCGACAGCTCGAGGTCCACCAGGTAATTTCCGGTCAGAATGCCGAAGGCGATCGAGCCCACCGGGTTCGACACCGGCAGGTTGACGTTGTAGCGGTTCGGGGCGGCCGGGTAGGCGATGGGGTTGGTGATACCAGGCCCAGTGGTTCGCCCGGCGGTGCCCAGATTGCTGAGAGCGGAGCTGATCATGGTGTCCTCGCCGGCGGCTGTACCGGTGGTGACGCCGACGCCGTTGGTGCCGATGGGCGTGAAATGCGTCAGACCCAGCCGGGTGCCGAGCTGGCGCTCGAAGTCGTTGTTGACCAGCACGATGCGCGCTTCGATCAGCACCTGGCGGACCGGTATGTCGAGCCGCTTGACCAGCCGGTTGATCTGCTCCAGCCGCTGCGGCGTGTCCTGCAGCAGCAGCATGTTGGTGCGCGCATCGACGGATACGCTGCCGCGCTTGGACAGCAGGGAGTGTCCCTGCGACTTGATCAGGCTGGCGAGGTCGGCCGCCTTGGCGTAGTTGATCTGGAGGTACTCCGAGCGCAGCGGCTCGAGCTGCTGAACGGCGCGCTGGGCGGCAAGATCGGCCTTTTCACGCTCGGCGATCTCCGCCTGCGGGGCCACCAGGATCACGTTGCCCTGCTTCTCCTGGCCGAGTCCCTTGGTCTGCAGGATCAGGTGCAGCGCCTGGTCCCAGGGCACGTTGTGCAGACGTAGCGTCACGCTGCCCTTGACCGAGTCGCTGACCACGATGTTCTGGCCGCTCGCGTCGGCCAGCAGCTGCAGCACGGCGCGCACGGGGATGTCCTGAAAGTTGAGCGAGAGCCGCTGGCCGGTGTACTTCGGGGCCTGAAGCAGGGCTTGCGCCGTGCTCACCGGGCGCAGCTCCACGACGTACTGGGTATCGGCCTGGTAGGCCATCTCGTCGAACGCGCCGGCGCCGTCGATCGTGATGCGTGAGCCGGAGGCGGTCCGGGTCACTCTGAATTTCGTCACCGGCGTGCCGAAGTCGGTCGCATCGAAGCGGCGCAGCAGATCGACCGGCACCGCAGCCTTGGAAAAGTCCACGATGACCCGATTGCCGATCTGGCGCAGGTTGACCGGAATGTGCGGATTGGACAGCTGGACGATCACCTTGCCGGCGCCGGAGGGGCTTCGCCGGAAGTCGATGCTGCGGATCTGCCAGGCGGAGGCATTGCCCGCGGCCGGCGCGGCGCCCACGGCGGCCATCGGCGCGGGCGCCTGAGAAGCCGCGGGCGAGGCGCCCGGGGCCGCTCCCAGGGTCACGAGGATGTCGTTCCCCTGCCGCTTGATCTTGTAGGGTACCTGCCTCTGCAGCGTCAGCACCAGGCGCGAACGGTGCTTGCTCTCGGCGGCGAGGATGGTTTGGAGCCCGCGTGACTTGACGGAGATGAGATTCGAGTTCAGGGCGAGCTGGGTGGCCCGCAGATCGATGACGATGCGCGCCGGATGGTCCATGGTGAAGGACAGCGGCTGCGGCGCCGGGGCCGACAGATGCAGCCTCAGCTGGAGCTGACCGCGCCGCAGCGGCTGCACCTGGACGGATTGCAGAACCGCATCGCTCGAGGCGTGGGCAGCCGCCGCCGGCAGAGCCAGCAGGGCGAGCAGCAGCCCTATCGCGGCGGTCTCCAGGATCGGAAGTCTGGACAGAAAGGGTTTCATTCTTGGACTCCCTGCTGGAGCATTGGCTACCTGTTGGTTCACTTGCTGAGGCCCAAGGCGGCCGGTCGCTTCATGTAGCCGCCGAGGCCGTCAGGGACGATCTCGACGAGCTGGATTTGTGTCGGCGTGATCCGGACGACGCGCCCATCGTTTTGTCCCATGTAATTGCCGATCGTCACGCGGTGGACGATGCCGTCCTTGGTCTGCACGAGCCCATAGAGCGCCCGGCGCATGGACAGTGTGCCGACCATCTTCAGAGCGTCGAGCGGGAACTGCTCGAGATACTGGCGCGGGCGCCCGGCGTCGGGCCGCACGGCGTTCGAGCCGGGCCCCTCGCTCGGCACGAACGGCGAGCGCATGGACTGATCGGCATAGGTGAAGGTCTCGTATTTCGGGACCGCCGGTAATGGCTTGACGTAGCCGCCCGGCTGCTTTTCGGTCTGCGCGATGAAATGCTGCAGGTTGCCGTTGCCGCTCGAGCAGGCCGCCAGGACCAGGCAACCGAGAGCCGCGCACGCACGTGTCAGAGCGCCGCGTCGGATGGGGATGATCATTCGGTGCTTACTCCGCGCCTTCATCCCGGTCCCCGGTGCGGGGGATGGGCGAACTTTCCCTTGTGAGCTTTCGCATTTTGCGTGGCGATCTCTTCCTGGGTGAGATAGCGGTAGGTATCGGCGGTCAGTGTCAGGGAAAGCGAGTCGAAGGCGTTGGCCCGTGTCGGCTTGATCTCGATGTCGTGCAGGGTGACGATGCGCGAGAGCGCGGCGATGTCGCTCGCGAACTCGCCGAACTGGTGGTAGCTGCCGGTGAGTACCATCTTGATCGGCAGTACGGCGTAAAACGCCTTGTCCTCCTCCTGGCCCGGTTTGAACAGGTGCTGCTTCAGCCCCGCGGCGCCGGCGGTGTCGGAGATGTTCTCCAACAGGCTCGGGACCTCGGTCTTGCTCGGCAGCTGGCGCAGCAGCGCGCCGAATGAGCGGCGCAGCTCCTCGAGCTGCCGCCGGTAGATCTTGAGATTGGCCGCCACGCTGTGTTTGATGATGAACTCGTGGCGAAGCTGTTGCTCTTTCGCCTCGCTTTGCAGCAGTTGCGGGCGCGCCGTCTGCCAGACGACCAGGTACACCATGATCAGCGTAAGCACAATAAAAGTAGTGACCACCGCGGTGGCGCGCACCACGAATGGCCAGCGCCCCGGGTCGCGCGGGTCGAGGTCGCGCAGCTGTTCGAGCAGGGCCTGGAGGTTCATTCGCCCGTCCTTCCCGCGATTGCCCGGTGCGGGGCCGCGTGTTTGCCGCCTTCGGCGGCGCTCTTGGGCGAGACCACCTGGGCATCCAGGGTGAAGGTGGAGCCGTGTACCTTTTCGTCGGCCTTGATCACCTCAAGCTGAGCGTTGGCGAGCCACTTGGAGCCGTCGATATTGCGCATGAAATCCGAGACGCGCGTGCTCGATTGGGCCACCCCTCTGAACCGGATGCGCTTGCCCTTCTGGTCGACCTGCGTCAGGTACAGCCCCGGGGGCACGGTGCGCACGATCTGGTCGAACACATGCACGATCTGCGGCCGCGAGCGCTGCAGATGCTCGATGACCTGCATGCGGGCCATGAAGTGGCGCTCGGTCTTGCGCAGGGTGTTGATTTTGCCGATCTGCTTGTCGAGGCTGTCGATATGCGCCTGCAGCAGCTTGTTGCGGGCCTGCTGGTTGCTGATCATCTCGCTGTACAGCAGGTGTACGCCGAAAGTGGCCACGATCGCCACGGCCACCGCGACTCCCAGCGCCACCATGAACATCTGCTGGCGTTCCTTGCGCTCGGCTTCACGCCAGGGCAGCAGGTTGATGCGCGGCATCAGTCGAAGCTCCTGAGCGCCAGGCCGCAGGCCGTGAGCAGGGCGGTGGCGTCGCGATGCACGGCCTGCGTGCGCGCGCGCGCCGAGAGCTTCATCTGCCCGAGCGGCTCGCCTTTTTCGGCGGTGATGCCGACGCGGCTCGCGATCACGTCGGCGACGCCCGGAATGTTGGCGCAGCCACCGCACACCAGGATCTTCTCCGGCTGCTCGCGGCCGGTGCCGGAGGCAAGGTAGAACTGCAGCGAGCGGTTGACCTGCTGCGTCATGTCGTCGATGAAGGGGTCGAGCACCTCGGACTGGTAGTTGCCGGGCAGCCCGCCCTCTTTCTTGGCACGTCCGGCCTCCTCCAGCGACAGGCCGTAAGTGCGCATGATTTCCTCGGTGAGCAGTTGGCCGCCGAAGGCGAAGTCCCGGGTGTAGAGCACCTTGAGACTGCGCAGCACGCTGAAGGTGGTACTGCTCGCGCCGAAATCGACCACGGCGATGGTGTGCTCCATGCCCGCGTCCGGCATCTGGTGCGTCATCAGGCGGCAGGCGTTCTCCAGCGCGAACGCCTCGACATCAACGATCCTGGCCGTGAGCCCCGCGGCCCTGACGGCGGCCTGGCGCTGCTCGACGTTCTCGGTGCGCGTGGCGACCAGCAGCACATCGTTGGTGTCCGGCTCCTTCTCCGAGGGACCGAGCACCTCGAAGTCATAGCTCACCTCATCCATGGGAAAGGGGATGTACTGGTCGGCCTGCATCTCGACCTGCGACTCGAGGTCGTTGGCACGCAGGGAACTCGGCATCTGGATGACCTTGGTGATGGCCGCATCGCCGCTGATGGCCAGCGCGACCTCGGTATTCTTGGTGCCGGAGCGCTTGACGGCACGGCGCACGGCCTCGCCCACAGCCTCGGCGTCCACGATGCTTTTCTCATTGATCGAGTTGGCAGGCGTGGGCTCGGCGGCATAGGCCTCGACCCGATACTGACCACCGGCTCCGCTGAGCTCGATGAGCTTGATCGAGGACGTGGTTATGTCAAGTCCAATTAGGGGACGGTACTTCCGCGGGAAGAGGAACATTTTTTTCCTTTTCAGGGTCTTACGCCTGAAAATCGCCACCCTTCGTGAATATTCCGCCCAATATATAGCAGCCGAAGGTTAAATTGAACGTGAGCCGCCTCACGAAACTAGCGCCGCCCTTCCGAGATGATGCGTCGGCGCCCGAAACGCCGCCCCGCCCCAGGGCCCCGGGACATGATCCACCGTCCCCGGCGGTGGTGCCGGGGACGACCCCGGCGGGGCACCAGGAGTGCACAGAACTTCCCCCCATCACGCACGGTCTCTCGCTTGGGCGCTACCATGGAGCCTGAAGGCTTCCCGGCAGGGCTGATGCGCGACCGCGGGTGCCGGTTCATTGTACAGAGAGTCATCGTCCCGTGAAGTGGAAGCCTTATCGAATTCCGGCCATCGTCGTGACGGGTATGGCGCTGGCCGTGCTGGGCGGCCTGTACGCCTACGCCTGCACCTACGTCTATCTGGAACCATCCTTGCCGACCCTGGCTCAGATGCGGCACGTCCAGCTAAAAGTGCCGCTGCGGATCTACACGGTCGGCGGCGAGCTGATCTCGCAGATCGGGGTCGAGCAGCGCACCCCCGTGCGATTCGACCAGGTGCCCCGGGTGGTCCGCGAGGCCTTTTTGGCCGCCGAAGACCACCGCTTCTATCAGGAGGGCGCGGTCAACCTGGGCAGCCTTCTGCGGGCGGTGCTCGTCGACGTGATCGAGGGCCGCAAGGCCCAGGGCGGCAGCACCATCACCATGGAGGCCGCCCGCAACCTCTTTTTGACGCTGAGCAAGACCTGGCGGCGCAAGCTCCAGGAGAGCTTCGTCGCCTACCGGCTGGACCACGATTTCACCAAGGACCAGGTCTTCCAGCTCTACCTCAACGTCATTTACTTCGGCCAGCGTGCCTACGGCGTTGCGGCGGCCGCCCAGACGTATTTCGGCAAGCCGCTGGACCAGCTCACCCTCGCGCAGACGGCTACTCTGGCCGGCTTGGTGCAGGCGCCGTCGCTGTACAACCCCATCGTGCATCCGCACCGGGCGGCGCTGCGCCGCTCCTACGTGCTGACGCGCATGCTCGATCTCGGGTACATCGACTCGGCCCAGGCCCAGGCCGCCGACCAGGTGCCCATCGACGCTCGCCTGCACGCGCCCCCGGTCGATGTCCCGGCGCCCTACGTGGCGGAGATGGTCCGCGAGAAGATGCTGCAGCGGTTCGGACTGGCGGCCGAGACTGCCGGCTATCGCGTCTATACCACCCTCGACGGCCGGCTGCAGGCGGCCGCCCAGCGGGCGGTGCAGCTCGGCCTGATCGCCTATGACCGGCGCCATGGCTGGCGCGGACCGATCGGGCACACGGCCCTCCCGGCCAACGTCGCGCCGGCGCAACTTCGGACCCTGGTGGACGAGTACGCGCCCCTCGGCGTGCTTTCGCCCGCGGTGGTGACCCAGGTGGAGCACAAGAGCGTGAGCGTTTACGTCCGCTCGCACGGGGATGGCCGGATCGACTGGAGCGGACTGGCCTGGGCCCGGAAGGAGCAGGGCGCGGACGCGCTGGGTCCCGCGCCGGAGATCGCCAGCGACGTCCTCTCGCGCGGGGACGTGGTGTATGTCGTATGGAAAGGCGGCGCCACCGCCAAGCTCGCCCAGGTGCCGCAGGCGCAGGCGGCTCTTGTGTCCCTGGACCCGAACGACGGGGCGATCGCAGCGCTCGTCGGCGGGTTCGACTATTTCACCAGCAAGTTCAACCGTGCCATTTCGGCCGAGCGCCAGCCTGGATCGGGGTTCAAGCCCTTCTACTATTCGGCCGCTTTGCACAAGGGCTATACCGCCTCGAGCACTTTCCTCGACACGCCGCTGGTGGTCGGGGGCAGCGATACCGAGACCACGTGGCGCCCGGAGAACGACAGCGGGCTGTTCGGTGGCGCGGTGCGGCTGCGCGTGGCGCTGGCCCATTCCCTCAACCTCGTCTCCATCCGGCTGCTGCGCGCTTTGGGAATCCCGTACGTCACCCAGTACGCCAGCCGTTTCGGGTTCGACCCGAAAACGCTGCCCCAGAACCTGACCCTGGCGCTCGGCTCTCTGGACGTGACCCCGCTCGAGATGGCGACCGGCTATGCCGTATTCGCCAACGGCGGATACCGTGTCGAGCCTTACCTGATCGACCGGATCGTGGACGCCTCGGGCAAGGTCGTCTGGCAGGCGACCCCGCGCATCGCCTGTCACGGCTGCAATCAGCAGGTGAGTCTGAGCGAGCTGAAACCCGCGGCCGATGCGAGCGCGCTGCTGGCCGAGGCTGCCGCGCTGCGGGGCGACGGTGCGGCCTACATGCCGCCCGGCCGGATTGCCCCACGCGTCATCAGTGCGGACAACGACTACATCATGACTTCGATGATGCAGGACGTCATCAAGCACGGCACAGGCGTGCGGGCGCTCTCGCTACACCGTGACGACATCGCGGGCAAGACGGGCACCAGCAACGAGTGGCGCGACGCCTGGTTCAACGGGTTCACGCCGACGCTCGAGGCCACCGTGTGGACCGGCTTCGACGACGACCATTCTCTGGGGTACGACGAGGAGGGCGCACATGTGGGGCTGCCGATCTGGATCCGCTTCATGCGCCAGGCACTGAAGGGCGTTCCCCAGTATCAGCGACCCATGCCGCCGGGCATCGTCACGCTGCGCGTCTCGCCGAAGACCGGTCTGCTGGTGAGCGATGAGAACCCGCAGGGGATTTCGGAGGTGTTCATGGCCAATCACCTGCCCGGCGCGCAACCGAACTCTCAGTCGGGCCAGAGCGGCTCATCGGCGGCCTCGATATTCTGATGGCCAGAAGAGCGACCCCCCGTGGTGAGAACCTGCGTCGCGCGCTGGCGCAGGAGGCCGCGCGCATCATGGCCGAGCACGGGATTCGCGATTTTCTCGTAGCCAAGCGCAAGGCGGCAGAACGGTTCGGTGTGGATGACGGCGCGACGCTGCCGAAGAATACCGAGATCGAGCAGGCGCTCGTGGCGTATCAGCGCCTCTTCGGGGGCGCGGTGCACCGTAAGGCGCTGCAGGCTCTGCGGCATGCGGCGCTCTCGGCGATGCGGCGGCTGCGCGAGTTCGAGCCGCGGCTGGTAGGCTCGGTGCTGGCCGGAACGGCGACGGCGCACTCGCCCGTGCAGCTGCACCTGTTTGCCGATTGCGCCGAGTCGGTGGCCATGAGGCTGATCGATCTGGGTCTGGCGCACGAGGTGACCGAGAAGCGCGTGCGGATGAGCCCGGAGCGGGTGCTCGCCCATCCGGGGCTGCGCTTTACGCTCGAGGATCAGCCGATCGAGGCCACGGTCTTCCCGCCCGAAGGCATCCGTCAGGCGCCGGTCAGCCCGGTCAATGGCCGGCCGATGCGGCGCGCGAGCGCGCCGGAAGTCGAAGCGCTGCTCGACAGGGGTGATCCTGTCGATGACATCATGACCGGAACGTGCCCGTGAGCGGCAGTGCCGCTTTTCAGGCTGTCTTACGGGCGGGGCTGGCCAGAGCGGCCATCCCCGTCACTCCTGCCCGCGGCGCACGATCAGGTGCGCTTGGTGATATTCACGTAGTCGCGGCGGAGCGGGCCGGTGTATAGCTGCCGCGGGCGCCCGATGCGCATGGCGGGATCGGAGATCATCTCGGCCCAGTGGGCGACCCAGCCCACGGTGCGCGCGATGGCGAACATCACGGTGAACATCGAGCGCGGAATGCCGATGGCGCTGTAGATGATGCCCGAGTAGAAATCGACGTTCGGATAGAGTTTACGCTCGATGAAGTACTCGTCCTGGAGGGCGATTTCCTCCAGGCGCAGCGCCAGCTCAAACAGCGGATTGTCCGAGCGGCCCAGGCGCGCGAGCACTTTGTGGCACATCTCGCGGATGATCTTGGCGCGGGGATCGAAGTTCTTGTAGACGCGGTGGCCGAAGCCCATCAGGCGCACGTGGCTGGTCTTGTCCTTGGCCTGCGCGAGGAACTTCGGGATGTTGTCGACGGTGCCGATCTGCTCGAGCATGTTGAGCACCGCCTCGTTGGCGCCGCCGTGCGCCGGGCCCCACAGCGCCGAGATGCCCGCGGCGATGGCCGCATAGGGGTTGGCGCCCGTGCTGCCCGCCAGCCGAACCGTGGAGGTGCTGGCGTTCTGCTCGTGGTCGGCGTGCAGGATGAAAAGGAGATCGAGCGCCTGGGCGGCGACCGGATCGACCTCGTACGGTTCGCAGGGCACCGCGTACAGCATGTGCAGCAGGTTGTTGCAGTAGTCGAGGTCGTTGCGCGGATAGACGTGCGGCTGGCCGAGCGCGTGCTTGTGGGCGGCCGCGGCGATGGTCGGGATCTTGGCGATGATGCGGTGGGCGAAGATCTCCCGCTGGCGCGCGCTATAGATATCCATCGTGTCGTGGTAGAACGCGGACATCGAGGCCACCACGGCGGATACCATGGCCATGGGGTGCGCATCGTAGTGAAAGCCGTGGAAGAAGCGCAGCAGCGACTCGTTGATCATCGTGTGATGACGGATGCTGCCGGTGAACTCGTCGAGTTGCTTGCGTGAGGGCAGCTCACCGTGCAGCAACAGGTAGGCGACCTCCGTGAAGGTGCTCTTTTCCGCGAGCTGCTCCACCGGATAGCCGCGATAGAGCAGCACGCCGGCGTCGCCGTCGATATAGGTGATACGACTCTCGGTCGCGGCGGTGGTGCCGAATCCGGGGTCGTAGGTGAACAGGCCGAGCTCCTTGTTGAGCCCGGCGATGTCGACGACGGACGGACCGATGGTGCCCGGGCGGACGGACAGGTTTACCTTGCGGTCGGTGGCTCGGTCGACGAGCTCGATGGTCTTCTGGGTCATGCGATGGACGCTTTCCATTGTTGAGCGGTTGGCGCCCAAGCGGGGGTGACTCGAGCGTCGGGGAACGGAGCGGCAGGTTTACACGGTCCGCGCCGCGAATCAAGGTACCCGGTGGGCAGAACATTTTACCGGCGGGGAGGGGGGTGGGGGCGGGGTTTTAAAAACCGCCGAAATCTTCGTGCTAATTTTTTTTTTGCTAATTTCAGTTGTCTCCCACCGCCCCCCCCCTACTCCCAAACCCGCCCCCCCCGGTCCATGGGGCACTCCCCTTGGGGTGTTGTGATTGGCCCTAATGCTGTTTCCACTCTTACTCCGGTTGGGGCGGGCTCGCGGAGCAGTCCTACCTCGAGGCGCTTACCGCCGATCTGGCGATCCAGGCGCAGGCGGCGGGCGGGCGGGAGGTGATCAGCGTTTTCCTCGGCGGGGGCACGCCCAGCCTGTTCTCACCGGGCGCCATCGCCGGTGTGCTGGATGCGGCCGCCCGTCACCTGCGGCTCGCCGCCGATCTCGAGGTGACCTTGGAAGCCAACCCGGGCACGATCGAGCGGGGCCGCTTCGCCGAGTATCGGGCGGCGGGCGTGAACCGCGTATCGCTCGGCGCCCAGAGCTTCCACGCCGGGCGTCTCGAAGCTCTGGGCCGCGTGCACACGCCGACGGAGACCCGCCGGGCGGCCGAGGAGCTGCACTCCGCCGGCATCGGCAATTTCAACCTGGACCTGATGTACGGTCTGCCGGGGCAGGATGCGGCCGAGGCGGCGCGCGACATCGAAGAGGCATTGCGGCTCGCCCCGGCGCACATCTCGCACTACCAGCTCACGATCGAGCCCGGCACGGTATTCGCCGGACGGCGGCCTGAGCTGCCGGATGAGGAGGTCGTGGAGCGGATGCTCTCCGAATGTCGCGAGCGGCTCTTCGCCGCCGGTTTCGACCAGTACGAGGTGTCCGCTTACGCTGGCGCGGACCGCCGGTGCCGCCACAATCTGAACTACTGGCGCTTCGGCGATTACCTTGGCATCGGTGCCGGTGCGCACGGCAAGCTGACTTTGGCGGCCGCCGGACAGATATGGCGTAGCGCGCAGCCGCGCGAGCCACGACGGTACCTGGCGGCCGCCGCGCAGGGCGCCGGCAGCCGCAGACGCGTTCCGGCGGCGGATCTCCCGTTCGAGTTCATGCTGAATGCCTTGAGGACGGTGGAGGGCTTCGAGGCACGGCTGTTTACCCAGCGGACCGGGCTCGCCTGGGATGCGGTGGCGCAAACGCTGGATCAGCTCGCCGGCCAGGGTCTGATCGTTCGGGATCGGACGCGGTACCGAGCCAGTCCCTTGGGGTTGCGTTTCCTGAACGACGTGCTGACTCGCTTCCTCCCGGAAACATCGAAATCTGTCGGCTAATTCAAATTGTCAATTGCTTTCAGCCCTCTCGGGCCCATTGCGGCGCGCCTTATTCACAGCGTTCCGGGGGTATTCGGGAAATGAGTGAATTAGCTCTCAAACCAGCTATGTTGCTCAATGAGGTTCATGTAAGTCATTGATGAGAAAGGCGGTAATACGCTGGTCATTTTTTCGTCATTGCAATAAAACCGCAATGTGACTGCGACATCGCATGGTGTGGTCCCGAGTGGTCCACAGAGTTATCCACAGCTTTTGTGGATAATGCGTAAGCTAGGGTCCGGCCGTGCCCGAGGGCACCGCGGGAGCCACCCCGCCGGGAAAGGCGTGCTTGCACGAGAACTTTGCGGCAAGCGACGACCCCGCCGGGTGATCGACTTGAGAGTCGCAGGAAGTAAGGCTAAACTTCGCGCCCTTTTCAGTCCAGGGTAGTACAGGCCGGACCGCTGCGCGGCGCGCAGGGGGAGTGCCTGCCCGAGATCTTCCATGAAAGCCGCCATCCATCCCGACTACAAAGAGATCACGGTCACCTGCACCTGCGGGAATTCGTTCAAAACGAAGTCCACGCTGGGCCACGACCTTCAGGTCGAGGTGTGCTCGAACTGCCATCCGTTCTACACCGGCAAGCAGAAGATCGTCGATACCGCCGGCCGGGTGGACAAGTTCCGCCGGAAATACGGTGCCGCTGCGGGCACCGGCAGCGCGAAGTAACCCTCTCGCGATTCCCCGCCCGACGCTTAGGCGGACCTGAGGCTGGCAGCCCGGCAGCCGGTCGCGGGCTTGAACTCCGAAGCAATCGTCCTCGCAGCCGCTATGCAGTGGGTTGCCGAGCGGTGACCCTGCGAGGGCGGGATATCGAGGTGCTTGGCTTGGAATCGCGCCATCAGGTCGACGATTTCCATGTCCGCTGGCTGCTTCTCCTGAAGAGGAAGCGGTTGTCGAAGGATCCGGACGCCTGGATCCAGGCCGGCCGGTTCGCGGGTAAAGACCGTGTTCACCGATCGAGCGGACCTCCTGGCCACCTCGCCCGAGCAAGCCGTGTCGATCGTTAAGCGAAACATCCGCCTCCGTGAGTGCATCGGACGACTGCGCCGCCGTGACGCGCAGGCGGCACCCCCGGCGGCTCTGCACTACACACTGAAGCACGTCGACCTTCGACGCGTGCCACATGGCGTGGGCACTTGAGCAGCACGGGGACAGGGTGCGCTGGACCGGCGGGGTATTCGATCCCACGGGGTTTGATCTGAACCGGATCAACCGGGATTGGAAATGTACCAAGCGGCGCAGCCGCTGACATCCACGAACGCTGATTCCGGCGTCGCCGTATGTTCCGATTGGACCGGCTCACGCTCTGGCACTTGAACTAAACGTAGGGACTTGATAATAAGTCCCGACGTTTGGTACCATCACCGTCAATGGCGAAATCCGAGCGGCAACGAGCGCTTCGAATCATCCGGGAGCAAGGCATCGCGCGTCCAAGGGACCTCGTAGCGCGCGGCATCTCCCGTGCGACTCTGGCTCGTCTGCTCGACGAGGATCTGGCGGTTCGAGAGGCGCGCGGCCTCTACGTGGTCGCGAGCCACGCACCCACCGAAACGCATACGCTCGCTCAGGTCGCCAAGCGTGTCCCGCACGCGGTTTTCTGCCTGCTGACCGCTCTGCGCTTTCACGGCCTGACGACGCAATCGCCGGCCGAAGTCTGGCTTGCGCTACCCGAGAAAGCCCGCCGTCCGCGCCTCGATTCACCGCGACTTCGCGTCGCTCGCTTCTCAGGTCCGGCGCTCACGACGGGTATTGAGGAACACACCGTCGAGGGGGTGGTGATCCGTGTGTACTCGGCTGCCAAGACGGTAGCCGACTGCTTCAAATACAGAAACAAGATCGGCATCGATGTTGCAGTGGAAGCGCTGCGCGACTTCAGTCGCAGGTATCGCGGCGGTGCGACCGAGCTCGCACGCTGCGCGAAAATCTGCCGGGTGTCGCGTGTAATGCAGCCATACCTGGACGCAATCGCGTGACCGTCACAGCCAACCTCGGCGCCTCGGTTTCCGCACGCCTGCTCAACCTCGCTGCGAAAAGGGGCCTCGACTACCAAACGGTGTTGACGAGCTACATCCTGGAGAGATTTCTGTATCGTCTTGGCGTCTCGGATCTCCGCGAGCGCTTTGTGCTCAAAGGTGCAATGCTGCTGCGGCTGTGGTCTGACAGACCTTACCGGGCAACCCGAGACCTCGATCTGCTGCGCTGCGGCGACCCCGGCTTCGAGCAAATTCACCGCGATATTGAGGCAATCATCTCGACGGTGGTTTCCCCGGACGCCGTGAGCTTCGATGCGGAAACCATTCGCATCGAAGCCATTCGGGCTGAAGACGAGTATGCCGGTGTGCGCGCCACGCTGAACGCCCGCTTGGGCTCTGCGCGGGTGGTCCTACAGATCGACATGGGCGTTGGAGATGCGGTCTCGCCAGTCCCGCGAACATGCCACTATCCGACGTTCCTTGAATTCCCTGCCCCGCAAATTCTCGCTTATCCGCGAGAGGCGGTGATTGCTGAAAAATTCGAAGCGATGGTTATCCTTGGTGATCGCAATAGCCGCATCAAGGACTTCTTCGACATTCACTACCTTGCCAGCCATTTCGAGTTCGACCGCGCCACCCTGCGCGTAGCGATCCGCCGGACATTCGATCGTCGCCGTACGCCGATTCCGCCCGACGTGCCTGTGGCGCTGACGCGTGAGTACTGGGCGAATCCGTCTCGCCCGGCGCAAGTGCGCGCCTTCTCGAGACGTGCGAGTATCAGCGTGCCCGACGACTTTGCAGAAATCTGTGGTCCGGTGCTGTCGGAATTTCTGTGCCCAATCCTGGACGATTTGCGGCAGGACTCGGACCGGCTCGGGATCTGGCATCCGGGAGGTCCGTGGCGGAACGACTCATGAGGGCCTTCCCGGACCCCGGATTCAAGGCAACGAGACTGACGCCTCACAATGTTGGCGCCTCACTTGACCCCATGATCGCGGGTGCCTTCCCGGTGGGTCGCGATCTGGGTGTTTCAGGAACACCGACGGACGCCCCTCGACCCCCTTGAACGCTATTCGGCGTTCTGCACCTGCTCGCGCATCTGCTCGATGATGACCTTCATGTCCACCGCGGTGCGGGTGGACTCCAGGTCCTGGGACTTCGATGACAGGGTGTTGGCCTCGCGGTTGAGCTCCTGCATGAGGAAATCGAGCCGCCGGCCGGCCGGCTCGTCGGCGGCGATGACGCGGCGGACTTCCGCGATGTGTCCGCTCAGGCGCTCGATCTCCTCGTCCACGTCGAGCCGCTGCAGCAGCAGCGCGACTTCCTGCTCCAGTCGGTCCTGATCCACCGCGGAGGCGAGCTCCTCGACCCGCTCGCGCATCCGTTTGGTCAGCCGGGCCTTGATCTCTGGCAGTCGCGCCTGCACCTGTTTGACGAGCGCATCGAGGCCGGCGCAGCGCTGCTCGAGCACCTCGCCCAGCTTTTGGCCCTCGCGCACCCGGGCCGCTTTGAGCTCCCCGGTCGCGCCATCGAACAGGCTCCTGGCCGCGGCCAGCAGCTCCTCCCCGCCCGGCGTAACGTCCTTGAGGACCCCGGGCCAACGCAGGACTTCGAGCAGATTGACCGTGCCGACCGGAATGACCCGCTCGAGGTCGTCGAGCCGGGCCGTCAGCCGCTCCAGCACCTGTGGATCGACCTCAAGGCTGGCCGCCACCTGCGCCGTACGATAGGTGAGCGTGCAGTCGACCTTGCCGCGGCGGATGTCGCGCGCGAGGCGCTGCCGCAATTCGCTTTCCAGGGAGCGCAGCTCCTCGGGCAGGCGGAAGCCGGCTTCGAGGAAGCGGTGATTGACGCTGCGCAGCTCGCACACGAGCGTTCCCCAGGGTCCGGATACCTCGCGCCGCGCGAAGCCTGTCATGCTCGAGATCATTGGGAATCGCTACGCCGCGGGCGCCCTGGAATGCTATAAAGCGGACCCCGAAGCTTAACACTTGTGCGGATCTCCTTTGCGGATCGACTATGCCGACGTCAGCCTCCTGGGCGGACGCGCGGAGAACCAGGACAGGGTCACGGCCGCTGTGGCGGAGCATGCGGCGCTACTGGTCGTGGCCGATGGTATGGGCGGATACGCCGATGGCGCACGCGCCGCCCAGATCACGCAACAGGTCGTGCTGGACGCGTTCAAGCGCACGCCACAGCCGCTTTTCGATCCCATGGGCTTCTTCCACCTGATTCTCGGCCGTGCGCACGAAGAAGTGGTGAAACTGGGAGGATCGCTGCCGCTCGATCAGCGTCCCCGGTCCACCTGTGCGCTTTGCCTCGTGCAGCAGGGGGCATCGTGGTGGGCGCATGTCGGCGACAGCCGCATCTACCACTTGCGCAAGGGTGCGGTGCTCGAGCGCAGTCGGGACCATAGCCACGTGGAAGGGCTGCTGCGCGAGGGGTTGATCACCGCCGAGCAGGCACAGGTTCATCCCCAGCGCAATTATGTCGAATGTTGTCTCGGCGGGGTTCCGATCCTGCCGGACATGTCGATCACCCGGCGGCGGCCGCTGGAGCCCGGTGACGTGCTGCTGGTGTGCAGCGACGGCCTGTGGGGCGGGCTCAAGGACGCGGAGCTGGCCGCGGGGCTGGCTTCCGATACGCCGCTGAGCGAGACACTGCAGGAGTTGGCCCGGCGCGCGGTGAAACGCAGCGGCGCGGCGAGCGACAACACCTCCGCCGCCGCCTTGCGCTGGCTGGGCGAGCCGTGAGAATTGCGAATGAGAGACGTTGAAACATGACCCGACCGAGTGGACGCGCTCCCGATCAGATGAGGTCCGTGAGCTTCACGCGCGGCTTCGCCAAGCATGCCGAAGGCGCCGTGCTGGTCGAGTTCGGCGACACCCAGGTGCTGTGCACCGCCAGCGTCGAGGAGACTGTGCCGTCGTTCCTGCGCGGCAAGGGCCAGGGCTGGGTCACCGCCGAGTACGGCATGCTGCCCCGCTCCACCCATACCCGCTCGGCGAGGGAGGCGGCGCGCGGCAAGCAGGGCGGTCGTACCCTGGAGATCCAGCGGCTCATCGGCCGCTCGCTGCGCGCGGTGACCGACCTCAAGGCCCTCGGCGAGCGCACCATTACCGTGGACTGCGATGTGCTGCAGGCCGATGGGGGCACACGCACCGCGTCCATCTCCGGCGGCTATGTGGCGCTCGCCCAGGCGTGCCGGCTGCTCGCCAAGCGGCGGCTGATCGCGACCAGTCCCCTGCACGGCCAGGTGGCGGCCGTCTCGGTCGGCATCGTGGGCGGAGTCGCGATGCTGGACCTCGATTACCGGGAGGACTCGCAGGCCGAGGTCGACATGAACGTGGTGATGAACGACGGCGGCGCCTTCATCGAGCTGCAAGGTACCGCAGAAGGACATGCATTCCGCCGGCACGAGCTCGACGCCATGATCGGCCTTGCCGCCGGCGGCATCGGACGGCTGTTTCCGCTACAGCTCCAGGCCCTGGAGAATCCATGATCGTGGATTCGATCGGGCTTGCGCGCGGCGCATGAAGATCGTCCTGGCCAGCGGAAATCCCGGCAAGCTCCGGGAGATCGGCTCGCTGCTCGCTCCGTACGGGCTCGCACTCGTACCCCAGAGTGCCTTCGGGCTCACACCGGTCCCGGAGACCGGCGCCACCTTCGCCGACAACGCGCTGCTCAAGGCCCGGCATGCCGCGCGAGCCACCGGATTGCCCGCGCTCGCGGATGATTCCGGCATCGAGGTGGATGCGCTGCACGGCCGGCCCGGCGTGTACTCCGCCCGCTTCGCGGGCGAGGAGGCCAGTGACGAGGACAATCTTCGCAAGCTCCTCGCCGATCTCGAGGGCGTACCGGAGGGAAGCCGGCGGGCCCGCTATCAGTGCGTGATCGCCCTGGTCCGGCGCGCCGATGACCCCGAGCCGCTCCTTGCCTGCGGGACGTGGGAGGGGCGGATCGCGCGGGCTCCGCGGGGCACGGGAGGCTTCGGCTACGATCCGATCTTTCTGCCGGCGGACTCGCAGCGCACCGCGGCCGAGCTCAGTGCGGCCGAAAAGAACGCGGTCAGCCACCGCGGGCAGGCCCTGCGGGCGTTGGTGTCGGGTGCCCGCACTCTGTTCGAGCGCTCCCCCGGCGCGCCGCCCGTCCAGGCCAGGACTCGGGGCCGGCTGTTCGTGCTGGCCGCCCCCTCCGGCGCGGGCAAGACTTCTCTGGTCCGGGAGCTGCTTGCGCGCATGCCGGGGTTGCAACTGTCCATCTCGCACACCACACGGGCCCAGCGTCCCACCGAGACCGACGGCCGGGAGTACTACTTCGTCTCGGTGGATGAGTTCGAGAGAATGGTGACCGGAGATCGCTTCCTGGAGCATGCTCGGGTCTTCGACAACTACTACGGCACCGCCCGTGAGCCTGTCGAGGAGAAGCTCGCGCAGGGCAGGGACGTGGTGCTCGAGATAGACTGGCAGGGCGCCCGGCAGGTCCGGGCCGCGATGCCTTCCTGCCTGACCGTCTTCGTGCTGCCGCCGTCGCGGGAGTCCCTGGAGCAGCGGCTTCGCGGGCGGGCCACGGATTCGACCGAAGTGATCGCCCGCCGCCTGCGCGACGCGGTGAGCGACATGTCTCATTGGAATGAGTTCGACTACGTCGTGGTGAATGACGATTTCGAGCGTGCGGTGGCGGACCTGAAGCGGATCGTCGAGGGCGGCGGTGAGGCGCTCGCGGCCGGCCGGCCCGAGCTGGTCCCCCTCCTAGCCCGGCTGCTGGCCTGAACGCCCTCCTTTGCCGTATAATATCCCTCCTCTGCGCGCTACCCGCGCCCTCCCACCATTGACCGCCGGATCGCCATGGCCCGAATCACCGTCGAAGACTGCCTGCAAAACGTCGATAACCTCTTCCAGCTCGTGATTCTGGCGGCCCAGCGCGCCCGGCGCATCGCCAATGGCGCCGAGCCGACCGTCCCGCTGGAGAACGACAAGCCGACCGTGGTGGCGCTGCGTGAGATCGCCGCGGGCAACGTCACGGCCGACATGCTCCACGAGCCCGAGCCGCCGCCGACCGAGGCCGCCCCGGCCGTCCCGGAGCTGGACATGCATTCCGCCTTCCGAGCCCCGCAGTTCGGCCTGGGAGAGTGACGCCGGAAGCCGGTCTCTCGCAGTGAATATATGGACTATGCGTCTTCTCTCCTGGGACTGCTCCCCGGCGGAAGGCGCACCCCGGGGCTGAAGGATCTGCTCGCCTCCGTCGGCAGTTACCTGCCGGCCGAGCAAGTCGAGCGCATCCGCGAGGCGGCCGAATTCGGCGCCTCGGCTCACAAGGGACAGAAGCGCCTCTCGGGCGAGCCCTACATCGCGCACCCCGTCGCCACGGCGGCGATCCTCGCAGACCTGCATCTCGATCCCGACACGCTCGTCGCCGCCATCCTGCACGACGTCATCGAGGACACACCGACGCCGAAGGATCAGCTCGCCGCCCGCTTCGGGGCCGATGTGGCGGAGCTGGTCGACGGGGTGACCAAGCTCGATGCCATCCAGTTCAAGAACCGCGAGGAAGCCCAGGCGGAATCCTTCCGCAAGATGCTGCTCGCCATGGTGCGCGACCTGCGCGTCGTCCTGGTCAAGCTCGCCGACCGCACGCACAACATGCGCACCATCGACGCGATGCCGCCGCACCGGCGGCGCGCGATCGCGCGCGAGACATTGGACATCTACGCGCCCATCGCCGAGCGGCTGGGCCTTTACAGCCTGAAGCTCGAGCTCGAGGAGCTGGGCTTCCAGGCGCTGTACCCGCGCCGTTACCGGGTGTTGGAGCGCGCGCTGCGCAAGGCGGGTGGCAACCAGAAGGAATTCCTGAAGAAGATCGCGCGGCAGCTATCGATGGTGCTCGAGAAGCGCGGCATCCACGCGCGGGTCGAGATGCGCGAGAAGCACATCTACAGCATCTACAAGAAGATGCTGCGCAAGCGCGCCTCGCTCGCCGAAATCGTCGATGTCTACGGCCTGCGCATCGTCGTCGACGAGTTCGATACCTGCTACCGCGCACTCGGGGTGGTTCACTCGGTGTTCAAGCCCATGCCCGGCCGGTTCAAGGACTACATCGCCATCCCACGGGTCAACGGCTATCAGTCGCTCCATACGACGTTGTTCGGGCCCAACGCCGTGCCCATCGAGGTGCAGATCCGCACCGAAGACATGGATCGCGTGGCCGAGTCCGGCATCGCCGCCCACTGGCGATACAAATCCGGCGGCAGCGCCGAGTCGATGCAGCAGGAGCGTGCGCGGGAGTGGCTCTCGGGACTGGTGGAGCTTCAGGAGGATGGCACTTCCGAGGAATTCCTGGAGAGCGTCAAGGTCGATCTGTTCCCCGACAAGGTGTATGTCTTCACACCCAAGGGCAAGATCCTCAGGCTCCCGAGCGGCGCCACGGTGGTCGATTTCGCCTACGCAGTGCATACCGACGTCGGTAACCGGTGCGTCGCGGCCAAGGTCGACAGGCGCCTGACGCCGCTGCGCACGGTGTTGCGCAATGGCCAGACCGTGGAGATCATCACCGCCAAGGGCGCGGTGCCCAATCCCGCGTGGGTGGGCTTCGTCGTCACCGCCAAGGCGCGCAGCGCCATACGGCACTACCTGAAGGGGCTGCGGCGCACCGAGGCGATCGACCTCGGCCAGCGGCTGCTCTCGCAGGCGCTCGCCGAGTTCCATCTGTCCATGGAGGATGTCAGTGCGCAGACCCGCGATGCGATGGTCGGCGAGCTCGGCATGAAGAACATCGACGAACTGTACGAGAGGATCGGCCTCGGGGAGCGCCTCGCGCCGCTGGTGGCGCAGCGTCTGCTGCCCGGCGCGGCGCCGGAGCAGGGCGCCGACAAACCCTCGCCGCTCGCCATCGCCGGCACCGAGGGGCTGCTGGTCACTTATGCGCGCTGCTGCTTCCCACTGCCCAACGACCCGGTGTTCGCGTTCCTTTCATCCGGGCGCGGCGTGGTCATCCACCGCGACCGCTGCGTGAACGTCGAGGACTATCGCAAGCATCCCGAGAAGTGGCTGCCGGTGAGCTGGCAGAGCGCGCCGGAGCGGCTGTTCAGCTCGGAGATCCGCGTGTACGTGGTCAATCGCACCGGCGTGCTCGCGGGCGTCGCGGCGGCTATTGCCAGCGCCGATACCAACATCCATCATGTGTCGATCGAGGAGCAGGAAGGCGATGCCTCGATCCTCACTTTCGAGCTGAAGGTGCGCGATCGCAAGCAGCTGGCGCGCGTGATGCGTGTCATCCGGCGCATGCCGGACGTGACGCGCGTCAGCCGGACGATCGCCGCGCATGCGCGCGGAGGCCGGACCGAAGACGATTTCGACGAGCAGGATTCGAACCCGGAAAACCCATGAGGAGCGACATGAGCCGCACGATCATCCAGACCGACAAGGCGCCGCCGGCGATCGGCACGTATTCACAGGCAGTACGCGCGGGGGACACTGTTTATGTCTCCGGACAGATTCCCCTGGACCCGGCCACGAAGGAGCTCGTCAGCGGCGGGATCGAGGTCGAGATCCGCCGCGTGTTCCAGAACCTCGAGGCGGTGGCCGAGGCCGCCGGCGCGAGCCTGGCGCAGGCCGTGAAGGTCAATCTCTACCTGACCGACCTCGGCCATTTCGCCAAGGTCAACGAGATCATGGCGCAGTATTTCCCGCAGCCCTACCCGGCGCGGGCGGCCGTGGGCGTCGCGCAGCTGCCCAAGGGAGCGCGGGTCGAGGCCGAGTGCGTGCTGTATCTTGGCTGAAGCGGCCCGCACACTCGGCGCCAGCGAGCAGCGTCCGGTCACGGCGCTGCGCGGGGTCGGCGCTGCGCTCGCGGAGCGGCTGCGGCGTCTTGGTGTCGCTCAGGTGCAGGACCTGCTGTTCGTTCTGCCCGTGCGCTACGACGACCGCACCACCCTGAGGAAAATCGGCGAGCTTGCCGCCGGCATGCGCACCCTCGTGCAGGGGGAGATCCAGCTCACCGAAGTGGCCTATCGTCGCCGGCGGCAGCTTCTGACGCGGCTGTCCGACGGCTCGGGATTCCTGACGCTGCGGTTCTTCCATTTCTCGGAGCTGCAGCAGAAAGGCCTTGCCCGGGGAACGAAGCTTCGCTGCTTCGGAGAGGTGCGCCGTGGGCCGCAGGGCCTGGAGATGGTCCACCCGGAATACCGGCGGATCGCCACGGAGTCCGAAGCGGTGGAGGAAACGCTGACGCCCTTGTATCCCCTGACGGAGGGTGTGACTCAAGGCCGGCTGCGCGCCCTGATCGGTCAGGCGCTGCGCGAGCTCGACACCGCGGGGGTGCGCGACTGGCTGCCGCGCGAGCTCATCGAAAGCCTGAACCTGCCGCCGCTGCGCGACGCGCTGCGCTACGTGCACCGGCCGCCGAAGGACGCGCGCCTGGATGTACTGTCGGCCGGCCGCCATCCGGCGCAGCGCCGGCTGGCCTTCGAGGAGCTGCTGGCGCATCAGGCGAGCCTGAGGCTGTTGAAGCAGACGGCGCGGACGGATCCGGCGCCGGCGCTCGGGGACGAGGCGGCACTGGCGAGGCGGCTGGTCGCCTCTCTGCCGTTTCAATTGACGAAGGCGCAGATACGCGCGCTGGCCGAGGTGGAAGCCGACCTGCGCTCCTGCGTGCCCATGGTCCGCCTGGTGCAGGGCGATGTGGGCAGCGGCAAGACCGTGGTCGCCGCCATTGCCGCGGCTCGGACCGCGGGCAGCGGCATGCAGGCTGCGCTCATGGCGCCGACGGAGCTGCTGGCCGAGCAGCATTGGCGCAACTTCCGCGACTGGCTCCAGCCGCTGGGCCTGTCCGTGGGGCTGCTGTCCGGCACTCAGCCGGCACGCACGCGGCGCAGCGTCCTGGAGACCGTGGCCTCGGGCGAGGTGCGGGTGGTGGTGGGTACCCACGCGCTGTTCCAGGAGGGCATCGAGTTCGCGAACCTGGCGCTGGTCATCGTCGATGAGCAGCACCGCTTCGGCGTGCAACAGCGGCTGCGCCTGCAGGAGAAGGGACGCAAGCTCGGCCGCTTCCCGCACCAGCTCATCATGACGGCGACGCCCATCCCGCGCACCCTGGCCATGACGGCCTATGCCGATCTCGATATCTCGGTGATCGACGAGCTGCCGCCCGGCCGCACACCCGTACAGACCGTGGTCGTGCCGCAGCAGCGCCGCGACGAGGTGGTCGCGCGCGTCGAGCAGGCGTGCCGCTGCGGACGCCAGGTCTACTGGGTCTGTCCGCTCATCGAGGAGTCCGAGGAGTTGCGCTCCCAGGCGGCGGAGGAAACCGCGGCCGCGCTCGAGGCGGCCCTGCCGCAGGTGCGTGTCGGGCTGGTGCACGGGCGCATGACGTCGGCGAAGAAGGACCAGGCGATGCTCGCTTTCAAGGCGGGCCGCATCCAGTTGCTGGTGGCGACCACGGTCATCGAGGTCGGCGTCGACGTGCCCAACGCGACACTGATGGTCATCGAGAACGCCGAGCGCATGGGGCTCGCCCAACTACATCAACTGCGCGGCCGGGTGGGCCGCGGAGAGCAGGCCAGCACCTGTGTGCTGCTGTACCGGGCGCCGCTGTCGCGGCTCGCGCGCGAGCGGCTGGAGGTGGTGCGCCGGACCAATGACGGTTTCGAGATCGCGCGCCGGGACCTGGAGTTGCGCGGAGCGGGCGAGCTGCTCGGCACGCGCCAGACCGGGCTGGCGCAGATGCGGGTCGCGGACCTGATCCGCGACGCGGACCTGTTGCCGCGCGTACAGGAGGCCGCGCAGGTGCTGCTGGCGCGGTATCCGGATATCATCGCCGCCTTGTCGGCGCGCTGGATCGCCGGCGGCGAGCAATACGGCAGGGTGGGGTAGGCATCGATGTCAGCCACGGTTGAGCCAATCGGCACCGGCGCCGGACTCGAGGAAGCGCCGTTCCTGCATCGCCTGGCGCGGCGGGTGCGGGAGTACGGGCGCCTGGCGCGCATCGACCGCCCGATCGGCACCTGGCTGCTGCTGTGGCCCGCGCTCTGGGCGCTGTGGATCGCGGGCGCGGGACGGCCCGATCAGATGGTATTGATCATCTTCGTGGCAGGCGTGGTCGTCATGCGCGCCGCCGGATGCATCGTCAACGATTTCGCGGACCGCAACATCGACCCGTACGTCAAGCGCACGCGCGACCGGCCGCTCGCGGCCCGCCGGGTGTCGCCCGGCGAGGCGCTGGTGTTGTTCGGCTTGCTGATGCTGGCCGCCCTGTGGCTGGTCACGCGGCTGAACGCCCTGACGATCGAGCTGGCCGTGGTCGGCGCGGCGCTGACCGCCTCCTATCCCTTCATGAAACGGCTGTTCCCGCTGCCGCAGCTTTACCTGGGGCTGTCTTTCGGCGGTTGGAGCATTCCCATGGCCTTTGCCGCGCAGCGCGGCGCGCTGCCGCGCATCGCCTGGGTGCTGTACATCGCGGCAGTGGTGTGGGCGGTTGTCTACGACACCATGTACGCCATGGTCGACCGGGACGATGACCTCAGGATCGGCGTGCAGTCGAGCGCCATCCTGTTCGCGGACCTCGACCGTCTGCTGGTCGGCGTGATGCAGGTGGTGATGCTGGCCGCGCTGGCGCTGGCGGGGCGGACCTTGAAGTTCGGCCACTGGTACTACGCCGGGCTCGGCGCGGCGGCGCTGCTGTTTCTCTACCAGCAGTGGCTGATCCGCAAGCGCGAGCCGGCGGCCTGCCTGCGCGCATTCCTCAACAACAATTACGTCGGCATGGCGATTTTCATCGGCGTGGCGTTGCAGTACGTTTACGGCCACTGAGGATTCTGCAACTTTTGCGTGCCGCGGGGGTTTTATCCACCAGCGGCCGCCTTTGACGGTCGGACCGATTCCATGCGGCGTGCGCGCCGCGGTTCGTTGAGCGAAGGGGTGGATCATGAACGAGAATACCGATCCCGGAGCAGGCACCGCTTCGGCCGGCGGCCAGATGGTCTTCTGCCGCGCCTGCGGCCGGCAGATTCACGTCAGCGCGCCGACATGCCCCGGGTGCGGCGCGAAGCAGCTCGCCGCCGGGGAGTCCGAGCGGCTGATCCTGCCGGCGTTCCTGCTGTGCTTCTTCCTGGGCTACTTCGGCGCCCACCGGTACTATGCCGGCAAGATCGGCACCGGCCTGCTGATGCTGTTCACCATGGGCGGCTTCGGCATCTGGTGGCTGATCGACCTGATCATGATTCTCGCCGGATCGTTTCGCGACATCGACGGCAAGACGCTGAAGCGTTGGACTTGAGGGGAGCGCCATGAACCTGCGTGGATGTCTTCAACGACCCGTGGCGGCGCCATCTTCCGCCGGCCTGAAGCGGCTGATGTTCGATGAGCGCGGCGTGCGCACCTGGGCCCGCGCGCTGTTGTTCCTCGTCATCCTGGCGATTTGCCTCGCGATCGCCTTCCTGACGACCAATCTGGCCATCTCCCTCGATCCGGGGCTGCACCAGCGCCTGCACGAGGTGGTGCAGCAGGCGAAAACCGGCGGAAACCTGCCGGCTTGGATTCTCATCTTCAACGAGCTGATATTGCTCGCTTGCGCATTGCTCGCCACGTGGATCATGACCCGGCTCGACGGCAGGCCCCTTGCCAGTGTCGGCTTGCCGCGGCGTCGGTGGGCGGGCGATCTGCTGGCCGGATGCGCCGTCGGATTTTGCATGGCCGGGCTGCTGGTGGCCGCGCTGCTGGCCTTCGGGTTCGGCCGGCTCGAGCCGTCGACGGCCGGCTTGGCGGTGGCGCTGCGATCCGGACTGGCGTGGGCGGTGGCGACCCTGCTGGTCGGCTTCTTCGAGGAAACCGCCTTCCGCGGCTACCTGTTCGCCATTCTGCGCGAGGGATATGGCTTGTGGATCGGTGCGCTGGTCGTCACGGCCCTGTTCATGCTGGCGCACGCCCATAATGTCGGCGAGAATCCCATCGGCCTGTTCACCGCCGGGGCGGCGAGCGTGCTGTTCTGCCTCGCCATCTTCCGCACCGGAGCATTGTGGTGGGCGATCGGCTGCCACGCGGCCTGGGATTGGGCCGAAAGCTATTTCTTCGGCAGCGCCGACAGCGGCATGCACTCCGCCGGCAGGCTGTTCACGCTGCTGCCGCATGGCAACGCGTATCTGAGCGGCGGCACGGCCGGGCCCGAGGGATCGCTGTTGTGTTTCGTGGTTCTGATCATCGTCATCCTGGCGTTGCCTCTGCTGACACGCCGTCGGTCCGACATCCCGGACCCGCAGGCCGCGGCGGCCCCGCTCGGAGGGCCCTGACTGCCGGGTGCCGCGCCGGGTCGACTCCGTGTAAAATCATTTGCGGACCTCACGCAAGCTGGCGCGGCGACTGAGCATCAAAAGGAGGCGTTGTGGTGGTTGAGGTCCGGCCGTGTCGCACGATGTCGAATCGTGGCAGTCCGCATTTCAGCCGAAAACGCCTCGGGATCGCCGCGGCAGCCGCCCTGCTGGCGCTCTCGTTGACCTTTCGCGCCCGTGCGGGCGTAACGCCCCGGATCCAACGCACGGTCCATGCCGCAACGTTTGAAGTCGTTCTCCGCAAGCCCCCACATGACCCGTTGACATACCAGAAGCCGCTGCCGCGCGAGCTGATTCCGTATCAGCAGCGGACCGACGAGTACCGGCAGGTGGGCACGGCTTTCGCGCTGGGCCCCAACACTTACGTTACGGCCGGGCACGTTCTCGAGGCGGCGGTGGACAGCCAGTACGGCACTCCCGAGCTGCGGGGGGCGGACGGGAAGGTTTACCCCATCGCCTCGATCGTGAAGTTCTCCCTGGCCGAGGATTACGCCGTGTTCACTTTGGCGGGAGCGCCGGCGCCGGCGCGCCTGGCGGTGAACCGCAGCCCTCAGGTCGACGAACGGGTATTCGCCGTCGGAAACGCGTTTGGCGAGGGCATCGCGATTCGCAGCGGACTGCTCACTTCCGAAACACCCGAGGCACAGGATGGCCGCTGGCGGTGGCTCCGATTCTCCGCCGCCGCCTCTCCGGGCGACAGCGGTGGACCGCTGCTCGACGCGCTCGGCAGGGTCATCGGCATAGTGATCGCCAAATCGCCCGACGAGAATCTCAACTATGCTCTGCCGGTCGGCATTGCCCTCGATGGCCCCGGGCAGGCACGCTTCGACAAGCGCTACGTCATCAGGACGGCGTTCATGCAGGGTTACGAGGTCTACACCCTGAAGGACGACTTTGCACTTCCCCTGACGTGGGCCGCTTTCGAGCGCGCCTATCAGCGCGTCGTCGAGCGTCACTTCGAGCAGGGGCTGCGGCAATTTCGCGCAGCCTACGCGGGTACCCTGTTCCCCAAGGGCAACGGCGCGAATGCCATTCTGTACTCGACTGTCCGGCCCGGACCGGCCGTGAGCGTCGTCGTCCAGAAATCAAATGATGAATGGAAAGTGGTGCAGCCGACTTTCCAGTCCACCCATCTGCCCGGTAACGGCAAGGTTTCCGTGGCGAGTGTCGCCGATGCCACGCTGCTGCGCGTGGTCCGCAGCAACGCCGCCCACGGCGATTCGTTCTACACCGATTCCCGGGAATTCATGAACGAGGCGTTGAAGGGGCTCGTCATTCGCAGGCAAATTGGCCCGGCGTACGACCGTGTCACTTCGCTGGGGCCCGCATTATCCGACGTCCTGTGGACTGACCGATACGGACGGAAGTGGCAGCAGCGGGTCTGGCCGCTGCCCTACCTCGACAGTTACCTCATTGCCCTGTTGCTGCCCACTCCGGACGGGTACCTCGGAGTTCTGCGTTACAGTCCCTCGGAGGCCGTTCACCAATCCGAAAGCCGGCTGAAACTGCTCGCCGACCAGGTGAATGTCGTTTATCAGGGCGCGCTGGCGCAGTGGAGCGCGTTTCTCGCGCGCCGCACGCTGCTGCCCGCGGCGCTGGCGCATGTGTCGCTCACGGCGACGCCGGAATGGACTTTGCGAACGCCCCGATTTCAGATGAGCGTGCCGCCGACCCTCGTGAAGCTCGATGACCGCAGCAGGCTCTACCTGGCCATGACCTATGCTGTCGGGATGTCGCAGCCGTCATGGCAGGTGGCGGGCGCCTGGTGGTATCGCAGCGGCGAGAAGAGGAAATACGTCGGACTGTGGCGCCAGCCACGCCCGCCGGCGGGAGCGCGGCGCTCGCTTCAGTACACATACTCCGATATGCGGAGGCGGCTCAGCCCTTTCAACGGCCTGCCGATCCGTGTTGCGGCGGATGAAGTCACGAGCACGAGCGTTTTGCAGGCTCCGGGGAGCAGGCCGGGAACCGCCTCGGGCGGCGTGCTGTACGGATTGACCATAGGCGTCCAGAGCGAGCAGTCGATCGCGGGCATCGGCAGGAAGCAGACGCTCGCCATGGCTTCGATACGCATCCTCGAGCACGGTATCGGTGCCAGTGTGCCGCAACTTTCCCCGGCGCCGGATCTCGAGTCGCGCCTCGACGCTGCTCTGCAGCGCTGGCAGCGACAAGTGGCCGCCCTGGATCGGCGGGCCGGCAAGGACCTGGTCGGGCACTCGATGAGCCAGGACTTTGATGACTATGTGTTCAACCCGCTTCGCGAGGCGATACATTCGTCGGCTTCGTACTCGCGAGCCGTCGGATCAACACGCCGGAACGGCATCGCGAGCGTTTTCGTGGAATTGAGGAGCCGCTCGCTGGCTTTGCTGCACTACTGGATGGCCGTGCCGCCAATGATGCACAACCGCGCCCTGTGGTCCTCGTTCCTGGCGCACAACCACATGTCCGCCACAACACCACACGGACACCGCGTGCTTGCCGAGGAAGCGGAGCTGCGCCACGATCTCGCACACGGTGATCCGAGCCCGCGGTGGGCGAAGCTTGCCCTCGCATTGACAGGCGCCTATGTCGCCGAGCGCAATCGCATCGCCATGGCGCGCCCGTCGAGCTCCTCGGAGCGCCTGCGGCCGCGGACTACGAAGTGCCCGCCGCCGGCTCCCCGGACTTCCGGCCGCGCCGTTCCGGCCATCGCGCATACGGGCTCGTTGTTCAAGTACTACCCAAAGTCGATACAGCATGCCGGAATCGAGGGCACCGTCGTGCTGAGAATCCGTGTCAGCGCGACCGGATGCGTGACGGCGATGGCGATCGGCGCTTCCTCCGGCTCCGGAAAGCTCGACAGGGCGGCCCTTCGCTGCGAGGAAATCGCATCCTATCTGCCGGCCGAGCGGCACGGCCGCGCCGTTTCCTACACCGGGGATCAACCGGTCACCTTCTCCCTGAATGACCTGCGGCCCGCGCAGTGAGCGCCAAACGGCCGGGCTCCGATTCCATGAGCTACGAACCCCGGCGCAAGCCTCGTCACGAGGACCTCACCGTGCGCGGACTGCGCCACCGGGTCACCTGGTGGGGCGAGCGCACCGACAATCCCATCGTGCTGCTGCACGGGTTCATGGATTGCGGCGCGACCTGGCAGTTTCTCGCCGACTGTCTGCCGTGCGGCTGGTCGCTGGCGGCCCCGGACTGGCGCGGCTTCGGTCACAGTGAATGGGCAACCGGGGGCTATTGGTTCCCGGACTACTTCGCCGATCTCGAGGCGCTGCTCGATGCGCTGGTGCCGGCAACGCCGGCGCGCGTCATCGGCCACAGCATGGGCGCCAACATCGCGCTGACCTACGGCGGCATCCGGCCAAAGCGCCTCGCCTGGATCGTGAACCTGGAAGGACTCGGGCTGCCGCCATCGAGCCCGCGGGACGCGCCCGCACGGTTCGAGCAATGGCTGGACGGGCTCCGGCAGCCTCCGGGGGAACGCCGTTATCGCTCCGTGTCGGAACTGGCCTCGCTTCTGCGCGCGCGCAATCCCAGGTTATCCGCCGACCGCGCGGAATTCGTGGCGCGGGCCTGGACACGGCCCGTGAGCTGCGCCGGTGTGGCCACGGACGGCGCGGTGGAGCTGCTTTTCGACCCGCGGCATCGCCGCGTCAATCCGGTCCTCTATCGACGCGAGGAGGCCGAGGCCTGCTGGGCTCGCGTGCAGGCGCCCGTGCTGCTCGTGACCGCGGAGGCGTCCGACCACACTGCGAAGCTCCGTACGAACGAACAGCGGATGCGCCGGCACATCGGCAACCTGCGGTCCGTAGCCGTGGCGGGAGTCGGCCACATGATGCACCATGAGGACTCTGCGACAGTCGCGAAGCACATCATCGAATTCGAGGATGAGTGCACCGGACGTCCGGCCTGAACTCCAGATCAGTCGAACAATACGAGTCTGCCTGGGTCGGACTTGAACGCAACCGCGGCGACGATGTCCTTTTCCAGGACCCGCCCCGTCGAGAGCGGCGGCAGCTCATCCAATGCGAAGAAACCCGCCGCCGCGGTCTCGAGCCCGGGTTTCGGCGCCAGGCGGTCGGTTTGCTCGCACAGGAAGAAAAGCTTGTAGAAGTCCCTGACGTCGGGGGCATACTCATGCTTGGCTTTGTGGCGGATTCCGTAAAGAGCCTTTACGCGTACTCTGAGCGACGCCTCTTCCCAGATCTCCTTGACGACGTTTTCGCCCGCGGACATCCCGACGTCCGCATAACCGCCCGGCAGGGTCCACAGGCCGTCGCTTCTCTCCTTGACCAACAGGATCTTCTCGTCGTCGAACACCGCGCCCCTCACCTCGACTTTCGGTGTCGCGTATCCTTTTGCGAAATCGGACTCCATGCCTTCGATCCTGCCGACCGGTACGCCGGCGAGATACGACAGCATTTCGTTCGCGATCGCCGCCACCTCGATATATCGTTCACGGTCGTATGTGCCGCCCGCGAAGTGAAGGCCGGTGGAGGCGATGCCCTGCAGCCGTTTGGCCCATGTCAGCCAGATATTTTCCATCGCGGGACCTCAATGTCTTTGGTCACGAGCACGAGCCGTGGGAATGGGGTAGAGTGCCACAAGCGTGTGTGGCGCGACTTTGACCCGGCGGCCGACGGCCGGCCAGCACTTGAGCAGTCAAAAAAACCAATCATTCGTCCGCCGCCTGGGCTTCGCGCTCGCCGGCCTGGGCCATGCCCTGAAAGTGGAGCGCAGCCTGCGAACGCAGGCCGTCGTGTTCGCGCTGGTGGTCGCGGCGCTCATCGTGTTGCGCCCTGGGGCGTTGTGGTGGGCGGTGGTGACGCTGGCGAGCGCCGCGGTGTTGGCGGCGGAGCTGTTCAATACCGCGCTCGAGGCCCTGGCCGATCACCTGCACCCGGAGCAGCACCCGCGGATCCGCATCGTCAAGGACTGCGCCGCCGCCGCAGTGCTGATCGCGAGCCTGGGCGCCGTCGCCGTCGGCGTTGCGCTGGCAGTGCATCTGCTGTGGCGCTGAAGCCGCTTCGAATGGCGAAAAAGTAGTCAATCGTAGACTGCGGAGCTGGGTTTTCGTTGACAATTGCGGTACGGGTCGCGACCATCCCCAGGGCGGAACCTGGACCGCCACCGCCACCGGATTACCCATGACCTTACCCGACCCTGGTTCCCTCGGCGCCCTCCGCAACGACTGGACGCTGCCCGAGGTCGAGGCCCTGTTCGCGCTGCCGCTGATGGACCTGCTGTTCCACGCCCAGCGCGTGCACCGCGAATACCACGTACCGAACACGGTCCAGATGAGCACGCTGCTGTCGATCAAGACCGGCGCCTGCCCTGAAGACTGTGCTTACTGCCCCCAGAGCGTGCGCTACGACACAGGGCTTACGCGCGAGGCGCTGATGGAAATCGCCGCGGTGCGCGAGAGCGCCCTGCGCGCCAGGGAAGCCGGGGCGACGCGCTTCTGCATGGGCGCGGCCTACCGCTCGCCCAGACCCAAGGAGCTGAAGGTCATCGCGCAGATGATCCGCGAGGTCCATGCGCTGGGACTGGAGACCTGCGCCACGCTCGGGATGTTGAGCCCGGAGCAGGCGAAGGAGCTTAAGGAAGCCGGTCTCGACTACTACAACCACAACCTCGACACCTCCCCGGAGTTCTACGGCGAGATCATCACCACCCGCACGTACCAGGACCGTCTCGACACGCTGGAGGCGGTGCGTGCGGCCGACTTGAAGGTCTGCTGCGGCGGCATCCTCGGCATGGGCGAGTCGCCGGCGGATCGCGCCCGGCTGCTGCTGATCCTGGCCAACCTGCCCGAGCACCCCGAGAGCGTGCCCGTCAATCAGCTGGTGCCGGTGCCGGGCACGCCGCTCGCCGGCAGCGCGCCGCTCGATCCTTTCGAGTTCGTGCGCGCCATCGCGGTGGCGAGGCTCCTCATGCCGCGCTCGCACGTGCGCCTTTCCGCCGGCCGGCAGGCGATGAGCGACGAGCTGCAGGCGCTTTGCTTCATGGCGGGCGCCAACTCGATCTTCTACGGCGAGAGGTTGCTCACCACCGGCAACCCGGATGTCGAGCGCGACCGGCGGCTGCTCGAGCGGCTCGGCCTGAGCGCCGAACCCCGTGCCGAACAAGAGAGCGGACACGAGCGCGGCGGCTGCGGCTGCGCCCCCACCATCGCCCATGCAGAGACAGTCTCTTGAGCCGGCGCTCGAGTCGCTCGAGCGCAGCAATCTCCGCCGCCACCGCCATACCGTCGAGCGCTTCCCGGAGCAGGCCAGCCACGCCGAGGTGATCGTCGAGGGCCGGCGGCTCGTCGATTTCAGCAGCAACGACTACCTGGGCCTCGCCGCCCATCCCGCGCTCGCCGCGGCCATGGCCGGGTGCGCCTCGCGCTGCGGCTCGGGCAGCGGCGCCTCGCACCTGATCAGCGGGCATGGGCTCGAGCATGCCGCGCTGGAAGAGGAGCTCGCGGCTTTCACCGGCCGCGAGCGTGCTTTGGCCTTTTCCACCGGCTACATGGCGAATCTGGGTGTCATGAGCGCGCTGGCGGACCGGGGCGAGGCCGTGCTGCTCGATCGTCTGAGCCACGCGTCGCTCATCGACGGCGGCCTGCTCTCGGGCGCGCGGCTGCGGCGTTATCCGCATTGCGATGCCGCGGCAGCACGGCGCATGCTTGCCGAGAGCCCTCGGCCACCCGCCGTGTTGGCCACCGACGGTGTGTTCAGCATGGACGGCGATATCGCGCCGCTCGCGGAGCTGGCGCGGGCGGCCCGTGCGCACCGGGCCTGGCTGATCGTCGATGACGCCCACGGCATCGGCGTGGTGGGGCCAAACGGCCGCGGCGTGTTGGAATCGGCGGGCCTGACGGCCGACGACGTACCGGTGCTGGTGGGCACACTGGGCAAGGCGTTTGGCTCGTTCGGCGCTTTCGTCGCCGGGTCTGCCGCGCTCATCGAGCTGCTGGTGCACAAGGCCCGCTCCTACATCTACACGACCGCGCTGCCGCAACCGGTGGCCGCCGCCGCTCGCGAGGCACTGCGGACCGCGCAGCGCGAGAGCTGGCGGCGCGAGCGGGCGCTGGAGCTGACGCGGCGGTTCCGCGCGGCGGCCGGCCAGGCCGGCGTCCCGCTCGCCGAGTCGGCGACGCCCATTCAACCCGTTCCCATCGGCAGCGCGGGCGCGGCGCTGCTGGCGCAGCAGGCGCTGCGCGAGGCGGGCTTCTGGGTGGTGGCGATCCGCGCGCCCACGGTGCCCGTGGGGCGGGAGCGGCTGCGGGTGACGCTGACCGCGGCGCATAACGAGGACCAGGTCGATGCGCTGGTCGAGGCGCTGAGCCGGGTGTGCCTCGACAGCCTGGAGTGCCGGCCGCAATGACCCGCCTGTACGTCGAGTCCCGCGGGCAGGGGCCTGTGTTGGTGTTGGTGCACGGCTGGGGCCTGAATCTGCGCGTCTGGGATCCGCTGGCGCAGGTGCTCTCCGACCGCTTTCGAATCGTGTCCGTGGATCTGCCCGGGCACGGACAGAGCGGGTGGCTGGCGGATCGCACGACGCTCGCGCAGCAGGTCGGGCAGATCCGTGAAGCGCTCTCGCCGCTGCTCGGAGCCTCTCCATACGCCCTGCTGGGCTGGTCGCTCGGCGCACAGTTCGCGTTGCGGATTGCCGCCGAACGGCCTGCCGGCCTTTCGCGCCTGTTGCTCGTCGCAGCGACACCGCGCTTCAGTGTCGTGCCTGGCTGGCCGTACGGCTCCCCGGTGGCGCGGCTGGCAAGTCTCGCCGAGGGGCTGCGGGTGGACTACCGCCGCACGGTCAGCGAGTTTCTGGAACTGCAGGTGCGTGGCAGCGCCTCGGGCGAGGCGGTGCTGGCGCGGCTGCGCGCGGCGCTGTTCGCACATGGCGAGGCCCGGCCGGAGGCGCTGGCCGCGGGGCTGGACATCCTGCGGGATACGGATCTGCGTCCGACGCTGGGCGATATCGAGGTGCCAACGATGGTCATTGCGGGGCAGTACGATCGGGTGACGCACCCGGCCGCCTCGCGGGCGCTGGCGCAGGCCCTGCCGGATGCGCGGTACGTGGAGATCCGGCGGGCGGCTCACGCGCCTTTTCTATCGCACTCGAGGAAGTTCGCCGAGCAGGCGGGCGATTTTCTGGCTGCGCAATGACGGATCGAGATCCCTTCCAGCTCGACCGGTCCGGCGTACGTGCGGCTTTCGATCGCGCCAGCGCGACGTACGACGCCGCAGCGGTGCTGCAGGCGAAAGTCGGCGATGAGCTGCTCGAGCGCCTGGAGCCCTTCGATTTCCGGCCCGCGATGATCCTGGATCTGGGCGCCGGCACGGGCCGGCTTTCGGCCCGGCTCAAGCGCCGCTACCGCCGCTCCCGGGTCGTTGCCCTGGATCTCGCGCCCGGCATGCTGGTCCGGGCCGCGAGCCGCCGGGCATGGTTGCGCCCTTTCGACCGGGTCTGCGCCGATGCCGCCCGATTGCCGCTCGCGGCCGAGAGCGCCGATGTGGTGTTCAGCAACCTGATGCTGCAGTGGTGCGATCCGCCGGACCTCGTCCTGGCGGAGGTGCGGCGCGTGCTCAAGCCTCAGGGCTTTTTCGCCTTCACCACCTTCGGACCCGATACCCTGAAGGAGCTGCGCAGCGCCTGGGGCGAGGCCGACGCCCGCACCCACGTCAACCGTTTCCTGGATATGCACGATGTGGGCGACGCCCTGGCGCGCGCCGGTTTCACCGAACCGGTCCTGGACGTCGATCGGTTGACCGTCACCTATGGCGACGCACGGTCGCTGATGCGGGACTTGAAGTCGATTGGCGCGCACAACGTGACCGCGGGCAGATGGCATGCGCTCACCGGGAAAGGCCGCCTGCAACGCATGACGGACCGATATGAGGCATACCGTCGTGACGGGCGGTTGCCGGCGACCTACGAAGTCATCTACGGCGCGGCGTGGCGCGGGCAGGCCGCGTCAGCGGCGAGCGGCGCCGAAGTCCGCATCTCACCCTCGCAAATCCACAGAAGGGAGCGCAGATGAGTCCCAAGGGGTTCTTCATCACCGGCACCGATACCGAAGTCGGCAAGACCGTGGTGGCCGCAGCGTTGACGCGGGCGCTGGCCGGACGCGGGCGGCGCGTGGCCGTCATGAAGCCCGTGGCCTCGGGCGCGGAGCGAACCCCCGAGGGCCCGAGGAATGCAGATGCACTGGCATTGATGGCGGCCGCCAACGTGCCGGCGGCCTACGAAACGGTGAACCCCTATTGCTTCCTCCCGCCCGTTTCCCCCCATATCGCCGCACGCGGGCACGGGGCGGTCATCGATCTTTCCGTGATCCGCGGGTGCCTCGACGCGCTGGCCGGGCATGCAGACCGCGTCGTGGTGGAGGGAGCGGGCGGATGGCTCGCCCCCATCACCGAGAACGCCACCATGGCCGACCTGGCGCTCGCTCTGCGGCTGCCGGTGATCCTGGTGGTGGGGCTGCGCCTGGGCTGCCTCAACCATGCCCTGCTCACGCACGAGTCCATACGCTCGCATGGCGCGACTTTCGCCGGATGGGTGGCGAACGGCATCGATCCGGCGATGGAACGGGCCGCCGAGAACCTGGCCACCCTGAGGAGCCGCCTGGGCGAGCCACTGGCGCTCATTCCCTCGCTCGGCCTCACGGATCCCCCGCCCGACCTCGGCGAGGCGGCTGCCAGGCTGGAAGAGCGCTGATCAACGGCCCAGGCCGAGCCCCACCTGGTCTTGCAATCGGCATGGCGGGCGCAATACCATGACATTTGTCAATTTGGGACGCCGGCGCGCGGATACCCGGTCTCGCTGAATCGAGGTCGCCGCCGGCACAGTGGAAACTGCCGGGGGAGAGTGTGGGAGACGGCCCGAGGGCCTATCCCGGGCGACTTGGGGCCAGTTTCAGACGCGACATGCCTTTCTTGCGCATCGTCATCTGCCCAAACTGCTCGCTGAGCGTGCGAGGCGCTCTGGTATTGTTTTCCGGCGCGTGCTCGGTTTGTCTCGGCATCGGCGCGGTATTCGCCATCTTCGGCCTGTGGCCCGTCCTGCCCGCCGCGGGCATGGAAATGATCGTTTTCGGCTGGGCGCTGCACGACAGTCTCGCGCGGCGCCACCACGCCGAGGTCCTCACCATCACGGATTCCGACGTCAGCATAGAGTCGCGCGACCGCTCGCGCAGCCGCGAGGTCGTGTTCCAGAGGCATTGGGCACAGGTCAGGTTGCGCTGCCCGGTATCGAGGCTGCATCCGAGCCGGCTCACCATCGAGTCTCACGGCCGCCGGTGCGAGTTGGGAGGCTTTCTGACGGAGGACGAGCGGCGGGGACTGGCATTGCGGCTGAAGCACCTGATCGGCCGCATCAACGAGTCGCCGCCGATGGCCATGGGCCACTGACGGAGACGCAGCAGCAGCAGGTTCGAGTTCGGTTACCGGTTCGCGCACCGCCCGCAATCCCGCGGGCCGCGCGTCGGGGGGCGAGATAACGATGATGCGAGCAAGACTCGGGAAACTGGTGGGGATGGCCGCGCTTGCCGCGGCGGCGACCGGCACGCTGCCGGCGGCGGCCTCGGGCTGGGATCTGCTCAACATGCCGCGCGGCGTCACCAACGTGAGCACCCGGATCTACGGCCTGCACATGATGGCCTTCTGGATCTGCGTCATCCTCGCCGCGGTGGTGTTCTCGGTGATGATCTGGTCGCTCATCTTCCACCGCAGGTCGCGCGGCGCGGTTCCCGACGTGGCCATGGTGCACAACACCAAGGTGGAGATCGTGTGGACGGCCGTGCCGGTGCTGATCCTGGTCGGCATGGCGATCCCGTCGGCGAGGCTGCTGGTGAAGATCAACAACAACACCGATTCCCAGGTCAGCATCCGTGTCAACGCCTTTCAGTGGGGCTGGCAGTACCACTACCTCGGCACCGATGTCAGCGTCATCTCCAAGCTCTCGGCGAGCGACGATGCCGCCCGCATGCTCGATTCGGGCATCGGCGTGCACAGTGTGCCGGACTACCTGCTCAGCGTCGGTCATCCGCTGGTGGTGCCGGTGGGCGAGAAGATCCGTCTGCTGATCACCTCGGTCGACGTGGTTCACTCCTGGTGGGTGCCGGACCTCGGGGTGAAGAAGGACGCCATTCCCGGCTACATCAACCAGGCCTCGTTCATCGTCAATCCGTCCAAGCCCGGCGTGTATCGCGGCCAGTGCGCCCAGCTCTGCGGGCGCGGCCACGCCTTCATGCCGATCGTGGTGCGCGCGGTCAGCCCGGCCGCATTCCAGGCATGGCTGAAGCAGCAAAGCGCCGGGCAGAAGCAGGCTTCGGCCGGCGCTGCGGCATCGACGCCGGCCGCGACCAGCACCTGAAGCTCATTCGAAGCCGCGCCCCCTAGCCAAAGCCCAACATTCCGCGAGAGGTCGTCCCATGGACCAGACGTACGAGAGCACCGCCGACGCAGATCAAGAGCACAAGCCGCACGGCTGGCGGCGCTGGGTGTTCGCCACCAACCACAAGGACATCGGCACGATGTACCTGATCTTCGCCGGGGTGATGTTCTTCCTCGGCGGTGGGGCGGCAATGGCCATCCGGGCGCAGCTGTTCAAGTCCGGGATGGAGCTGTTCGACCCCGCGGTGTTCAACTCCCTGTTGACCATGCACGCGCTGATGATGATCTTCGGCGCGGTCATGCCGGCGTGGGTCGGGCTCGCCAACTGGATGATCCCGATGCAGATCGGCGCCCCGGACATGGCGCTGCCGCGGCTGAACAACCTGAGCTTCTGGATCCTGCCGTTCGCCGGCACGCTGCTGCTGAGCTCGTTTTTCGTGCCGGGCGGGGCGCCGGCCGGCGGCTGGACCATGTATCCGCCGCTGATGGAGCAGTTCGGCGCTTCCTTCCCGATGGTGGTGTTCGCCATCCACCTGCTCGGCATTTCCTCGATACTGGGCGCGATCAACGTCGTCGTGACCATCATGAACCTGCGCGCCCCGGGGATGAACCTGCTGCGCATGCCGCTGTTCGTGTGGACCTGGCTGATCACCGCCTACCTGCTGATCGCGGTCATGCCGGTGCTCGCCGGCGCGGTGACGATGCTGCTCACCGACCATTTCTTCGGCACCAGCTTCTTCAATGCCGCCGGCGGCGGCAGCCCCGTGATGTTCATGCACATCTTCTGGTTCTTCGGCCACCCGGAGGTCTACATCCTCATCCTGCCCGCCTTCGGCGTGATTTCGGAGATCATCCCCGCCTTCTCGCGCAAGCCCCTGTTCGGCTACGAGGCCATGGTGTACGCCACCGCCTCGATCGCCTTCCTGTCGTTCATCGTCTGGGGCCACCACATGTTCACGGTGGGGATGCCGGTGGCCGCGCAGCTGTTCTTCATGCTCTCGACCATGCTGATCGCGGTGCCGACGGGCGTGAAGGTATTCAACTGGACGGCGACCATGTGGAAGGGCTCGCTCTCGTTCGAGCCGCCGATGCTGTTTGCCGTGGCGTTCCTGTTCCTGTTCACCATCGGCGGCTTCTCGGGCCTGATGCTGGCGCTCGTGCCGTCGGATTATCAGTACCACGGCACCTACTTCGTGGTCGCGCACTTCCATTACGTGCTGGTGCCGGGCGCGGTGTTCGCCATCATGGGGGCGATCTACTACTGGCTGCCCAAGTGGAGCGGGCGGATGTACGACATGAAGCTCGCGAAGTGGCACTTCTGGCTGTCGGCCATCTCGGTGAACGTGCTGTTCTTCCCGCAGCACTTCCTCGGTCTCGCCGGCATGCCGCGCCGCATCGCCGATTACGCCCCGCAGTTCACCGACTGGAACATAGTCTCCTCCATCGGCGGCTTCGTGTTCGGAGTCTCGCAACTGCTGCTGCCGTACATCGTCTGGAGGTGCGTCCGCTCCGGCAAGCCGGCCGAGGCGAGGCCCTGGGACGGCGCCCGCGGCCTGGAGTGGGAGCTGCCCTCGCCGGCGCCATTTCACTCCTGGCAGACGCCGCCGTCGGAGGCGATGCTCGCCCACGGCGCCGAGCACTGAGGGGCCGTGCGCATGGCCTCGACACCTTCTCCGCGGCACGCACCGCCCGGGTTCTCCGCCGGGCAGCGCCGCGGGATCCGGCGAACCACCTGGACGGTCTCGCTCATTGCACTTGCGATTTACTTCGGCTACATGATCCTGACGCTGATCCAATTGCACCGGTGAGCGGTCGGGCAGACACACCCATGAAAGTCACCCTATGACAGACGCACACACGCACGCTGACGGCAACTACTACCTTCCCCACGGCAGCCCCTGGCCGATCGTCGCGGCCGTGGCGTTGTTCTTCCTGATGCTGGGAGCGGTGCTGTTCCTGGACGGCGCGACGCCGGCATGGTCGCTGGTGCCGGGGCCGCTGCTGCTGATATTCCTGTTCATCGGCTGGTTTTCCACCGTGGTGGGCGAGAACCAGAGGGGGATCTACAACCTGCGGGTGGACCACTCGTTCCGCCTGGCGATGATGTGGTTCATTTTCTCCGAGGTGATGTTCTTCGCCGCCTTCTTCGGCGCGCTGTTCTACGCGCGCGTGTTCGCGGTGCCGTGGCTGGGCGGCCAGGGTGTCAAGGGGCTCACCAACTTCTTCCTCTGGCCGCACTTCGAGGCGGCCTGGCCGACCAATGGGCCGGGACACGTCGGCGCCGAGCACTTCGAGGGGATGAGCGCGACGGGCATCGCCGCCTTGAATACCCTGATCCTGCTGACGAGCGGCGCGACCGTCACCATCGCGCATCACGCGCTGCGCAGCGGCAAGCGGGGGCGGCTCAAGATATTCCTGGCCTTGACGTTCCTCCTGGGGTTCACCTTCGTCGCGCTGCAGGCCCACGAGTACATCGGGGCCTATACGCACATGAACCTGCGCCTCACGACCGGGATCTACGGCACGACGTTCTTCATGCTCACCGGCTTCCACGGCCTGCACGTGACCATCGGCGCGATCATGCTGGTGGTGATCTGGCTGCGCGTGCTGCGCGGGCATTTCACGCCGGAGCGCCACTTCGCCTTCGAGGCCGTCTCCTGGTACTGGCACTTCGTCGACGTGGTGTGGCTGTGCCTGTTCATCTTCGTCTACTGGCTCTGACGATTCACGTACGGGGTTCGCTCCGCGTGCCCCGTTGAGCCCGCGCACGGCGCGTGATCGACATCAGTGCGGTATGACCGCGTGCGGCGCCACCAGTCCCGCGTACCAGGCGATCATCAGCAGCGCGAACAGTCCCAATGACAGCGCGATGCGAATCGTCAGCGCGCGGGCCATCTTGCGCGAGTCCTCCTCGCCGGTGCCGCGCGAGAGGTGAAACAGCGCCGAGCCCAGGCTTGCGATGATGGCGCCGAGCGCCAAGATGACCAGCAGCCGGAACCAGGGTGACATGGGGTCATTGTACCGGGTTAAATCAGCGGCATGGCTTTTCGCTTGAGACTCGGCCGCCGTGTGTTCGCGCCTTCTGCCGCCCTGACGGGCCTGATGTTCCTGCTGGCGGCCGTCTTCGTCGCCCTCGGATTCTGGCAGTGGCGCGTGGGCAACGCCCGCCAGGCCGAGTTCCGGCGCTTCCGGCGCGGTGCCGACCACACGGTGGCGCTGGGGTGGGTGCCGCTGACGCAGGTGCGCCTTTATCAGCGTGTCAGCTTGACCGGAAGCTATGACGGCGCGCATCAGTTCCTGCTCGACAACAGCATCCACGATGGCCGCGACGGGTATCAGGTGCTCACCCCCCTGCGCCGCCCCCACGGAGACACCGTCCTCATCGACCGGGGATGGGTGCCGTTCACCGGCAGTCGGGACCGCCTGCCCGTAGTGTCGCTCGAGCGCACCGGGCCGGTGAGCGTGAGCGGCCGGGTGGAGCGCCTGCCCGTGCCGGGGCTTTCGTTCGGACGCGCGCCTCCGCCTCCAGGCGACCGGTGGCCCAAGGTGACCAGCTTCCCTACGGTGGCCGAGCTCAGCGCCGCCCTGGGCCGCCCGGTGGACGGCCGCATCCTGCTGCTCGACCCGCAAGAGCCCGACGGGTACGTGCGGGACTGGCGATTGCCGGGCCTGCCGGCGCTCGAGAATCGGGGCTACGCCGTTCAGTGGTGGCTGCTCGCCGTGGTGGCGCTGGTGATGTGGGGGGTGCTGAGCCTGAAGCGCGTACCGGGCTGAGCGACCTCGGGCGCCTGCAATGCTAGGATGGCGAACCTTCGACCCCGTCCATCCGTATTGAGCGCAGTGCCGGAGCTGAACAGTGACCCCCCCATTCGTCGAACGCTGGATTCGAACCCTGTCGCTCGCCGGGGTGCTGCTGTGTTTCATCGTCATCGTGCTCGGCGCCTTCACCCGATTGACCAATGCCGGCATCAGCTGCCCGGACTGGCCGGAGTGCTACGGGCACATCACGCCCGTGGGCGCGGAGGACAGCCCCGGTGCCCAGGCCCGCTTCCCCGACCGTCCGCTGCACGTGGGGCGGGCCTGGCACGAGATGATCCACCGCTATGCTGCGGGCACGCTCGGCCTGATCATCCTCGTGATCACGGCACTGGCCATCGCCTCGCGGGGTCGGATCGTCGGCAGCGGCTACGCACTGGTCCTGTTCGCCACGGTGGTCGTGCAGGCCCTGCTCGGCATGCTCACCGTGACGTGGCTGCTGAAGCCGATCATCGTGACCGCGCACCTGATGTTCGGGATGACCACGCTGGCGCTGCTGTGGTGGATGTGGCTGGTGCTGCAGCCGCAGGCCGCAGTGACGCGAGCCGCGCCTGCCACCGCCCGCTCCGCGGCGGCGGGACCGCTGCGCCTGGCGTACGGGCTGACCGTCCTGGGCCTCGTCGTGCTCGGTGTGCAGTTCTTTCTCGGGGCCTGGACCAGCGCGAATTACGCCGCTTACGCCTGCCCGGACTTTCCCACCTGCAACGGCTCGTGGTGGCCGCACGCCGACTTTCGCGAGGCTTTCGTGCTGTGGCGGGGTTTGTGGGTCGACTTCCAGGGCGGCATTCTGCCCAACGCGGCCCGTGTGGCGATCCATTGGACGCACCGCCTGGGTGCTCTCGCGGTGACGCTCAGTCTGGGATCGGCGGCGCTGTACATCGCCAGCCGGCGGGCAATGCTCGAGGCGCGCTTGTATGCCTACGCGCTGCTGGCCGCGCTGATCCTGCAACTCGCCATCGGGATTTCCATGGTGCTGAAGTCCTTTCCTCTGGGGCTCACCACGGCGCACACCGCCGGCGCGGCGCTGCTGCTGATGGCGACACTGGCGCTGGTGTACAAGCTGCGCTCGATGCGCATGGCGCGGACGTAGGGCGGGTGTAGTGCAGACGATCTCGCAAATGGTGGCCACGAGACCCACCTCCTGGCGGCGGTACCTCGAGCTGACCAAGCCGCGCATCTGCGCGCTCATCACGTTCACCGCTCTCGTCGGCACGCTGCTCGCGAGCCCCGGCTGGCCGCCGCTGCGCGCCGTGTTGTTCGGTACGCTCGGCATCGGCCTGGCCGCGGCCTGCGCGGCGACCATCAATCACGTGCTCGACCGGCGCATCGACGAGCAGATGAGGCGCACGCGCTCGCGACCGCTGCCCGGAGGCCACCTGACGGAGCGCAGTGCGCTGCTGTTCGCCGCCGCACTCGGCGTTTCGTCCATGATGATATTGTCGTTCCTGGTCAATCCGCTGACCGCGATGCTGACCTTCGTGTCGCTCATCGGCTATGCGGTCGTCTACACGGTGTTGCTCAAGCGCGCAACCTCGCAGAACATCGTGATCGGCGGGGCGGCGGGCGCGGCGCCGCCGGTGCTCGGCTGGGCGGCGGTGACCAACACCATAGATCCGCACGCGCTGCTGCTGTTTCTCATCATCTTCGTGTGGACGCCGCCGCATTTCTGGGCGCTCGCCATCGCGCGCAAGGACGAGTACGCCCGCGCCGGGATTCCCATGCTGCCGGTCACCCACGGAGTTGAGTACACGCGCCTGCAGATACTGTTGTACTCGGTGCTGCTGGTGCTGGTGACGCTGCTGCCGTTTCTCACCGGCATGAGCGGGCTCGTCTACCTCGCATCCGTGATCGTGCTCGACACGCGCTTTCTCTACTACGCCGCCCGGCTCAAGTTCCGCCCGCGGCCGCAGCTGCCGATGCGCCTGTTCCGCTATTCGATCAGCTACCTGATGTGGGTGTTCGCGGTGCTGCTGATCGACCACTATCTGCCGATGACTCGGCTGCTGTTGCGCGCGTGAGCAGCAGCTCCCACGAGGACAGACGCCGCTCCTCGAGCAGCAGCACGCCCGCTGCCCGATAGCTGTCGGCGTCGATCCGTCCATAGTACTCGGCGCCGTGGTAGCCCGAAGCGGCGCACCGGTAGATCGACATGATGCAGTTTTCCAACACCGAGTAGGTCCCCTGGAGCTTGCCGAGAGTGGCGTTCTCCGACGTCCACTTCAGGCAAGCGCCCTTGCGGCCGGGCGGCTCGACCTGGCAGGCGGTGAGGAATTCCACGGGCGGCGAGCCCAGCACCTTCAGCGTGGCGCACACCAGCCAGCAATCGTCCTGATGCGCCACTTCCGTGCGGCATTCCGCCACCAGCGGCTCGCCGTCTTCCCTCCAGAACGTTCCGGTGCCCGTCCATATGCCCGGCTCGAACAGGTAAGTGTGCTTCATGGCGCTTGGGACAGATCGATCGTGGCACCGCCGCCGCAGGACTCGCGCACCACCAGCCGGGGCGGCAGGATCATGTTGTCCACCGGGCGTCCGTTGATCTGATCGACCAGGCTCGCGACCAGCGTTTCGCCGGCGCGCTTGGTGTCCTGGGCGACCGTGGTCAGGGAAGGCCGGGTGACCGCGCCCATGGGGATGCCGTCGAAGCCGACCACCGCCACATCGTCGGGCACGTGGCGGCCGGCCGCCCTCAGCGCGCTCTGCGCGCCGATGGCGATGAGATCACTGGCGCCGAATACGGCATCGAACGGCACTTCGCGCTCGAGCAGTGCCCGCAGGCCCTCACTCCCGGAGGACTCGGTCGAGACAGCGGTCACCTGCAGCCTCGGGTCCGGTCTCAGGCCGGCCTCGCTCAGCGCCTCGCGATAGCCGCGGTATCGGTCCTCCATCTCGGGCGCCGACGGGGCGGCTTCGCCGATGAAGGCGATGCGTCTGCGGCCGAGACCCAGCAGGTGCTCGGCGGCCAGCCGTCCGCCGGCCAGGTTGTCACAGCCGATCGATACCCCCGGGTGATCGGGCAGCACCTGGCCCCAGCGCACCAGGTGCGCGCCGTGCGCGATCAGCGCCTCGAGCCGGCCGCGATAAGCCAGATAGTCGCCATAGCCAAGCAGGATGATGCCGTCGGCCTTGTGGCTGTCTTCGTAGTCCGCGAGCCGGTCCCGCAGCAGGTCCTGGAAGGAAACCAGCAGATCGTAGCCCTTGCGGGAGCAGGCCCGGATGATCCAGCCCAGCATGGAGTGGAAGAAAGGGTTGATGGCCGAGTCGTCGGCCGTGGGGTCTTCGAAGAACAGCAGCGCCAGGGTGCCCGTGTGCTTGCGACGCAGGCTGGAGGCGTTCTTGTCGACGCGATAGTTGAGCTGGCGCGCCACGTCCAGGATCCGCTCACGGGTGGCTGCGGAGACCATCGGGTCGCCCCGCAGGGCCCGGGAAACGGTCGACTGGGAGACTCCGGCCAGGTGGGCAATGTCCCAGGAATTGGCTTTGCGGCGCTTGTCAGACATGGGCAAGGTCTCAGGTCGAGCCGGTGGTGTGTCGCTCGTCCTCGCCTCTAGTCTAAGTCATCCCCCGATTGCTGCCCAAAATCCGCTTTGTTGCACATAAACAACGCCAACTTCCGGGTGAGGCGACGCCAGATCGTACTACTCAGGTCAAGCTCGCGAATACAGCGCCGTATCCCGGCAGGTGCAGCATCTGGCCCTCGATCCGCCCCGGCGGCAGGCCGTGGCCTTCCAGGGGTCGCATCTTCCCCAGAGCCGGAAGCGCGCTCTGGCGGGCGTCTTCCGAGAGATTGAATACCGCCAGCACCGTCTGCCCCTGCAGATGCCGCGTGAAGGCGAGCAATGGCTCCGGCAACGGGATGAAGCGGATTTCGCCCCAGCGCAGTGCCGGCTGGTCGTGCCGCCAGTGCAGGAAGCGGCGAAAAGCATTCAGCGGTGAGGCGGGGTCGGACTCCTGCTTGCACACCGCGAGAGGCAGATGCTCGGGAGGAATCGGCAGCCAGGGGGCGGCGGTGCTGAAGCCTCCGTCCTGGCTGTCCCGCCAAGGCATGGGCGTGCGGCAGCCGTCGCGGCCCTTGAAGTTGGGCCAGAAGGCGATGCCGAACGGATCGCGCAACGCCTCGAACGGCACGCCCGCCTCCGGCAGGCCGAGCTCCTCGCCCTGGTAGACGCACACCGAGCCGCGCAGAGAGCAGGCCATGGCGCTCAGCAGCGTGGCCATCCGCGGCGAGCCGTCGGCCCCGCCCCAGCGCGTGAGAACCCGCGCCACGTCATGGTTGGAAATGGCCCAGCACGGCCAGCCCCGCGGCATTTGACGCTCAAGGGTGTCAACCGTCTCGCGGATGTGGGTCGCGCCGAACTGCTCGGTCAGCAGCTCGAACGAGTACGCCATGTGCAGCCGGCCGTCGCCGACGTATTCCGCCATCGTGGCGAGCGAGTCCTCCGAGGAGACTTCCCCCAGCGCGGCCGTGCCGGGATAGGCGTCGAGCAGCCGGCGAATGCGCTCGAGGAGCGCGAGATTCTCCGGCTGAGTGTTGTTGTACCAGTGGTACTGGTAGGCGTAGGGGTTGTCCGGGCTGAAGCCCCGGCCACTGCGCTCGCCCTCGGGCTTCGCGGGGTTGTCGCGCAGCAGACGGTCGTGATAGCAGAAATTGATCGAATCGAGGCGCACCCCGTCGATGCCCCGATCCAGCCAGAACCTGAGGTTCTCCAGCATGGCGGCCGACACATCCGGGTTGTGATAGTTGAGATCCGGCTGCGAATCCAGGAAGTTGTGCAGAAAGTACTGCCGCCGGCGCGGCTCCCAGCGCCAGGCCGGTCCGCCGAAAATGGACTGCCAGTTGTTGGGCGGCGAGCCGTCATCGTGCGGATCGGCCCACACGTACCAGTCGGACTTGGGGTTGTCGCGGCTCTCGCGGCTCTGCAGAAACCAGGGGTGCTGCGAGGACGTGTGGCTCATTACCTGGTCGATCATCACCTTCAGCCCCAGGCGGTGCGCCTCGGTGACCAGCCGGTCGAAGTCCGCGAGCCCTCCGAACAGCGGATCGATCGCGCGGAAGTCCGCGACGTCGTAGCCGAAATCCGCCATGGGGGACTTGAAAAAGGGCGATATCCATATCGCGTCCACGCCCAGACTCGCGACGTAGTCGAGTCTGCGGGCGATGCCCGGCAGGTCGCCAACGCCGTCGCCGTTGGTGTCCTGAAAGCTGCGCGGATAGATCTGATAGATCACCGCTCCCCGCCACCATGCATTGTCAGTCATTATCGTGTTTATCCGGTCCATCGTCCTACTGTGACATACCTCGGCGCGGGTTCGGGGCGCCGGCCGGCTGTCGCATACGTATTCAGCCGGAGTTTCGCATACGTATTCATGCTATTGCGAGTGATTCCCGGGGGGGCAAACGCACGCGTTGTTGAACGGGTCAAAAGTAATGAATACGTATGCGATCTCTTGCAATAGCCCGGGACGTTACGAATCATTCATGGCAGTTTCGTTAAGCCTAAGCCGGCGGCGCGCGTCACCCGCACCCGCTTCGCCGACGGCGAGTCCAAATGGGCCTTCAGGCCCGCCGTGATTGCCAATTCATCCCTTGGGGGGGTCGACGTGATTACAAGACGCAAGCGCAACATCCTGGAAATGGCAGTCGCCACTGCATGCTTCGGTGCCGCCGCCGTGGCTGTCGCCATGCCGGTCACGGCCGCAGCCGCCCCACAGGGTGCCAGCGCGCAGACCTCCGCTACGCAGAAGAAGGCGAAGAAAAAGGTCGCAAACGCGCAGCTGCTGCCCATCGTGGTGGTCAACGGCTTCATCGGCAGTATCAGCAACTCGATCGCGATACAGAAGAATTCAGACTCCATCGTCGAGGCTGTTTCCGCGCAGGACATAGGCAAACTGCCCGCCACCAGCATAGGCTCGGCCCTCTCGCACCTGCCGGGCATGTCCATGCAGATGGTCGGGGGCCAGGCTCAGTCGCTGAACATCCACGGTTTCGGCCAGGATTTCATCGGCGGGTTGATGGACGGCGTCGAGCAGGTGACCACTGCCAAGGATCGCGGTGTGCATTTCAACCAGTATCCGCCCGGCTGGTTCAAGGCCATCAAGGTGTATCTCACTCCTCAGGCCAACCTGATCGGCCAGGCCCTGGGGGGTACCGTCGACATGCAGACCTGGCGACCGCTCGACGAGCGGGGACGCAAGGCGTCGATCAACGCGCAATATTACTGGGTGAGCCCGGGGGATCTGATGCCCGGTCCCGGCGTCAACGACAAGGGCTACGGGATCAACGGGATATACATCAACCAGTTCGACGACAGGCGGTTCGGTGTCGCCCTGGGCGTGGACCTGGACGCCAACCCGACCAAGCGGCTGCGCGAGGCGCCCTGGGGGTATCCGACCGACAGCAACGGCAATATGGTGATCGGCGGCGCGAAGAACTATAACTACTCCAGCCTCAGGAAGCGCGACGCATATTTCGCCACTTTCCAGTACCGGCCGTCGGGCGCCTATACCAGCACGCTGGACCTGTTTTACGAGGATTACCACAAGACCTCGCAGCGCAAGGGCATCGAGTTCCCGCTGTTCTGGAGCAGCGCGACATTGGCTTCGGAGGGGCCGGTCAAGAACGGCTTCGTGCAGAGCGGCACGTACACCGGAGTCTACCCGGTCATCCGCAACGGCTACACTCACCACAAGGATCGCGTCTACGACATACACTGGGGCAATAAATTCAAGTTCGCCGACAACTGGACCGGCGCGCTGAACGCCAGCTACAACAGCGCGATGCGGGACTACGCAAAGCTCGAGTCGTATTCCGGCTTCGGTTACGATGGACCGGCAGGCAACACCGGCTTTCCGGGGGCGACCGTCAATTTCAGCTACGGATCGGATGGCCAGCTGCTGTTGACCTCACCGACGAATTTCGCCTCCAGCTCAATCGTCCTCACCGACCCGCAGGGCTGGGGCAGCGGCGCCGGCCTGGTGCAGCAGGGCTTCCTCAACGTGCAGCACAACGAGGAATACCTCGCGAACCTGAAACTCACAGCCCAGCACTTTTTTGAAAGCGGGCCGATCTCCAGCGTGGAATTCGGCGCGGACTACGCCCATCATCACAAGAACAACGCCCTGGAACAGGACTTCGTGGTGCTGCCTGGCGCGACTTGCGGGTACGTCATCACCAGCACCTGCACTCCCACCCAAAGCGCGCCCATTCCGGCCAGCGCACGTCAGCCGTCGGCGGCGGTGCTGGGCTTCATGGGTCTGGGTCCGCAGGCGCTGTACGATCCGCTCGCAGCGCTCGCGAGCGGCGCGGACGTGTTCTATCCCACAGCGCTGTCGAGCGTCTCGCAGCCGCCCGACTGGACGCTGCACGAAAACGACACCTATGGCTTCGTTCAACTCAACATCCAGACCACTCTCGGACAGAACGTCGGATTGCGCGGCAATGTCGGCCTGCAGGTCGCTCATACCTCCCAGGAAGCCCACGGGTCGCGCGTCGCGCCCGGCTCGACCACAGGCGGGTCATCCACGGTAACTCTCATACCGATGTCGGGCGGCACGAGCTTCACGCGTTTTCTGCCCAGCCTGAACATGGTGTTCACGTTCCCGCACGACTATGACGCGCGCATCGGCATCGCACGCACCATGGCCCGGCCGAGAATGAGCCAGATGAGCGCGGGGATGAGCGTCGGCGGCAACCCGCAATATCTGACGAACACCAATCCGGGCCAGTCCTATTTCAGCGGCTCGGGCGGCAATCCGAAGCTGCTGCCGACGATGTCCACGAACTTCAATATCAAGCTGGACCGCTACTTCAAGGGCCCGTCCACGGGTTATCACTGCACCGGCAATGAGCAGCAGACTTCGTCGCTGTGCGCCGCCGGCGGAACGGGTTATGTCGGATTGTCGGGCTACTACTACAAGTTGACCGACTACATCAATAGATCCGCTGCGACCTTGTACAACTTCGCGTCGTTCGTGCCGGGCTACCTGGGCAGCAATCCGGCGCAGCAGGCGGCGCTCGGCACCACATATGGACTGCTGACCATCCCGGTGAACAACGGAACCGGTCACGTCTATGGCGCACAGCTGGAGACCAACCTGCCGCTGGGTGACGTGACTCATTGGCTGAACGGGTTCGGTGTCGAGGCCAGTGCCACCCTGACGAGGAGCTCGGTGCTCTACCCGAACAATCCGACGCCGCAGCTGATCGAAGGCCTGTCGAAGTGGGTTGAGCACTACACGCTGTATTATGGGTACGGCGGCTTCCAGGCGGAGGCGGAGTTCGACACGTGGACCAAATACCTGGGGCGCATCTTCGCGATCAGCGAGACCCGCCAGCAAGCGATGATCAGGGGTCAGCACTGGATCAGCGCGCAGGTGAGCTACGAATTCGACCGGGGCCTGTTCAAGGGGCTGACGCTGATCGCCGCGGGCCAGAACCTCGGCAACGAGGTTCAGGAAGTGTACAACCCCGGCGATCCGCGCCAGATCGTCCGCTGGGAGCGATACGGCCGCAGCTTCCAGGTCGGCTTCTCGTACGACTTCCAGTGATTTCCGCCTGAAAGAAAAGCTGGAGCGTCCCGCCGTCGCGAGCCGGCGGGGCCTTCCGGCCCGAGGCGGGTGCGTCTCCGGAGCGGCTGTGTGAGGTGCTAGGATGGCACCGGCAACCTCTCAGTCTGTGGGAGTCATGAGCGCTTTACCCGTCAAGCGAGTGATCATCGTCGGCGGCGGCACGGCCGGATGGATGACGGCGGCCGTGCTGAGCCGCGCCATGGGCGCCTCCGTCGATATTCGCGTGGTGGAGTCGGACGCCATCGGTGTCGTGGGTGTTGGCGAAGCGACCATCCCTCAGATCCGTAATGTCAACGCGTTTCTGGGCCTCGACGAGGATGCGATGCTCGAGGCCGTCGGTGGCACATTCAAGCTGGGCATCGAGTTCAACGACTGGCTGCGGATGGGCCACTCGTACCTGCACGCCTTCGGCGAGGTGGGGCTGCCGCTCGGGCCGCTGCCTTTCCAGCACTACTGGCTGCGCAGCCGCGCGGCGGCCGATGCGCCGGACCTGTGGGCCTATTCACTCAACGCCCAGGCGGCGAAGAGTCATCGCATGGACCGGCTCGAGAGGGTGGGAGCCACCCCGATCGCCGGCCCGAAGTATGCCTTTCACTTCGATGCCTCGCTCTACGGCCGCATGCTGCGCGCCCACGCCGGGCAGCGCGGAGTCGAGCGGACCGAGGGGAGAATCGTCGATGTCAGCCTGCGCGGCGAGGACGGCTTCATAGAGGCCGTGGTGCTGGAAAGCGGCGAGCGCATCGAAGCGGACCTGTTCGTCGACTGCTCCGGGTTTCGCGGTCTGTTGATCGAAGGGGCCTTGAACAGACCCCTCGAAGACTGGCGCCACTGGCTGCCGTGCGACCGGGCGGTCGCCGTCGGCTGTACCGTTGGATCGGAACTTCCCCCCTACACGCGCTCCACGGCACGCGCGGCGGGCTGGCAGTGGCGGATCCCGCTGCAGCACCGGACCGGCAACGGTCACGTCTACTGCAGCGAATACATGAGCGACGACGAGGCGGCCGCGCTTCTGCTCAGCGGCCTCGACGGGGAAGTGCTCGGCGGGCCTCGGCCGATCCGCTTCCGGGCGGGCGTGAGACGCCGTCCGTGGGTGCGCAACTGCGTGGCCATCGGCCTTTCGGCAGGCTTCGTGGAGCCGCTCGAGTCCACCGCCATCCACCTGATTCAATCGGGCGTCAGCCGGCTGCTCGCGCTGTTTCCCGACCGCGGCTTCGATCCCGCGCCCATCGAGGAATACAACCGCAAGGTCCGGCAGGAGTACGAGCAGGTCCGGGACTTTCTGGTGCTGCACTATCGCTCGACCGAGCGGCGGGACACGCCATTCTGGCGGCGCTGCGCGGCGCTGCCGGTGCCGGACGGGCTGAGGCGCAAGCTGGAGATCTTTCGCGTCACGGGACAGATCTTTCGCGAGGGCGAGGAACTGTTCACCGAGCAGTCCTGGCTGCAGGTGATGCTGGGGCAGGGCATCATGCCCGGCCGTTACCATCCCGCGGCCGATGAGCTGCCCCGGGAAAAGCTGGAGGAATTCCTGGGCAACATCCGCAAGGTCATCGCCACGGCCACGGAGCGGATGCCCGCCCACGAGCGCTTCATCGCCGGGCATTGCGCCGCCGGGCGGCACTAGCCCGGGCCAGTCACGACATGCGGCGCCGCCACCCGAGGAACGCGGCCCCGGGGCGGGGCGCGCGCCGCCGGTCACTTCGCCAGAAGCGATTTCGCGCGGCAGTGTCGGTCGATGTACTCGCGGTGGGTCGGTAACGCGCCCGCAGCCTTTTCCAGGACGTCGCGGATCCCTGCCAGGTAGCGCGGCGCATCGATGTCCGTACGCATGTCGACGAGCGCGTGGTGGCGCTCAGGCCAGACTTCCTGGCCTATGAGTATCGCGAGCCAGTTGGAATTCTGGAACAGCTCGAGCGGTTCGGCCACGATCCGCCCGGAATGGCGAAAGTGATCGATCTTGTACCGCAGCGTCTCCGGTATGGACATGCCGCGTGTGTGGCGCCACAGCGGCTCGTCGCGCCCCTGGCAGTGATAGTGCAGGATGAGAAAGTCGCGGATGCGTTCGTACTCGGTGAAGGTCAAACGGTTGTATTCGCGCGCCAGCAGAGGATCGAAGTCGCGGTCGGGAAACAGAGCCAGGAGTCTCGTGATGGCCGACTGCACGAGGTGCAGCGCGGTCGATTCGAGCGGCTCGAGAAAGCCGGCGGCCAGACCGATGGCCACGCAGTTGCGCGACCAGCTTTCGCGGCGCGCGCCCGTCGTGAAGCGAAGCAGGTGCGGCCCGCCGAGCGGCTCGCCGTCGAGATTGGCGAGGAGGATCTCCGCGGCCTCTTCGTCGCTCATGTATTCGCTGCAGTAGACGTGACCGTTGCCGGTCCGGTGCTGCAGCGGGATCCGCCACTGCCAGCCCGCCGCGCGTGCCGTGGAGCGCGTGTAGGGGGGAAGTTCCGATCCAACGGTACAGCCGACGGCGACCGCCCGGTCGCACGGCAGCCAGTGGCGCCAGTCTTCGAGGGGTCTGTTCAAGGCCCCTTCGATCAACAGACCGCGAAACCCGGAGCAGTCGACGAACAGGTCCGCTTCGATGCGCTCGCCGCTTTCCAGCACCACGGCCTCGATGAGGCCGTCCTCGCCGCGAACCGCAACATCGACGATCTTCCCCTCTGTCCGTTTGACGCCGCGCTGCTCCGCGTAACCGCGCAGGTGCCGCGCATACAGCTTCGCATCGAAGTGATAGGCGTAGTCGAAGCTCGACAACACCAGGCGCTGGTCGGGCAGAGGCCGGTCGAACCGTCCGGCGCGGGCGGAGACCCACGCCATGGCGTACTCTTCCAGAGGAATGTCGTGGCCGCGCCCGCGCTCGCGTAACCAGTATTGATGCAGCGAGACGCTGTCGAAATCCGGTGCGAAGCGCCCGAAGGGATGAAAGTAGCGATGGTCCGGACGCGTCCAGCCGACGAATTCGATGCCGAGCTTGAACGAGCCGCCCGTCGCGGCGACGAATGCGTTCTCGTCGAGCCCGAGTTGCCCGTTGAAGCGGCGGATCGGTGGGATGGTCGCCTCGCCGACGCCAATGGTGCCCATCGCGGCAGACTCGATCAGCTCGATGGAGCAGTTGCCGCGAGTGGCCTCGGCCAGCGCCGCCGCGCTCATCCAACCGGCGGAGCCGCCTCCCACGATGACGATTCGGCGAATGAGACGTTCGGAGTTGTCGCTCATGGCGGGTCGGTGCGGCGGCACGACGCGCAGGTGCCGGAAGTTCGGCGCCGCGCGCGGTTTGGCATATTGCGCGCGCGACCACAGGCTGCAATCCGCGGGAACGGCGCGCACATACAGCGGTATACCAACAAACGCTTCGGCGGAGTCATGAATACGTATGCGAACCGTTGCCAAGGCGAGAGCCGGGGCCGCATCCTGCGCCACCGGCTCAAGTGCCGCCATGGCCGTGATCACTTGGGGGAGGGGGCATCCATTCGTGAAATCGGGACATTTACCTGTCGCCGCTCTGGCCGCGGCCTTGCTCGCTGCCGGTCCCGTAAGTGCGGGGGTGACCTCGACGGCGGTGCGGGTCCGCGCAACCGGTGTCGGCATTGCGCTGCCCGGCGGCATACTGGATCTGACTGTGGTGCGCGACAACGCGCTGCGGGTGCACTTCCTGCCGGGCGGTCATGCCGGCGCGCCGGCGCTGGTGATGTCGCCAAATGCCTCGCACACGCCCGGCCGCCCCGTCACGGTGCGTCTGACGGGCGCCGACGTCGTGGTCCGCTGCGGCGCATTGCGGGCCGTGCTCGATCGAAACGCAGGAACGCTGGAGCTCTTTGACGGCGCCTCGGGCGGGCCGCTGCTGCGCGAGACGGACATCGCCGGTCTCGCGCACGGCACGCTAAAGCTGCACTTCGCCCCGGGTGCGCCGCTGTACGGCGTGCACGGCTTCGACGCCTTCCAGAGCGCTTCATCGGGGCTGTTGCGCAGCGGCCGGCAGCTCGCCACCGCGGGCTCTCAGGGCGACGCGGGCGCACCCCTGGTGTGGAGCACCTCCGGGTTCGCCGTGCTCCTCGACAGCCAGAAGACCCTCTTCGACCTCTCGTCCGGAACGATCCGGGTGCTGAAGCAGACCCGTCCCGACGTGGACTTCTACCTGATCGCCGGCGCCCCCAAGGCGATCTTCGCCACCCTCGCCGACCTCACCGGCCACGCACCGCTGTTTCCCGAGTGGTCCTTCGGCTTCATCAACAGCCAGTGGGGGATCGACGAGGGCGAGCTGCTGCGCATCGTGCATCGCTACCGCGCGCTGCACATTCCCCTCGATGGCTTCGCGCTGGACTTCGACTGGAAGGCCTGGGGCCGGGACCATTACGGCGAGTTTCGGTGGAACCCGAAGAAATTCCCCGACGGCCCCAGCGGCAAGCTCGACCGCGAGCTCACCGCCCTGGGGGTGCACCTGATAGGCATCATGAAGCCGCGCATCCACATGAACACCGTGGAGGGCCGCTACGCCAGCGCGCATCACCTGTGGATCCCGGGCGAGAAGGCGAGCCTGGATTACTTCTCGCACGAGCCGGTCAAGACGCTCGACTTCGACGAGGCGGCCACGCGCAAGTGGTTCTTCAACCCCGTGCTGCGCCACAGCTTCCAGACCGGCATCGTCGGCTGGTGGAACGACGAGGCTGACGAGACCGGCGACGACAGGCAGTTCTTCAACATGCAGCGGGCGCTGTACGACGGGCAGCGCAAGTACTTCAAGCAGCGCGTGTGGTCGCTGAACCGCAATTTCTGGCTCGGCGCCCAACGCTATGCCTATGGACTGTGGTCGGGCGACATCCACAGCGGCTTCGCCAGCATGGCCGCCCAGCGCCAGAGAATGCTCAGCGCCATGGATGTGGGGGAGATGTGGTGGGGCATGGACGGCGGGGGCTTTCACGGGCACCCCTCGGGAGAGAATTACGCCCGTTGGCTCGAGTTCGACGCCTTCGCTCCCATCTGCCGCGTGCACGGCAGCCAATGGCAGCGGCGCCAGCCCTGGATCTACGGCCAGACCGCCGCCCGGGCGGCCACGAAAGCCCTGGACCTGCGCTATCGGCTGCTGCCGTACATCTACTCCTATGCCTGGCAGGACCACGTCTCGGGCGTCGGACTGGTGCGCCCGCTGCTGTTCGCCTGGCCGCACGACCCGCACCTGCGCAATGACTACCAGGCGTGGCTGTTCGGCCAGTGGCTGCTGGTCTCCCCGGTGGTGCGCCGCCATCAGCGCGTGAAGCATCTGTATCTGCCGCCAGGGACCTGGACGGATTTTTTCACCGGCAAGGTCTACCACGGCGGGACCACCGTCACGCTGAGGCTCGACGACAAGACTTTCGCCGACATTCCGCTGTTTGTCCGCCAGGGCGCCATCATCCCCACCGAGCCCCTGATGCAGTACGTCGGGCAGCATCCGGTGAGGACGCTCACCGTGGAAGCGTTCCCCGCCGCACGCGCCACGCACTTCGACTACTACGACGACAATGGCGAGACCTACGCCTACGAGCACGGACAGTACTTCCTGCAGCGCCTCGGCACTCAGGCGAGCGGCCGCAGCATTCATCTGACTCTCGGCCCGGTTCACGGAACGTACGAGCCCGAGCTGCGCCGATACCTGTTCGTCGTGCACCGGGTTCAGGCCCGCACCGTGAGCGTCGACGGTCATGCGCTGAAGCCCGCGCCCAATCTGGCTGCGCTCAGCGGGTGCAGAGCCGTCTGTTGGGCGCGCGGGCGCAACCGCGTCGCCCCCCTCACGTTCGTCGATCTGCCCGCCGGCGAGCGCTACCGGGTGCGCATCGAGGAGGCCGGACGCTAGCGCGGCAAACGGCCTGACCGAACGAAACTTCCCACGCGGCCGGTCCGGGGGTCCGAATCGGGCGTGGGGGTAGGGAGACATCCGGAAGAACCGGAGATGAGCCGCCGGCCGAGCGGCGTGTGCCCGACCAGGACGGCCGGAAGGGACAGCCGACGGATGGCAAACTTTAGGGGAAAGACCATGAATAAATTGTCTGGATTGACTCATTCGCCGCGCGATCGCGCGGACCGGAACGGCGGGGGCACGGCCCCAAAACTGCCGGGGAACCGCCGGGACGACTACGCGGCCCGCCCCGTGCCGCTGCCCCTCCTCGCGCCCGCGCTGCTGGCCGGCGCGCTGCGCGGCGTCTCCGGCCGGGCGCCTCGCCGCGGGACCAACGGTAAAAACCCTTGGGGCGGGCTGTTCTCGGAGCCGGGGCCGATGTTTGTGAGCAACGTGGGGCACGCGGACAACTCGTCCGTCACCCTGACCTTGCGCGTGTGCCACGGCGACATCACCAGCGCCAACATCAAATACTACGATTCGGGGACGGCCCAGTACGTCTGGGTGCCGATGAGTTACGTATCGACGGACCCGACCGGCCAGTTCGATTACTGGCAGGGCACGATCGGCGACGTCGGCACGTCGGAGCTGTACTACCGTTTCCAGATAAACGACAACGCCGCCACGGTCTGGTACAACGCCGCCGGCATCAGCTCCTCGGAGCCCACATCCGGAGACTTTTTCATAATCCCGGGCTTCACGACACCGAACTGGATGAAAAACGGCGTCGCATACCAGATCTTTCCCGACCGCTTCTACGACGGTAACACGGGCAACGACATCTACACCGACGAATACAGCTATGCGGGCTGCGAAACGGAGCAGCACAGCTGGAGCAGCGGTTATACCAGTGTCGCGGCGAACGTCAGCGGCTGCAACAGCGCGGTGTTCTTTGGCGGCGATCTGGCCGGCATCCAGGACAAGCTGTCCTACATCAAGCAGACCCTCGGTGCCGACATCATCTACATCAATCCGGTCTTCGAATCGCCGACCAATCACAAGTACGACACGGCGAGCTACTATCAGGTCTCTCCGGCATTCGGCACGAACACCGATCTGGAGAATCTGATCTCCGCCATCCACAGCAGCGGCAATGGACCGAAGGGCTACGTCATCCTGGACGGCGTGTTCAACCACACCGGGGACACGAACTGCTGGTTCGGCAAGTACACTTACTGGAACGAGACCTGCGGCACGGCCGGGGCCTACCAGTCGCAGTCGAGCCCGTATTACGACTACTACACGTTCCAGGCCTGGCCGGACAGCTATTCGACTTTCTTCGGCATCTCGAGCATGCCGAAGCTCGACTACGGGGCGAGCGGCTCGCCCGTGCGTGAGCAGATCTACGGCAGCGGCACGTCGGTGGTTCAGACCTACCTCAAATCACCGTACGTCATCGATGGCTGGCGGCTGGATGCGGCCCAGTACCTCGACGCCGGCGGCGGGAACGGCAGCGACGCCACGAATCACCAGATCATGCAGGAGCTGCGCACCGCCGTCACATCGATCAACCCCAACGCTGAGATCCTCGGCGAGTACTGGGGCGATGCATCGCCGTGGCTGGACGACGGCACGGAATGGGACAGCGCCATGAACTACAATGGCTTCACCAATCCGGTCTCGGAGTGGATCTGCGGCGTGGACGAGAATGGAAACAGCGCCTCGATCGACACCAGCCAGTTCGCGAGCTGGCTGTGGGGCACCCGGGCCGATCTGCCGTGGAACGTGCAGGAGGTCATGACCAACGAGCTGGGCACCCACGACACGGAACGCTTCGCCCAGCGCTGCTCCTGGACAAATGGCTGGGGGACTTACCTGGGGATGTTCATGCAGTTCACCTACGTCGGCACCCCGATGATCTACTACGGTGACGAGTACGGTATGATGGGTGGAGCCGATCCGGAAAACCGCCACACCTTCGACTGGGCGAACGCGACCACCGCCGACGCGGGGGTTGCGCTGGCGCAGAAGCTGATCGGCATCCGCAAGGCGTACGCCGAGCTGCGCACAGGCTCGTTCATGCCGGTGATCCCGGACATCACCGGCGACCTGTACGGTACCAGCGAAATATTCGCTTTCGCGCGTGTCGATCAGAATCACCGCCTCGTGGTGGTGCTCAACAACAGCAGCAGCACCCAGTCCAACGTGGCGGTGCCGGTGTGGCTGGCGGGCGACGCCATCGGCTCGACGGTGACGGATTTGGTTACCGGAACTCAATACACGGTCTACAGCAACAGCGGCAGGGGATACGTCGATGTGACCGTGGACGGACACTACGGAGCCATTCTGGAGCAGTAAGATCGGAGGCCGGCTCCCGGGCCGCCGCCGAGCCGGCCCCCCTCCGGGGCGGCGGCGCCCGGGAGTCTGGCGAGCGAAAGAGAGTCACATGAGCCAATTGAGCGATCGAGGTGTGAGCCCGGGGCGGGCTGCGGCCGTCGGCGCACTGACTGCCCTGCTGGCGGCGTGCGGAGGTGGTGGAGCCGCGAGCACCGGCGGCGCGAGAGGTTCCGGCGGAGGCGCCGCGAACGTCATCGACACCGCCGAGCTGTTTTCCGACCAAGGGACGCTGTACGACAGCGATTCACAACCGACTGCGACACAACCGGTCACCGTCACGCTGCGTACCGGACATGGCAACGTCACCAGCGCCAATATCGAGTATTACGACACGGCGGACGGGGCCTACCACTATGTGCCGATGCGCGTAACCGCCACCGATCCCACGGGGAAATTCGATTATTGGCGGGGTGCGATACCCGCGAGCGGCTCGGACAAGCATTATCGCTTCGAGGTCATCAACGGCGGCGAGACCGAGTGGTACAACGCCGAAGGCGCCAGCATGACCGAGCCGACCTCGGGGGACTTCCTCGTCCTGCCGGGTTTCAAGACGCCCGAGTGGATGAAAAACGGCGTGATGTACGAGATATTCGTCGACCGTTTCTACGACGGCAATCCCGCGAACGACGTCACCACCGGACAATACACGTACGCGGGATGCGCTACGGAGCGGCACGCCTGGGGAACGAGCGTCTATGCGACGACGTCCAGATGCAACAGGGAGGTGTTCTTCGGCGGCGACCTGGCGGGCATCGACCGGAAGCTCGGCTATATCAAGCAGACGCTGGGGGCAAACATTCTCTATCTGACCCCGATCTTCGAAGCCCCCTCCAACCACAAGTACGACACGGCGGACTATTTCAAGGTCGATCCGGCATTCGGCACGGCGAGCGTGCTGGAGAAGCTCATTCAGGACGTGCACAGTGACACCAATGGGTCGAAGGGCTACGTCATCCTGGACGGCGTGTTCAACCACACGGGCGATTCCAATTGCTGGTTCGGCAAGGAAACGTACGGGAAGCTCGCCTGTTCCGTGACCGGCGCCTACCAATCGCAATCGAGCCCGTATTATTCCTGGTACACGTTCCAGAGCTGGCCGAACCGGTACTCGAGCTTCATGGACATGGTTCCCACCATGCCCAAGCTCGACTACGGCGCGAGCGGCTCGCCGGTGCGCCAGCGGATCTACGGCGGTCCGAACTCCGTGGTGCAGAGCTATCTCGAGGCGCCCTACGACATCGACGGTTGGCGGCTCGATTCGGCTCAGATGCTCGATGCCGGCGGCAACGGCGGCAGCGATGCCACGAATCACCGGATCATGCGGGAGCTGCGTACGGCGGTGCTGTCGGTCAACCCCGACGCGGAGATCCTCGGGGAGTTCTGGGGCGACCCGGCGCCATGGCTCGACGACGGCAGGCAGTGGGACGGCGCGATGAACTACAACGGGTTCACCGATCCGCTCTCCGAATGGCTGTGCGGCGTCGATGAGAGCGGCAGACCCGCCTCGATCGGCGTGAGGCGATTCGACGACTGGCTGCGTGGCGCGCGCGCGGACCTGCCCGTGAACGCGCAGGAGACGATGACCAACGAGCTGGGGACGCACGACACGCCGCGGTTCACGACCCGCTGCGGCGGCAACCTTGCGAAGACCGAGCTCGCCACGATTTTCCAGTTCACCTACATCGGGACGCCGACCATCTACTACGGCGACGAGTATGGGATGCACGGCGCCAATGATCCGGACGACCGGCGCACCTTCGACTGGTCGAAGGCGACGCTGTCCGACCCGCCGGTGGCGCTTGCTCACAAGCTCATTGCCATCCGCGACACGTATCCGGCGTTGCGCACCGGATCGTTCATGACGCTGGTCGCCGACGATGCCGACAATGTCTACGCCTACGGACGGTTCGACGCGGCCAATCGCATCGCTGTGGCGCTCAACGCCGATGCGATCGCTCACAGCGTCACGGTGCCGGTTTGGCAGCTCAGCATGACGAACGGCTCCACGGTGAAGGATTTGCTCTCGGGCGCCGCGTACACCGTGAGCAATGGTAAGGTCACGGTCGGCGTTCCGGCCGACTCCGGGGTAATTCTCGAGCAATGAGCCACGATAGGCGATCGGCGCGGCTGCGCCGGAGCATCCCGGGCGGGTGGCGCGCCCTCGCATGCGCCGGCGCATTCGTCGCACTCTGCGCTCCGCCGGGGGCGGCGGCGCCAATGCCGGCCGCTTCCGGCAATTGGCATACGACGCTCGCCTGGCGGGGTCGCGTGGCTCGCGTCACCCGGCTGTCAGGCGGCGGCCACATGCTGCGGGTCCCGGGCCGTACGCGCGCCGTCCGGCCGCAGCACGATCGGGCCCATACGGCCAGCGCGCTGTTCGACGCGCTGTTCGCCATGGCGCAGTCGGATCTGCGCAAGGACTCCGTGAGCGCCATCCACGATCCGGCCTTCAATCACGGCAAGCCCATCGCCTGCCGCTGCTTCATCGCGGGCAAGGAGTGGCCGTTCGTCTGGACGCGGGACCTGTCCTATTCCACCGACCTCGCGCTGTGGCGGTTCGACCCCGAGCGGGCGCGCACCTCGCTGCTGTTCAAGCTCTCGCCGGTGCGCGCGAGCGGTGTGCGGCCGGGTCTGTTCGTCATGGAGGACACCGGATCGGGCGGCAGCTGGCCGATCAGCACCGATCGGATCGTGTGGTTCCTCGGGGCACGGCACCTGCTCGGCAACCGTCACTTCGCCGCCACGGTCTACCGGGCGTTGCAGGACAATCTGGCGCAGGATCGCCGCTATGCCTTCGATCCGCACGTCGGACTGTATCGCGGCGAGACCTCGTTTCTCGACTGGCGCCAGCAGACCTATCCGGAGTGGACCGCGCGCAACGTCGTTTTCATCGCGCAGTCGTTCTCGCTGTCGACAAACGTGTTGCATTACGAGGCGCTGCGCCTCGCCGCTACGATGGCGCGCCGACGGGGACACGCACGCCTGGCCCGGCACTACGCGGCGCAGGCGGTGGCGCTGAAGCGAGCCATCAACCGCCGGTTCTGGCAGCCCAGGCAGGGTTTGTACATGAGCTACATCGGCGGGCGGGTGCGCCCGGCCCCGTACGATGCGTACGATCTGCTCGGCCTGGACCTGGCGATCACCAGCGGCGTGGCCAGCCCGGAGCGTGCGCGGCGCGCGCTCGCGCGCTATCCCGCCTGGCCGGCCGGCAGCCCGGTGATCTGGCCGGAGCGGCGGGACCAGCCCATCTACCACAATCGGGCCATCTGGCCGTTCGTCACGGAATACACGCTCCGGGCGGCGCGGCGCGTGCGGGACGTGCCGCTGATCGCCCACGAGCTGCGCTCGCTGGTGCGCGGCGCGGCGCTCAGCGCATCGAACATGGAGAACTTCTCGCTGCTCGCGCAGTCGACGCACGTCCCCGGCCGGCTCGGCGGGCCGGTGGTCGACTCGCGCCGGCAGCTCTGGTCGGTGGCCGGCTATCTCGACATGGTGGTCCGCGGGGTGTTCGGCGTGCGTGACGACGGCAGCGTTCACCCCGAGCTGCCCGCTTCCCTGGTGCCGATGCTCTTTGGCGGCGGCCGGACCATCAGTCTGAGCCTGGGCGCCCGGCAGGTCGTGCTTGAGCGGCCCTCGCGCATCGACGGGAATCTGCTCGTGGCCGGCCAGGTCCGGCGGCAGGGCCGTGTGACACGCGTCCAGCTCGTGAGCCGCCAGGTCGCATCCGCTCCGTTACGGCTGCTCGCGCCAATGTATCTGCCGGCCACGCCACCGCCACCCGAGGTGACGGCGGACGGGACGCAGTGGCGCATTCAATCGGCGGTCCCAGGTACTCTGTACGTGAACGGGCGGCCTTGGGGGCCTGTCTCGGGGGGGCGTGCGGTTGACCGGCAGGACGGGCTCCAATGCTTCAGCATCACCGCCCGCGGCGCGCACGGCCTGCGCTCGCTGCACAGCCGCTCGCGCTGTGTCGGCCCGGTGAGCACGGTGGGCTCGGTCTGGCCGCGCCGCTGGACCGCGCCGCGTTCCGGGGTGTATCTGGCCTGGGTGGACTACGATAATGATCACGGGCCGATCAGCACTGGAATCACCGCGGCGGTGCGGCGCGTCGTCATCCGCTGTGGCGACGGGTCCTCGCAGACGCAGCCGCTGGTCATGCCGCAAAGCGACGGCGTACAGGCTTCCACGGTCATGCGGTTCCGTGCCCGCGCGGGCGCGCACTGCGAGTTCACTCTCACCGGCGGATTCAATATGAGTGATCTGGCGCACTACGCGCACTACACCGGCGGCCAGGGCGGGGCCACTGGCCCGCTCAACAGCGCGCAGATCCACGCACTGCACATCGCGCCGCTGCCGCCGGGACATCGGCCGTGAGCGGCAAGCCCGAACTGTCGGTCCGGCAGATTCTCAACATGTCGGTCGGCTTTCTCGGCATTCAGTTCGCCTTCGGACTGCAGAACGCCGACGTCAGCCGCATCTTCCAGACGCTCGGAGCGAACCAGGCGCAGATCCCCGCGCTGTGGATCGCCGCTCCGCTCACCGGCCTGCTGGTGCAACCCCTCATCGGCTATGCCTCGGACCGCACGTGGGGGCGATTCGGGCGCCGCCGGCCGTACTTCCTCGCCGGCGCCATCCTGACCACCCTCGCGCTGCTGATCATGCCGGAGTCCCCCGCGCTGTGGGTGGCCGCGGTGATGCTTTGGATGATGGATGCGTCGGTGAACATCTCCATGGAGCCCTTCCGCGCTTTCGTCGCCGACCAGTTGCCCACCGCGCAACGCCCGCTCGGATTCACCTGGCAGACCGTGTTCATCGGCATCGGCGCGGTGCTGTCCTCGGTGCTGCCCTGGGTGTTGGCGCAATTCGGCGTGGCCAATGTCGCTCCCCGGGGGGCAATTCCCGCCACGGTGCGCATCTCCTTCTATGTCGGTGGCGCAGTGTTGATCGGGGCGGTGCTCTGGACCGTGCTCACGACGCGGGAGTATCCGCCGGAGCGCCTGCGTGAATTCGCGGACTCGCCGCCGGTGGGCCCGCCGTCGGACGTCTCGCGCGCCTGGCGGCCCGGCGTGCCGCTGCTCGTTCTGGGCGCCGTCGGCGTCGTCGTGGTCCACCGCTTCGCGCTCGATCGGCAACTGTACCTGCTCGCCGCGGCCAGCGCGGTCGCGGGTGTGCTGTTCCTGTGGCTCAGCCGCACGCGCAGCCGCGGCATGGCCCGGCAGGTGATGTCGGACCTGTACGCCATGCCCGAGGCGATGCGCCGCCTCGCCTGGGTACAGTTCTTTTCGTGGTTCGCGATGTACGTCATGTGGGTCTACACGACGCCCGCGGTCACTGCGGTGCAGTTCGGCAGCTCCAATCCGCTCTCGAGCGCCTACAACGCCGGCGCCAATTGGGTGGACGTGCTGTTTGCGGCCTACAGCGGCTTCGCCGCACTGGCCGCACTCCTCATCCCGCGGATGGTGCGCCGCGCCGGGCTGCGCGGAACGCATATCATCAATCTGACCGCGGCCGCCGTCGGGCTGATCTCGTTCGTCTGGGTCCGCGATCCGCACTGGCTGCTGCTGTCGATGCTCGGTGTCGGCTTCGGATGGGCCTCAATTCTCTCGCTCCCGTACACGCTGCTTGCCGACAATCTGCCGGCGGAGAAGATGGGCGTGTACATGGGGATCTTCAATTTCTTCATCGTCATCCCGCAGTTGGTGGCCGCCGGCGTGCTCGGGGTGCTGCTTACGACCTTCTTCCACGGCCACGCGGTCTTCGAGCTGGTGCTGGGCGGGGGGAGCCTGCTGCTCGCGGGGCTGTGCATGCTGCGCGTCGCCGAGCCGGGCGCGGGCGTGCTCGCCACGGCGCCCGCGCCGCAAGCTTAGGACCGGCGGGACCGGCCGCTCGGACGGCCGATCGGGTATGCTCTTGCCCCATGGAAATCGAGCGCATCTGGTCGGGCAATGCCTACCGCAATTTCCACTATCTGATCGCCTGCACCGAGACCGGCGAGGCGCTTGCCGTCGATCCGCTGGAGTGGCGCCTGTGCCTCGCGGCTGCGCGCGGGCACGGCTGGACGATCACCCGCATCCTCAATACCCACGAGCACGCAGACCACGTCGGCGGCAATGCGGGCCTGGTCGCAGCGACCGGGGCCAAGGTCCTGGCGCACGCGGCGGCGGCCAGCCGCATCGGAGGCGTCGATCAGGGATTGTCCGAGGGCGCCGTGATCCGGTTCGGACGCGTCGAGCTCGAGTGCCTGAACACCCCCGGACACACGATGGCGCACATCTGCGCCCTGGCTCACGGCGAGCGACCCGCGCTGTTCTGCGGCGACACTCTGTTCAACGCCGGCGCGGGCAACTGCCACCATGGCGGGCACCCCGAGCAGCTCTACGAGACCTTCGCCACCCGGCTGGCCACGCTTCCCGATGAGACCCGGGTATTCCCGGGACACGAGTACCTGGTGCGCAATCTCGAGTTCACCCTGGACCGCGAGCCCGACAACGCCGCGGCGCGCGCTCTGCTCGATTCGGTGCGCCGGGACGATCCGGCGGCGGCTCCCGTGACCACCCTCGCCGAGGAGAAGCGCATCAACACCTTCTTCCGCCTGGGGAGCCCCACGGTGATCGCGCGCCTGCGCGAGGCGTTCCCCTCGCTGCCGGAGCACCCGGATGGGCGCACCGTATTCCTGAGACTGCGGGAGCTGAGGAACCGCTGGTAGTACAATGTACGGTTCATGACCCTCGATCCCATTCTCGAGCCCCTCAACGAGGCCCAGCGCGCCGCGGTCACAGCGCCCCTCGCCCCCGTGCTGGTGCTGGCCGGCGCGGGCAGCGGCAAGACGCGCGTGCTCACGCATCGCATCGCCTGGCTGATCCACGCCGAGGGGGCCTCGCCCCACTCCATCCTGGCGGTGACCTTCACCAACAAGGCGGCCGGCGAGATGCGCACCCGCGTCTCGCACCTGCTCGGCACGCCGCCCGGAGCGCTGTGGATCGGCACTTTCCACGGCATCGCGCACCGCCTGCTGCGGCGCCACTGGCGCGAGGCCGGACTCATCGAGAGCTTCCAGATCCTGGATTCCGAGGACCAGCAGCGCCTCATCAAGAAGCTGTTGAAGGCCCAGCAGCTCGACGAGTCGCGCTGGGTGCCCCGCGAGGTTCAGTGGTTCATCAATTCAAACAAGGACGAGGGCCGCCGGCCGAAGGACCTCAAGGCCGGCAACGACCCGGTCCGCGCGCAGATGGTCCGCCTGTACGGACTGTACGAGCAGGCCTGCGCGCACAACGGCGTGGTCGATTTCGCCGAGCTGCTGCTGCGCTCCTTCGAGCTCTGGCGCGACCAGCCGGCGCTGCTCGATCATTACCGCCAACGATTCCGCCACGTGCTGGTGGACGAGTTCCAGGACACCAACACCATCCAGTACGCCTGGCTGCGCCTCATCGCCGGTCCGGACGGTCATCCGTACGTGGTCGGAGACGACGACCAATCGGTGTATCGGTGGCGAGGCGCGCGCGTCGAGAACCTGCAGCAGTTCCAGCGCGACTTCGCCGGGGCGAAGCTTTACCGCCTGGAGCAGAACTACCGCTCCACCGGCACGATCCTGGCGGCGGCCAACGGCCTCATCTCCAACAATTCGGGCAGGCTGGGCAAGACGTTGTGGACCAGCGGCGAGCACGGCGAGCCCGTCCGACTGTACGCCGCGTTCAATGAGCGCGACGAGGCGGAGTTCGTCAGCCACCGCATCCGCGATCACGTGGCGCACGGCGGCGTGCGCCGCGACATCGCCATCCTTTACCGCTCCAACGCCCAGTCGCGCGCGTTCGAGGAAGCCTTCCTCGCGGCGCGCATTCCCTACCGCGTCTACGGTGGTCTCAGGTTCTTCGAGCGCGCGGAGATCAAGGATGCGCTGGCGTACCTGCGGCTGCTTGTGAACCGCCGCGACGACGCCTCGTTCGAGCGTGTCGTGAATCTGCCGACGCGCGGCATCGGCGCGAAGAGCCTGGATACGATACGAGAGGCGGCGAGGAGCACGGGCGGCTCGCTGTGGGAGGCGGCCGGCGGCTGTGTCGGGTCGGCGCTGGGCCCGAGAGCCTCGGGCGCGCTGCAGGGGTTCATGGGGCTCATCGAGCGACTCGCCGAAGAAGTGGCCGGCCTGCCCTTGCACGAGCAGGTCGACCGGGTGCTCGCCTCGAGCGGCCTGATCGAGTTCCACAAGCGCGAGAAGGCCGACCGCGGCGAAGCCCGGGTGGAGAATCTCGAGGAGCTCGTGAGCGCCGCCCGCGGCTTCAGCACGGATGGCGCCGACACCGAGCTGCCGCCGCTCGAGGCGTTCCTGGCGCACGCGGCGCTGGAATCCGGCGAGGGCCAGGCGGAGGCCTGGGAGGACTGCGTGCAGATGATGACGCTGCACACCGCCAAGGGGCTGGAGTTTCCCGTGGTGTTCCTCTGCGGCATGGAGGACGGCCTGTTTCCCCACCAGCGCTCGATCGGCGATCTCGACGGCCTGGAGGAGGAGCGCCGGCTCTGTTATGTCGGCATGACCCGCGCCATGAAGCAGCTGTACCTGACCTATGCGGAGCAGCGCCGCCTGCACGGCATCGACAGCTACAGCCAGCCCTCGCGCTTCATCAAGGAGACCCCGGAGGAGCTTCTCGAGGAGATCCGGCCGCGCGTTCAGGTGGCCCGGCCCGTCGCGTTCGGCACCGCCCGGGCCGGCGCCCCCGCCTGGCGGCGCGGTCCCCAGCCCCGACACTCCGCCGGAGCGCTCGGCGCGTCGCGCCTCGCCCACCCGCACCACGATCCGGACATCCCCGGCATCCATCTCGGGGCGCGGGTGCGCCACGGCAAGTTCGGCGAAGGCGTCATCCTCAGCCTCGAGGGCTCGGGCCCGCAGGCCCGCGTGCAGGTCAACTTCGAGCGGCAGGGGACCAAGTGGCTGGTCGTGCAGTACGCGAACCTGGAGCCTTTATAAAGAGATGAAGATTCTCATCCTCGGCGCCGGCCAGGTGGGCCGCACGGTGGCCCGGCATTTCTCCCGCGAAGAGGCCAACGATGTCACCGTCGTCGATACCGACGAGGACGTGCTGCGCGATCTGCAGGACCGGCTCGACGTGCACACCGTGGCCGGCAACGCCGCCTATCCGGGGGTGCTGCAGGCGGCGGGCGCTGCCGAGGCCGACATCCTGGTCGCGCTGACCAACAGCGACGAGGTCAACATGGTGGCGTGCGAGGTGGCCTTCTGGCTGTTCCGCACGCCCACCAAGATCGCGCGCATCCGCTCCGAGGAGTACACCTCGAGGCCGCAGTTGTTCGCCGAGCAGGCCATTGCGGTCGATGTGTTCATCAGCCCCGAGCAGCTGGTGACCGAATATCTCGAGCAGCTCATCCACCATCCGGGCGCACTGCAGGTGCTGGAGTTCGCCGCCGGCAGGGTGCGCTTCGCCGGCGTGCGCGCCGGGCGGGACGGGCCGTTGGTCGGGCACAGCCTGCTCGAGCTGCCGCAGCACCTGGCGGGTGCCGAGGCTCGCGTGGTGGCGATCTACCGCGCCGGCCGCAGCGTCCTCGCCAATGGCGACACGGTCATCGAGGAAGGGGATGAGGTTTTCTTCCTCGCCGCCCGTGATGACGTTTCCCGCGTCATCGGCGCGCTGCGCAAGGAAAACACCCGCGTCCGCCGCGTGGTCATCGCCGGCGGGGGCAGCATCGGGCTGCGGCTCGCCCGCGCGCTCGAGCGCACCGCCCAGGTCAAGCTGATCGAGCACGACGTGCGCCGGGCCCGAGTGGTATCCGAGCAGCTCGAGAACACCATCGTACTGGTCGGAGACGGGGCCGACGAGGAGCTGCTGATCGAGGAGAACATAGACAGCGCGGACGTGTTTACGGCCGTCACCAATTCCGAGGAGGCCAATATCCTGTCCGCCATGCTGGCCAAGCGGCTCGGCGCGCGCAAGGTCATGGCCCTGGTCAACAAGCCCTCCTATGTCGATCTCATCGAGAGTGGCAGCATCGATGTGGCGATCGCGCCGCAGGCCATCACCATCGGCTCTCTGCTGGCCCACGTCAGGCGGGGTGAGGTTGTGCGCGTGCACTCGCTGCGCCGCGGCGCCGCAGAGGCCATCGAGGCGATCGCCCGCGGCGAGCAGGGCAGCTCGCGGGTGGTCGGCCGCGCGGTCGGCGAGCTCGAGCTGCCCGAAGGGGCCGTCATCGGCGCCATCGTGCGCGGCGAGCAGGTGATCATTGCGCACCACGACACGCAGATCCGGTCGAACGATCACGTGATCCTGTTCCTGCCCGACAGGCGTCACATCGATGCGATCGAGCGTCTGTTCACGCGGGCCGCGCCCTAATCGAGGCCCGGCGAAGGGGAACGCATGCTCGGCGTGACGTACTTTCTCGGGCTGATTCTCGCCGCGTTCGGCCTGGTCTACCTGCTGCCGATCGGTTGCTCGCTCGTCAACGCGGACGGGTTGTGGCCGACGTTTCTGCTGTGCGCGGCGCTGACCTCGGCGACGGGGTTGCTGCTGGCCGCCGCCACCTACCGGCACCGCCGGGAGCTGAAGCCGCGCGACGGTTTCATGCTGGTGACACTCGGCTGGATCCTGCTGCCCGCCGCGGCCACCCTGCCGCTGCTGCTGGCCATACCGGGGCTGACTTTCACGCGGGCGTTGTTCGAGACCATGTCCGGTCTCACGACCACCGGCTCGACGGTGCTCACCGGTCTGGGCTCCCTGGCGCCGTCGTTGAACTTCTGGCGTGAATCGCTGACCTGGGTCGGCGGCCTGACGGGCATCGTCGTGGCCATGGGTGTCATGCCGCTGCTCGGGATCGGCGGGATGCAGCTATACAAGGCCGAGGCGCCCGGGCCGGTCAGGGACGAGAGGCTCGAGCCGCGCATCACCGAGGCCGCCCGTTCCGTGTGGCTGGTCTACGTTCTGCTCACCATGACCGGCATCGCGGGGCTGAGGTTGTCCGGCATGAGCTGGTTCGATGCGGCCTGCCACGCTTTTTCCGCGGTATCGCTCGGCGGGTTCTCGACGCACGACGCCGGCATCGCCTACTTTCATTCCGCAGCGGTGCAAGTGGTGCTGATGGCGCTGATGTTGGCGGCATCGGTGAACTTCACCCGGCATTTCCTGGCGCTGCGGCGCGTGACGGTCAAACCCTACGGCAACGACCCGGAGTTCAAGGCCATTGTGGTGACGCTCGTGGCCAGCATCGTCGTCATCGCCGTGCTTCTCGACGCATACCATGTGTATCCGACTTTCAACCGGTCGCTGCGCTACGCCGCGTTCAATGTCATTTCGATGGCGAGCACCACCGGCTGGGTCGCCACGGGACACGCCGCCTACGGCGCCTGGCCGGCTTTCGCCCCCATCTGGATGCTGTTCCTGTCCGGCATCGTGTGCAGCACCGGCACTTCGGGCGGCGGCATCAAGATGTTCCGCACCCTGGTGCTGGTCAGGCAGACCGGAAGGGAGCTGAAGCTCCTGGTGCATCCCAGCGCCGTGGCGCCGGTGCGCATCGGTCGCCGGCCGATCCCGCAGCGCGCCGCGAACGCGGTGCTGGCGTTCATTTTTCTGTATTTCATGGCGGTCGCGCTGCTGGTCTTCGCCATGCTGCTGACGGGCATGGATTTCGACAACACCTTTCGCGTGGTCGTCGCATCGATCAACAACACGGCGTACGGGCTGCCGGGCCAGGCCGCGTGGAACCTGCACGCGCTCAATGCGGCGCAGACCTGGATCTGCACGGTGGCGATGCTGCTCGGCAGGCTGGAGATCTTCAGCGTGATCGTGCTGTTCACGCGCACGTTCTGGCGCAAGTGAGCCCTAGGGGCTTTCCCCCTTCAGGCCCAGCATCCGGCTGTAGGTGACATCCATGGCATTGTCGTACCAGCCCGTGACCCGCGGCTTGACCAGGTGCTTGCTCACGTAGAAATACAGAGGGATCACCGGCTGATCGCGCAGCATGAGCCGCTCGGCCTCCTCGAGCAGCGCGAGGCGCCTGGCGGGGTTGAGCCGGGCTTCGGCCCGGTTGACGAGCGCATCGTACGCCGGGTTGCGGTAGTGGGGCAGGTTGATGCCGAAGTCGCCCTCGAAATACTGCGCGAACGTGTACGGATCGTCGTAATCGGCGCTCCAGCTGGAACGGAACATCTGAACATCGCCGCGGTTGATGTCCTGCATGAGGGAGCTGAAGTCCTCGGCGACCAGCCGCACGCGCACGCCGAGCGCGCGCCGCCACATGGAGGCGACCGCGATCGCGAGCTCGGTGTGAATCTCGCCGGTGTTGTATTTGAGGGTGAACCTGAGCGGCCGGGCCGCCGAGTAGCCGGCTTGTCGATACAGCCGGCGCGCTTCGGCAATGCGCTGAGCAAGAGTGAGCCGCCGCCAGGCGGGTGACTGCGGTGTGTATCCGGCCATCCCCGGCGGCACCCAGCCGTACGCCGGCCGCTCGCCGGTGCGCAGCACCAGCCGCGTGAGCTTGCCGCGATCGATCACCATGGCCAGCGCCCGGCGCAGACCGGGATGCCCCTCGAACGGCGCGCGCCGCAGATTGAACCCGTAGTAATACGTGGCGAGGAGCGGGGCGATGTGCAGTTGGGCGCCAAGGTGACGCTCGATCCAGCCGAACTCGCTCCTGGGGATCGTGTCGATGATGTCCACTTCGCCGGCGCGATACAGGTTCAGCTCCGCGTTCTCGTCGACGCTGATCAGGTATTTCACCCCGTCGAGGCGCGTGGCCGAGTCGCGCCAGTAGTAGCGGTTGCGTGTCAGGTCGATGTAGGACCCGTGCGCCCATCGAGTGAGCACGAAGGCGCCGTCCGAGGGCAGATGTCCGGGATGCGCGTAGCCCGACCCGTATTTCGCGAGCAGCGACGGCTCGACCGGACAGGTGGCCGGGTGCGCCATCAGCGCGGGCAGGTAGGGGGCGGGTGTGCGGAGCCTGAAGATCACGGTGTAAGGATCGGGTGCGAAGACCCCGAGGCTCGTCACCGGCCGGCGGCCGGCGATGACGCCGGGAGCGTGGTCGATGGCATCCACCACCTCGGCGTAGGCCGAGCCGGTGTGCGGATCGACGAGACGGCGCAGCCCCGCCACGAAGTCCCGGGCCAGCACCGGCCGGCCGGTGGACCAGCGGGCGTCGTGGCGCAGGTGGAAGGTGTAGGTCTTGCCGTCGGAGCTGACCGTCCACCTCCTGGCAATGCCCGGGGCGAGTCCGCCCCGGCGATCGAGGGTGGTCAGGCCCTCGCAGATGTCCATCAGGACTCTCTGCGCCTCCACCGAGCGGGCCTTCTGTGGATCGAGGGAGTCGGGCTCCAGGTCCAGACCGCGCAGCAGGATCGCACCACCGCGGGACGCCCGCGGGGCGTTCCCCTGTGGCGAGTGCGAGCAGGCGGCGAGCGCCGCGAGCACCAGCACGGTTGCGCCGCGGCGGATCGCGTGCCTCATGGAGGTTCAGCGTTCCGGACGCAGGCGGTTGGCGTTGATCTGATCACGCAGCCTGAGTGCGGCCGCACGGGCCGCGGAGGCGAAGTCATCGCCGGCCGAGGCATACAGAATGCCTCGCGAGGAGCTGATCACGAGTCCCGCTCCCGCGGCCGTCTGTCCGCTGCGCACGGCCTGGGCCACATCCCCGCCCTGTGCGCCGACGCCGGGCACCAGCAGGGGCATGTCGCCGACGATGGCCCGCACCTCGGAGAGCTCGGCGGGATAGGTCGCTCCAACCACCAGCATGACGTTGCCCCGGGAGTTCCACCTCCGGGCCGCCAGCTCCGCCACCGCATGATACAGACGCCTGCCGGAGTCGACGACCAGATCCTGAAGGTCGCGGGCGCCGGCATTGGAGGTGCGGCACAGCACCACCACACCCCGGTCCCTGTGCTCGAGGAACGGCTCGAGCGAGTCGCTGCCGAGGTAGGGGTTGACCGTCACGGCGTCGGCGCCGTAGCGCTCGAAAGCCTCGATGGCGTAGCGCTGCGCGGTGTTGCCCACATCACCGCGTTTGGAGTCGAGGATCACCGGAACGCCCGGGTAGGCGCCGTGGATGTACTCGATCGTGCGCTGCAGCTGGTCCTCGGCCTCGTAGGCCGCGTAGTGAGCGAACTGCGGCTTGTAGGCGCAGACCAGGTCGGCCGTGGCGTCGATGATCGCCTTGTTGAACTGAAAGATGGGCGAGGCGTGGCCGGACACCCGGGGCGGAAATCGCTCGATCTCGGGGTCGAGCCCGACGCACACCAGCGAGCCGCTGCGCTTCCAGCTGCTCTCGAGCCGGCTCAGGAAGGCGGTCATGCGCGCCCGCCGCCGGCCAACCGGCATTTCTTCATGTGCACCAGCAGCAAGGTCACGGCCGCGGGCGTCACACCCGGGACGCGGCTCGCCTGTCCGACGGTGGCCGGGCGGTACTCGGTGAGCCGGGCGCGCACTTCGTGCGAGAGTCCGGCGACCTGTCTGTAGTTGATGTCTTCGGGCAATAGGGTCTCCTCGTTGCGGCGCTGGCGGTCGATTTCCTCGCGCTGGCGCTCGATGTAGCCGGCGTATTTCGCCTGCGCCTCCACCTGGACGCGGACCTGGGCGGGCAGGCGGTCGTCGATCCCGGCGGCCGCATCCGCGCCCGCGACTTCCAACAGGGCGTCATGACCGACTTCCGGGCGCCGCAACAGCTCGAACGCCGATACGTCGCGGCCGAGCGGTCCGCCCAATACGCGCTCGCACCATCGCGCGCTGATGTCATCGGGCCGCAGCCGCACGCGCCGCAGGCGCTCGATTTCGCGATCGACTGTCCGCCGCTTGGTCTCGAACAGCCTCCAGCGCTCATCGTCCACGAGGCCGAGCTCCCGCCCGATGGGCGTCAGGCGCTGATCGGCGTTGTCTTCGCGCAGCAGCAGGCGGTGCTCGGCACGGCTGGTGAACATGCGGTACGGCTCGCGGGTGCCGCGGGTGACCAGATCGTCGACGAGCACGCCAAGGTAGGCGTCGCTGCGTTTCGGTACCCACGGTTCGCGTCCCCGCGCCGCGAGCGCGGCGTTTGTGCCCGCGAGCAGTCCCTGGGCCGCGGCTTCCTCGTAGCCGGTGGTGCCGTTGATCTGGCCGGCGAAGTACAGACCGCGCAATACGCGGGTCTCGAGCCAGGGGCGCAGATCGCGTGGATCGAAGAAGTCGTATTCGATCGCATAGCCGGGCCGCGTCAGATGCGCGTTCTCGAATCCGGGAATGCTGCGCACCAGCGCATACTGCACGTCGAACGGCAGGCTGGTGGAAATACCATTGGGGTAGATCTCGCGAGTGCCGAGTCCTTCGGGCTCGACGAAGATCTGGTGCGAGCCGCGCTCGGCGAAGCGCGAGACCTTGTCCTCGATGGACGGACAGTAGCGCGGGCCCACGCCTTCGATCGCTCCGGTGAACATCGGCGAGCGGTCGGTCGCCGCCCGGATGATCTCGTGCGTCCTCTCGTTCGTGTGGGTGATGAAACAGTCGACCTGCCGCGGGTGCTCGCACGCGCGCCCCATGAACGAGAACACGGGCAGCGGCTCGTCGCTCGCCTGGCGGGTCATGACGGAGTAATCGAGAGTGCGCCCGTCGAGGCGCGGCGGGGTGCCGGTCTTCAACCGGCCGACGCGCAGCGGCAGCTCCCGCAAGCGAGCGGCCAGGCGCTTCGACGGCGGGTCGCCGGCCCGGCCGCCCGCATGGCTGGTGAGACCCACGTGGATCCGACCGCCGAGAAAGGTTCCGACGGTGAGCACCACGCACGGGGCCTCGAAGACGATCCCGGTGACAGTGACGACGCCGCGAACGGCCTCGCCCTCGACCTCGAGGTCCGCCGCCTCCTGCTGAAACACCGACAGGCGCGGCTCGTCCTCGAGCGCCGCGCGGATCGCCTGGCGGTAGAGCTGCCGGTCGGCCTGTGCCCGCGTGGCTCGCACCGCCGGACCCTTGCTGCCGTTCAGCGTTCTGAACTGTATGCCCGCGCGGTCGGCGGCGCGCGCCATCGCGCCGCCGAGGGCGTCGATTTCACGCACGAGGTGGCCTTTGCCAATGCCGCCGACGGCCGGATTGCAGCTCATCTGGCCGATGGTCTCGACGCTCTGGGTGAGCAGCAGGGTGCGCGCACCCATGCGGGCCGCGGCCAACGCCGCTTCCGTGCCGGCATGGCCGCCGCCGATGACGATGACTTCGAAAGGATGGGCAAAGCGCATCGGCCTATTCTAAAGGCGCCTGGGCGGGCGAGCCAAAACGGCGCGACCGGGAACCTTGCTTTAAGATGAGCGCCGTGCATAAAGCCATCGTTCTGCTGGGTCTGGGGCTTGCCGCCGTGAGCACGGCGTGCCACGCCCTGCCGGCTCGCCGGGCACTGCCGCTCAGGTCTTGTGAGCTGCGCTCCGCCAGCGGTTTGAGCCTGGTGAAGGCCGAGTGCGGGCGCCTTTCGGTGCCGGAGGATCCCGCGCGGCCGGCCGCGAGGCAGATCAGCCTCGCAGTGGCGGTGGTGCCGGCGATCAGCACGGCCCGGCGGCCCGATCCGCTGTTCGTGCTGGCCGGGGGGCCCGGCGAGGCGGCGGGGGCCTTCTATGCGAGCGTCGCGCCCGCATTCGCCCTGATTCACCGCGACCGCGACATCGTGCTGGTCGACCAGCGTGGCACGGGCGGATCCAATGCGCTCGATTGCGGGGCGGAGGCGGATGATGGCGCGGCGCCGACCGGGGCGCAGATCGCCGCCGCGGTCGGGCACTGCCTGAAACGGCTGCGCACGCATGCGCGGGTCCGGTTCTACACGACCGACCTCGCGGTCCGGGACCTCGACCGGGTGCGTGCCGCGCTCGGGTATCGGCGGATCGATCTATATGGTTCCTCGTACGGCACGGTGGTTGCGCAGGAATACATCCGCCGCCACCCGCGCAGGGTTCGCAGCGTCATCTTGGACGGCGTGGTACCGCCCCAACTGGCCATCGGCGCCATGAGCTCGATCGATGCGCAGCGGGCGGTGTTGCGCATCTTCGCCGCCTGCGCGCACCGCAGCGCCTGCCGTGCGCGTTTCGGCGACCCGGAGCAGCTCTACCGGCAGGTGCGTGCGGCGCTCGCCGCTCATCCGGTCCGGGTCACCCTGGCGGACCCGGGCGGCAAGCGGCGCCGCCTGCGGTTCACCGACTATCAACTTGGGCAAGTGCTGCGCCTGGCCAGCTATACGCCGAGCCTGGCGGCGCTCCTGCCTCTGGACCTGCACGAGGCCGCCGCGGGAGACTTCGCCCCGCTGGCGGGCCAGTTCGCGCTGATCGATCGCGTCTACGGCAATGCTGTCGCGGACGGCATGAACAACACGGTGGTGTGCTCCGAGGACGTTCCGTTCTATCACCTCACGGCCGCGCAACGTGCGCGGATGCGGCACACCTTTCTCGGCACAACTCCCATCGACGACCTGAAAGAGGTGTGCAGGCTGTGGCCGCACGGGCCGGTGGCCCCGGACTTTCACGCGCCGCTGCATTCGGATGTGCCGGCGCTGCTGCTCTCGGGCGGCAACGACCCGATCACTCCGCCGCGCTACGCGGCCGAGGCCGCACGCGGCTTCGTGCACGGCCTGAGCCTGGTGATCCCCGGCTTCGGGCACGGGCAGCTATTGGATCCGTGCGTGGACCGGGTGATGGCGCAGTTCGTGCGGCACGCCTCGGTCGCCGGTCTCGACACCGTCTGCCTGCGCAACCTGCGCCCGATGCCTTTCTTCCTGACCCCGAACGGGCCGGGGCCGTGAGGGAAGATCCGGCATGATCGAAGCCCGCGGCCTGGTCAAGCGCTTCGGTTCGCTCGCCGCCGTCGACAGGGTGAGCTTCAGCGCCCCCGATGGGTGCATCACGGGACTGCTCGGTCCCAACGGTGCCGGCAAGTCGACCACCCTGCGCATGCTCTACACCGTGCTGGCGCCGGACGGCGGCGAGGCGTGGATAGACGGCGCCAGCGTCCTCGAGGCGCCGCTCGAGGCGCGCCGCCGCATGGGGGTGCTGCCGTCCGGAGCGGGCCTGTATCCGCACCTCACGGCGCGGGAGAACATTCTTTATTTCGCCTCGCTGCACGGACTGCCGCGCGGCGAAGCGCGCGCGCGCGCCCGGGATCTGATCGGCCGGCTGGAGATGGAGGAGTTCGCGGATCGGGCGGCGAAGGGATACTCCCAGGGCCAGCGGCTCAAGACGGCGCTCGCCCGTGCGCTGGTCCACCGCCCGCGCAATGTGCTGCTGGATGAGCCGACCAACGGGCTCGATGTCATGGCGGTGAGGACGCTGCGCGGACTGTTGCGCGAACTGCGCGACCAGGGCCACTGCATCCTGTTTTCCAGCCACGTCATGCAGGAGGTGGCCGCGTTGTGCGACGGGGTGGTGGTCATCGCGCATGGCAAGGTGGCAGCGCAGGGGGCTCCGGAAGAGCTGCGGCTGCGGGCCGGAGCGCAAACGCTGGAGGAAGCCTTCGTGCGGCTGATCGGACTCGAGGATGCCGGGAGCGCGTCCATGGACGGACACTAGGCGATGGGGACTCGCAACGCGATCTGGCGCGTCTTTCGCAAGGAGTTTCGCGAGAACCTGCGCGACCGGCGCTCGCTGATCAGCGCGCTCGTCGTGGGGCCCGTGCTCATGCCGGCGGTGTTCGCCGGCTTGTTGTCGATCGGCATCCACCACGGCAAGACCCAGAGCAGCCGGCCTGTGCACGTGATGGTGTCGCACGCGGAGCGTGCGCCGAATCTGCTGGACTTCCTGCATCAGTACGGCGTGCGGACCGTGGATGTCGAGACGAGCCGGGCGGGGGCTCGCCGGCGGGTCGAGCGGCTGCACAGGCCGTTGATCTACGTGTCGCGCGCCTTCGGCGCCCACCTGGCCGCCGGCCGGCCGGCGTCGCTGCGCCTGTATGCCGACGAGTCGGTTCGGTCCGAGCAGCGGGCGGTCCAGAGAGTGGACCGGGTGATCGGCGCCTACGGCGGGGCGATCGCGAAGCTGCGCCTGGTCGCGCGAGGCCTGGATCCGCTGCTCGTCACGCCCATCGTGGTGCACCCGATCGATATCTCGACGCCGCAGAGCCGCTCCGTTCTTGCGCTGGGCGGGTTGGGCTATGTCATATTGCTCACCATGCTGATGGGCGGACTGTACCTGGCGATTGACGCCACCGCGGGGGAGCGCGAGCGCGGCTCGCTCGAGCCGCTGCTCACCGTCCCCGTGGAGCGGGAGCAACTGGTCTACGGCAAGATACTGGCCGCGGGCGCGATGATGCTGGTATCGCTGGTGCTGACCGTGTCGGGCTTCGGCTTGATGCTGCGACACGTGGGACTGGCACAGTTGGGAATGAGTGTCGACTTCAGTCCCAGGGCCGTGGCGGCGATCGTGCTGGACTGCCTGCCTTTGATCCCGTTTGGCGCGGCACTGATGACGCTCGTGGCATCGTTTACGCGCAGTTACCGGGAGGCGCAGACGTACGTCTCGCTCATCGTGTTCATTCCGACCATGCCGCTGATATTCGCGAGCATCCTGGGATTACGGCCGAGCTTGCCGCTGATGGCCGTGCCGTTCCTCAGCCAGCAGTTCCTCATCCTGAGCCTGCTGCGCGCCCAGCCGCTGCCGGTGCCTTACGCCCTCGTCTCGGTCGGCGTCACGCTGGTGTTGGCGGTGGCGCTGGCCTGGCTTGTCGGGCGTCTGTATCGGCGGGAGAGACTGCTCGGGTAAGATCCGGAGGCGGTCTTACCGTCGGAACGAAGGGCCGGCCATCCGGGTCGTATGGCAGACGAAGTAAGGGGACGCCATGAGATACCTTGCCATCCTCGCGCTTGCGGCGGTTTTGGGGCTTGCGACGGCCAAAACGCCCCTTCCGCCACCCCCCGCGACCATCCCGGTCACGGGCCATTCCCCGGGGTCGAGAGCGCCGGACCCGGGCTATATCGACATCGGGGTCACGACCCCGGCGGCCAGGCCACAGGAAGCCGTCGCGCGCAATGCGGAGCGGGTTTTGGCCGGGCTTGCCGCGCTGCGCACCGCGGG